>Ga0065721_10001317_pt1 | contig 130567 bp, 109 predicted proteins | sample Mesricmetagenome_FD_59108 | JGI IMG/M metagenome (GOLD analysis project Ga0065721, IMG submission 59108) | Mesophilic microbial community from rice straw/compost enrichment Sample: eDNA_1 v2 (version 2) | ecosystem: Engineered > Solid waste > Grass > Composting > Bioreactor | place: USA...
CGGCATCAGTGCGGAGGATGTCAGCTCGGCCTACGATGCGGCGCAGAACTACGAGGAGTTCGACGCGCTTATGCGTGGTCCACGTGCCGAGCGTGTTGACGGTGGTGATATACTCTCCGGCGATGGCGATTTTCTTGAACGACTACCACAAATCGCTCGTGGAGCGGCAGGCGATGCTCGACTCGGCGAAGCCGGCCAAGTCGCCGAAGGAGCTCGCCGAATTGCAGAAGCGCGTGCTCGCGCAGATGGAGCGCGCAAAGGCAGCCCAGCAGAAACGCGAGCGGTAAAGGCCGCGGAGTCCGCCGCGCTTCGTGCGTGGGCGCAGGCGAACGGACTGCTCCTCGACCGTGCCCAGTTCGAGAAGGACTGGAAGGAAAAGGGCGAAAATGGCGGCGAAGAGCACCAGGTGATCGTTGTTGGCGACCGCGTGTTGAAGCGTGGTTTCAACGATGCGTGGGGCGTGCTGCGCTTCCACACCTCGTTCACCCAATACCTGGAGCGGCTGGCTATCCATAACGCGCTCTTCCCCGATACGGCCTACACCTTGGAAGGGTTCATGGAGACGGAGAAGGGGTTGGCCCCGATCGTCTCTCAGCCGGCGCGAGTCGGCAGTCCTGCTCCGCGCCATATCGTCGAACAGGAGATGGCGCGGCTGGGGTTCGCGCGCACGAAAGAGGACAACTACCGAAACGCGCAGGGCGTGATCGTCGAGGACCTGCACGACGGGAACGCCAAGATCGACGACGACACCGGCGAGATCTACTTCATCGACCCGGCGATTTTCTTCCGGCCGCCGCCGGCCCGCGTCACCACTGCCGGTGAACGAGCGGCCGACGCGGCGAACACGATGGCCTTGGCCGAGCGCCTGCGCGCGCGCGGCGTGAACATGGTTCGTGTGGCCCAGATCATGGGGCGCCCCAGCGCGACGGGCGCGCAATACACGCCGCGGCTTATCGCCGTGGCGCTGGATGACGCCGCGTTCAATTCCCTCACCGGGTTCGTTGCCGCCGGAGAAGCCCACTGGGTGTCTCCTCGCTTGCGCCCGAATTACCGCAAAACGGCGCGAAGGTGGCCGGCTTGGTCGATCGTCGGGACCGCTGGACGCGCACCGTGTTGGCGCGTGGCGATGCTCGAGGCGGCCCCGCGGTCTCGCCCTCTCTTACCTCACAGGAACAGGCCTCTGCTCCATTTGAAACACCCCGGCCGCCCTCCGAAACCGGCTCGGTTCGCGGAGCTCCCAGACCGAACACTTCGGCTCGGAATCCCGGCAAAAACAAAGGCGCCGGCTCGACAATCGAGCCGGCGCACGTCGGAAAACTTGAAAGCGACCGCAACGGAGGCCGAAAGCCTCGCCGCCCCCTCAGGGCGCGGGCGCGGCTTCCGCGTCGATGACCGGCGCGTTCGTCTCCGAAATCGCGCGACGCACGGTCGCCAACGCGACGGTATGGCGGTAATTGGCCTCGAGGCGGTTCAGCTGCGCCTCCGTGAGCGCCACGCGCGCCTGTAACACGTCGAGCTGGGTCGCCGCACCGTTGCGATAACGCACGTCCGCGAGACGGAGCGCCTCCGTCGCCTGCTCGACCACCTTCCCGGCGGCTTCGGCGAGCTCGGCCGCTTCCTGAAGCGAGGACAAGGCGCGCCGGACCTCGACCTCGATCGCGAGCATCTGCTCGGAAAGGCTGAGACGCGCCTGGTTGAGCTGGGCCCGGGCCTGCGCCACGCGACCGCGGGTGCGCGCTCCGTCGAAGATCGCCCAGCTTCCGGTGATGCCGGCGGTCCAGCCGTCCTCGGTGTCCGAAAAGGAGTTCGAACCCGACTGCTTCCGCCCCTCGTAACCGGCCGTCACGGCCAGCTCCGGAAGATAGGCGGAACGGGCGACGCTCACGCCTGCCTCGCGGGCGCGTTCGAGCTGCTCGAGGCGAAGCAACTCCGGACGCTTCGCCCTGGCCGCGGCGAGGGCGGATTCGAGATCGTAGCTCACGGGCTCGTAGGACAACTCGCCCTCGAACTCGGGCACCTTTTGCAGATCGGCGCCGAAGCCGCCGCGGTAACCGATCACGCGGCGCAGTTCGTCGATCGCGATGCGAAACGCGTTGCGGGCGTTGATCAGGGCGGGTTGGGCGTTCGCGAGGGCGACCTCGGCGGTCAACACCTCGAACTGCGAAACGCTGCCGGCCTCGAAACGGTTTTTCACCGTCTGGAGCTGTTCACGCAGAAGCTCGACGCTCTGCTCCTGCACCTCGATGCGCTCACGGGCGAGAAGGACGTCCGCGAAGCGCGTGCGCACCTGGAGCAAAACATCGTCGACCACCGCCTGTATCTCGAGGGCGGCCGCCTCGCGCACCGTCTTGGCCGCGTCGAGGGCCGCCTTCACCCCGCCGCCGCTGTAGATCAACTGTCGGACGTAGACGCCGACGGTCCAATCCTGGTAACCGCGCCCGCCGCCGGGGGAGACGAAGTCCTTGTCGTCGCGCGTGTAGGAGCCCGACAGGGAAACGTTCGGCAAGGCGTCGGCGCGGACCTCGACGATGAGTCCCTCCTGCTCGCGCAGCCGCTCGCGCGCCTGCCGGATGGCGTAGTTGTTTTCGAGGGCGAAACGCAGCGCCTGGTCGAGCGTGAGCGTCTCGGGCACGGACGGCGCCGAGGGCTCGACCGGAGCGGCCGGTTCGCGCTTCAGCGCCTCGGCGGGCGCCATCGGGCCGACGAGCGGCAACTCGACGGCGGACAAGGACGCGGCGGACGCGGCGATCAGAAGTGCGGCGGCTACGGGAGTTTTGTGCATGAGCGAGAATCGAATGTGGTTAGACACGGGTCGGCGACACGGATGCGTCGGAGTCGGACGCGGGAAGCGCGTCCTTGGAGTGGTCCTTGGCGATGAGCATGTAGAGCGAGGGCACGACGAAGAGAGTGAAAATCGAGCCGATCGCCATTCCGCCGACAAGAACCAGGCCGATGGAGTTGCGGGCCTCGGCGCCGGGACCGCTCACCAGCGTGAGCGGGAAATGCCCCGCGACGGTCGCGGCCGATGTCATGAGCACCGGACGCAGACGGGTGAGCGTCGCCTCGCGAACCGCGGCCAGCTTGGCGTGCCCCTGTTCCTGGAGCACGTTGGCGAATTCCACGATGAGGATGCCGTTCTTGGCCACGAGACCGACCAGCGTGACGAGGCCGACCTGCGAGTAGATGTTGAGCGTGGTGGTCCACCCCTCGGTGAGGCCGAAATAAAACCCCGGCACGGGCGGCGCCTTGAGCGCGGTGAACACGAGCGCGCCGAACATCGCGAGCGGCACGGAGCCGAGCAGGATGATGAAGGGATCGCGGAACGAGTTGAATTGCGCCGCGAGCACGAGGAAGATCAACACCAGCGCGAGCCCCATGGCGGGCAGGAACTTGCCGCCTTCCTGGCGAAGCTGACGCGACTGCCCCGCGTAATCGATGCGCGTGCCGGCGGGCAGAATGCGGTCGGCCGCCTCTTCGAGCACCTTCAGGCCGGCGTCGATCGACTGCGCGACTCCGGAGATCTTGATCGCGTTGAGCTGGTTGAAGCGGTTGAGGCTGCGCGCCTCGGCCGTGCGAGTGACGGTGGCAAAGGTCGAGAGCGGCACGAGTTTGCCCTCCGGGCCGCGCACGTAGATGTCGTCCAGCTGCTCGGGATTCAGACGGCCGGCGCGCTCGATCTGGGGGATGACCTTGTAGCTGCGTCCCGAAATGTTGAAGCGGTTGACGTAGCCGCCTCCGAGCGCGGCGCCGAGATCGGCGCCCACGTCCTGCAGGCTGATTCCGAGCGCGGCGGCCTTGTCGCGATCGATCACGACCTCGGCCTTGGCCTGGTCGAACTTGATGTCCGCGTCCATGAACATGAACTGCCCGCTCTTCATCGCCTCCTGCATGATCTGCTGGGCGAGCTCGAGCAGCTCCTGATGCTCCTGGGTGCCGGAGACGACGAACTCCACCGGAAGCTGCCCGGCGCTCGGCAGGGGATCCGGCAGGAAGGCCGGGTGCATGACGCCGGTGATGGCGGCGAGCCCCGCGTCCACCTCGGGTTTGATCTCGAAGACGGAACGGTCGCGCTGGTCCCAGGGCTTGGTCAGCATGCCGCCGAAGCCGAAGGTCGGGGTGGTGAGCTGAAACACCTGTTCGCGCTCGGGCACGTTCATGAAGACCTCGGTGGCCTTGCTCGAATAGAACGTGGCCTGCTCGAGCGTCGCGTTCGGCGGAGGGATGACGACGCCGAAGATGACGCCCTGGTCCTCGTTGGGCGCGAGCTCGTTCGGCGACGCCAGATACATCGGCACCGTGAGAAGCGAGAGCACGATCCAGACGCCGTAGACGAAGGGACGCGAGGCCAGCGTCGCGTCGAGCAGACGCGAGTAGCGGTTGCGCAGCGCGTTGAAACGATTGGTGACCCAACCGGCGAAGCCGCGCGTATCCTCGTCCTTCCGGAGGATGCGCGAGCCGAGCATCGGCGAAAGCGTGAGCGCCACGACACCGGAGATGCCGACCGCGCCCGCGAGAGTGAAGGCGAACTCCCGGAATAAGGCGCCGGTGAGCCCTCCCTGGAACCCGATCGGGGCGTAGACCGCCACGAGGGTGATCGTCATCGCGATGACGGGGCCCACGAGTTCGCGCGCGCCGATGATCGCGGCGTCAAAGGCCGAACGTCCCTCGTGCAGGTGGCGCTCGATGTTCTCCACCACGACGATCGCGTCGTCGACCACGAGACCGACGGAGAGCACGATGGCGAGAAGCGTGAGCAGGTTGAGCGAGAACCCCAGAAGCTGCATGAGGAACACGGCGCCAATCAGGGAGACCGGAATCGCGACCAGGGGCACCAGCGCGGAACGGACCGAGCCGAGGAAGAGGAAGATGACGATACCGACGATGATGATCGTCTCGACGAGCGTGTTACGCACCTCGTGGATCGCGTTCTCGATGTAGCTGGTCGAGTCGTAGGCGATGTGCGCCTTCATCCCGGCGGGCAACTGCTCGGAGATGACGGCCATCGCCTCCCGCACGCCGGCGATGACCTCGAGGGAGTTGGCGTTGGGCATCACCCACACGCCCATGAACACGGCCTTCTCGCCGGAGAAACGGACGTCCTCCTCGTAGCTCTCCGCGCCGAGGACGACGTCGGCGATGTCGCCCAGACGGACGATGGTGTCGCCCTCGTGCTTGACCGGAAGCTGGCGAAACTCCTCGGCGGTGCGGAGGTCGGTGTTGGCCGTGAGGTTGAGCTGCACAAGCCCGCCCTTCGTGGTGCCGACGGCGGAAAGGTAGTTGTTCTCCGCGAGCCGGGAGCGGACCTCGGCCGGCGAGAGATTGTAGGCGGCGAGCCGTTCGGGTTTGAGCCAGGCGCGGATCGCGAAGGTCTGTCCGCCGAGAATGTCGGCGCGCTGCACGCCCGGGAGCGTGGAAAGGCGCGGCTGGACGATGCGGATGAGGTAGTCGTTGACCTGATTTTCCGCGAGGATGTCGGAGCTGAAGCTCAGATACATCGCCGCGACCTGGGCGTCGGCCGGCTCGATGTTGATGATCGGCACCTCGGCCTCCGGCGGCAGATCGCCGCGCACCTGGTCGACCTTGGAGCCGATCTCGGCGAGGGCCTTGTTGGCGTCGTAATTCAGCTTCAGGATGACCGAGATCGTCGACAGCCCCTGCGCCGAGGTGGACTCCATGTAGTCGATGCCGTCGGCCGAGGCGATGACACGCTCGAGAGGTGTCGTGATGAAGCCGCGGACAAGCTCGGCGCTGGCGCCGATGTAGCTCGTGGTGACCTTGATGGTCGCGCGTTCGAGGCGCGGATACTGGCGAACGCTGAGCGAGCTGATCGCCTGGAAACCGCCGATGATGATGAGCAGGTTGACCACGATGGCCAACACCGGGCGGCGAATGAAGATGTCGGTGAATTTCATGCGGTGAACGCGCGGAAGCGCGGCGCGAAAAGATGGGATGGGTGCGAAACAAGACCGCCCGTGCCGCGGGCGCCCCGACCGGCGGGGCCACCCGGGAACGGCGCGCGACGACGGTCAGGTGTTCCTGGGCTTGGGAGTCAGGGAGGCCTCGGGCTGCATCTCGTCGTCGAGGCTGATCGGGGCGTTGTTCATGAGTTTGAAGGCGCCGGCGCTGACCACGCGCGTGCCGGGAGCGAGGCCGTCAACGACCACGATGAAGTCGCCGCGAGCCTCCCCGAGACGAACGAACTGCTGGCGGGCGAAGGTCTTTCCGTCCTTCTCCTCGACGACGTAGACGGAATCGCCGAAGGGCGCATGGAGCACCGCGGTGGCGGGGATGACCACGACCTTGCGCTTGTCGGGGCGCACGAGCGTGACCTCCGCGAACATGCCCGGCCGGAGTTTTTCGGCGGGATTGGCCAGGGTGCCCTGCACGCGGACGTTGCGGGTGGCGACGTCGACCTCCGGGTTGATGGCGGTGACCTTGCCCTCGAAGGTTTCCTCGAGCCCGTCGATCTTCACGCGCAGAGCCTGCCCGACCTCGATGGAAGCGATCCGCTGCTGCGGCAGGGTGAAATCGACGAAGATCGGGTCGAGCGACTGGAGCGGGATCACCGGGGCGCCGGCGGCCAGGGTCTGACCGAGGTTGACCGTGCGAATGCCGACGCGTCCCGAGAAGGGGGCGCGAATCGTTTTCTTGGCGAGGACCGCCTTGACGTTCGCGACCTCGGCGGCGGCGGCCTTGGCGGAGGCGTCCTTCGCGTCAAATTCCGCCTGGGAGATCGTGTTCTGCTCGAGAAGCGTCTTGGAGCGCTCCAACTCGACCCGGGCGAGCTTCAGATTCGCCTCGGCGGCCGCCAGCTGGGCCTCCTCCACCGAGGTGTCGAGGCGAACCAGAACGGCGCCCTGCTCCACCGCGGCCCCGTTCTCGACCTCGATCTTCACGACCGTGCCGCCGACCTCGGCGGCGAGGGTGACGCCCTGGACGGCATCAAGCGAGCCGACGGCCCGGAGAGTCTCCTCCCACTCCTGCTCCTGAACCACCACGGAGGAGACGACGGTCGGAGGCATGCCCATCGCCTCGCCGGCCTTGGCATAGGCCTGCAAGGACATGATTTGCAAGAATTTGATGCCCACGATCGGGCCGAGGATCATCGCGAGGATGATGCCGGTGATGCCTAGTTTTTTTAACATGACAGCAAGGGTGTCGAATTTTTGTAGTGAAAAATGGATACAGTCCGTCGTCAGCCGGCGGCCACGCGACCGGACGAGCCCGGATGGGGGGCGGCGACGGGAAACGCCTCGATCGCGCGGGCGGCGATCTTGCCGAGCAGTCGCACCATCGTGCGGCGCTCCGGCTCCGAGAGCACCTCCATCAACACCGCGATCCGGCGGAAATGCTCGGGCAGTATCTTGGTCAAAAAGGAAAGCCCGCTCGGCGTGAGCTCCACGTAGAGCTGGCGACGATCGCTCGGATCTGGCCGACGTGTCACCATCCCGTCCCGCTCCAAGGTGTCGATCAATCCGGTCATGGTCGCCCGGGTGACACCGGACTGCTCCGCCAATTGGGCGGGGGTCAGCGCGGAAGGAGAACCGCAGCCCCGGTGGTAAAGCAGCATCAACACCGTGAAGCGCCCTTGGCTGAGACCCGCGGCCTGAAAGTGCTCCTCCGTGACCCGAAACGCCTCGTCGCCGGAACGCAGCAAATGCAAAAAAACCTCGCAGGCAGAAGGATCCAGTCCGGGAAAATGCTGCGCCTCCTCGAGCAGGCATTCGTAACGCGGCAGATCTCTTAGCAGGAGGAGCGGCATATGATCGTGACCAAGATGATTGTAAGGGGGCTAACAGTTAGGCCCCTAATCTCGCTGGCAAGCGCGCTTCGCGAAAAATTCCTGGAAAAACCCAACGCCTCCCGCGCGGATCCCCCGCCCCGCTCCGTCCGACGTGTCAGTTCGTGGCCGAGGCGGTGGTGGACTCCGAAGAGTCGACGGATGGAGCCGGAAACCAGCGGGCCAAGAGACCGCTCGCGGCGGGATCTCCGGGCACCTTGCGAAGGATCTCATTGAGAAGCATGCGCGCCTCGGTGTCGCGTCCGGCCTCGTGAAACCGGGTGGCGAGCGCCACGACATGCTGGATGCGCACGCGATCGGCGCTGAGGTAGGTGCGAACGGCGCCCTGGATCGCGGCAATGTCGTCTCCCTCGGCATGGAGTTCGAGTTCGCGCCGGCCGAGCGGCTCCTCCTGCGAGGGTGCCCATTCCGGCCGGGCCTTGCGCATCTCGCGAAACAGCACGAGGGCGGCCGCTCGCCCCTCCTCCGCGCCGAGGCGGTCCACCTCGGCGAAGAAAGCCTCCGGCGTGGCGAACGCGGCGACGGCCGCGACAACCGGGCGGGCGGCCTCCTCGGCGGCCCGGCGTTCCGCAATCTCCGCATCCAAGGCCGCCGCGGTCTCGGCGATGTAGCGACTGGTTGGATACACGCCTTGGGCGAAGGTCAGGATCTGGCGGGCGGTGTCGATCCGTCCGTTTTTGCGCAAGGTCTCCACGCACTGCCGGTAGACGCCCATCGGCAACTGCCGGGCGCGGATGTAGTCGGTCAGGCTGGACTGCGCGCCGTCGGCGGGATCGGCGGCCGCGGCCACGAGGTATTGGAAAAGGTCGAGGAGGTTCGCCCGGGCGGAAACCCCGTCTGGCAGAAGGGTTCGAAGGTCGGCGATCTGGCGCGTGGCCTCGGCCCAGCGGCGGCCGGAGATAAGAACCTGCAGCCGGGTCGCGGCCAGGCGGGGATCGCGCATCCCTCGTTCGGCGGCCGCGGCGAGAAGAATTTCCAGCTCCTCGGGGCGGTTGATCTCGGCCAACGGCTCCGCCGCCAGCACGAAGTTCGCCTCGATGCCGCCGAAGCGGAAAATGTAGTCCTCGAGGATCGCCCGCCCTTCCCTCTCCAGGCCCGCGAGCAGGTGCTGTATCAGGCTGAAGACATAGACGCGGGGATCCGCCGGCGCGCCGGCGCGAAGCTCGGCGAGAATCTTGACCATGTCGTCGGGACGCTCCGCCTCGCGATAGGCTCGCGCGAGCAGGCGCAACGCCTGGGGCGAACGCGAGGAACGGGCGATCCAGCCCTCGGCGAAAGCGACCGCCTCGGGAAAACGGCCCGCCTGCAGGAGCGCGAGCAGACGGAGCTCGGAAAGCGTGTCGTCGTCGACCGCCCCGGCCTCCTGTTCGGCGAACGACAGGGCGTCGTCGCTTCGCTTCTCGGCCAGCAACGCGCGAACCCGCTGCTCGACCAGCCAGCGACGGTCGGCGTCGGAGTGGCGGGCCGGATCGTGCAACGCGAGGGCGCGATCACAGATCGTGACGACCAGCTCGTGGTCGTCGCCGGCGGCGGCGACCTCCATCGCGGACTGCAGGTAGGCGCGTCCTGGCCAGCCGTGATCCAACCCTTGGAGCAGCGTTTCCTGCGCCTTGGCCCGAACCCGGTAGGCCAGGAATATCTGGGCGAGCTTGAGCCTCGCGGTGAGATCCCGCGGATAGCGGTCGAGCCCGAGACGCAGACTCATGAGAGCGCGGTTCCATTGCTGGGCCTCCAGGGCGTCCAGCCCCTCGGCGATCATCGCCTTGCCCTGGAGCTCGCGAACCTCGCGACGTTTCTCCGCGCTGAGCGGATACAACAGGACGTCGCTGTAGCGGACGAAATTGTAGGCGCGCTGCTCCTGCTTCCACCAGTAGTAGCCGGCGCCGCAAAAGTAGCCGACCAAGCCCGCCGCCGCCGCGAGGATCGCCACGCCCCGAAGACTGACCGCCAGGCCCTTTCCGCGTCCGCTCTTCCGGCGATAGACGCCGACAAGGCCGAAATACCACCGACCGGGAGTGGTGTTCGACGCCCCCCATTGGAGTTTGATATGAGGGAAACGAGCCATCGCCGGAGGAAGTCGAAACGGGTGAAAGGTTGAAACGGGTCAGGCGGAGGCCGCCGCGGCGCCGCGCACCTTCGCGCCACGCACCGACTCCGCGATGTTTTCGGGCTGGGTCTCGGCCTCGCCCCGCGCCTGGTTGAAGCGCATGGACACGGTCTTCGAGACGCCGCGCTCCTCCATCGTCACGCCGTAGATCGAGTGCGCGGCGGCGACCGTGCGCTTGTTGTGCGTGATGATGATGAACTGCGACTCGTGGACGAACTTCTTCAGGAGATCCGTGAAGCGTCCGATGTTCGATTCGTCGAGCGGCGCGTCGAGTTCGTCGAGCAAGCAGAAGGGCGAGGGCTTCACCATGTAGAGCGCGAAGAGCAACGCGACCGCGGTGAGCGTCTTCTGTCCGCCGGAGAGCAGCGTGATGCTCTTGAGCTTCGTGCCCGGCGGCTGCGCGGTGATCTCGATGCCGGACTCGAGCACGTCGTCGGTGGCGATGAGCTCGAGATTGGCCACACCGCCGCCGAAGAGGGTCTGGAAGGTGTAGATGAAGTTCTTTTTGATCTGCTCGAAGGTGATCTGGAACTGCTCCATCGACGTGCGGTTGATGTCGTCGATGGTCTTCACGAGGTCCGCCTTCGCGGAGGTGAGGTCGTCGCTCTGCCCTTTGAGGAAGTCGTAGCGCTGCTTGAGCTCGGCGTATTCCTCGATCGCTCCCGTATTCACCGCGCCCATACCGGCGAGACGCGCGCGCAGGGCGTCGATCTCGGTCTTGATGGCGGTCCAATCGGCGGACTCGGCGACCTTCACGAGATCCTCCTCGGTCGGATCGGGTTTGGGGCCCTTCTTTTTGCGGCGACGGGCGGTGGTCGGCTGGGCTGCGGCCGGGGCGGAGCCGTCGGCGGGCGCCTCGCCCTCGACGGAGGGGGCGGGTTCCGTCGCGACGGAGGAGGTCGGGGCGGCGGCCTCCCCGCCCTCCTCGTCCTCGTCGAGGTCGAGATCCTTCAGGTCCGGCGGATCGTCGTCGGCGCGATACAGGAGTCCGCGCCAGTCGTAGCTGCCGACGGGCAACTGGAATTCGCGCTGCACGTCCTCGGCGATGAACTGGACGCGGCTCTGGGTCTGCGCGAGCTCGACCTCGCAACGGCTGAGGTCGGCGGCGCTCTTTTCGGCGTCGGTGCGGATGCCGTCCTGGGAGTTCTCGACGCTGTTGATCGCGTTTTCGACCTCGGCGAGCTCGGCGCGGATCTGCTCCACCTGCTGCATCGCGACGACGAGGGTCTCGGCGATCTGCGCGGCGCGGGCGCGCTGGGCGTCGGCCTCCTGCTCGAGGGCTGCGGTCTGGTCGGTCCAGGTCTCGATCTCCTGCTGGCGCTGCACGAGGATCTCGGCGATCTGCGCGCGGCGACGCTGCATGTCGGCGAGACCGCGGTCGAGGACCTCGACCTTTTGGCGGCGCTCCGCGAGTTCGAGGCGGGCCTGGGCGAGGTTTTCGCGCTTCTCGTCGCGCTCGGCGCGCTGGGCGGCGATCAACGTCTCCAGTTCGTTGATACGGACTCGTCCCGCCTCCACGGCCTGCTCGGCCTCGGCGAGTTGCTCGCGGGCCTTCTCGAAGCGCGTCTGCGTCTCGTGGCGCGCGGCGTCGAGGGCTTCGAGTTCGCGGCTCATGCGTTCGACGCGATTCGCGACTTCTTCGACGGCGCGCTGGGCGTTGCGTTCCTCCTGCTGGACGGCGGCCAGGTTTTGCGTCGCCTCGAGCACCTCGGCGCGCTTGTCCTCGAGGTTCTGTTCGGCCTCGGCGAGGCGGGCCTGGAGCGCGTCGATGACCTGGCGCTGGGCGTCGTGCGCGGCCTGATCGTCGGCGAGCGCCTTGGCGGTGTCGCGCAATTCGATCTCGCGCTGCACGAGGCTGCCGGCTCCGCCGGACTTCTTGCGGAACCCGCCGTAAACGACGCCGCGGGCGTCGACGAGCTCGCCCTTGGCCGTGGCGACGGCCAGGAATCGAAAGTCGGGATTGGCGCGCCAGAAATCCAGGAACGCACCGAGGTCGTCGGCGAGGTAGCAGGACCGCAGCAGGGCGATCGCGGGATGCGTCTCGTCGGCAAACTCGAGCGCCTCGACCGCGGAGCGGAGTCCGGGAGGAAGCGCGACGGATTCGGGAGCGGGGGCGCCGGGCGGATTGACCTGAAGCGCGGCGCTGCCGATCTGCTGGGATTCGAGCTCGGCGAGGATGCGCCGGGCGATGTCGATATCCGCGACCACCACGGCCTCGCTGGCCGAGCCGAGCAGGGCTTCGAGCGCGCGAGCCCACTCGGCGCGCGGACGCAACCCGTCGGCGAGAGGCCGGGGTTTGAAGCCGGAGGCAGGGGGCGTGGAGCCGGAAACCTGAGACGGATCGGAGGCGGCGGCGCCGTCCGCCGAACCATCGGTCCGGGCTGCGTCGGTGGAAGCTGGAGCGGCGGGCGTTGCGGTGGCGAAAAGGTGGTTGAAGCGGCCTTGAAGAATCGCCTTCGCGCCCTCGCCGAAGCCTTCGAACTTCTCGGCGAGCTGTTGGAGGAGCTTCAGGCGGGCGGTGCGCTGGGCGAGGCTTCGATCGATCTCCTGGAGTTTCTTCTGCGCTTCGCGAAACTCCTTCGTGATCTCGCCGATCCGGGTTTGAATCTCCTGCGTCTCGGATTGGGCGCGGGCCTTGGCGACCTGCGCCTCCTCGACGCGGGCGGCGACCTCGGAAAGCTGCGCGGCGGCCTCGGACTGCTGCACGCGCACGGCCTCGACCTCGGCGGCGAGCGATTCGTGGCGCTGGGCGGAGGTCTTCTGGTCGACCTCGTAGCTGGTGGTGTCGGTGCGGAGGCGGGCGACGTTGCTCTCGAACTGGAGCAACTGGAACTTCACCTGCGAAATCTCCTGCTCGTGCTTTTGCAGCTCGGCCTCGAGGACGCCCAGCTCGCGGTTGCGATCCTGGAAAACGGCGTCGGAGCCGCCGAGGAGGGTGAGCTGCTGCTCCTTGTCCTGCGCCCCGGCGTCGACCTGCGACTCGAGTTCGCGAAGCTGCATCTCGAGTTCGGCGAGATTGTCCTGGGAGGAGGCGAGGCGCTCGGCGAGTCCGCTGCGTTTGATCTGGGCGAGATTGGCCGCGTTTTCGGCCTGCTCCTTTTCGGAACGGAGGTCGAAAACGGCCTGCTGGGCCTCCTGGACGCGCTGGTTCAGACGCGTGCGCAACGCCTTCTTCTCCTCGAGCGCGGACTGCTGCTGCTGAAGGTGCGCTCGACGGGTCTCGGCGGCGGCACGGAGCTTGATGACCTGCTCCTCGAGAACGGCGAGTTGCGCGGCCAACGTGGCGTGGTTGTAGCCGTGATGCGCGAGGGCGAGGTGGCGAAGACGCCAGGTGAGCTTCTTGTAGCGAAGGGCCTTCGATGCCTGGCGGCGGAGCGAACCGATCTGGCGGCCGACCTCGGTGATGACGTCGGCGACGCGCGTGAGGTTGGTGTCGGTCAGGGCGAGCTTTTGCAGGGCCTCTTTGCGCTGCGCCTTATACTTCGTGATGCCGGCGGCTTCCTCGAACACGGCCCGGCGCTCCTCGGGCTTGGAGGACAGGATCTGGTCGATCTGGCCCTGCGCCATGATCGAGTAGCTGGTCCGGCCGATGCCGGTGTCCATGAAGAGTTTCTGGATGTCCTTCAGGCGGCAGGGCTGGCCGTTGAAGAAATACTCGCCGCCACCGTCCCGGTAGACGCGACGCATGATCTCGATCTCGTGAAATTCGCTGCCGAGCTGCTTTTCGCAGTCGGTCAACAATAGCGAAACCTCGCACATCTGGGCCGGCTTACGGGTGTCCGCGCCCTCGAAAATGACGTCCTGCATCTTGCCGCCGCGAAGAGCCTTGGCGGACTGCTCGCCCAACACCCAACGAATGGAGTCGGCGACGTTGGACTTGCCGCAGCCGTTCGGGCCCACGATGGCGGTGACGCCGGGTTCAAAGCGCAGGGTTGTCGGATCGGCGAAAGATTTGAAACCGTGGAGCTTGAGCGCTTTGAGATGCATGCGGCGACGGGCGGACGGATATTAGGAAGGGGAACTGGCGAATAAGCGGTAGAGAGAAGGGGGCGCGGGGCGTCCGGTGCAAGCCCGGGGATTCGTCCCGACACAACCGGCGAAAAGTCAGGGGCGGACGCGCGGTGGAAGCCCGATTGATCAGTCGTTCCGACTTCCCCCTCCCACCGGTGGAGGAGAACACGAAAACCGGGACGCGCACCGAGGCGCACAGCCCTCCCGGACGCGACCGACCACGAGGGACACGTTCAGCTCACGCTCGGATAGCTGCCCAGCCACTTCACCAACGGACAGAAGGCGCGAAGCTCGGCGACGGCCTCCTTCATCGCCGGATCGTCGTAATGGCCGGCGACGTCGATGAAGAACAGGTAATCCCAAGCCCGGCGCTTGCTCGGACGTGACTCGACCTTCGAGAGATTCAGACCGCGAGACCCAAAAGGCGTGAGCATCTTCATCAAGGCGCCGGAGTGCGCCGCGGCGGACTCGCCGAGCGAGATCACGAAGCTGGTCATGTCGCGGCCGCCGCCGACCGGGCCGGAGGCCTTTTTGCCGATCACGAAAAAGCGTGTGGTGTTGTCGTTCCGGTCCTGGATGTTCCGCGCGACCACGGGCACGCCACGCGCCTGCGCCGCGAGTTCGGCGGCGATGGCGGCCGCGCCGGGCTCCGTGTTGGCGATCTCGACCGCCTTCGCGGTGCTCGCCGTCTCGATGAGCTGCGCGTGCGGCAGGTGGCGTTGCAGCCAGGCCCGGCACTGCGCGAGCGCCTGATCCTTCGAGTAAACTTTCTCGATGCGCTCCAACGGCGTGACCGAGATCAGCGCGTGGTTGATCTCGAGGTAAATCTGCGCGACGGCCTTGAGCTCGCTCTCGACGAAGCCGTCCAGCGCCTCGCGCACCGAGCCCTCGGTCGAGTTTTCGATCGGGATGATGCCGTAGTCGGCCTCGCCCTTCTCCACCGCGGTGAAGATGTCGCCAATCGTGGCGATGGGCGTGTAGTCCACGCTCGCGCCGAATTTCTTGATCGCGGCGGCGTGCGTGTAGGTCGCCTCGGGACCGAGGTAGGCGATCTGCAAGGGCTTCTCCAAGGCGATCGCCGCGGACATGATCTCGCGGTAGATCGCCTTCAGCGCCTCGGGCTTGATCGGGCCCTCGCTGAGCGAGGTGACCTTGCGGAAAACGGCGTCCTCGCGCTCGGGCACGTAGATCTGGCCGCCGCTGCTGCGCTTCAGCCGGCCGATCTCGGCGGCGAGTTTCAGGCGCTCGTTGAGCAGGCGCACGATCTCCCGGTCGTGGGCGTCAATCTGTTCGCGAATGGGCTGGAGCGGGTCGGCGGCGGACATGCGGGGAAAATCAGGCGGCGGGCTCGTTCTTCTTTTCGTCGTCCGACGAAGCGGACTCGGCGACCTCGGAGGGGGACTCCGGCGCGGCGGTGGATTCGGGCTCGACCGAGACATCCGCCGACGGCGCGGCGTCGGCCGGCGCGTCGCCCTCGATGCTCTCCTCGACCGTCGCCTCGGACTCGGCGTGTTCGGCACCTTCGACATGTTCGATCTCGACCGGCTCGAGCGACGGCGACTCGCCCTCGCCCTCCTCGAGCGGCAGGCCCATCTCGGCGTCGGCCGGCGGCGTGACGTTCGCGGCGCGATTGAGCCACTCGTCGATCTGGCGCGGCGAAAGCACGTCGGAGGCGGGCAACTCCATCAGCGACTTCACGCCGACGAATTCGAGGAACTTGTCCGTCGTGCCGTATTGGAGCGGACGTCCGGGCAGGTCGGCGCGGCCGACGATGTAGACGAGCTCGCGCTCCATCAGCTTCGCAAGACCGGCGTCGGCGGACACGCCGCGGATCGCCTCGATCTCGGATCGCGTGACCGGCTGGCGGTAGGCCACGACGGCGAGCGTCTCGAGCGCGGACTGGCTCAGCTTCACCGGCGGCGGCTCGTCGCGCTGGATGCGGATCCACTTCGCGAAACGCGGATGCGTGACGAGGCGGTAACCCTGCGCGCCGTCGATCAGCAGGTAGATGTCGTTCTGCGCCTTCAACTCCTCGGCGAGCTGATCCATCGCCTCGCGAATCTGCGCGGCGGTGACGAGCGAAGGCACGTCGACGTAAAGTTCGTCGTCCACCGGCGCGAGACCGAAGGGATTCGTTTCCTCGGCGGTGGTGGCGAGCTGTTCCGTTTCACCCTCCCCGGCAACGGGGGCCGATTCCCCTGCGCCATCGGCGGGCGACTGCGTCTCGACGGCGTCCGAAGCGGAGTCGACCGGGGCGGAATCGGGGCTCCCGGCGGCGGCTTCGGCGGGAGCGTCGGCCGCGATGGACTCGGCCGACGCCTCCTCGCCTTCGGTGTCCTCGGAAGCCGGCCGAGCCTGCGCCTGGTCGTGATAGCGCGTGAAGATGGCCTGGATGTCTTTGATCGTAAGCGGCTGGCTCGACGAAAAAAGCAGGGCCTTGAGCACCAATTTGAGATTGAACGCCATTGCGGGGAAAAGGCGGAGCAAACCGCCCGCCCTACCCTGCGCGCAATCCCGAATTCCGCGCGGCGCGGAGCTCGTTTTTCCGGTTCAGTTCGCCCGGTCGGCCTCCACTATCTCAACCGCCTCGCCGACGTGACGCCAACGGAGGTTCCAGCCGGCTACGGTCATGCCGTAGACCCGCCCCGCGTCGGCGGCCTGATAGGCTGGCTGCAGATCGAGCGCGAGCAACTGCCGCGCGAGGGTCAGCACCTCCACGGGCAGCTTCGCCGCGATGGCGTCGGGAATGAGAATCCGCTCCGGCAAACGCGCCGCCGGCGTCGCGCCCGCCCAGTCTGCGCGCGCCTCGGGCTTCGCCTCGCAGTAAGGCAGGTAGGGCTTGATGTCGTAGACCGGCGTGCCGTCCACGCAATCGATGCCTTCGACGCGCAGCGCCCCCGGCGCCGCGGCGAGCAGGCGCACCAGCGAGAGCCCGAGACCGTTGGGGCGCAGGGGCGAGCGCGACGCGAAGACGCCGACGCGCTCGTTGCCGCCAAGGCGCGGCGGACGCACCGTCGCGGCGCCATCCCACGGCGGGTTTTTGTGGAACCCGGTCACGAGCCAGAGGTGCGAAAAGGCCTCGATGCCGCGCACGAAATCCGGCGAGGCGAACTCGGGCAGAAACTCCACCCTCCCCTCCGCCGCCGGCACGAGCCCCGACTGCCGCGGCACGCCAAATTTTTCCGCGAAAGGCGTGCGAAGGACGGCGACGGGCCGGATCGAAACCGCCACAGGAGGCACGGAAGAAGCGGAAGCCGCTCCCGGAGCCGAACAGTTTGCGCTTTCTGTGCCTTTTGTGGCCATTACTTCGCCGCGAGGACGTGGAAGTTCGCCATGCTGATGCCGCTGAGCATCGCGCCGACGATGCCGAGAAAGCCCTGGTCCGTGCCGGCGAGGTAGAGGTTCGACAGCGGCGTGCGCCCGTCGCGGATCTTTTTCGGCGAACCGTAGATCGCGCCGCCGAGGTGCCCGGTGAAACGCACGATGGTCTTCGGCGTGAACATGTCGGTCGCGATCGTCGCTTGCTGTAGAACCGAGCGCTGATCGGGTCCTCCGGGCAGGAAACGCAACGCGCTGCGCTGGATCTCGCCGTAAACGCGTTCCTTCGCGGCGCGATATTCCGCCTCGGGCAGCGCGGCCCAGACGTCGTGGTTCGCTAGGCAGGTGCAGCGGAAAAGTCCTTCGGGAAGCGACTGGCCCGCCGGGAAATCAAAATTGTTCGGCAGGCAGATCACGCCGCTGCGCGTGTCGGCGAGGTCCGTCGCCTGCTCGTAGTGGAAGCGCGGCGAGTCGTTGAAAAACACGATCGTGTCGTCGCCCCAGCCCAGCGCGGCTGGCCGGCGGTCGAGCACGGTGATCGTCTCGCAATAGCTCAAGCGGCCCACGGGATGGGCCGGGGAGCTGGCAGTTGGCAATGGATCGTTGGTGTAAAGTCGCTCCGTCTCCGCCGCGCCGGCGGTGCTGATCACATGCGTGGCGGTGATCTCCTCGCCGTTGTCGAGCACGAGCGCGGCGGCGCGGCCTTCGCGGGCGATGATGCGCCTCACGCCGCACTTCATGCGACGCTCGCCGCCGGCCTCGCGGTATTTTTCCAGCAGCACGCGGATGATCACGCGCACGCCGTCGAGCGGCCGGGCGAAGCCCTCGAGGAAGAGCGCCTTGAACATGATCACGAACTGGCCGAAGTCCATGTCGTGCTCGGTCGCGCTGCCGTAATACATGACCGGACAGAAAAGCATGTCCTCGAGCAGCGTATCCGAAACGTGGCGACGCACGATGGCGCGGGCGCTCTCGGGCTTCGCGTCGAGCGAGACGTCGTCGTAGGTTTTGACCAACTGCACGAGCGCGCGGAAGCCGTCGATCTGCGCGGGGAAAACGCGGGCGACCTCCGATTCGAACACGGCGAAGTCGTTGGTGAAGGTGAGCGAGGTTTCGCCCGCCGGCCCGAAGGCGATGCGAGAGCGTTTCTGCGGGTGCAGCGCGAACTCGTCGCGGTCGATGCGGAGCTGTCGCAGGAGCTTGCCGAGCGGACTGCCTTTGACGCCGGGCGGCACCCAGTTGGTCATCGCGTGCAGGCCGACGTCGTATTTGCGGCCGTTGATCGCGTAGAAGGAGTTGAGCCCCCCGGGAGCGTTGTGGCGCTCGAAGATGCACACGCGTTTGCCGAAGTGCGCGAGACGGATGCCGGCGGCGAGCCCGGCCATGCCCGCGCCGATGATGGCGACGTCGTAGTGCGTGGAGGTGTTCATGTGTCTGAAACGGCGGACGTTTCCGCATGCCGTGGCCCGCGGCAAGTCTGCCCTTGGCGGGATGGGACGCGGGCGTCGGCTCCCCGCATCCGTCCAAACGAAAAAGGGACGGCACCTTGGTGCCGTCCCCGCGTATCGGGACAAGTCAGACGAGCGTCTTGATCAACTGCTCGCGGTCGCCGGGGAGCATGTCGAGCGGCGGGATCTCGGGCATGGTGTAGGCGCCGGGACGCAGACGGAGCGCGGCGGCGCGGGCGCAGGAGACCATGATCTGCGAGGTGAGCGCGGGGTTGTTGATGGTCATCTTGAACTCGAAGAGCTGGTTGTGCGTCGCGCCGCTCACGCCCTTGCGCTGCATGTGCACGCCGTGGCCGACGTCCTTCAACGCCTCGACGCTCGGCACGGCGATCACGCGGGTGTCGTCGTTGACGAAGTAGTCGTCGCTCTTGATCGCCTTCTCGACCGCGACGAAGTCGGAGCCGGGCTCGAGCTCGACGTAGACCATGCGGCGATGCACGCCGGTGCCGGTCGGAATCGTCATGGAGAGCGCGTCCTTCACGCCGGGCTTGGACTTTGCGCAAACCGAGTGGCCCATGCTCATGCCGGGGCCGAAGTTGGTGTAGGTGACGCCGCGCGGCGCCATCGCGAGGAGAAGCGCGCGCAGGACGGAGTCGCTGCCCGGGTCCCAGCCCGAGGAGATGACGGCGACGCTGTTGTGCTCCTTGCCGATGGCGTCGAGGTTTTGTCGCAGCTCCCATAGCTTGTCGCCGTGGATGTCGAAGCTGTCGACGGTGTGGATGCCCTTGCGGAGGTAGATCGGAGCGGTCTCGGGAATGCTGCGCGTGGGACCGCAGAGCAGAGCGGCGTCGACCTTGCCGAGCTTGGCGACGTCGTCGACGACCGGGACGCCCGCGAGCTCGGGCGGCGTATCCAAGCCGACACTACGGCGGACGACGCCCGCGAGCTCCATGTCGGGAGCGGCTTGCACGGCCTCGACGGCCGAGCGGCCGATGTTGCCGTATCCTACGACTGCGATGCGAAGAGCTTGGTTGGCCATAAAACGGAGAAATGAATCGGATTCATGGGGACGAGAAAAGGTCGTTCCCGCCGGATACGAAAAAGCCCGACCTGACGGCCGGGCTTTTTGGAGAGACGAACTCGGGAGCCTGCTTATTTGCCGAGCGCTGTGAACTTCGGGGTCAGGTATTCGGCGCAGCTGTCGAGCGAGGAGAGGTGGATGTAGTCGGCCTCGGGCACCTCGATGCCGTGGCGCTTGCGGAGCTCCATGACGATGTCGAGGAAGTCCATGCTATCGAGCTGCATCTGATCGCGCAGACGGACATCGGGCTTGATGTTGGACAGGTCTTCGTCCGGCGCGATGTCGGCGATGATATCGAGGACGATTTGTTTGCAGGCTTCTTTGGTCATGAGAGTCGGGGACGGGTGTAAGGGGTCGGGATTAGGCAACAAAGCGTTTCACAATCAACGTGGAATTGATGCCGAGCATGCCGAAGGAGTTGTTCAGGATGGCGTCGACCTTCCCGACCTTCTTCGGCTGGTTGAGCACGAGGCCGGGGACGTCACAGAGCGGATCGAGGTTTTCGACGTTGATCGTGGGGTGCACGACGAGGTCGTCGAAGCTGGGCAGGTTGCCCGCGAGCTCGAGCGCGCCGGCCGCGCCCATGCAGTGGCCGATGTAGCTCTTGGTGTTGTTGATGTAGGTGTCGGGGCAGCCCTCGCCGAAGACCGCGCGGATCGCCTCGCACTCCTGGATGTCGCCCTGCGGCGTGGAGGTGGCGTGGGTGTTGACGATATGGATGTCACGGGCCTCGAGCTTGGCGTTGGCGAGGGCCTTGCGCACGCACTCGGCCTGGCGGCCCGGGTTCGGGAGAACGTAGTCGGAGGCGTCGCTGTTGACGTGGTAGCCGGCGATCTCGCCGTAGATTTTCGCGCCGCGGGCGAGCGCGTCGTCGAGACGCTCGAGCGTGTAGATGCAGCCGCCTTCGGAGATGACGATGCCGTTGCGCGACTTGTCGAAGGGACGCGAGGCCTTCTTCGGGTCCGCGTGCGTGGCGAGGGCGTTTTGCGATTTGAAGCCGGCGAAGATGCCGAAGGTGTGGATCGACTCGCTCACGCCGCCGCAGATCGCGAAGTCGACCTCGCCGAGGCGCAGCATCTGCGCGGCGTGGATGAGGCCGAGGTTACCCGCGGCGCAGGCGGCGCCGATCGTGTAGGCCGGGCCCGTGACACCGAGGGAAAGCGAAACCTCGCCGGCGGGGTTGTTCGCGACGGTGCGGGGGTTGTGGTAGTGCGACCAATACTTCGTGTCGTAATTGAACTTCGAGATCGCGTAGATCTCGTTCTCGGTCTCGACGTTGCCGTGCTCGGTGCAGCCGATGTAGACGCCCACGCGGTCTTTCGGCATCGCGTCGAAGGCCACGCCGCTGTCCTTCAGCGCCTCGTGCGCGCAGTAGATCGAGATCGAGCCGGCGCGCGTGCCGACGCGCAGTTCCTTGCGCTTTTGGTAGCGAAGCGGGTCGAAGTGGCAGACGCCCGCGATCAGTTGCCCCATGTAGCGAACATCGAAAGGCTCCACGCCCGCGACCCCGTTGAGGAGGTTTTGGCGGAATTCGCTCAGGGAATTCCCGTTCGGCGCGGTAAGGCCGATACCGGTGATGACGATGCGGGCGGGCTGAAACGACATGGCGAAGGGGAAAATCGCTAGCCATGCCGGCGGGATTGGCAATACAAGCCTCGCTCCGTTTTTCACCCAGCACACGCGATTTCCTCCGATCCCAACATGAACGTTCTCGTCGTCGGCGGAGCCGGCTACATCGGCTCCCACTGCGTCCGCCAACTCATCGCCGCCGGCCATCGTCCGGTGGTGCTCGACAACCTGGTCTTCGGCTACCGCCAGGCCGTCCCGGAGGACGTGCCGTTCTATCCGACCAACCTCGGCAACGAAAGCGAGGTCGGAAAGATCCTGAAGAAGGAGAAGATCGAGCTGGTGATGCACTTCGCCGCCTACGCCTACGTCGGCGAAAGCGTGACCGACCCGATGAAGTATTACTTCAACAACGTCGCCTCCACGCTCCATCTCCTGCGCTGCATGATCGGCTGCGGCGTGAAGAAGTTCGTCTTCTCCTCCACCTGCGCGACCTACGGCATCCCGGAAAAAATGCCCCTCACCGAGGACATGCCGCAGTCGCCGATCAACCCCTATGGCCAGACGAAGCTCGACATCGAAAACGCCCTCAAGTCCTTCGCCAAGGCCTACGGCCTGAGCTTCGCCGCCTTCCGCTACTTCAACGCCGCCGGCGCCGCCGAGGACGGCACCATCGGCGAGTGCCACGATCCCGAGACGCACCTCATCCCGCTCACGATCGACGCCGCCACCGGCAAGCGTCCGCCGCTCCAAGTCTTCGGCACCGACTACCCCACTCCGGACGGCACCTGCCTGCGCGACTACGTGCATGTCGACGACCTCAGCCGTGCGCACATCGCCGTCTTCGACAAACTCGCCACGCCCGGCGCCCAATACTTCTACAACCTGGGCACCGGCACGCCGACCTCCGTCCTCGAGGTCATCAAGGCCGTCGAGGAGGTCACCGGTCTCAAGGTCCCCTACACCACCGCCCCCCGCCGCGCCGGCGATCCGCCCGCCCTCTACGCCGACTCCTCGAAGGCCAAGTCCGAGCTCAACTGGCAGCCGAAATACACCACGATCAAACCCATCGTGGAGACCGCGTGGAAGTGGCACTCCACCCACCCGGAAGGTTTCGGCAAAAAACGCTAGCAGCCCGCCGCCAAAGCCTGAACACGTGCAGCCGTGGATATCCCCGCGCGTGCTTTCGAGCTCGCGTGCCCGCCCACGAAAGCGGCTCCCGCGCCATTCCCGCCACGCCTCCCGTCGCGAACGTAGGGGAACGGCGGCGGCGCTTCCATTCACCATCCCGTCAACCTCCCCTCGGCCGACACAGCCGGGGCGCCATCCACGAAAAAGCCCGTCGATTTCTCGACGGGCTTTTTGTCGTAAAAACGGATACGCGAACGGATGCTCCGTCCCGCGCGTTCGGCTCAGGCGAAGATCTCGTCCGCCTTGAAGAAGCGGGCGATCTCGATCTTGCCGTTCTCCTCGCTGTCGGAGGCGTGGACGACGTTCTTCATCATCTCGGTGCCGAAGTCGCCGCGGATCGTGCCCTTGGCGGCCTTGCGCGAATCGGTCGGGCCGAGGAGCTCGCGCACCTTGGCGACGACGTCCTCGCCCTGAAGCGCGAGGATGATCACCGGACGGGAGCTCATGAAGGCCTCGATCTCCGGATAGAAGGGCTTGTCGGCCACGTGCGCGTAGTGCTCGCGCAGCTGGGCGGAGGTCAGGCGCGCCATCTTGCAGCCGACGATCTCGAATCCGGCTTTCTCAAAGCGGTCGACGACGTTGCCGACGTGCTTCTGCTCCATGCAATCAGGCTTACAGATGATAAGGGTTTTCTGCATAAAAACCGTCAATTGATACGCCGGCCTCGCCGATGGGAAGCCCGTTTTTCTCCGACGTGATCCCGCCTTCGGCACCGGTATCCCGCCCTCCCCCAAAAGCATCACCTTCACCTCCGGCGACCTACGGCAGGGCTCGACCTGCCGCCCGGGGAACATTTCCTCTCTCCCGTGATCGATCCCGCCCCCGCAGTTCCCGCCCAGCCTCGCGTGCTGGTCGTGGAGGACGAAGCCAAAACCCGCGCCTCCTTGGTCGAGGGACTCGGCCTTCAAGGCTGGGAAACCGTCGCCGCCACGAACGGCGTCGAGGCCGAGACGCTTCTCGCCGAACGCGACTTCGATCTCGTCGTGCTCGACTGGATGCTCCCCGGTCGCAGCGGCCTTCAACTGCTCGGACAGCTCCGTTCCGAAGGGCGCCACATTCCCGTCCTCATGCTCACCGCGCGCACCGGCATCGACGACCGTGTCGCCGGCCTGGAACGCGGCGCCGACGACTACCTGGCCAAACCATTCGCCTTCGCCGAACTCGTCGCCCGCTGCCGCGCGCTCCTGCGTCGCGCCACCACGCTCGCGCCCGCGCTCACCTGCGAGGATCTCCAGCTCGACGTCCGGGCCCGCCTCGCACGGCGCGGCGAACGCGAGATTCCCCTCACCCCCCGCGAGGTCGACGTCCTCGAATACCTGCTGCGTCACCAAGGCCAGATCGTGACGCGAGAAATGCTCCAGCACGACGTCTGGAAACAGCCCAAACGTTTCACCTCGCTCGACAACGTCATCGACGTCCAGATGGCACGACTTCGGCGCAAAATCGACGAAGGCGACGGGGAAAAACTCATCCACACCCTGCGCGGTCTCGGTTACCGGCTTGGAAAGGAATCCGCATGATCCGCTGGTGGCGCCGCCGCTCCCTGCGTTTCCGTCTCGCGGCCTGGTATGGCTTCGGCGGCATCGTGCTGCTCACCGCCTTCTCCGTCGTCATCTACGGCTTCGTGAGCCAGCGGATGGCGCAGCCTCTCGATCGGCAACTTCGCGCGGATTTCGCCAGCGTGCGGGAACACCTCTCGCTCGACTCCGACGGCAGGCTGCTCTGGGACGCCCGCCCGATCGCGCCCGGGGACACCTGGTCGTGGAACGATCCGTGGTTCGAGGTCTGGGACGAACAAGGCCGGCTCGTGTTGCGCCTATGGCCCCTCGACGACGCGCGCCTCGGGCAAATCCCCTTCGCGCCGGTGCCGGGCTGGGAAACCCTCACCGTCTTCAACGTCACCCCGGATCTTCGGCTCCGCGTGCTGTCCGCCCCCTGGCATCCCGCCGGAAACGACGACGCGCCGAGCTGGATGCTCCGGGTCATGCGCGTGCACAAACCCGCCGCCGACGCGTTGAACGCGCTGCTGCTGATCCTCGCCATCTCGCTCCCGGTCGTCGTCGCCCTCCTCGTGCTCGTCGGCTATTTGCTCACCCGCCACTGGCTGCGTCCGCTGCACGACATGGTCGCGGAGGCCGAGCGCATCGGAGCGCACGACATCGATCGGCGCCTGCCCGTGAAAAATCCCCACGACGAACTCGGCCGCCTCGCCGCCGTTTTTAACGGCACGCTCGACCGTCTCGCCGAATCGTTCGCCACGCTCGACCGCTTTTCCGCCGACGCCTCGCACGAGCTGCGCACCCCGCTGACCACGCTGCGCAGCGTGGGCGAAGTCGCCCTCCAACGCGTCCGAAGCGCGGACGAATACCGCGAGGTGATCGGCAGCATGCTCGAGGAGGTGCAGCGCCTTCAGACGCTCGTCGACCGCCTGCTCCAGCTCGCCCGCGCCACCGGAGGAATGCCCGACGTGCACCGCGAACCCACCCGCGTCGACCACGTCGTCTCAGATTGCGTGGGCGAACTCGAGGTGCTCGCCGAGGAGCGCGGACAACACCTCTCGCTCGACATCGACGAATACCGGATTTTCACCGACCCCGTCCTTCTTCGCCAAGTCCTGCAAAACCTCCTGGACAACGCCATCAAGTTCGGCCCGCCCGGCTCCACGATCGAGATAAGCGCACGCGCGACGGAAGCGTGGTGCGAGATCAGCGTGGCGGACGAAGGGCCGGGCATCCCGCAGGAATGGCGGCCTCGCGTGACGGATCGTTTTTTTCGGGCCGACCTCGCCCGAAGCGAAGGCGGTTTCGGCCTCGGTCTCGCGATCGCCAAAGCCTACCTGAACGTCCTGGACGGCCGGCTGGAATACGAAGCGCGCCAACCTCACGGCAGCGTTTTCCGCATTCTGCTGCCAAGAAGGTAGACGCGCCTTTCTTTCCGATTTCGGACCACCCGCCGCGATACACGCGGCGAAGAGTCGCTCGAACACGAGCGCACCGGGGCGATCCGGCGAGAAAGCCTTCCGCTTCCCCGGCACTCCGCGACGACGCGCCGCTCCGAAACTCGAAACCGAGCCCCGGAGCGCGGCGCCCGCGGCAAGCGCCACGGCTCAGTGTTTGAAGTGGCGGATGCCGGTGAAGACCATCGCCATGCCGCGCGCGTCGGCGGCGGCGATGACTTCGTCGTCACGCACCGAGCCGCCCGGCTGGATGGCCGCGGTGGCGCCGGCCTCGGCCGCGGCGATGAGACCGTCCGCGAAGGGGAACAAGGCCTCGGAGACGACCACGGAGCCCTTGAGGTCGAGCTTCGCCTCGCCGGCCTTCCAGACCGCGATGCGCGAGCTGTCGACGCGCGCCATCTGGCCGGCGCCGACGCCGAGCGTCTGCTCGCCGCGGCAGTAGACGATGGCGTTCGACTTCACGTGTTTGCACACGCGCCAACCGAACATCATCGTCGCCCACTCCTCGGGCGTGGGTTGACGCTTGGTCACGACCTTGAAGTCGGCCGGGTTGCCGAGGATCTTGTTGCGGTCTTGGACGAGCAGACCGCCGACGACCGAGCGGACATCGAGCAACGAATCCGCGCCGACGCCTTCCTTGGCGATCATGAGGCGGAGGTTCTTCTTCTTGCCGAAGATGGCGAGCGCCTCGTCGCTGAAACGCGGGGCGATGATGACCTCGGTGAAGATCTCGGAAATCGTCTTGGCGAGCGCGGCCTCGAGCGTGCGGTTGACGATGATGATGCCGCCGAAGGGCGCCTGGCGGTCGGTGGCGAAGGCCTTTTCCCAGGCCTCCTCGAGCGTGTCGGCCGAGGCGACGCCGCAGGGGTTGGTGTGCTTGAGGATGCAGACCGTGGGCTTCTCGAACTCGCCGATCAGGTAGGTGGCGGAGGTGATATCGAGGATGTTGTTATACGAGAGTTCCTTACCTTGGAGCTGCGAGAAGTGCTCGTGGAACGATCCGTAGAGCGCGGCCTTCTGGTGCGGGTTCTCGCCGTAGCGCAGGCTCTGCGCCTTCGGGAGAGAAAGAGAGAACTGCTTCGGATAACCGCTCAGCGCCTCGAGATCGGGCTCGTCGGCCTGCGTCTCGAGATAACGCGCGATGGCGGCGTCGTAGCTGGCGGTGCGTTGGAAAACCTTGAGGGCGAGCTTGCGACGGAGCGCGGGCAACTTCGCGGGCTCGGCGTAGGCCTCGAGCACGGAGTTGTAGTCATCCGGATCGCACACCACGGCGACGGCATCGTGGTTCTTGGCCGCGCTGCGGAGCATGGAGGGGCCGCCGATGTCGATGTTCTCGATCGCCTCCTCGAAGTGGACGTCCTTCTTCGCGACGGTCTGCTCGAAGGGGTAAAGGTTCACGACCACGAGGTCGATGAGCCCGATGCCGTGCTCCTTGGCGGCGGCGAGGTGATCGGCCTTGTCGCGACGGCAGAGAAGACCGCCGTGGATCTTCGGGTGCAGGGTCTTCACGCGACCCTCCATCATCTCGGGAAAGCCGGTGTGCTGGCTGACTTCCGTGACGGGCAGGCCCTTCTCGGCGAGCAGCTTGGCGGTGCCACCCGTGGAGAGCAGGGTGAAACCGTGCGTTTTGACGAGGGCCGTCGCGAATTCGACGAGGCCGCGTTTGTCGCTCACCGAGAGCAGAGCCAGCTTTTGCATAGTTGAAAACGGGAAGGTCTGCGCCTCGCTCCGGGACGGGGCAAGCCGCTTTTCCCTCACTCAAACGGGCGTCACTTCTTTACAAAGAGATCAACGTCCGAAGCGCCAAAAGCGGCCCCGGCTCAGGCCCGGGTCCAACCCTTCGCCGACCAGCGCTTCACGCGCTTGCGGTAGGCGACGAGGCAGAAGAGGTGGCTCGCCACCGGGATCGTCGCGAACTGGAAAACCATCGCGACCGCGACCTTCCACCAGGCGACCGATTCGACGAGCACGCCGAGCGAGAGCAGGAGGAGCAGGATGCCGAGGGTCGTCGCCTTCCCCACCGCGTGGGCACGGCAGTAGACGTCGGGCAGTTTCGCGACGCCGATCGCCGCGACCGCCATGAAGAAAACGCCGACGAAAAACAGGACGTAGCCGAGGATCTGTTGAGCGGTTTCCATCAGTCGTTCTCCTCCTTTTCGCCCAGCTCGCCCTCGACGGCGGGCAGCTGCGACAGGTAATAGTAATAGGCCACGGTGGAGAAAAAGCCGAGCGCGGCGACGATGATGATCAGCTCCACGTAGTCGGTCGTGCCCTCACGAAGAGAGACCAGTATCATGAGCGCCACTACGGTGACGGTCAGCAGGTCGATGCCGAGCATGCGGTCGAGCGTCGTAGGGCCTTTGCCGATACGCCACACGGAGATCGCCAGCCCGGGCAGAAAGAACGCCCAGCCGAGGTAGAAAAAAATATCGGTCCAGTTCATCGGTTGCGGGTCAGCGGGTCCAGGCGAGCAGGGGTTTTTCGAGGCCGTTGCGGATCGAGGCGCGCACGGAATCGGCGTCGCGGGCGTCGAAGGCGTGCACGACGAGCGAGCGACCGTCCTCGGAGATCTCCACCGAGGTGGTGCCGGGCGTGAGCGTGATCGAGTGCGTGAGCACGAGCACCTCGAACTTGCTCAGGCCCGTGAGCGGATAGGTCAGGAAGCCGGGCGCGAGGTCCTCGCGTTTCTGGAACAACACGGCTTTCGCCATCGCGATGTTCGCGAGCACGAGTTCGCGCGTGAAGCAGACGATGTAGACGAGGAAACCCAGCACGCGGGCGACGGGCGAATGGCGTTCGCCGCGCCGGGCCTCGACGAGGGCCGCCTCGGAGGTCGGGTTGGTTTGCTGGCTCATTGCGTGATCTCCTTCGGGTTCTCTTTCGCCGCCCCCGGGGTCTTGTTCGGGTAGAGCGTGTCGTTCGAGCCGCGCACGCGCTCGACGTAGCCCGCGCGGTCGAGCGTCTCGGTCGCGGCGTGTTTTGCGATGCGCACGAACTTCTCGGCGCCGAAGCCGATGCAGAGCGAGACCGCGGCCATGCCGACGATCACCGCGCTCATCGCACGGGTGCGAGCGGTCGTCACGACGGGGCGATCCTCCGGCGCGGGTTTCCAGAAGGCGCCGAGCCAGATCTTCAACATGCTCATCAGCGTAAGGATGCTCGCCACGAGCGAGAGTGTGACCAGCACCCACTGGCCCTGCGTGAAGCCTTCCTGGATGATCATGAACTTGCCCCAGAACCCGCTCAGCGGCGGAAGACCGGCGAGCGACATCGCCTGAAGCACGAAACCGATGCCGAGCCACGGGGCCGCGCGCCAGAGTCCGCCGGTGCGCGAGAGGTCGTCGGTGCCGTTGAGTCGCGTGACCGAGCCGCCAACGAGGAAGAGCGCGGCTTTCACCACGATGTGGTGCGTGATGTAGAAGATCGCCGCGGTGAACGCGAAGGGCGAGTGCAGGCCGATCGCCAGCGCCATGAAGCCGATCTGGCTGACGATGTGGTAGCTCAGGATCGTTTGCACCCTGCCCTGCCCGACCGCGCCGAGCACGCCGATGACCATCGTGAGGCCGGCGGTCCACGCGATGAGCGAGTGGATGCCGGTCAACTCGGCCGGCATCACGGTGCCGAAGATGCGGATGAGCACATACACGCCGACCTTGGTGAGCATGCCGGCGTAGAAGGCCGCCATCGGCGAGGGCATCATCGAATAGCTGCCCGGCAGCCACTGGTAGAGCGGGAAGAGGCCGGCCTTCAGACCGAAGACGAGCAACATCAGCACCGCGAGCAAGGTGAGCCGGTAGTCGCCGACGAGCGCGTCGGCGCGCACCGCGATCTCCGCGAAGTTGAGCGTGCCGAAGAGGCTGTAGGCGAAGCCCGCGACCGCGAGGAAGAGCGAGCTGCCGACGAGATTGAGCGTGAGATAAGGCAGCGCCTGCCGAGACTCTTTCGCGCCGACCTCGAGCGTCATCAGGCCGTAGGACGCGAGCAGCATGACCTCGAAGGCGACGAAGAGGTTGAACAAGTCGCCCGTGACGAAGCTCAGGTTGATGCCCGCGAGCAGGAACAGAAGCAGCGGGATGCGCAGCGGGTTTTCGTCGCGCACCGGCGTCTCGGCGAAGCCGAAGAGCGCGCAGCTCAGCGCGGTGAACGACGACAGCGCGAGCATGACGCCCGCGAGCGTGTCGGCGTAGAGCACGATGCCGTAGGGCGCGAGCCAGCCGCCCACGCGCAGGATGAGCGGACCGTGTTCGAGGTTGTGCGCGACGACGCAGATCGCGTGCACGAGCAAGCCGGCGAAGGCGAGCGTCGCCAGGATGCGCCGCCAGAGCGCGGGACGCGGCGCGAGCAGGCAGAACAACGCGACGACGATCGGGCCGATGATCGGCAGCGCGGCGAGGTTGGCCGGAGTGCCGGCGATGTCGAAAAAGCCGCTCATGCTTCGCCCTCCTTCTCGGCCTGCGCCGAGGCGCCGCCCTTGTGCTTGTCGTCGAAGAGCGTGGTCACGTTGGCCGTGCCGCGGTCGACGTAGAGTCGATACACCAGCACGGTGAGATAGGCCGCGACGGCGAAGCCGATCACGATCGCGGTGAGGATCAACGCCTGCGGCACCGGGTCCACCGCGGCCACGCCGGCCGGCGAGTTCGCGCCGACGACCGCGCTGCGTCGGCCGGAGGGATCGCCGGAGATGGCGATCAACGACAGGTTGGCGGCGTTCGAGAGCAGCAGAAACCCGAAGAGCATGCGGAGCATGCGCCGCGAGAGGCACAAGTAGATGCCCGAGCCGAAAAGCACCCCGATGAGCACGGCGGCCTCAAGTTGGTTGGTCATCTCAACGTCCCTCCTTTCCGAGGCCGCGCGGCGCGTCGGCCCCTTCGGGCACGAGATCGATCGGCTCCTCGTCGCGGGCGGCGAAGCGAGCGCCCTCCTCTTCGACGTAGGCGGGCAAGCCGTGGACGGATTTCATCAGCGGAATAATGATTTTCAGACTCGTGCCGACGACCGCCAGATAGACGCCGAGGTCGAACCAGAAGGCGCCGCCAACGTAGAAGAAGCCGCCGAGGTAGGCGTGGAAGTGATGCAGCACCGGCAGGCCGCGCAGCGTCGGAAGGATCGCCGCGCCCATCGCGAGCAACACGCCGACGACCGCGATCGTCACGGGGTTCACCCGCACCAGTCGGCGCAGGCCGTGCACACCGAGCGCAAAGGCGAGCAGGATCAACGAAAGTCCGGTCACGAGTCCCGCCGGGAAGCCGCCGCCGGGTTCGTTGTGGCCGCGCAGGAACACGTGCACGGCGAAGAGATTCAGCGGCACGAAGGCGCCGATCGCGATGGCACGCAGGATAAAATCATTCGGCACGGGGAAGAGGTCGAATCGTCCGCGCCAGAGGTTTTTCTTCGGCCCGCCGATCCGCGGCCGGGCGATGAGACCGAGGCAGCCGAGCGTGGCGATGAGGAGCACGGTGATCTCGAAGAGCGTGTCGAAACCACGGAAGTCGATCACGACGGTGTTCACCGTGTTCGCGCCCTTCGCGTAGCCGAGCGTGTTGGCGAGGTAGTAGTCGCCCGCCCACTCCATCGTGTGCGGTTGTTGGAAAATCAATACACCGCCGCCGAGCAGGAGGCCGCCACCGATCGCGAGCGCGAGACGCAGCGGAAACGGCGCGCCGCCGCGGGCCGGCAGATCCTCGGTGTCGGCGCCGTCGCGCTTGAGACGCAGCACCACGAGAAGGAGCAGGATCAAGGTCGCCGACTCGACGAGCATCTGCGTGATCGCGAGATCCGGGCCCTGGTAGAGCACATAGTAGAACACCGTGCCGAGGCCGACGATCGAGAGCGCGAAGAGCTGCGACACGACCTTCTTCCACGCCGCAGCGCAGATCGCGGCCGTGCCCATCATCGCGACCACGATCCAGCGGAACCACCCCGACGTGGTCGCCGGCAACATCTGCCACTCGCCCGCCTGCGCGACGAAGGTGCTCCAGTTGCCCACGAGGAACCACGCGGGGAGCAGCACCATCACGCCGCACACGATGAACAGGTAGGCGTAGGGCGTCTCGAAACCGAGCGCGCGGTTCAGTTTTCGCGCCGCGTAGGGCGTGCCGTCGGCGATGACATCAAACCCGAGATCGAAGCGCAGCGGCGCCGGGATCGCGGCGCGTTTCCAGCGTTCCGCGCCGACCGCGAAATACAACGCGAGGCCCGCCGCGATCACGACACAGCTCGTGATAAGCTCGGGCGTCACGCCGTGCCAGAGATGCAGGTGCGTATCCGCGGCGGCGATACGGCCGGCCGAGTTGGAAAAACTCGCGCAAAGCGCACCGAAGCCCGCCGCGCCGAGACCGCAGAAGATCGTCGCCGCGCCGAGCAACACGGGGGGCAGCTGCAGGCCGAACGAGGGCGCGTGGAAATGATCCTCCACCGCGTGCGTCGGTTTGCCGAAGAAGGCCCGCGCCACGCGCGCCGCGACCGCGATGTTGAGCGTCGAGGCGAGCACCACGCAGCCGAGCGGCCAGAGCCCTTGCAGACCGCCCTGCGCGTGGAAGAGCGCGTAGAGATCGGTGAGCAGCATTTCCTTGCTGAGGAAGCCCGTGGTCGGCGGCAGGCCGGCGAAGGCCGCGAGCGCAAAGAGCGCGGCGGTGCCGACGAAGGGCATCTTTGCCCAGAGTCCGCCGAGCTGACGCAGGTCGCGCGTGCCCGTGCAGTGGTCGATGATGCCCACGACCATGAAGAGACAGGCCTTGTAGAAAACGTGGTTCAGGATGTGCAGCGCGTCCCAATGCACCGACACGCCCTGCGTGTGCAGACCGTAGTAGCCGATGAGCAGACCGAGCTGCGCGACCGTCGTGTAGGCGAGCACGCCCTTCAGGTCCTGCGAAAGCAGCGCGAGGAGCGAGCCGAGCAACATCGTGCCGAAACCGATGCCGGTCAGGAGCGGCATCCAGTTGTCGAGACCGTTAAACACCGGCAGCAGGCGCGCGGTGAGAAACACGCCGAGCTTCACCATCGTCGCCGAGTGCAGGTAGGCCGAGACGGGCGTCGGCGCCGCCATCGCGTTTGGCAACCAGTAGTGGAAAGGGAACTGCGCGGACTTGCCCGCGATGCCGACGAAACAGCAGAGGAAGGCCGCGCCGACGAGCGCCTCGGAGCCGGCCGGCACGCCGCCGCGCGCGAGGATTTCGGCGAGGTCGAAAGTGCCGTAGGCCACGCGCAACAACACCACGCCGGCGAGCAGCGCCAAGCCGGTGAGCCCGGTGGTGAGCAGCGCCATGCGCGCGCCGCGTTGTGACTCGGCCTTGTCGTGCAGGAAACCGATCAGGAGGAACGAAGTGAGGCCCGTGAGCTCCCAGGCGACGAAAAGCACGAGCAGGTTGGCCGACATCACCGTGACCAGCATCGCGCCCATGAAGAGCAGCAGGTAGCAGTAGAACTTGCCGTGATCGCGGTAGTGGTGGTCGTCGAGATAACAGGCCGCGTAGAAAACCACGAGCAGGCCGACGCCGCTCACGATCAGCGCATAGAGCAGCGAAAGCCCGTCGGCGGAAAAATTCAGCTCCGCGCCGAGACTCGGAATCCAATCCCAGCTCCGCCCCGCCGCGCGCAGCTCGGCCGGAATGCCACGTAGTTGCAACGCCCCCCACACGCTCGCGATCGGCGCGAGCAGCGCCAGCCAACCGACCTTGGCACCGAGTTTGCCGCTCAGCACCGGCATGAACGGCGCGAGCGCGAAAGGCGCGAGGAGTAGGACGAGCAGCGGAAAATCCATCGGTTTTGAGAAAGGCGAAGAAAAGTGGTGGGCGGTCGGCCCGAGCAGGGGTGATGCCAGCGCGAGACGCGGCGACTAAACGAATTTGCGCCCGAGCGAAGGAGTGAACGAGCCCATGTCAAAGCCCGCCGGGTGGAACCGCGCGGGTTTTATTCCACGAGCGCCGGGATTTCCGCGAGCGCGTCCACGAAGCGATGAGCGCCGGCGCGCACCTTTTCGCGCGCCGCGTAGCGACCGAAGCCGATGAACAAATCCACCTCGGGCTTCGTCTCGAGGTCGCTCACGCCGTCACCAACCATCACCACGCGGGCCGGCGAGAGTTCGCGTTTCAAGGTGCGGATCACCTCGGGTTTTCCGCCTGAGCGCGTCGTCGGATAGGTCTCGTCGAAACCGGTGTAGTTGCCCGTCGCGTCGAAAAACAGGTCCACCGCTTCGACGCGTTCGATGCCAAGAAAATCGGCCAGCGGGCGGATCGCGTTGCGGAAGCCGCCGCTCAGGATGATCGGCGTCCAGCCGGCGGCGCGAAGCCGCTTCAGTGTGTCGATCGCGGTGGGTTCGACCGTATCAATATATTTTTGCCCGACCGCCGCCACGTGCGACGCGTTCGGCTGGATGATGCGCAGGCGTTCGCCGAAGACCGCCTCGACGGGGAGTTTCCCGTTCATCGCGTCGTTGGTCATCGCCTCGATCTTCGCGAACATATCCGGACCGCCCGCGCGGCCGAGCTCGTCGATGCCTTCGATGGCCGAGAGCGTGCTGTCGCAGTCGAAAACGATGAGCTTGGGTGCCGAGGACATAAGGCGTCACCGTCTCCGCGCCGCCGCCCTTCACGCAAGCCTCGACCGCTACGTCGCACAGGGGCGATCTGACCAGGTGGGCGTGCGCGTCCCTGCGCACGCTTGGCGCAACGGGCGCAACGGGCCGAGGGACCGGCCCGTCCACCATTCAAGCCAGCTCCCCCGCCATCACTTCCGCCCGCCCGGCGGCGTCCAGTGCGTCATCCAGCGAAAACGCCAGGGTTTCGCCGCCCACTCTTCGCCGGCGTAGTCCACGCCTACACGCGGTCCGGCCAGAATCTCGTGCGGCAAAACCACTTCGCCCGCGTCGCGTTGTTCGATCCACAGGCCGCCCTCGCGCGTGGTCGCCGAGACGCCGTTGAGATGACGCCCGATGCCAAAGGTTTTCGTCACGCGGCCCGGCCCGGTCACGCCCTCGACACCGCGGATCAACACCGCCGCGGGAAAATCCTCCGGACCCGTGACGAGGTTGAGCATCTCGTGGATGCCGTAGCAGAGATAAACATACCAGCGCCCGCCCGGCCCGAACATCACCTCGGTGCGCGCGGTGCGGCCCTTGGAAGCGTGGCAGGCGCGATCCTCCGGCCCGTCGTAGGCCTCCGTCTCCGTGATGCGCGCCCGGCGCAAAGTTCCGTCGGCGGCGCGCGCCACGAGCCAGTGGCCGAGCAAGTCACGTGCAACTTTGACCGTATCACGGTCCGCCCACGCTTTCGCTTCCACCAACGGATTCATTTTTCCAACATCTCGCCCCCTTTTCCTTGAACGCAACCACGACCACGACGCCCGGTCCTCACGAAGCCTCGCCCGGCTTCGACGCCGCCGCCGAACGCCGCGCCGACCACGCCCTGCGCAAGCACGCGCTTCAACGCTCCTTCCGCCTCTGCACCGGCGAAGGACTCGTCGCGATGCCCATCGTGCTGATGACCCTGCCGGTCAACGTCGTGCTCGCCGCGCTCTTCACGAAGGTCCTCCACCTGCCCAACCAGACCATCGGTTTCATCAGCGCCCTGCCCTTCGCCTGCAACTTCCTGCAGGTGCTCGTCTCGCCCCTGCTCGCCCGGCATTTTCCGGCGAAACACATCAGCCTCGCCGGCGCTTCGCTGCACACCCTCGCCTGGACCGCCTTCTGCGTCATGCTCGGCTTCCTGCCGGCCGACGATCCCGTCACCTCCGGCCTCTGGATCGGCGCCTGGTTCTTTGTCTCAAGCTTCTGCAACTCGCTCGTCGGCGTTTCATGGAACGCGTGGGTGCAGGAATGGGTTCCCTCCCGGCTGCGCGGCAAATACTTCGGCCGGCGCAACCGCCTGCTCCAGATCTCCACCCTGAGCTTCCTGCTCCTCGCCGGCTGGGTGCTTGCCACCTGGGATTACTCCCGAACCGCCTTCCAGTTGCTCGTCGCCTTCGCCGTGTTGATGCGCCTGCTCTCGATCCTCTGGCAGTTGCGCATGCCCACCGAAAGCACCGCCAAGCCTCCCGCGCGCGGCGCCACCCTCTCGGCCCAGTTCGTCACCTTGCGGCAATCGAGCCCCTTCCTGCGTTTCATCGCCTTCGGCGCGGCGTGGTCTTTCGCCGCGAACATCTTCGGCCCATTCTACCATGTCTTCATGTTCGAGCAGCTCCGCCTCTCGGCCTTTCAAGTCGGAGTGCTCTCCGTCTGCGGCGCCACCGGCGCGGCCCTCTCCATGCCCGCCTGGGGCGTCCTGCTCGACCGCTACGGCAACAAGGGCGTCATGACCGTTTCCCTCGTGCTCTGGCAACTGCCCAACTTCGCTTGGTGCTTCCTCGGCCCCGCCAACGCATCCTGGCTCTATCCCATGTGGTTCTGGGGCGGCCTCACCAACGCCGGTTTCTTCCTCGGGCAATTCACCCTGCTCCTGAAACTCCTCCCCGTGCCGGCGCGCAACCTCGCCCTCGGCATGAACCTCGCCGTCACCTCGCTCTTCGCCGCGGTCGCCCCCGCGCTCGGCGGGGCGATCCTCCAGTTCTTCCTCGTCGGACGCGACCCGCTTGCGGTCTACCACGCCATCTTCGTCGCGCAGCCCGCGCTCGCGCTTCTCGCCGTGCCCTGGTTGCTCATGCGCATCCGCGAACCGGCCGCCACGCCGCTGACCCACGTCGTCGGAGCGATGAGCAACGTCCGCACCCTCGCGAGCCTCTCCGGCGTCTCCTTCCTCGCCCAATACCTCTTCTACCGCCGCGCCAAACCCGCGCCCCGAGCGGACTCGCGTTGAGCCGCGTCCCACGCCTCGCGCCTCGCGCCTCGTCCGTGTTTCCAAGTTTCCAAGCGTGACGCGCACCGGTCGCTTCGCGTAAGTGTGCGGACGTCCACCCGCCCGCTCCACGCATGAAAACCCTCGCCATCCTCAACGGACCCAACCTCGACCGCCTCGGCAAACGCGAGCCGCACATCTACGGCTCCGCCACCCTCGCCGACCTCGAGGCGCAGCTCCGCGCGGAGTTCGGCGCGGTCGCCAAGCTGGAGTTTTTCCAGAGCAACCACGAGGGCGAGCTGGTGGACAGAATCTCCGCCCTCGCCGACGCGAAGGTCGACGGCATCGTGATCAACGGCGCCGCCCTCACCCACACCAGCGTGGCCCTGCGCGACGCCCTCGCCGGCAGCGGCCTGCGCGCCGTGGAGGTGCACATCTCGAACATCTACAAGCGCGAGGAGTTTCGCCACAAGTCGCTCACCGCGCCCGTCTGCGTCGCCGTCATCACCGGCCTCGGCCTCGAAGGCTACTTCGCCGCCGTCCGCTACCTGCTGAAGTAAGGCTGCGCGCCCGTCGCCGGCGCGCTTCCGCCCCCGCCGCGAGTCTCCCGCCGCGCCTGCCGTCTCGGCACGTCGCGGACCCAAGTCTTCCGACTTGAAAAAACAACGGGCCTATTTTCATAGGCCCGCTCTCCTTTTTTCGTGGGAACCTTTGCGAGCCAAACGGTTCCCATCCGGTCTTTCCCTTGTTCCCGCTTCCCCGAACCTCCCCATGATCGAAGTCAAAGGTCTGGTTAAAACGTATGGCAACAAGCGCGCCGTGGACGGCGTCAGCTTCAAGGTAAACCCCGGCGACATCCTCGGCTTTCTCGGTCCCAACGGCGCCGGTAAATCGACCACGATGAAGATGATCACCGGCTTCATCCGCCCCGACGCCGGCACCGCCACCGTCGCCGGCATCGACGTCACCCAGGACCCCGTCGCCGTGAAGGCCAAGATCGGCTACCTCCCCGAGAGCGCGCCCGCCTACGGCGAGATGACCGTCATCGAGTTTCTCCGCTTCATCGCCGAGGTTCGCGGCTTCCGCGCCAAGGCCGCCCGCGAGGAACGCGTCGAACGCGCCATCGCCCGCACCCACCTCGAGCCCGTCCGTCGCCAGACCATCGAGACGCTTTCCAAGGGCTACAAACAGCGCGTCGGTTTCGCCCAGGCCCTCCTCCACGAACCGCCCTGCCTCGTCCTCGACGAGCCCACCGACGGTCTCGACCCGAACCAGAAGAACGAGGTCCGCGCCCTCATCAAAACCATGGCGCAGGACCGCGCCATCATCCTCTCGACGCACATCCTCGAGGAGGTCGACGCCATCTGCACGCGCATCATCCTCATCTCGCAAGGCAAGGTCGTCGTCGACGAAACGCCCGACCAGTTCCGCGCCCGCAAACCCGGCGCCCGCCTCGACGAAATCTTCCGCAGCCTCACCAAAGGCGACAACTGATCCGCCGCTCCGCTCCTGGCGTCCCCACTCTCCGGCTCCCAGCTCCAGGCTCCCATCTCCTAGCTCCAAGCTCCTATGTCGTCCCAGATCGCTCCTGTCTTCAAACGCGAGTTTCTCGGCTACTTCCGCTCTCCCGTCGCCTACGTCTTCCTGATCGTCTTCCTCGTCGCGTCCGTCGGCCTCGCCTTCTTCATCGGCGGCTTCTTCAAGGCCAACCAGGCCTCGCTCGAGAGCTTCTTCGTTTTCCATCCCTGGCTCTACCTCTTCCTCATCCCCGCCGCGGCCATGCGCCTCTGGGCCGAGGAGAAACGCGGCGGCACCATCGAGCTTCTCTTCACGCTTCCGCTCACCACGCTCCACGCCGTCCTCGCGAAGTTTCTCGCCGCCTGGCTCTTCCTCGTCATCGGCCTGCTGCTCACGCTTCCGATGGCCTTCACCGTCTCCTGGCTCGGTGATCCCGACGTCGGCGTGATCGTCGCCGGCTATCTCGGCAGCGCCCTCCTCGCCGGCGCCTGCCTCGCCGTCTGCACGCTCATCTCCGCGCTCACGAAAAACCAGGTCATCGCCTTCGTGCTCGGTGTAATTGCTTTGTTGATACTGCTCTTCCTCGGCTGGAGCGTCTTCAACCAGCTCCTCTCCGGCTTCCTGCCCGTCGCCGCGGTCGACTTCATCGCCAACCTCGGCGTCATCCCCCACTTCGAGGCGATCTCCAAGGGCATCATCGACGCCAAGGATCTCGCCTACTTCGGCTCGGTCATCGCTCTGTCCCTCGCCCTCAACGTCGCCGTCCTCGAACGCTGATTCCCCGCGTCGTTCCCCCCTCTGGTTCCAAGCTCCCCTCTCCACGCTTATGAAACCCGGCCTCGCCAAGACCCTCGCCGTCTCCCTGCTCGCCGTCGTCCTTCTGCTGATAAACTTCCTCGCCGGTCGTCTCCCCGTGCGCGGCGACCTCACCGCCGGCAAGATCTACACGCTCTCCGACGGCACCCGCGCCCTCCTCGACAAGATCGAGGACCCCGTCACGCTCCAGTTCTACGCCACCCGCGACACCGCCGGCCTCCCCACCCAATACAAGAACTTCGCCAACCGCGTGGAGGAGATGCTCCGCGCCTACGTCCGCGCCTCGAAGGGCAAACTCTCACTCGAGGTCATCGCCCCCGCGCCCGACACCCCCGAGGAGGAGAAAGCCCAGGCCGCCGGCCTCCAGGCCCAGCAGGCCCCTGTCACCGGCGAGCCCTTCTACCTCGGTCTCGTCGCCATCCAGGCCGACCAGCAAAAAACCATCCCGACTTTCAGCCCGCAGCGCGAGGAGCTCATCGAGTATGACGTCTCCGCGCTCATCCACTCCGTCCAACAGGTCACCAAGCCCCGACTCGGCCTCCTCACCAAGCTCCCCCTCGCCGGCCAGCCCTTCAACATGATGAACCCGCGCCCCTCGCGCGGTCAGCTCATCCGCGACGAATGGGCCCGCTCCTTCGAGATCGTCACCGTCGAGTCCGACTTCACCGAACTGCCCGCCAACCTCGACGCCCTCGCCGTCCTCCACCCCACCGGCCTCAAGCCCGCGCAGGAGTTCGCCATCGACCAGTTCATCCTCTCCGGCAAACCCGTCCTTCTCGCCGTCGATCCCTCCTCCACCTGGTTCAAGCGCCAGGGCGGCCAGCAGATGATGTTCGGCGGCCCCTCGCCCGACGCGTCCTCCGACCTGCCCACCCTCCTCAAGGCCTACGGCATCAAATACGACCCCCAGCAGGTCGTCGGCGACCACGCCCTCGCCACGCCCGTCAACGCCGGCAACGGCCAGGTCGCCCGCATGCCCGTCTGGCTCTCCCTCACCGAGAAAAACCTCAACACCGGCTCCCCCGCCACCGCCCAGCTCGGCTCGCTCCTCTTCGTCGAATCCGGTAGTCTTTCGGTGGATACGCGCGAAGGTCGCGACGTGATCCCGCTCGTCGAGACCACCGACGCCGCCGGCACCGTGCCCGCCTTCACCGTCCAGTTCTCCCAGCCCGAGGAGCTCTCCAAGACCCTCGTCTCCGGCACCGAGAAAAAACTCCTCGCCGCCCTCGTCCGCGGCCCGCTCGAGACCGCCTTCCCCGCCGGAAAACCGAGGGACGACTCCTCCTCATCCTCCTCGGAAAACAAGGACTCCGCCGCCGATGCCGAGCCCCTGAAGAAGGGCGTCGCCACCCTGCTCGTCGTCGCCGACACCGACTGGCTCCTCGACGACTTCTCCGTGCGCCGCCAGACCTTTTTCGGCCAGGAGATGATCCAGCCGCTCAACGATAATCTCTTCCTCGGCTCCAACGCGCTCGAGTTCCTCGCCGGCTCGCCCGACCTCATCGCCCTCCGCGGCAAGCGCTCCGCGCAGCGTCCCTTCACCGTCGTCGCCGAGATGGAGGCCGCCGCGCAGAAGAAATACAACGCGCAGCTTTCCGCCCTCGAGGCCCGCATCTCCGAGGTGCAGGCCAAGCTCTCCGAGCTCCAGCGCAAATCCCCCGAAGGCGGTCGCCTCGTCGCCACGCCCGAGGTCCTCAAGACGATCGAGGAGTTCCAGGCCCAGGAACTCCAGATGCGCCGCGAGCGCCGCGACATCCGCCGCGCCCTGCGCGAGGACATCGACGCGCTCGAAACGAAGCTCCTCGTCATCAACCTCCTCGCCACGCCGGTCCTCCTCGGCGCCTTCGGCCTCTGGTTCGCCCGCCACCGCCGCGTCGCGGCCTGACAAACCAGAGCGACAGAACGACGGACCACAGAGCGGCAGCCGTCCTTCACCGCCGAAACCGTTCTCTGACGCCCCGTTGTTTTCCCCTCTGACGCTCTCCGCCAAACGCTAACGACTCCCGCGAATTTCCATCTGGCTCCGCTATGAAGCTCCGTCCCCTCCTTCTCACCGTCGCCGTCCTCGCCCCAGTCTCCGCGCTTGTCTGGTGGCTCGGCCGCCCCGAGCCCGCCGCCCCGGCCGACGCCCGAGTCGGCCAACGCGTCGCCGATCCCGCCACTCTCGCCTCCGCCACCCGCGTCACGATCAAATCCGGCGGCAAGACCGTCGAACTCGCCCGCGGCGAAGGCGACCGCTGGACCCTCGTCGGCGAGCCCGCCCTGCCCGCCGACACCTCGCGCCTCACCCGCCTCACCGGCGACCTCGTCTCGCCCAAGATCGAGCGCCTTGTCTCCTCGCGCGCGGACAAACTCGCCGCCTTCGACCTCGACTCCGCCGGCATCACCTACGCCGACGCCTCCGGCAAAACGCTCCTCGATCTCGATCTCGGCAAAACCCTCGAAGGTGGCGCCCGCCTCCTCCGCTACGACGACGAGACCAAGGCCTACGCCGCGCGCCTCAACATCTGGCTCGACGCCGAGGCGAGCTCCTGGCGCGACACCGCCCTCGTCTCCGGCGTGCAGAGCTCCGACATCTCTTCTATCAGTATCGATTTCCTTGATACCCCGTCCCCCGTCGTGATCTCGCGCACCAAGGCCGAAGATCCGTGGACCAGCCCCTCCACGCCCGCCGGTCATCAGGTCAAGGCCGCCACGATCACCTCCCAGGTCGGCAACCTTTCGACGCTTCGTTACACCAATGTCGCGCCCAACATTGATCCCGGTGTGATCGCGGCCCGCGTCTTCTCCCGTAACGTCACGCTCACCACCTTCTCCGGGCGCACCGTGAAAATCGCCTTCGCCCGCGCGCCCGAGCCCCCCAAGCCGCCGCAACCGGAGGTCAAGGAAGGCGAAACGCCCCCGCCGCCCCCGCCTGCCGAGCCGCGTCCGATCTACGTCGAGATCACCGACTCCGAGCCCAATCCCGTTCTCGAATCGGCGGCCAAGACGCACGCGTTCGAGATCGCCGAATGGGTTTTCAACGCGCTTCCGACCAAATCCGAGGAGCTCTTCGAGCCCGTGCCCGCGCCCCCGTCGACAAACGACTCCCCGTCCTCGGAGGCCGCCACCAACACGGAAACCGAGACCAAGACCGACTCCGTCGGCGAACCGATCTCCGTCACCACTCCGCCGCTCACCATTCCCGCCGACGAACCCGGGGCGGAGGCCGAGACCGCGGCCGAGACCGAGTAACCCCGACCACCATCGGAGGGCCGATCCCGCCGACGGAGCGGTAGTCGAGGTCGCCGGGCGGAAGATCCCGAAACCACGGGAAAAACGGGCGGCATCGCTCGCGCGCCAGTGGATTTCACGCAGTTTCCGCTATTCCGCCGATGCGCTTGCTCCTCGCCCTTTTCTCCCTCGGCTTTCTCGCCATGAGCACCAGCCCAGCTTCTTCCGCCGGTTCGGAGCAGCCCGCTCCATCGCCTTCCCCTGCGCCCGCCCCCGCCGGCGCCGAAACGCTTGTCCTGGGCGGCGGTTGTTTCTGGTGCGTCGAAGCGGCCTATGAACTAGTTCCCGGCGTTCTTTCCGTCGAAAGCGGCTATGCGGGTGGCAAGCGTCCCAATCCCACCTACGAACAAGTCTGCACCGGAGCCACCGGCCATGCCGAAGTGGTGAAGATCACCTTCGATCCGGCGGTCGTCACCCGGGCGCGGCTGATCGACTTTTTCTGGGACATCCACGATCCCACCACGCTCAATCGCCAAGGAGCCGACGTCGGCACCCAATATCGGTCCGTCATCTATTACGCCAACGCCGAGGAGAAGGCGCTGATCGACGCCTCCCTCGCCAAGGCGAACGCCGAATCTTGGGGCGGAAAGATCGTCACCGAGGTCTCCCCGCTGCCGCCCTTCTATCCCGCGGAGGAGTATCATCAGGACTACTACCAAAAGAATCCCTCCGCCGGCTATTGTCGCGTCGTCATCAAACCGAAGCTCGACAAGCTCAAGCAGTCGCCGCTGCTGAAATCGGGAGAACGTTGAGCCGCCGTCGCGAGGGGCGGCCGACCGACCGGCGGCCTCGTTCGCCGGATCAACGCCCGGCGCGCGGCGCCAGCAACTCCATCTGCGGGTCGCGCAGCAGATCGTAGTTTTTCAGGATGCGCAGGACTTCCAGCGTGTCGCTTTTCCGGTAGCTGCGATTCACCTCCACCTTGTGGATCAGGTCGGTGAGAATCGCCCGGAACGAAATGATCCCGTCGACGCCGCGGGCCTTGAGCAACTCGACGCTCTGGGTTCGAAACGGTTCCTGCGTCGGCAGCGCGGGCAGCACGAGCACTTTCGAAAATTCCTCCGCCTTGCCCGCCTCCTCGCCATCTTCCGGCGGGAAAAAACGGGTCGCCCGCCGCTGCACCTCGTCCTCGAGAAATCGAAAGATCTCGGGCGAACTTTTCAGCATTCCGGGCGTGAACACGTCGGTGTGCCAGGGTTTCACCGACACCACCGCGCGGTGCAAATAGGGCAGCTCGGTGGCGAAGAGAAAAAAATCCGGACGGCGTCCGTCCCGCACCCAGGCCGGATTGTAGACCACCAGGTCGATCTCCTCGTCGCTCGTCTTTTTCCTCGCCTGCACCGCGTGCTTCCGGACCTGGCGCACGAAAAAGCCGTTCTGTTCAAAATATTCCCGAACGATGCCTTCGTCGATGGCGGCCACGATGCCTGTTCAAACGACAAAGCGCGCGTTGCTGAATCCTAAAAACTCGCCTGCCGCGCGGCATGGGTCCGGGCGACCACGACATACTTCTCCGCGAGACGGCGTCCGAGGCCGATTTCCTCGGGCTTGAGCGGACGAACCACCTTGGCCGGGCGCCCCATCACCATCGAGTTCGGCGGGCATTCGAATCCCATCGTCACCAACGAGCCGGCGCCGACTATGCTGCCGGCGCCGATGCGCGCGCCATCGAGAATGATCGAGCCCATGCCGATGAGACAGCCGTCCTCGACCGTGCAGCCGTGGAGCGTGGCCGCGTGCCCCACCGTCACAAACTCGCCGACGGTCGTGCCATGGTCGTCCGAGAGATGCACGATGGCGTTGTCCTGGATGTTGGAGCCGCGGCCGACGCGGATGAAGTTGATGTCACCGCGCAACACCGCGCCGTAGAAGACGCTCGCGTCGGTCCCCAAGACCACGTCGCCGTGGATCGTCGCGTTGGCCGCGATGAACGCCGCCCCATCGAGCGCGGGGGCGCGCACCAGGTGCTTTTGAAGTCTGTCGGTCAAGGTCAGGGCGGTCGACATGCGTCAAACCTCTCCCCGCATCTCGCCCGCGACAAGCCCCGGCCGCCCTCGCCTTTTGCCGGACCTTGCCCATCTCTTGCTCCGACCTCGCCCCATCGTTCGCACAGAGGCGGGACGAGATGAATCGGCCCACCTCGCGAGCGAATCGCTTCCGCAGAAACGTGCGCTCCGGAAAACCCCGGCCGCGCGACGGCGATCTGCGATTTTCCGACTTTCGGTCACTCGACCGCGGGCGCTCCCGCGGTGGTCGCCGGTCAAAGTCCGCCCATGTCGGCGAACGTCTCGGTCTGCGGGCGCTCCGTGCCGTCCGGCCAGAGGATCATGCCGGCGGCGACGGTCGCGTTGGTGAACTCGTCGACGAGGATGAAGCTGCCGGTGGTGCGGTTGCGCTTGTAGGGGTCGATCATGAGCGGCACGGCGGTGCGCACGTGGATGCGGCCGATATCGTTCATGCCGATGTTCAAGTCGTCCTCCTTTTTATGGAGCGTGTTGATGTCGACCTTGTAGCGGACGGCCTTCACCACGGCCTTCGTCTCGCGGGTGGTGTGGCGAAGGATGTATTTGCCCGACGGATTCAAGGGCTTGGCGTTGAACCAGCACACCATCGCCTCGATGTCCTGCGTGACGGCGGGCTGGTTGTTCGGCTTGGCGAAAAGGTCGCCGCGCGAGCTGTCGATCTCGCGGTCGAGCGTGATGGCGACCGACATCGGCGCGAAGGCCTCCTGCAACTCGCCCTGCGGGCCGTGGATGGATTTGATCTTCGCGGGCAATCCGGAGGGCAGCGTCACAACTTCGTCGCCGGGCTTGAAAACGCCGCCGGCGATGCGGCCGGCGAAACCGCGAAAGTCGTGGTGGGCATCGTTGTTGGGCCGGATGACGGTCTGGATCGGGAAACGCGGATCGATATGGTTGAGATCGCTGCCGATGTAGACGGTCTCGAGCGTGTAAAGCAGCGAGCCGCCCTGATACCAGGGCATGCGCTGGGACTTCTCCACCACGTTGTCCCCATGGAGCGCGCTGATCGGGATGAACTTGATGTCCGGGATGTTCAGGCGCGAGGCGAAGGCGGTGTATTGCGCGACGATCTCGTTGAAGCGGGCCTCGGAGAAGTCCACGAGGTCCATCTTGTTCACCGCGACGACGACGTGCGGGATGCCGAGGAGCGAGGCGATGAAGGAGTGGCGGCAGGTTTGCTCGATGACGCCCTTGCGCGAGTCGATGAGAATGATGGCGAGGTTGGCCGTGGAGGCGCCCGTCACCATGTTGCGCGTGTATTGGATGTGGCCGGGGGTGTCGGCGATGATGAACTTGCGCTTCGGCGTGGCGAAGTAGCGGTAGGCGACGTCGATGGTGATGCCTTGCTCACGTTCGGCGCGAAGACCGTCGGTGAGGAGCGAGAGGTTGAGCTTGTCCTCGCCGCGCTGGGCGGTGACCCGCTCGAGGTTTTCGAGCGTGTCCTCGAAGATGGCCTTCGAATCGTAGAGGAGGCGACCGATGAGCGTGGATTTGCCGTCGTCCACGGAACCCGCGGTGGTGAAGCGCAGGAGGTCCATGGCAAGATATTGCTGGTCGCTGTGAACGGGAGCGGAGGTGGACATTTTTATAGCCGCAAAATGGCGCGGGATTTCAGGAAGCGGTGATGATGTTTCGGGCGACTGAAGGCGCGGAGAAAACCGGGGCCGAGAGATCGGTTCGTCGTGGGACTTGCGACGGGAGATTAGAAGTAACCCGCCTTCTTGCGGTCCTCCATGGCGGACTCGGAACGCTTGTCGTCGGCGCGGGCTCCGCGCTCGGTGACGCGGGCGCTGGCGACCTCTTGAATGATTTCGGTGAGGGTCGAGGCGGGCGATTCGACCGCGCCGGTGCAGGTGGCGTCGCCGACGGTGCGGAAACGCACGGTGCGCATCTCGTATTTCTCGCCGTCGAGCAGCGTGATGAAGGGCGACTTCGCGAGCAGGGTGCCGTTGCGGTTCACGACCTCCCGCCGATGGCTGAAGTAAATCGTCGGAATGCGAAGGTTTTCGCGGGCGATGTATTGCCACACGTCCATCTCGGTCCAGTTGGAGAGCGGGAAAACGCGGAAGTGTTCGCCCAGGTTCTTGCGACCGTTGAACAGATTCCAGAGCTCGGGCCGCTGGTTCTTCGGATCCCACTGGCCGAACTCGTCGCGGTGCGAGAAGAAGCGCTCCTTGGCGCGGGCCTTTTCCTCGTCGCGCCGGGCGCCGCCGAGGCAGGCGTCGAATTTGAACTCCTCGATGGTGTCGAGAAGGGTGACGGTCTGGAGGCCGTTTCGGGACGGATTCGGCCCCTTCTCCTCCTGGCAGCGGCCGGCCTTGATGGAGTCCTCGACGTAGCGGACGATCAGGCGGGCGCCGAGGTCGGCGGCGAACCAGTCGCGATATTCGATGGCCTCGGGGAAGTTGTGGCCGGTGTCGATATGGACGAGCGGAAAGGGAATCTTGGCCGGCGCGAAAGCCTTCTGGGCGAGGCGCGCCATCACGATCGAGTCCTTGCCACCGGAGAAAAGCAGAGCCGGGCGCTCGAACTGAGCGGCGACTTCGCGGAGCACGAAAATCGCCTCGTGCTCGAGCTGGGCCAGGTGGGTCAGATTGTAGGAACTCATGTCGGAAGAGATACGGCGGAAAAAGTGCTAAGGTTTTAGCGGATACGGATTCGGGGCAACACCGCGGCGTGCAGCGTTTCCAGGCAGGCCTCCGCCGTAGCGGATTCGGTATCAAGGACGAGCGTAGCGGATTCGGCAGGGGCGTCGCCGGGCGCAGGCTCCTCGAAAGCGGAATCCTGGCCGGTAAACTGCCCCACTCCGCCGGCGGCGGCCTTGGCGTAAAGCCCCTTCGGGTCGCGCTTGGCGCAGGTCGCGAAGCTGGCCTTCACATAAACTTCGAGCAGATCCGCGGGGCCGATGATGTCACGGGCAAGCGCGCGCAGGGAGCGCAAAGGCGTGATGAAGGAGCAAAGCGTGACGAGGCCGGCATGGGCGTGCAGCTTGGCCACCTCTGCGATGCGGCGGATATTCTCCGCGCGATCCGCATCGGAAAACCCGAGACCTCGATTGAGCCCCGTGCGGATGTTGTCGCCATCCAGGAGCTGCGTCGCGAAACCCTCCGCGTGAAGCCGACGCTCCAGCGCGATCGCCAACGTGCTTTTGCCGGAACCGGAAAGACCGTAGAGCCAGATCACCTGCCCGCGCTGCCCGAGCCGGGCCTCCTTCTCCGCTCGCGGCAGGACGCGATCGAAGATCGGATGAAGATTGGTGTCGACACTCATTTGTTTAGTATTTTGGTAAACTCGCCAAAGATTACACATCGAGGCAAGTTAATTCCCATATTTAAGGGGGAATTAAGATCCCCGTCGGCCGCTTCCGCATGCCGAGGGCGATCTTCTCCCTCTTCGCCCTTCGCTTCTTCAAAGCGAAAGCAAACGCGTCACTCCTTGTATCGCTGCTCCTCGGGGATGTTCAGCTCCTCCTCAAGCTCACGGATGCGCTCGAGCACGACGGGGGCCTGGGCCATGAGTTCGTCGGGCGGAAGGGTCGGGTGGAGCTTTTTGAGGAACTCGTAGGCCTCCTGCCTGCGATCCAATCGGCGCAACAACTCGGCATAGATGCGAGCGGCGTAATAGGGCGCATCCGGGCGCTTCGAGGCTTCGAGATAATAGCGGGAGGCCGTCTCGACGTCCTTCAGGCGGTTGAGATGGACGTTGCCGATCTCGAGAAGGAGGAGCGGGTGATCGGGATGAAAATCGAGGGCATTCTCAAGATACTTGATTCCGATGGCGGACTGCTCCTCGTCGAAACGCCGCCTTACCGCGTCGGGCACCGCATCGTAGCCGCCGGCCTTCTCGATGCGCCAATTGGGCATGTCGTAGGCGATCATGCGGCTGCCGTTGAGCCAGAAATAAAGCGGGCGAGGGTCGATCGCGGTGACGAGCTTGATCGAGGTCTGGGTGCCCGGGATGTCGTTGGTTTCCCAGATCGCGTTTGTGCGGATCCAGAAGAGGTCGGCCACGATGGCGCGGAAACCGCCCAGGAGGCCGACGGTCACGCCTTGGCCGAGCGCATCCTTGAGCGATTCCAAGCGGAGCGCGGGCTGCTTGGAGCGTATCTGCTCCCAGGCGGGGGCTTCCAGCGGACGCAGCGCCAAGCCGGCCGCGAAAAGCCCGAGCGCGACGGCTAACCCGGTGCGGAAGGGACGGAGAGCGGCGGGATCAAATCTCACGGTTGCGGAAGCTGTAAACGGCGAGGCCGCCGATGACGAAAATGTAGACGAGACCGTAACCGGCGACACGCAGGGCGGTGGCGCCGGCGACGCCTCCTCCCTGTCCGATCTCATCGGCGAGGTTGAAGAGCTGGAAATTCGGGAAAATGAAGCTGAGCGCGCGAACGGCACCGGAGAGGACGATGTTGTCGACGTTGCTCCACTGGTCGCGCGCGAGATACTGCAGGTGGCAGATCACGAGAACGAAGAATCCGGTGACGACCGTGAAAAGGTTGGTGTTGGAGAAACTCGCGATGAGCAGGACGATCGCGGTGAGCACGCCAAACTTCAGCCACTGGAGCAGGCCGACGATCAGCAGGTCGCCGTAGGCGATGAGGCGACCGTTCGCGAAGTCCTCGGGATTGGCCGCCATCAGCTGTCCTTCACGGTGATAGAGAAGCGCGATCATCAGGCCGATGGTGAGCGCGCAGAAGACGCCGATCACGGCGAACACCCCGAGGAATTTGCCGAAGACGAACTCGGCGCGCCAAAGCGGCTTGGCCAGCAAGGTCAACGCGGTGCGGTTCTCGATCTCGGAGAAAAACAGCTGCGCGGTGGTGGCGATCGTGAGCGCCGAACCGAAAAAGATCAGGGCTCCGAAGCCGAAGTCGGAGATGAACTTCAACTCGGAAGAACCGAAGTTGAATTCGCGAAAAAATTGCGCGCTGGCGACGAGGCCGATCGCGAGCAGGAGCAGGAAATTGAACAACTTTTGCCGGACCGCCTCGAGAAAGGTGTTGCCGGCGATAAGGCCGAGTCGGCCGAAGGAGAAGGGAACGGAGGCTACGCTCATGGAACGGAAAACAAGGGAACGGGGTGTAGGGAAATGACGGATACGAGATCGGGCCGCTCAGGGCTTGGCGTCGACGGGAACCTCGTTGGAACCGACGCCGGCGGAGGCGCCGCCCGCGGCGCCCGGACGTGCGACCTTGCTGAGGAAGAGCTGGTCGAGGCGGGCTCGGGGCTGCTCGACGGCGTTCAGGTGATGGCCGCGCTCGGCGAGCCAGCCCTTGAGAGCCTCGAGATCGGCGGCGGGCAGCGGATCAACGATCAGCGCCTGGCGGTCACGCTGGCCGACGAGATCGTTGAGCGCGCCCTCCACGATCAGCTTGCCTCGATCGAGGATCGCGACGCGATCGCAGACATCCTCGATCTGCGCGAGAAGGTGGGAGGTGATGAGCACGGTCTTGCCCTGCTTCTTGAGCTTGAGGATCAGCTCGCACATCTCGGCCGAGCCGACCGGGTCGACGCCGGCGGTCGGTTCGTCGAGCACGATCAACTTCGGATCATGCACAAGCGCCTGCGCGAGGCCGATGCGCTGGAGCATGCCCTTCGAGTAAGTGCCGACACGGCGGTCGGCGGCGCCGGACAGCCCCACCCAGGCGATGACCTCGTCGACGCGCTCCTTCAGCTTCGCCGCCGGCACACCGCAAACACGCGCGTAAAAGCGGACCAGTTCGCGGCCGCTCAGGTAGCGATAGAAGTAGGGCGCCTCGGGCAGATAACCGACATTGCGCCGGGCCTCGACCTTGTTGGCCGGCACGCCGAACACGCGGACATCGCCCACCGTGGCGTCGAGCAGGCCGAGGATGATCTTGATCGTAGTCGACTTGCCGGAACCGTTCGGCCCGAGCAACCCGTAGACCTGTCCCTCGGCGACCTCGAGATTCAGCGAATCCACCGCGCGGAGCTTCACGCCGCGCAGCGTTACGGCGAAGTCTTTGGTCAGTCCTTTGATCGAAATGGCGGAAACGGATTGGCTCATCGTAGGGGAAAATGGGGCGGCGGAACTGAAGGGGATCGGGGTGCGCGAAGCGGTGAAATCACCTGAATCGAAAGCTCAGCGAATTTCGAAGCTTTTGAACACGGGCGCTCGATTTTGTTGCGTGCGCTCCACCTTGCGCACGTGGCCGTGCATGCGTTCGGTCACCGCGGTCAGGAACTCGTCCACGACCTTCGGCCGGCCCTCCGCCTCCACCAAGACTCGCCCGTCCGCGAGATTTTTCACGTAGCCGGTGACATCGAACTCCTTGGCGACCTGCAACGTCGTGTAACGAAACCCAACGCCTTGGACATGGCCGGAAAAATAAACGGACGCGTGGAGCACGGGGTCATTCATGCGGGGACGGTAAAAAGCACGGGGCGCAAACCAATGCTAAGCCTCTGTTGGATTTCAACCTCGTATCCCGCGCTTCAGGCACGCCTCCCTCTTTGCCCATCCGGACGAATCCCGAGCCATGCGCGAAAAAGGTTTTTCCCGTTGCGTTCGCCCCCCTTCGACTCAGGGTGTCCGCCAAGGTCTCGCGACCTCCAACAAGCAAGCAATGGGCAACACCAATTCCGAAAACCCTTCCGACAACGACTGGGAGGATCGCGGGGAGCTCGTTTGGAACGAATTCGACTGGGAACGCTACCTTCGCGACCAAGACGAAGTCGTGCTGCGTTATCTCGCCTTCTACGAGCAGCTCAAGCGTTCTCCCGAACGCTTGGATGAAGCCGCACGCCTCATGGGCTGGGGTGTCGAGGAATGGACCTCCGAAAGTTCCGCCGGGGATCAGGACGACGATGATGACGATGCGGACGACTCCGATCCGATCGAGGTCGACATGGATGAGGAGGACGATCCCTACACGCTCCACAAGAACCCCATCTACATCGCCACTCGCGCCTTGTTTCTCAGCCTCAAGCGCACGTGGGAGCAGACGGCGGACGATCCCGCGAAGGTCCCGCAAAAGCTCGCTCTCGCCCACTACGCCGCCCTGCTCCGCACGGAGGATCAAGCGATGCAGGCCGTGTCCGCCCTCGATTTCGGCGACTACGCGATGGCGATCAGCCTGTTCAAACGGGCGCTGCGCGAACTCAACCTCACCTTGGCCACGCTCGACCCCGAAACGTGCAAACACAGCCGCGCGCTCATCCGCTATCGGGAAGAGGCCATGCCCCGGCTCTTCGATCTTCGCGAAGTCTGGCTGCGCGTGATGGGCGAATGCCGCGAAGAACTCGCCCGCCCATCGGACGATAACGAGGACGACGACGATTAAGCGTCCGCCTCGACCAAGATCGATCCGCCTTCCCCATGCCGCGCTTCCCGAAGCGCGGCATTTTTGTGCCCTCAGCGTGTCCTCACGCCATCCGGCTCAACACCCCGATGATGAATAAACCCAAGCAGTCCGAGAAGACTTGAACCTTTAGTGGATGGCGGCGCCACCACCGACGGCATGTGGCCGATCTGCATGCGAAATCCCCCTCTCGATTGAATGCCGATTGGCGGCCGACAAAAGACCACATTCTCCCTGAGACCGAATCTCCCCAGCGTGGGATATTCCTCAAAAAAAACAAGCGCCAACCCGCGAAGGATTAGCGCTTTAAAATGGTGGACCCTACAGAACTCGAATCTGTGACCTCTTCCATGTCAAGGAAGCGCTCTAACCAACTGAGCTAAGGGTCCCGAAAAATGGGAGGCGGAGTAAGGACACCCGCGCGGGGTCTCCGCAAGACAAAATCTTCCAAATTCTCCAAACCACCAAACATCGTCGCGCTCGAGCCCCCAGAACCCGCTTGCTCCTCTTCGGGGTCGCCGCTCACTCCCTCGCCGAAATATCCGCGTCTCATCGACTCCGCGTTTTCCGACTTCAGCTCGCCGCCCGCCCACGCCCCCTCGCCACATGCTTCAGACCCTGCGCATTCGTAATCTCGCACTCCTGGAAGAAGTCTCCCTCGAATTCGAGAAAGGTTTCACCGTCGTCACCGGCGAGACCGGCGCGGGCAAAAGCATCCTCCTCGGCGCGCTCGCCCTCCTCGCCGGCGAACGCGCCGACAAGACCATCATCCGACAGGGCGCCCCCGCCTGCGAAGTCGAAGCGGCCCTCTTTTTCTCCGACACCAAACGCATCGACGCCCTTCTCGCCGAACTAGATCTGCCGGCCTGCGAAGAGGGCGTCCTTCTGCTCAAGCGCAGCCTGTCCCGAGAAAAAGCCCCCCGCATCAGCGTCAACGGCAGCCTCGCCACGCTCGCCGCCTTGCAGCGTCTCGGCGAAATGTGGATTGATTTTCACGGCCCCAGCGAGCCCCGCCGTCTTCTCAAGGAATCCTGCCAGCTCGAACTGCTCGATTTGTTTTCCCGCGCCCAAAAAGAGGCCGCCGTCTACTCCGCCGCCTACCGCACTTGGCGTGAAGCCGTCGCCGAACGCGAACGGTTGACCAACGAGGCGCGCCTCACCCCCGACCAGATTTCTTTTCTCGAAAACCAGCTCGCCAAACTCGACGCCCTCGAGCTCACCGAAGAGGCCGTCGCCGCGCTGGAACGCGACTACTCGCGCATGAGCCGCGCACAGGAGCTCACCCAGCTTTGCGGCGCTCTCGAGTCCGGACTCGCCGGCGAAGACGGCATCACCTCCCGGCTCGGCGCATTGTTGAGGGAAGCGCACCAGCTCGAACAACTCGACCCCGCCAGCCGCCCGCTCACCGAGCGGCTCCACTCCGCCGGCGTCGAACTCAACGATATCGCCGACGAACTCCGCGCCCTCGCCGGTCAGTTTCAGTTCGACCCGGAGCAGGCCGAACAGCTCGCGCAAAACATGTCCGCCTGGCTCGACGCCAAACGACGCCATGGCTCGGACGTGACGGCCGTCGCCGCCGCTCGCGAGGCACTTCGACGCCGGCTCGAATCGCAGTGCGATGTCGAGGGCGCGCTCGCCCGGCTCGATGAAAAAATCTCCGCCGCGCACCGTGACGCCCTCGCCGCCGCCCGGGCGCTCCGCGCCGTCCGGGAAAAAGGCGCGCGGGATCTCGCCAAGATCGCCGCCAAAAGCATCGCGCGACTCGGCTTCAAGAAAGCCGAGTTCCAGATCCGCCTCGTTCCACTGGCCGAACTCGCGCCCCAGGGCGACTGCGGCGTGGAGTTTCTCTTCTCGCCCAACGTCGGCGAAGCCCCCCTGCCCCTCGCGCGCATCGCCTCCAGCGGCGAACTTGCCCGCGTCATGCTCGCGCTCAAGACCGTGCTCGCCGACCTCGACGACGTGCCCGTGCTGGTCTTCGACGAGGTCGACGCCAACGTCGGCGGCGAAATCGGCCGAGTCGTCGGCGAGCAGATGGCCGAGATCGCGCGGAGCCATCAGGTGCTCTGCGTCACCCACCTTCCGCAGGTCGCCGGCCTCGGCGACAGCCACCTGCTCGTGGAAAAGGACCAGTCGGGCGATCGCGCCGTCGTCTCCATAAAACCGATACACACCCGCAAGGCCGACCGCGTCGGCGAACTCGCCCGCATGCTCGGCGACCGCAACGCCAGGAGCGCGCGTCAACACGCCGAGGAGCTGCTCGCCCGCTGATAGATGCGCGCCGCGTCATCGCGGCGTCCCCCCACCAGCCCCCCGCCGCCGGGCTTCAACCGCCCGCCGCGGCGACGCTCTTCGCCGCCTCCTTCACCACCGAAACAAATTCGCGCAGCTCGACCGGCTTCACCAGATAGCGGAAGACCGCGGCCTCGTTGACCGCCCTCAGGAGCATTTCCGGCTTCATGTATCCCGTGACGAGGACACGCGCGGCCTCGGGATGCTCTTCGCGCACCCGGACGAGAAAACTCAGGCCGTTGCCGCCGGGCATCAGATGGTCGGCGACCACCACCCGAAAGGCTTTCTTGTGCAGGGCAAACTCCGCCTCCCGCACCGACGACGCGGTCGTGACCTCGAAATGCGCCGACAGCGCCGTCCGATACATTTCCAGCAACGGCGCCTCGTCGTCGACCACGAGCACCGCGTCTTTTTTGCCATCATCGTTCACCGCCGGATTGACCTGCGTCATGCGTGAACTCTCGCTGTTTTCTTCGTCGCCACGCAAACCGTTTCCCGTTGGGTAGTTTGCCTTACCGGCCCGGCCTTGCCGACCGCCTCCCCGCCCTAAAGCCTCCCGCCCTTCGCTTCCATGGACGCCGCCACTCTCCACGTCGCCCTTCGCTCCGGTCAGGATATCGCGCCTTCCCCGGCGCTCGCGGATCATCGCCTCTGGCTCGCGCCGAACGCGGCGGGCAACACCGCCCTCCATCTCGCCGCCCGCCACGGACGCCTCTCCATCGTGCCGCCCGACCTGTTCGAGCCGGAGCCCTTCTCGACCAAGAACCAGGCCGGCTACACTCCCCTGCATCACGCCTTCGAAGCGCCTTCTCCCCCCACCCAGTTGCCGCCGCGCCTTCTGATGCACGACCTGCTCGCGCAAACCAGCAACGCCGGATTTTCGGTCTACCACATCGCCGCGGCGCACGGCCGGCTCGGCATGTTCTCCCACTCGATCCTCACAACCGAGCTGCTCACCATCCGCACCCACCTCGGCAACACCCTGCTCCATGAGGCGGCCGAGGCCGGACATCTCGACGACCTGCCACCGGTGTTCCTCAACGTCGCCGCCTTCGGCCTCGTCAACCACACCGGCGAAACCCCTCTCCACACCGCCGCCCTCAACGGCCACCTGCCCCAGGTTCCACGCGCCCTCCTCACCCGCGAGGCGCTCCTCGCCCGCACCACCGCCGGCGACACCGTGCTCCACGCCGCCGCCCTCTCCGGCCACCTGGATCACATCCCCGCCGAACATCTCGTCCACGAGACGCTCACCGTCGCCAGCAAAAGCGGCTACACCGTCATCCATGCCGCCGCCGAGACCGGTCAACTCGCCGCCATTCCGCGCGCCTCGCTGACCCGCGACCTTCTTGGCGCCCGTAACGACCACGGCGACACTCCGCTCCACGCCGCCGCCGCCGAAGGCCACCTCGACCAGATTCCGCCGGCACTGCTCAGCCGCGAGGCCCTCGCCGTCCGCAACTACGACGGCATCAGTCCCCTCGAAGTCGCGCGACATCGCGGCCATCTCCCCCAGATTCCCGAGCACCTCCACCCGCGCCCGCCGGGGCTCCTGACCCGCATCGGCGCCGCCTTGGGTTTCGCCAGGCGATAGAGCTGGGGAGAACGCCACCCCACCACCCCGCGTTTCCTGCCCAAATCGCGGCGTGCCCCGCTTTGGGCTTCCCTCGCCCGGGCCCGCCCCTTTCGCTCGCGCCTTTCGCGTCCCCGCGACGCGCTCCAAGCCAACCGTTTCCTCACCACATGAGCAACACCACCATCAGCAGCATCACCGCGCGCGAGATCATCGACTCCCGCGGCAATCCCACCGTCGAGGTCGACGTCCGCCTCGCCGACGGCACCCTCGGCCGCGCCGCCGTCCCCTCCGGCGCCTCCACCGGCGAACACGAGGCCGTCGAACTCCGCGATGCCAACGCTCCCGCCAAGTCCCTCCCCAAGGGCATCAACGCCAAGACCCGCTACCTCGGCAAGGGCACCCTCGCCGCCGTGGGCAACGTGAAGTCCGTCATCGCCCCCGTCCTCGTCGGCTTCGACGCCTGCGACCAGGTCGGCATCGACCAGACCATGCTCAAGCTCGACGGCACCAAGACCAAGTCGAAGCTCGGCGCCAACGCCATCCTCGGCGTCTCCCTCGCCGTCGCTCACGCCGCCGCCAACTCCCTCGGCCTTCCCCTCTACAAATACGTCGGCGGCCCGAACGCCAAGGTGCTCCCCGTTCCCATGATGAACATCATGAACGGCGGCGCCCACTCCGACGCCCCCATCGACTTCCAGGAGTTCATGATCCGTCCCGTGAACTTCGACACCTTCTCCGAGGCCCTCCGCGCCGGCGCCGAGGTGTTCCACAACCTCAAGAAGGTTCTCAAGGCCAAGGGCCTCTCCACCGCGGTCGGCGACGAAGGCGGCTTCGCCCCCAACCTCGCCTCCACCACCGACGCGCTCGACGCCATCGCCGCCGCCGTGAAGGCCGCCGGCTACAAGCTCGGCAAGGACATCACCCTCGCCCTCGACGTCGCCTCCTCCGAGTTCTACGACAAGAAGTCCGGCAAATACGTCTTCAAGAAGTCCGACGGCCGCCAGTTCACCGGCGACGAATTCGTCTCCTACTACAAGGACCTCGTCGCGAAGTATCCGATCGACTCGATCGAGGACGGTTGCGCCGAGGGCGACTGGACCACCTGGAAGAAGCTCACCGACGCCATCGGCGACAAGGTGCAGCTCGTCGGCGACGACCTCTTCGTCACCAACGTCGAGTTCCTCAAGAAGGGCATCGAAACCGGAACCGCCAACTCGATCCTCGTCAAGGTCAACCAGATCGGCTCCCTCACCGAGACCCTCGACGCCGTCGAGCTCGCCCACAAGAGCAACTACACCGCCGTTCTCTCCCACCGCTCGGGCGAAACCGAGGACGTCACCATCGCCGACCTCGCCGTCGCCACCAACTGCGGCCAGATCAAGACCGGTTCCGCCTCCCGCACCGACCGTATCGCGAAATACAACCAGCTCCTCCGCATCGAGGAAGAGCTCGGCTCCACCGGCATCTACGCCGGTCGCCTGTAAGCCCTCCGCGAATACAACCCCGCATCTTCCCAAGCCCGTCCCGCCCCGCGCGGGGCGGGCTTTTTTATTCCCACCTCACCTTGGGCGCGCCTCAGCAGCGCACCGGCGTCACCAAGGTCGTGCCACGCAGCCAGCTCATCCACGCCGGCGCCGAGACCATGAGCACGTAAACACCAAGCTTGGGGCTCGCCCGGAGAAAAGCCGCGCCGATCAACGCCGTCATGATCGTCGCCGCCCAGTAACCGAAGGAATAACGCTGCAAAGCCATCGCCGTGGCCACGCCGACCACGAAGGCGCCGAGCGAAATCGTGAGCGGCATCACCGCCAACATCAGCCCGGCCATGAACCCGTTCGGCGCCAAGGACTCGCGCTCAAAAGGCCGTCCCTTGGTCTGCACCACGAGCACCAGCAGCAAGGCCCCCAGCAATGCGAGAACCGGAAGCTGCGCCTGCAGAAAGGTCGCCTCCGGAGGCGCGCCAAACGCCTTGCTCAAAAAATAACCGACAACAAACCCGCGAAAGGGATTGATCCACACCAGCGGCAGTTTCCACCAACGGCGGCGACGCGGCGCGTCGGCATCGGACGGCGGACGCACCGCCCGGTTCCACATCTCCTCAAAGGGCAGGAACTTGCATTCGCAATTAAGCAGCCGCAAAGGCGGGATCAACCCGAACACCAAGCCGATGCAAAGATACACCCAGTCGATTACCATAAAGGCGGATAACCCAGAACAAACCCGCACGTGCAAGCCTCTAGGTAATTTTCGACCTGTTTGTTCTTACGAAAATTTTGCAAGCCCGCGCACATCATACTCGAACGTATTACTTTTTCGGCCAGCCCATACTGACGCCCCGCCATGATCGAGGCCAACACGGGTAAAGCAGACGCCATGCCGACCAAGGCCGCCCTCCGCCAATCCTGCTGCGACACCGCCAACCCCACCCCGCCCAGACCAAGCCCCAAAGCGAGGATTCCCGAAGCCCAGCTCCGCAACGCAAGCGACCCTCCGATCCACAAGGGAAGAACGATGACCAACACGATCGGATGCGCCGCCGCCGACACCGCGCCGAGCAGGAACGGCACCGGCGCCAAAACATAGTCGTCGTCGCGCCACGAAAGCGTCTCCACCACGAGGCCCACCCCGATCGCCAACGCCAGGAACGCCGGCGCCTGCCACGCCCCCACGGGCAGGATCGTCGGCAAATCAGGCAAAACCTGCATCAATGCCCACACGCCGACCGACGCGCGGATCACATCGACCATCGCCAGCGCGAGAAGGCGACCCCGCGGCCATGTCCGTTGATCAAACCCCGACAGACGCGTCCCCTTCGCCCGCATCATCCAGAGCGGGGACCAGAGCAACACCAACGCCAGCGCGAGCAATACCGGGGACGACATGGGAAAAACGCCAAGCACAGCGCCTCATACTTGCAAAGCGAGCGGCAATCCACGCCTCCCCCAAAAACCAAACCTCGCCCCGTGCTCCGGTGCGGCGGGTGACGGATTTTTTGCATCGGAAGCTTGACACCCGCCCTCCGGCCGCAACCTTCCGCGTTCCTTTTGGTTCCGCCCCTATCGTCTATCGGTTAGGACGGAAGATTCTCATTCTTCAAAGCGGGGTTCGATTCCCCGTGGGGGCGCCAATTTCAGAGGGGACCGGCACGCACATGCGGCCGGTCCCCTTTCTGTTTCCCCCCCTTGGCACGCCTCGGTTGGGTGCGTCGGTCTCCGAAGCCGGCGATGTTTATCCCGGCGTTCATCGGCCCCTCGCCACTCTCCTTCACGAAACCTTTTCGCGCTCGCCGCGCCGCGTGGAACCAAACTCCCTTCTCCGCCCTCTCTGCCTCCATGCCCGCCACGCGCCTGTCCGTTTCGTTCCGTCTCTTCGGTTTCCTGATCTCGCTCGTCTTCTCGGCCCTCCTCGCCCGCGCCGACTACAAGGGCGTCGTCGTCCTCGACGCCGCCAGCGGCGCAGTCCTCCACGAGGATAATGCCGATGTGGTGTCGCCGCCCGCGAGCGTCACCAAGCTCATGACCTTCCTCGTCGTGCACGACGCCCTCGCCGCCGGCGAGGTCCGCCTCGACACGCCGATCACCGCGACCGCCGTCGACCAGTCGATGGGCGGCACGCAGGTCCACCTCGCCGCGGGTGAAACCTACCCCGTCGAGGAACTCCTCTACGCGTTGATGATCCAGTCGGCCAACGACGCCGCGCACGCGCTCACCCAGATCGCCGGCGGCCGCGAAGCGTTCGTCGCGCGCATGAACGCCCGCGCCAAAGCCCTCGGCATGACCAACACCGTTTACCGCTCGCCCCACGGGCTTCCGCCCTCCAGCCGCAAGCTCGATGACGGCGACCTCACCAGTCCGCGCGACCAGGCGATCCTCGCGCGCGAGCTGCTCACCAAGACCGACGTCCTTCGCTTCAGTTCGCTTCGCACGCGCCCCTTCGGCACCGGCGTGCGCCCCGAGGTGCTCCACATGCGCAACCACAACAACCTGCTCCGCTCCGTCGATGGCTGCGACGGACTCAAGACCGGCTACACCCGCCCCGCCGGCTTTTGCCTCGTCGCCACCGCACAACGCGGCACCAAACGCGTGATCGTCGCCATCCTCGGCAGTCCCGACGCCAAAACCCGCGACCGACGCGTGCGCGACCTCATCGAGGAGAGCTTCGCAAAGATTCCCGACACCTCCATTTTCAGCGGCCCGCCGGTCCCCGTCGCCCCGATTCCGGTCCAGCCGGTGGCTCCCGTCTCGCCGGTCCCCTCGCCCGATGACGCCACGCCGAAGGTGGAGTTCAAGATGCCCGGCCGAAGGTGAGATCGCGCCTCGCGGGGCGATTCCACGTCACGCCGCGTCTTCGCGTCCTCCTACGGGGACGCGTTTCAGTGCCCGTGCTCGATCAACAGCATCATCGCGCCGAGCAGCAGAAACACGACCGCGAGCAATCCGGATTCGAAACGCTCCACCTTCTTCAGATCGAAGCGCGCCAACCCGCGCAGCGTCAGCCAGGTGAAGATGGTCATGCCGCCGAGCGTGCCGGCCGCGAGGATGCCGCTGAGCACAAAGAAACCCGTCCAGCCAAACTGCACCCCCGAGAGATACACCGGCAAAAACGCTTCGCAGGGCGACAATGTCAGCATGACCATCAGTCCGCTGATGGCCGCCCAATCGCCGGTTTTTCGCTCCACGAGCGGGCTTTCCCGCAACTCATGTTCGAGATGGCTGGAGTCGGTCTCCCGTCCGCACGCCTCGCTGGGATGGTGATGTCCGCCCGGCAAATGATGGTGCCGCAAACCGGCCCCGCGGATCTGTTGCGCCGCAAAGTAACCGCCGATCAGGAGCAGCGCGCCTCCCGCCACCCAGCGGAAGATTTCGCCGAAATGCTCGTCCAACGCGAGGCCCAGCCACGCGACCAGCACACCGAGCAACGAGGTCAGCGCCACGTGCCCGAGGCCGGCCGCCAACGCCACGCCCATCGTCCGGCTCTCCCGCCATCCACGCGCGCGCGCCACCAACACGAAGGGCAGCCAGTGCGTCGGCAGCGCCGCATGGAAAAACGCGACGGAAAAGCCGGTCACGGCGAGGGTCGCGAGGACGGTGGTGTTCATCGAGTGGTGAGGAAATAGGCGCGTGCTCCGGTGAGGAGACATGGAACCCGCGAACCGCAACCCATCGCGAAGCGCGCCTTCCGTGTCGAGCCCTTGCACCGTAGCAAAGTCGTCAAGCGCCTCGCGCAGCTTCCTCATCGTCTCGCTCCGTCTCCGCTCCTCCCCTCTCGCCACACATCGCCGAGTCCGCCGTTGCACGACGTCTGAGCGCCACACTTTTGTCGATAAAGCCCGCCACGCCTTGCTCGCGTCCCTTTGTCCGAACCAAGCGCTCACACGGCGGAGATGCGCATTCCGCGGGCGACCCGTTTGCAGAACCGAGGCGCGCAAACTTGCGCGTTGGCTGATGTCACGCCCTTGTTGGAAAATCCCAGTTTCCATCCATGTCCGCCTCTCCCGATCTCACCGCCGTCAAAGGTTATCTCCTCGACCTCCAGGACCGCATCTGCGCGGCCCTCGCCGAGGAAGACGGCCGCGAAACCTTCCGCACCGACGAATGGACGCGTGAAACCACGGCCGGCGCCGCGGCCGGGCTCGGCGGCGGCGGCCGCACCCGCATCCTCGCCGAAGGCGCGGTGTTCGAGAAGGCCGGCGTCGCCTTTTCGCATGTCACCGGCGATCGGCTCCCGCCCAGCGCCACCGCCCACCGCCCCGAACTCGCCGGCAAGCCCTGGGTCGCGATGGGCGTCTCCCTCGTCATCCATCCGCGCAACCCCCGCGTGCCCACCAGCCACGCCAACGTCCGCTTTTTCTCCACCATGCCGACCGACGGTTCCGCGCCGGTCTGGTGGTTCGGCGGAGGCTTCGACCTCACGCCCTACTACGGCTACGAGGAGGACTGCGTCCACTGGCATCGCACCGCGCGCGACGCGCTCGCGCCCTTCGGCGACGACCTCTACCCGCGCTTCAAGAAGTGGTGCGACGACTACTTCTTTCTCAAGCACCGCGGCGAACCGCGCGGCGTCGGCGGCGTGTTTTTCGACGACTTCAACGCCCTACGGCTTTGAAAAATCCTTCGCCCTCCTCCGCGCCGTCGGCGACGCCTACGTTCCCGCCTACCGCCCCGTCGTCGCGCGCCGGAAGAACACGCCGACCAACGAGGCCGAGCGCGACTGGCAGTTGTATCGGCGCGGCCGATACGTCGAGTTCAACCTCGTCTGGGACCGCGGCACGCTCTTCGGTCTCCAGAGCGGCGGCCGCACCGAAAGCATCCTCATGAGCCTCCCCCCGCTCGTCCGCTGGGACTACGGCCGCACGCCCGCTCCCGGCACCGAGGAGCATCGCCTGATCGCCGACTTCCTTCGCCCTCGCGACTGGGCCTCCTTGGAAACCGCTTAACCTCGCCAAAAACACCAGACCATCCTTCCGCTTCGCGTCCTCCGACGCCATGTAGCGGCCCCCTCATTCCCGTCATGCTTCCTCGCGACCGTTTCCTCGCCGCCCTCGCCTGCCAGCCTCTCGATCGCCCGCCGCTTTGGGTCATGCGCCAGGCCGGCCGCTATCTCCCCGAATACCGCGCGCTCAAGGCGAAGTCATCCTTCCTGGAGATGGTGCGCACGCCCGAGATCGCCACCGAGGTCACGCTCCAGCCGCTGCGCCGTTTCCCCGGCCTCGACGCCGCCATTCTCTTTTCGGACATCCTCGTCATCCCCGAGGCGTTGGGCCAGCCCTACGCCTTTCGCGAGGGCGGCGGCATCCAGATGGGCTATCGGCTCGAAACCCGTGCGCAGATCGACGCGCTCGCGCCCGCCGAGGCCGTCCCCGAGAAACTTTCCTACGTCGGCGCCGCGCTTCGTCTGCTGAAAAAAGAGGTCTCGACCACCGGGCACACCCTGCTCGGTTTCGGCGGTTCGCCATGGACGCTCGCCACCTACATGATCGAGGGCGGCAGCTCCGACGACTTCGCCCGCGCCAAGCTCCTTTTCTACACCGAACGCGCCGCCTTCGACGCCTTGCTCGAAAAACTCACCGCCGCGCTCGTCGCCTACTTCCGCATGCAGATCGAGGCCGGCGCCGACGCCATCCAGATATTCGACAGTTGGGGCGGCATCCTCGCCGGCGCCGACTATGAAGCCGCGTCCCTGCAATGGATCCGTCGGCTCGTCGCCGCTTTGCCCGCCGATTTCCCCGTCATCCTTTACGCCAAGGGCACCTCGCCTCACCTCGCCGCGCAGGCCGCCTCCGGCGTGCGCGCCATCAGCGTCGACTGGACCGCCGACCTCGCCGCCACGCGGACCGCCTTGCCCGCCGGCATCGCGCTCCAAGGCAATCTCGACCCCGTGCTCATGACCACCACGCCCGAGATCGTCCGCACGCAGGCCGCCCGGCTGCTCGAATCGATGCGCGGCAAGCCCGGCCATATCTTCAACCTCGGCCACGGCATCACCCCCGACGCCAAAATCGAGTGCATGCAAGCGCTCGTCGACACGGTCGTCTCATTTCGCTGACCCGGATTGGTTGCGATCCACCGATGCGCGGCGGATCACAACAAACGGCGCGACAACTCCGCCGCCCGTCCTGTTAAATTCTCGTCCTTTCACGTCCCGTGCCCTCCTCCCGTGAATCCGCCCTCCCCGTCGCCGTCATCGGCGCCGGCCTCACCGGCCTCGCCGCCGCTCGCCGGCTCGCCCTCGCCGGACGCCGGGTCGCGGTCTTCGACGCCGCGGCCGAGCCGGGCGGGGTGGTCCGCAGCGAACGTCACTCCGACGGATGGTTGGTCGAAGCCGGCCCCAATTCGCTTCAGCAAACACCCGCGGTGGCCGAGCTGGTGCGCGATCTCGGACTGGAACGCGCCCGCGTCGTCGCCGCGCCCGCCGCCAAAAACCGCTACATCTGCCGGGATGGTCGACTTCGCCCTCTCCCGCTTTCCCCTCCCGACTTTTTCCGCTCCGCCGTTTTCTCCAAGCGCACCAAGTTTCGCGTTTTCCGCGAACTGTTCCGCCGACGCCGCCCACGGCTTCAGGACCTTCCTCTCGCCGACTTTTTCCGCGAACACTTCGGTCAGGAGCTGCTCGACTACGCCCTCGATCCCTTCGTCTCCGGCATCTATGCCGGCGATCCCGCCAGACTCTCCGCGCGCCACGCCTTTCCCGCTCTCTGGAAAGCCGAACACGAACACGGTTCCCTCATCCGCGCGCAGATAAAAGCCGCGAAGGCCAAACGCGCCCGCGGGGAACCCTCCGGCCCGCCCCCCATCATCAGCTTCACGGACGGACTCGCCGCGCTGCCGCGCGCTCTCGCCTCCGCGCTCCCCGCCGGCTCGCTTCGCCTCGGCGCCACGATCTCGCAGCTCAGCCCGTCCCGCGACGGCTGGATTCTCGATGCCTCGCCGGAAGAGCGTTTCTCGCGCGTCATCCTCGCCCTGCCCGCCCCCGCGCTCGCCCGGCTCACCATCGGTTCACCCGGTGCCCAAACTTCGCTCGCCTCGCTCGACCACCTCGAACACCCCGCCGTCGCCTCGCTCTTTCTCGGCTTCCGCCGCGAACAGGTGGCCCATCCGCTCGACGGCTTCGGCGTCCTCCTGCCATCGGTGGAAAAGCGCCGCCTGCTCGGCGTGTTGTTCAATTCGACGCTCTTCCCCGGCCGTGCCCCCGACGGCCACGTCGCCCTCACGGTCATCGTCGGCGGCGCCCGCCACGGCGAACTCGCCCGCCGGCCCCTCGACCAACAGTTGCCCGTCGTGCTGGAGGAACTCGCCCAGATCCTCGGTGTTCGCGGCGAACCGGTCTTCATGCGCCGGTCCTTCTGGCCGCACGCGATTCCGCAGTATCAGCTCAACCACGACGCCCATCTCGAGGTGATCGCCGCCGCCGAGCAGCGTCACGCCGGACTTTTCATCGGCGGCCCCGTTCGCGACGGCATCGGCATGCCCGCCTGCCTCAAGGCCGGCGAACGTCTCGCCGAGGCCGCCTTGGCCTGAACACACAGGCCGGCCGCGCACCCGCTCCCGCTATTTCAAGGTGATTTCGGGCTCACGCGGGGAGATTTAGTAAACTGTGTTACAGGGCGTGCGCTTGTCCCCTTTCCCTCATCCGGCCCAAGCACATGCCCGACCAGCCCCTTACCCTTATGATCACTCCGTATCGCATGCCCCATCCCTCTTCCCGTCGTCTCGCCGCCTCCATTGTCCTCCTCGGTCTCGGTTCCGCCCATGCGGCGACTCTCCACTGGAACAGCGGCGATGGCGCATGGATCAACGGCGCCGGCGCCTACTGGTCCGACGACGCGGTGTCATCCCCTTCCCGGGACTGGGCAAACGGCAACGCCGCCCAGTTCAACAGCACCAACCCTTCGATCAATCTTTGGAACGTCAGCGCCACCAGCGTCACCGTCACCAACGGTCTCACCCTCTACGCCTCGGGCGCGACCAGCCCGAGCCGCGCCCTGACCATCTCGGCGGGCGGCTCCGGCGACATCACCCTCCGCGACGACCGCAACACCGGGGGAACCTCGGCGGGCATCCTCCTGAGCAGTTCGACGACCACCTGGAACGGCACCTTCACCATCATCGGCAATCCGACCTCGGACGTCTTCCTGACCATCGGCAGCGAAACCACCAGCGGCACCGCCTCCACCAGCACCGCGACAAAGGTCCACCTCGTCGACGGCGGCACCCTCAAGGTCGGCGCCGGCTCCGTCGGCGGCGTCGCCACCATCGGCGAGCTCTCCGGCACGGGCACGGTCAAGCTCCACGGGACCTTCGGCTCCACCCAGGGCACGCGCACGCTGAAGGTCGACCAAACCACCAACACCACCTTCACCGGCACCTTCGGCGGCACCGCCGGCTTCAGCCGCGGGGACAACATCCTCGCCTTCACCAAGGCCGGCTCCGGCACGCTCGTCATCAACGGCGGCACCGGCGTCAGCGGCTACGCCGGCGCCACCACCGTCGAAGCCGGAAAACTTTTCCTCACCGGCACCTTCGGCGGCGGCCTCGGCACCCACGTCACCGGCCAGGGCGACTACCTCGTCAAAACCGGAGCTCTCCTCGGCGTCGACGGCACGATCTCGCTCGCCCCCAACGCCACTCGCACCCTCACCGTCGAATCCGGCGCCATCCTCAAGCCCGGCACCGCCGACGCCCCCGGCACGCTCGTCATCGCCGGTGGCGACGGTAGCTCCACCGGACTCTCCTTCCACGACGGTGCCGTCATCGAATTCCGCCTCGGCGCGGAACAGGATTTCATCGAGCTCGCGTCGGCCTCCATGACCGGATTCGCCACCGGCGAGGTCGTCTTCAACTTCATCGACAACGGCGGCCTCGTCGTCGGCACCACCTACGATCTCATCAGCTTCGGCGGCACCACGCCGGGCATTTCCCTCTCCGCCTGGGTGCTTTCCTCCGCCAGCCTCGACGCCGGCCTCGACGGCGTCTTCTCCTACGGCGGCGACGGCAACCTGCTCCAGTTCACCCTCACCGCCGCCCCCATCCCCGAACCCGCCTCCGCCGCCGCGCTCGCCGGCCTCGGCGCCGTCGGCCTCGCCCTCGCGTCCCGCCGTCGTCGCTCGGCCTGAACCGCAACCACCTCGAACCTCCCGTGAAAATTTCCCGCGCCCTGCACACCGCCGTGCTCCTCTTCTCGGCGTCCGCCGCCTCCGCCCTCGCGCAAAACGTCGTGCGCGACCCCGGTTTCGAAGAAGGTCTCAACGGCTGGAACCAGCCCTATATCCCCGCCGACAGCAAAAACCGCGGCTGCACCGCCACCGTCGTCGCCGAGAATCCCTACGCCGGACGCTACTGCCTCCGCATGGAGTCCGAAGACGAGGGCCGAGTCTCCATCTCGCCGAAGGGCATGCCCCTCGCCGTCGTGCCCGGCCAACGCTACAAGCTCTCGCTCCGCGTTCGCGCGGGCGAGCTCTTCGTGCCGGAAAAGGGCCAGCCCGGCTTCCTGGTGCGCATCGAGCTCACCGAGCGAAAAAAAACCTCCAGCATCATCAGCGTGGACTGGAAGGGACAGATGAAGGTCCTCGCGCCCGCCAGCCCGGTGGTCGGCTTCTCCGCCGAGCCGATTCCCCGTCAATGGACGCACGTCGAGACCACCTTCGCCATCCCGGAAAACATCGACGAGATGCGGCTCGGCATCTTCCTCTGGCGCGCCACCGGCCAGCTTTTCGTGGACGACGTAGTGCTTGAGCGGATACCCACCCGTTGACCCCCGTGTCCATCCCGGTCCCCCTCGCCGGCTCCCCCGCATCCGTCCGCCGCCCGGAAAACCGGGGCGGCGTCCTGATCGCCATCAGCGAACGCGAGCGGGCCGACTTCCTTCCTTTCCTTCCCCCGGACGGCGGCCCCTCCATCCCGGGCGCGCGCGGAGTCGCCTGGTTCGACAGCAAACGAGGTTCCGCGGAGGACTGGACCGCCGTCCTTCGCGAGTTCCGGCCGGAGGTCCTCGTCTCCTGCTGGACCACGCCTCCGTTGCCCGCCGACGCCGCCGACCGGCCCGATCTCCGCTACGTCTGCCACCTCACCGGCTCCGTGCGCCGCCTCGTCCCTCGCGCTTTCATCGAGAACGGCGGCCTCGTGAGCAATTGGGGCGACGCCGTTTCCCCGCAGGTCGCCGAGCACGCCCTGCTGCTCGCGCTCCTCGCCCTGCGCAACGGCGCCAGGTGGCGCGGCTACATCCGCGACCTCGGCCCCACCCACGCCAACCCGTCCATGGTGCTCGACACGCGCACGCTCTTCGGCCGCCGCGTCGGGCTCCACGGTTTCGGCCGCGTGGCGCGGGCGCTGGTCGGTTTGCTCAAGCCCTTCGGCGCCGAGGTCTCCGCCTGGTCCGAAGGCGTCCCGACCGATTTCATCCGCTCGCACGGCGTGCGTCCCTGCGCCTCTCTCCGCGAACTCTTCTCGGGTAGCGAGGTGCTGATCGAATGCGAGGCGCTCACCCCGCAAAACGCCGGCTCGGTCGACGCCGCCGCGCTCGCCGCCCTGCCCGACGGCGCGGTTTTCGTGAACGTCGGCCGCGGCGCGGTGGTCGACGAGGCCGCGCTCGAACGCGAAGCCGCCAGCGGCCGCCTCCGCATCGCGCTCGATGTCGTGAAGGAGGAGCCGATGACCTCCGCCTCCGCGATCTTCGCCCACGAGTCGGCGCTGTTCTCCCCGCACATCGCCGGCCCCACCGCGGACCGTTACCAGGACTGCGGCCGCTTCGCCTTGGACAACGTCGCCCGCTACCTCGCCGGCCGGCCGGTGCTGGCCCAAATCACGCTCGCCGACTACGACCGCTCCACCTGAGCGTGTCTCACCTTTTCGGCGGACAGGTGGCGCCGTCCACCCACTCGCCCTCGATCAGGATGCGCTGCGGAAAGGCCGGCACGCCGCGCTCGCCGCGCTGGATCATCGCCACGAGGAAGTCCACCGCCGCCGCGCCCACGAGCGCCGAGTTCTCATAGACGCCGGCCAGCACCCCGGATCGGTCGAACATCATCGGACAGGCGATCGCGAGGTCGCGGGGGAACCGCATCCCCGCCTCCACGAGCGCGTCTCGCACGTCGAGACTCACCACCGCGGCGTCGATCCGTGTTTTACGTATCCACTCCATCAATACATCCGAGCTCGCGACCTCGGGCCCCATCGGCAGCACGTGCGGCTCCTCGTTGTTCAGGAGCTGCTCGGCCAGGTAGGCGGCCAGGCCGTTGTGGTTCACGCGTTCGTCCTGCACTCCCGAGGAGGCGAAGCCGATGCGACGGTATCCGAGCGCGCGCATGCGCTGCACGGTCTGGAGCGACGCCCGATACTGCGTGGAGGCCACGCAATGCAGCCCGGGCCGCACCAGCGTGAACCCGAAGGTCACCGCGGAGAAATCTTCCCAGGGGAAATCCAGCTCGCTGTTCGGCGCCGGCTGCGGGGCCACCAGCAACCCCGTGATGTTCCGCGAATGCAGGATGCCCGCCAGCCGCGCCGGGGACATGCGAGAGTTTTGCAGATCGAAGATCTCGATGCCGTAGCCATGCGACCGCGCGCGCTCCACCGCGCCCTCGTAGTTCTCGCGAAAGATCGGGATGCGTCGCCAGTCGTAGGTCCGCGTGCTGTTCGCCAGCCAGGCGAGCGTGCCCTGGAAGGCGCGCGGCCTCCGCCGGTTGCGATACACCGCCAACGCCGAGAGCATCGGGTCCGGCGAGTAGCCCAGCCGCTCCGCGATGCGCCGGATGCGAGCGCGGGTCTTCTCCGGGATATTGGGATGATTTTGCAACGCGAGGCAGACCGACGAGCGATGCACGCCCGCCGCGCGCGCGATGTCTTGTTGTGTCACCCGTTTCGGCTCCATCTTGTAAACTGTGTTACCAAAATCCGCTTTGTCGCCGTGTCCAGCCGCGACCACAGTCGTGTCAACCCCGTGCCCCTCCCCATGATCCCCGGTTCGTCCCGCCCTTCGACTCCGCTCCCCCGCCCTTCCCGTCACGCCGCCGCCTTCACCTTGATCGAGTTGCTCACGGTCATCGCGATCATCGGCATTCTCTCCTCGATCATCATCGCCTCGGTGCGGAGCGCCCGCGAAACCGCCCGGCAGAGCCGCTGCCAGGCCTCCCTGCGCGCGCTCGGCCAGGCCGTGCTTCTCTACAAGACCGAGAACGCCAACTTTCTCCCGCCCAACTACGCCTATTCCGGCGGCACCACCTCGAACATCTGGACGGTCGTCCTGCGCCCCTGGTTCTCCATCACCGACCTCAACAGCAACGGCCCCGGCACCGACCAGATGGCCGCCCACCTCACCTGCGCGTCGGCGCCCGACACGGACCGCCCCGCGCTGTGGTGGGAATCCAACTACGCCGCCGGGCTCTGCTTCGGACGCGACGGTATCCGCCGTCGTGATACGGTGCAGACTCCCTCGCGCACGGTGATGTTCATGGAGAACACGAACAAGGGCGCGCGCGCCGTGCTCCCCACGCCGCTCCCCTGGACCACCCTGCCCACGCGCCACGGCGCGACCTTCAACGTCGTCTTCCTCGACGGACACGCCGAACGCGTGCGCGCCGCCGAGGTGCCGCAGACTTTCGACGCCCCCTTCTGGGCCGAGAAGTGAGCCCGGTCCCCGCTCGCCCGCTCCTCCGGCGCATGCCCGCCACGCCTCTTTCGCCGTCCTCGAACGGAATCCCTTTTCCATGCCCAAACTCGTCCGCTCCGTCCTCCTGATCCTCGCCATGTTTCCCCCCGCCGCCTCCCTCCTCGCCGCGTCCGGGGCGTCGCTCATCACCGCGCGCGAGGTCGCGGAGCATCGCGCCCGACACGAAGCCGAGTGGCGACGCCGCACCGCCGACGGCGCGCCACGGCTCTACTTCCCGGGCAAGGACTGGCCCACGGTTCGCGAACGCATCCGCTCGCTCGACGGCGCGCCCGCCAAGTGGCGTGAACTCGCCGTGCAAACCGCCGACGACCTCATCACACGGCCGATTCCGCAATACCGCCCGCCCGAGGACTTCGTCGACGAGAAGAACACCATTCTCCAAGCCAACGAAGAACTCTGGCAGCGCGCCGTGGGCAACAACCTCGCCTTCCTCGCCTTCATGGCGCGCCTCGAGGAGAAGCCCGCCTACGCCGCCTACCTGCACGACCTCACGCTGGCCGCGCTCCGCTACAAATCCTGGGGCCACGGCATGTGGACCGATCGCGATCTCGCCGCCGCCCACGTCCTGCGCGGCGTCGCGCTCGCCTGGGATTGGCACCGCGATCTCTTCGACGCCGATGAACAGGCCTTCATCCGCGAGACCGTCGCGCGCCGTGCGCCGACCATGCTCGCCGGCCTCCACGGCAAGATTTTCTGGGGCAAGGAATATCGCGCCAACCATAACCACATCTGCGTCGCCGCCCTCGGCCTGACCGGACTCTCCTTTCTCGACGACATCCCCGCGGCCGCCGACTGGATCGCCGCCGCCCTGCTCAACTACGAGCGCGTCGCCCTCGCGATGAACGCCGACGGCAGCAGCGAGGAAGGCCTCGGCTACTGGAGCTACGGGATGAACTTCATCCTGCAGTTCATCGAGGGCACGCGCCGCGTCACCGGTTCCGACGCGCTCTATGAAAAACCCTTCCTGCGCAACGCCGCAGCCTACCGCCTCGCCAGCTCCACGCCGGGCTTCGGCGGCGTGCTCCTCTGGGGAGACGCCACCGGGCGCGATTACTACGGCCCGCATCACATCCTGCTGCGCCTCGCCTCGCAGTATCGCGACGGGGGCGCGCAGTTTCTCGCCGAGAGCCTGCCCTTCGCCCCGCGCGGCGGCGGCCCGAACGCGAACTCCAACGACGTGCTCGCGTTCTCCCTTCTCTGGCACGACGCGAGCGTCGGCCGGCGTCCGCCCTCCCAACTCGACCATCACCTGCCCGACTGGGAGGTCCTGACTTCGCGCAGCGGCTGGGACGCGCACGACTACCTCTTCTCGCTCAAGTCCGGCCTCAACAACCTCCACCACAGCCACCTCGACGCCGGAGCCATCACCTTCAACTTCGGCGGCACCTGGCTCCTCACCGCGCCCGGCTACGGCTCGCACGGCGCCCCCGGCTTCTGGGAACGTCAGGGCCGGCGCTGGACCTTCTTCTCCAACGTCACCGAGTCGCACTCCACGCTGCTCGTGAACGGCCGCAACCAACGCTTCGACGCCAAGGCCGGCGCCTCCGTCGCGCACTTGGTTTCCGCGCCGCGCACATTCCTCGCCGAAGTCGATCTCTCCCAAGCCTACGACGACGTTCGCTCCGCCACCCGACGCGTGCTGCATCGACGCGGCGACTACATCGTCGTCCTCGACGATCTCGCCTCCGCCGCCGGCGACCTCGAGGTCGAGTGGCTCGCGCAGGTGCCTCCGCGCGCGATCGTCCGCGACGGCGCCGCCGTGGTGACCTCCAACTCGTCCGCGAGCCTGCGCATCGAGTTGCCCGGCTCGCCCGGCTTCACCGATCGCGCGCACACCGTGCCGCACTACAACCTGCCGCCCGACAAACTTAAAACCCTCGCCTCCGCCCGACGAGGCGCGCAGGTCCGTTTCGCCGCCTTGCTCCGGCCTTATTTCCCCGGGCAAGCCGTCGAGGACTGGCGCACCGAGTTCGAGGAGGCGCGGGAAAAATCCATCCTCCGCGTCTCCGCGCCCGACTGGAACGAAACGGTCGAGACCTTCTCCGCGACCGACCGCTCCGGCCCGCTCGGCGACGCCGAATTCGGCGCGACCGCCAATCTGCTCGCCGTCCGTCGCGACGCCTCCGGCGCGCCGACCTCGATCGTCGGCATCGCCGTCGGCGAATTGCGCAGCCCCGCGCTGTCGTTCTCCGCGAAGCATCCCGTCGACGCCGCGCTCGAACTCGACGCCGACGGCGCGTGGCAACTCGTGCTCGCCGCGGAGTTGTCGGGCGCGCTCCGCGTCCCCGCCCCCCTCCGCCTGACGGATTCGCAGGGCCACGAGATCGCCGCCTCCGACGCCGCGCGCCTGCCCGCCGGCGCCTACTCGCTGCGCGTCGCCCGATGAAGCCTTCGGCGCGAGCTCATCACGAGACGCGGCCCGAGGACCGCGTGCCTTGGCTCGAGCGCGTCGGCTTCGGCCTCGGCGCCATGGGCGCGGACGGCGTGATCGGCACCATGCACGGGTTGTTGAACCCGGTCTTCAACATGGTGCTCGGCATGAACCCCGCGTTGATCAGCACGCTGCTGTTCATTCAACGCCTCTGGGACGCGGTCACCGATCCCTTGGTCGGACAATACTCCGACAACTTCCGCTCGCGGTGGGGCCGGCGACGTCCGCTCATGGCCGCCGGCGCGCCGTTCATGGCGCTGCTTTTCGCGCTGCTCTGGTGGGTGCCGCGCGACGCGCCGGACGCCTGGATGTTCGCGCACCTCGTCGTCGTCTCGCTCGTCTTCTACGTCGCGCACGCCTTTCTCAACATGCCGCTGGTGGGCCTGCGCATCGAGGCTACGCCCGACTACCACGAGCGCACGCGGCTCGCCGCCGTGATCATGGTCTTCGGCTTCGTTTTCCAGATCGTAAACCAGTGGGTTTTCCCGCTCACGCAGCTCTCCTTCTTCGGCGACACCATCACCGGGCTCCGTTGGGTCACCGGCGCTTGCGCGGTCTTTTTTCTCTTCGCCGGCCTCGCGCCCGTTTTTTTCTGCAAGGAGCGCGCCTACGCGACCGTTGCCGGACGCCAGCCACGCATCTCGATGCGCGAAGCTTTCCGCAATGTGCGCGAAAACCCGCCTCTCCTGCGCATCGTCACCGCCCGCTTCATCGGCTCCTTCAGCTACAATCTCGTCGGCATGCTCGGGCTCTACATGAACACCTACTACGTCTTCGGCGGCGACATCCGCCGGGCCGCCTGGGTGTATGGCGTGCTCGGCTCCGCCTACATGGTCTCGGCGATTCTCGGCACCGCGCTCCTTTATCCCTTCCTCGCGCGCCGGCTCGGCAAAAAGCGCACGCTCCAGATCGCCGCGGGCGTGCTCATGGCCGGCTGCCTCGCCAAACTCGTCATCTACCAGCCCGGCCATCCCTGGTCGCAACTCATCGTGCTCGCCGCCAACGGCGCGTCCAACGCCGGCATCGGCCTCATGAGCGCCTCCATGATCGCCGACATAGCCGACTACAACGAGTGGCGCACCGGCCGCCGCAACGAGGCCTTCCTCGCCTCCATCATGAACTGGTGCGACAAGGCCGGAAACTCCCTCGGCTCTCTCCTCTGCGGCTTCATCCTCGTGTGGATCGGTTTCGACGCGAAGCTCGGCGCGCAGTCCCCGCTCACGCTCGAGTTGATGAAATACAGCTACTTTTTGATGCCCTTCGTCGGCGCCGCGATCGTGCTCGTCCTCCTCCGCCGCTACGATCTCGACGAGGACAAGGTCTACCAAATCCGCGACGAGCTGGAAAAACGCCACGCGGCCTCCGCATCCGCGGCGACATGACCGGCAAACGACGCGCTAACGGCACCGCGCGCACGCGGCGCGTCCGTGCTGGAGCGGACTTCTCTCGGTTGCGGGCGGCACTCTCCGCAGGGGGCCACGGCCCTTATTTGCGGAAATCCGGGTTATCGCGCCCCCCCCGAACGTTGCTCGGGCGGCGTGACCGGCGGCGATACGACTCGAACTCGGGCGATACGACACGCAAAGCCGCATCGGGGTTTATCCGGTCGCGGGAATCGTGTTCGAGCACGCAACGGCGCACGACGATGACTGGTCGCTGTTGTTGGGTTGGAGTTGGAGTAACCGCATCGGATTTGAACGGAACGGCGTCGCCCCCCGCGTTTTTTCGACGCCACCAGACTTGGCCCGGCGGCGCCGCGACCACGACCGAATCCCCGTCACAGCAGGCAAGTGATCGCGTTCCTGGAGTCGATGCGCCGTCGTTTGCACAACGTGTCGTCCGACCAAACAGATGGGTGGCCGGCCTCCCCCAAGGCCAATTTCTGGCAAATTCGTTGTCCACGATTCGACCCACGCCCTTGACTCGCCCCCCCTCCCCCCTAGCCTGCCGCGCCTTTTTATAACGGCATGGCGACCGACCTAAAGCACACCCTCAGCCTTCCCAAGACCGACTTCCCCATGCGCGGGGATCTGCCGAAGCGGGAGCCTCTCCGCATCGCCGCCTGGGAAAAGCTGAAGCTCTACGACGCCATCCAGCAAAAGCGCGCCGAGCGCCCCGCCTTCGTCCTCCACGACGGCCCGCCCTTCACCAACGGCGACGTCCACATCGGCACCGCGCTGAACAAGTCCCTCAAGGACATCACGCTTCGCTACAAGTCCCTCCGCGGCTTCCGCACGCCCTACGTGCCGGGCTGGGACTGCCACGGCCTCCCCATCGAGCAAAAGGTCGCCAAGGAAATCCAGGCCTCGGGCCAACAACTCTCCACCGCCGAGCTCCGCGCCCGCTGCGACGCCTTCGCCGAAGGCTGGATCAAGAAGCAGACCGCCTCTTTCAAGCGCCTCGGCGTCCAGGCCGACTGGGCCAACGAATACAAGACCAAGGCCCCCGCCTTCGAGGCCGACATCCTGCGCACCTTCGCCGCCTTCGTGGAGCAGAACATCGTCTATCGCTCCAAGAAGCCCGTTTACTGGTCCATCCCCTTCGAGACCGCCCTCGCCGAGGCCGAAATCGAATACGCCGAGCACACCTCCATCGCCATCTGGGTGAAGTTCCTCGTGCCCGTCGCCGAGGCGCAAAAGTTCGGCCTCCCGACCGACAAGCCCCTCAGCGTCGTCATCTGGACCACCACGCCCTGGACCATCCCGGCCAATCTCGCGATCGCGGTGCATCCGGAAGTTGAATACGTCGTCGCCGATCTCGGCGCCGACCGCATCCTCGTCGCGAAGGCCCTCCTCCCCGCCGTCGCCAACGTGCTCAAGCTCGAGGTCACGCCCGCCGTCGTCCACGAGGTCGTCGGCGCTTCGCTGGAAAAACTCGCCCCGCGCCATCCCTTCATCGACCGCGCCTCCCCCGTCGTGCTCGCCGACTACGTCACGACCGACAGCGGCACCGGCTGCGTCCACACCGCGCCCGGCCACGGCGCCGAGGACTATCTCACCGGCCTCAAATACGGCCTCGAGATCTACTGCCCCGTCGGCGACGACGGCCGTTACCTCGACGACGGCAAGGTGCCCGCCGATCTCGTCGGCATCTCCTGCCTCGAAACCGTCGAGGACCTGAAGGCGAAGAAACCCAGTCCCGCCAATCTCGCGGTCCTGAAAAAACTCGCCACGCCCGACTCCGCCACCGGCCACGTTGCCCTCCTCGCCAAGGCGAAATACGTCCACAGCTACCCGCATTGCTGGCGCTCCAAGACCCCCATCATCTTCCGCGCCGTCGACCAGTGGTTCGTCTCGCTCGACAAGGCCGGCCACCGCGCCAAGGCCCTCGACGCCATCAAGGGCGTGCAGTGGTTCCCCGCCTGGGGCCAGGCCCGCATCACCGGCGCCGTCGAAGCGCGCCCCGATTGGTGCATCAGCCGCCAGCGCAGCTGGGGCGTGCCGATCATCGCCTTCTACGACGCGAAGAAAAACGCCTACCTCGACGCCGGCGTCATCCGCGCCGTCGCCGCCAAGATCGCCGCGCATCCCTCCGGCACCAATCTCTGGTATGAGGCATCCGCCGCCGAACTCCTCGCCGGCGTCGCCCTCCCCGCCGGCTGGCCGTCCGCGTCCGAGTTGACCTGCGGTCGCGACACGCTCGACGTCTGGATCGACTCCGGCTCCTCGCACGCCGCCGTCCTCCGTAATGGCCAGGGCACTACACAGTGGCCCGCCGACCTCTACCTCGAGGGCTCCGACCAGCACCGCGGCTGGTTCCAGTCCTCGCTCTGGACCGGCGTCATCGCCCACGGCGGCGCGCCCTACAAGGGCGTGCTCACCCACGGCTTCATCGTCGGCGAGGACGGCAAAAAGATCTCCAAGTCCGGCCAATACGAGAAGCCGCCGACCTCCGACAACTTCGTCGCCGACTACGGCGCGGACGTCATCCGCCTCTGGCTCGCCTCGCAGGACTTCACGCAGGACATCACCCTCTCGAAGAAGATCCTCGATAACGCCGCCGAGCAGTATCGCTCCTTCCGCAACGCCCTGCGTTACCAGCTCTCGCTGCTCCACGACTTCGATCCCGCGAAGCACGCCCTGCCCCACGCCGAACTCGATGTGCTCGACCGCTGGGCCCTGCACCAGCTCGCGAAGCTCCTCGCCGACGTCACCGCCGCCTACGACGCCTACGAATTCCACCGCGTCGTCTCCGCCTGCTCGCACTTCGTCGCGACCACGCTCAGCGCCGTTTACAACGACGTCTGCAAGGACCGCCTCTACACCTTCCCCGTCGACCACCCGCAGCGTCGCAGCACCCAGACCGCCGTGCACGCCATCTTCGGCGTCCTCGTCCGCGTGCTCGCGCCGATCCTGACCTTCACCGCCGACGAGGCCTGGTGTTACGCGCACTTCAAGAGCGACCTCGCCCCGGCCGACACCGGCGCGACGCCCGCCTCCGTGCACCTCGCCGACTGGCCCGTCGCCGTCCCCGAGTGGACCGACGAAAAACTCGCCGCCGATTTCGCCGAACTCCTCAAGGTCCGCGCCAAGGTCAACGAGACCCTCGAACCCCTGCGTCAGGCCGGCAAACTCGGCAAATCGCTCGACGCCGCCGTCTCGCTCGAGGTCGCCGGCTCCGATCCGCTCGATCCCGTGCTTCGTCGCCACGAGGCCTTTCTTCCGGAACTCTTCATCGTCTCGCACGTCACACTCGCCGAGACGCCCGCGTCCGCGCCGCTCGCCGTCGCCGCCCGGCCTTGTTCCGAGATCGGCCACGTGCGTTGCCCGCGCTGCTGGCGCTGGGTGCCAAATCTCCAAAACGCGGGCGATCACGAGGTGTGCCCGCGCTGTGCGGAGGCCGTCACCGCGTAACCCCACGCCTGGCGCCTCGGCTCTCTTCCATCGCCAACTTACCCCCAAAACAACATGGCACACAAACCCGTCCGAAAAGCCGTCCCGGTCGCAAAGAAGAAGCCCGCCAAGTCCGCCAAAACCGCCAGGCTCGCGAAGCCGGCCAAGCAGGCGAAAAAACCCTCCAAGCCCGCCAAACCCTCTCCCAAGTCCGCAAGAAAAGTTTCCAAACCCGTCGCGAAAAAAAACGCGTCCAAACCGATGTCCAAATCCAAACCCAAGACCTCCCCCCAGAAGAAGCCCGCCGCGAAGCATGCGCCCGCGCCCGCCAAGGCGAAGGCCAAGCCCGCCGCGACGCCCGTCCCCAAGCCCGCCGCGCCCAAGCCCGTCGCCAAAGCGCCGGAGCCCGCTCCTCGTCCCGTCGCCATCAAGCCGCTGAAGGGCAAGGACGCCGTCCGCGCCAAGATTCTCGCCAGCCGCACCAAACCGGCCAAGCCCTCCGCCTTCACCCTCGACGAGGTGCTCGCCATCGCGAAGACCACCGCGGCCAAGGAGCCGGCGCCGGAGACGCAGACCCAGGTCCCCGTCATCGCCACCAAGTCCGGCAAAGTCGCGCCGCTCCCCGCCGACGCGCTCAAACCCGCCGCGCCGTCCAAGGTCAAGGCAGCCTCCCTCGCCGACATCCTCGGCTTCAATCCCCGCGCCAAGAGCTCCCACGCGGACAACGAGGAGGCCAACATCCCCGAGAAATTTAAACGCTACTACAAACTCCTCATCGAGCTGCGCAACCACGTCACCGGCCAGGTCGACCGCCACAGCGAAGAGACGCTCAAGCGCTCCGCCAAGGAGGACTCCGGCGATCTCTCCAGCTACGGCACCGACGGCGGCACCGATTCCTTCGACCGCGACTTCGCGCTCAGCCTCGTCGCCAACGAGCAGGAGGCCCTCGCCGAGATCGAGGCCGCCATCCAGCGCATCAAGAACGGCACCTACGGCATCTGCGAACAAACCGAGAAGCCCATTCCCAAGGAGCGCCTCCTCGCCGTGCCGTTCACCCGCTACACCGCGGAAGCCATGAAAGAGGTCGAAAAAACCCGCTACCGCGTGCGCGGCCAGACCGGGATCTTCGGCGAAGGCGAAGAGGGCGCCAAGATCGACGACGGCAGCGACGAATAACCTTCGCTTCACACGTCGGCGGATTCGCCAGACACCTTTCAGGCTGTCTGGTGTCTCCGCCGTTTTGCTCTCCCTCCACCGCACCGCCATCGGCTTGCGCTTTCCCGTCGGCCGCATCTTTCTTTAGCCCCTTCTTTTGTCGTGGATATCCGCCTGCCCGAAACCACCAGCTCCGCCCCTTCCGCAGTCGACGATGCGCCCGCGGAGCCTGCTGTCGCCGCGCAGCCCGTGTGGACGGATCGAGTGCTGAGCTATCGCACCCTGTGGGCGCTCGCCCTGAGCGTGTTCACGCTCGATCAGCTCACGAAGATCTGGATCGTCGCCAACCTCGATTTCCAGACCTACTGGCCCAGCGAAGGCGCCATTACCATCATCGACGGCTTCTTCTACCTCGTGCACGTCGGCAACACCGGCGCGGCGTGGAGCCTCCTCGAAGGCAGGAGTTCCCTGCTCGCCGCCCTCGCCGGCATCACCCTTCTCGGCATATTCTTCTGGCGTCGCCACCTCGGCCTCCACGACCTGCGCGCCCAGGCCGCCTTCGGCCTGCTCTGCGGCGGCATCGTCGGCAACTTCCTCGACCGCGTGCTCTACGGCCACGTCGTCGACTTCCTCGATTTCCACTTCGGCGACTACATCTACCCGACCTTCAACATCGCCGACATCGGCATCTGCATCGGCGTCCTGCTCTACCTCTGGCACTCCTTCCGCGAGCCCGCCAACTGAGCCCCACGCACCGAATCCCCCCGTGAAAGGCGCCGATCCGTCGGCGCCTTTTTCGCGGACTCGAGTTGGCCGGCTCGCTCGCATCTACCCCGCGTCCACCGTCTGCGCCACCGCCTCGCACAAACCGGCGAAAGTCTCCTCCGCCAGCGAGAGCTTCCGCCCGCGCAGGTGTCCCACGCCCCACACGCGCTTCAGTTTTCCTCCCGGCATCGGCAGCGACACCAGCGAACCTTCCGACAGCTCCCGTCGAGCCACCCAAGGCGCCAGCACACCCGCGCCCACGCCCACCTTCGCCAGCTCCTTGATCGCCTCCATCGAGCCCAGCTCCATCGTGTCGCCCAGCTCCAACCCCGCGGAGCGCAGATGGTCCGCAAGCAACGCGTCCGTGTAGCTGCCCTTGTTGTAGACGATCAACGTCTCCTTTGCCAAAGCGTCGCCCGGCACCCGCCCCGCCCGCGCCCAGGCGTGCATCGGCGAAACCAATACGCGCAGTTCGTCCGTGAACAACCGGCGAAACTCGAGCCCCTCCTCCTTCGCCGGCTCCAACATCAGCGCGAGATCCACCTGATTCGAGCGCAACAACTCCACCATGCGCGGTCCGTCTCCCGGCTCCATTCGCAGCGAGCAATCCGGGAAACTTTGCCGAAACTCCCGCAACACCGTCGGGAGCAAATGCTGGCACGTCGTCACGCTCGCCCCCACCCGCAGGCGCCCGCGCCCCCAAGTGCCCGCCTCCTCCAGCGCCGTGCGCGTGTCGTGCATCTCGCGAAGAATGCGTTCCGCCGAAGGCCGCAACAATTCGCCCGCCTCGGTCAAAAACACCCTTTTACCCACGCGATCGAACAAAGGCACGCCCACGTCCTGCTCCAAGGCTTTGATCGTATGGCTGATCGCCGACTGCGTGAGATGGAGGTCTTTCGCCGTCTGCGTAAAACTTCCGCACCGCGCCAAGGTGGCGAAGGCGAGCAATTGGCGGCTGTCCAGGGTCGTGGTCATGCGGAATCGAAGGGACGGCGAACGATGAACACCCGTCATCATCCGCGCGTCGTCGCTGAACAGCATTTTTCAGACCAGCGGGCTGGCACGGCATCCGCTTAGGCGCCCGCCGATGATTTCCACCGCCCTGCCGTTCCGCCGTTCCACCGTTCCGGCCGCCGCCCCCTCGGGTTCGCGCATTCGCATCGGCTTCATTCCGCTCACCGACGCCGCGCCCATCATCGTCGCCCACACCCACGGCTTCTTCAAGAAACGCGGCCTCGAGGTCGAGCTCAGCCGCGAGGTCGGCTGGGCCACCATCCGCGACAAGATCATCTACCGCGAACTCGACGCCGCCCACGCCGTTGCGCCCATGCTGGTCGCCACCGCCCTCGGCCTCGGCTGCCTCGCCACTCCCTGCCTCTCCGCCTGCGTCCTCAACGCCCACGGCAACTCCATCACTCTCTCCACCGCGCTTTGGCAACGCGGCGTGCGCGACGCGCTCACCCTCCGCGCGGAGATCCAGCGCACCCGGCACGAACGCCTTCCCGTCCTCGGCGTCGTCTTCGGCTGCTCCGCCCAGCACATCGTCCTGCGCGACTGGCTCCGCGGCGCGCAAATCGATCCCGACAAGGACGTGCGCATCGTCGTCGTCCCGCCGCCCCAGCTCCACCGCAATCTCGCCGCCGGCACCATCGACGGCTACTGTGTCGGCGATCCATGGAACTCCCTCGCCGTCCGCGAAAAGACCGGATGGATCGCCGCCACCTCCGCCGATCTCGCCCCCGGCCACCCCGAGAAGGCCTTCATGGTGCGCGAGGATTTCGCCGCCGCTCGCGCCGAGGAGCACCTGGCCCTCGTCTCCGCCCTCCAGGAAGCCGCGGTCCTCTGCGACGATCCCGCCTTCCGCCCCGAGCTCGCCCGCGTTCTCGCGCGCCCCGAGTTCGTCAACCTGCCTCCCCGGCTCATCTCCCCCGCGCTCGTCGGCCCCTTCGAGATCGGAGGGGATCGCGATCCTGTATCCGCGGAAAACTACATCCGGTTCTCGCGACTCGATGCCAACGTGCCCACGCCCCTCCGCGCGCAATGGATGATCGAGGGCCTCATCCGCCACGGCCTCGTCCCCAAGGGCGCCGCCCTTCCCGCCGATCTCGCCCGACGCGTCTTCCGCTCCGACCTGTTCTCCCAGGCCCGCGCCCGCCACGCCGTCTCCTGACACCCGCGACACAAATTCCGCTCATCATCTTCATCAATTCTTTGAACCGCCTTTCTCCACCGCCCCGCCTCCGCTGGCACGCACGACGCTGGATCCGGTTTCCGTTCACGGCGATTCCGCCACCGCAAGAAACCACGCAATTCACGAAGCCCACCTCGATGCATCGCAGCTCCTCATCCTCCCGCCGCCGCTTCCTCGCCCGCGCCTCCGTCTTCCTCGGCCTCGCCCTTCTTTTTGCCGTCCCCGCCGCCCGCGCCCAACCCGAACAGCCGGACGTGTCCTTCGGCTTCATCGCGCTCACCGACTGCGCCCCCATCGTCATCGCCCACGAAAAGGGCTTCTTCAAAAAATACGGCATCAACGCCACCATCAAGAAGGGCGCGAGCTGGGCCGCCATCCGCGACATGCTCGCCTCCGGCGACATCCAGTCCACCCACATGCTCATCGGCATGCCCTTCGCCTCCACCCTCGGCCTCGGCGGCGCCCCGGTGAAACCGATGATCATCCCCTGGATGATCAACCGCAACGGCCAGGCCGTTTCCCTCTCCAACGAATTCAAGGGCAAGGTCGGCGCCGATCCCGCCGCGCTCAAACCCTTCGTCGAGGCGGCCAAGGCCAGGAAATCCCCGCTCACCTTCGCCATGACGTTTCCGCCCGGCACCCACGCCATGTGGATGCGTTACTATCTCGCCGCCGGCGGCATCAATCCCGACACCGACGTCTCCCTCCTCACCATCCCGCCCCCTCAGATGGTCGCCAACATGCGGGTCGGCAAAATGGACGGTTTCTGCGTCGGCGAGCCGTGGAACGCCCGCGCCATCGCCGACAAGGTCGGATTCACCTCCGTCACCACCCAGGACATGTGGCCGGACCATCCCGAAAAGGTCCTCGCCTTCACCGAGGAATGGGCCGCCCGGAACCCCAAGACCGTGAAGGCCATCATCAAGGCCGTCCACGAGGCCTCCGTCTGGCTCGACGACATGGCCAACCGCGACGAGGCCTGCACCATCGTATCCAAACCCAACTACATCAACTGCCCCAAGGACATCATCCTCGGCCGCATGCTCGGACGGCTCGATTACGGCGACGGCCGCAAGGTCGACGATCCGAACCCGATGCACTTCTCCATCCGCAACTGCAACTACCCGCAGCCCAAGTTCGGTCTCTGGTGGCTCACGCAGTTCCGCCGCTGGGGCATGGTGACCGGCGCCCCCGACTACGAGGGGATCGTTAAACGCGTGATGCGCCCCGACATCTACGAGGAGGCGATGGCCGAGCTCGGCATCACCGACCGCGTCCGTGACGACTCGCCCGTCACCCTCTTCGACGGAATCACCTTCGATCCCAAGGGAGACCTCGAAGCCTACGCCACCGGCTTCCCCGTCCACTCCCTCAAAAACTGAGACCGCGCGCGTCCCGCGGGCCGGGCCGCCGGTCGCCCGCCCGGCCCCGCGGCCCGTCCCCGATCTCCGCTCCTAGCCAGCCCACCGCTCCCATGAACGCCACCGCCCGCAACTTTGTCCTCAACTCCCTTTGCCTGTTCACCGGACTCGCGCTCTGCCTCGGCTTCTGGTCGTTCCTCAGCGCGACCGTCGCCAAGGAACTGCCCACGCCCTCCGCCACCTGGGAGGTCGCCAAGCCCTACGTCGTCGAGCCTCTCGCCAAACGCGGCGAGCAGGACCAGGGCATCCTTCGTCTCGTCGGATATTCCCTCGCGCTCGTCGCCAAAGGCTACGCCATCGCGCTCCTCGTCGGCACGCCGATCGGTTTCCTCCTCGGTCTCTCCAGGGCCTTCGCCCGCGTCTTCGATCCGATCGTGCAGGTCCTGCGCCCCGTCTCCCCGCTCGCCTGGCTCCCGCTCGGCATGGTGCTCTTCCTCGGCACCGGGAAAAACGCCCTCGAGAACGGCGCGCTCTTCACCATCGCCATCTGCGCCATGTGGCCGACCGTGCTCAACACCGCCGTCGGCGTCCGCGCCATCCCCCAGGACTACCTCAACGTCGGCCGCGTGCTGAAGCTCTCCCGCACCAAGATGCTCTTCAAGATCATGGTGCCCGCCACGCTGCCCTACATGTTCACCGGCTTCCGCCTCTCGCTCGGCATCGCGTGGCTCGTGATCGTCGCCGCCGAGATGCTCACCGGCCGCACCGGCGTCGGCTCCTTCCTCTGGAACGAGTATAACAACGCCAACTACGGAAACATCATCTTCTCCATCCTCACCATCGGCGTGATCGGCTTCATCCTCGACCGGCTCATGAGCGCCGCCGAGTCCCGCTTCAAAACGGCCTGAGCCCTTTCCGCCGATGTCGCGCGCCGTCCTGCTCGATCCCGTCGTCTGGTCCCGGACCCTCGTCATCGGTCTTCCCGCCGGGCTCCTCCAAGTCGCGATCAACCAGGGCGACGCCTGGCTCGACGGCGCCGTCACCGCCGGCGTCGTCGCCAAGAGCCTGCTCTCCCCCGCCGTCAGCTGCGGCATCGCCTTCACCTCCGCCCTCTTCGCCCGCCGCTCCCTTCGCTCCTGATCCCGATGTCCTTCCTCGAACTCCGCCACGTCTCCAAATCCTTCGGCGACACCTCCGTCCTCAAGGACGTCAACCTCTCGGTCATCGAGGGCGAGTTTGTCGCCGTCGTCGGCTACTCCGGCCAGGGCAAGACCACGCTCATGTCGATGATCGCCGGCCTCGTGCCGCCCGACGCGGGCGAGATCCTGCTCGAGGGCCGCCACGTCGCCGGCCCCGGCCCCGACCGCGGCCTCGTGTTCCAGAACTACTCCCTGCTCCCCTGGCTCACCGTCGAGGAGAACATCTCCCTCGCCGTGCAGGCCGTGTTTCCCGACCAGTCCGCCGCCGAACGCGCCGCCCACGTCGACAAATACATCGCCATGGTGAAACTCTCGCACGCCAAGGACCGCCTGCCGCGCCAGCTCTCCGGCGGCATGCGCCAGCGCGTCTCCGTCGCGCGCACCCTCGCCATCCAGCCGCGCGTCCTCCTCCTCGACGAGCCGCTCTCCGCCCTCGACGCGCTCACCCGCTCCAATCTCCAGGACGAGATCACCGAAATCCGGAACACCACCAACGCCACCGTCCTCCTCATCACCAACTCCGTCGACGAGGCCCTCTACCTCGCCGACCGGGTCGTCCCCCTCACGCTGGGCCCCGGCGCCACGCTCGACGCCCCGATCACGGTCGACATCCCGCGCCCCCGGGACCGCGCCGCGCTCAACCACGACCCCGAGTTCAAACGCCTCCGCGCCGAGATCACCGACAAGCTCCTCGGCTACGGCGACCGCGCCCGCCAGACCGTCTCCAGAAAACTCGTCCTCCCCGACATCCTCCCCGAGGACCTCTCCCAGCCGCGCGTCAACCGTCCCCCGCGCCGTCCTTCCGAGGAAAAACGCGAGACCATCGTATCGAGCTGATCGATACACGCCTCGTCCGCGTCCGCCCCTCCGGACTCCCACGATCAATCTCAAAGCAAAATCGCCGCCGTGCCCTTCCTCGAACTCTCCCGCATCCACAAGACCTTCCCCACGCCCAAGGGCCCGCTCACGGTCGTGAAGGACTTCACCCTTCAGGTCCGCAAGGGCGAGTTCATCGCCCTCATCGGCCACTCCGGCTGCGGCAAGTCCACCGTGCTCTCCATGATCGCCGGCCTCTCCGACGTCTCCGAGGGCGGCATCATCCTCGCCGGCAAGGAGGTCGCGAGCGCCGGCCCCGATCGCGGCGTCGTCTTCCAGGCGCCCTGCCTCCTGCCCTGGTTCACCGCCTTCGAGAACGTCATGCTCGGCGTCGACCAGGTCTACTACACCGCCAGCAAGACCGAACGCCGCCAGATCGCGGAATACTACCTCTCCGTCGTCGGTCTCGCCGACGCCATGCACAAGCGTCCCGCCGAGCTCTCCCAGGGCATGCGTCAGCGCTGCGGCATCGCCCGCGCCTTCGCCCTCTCGCCCAAGATGCTTCTCCTCGACGAGCCCTTCGGCATGCTCGACAACCTCACCAAGATGGAGCTCCAGGACGTCCTGCTCGATCTCTGGCAGCGCGACCAGAAAACCGCCCTCATCGTCACCCACGACGTCGACGAAGCCCTCTACCTCGCCGACCGCGTCGTCATGATGACCGACGGCCCCGAAGCCACCGTCGGCGACATCTTCGAGGTCAAGTTTCCCCGCCCGCGCAATCGTCGCCAGCTCCTCGAGGACCTCGCCTACTACGAAGCCCGCGAGCATCTCATCCATTTCCTCAACGAGCGCAGCCACCACCGTCCGGCTCCGCGCACCGACCTCCCTCCGCCCTCCGCCAAGCCGCCCGCTCGCGGCCTCCGCCGCTTCATCAACGCCCTCGCCGCGGCCTGAGGCCCCGCGGTCGCATCGCCTCCCGCCCGCGATCGCGCCCCGCTCCACCGCCGCTTGCGCGTCCGCAAATCGATGCGTTTTCGGCCTTTCCGCCTTCGCCGTCCAAGCGTATCCCTCATCCGTCCTCCCGCCAACATGAACATCCGTCATACGTCCAAATCCGCCGCCTCGCTCACCGCGGGCCTGCTCGCGCTCTGCTCCCACGCCTCCGCCCAGACTTCTCCTGCCGACACCGCTCCCGCTCCGGCCACGAAACCCGCCTCGCTCCAGGAGGCCCTGCTCCAGGGCAAGCCCGCCCTCAACGCCCGCCTTCGCTACGAATCCGTCGACCAGGACGGTTTCACCGACGCCGACGCCCTCACGCTCCGTATCCGCGCCGGCTATACGACCGGCGTCTATCGCGGCTTCCAGGCCATGATCGAGGGCGAGGCCAACGTCCCCCTCGTCAAGGACTACTTCGACGCCACCGGCACCAACACGTCCAATCACGCCGTCGTCGCCGACCCCGAAGTCTACGAGCTCAACCAGGCCTGGCTCTCCTACACCTACGAAAAGACCCGGCTCGCCGTGGGACGCCAACGCGTCGTCCTCGACAACGGCCGCTTCGTCGGCGACGTCGCCTGGCGCCAGAACCAGCAGACTTTCGACGGCGTCGTCCTCACCGACAAAACCGTCGACGATCTCTCCCTCACCTACGGCTACCTAGCCCGCGTCAACCGTGTCTTCGACGACCGCGCCCCGCAATACGACTGGGTTTCCGATTCCCACGTCGTCCATGCCAGCTACTCCGGCCTCCACTGCGGCACGCTCTCCGCCTACGCCTATCTCCTCGACTTCACCGAGACCCAGGACGGCGCCATGGCCAACTCCACCCAGACCTACGGCCTCAGCTTCGCCGGCTCCGCCAAGCTCACCGACGACGTCGACGCCCTCTACCGCTTCGAATACGCCACCCAGCGCGACTACGCCTCCAGCCCCCTCGACTACCAGGCCGACTACTATCTCGCCGAGCTCGGTGCGAAATTCCTCAAAAACTACGGCATCTCCATCGGCTACGAGGTGCTCGGCTCCGACAACGGCGTCGCCGCCTTCCGCACCCCGCTCGCCACCCTCCACGCCTTCAACGGCTGGGCCGATCGATTCCTCGTCACCCCCGCCGACGGATTGGAGGACACCTACATCAAGGCCACCGCCGCGCTCCCCGCCAATCTCACCTTCACCGGATTCTACCACTGGTTCCGCACCAACGACACCGACAGGGAGATCGGCACCGAGCTCGACCTCCAGCTCGCCTACAAGTTCAACAAGCAACTCTCCTTCCTCGCCAAGGCCGCCCTCTACGATGGCGAGTCCGGCTCCCCCGCCCCCGGCAAAACCAACAAATACTGGCTCCAGGCCGACTACGCGTTCTGACGCCTGCCCGCTCGCCCCGCCCGCGTCCGCCAAACCGCGCCCCGCTCCAAGCCCCGCCCTTTCCGGCGGGGCTTTTTCGCGCCCGCTCATCCATCAATGACACTCATCATTACTCCGCTTTTAATTCACTGAACAAATAACCGGCGCCCCCGCGCATGGCACCGCCGGTGCTCTTTCCTCCGGCATGTCACTTGCCGTGCCCGAGCCATCCGCGCCACTCGCCTCCGCCCCCTTCCGTCCCGACCAGAAGGAATACCTGCAAGGCTTCTTCGCCGCGCTCGCCACCACCGGCCAGCTCACCGCCCTCACCGCCTCCGGCTCCACCCCGTCGCCGACGACCGCCGCCACTCCGGCTTCAACTCTCGGCGCCCCTCTCTCGTCCCCCTCCCTCTTCCACAACACCCCCATCGACGACCTTTGCCAGCAGGAGCGCTGGAAACACGCCGAGCATCCGCTCGACGGCTGGGACCGCCTTCTCTCGCACGCCTCCGCCGACAAGGCCCCCGACGCCGAGCACAACTACCGCTTCCGCTGGCACGGTCTCTTTCACGTCGCCCCCGCGCAGGACAGCTACATGCTGCGCCTCCGCCTCCCCGGCTGCTCGCTCACCAGCCACCAGCTCCACGGCCTCGCCGACCTCGCGAAGGAACTCTGCGGCGGATACGCGCACGTCACCACCCGCGGCAACCTCCAGCTCCGCGAGATCAAGCCGCGCGACACCGTCAAGGTCCTCATGCGCCTCGCCGAGCTCGGCCTCAGCTCGCGCGGCTCCGGCGCCGACAATCTCCGCAACATCACCGCCTCGCCCGACTCCGGTTTCGCACCCGACGAGATCCTCGACGTCCGCCCCTACGCCCTCGCGCTCCACCACTACGTCATCAACCAGCGCGACCTCTTCGACCTCCCCCGCAAGTTCAACATCTCCTTCGACAACGGCGGCTCCCTCTCCGTCGCCGCCGACACCAACGACATCGGTTTCATCGCCACCCGCGTCACCGAAAAATCACTACAATCCTTCCGGGACTCCTGCCCGGCTCCCGTCTCCCCGCTCCCCGCGCCCGGATCGTTCTTCCGCGTCCTCCTCGGCGGCATCACCGGACACAAGGGCTTCGCCCGCGACACCGGCCTTCTCCTCACGCCCGACCAGGCCGTTCCCGTCGCCGTCGCCATGCTGCGCGTCTTCATCGACCACGGCGACCGCACCAACCGCAAAAAAGCCCGCCTCAAATACCTCCTCGAGGCGCGCGGCCTCGACTGGTTCCTCGACGAAACCGCCAAACGCGTCCCCTTCCCGCTCTTCCGCGTCCCGTCCGAGGCCTGCGAACCCCGCCGCCCCGTCGAGAAACACGCCTGGCTCGGCGCCCGCCGCCAGCGCGAACCCCACCTCTGCTCGCTCGGCGTCGGCTGCCCCGTCGGCCGCCTCACCCCGAAACAGATGCACCGCCTCGCCGACCTCGCCGACAACTACGGCAAAGGCGAGCTCCGCCTCACCGCCTGGCAAAACGTCATCATCCCCCACATCCCCGAATCCTGCCTCCCCGCCGTCGAGCGCGCCGTCGTCGCCATGGGCCTCCACCACGAAGCCTCGCTCGCCACCGGCGGCATCATCGCCTGCACCGGCAGCTGGGGCTGCAAATACGCCTCCGCCGACACCAAGGCCCACGCCCTCGACCTCATCAAACGCCTCCCCTCGCGCATCGAAATCGACCAGCCCGTCAACATCCACCTCACCGGCTGCGCCCACTCCTGCGCCCAGCACTACTGCGGCGACATCGGTTTCATCTCCACCAAACTCCCCGACGGCACCGAAGGCTACCACATGGTCCTCGGCGGCGGCATGGACCAGGAACAGGGCGTCGCCCGCGAGATCTTCAAGGGCGTCCGCGCCACCGAGCTCCTCGACGTCGTCGTGCGCGTCCTCGGCGCATGGAAAACGCACCGCAGCCGGGGCGAGACCTTCGTCCAGTGGACCCGCCGCCACGAGGTAAAGCAGCTCCAGGAGCTCCTCAGCTAGGCCCCCGCGCGCACCGCCCCGTTCTCTTTCTCTTAATCTTTCTCTCTTCTCCATGTCCGTCTCCGTTCCTCAGCTCCCTTCCTCCGCGCCCTTCACCGAGGAGCAGCGCGCCTGGCTCAACGGCTTCCTCGCCGGCTTGTTTTCCGGGACGCCATCCTCCGCATCCGCGTCCGTGGCCTCCGCCGCGCAGCTCGTCCCCCTCACCATCCTCTACGCCACCCAGACCGGCACCGCCGAGTCCCTCGCCAAGAAAGCCGCCAAGGCCGCCGCCTCCCGCGGCTTCGCTCCCGCCGTTCTCGACGCCGAATCCGTATCCACCGAATCACTACAATCCTTCTCCAACCTCCTCCTCATCACCAGCACCTACGGCGACGGCGAACCGCCCGACTCCGCCAAGGCCCTCCACGCCGCGCTCGCCGCCGACTCCGCCCCCGCCCTCGCCTCCCTCCGCTTCTCCGTCTGCGCCCTCGGCGACACCAACTACACCCTCTTCTGCCAGGCCGGAAAAGACTTCGACACCTACCTCGAGAAACGCGGAGCCACCCGCGTCCACCCGCGCGCCGACTGCGACACCGATTACGACCAGCCCTTCGAGACCTGGCTCCACGCCGCCCTCGCCGCCTTCGGCGCCTCCTCGACGCCCGCGAATGAACCGGCCGTCGTCCGGACCGCGCCCGCCGAGGACTCGGGTTATTCCAAGTCGCGCCCGTTCCCCGCCCCCGTCCTCACCGTTCGCCGTCTCAACGCCCCCGGCTCCGCCAAGGAGGTCAACCACGTCGAGTTCGATCTCTCCGCCGCCGGCTCCGCGCTCGCCTACGAGGCCGGCGACGCCCTCGGCGTCATCCCGCAAAACTGCCCCGAGCTCGTCGCCGACATCCTCGCCGCCCTCGGCGCCGACGGCGAGGAAGCCGTGCCCACCAAATCCGGCGAACTCCCGCTCCGCCGCGCCCTCACCGAGTGCTTCGACCTCGGCAAACCCACGCCCGCCCTCCTCGATTTGCTCGGATTTTCCGACGCCTCGCTCCCGCCCTCCGCGTCCCGCCTTCACCACGTCATCGACGCCCTCCTCGCCGCCACCGCCAAGCCCTCCCCCTCGGCCTTCGCCTCCGCCCTCAAGCCCATCGCCCCGCGCCTCTACTCGATCAGCTCCTCGCCGAAGGCCCACCCCGGCCAGGTCCACCTCACCGTCGGCGCCGTCCGCTACGAATTGAACGGCCGCCCGCGCAAAGGCGCCTGCTCCACCTTCCTCGCCGAACGCGCCCTCTCCCTCGGCAAGGTCGGCGTCTTCGTCCACTCCAACAAAGCTTTCCGCCCGCCCGCCGATCCCACCCTGCCGATGATCATGGTCGGCCCCGGCACCGGCATCGCCCCCTTCCGCGCCTTCCTCCACGAACGCGCCGCCACCGCCGCTCCCGGAAAAAACTGGCTCTTCTTCGGCGACCAGAAAGCCGCCGCCGATTTCCTCTACGCCGACGAGCTTCACGCCCTCCGCGCCTCCGGCATCCTCACCCGCCTCGATCTCGCCTTCAGCCGCGACCAGCCGGAAAAAATCTACGTCCAGCACCGCATGCTCGAACACGCCGCCGAGCTCTACGCCTGGCTCGAGCAAGGCGCGCACTTCTACGTCTGCGGCGACGCCTCCCGCATGGCCAAGGACGTCGACGCCGCCCTCCACCAGGTCGTCCAGATCGCCGGGAGCAAAACCGCCGAAGAAGCCGCCGCCTACGTCCAGTCCCTCAAGTCCGCCAAACGCTACCAGCGCGACGTCTACTAACTCCGCAGGTTCCGTCCGTTCTGTCACCCGCCACCGCCTCGATGCCCGCCGCCTCGCTCGACGCCTACCTCGCCGAGCTCCTCGCCGAGCAGCAACGACTCCAGACGCCCGTCACGCGCGCCGCCGCCGTGCACGCCCTTCAACCCTCCGCCTGGCGCGCCGAGCGTTTCCGCGAACTCATCCCGCTCACCCGCCCCGACCCCGGCGAGCAATACGCCTTCGAGGTCGACCTCGACGCCTGCTCCGGCTGCAAGGCCTGCGTCTCCGGCTGCCACTCCCTCAACGGCCTCGACCACGAGGAAACCTGGCGCGACATCGGCCTCGTCTACGGCCTCTCCGTCCCAGCCGCCCCCGTCCGTGCATCCGCCGCTGGAGAGACACCGGCCCCGGCATCCGCGCCCTTCGCCCAGACCATCACCACCGCCTGCCACCATTGCGCCGATCCCGCCTGCCTCAACGGCTGCCCCGTCCTCGCCTACGAAAAAGATCCCGCCACCGGCATCGTCCGACACCTCGACGACCAGTGCATCGGCTGCAGCTACTGCATCCTCAAATGCCCCTACGACGCCCCGAAATATAACGAACGCCTCGGCATCGTCCGCAAATGCGACATGTGCCACGGCCGCCTCGCCGACGGCGAGCCCCCCGCCTGCGTCCAGTCCTGCCCCACGCAGGCCATCCGCATCGTCACCGTCCCCGCCGACATCCGGCCCGACGCCCGCCTCGCCGCGATCAGCGGCACAGATTCCTCCTACACCCGTCCCTCCACCCGCTACGTATCCGAAAAAAACCTACCGCCCGTCCTCCACGCCGCCGACGCCGGCACGCTCCGCCCCCAGCACGCCCACGCCCCGCTCGTCTTCCTCCTCGTCCTCACCCAGCTCTCCCTCGGCCTCCTCATCGCCTCGCTCCTCGTCCCCGCTCCCCGCGCCCCGTTCCTCGCCCCTGCCGCCGCCGCTCTCTTCGCCTCCGGCCTTCTCGCCAGCGTTCTCCACCTCGGCCAACCTCTCCGCGCCTGGCGGGTCTTCCTCAATCTCCGCCGCTCCTGGCTCTCCCGCGAAGCCGTTCTCCTCGGCGCGGCCTTCCCCTTGGTCGTCCTTCACGCCGCGATCCCGTTCCTTCCCTCTCTCGCCAACACATTCGCCCCCGTCGCTCCGCTCACCGAATTCATCGGTCGTGGGTCATTCGTCATCGGGCATTTCGCGGCGCTGCTCGCGACGCTCGGTGTCGTGTGCAGCGCCGCGCTCTACATCGACACCCATCGTCGCTTCTGGCGCCCCGCCTACACCCTCGGCCGCATGGGCGGCACCGTGCTCGTCGCAGCGCTCGCCTTCGTCTCCGCTCCGCTCGCGGCCCTCGCCCTCGTCGCCAAGCTCGCCCCCGAATCCCACTCGCTCCTCGGCTCCTCCCATCCCGCCCGGCTCCAACGCGGCCCGCTCCTCGGCCTCCTCGTCGGACGCTTCGCCGCCGCCGCACTCGCCTTCCTCCTCTTCGTCCTTCGCGAGGTCCCGCTCGCCTTCGTCGTCTTCGCCCTCGGCGAACTCCTCGAACGCGCCCTCTACTTCCGCGCCGTCGACTCGCCCAAGATGCCCGGCCTCTCCGCCACCGGGCCGACTTGCCCGCTCCATTGACCCGCCCGCCCGCCCCCCGGCCATGCCCACTCCCGTTCTCGATCCTTCCCTCCTCGCTCTTCGCGCCCACGAGGGCCCCATGACATCCGAGCTAGTGCGCAATCCCGCCGCGCACGGTCTCGGACTCCCGCAAGTCCCCTCGCGACTCTCCCCCGCCGCCACCACGCGCTCCATCTGCGGCTTCTGCGCCACCGGCTGCTCCCTCCACGTCCACCTCGACGCCGAAGGCCGCGCCATCAACCTCTCCCCCGACCCCGCCTACCCGGTGAACCTCGGCATGGCCTGCCCCAAAGGCTGGGAAGCCCTCACGCCCCTCGCCGCCCCCGACCGCGCCACCGTCCCCCTCGTCCGCCGATCCATTCTCGCCGCCGGCGCCCCGCTCCCCGATCCCCGATCACCGCTCGTGCCGACAGGCTGGAACACCGCCCTCCGCGTATTCGTTGAAAAACTACAGGGCATCCGGGCCGCGCACGGCCCGCGCAGCATCGCCTGCCTCTCCACCGGCCAGATCCCCGTCGAGGAAATGTCGCTCCTCGGCGCCCTCTTCAAATTCGGCATGGGCGGCCTCCACCTCGACTCCAACACCCGCCAGTGCATGGCCACCTCCCACGTGGCCTACAAACAGGCCTTCGGCTTCGACGCCCCGCCCTACACCTACGCCGACTTCGAGCACTCCGACGTCCTCGTCTTCGTCGGCTCCAACCCCGCCATCGCCCACCCCATCATGTGGCAGCGGGTGATGATGAACAAAAACTCGCCCCACATCATCGTCCTCGACCCGCGCCGCACCGAGACCGCCGTGGCCGCCACCTGGCACGTCAACCTCCGCCCCAAGTCCGATCTCCGCCTCCTCTACTCCGTCGCCCACGTCCTCGTCACCGAAAACCGGATACGCCGCGACTACATCGACGCCCACACCGTCGGCTTCGACGACTTCGCCGTTTTCCTCCAGGCCTACGATCCCGATCTCGTCGCGCCCGAGTGCGGCGTCTCCGCCGACGACATCCGCCGCCTCGCCCGCATCATCGGCCGCGGCAAGGCCGTCTCCTTCTGGTGGACCATGGGCGTCAACCAGGGCCACGAATCCACCCGCACCGCGCAGGCCCTCATCAACCTCGCGCTCATGACCGGCAACATCGGCCGCCCCGGCACCGGCGCCAACTCCATCACCGGCCAGTGCAACGCCATGGGCTCGCGTCTCTTCGCCAACGCCACCTCCCTTTTCGGCGGACGCGATTTCAAAAATACCGCCCACCGCGCCCACGTCGCCCGCGTCCTCGACATCCCCGTCGAACGCATCCCCGCCGAAAACTCCCTCGCCTACGACCAGATCATCGACGGCATCGAGTCCGGCGCGATCAAGGGCCTCTGGGTCGTCGCCACCAACCCCGCCCACTCCTGGATCAACCAGGGCCGCTTCGCCCGCCTGCGCGAGAAACTCGAGTTCCTCGTCGTGCAGGACATGTATCACAGCACCGAGACCGCCAGGATGGCCGACCTCATCCTCCCCGCCGCCGGCTGGGGCGAAAAGGAGGGCGTCTTCATCAACAGCGAACGCCGCCTCGGCCTCGCCCGCAAGGTCGCCCGCGCCCCGGGTCAGGCCCTCGCCGACTTCTTCATCTTCAAACTCATCGCCGAGGCCTGGGGCTGCGGCGACCTCTTCCGCCGCTGGAGCACGCCCGCCGCGACCTTCCAGATCATCAAGGAACTCTCCGCCGGCCAACCGTGCGACATCACCGGCATCCGCGATCACGACCACCTCGAAAAGTCCGGTGGCATCCAATGGCCCTGCCCGGCGCACTCCACCACCTCCACGTCCGCCGCATCCGACTCATTCGTCCCGTCCGACGCGTCCGCTCCCGAACGCCGGCTCTTCGAGGACGGAAAATTCTACACCCCGAACCAGCGCGCGATTTTCCACTTCGACGTTCCCCGTCCGATCCCCGAACCACCCGACGCCGCATTCCCCTTCCTTCTCAACACCGGCCGCGGCACCTCCGCGCAATGGCACACCGGCTCGCGCACCAACAAGAGCGACGTTCTCCGCAAGCTCTTTCCCGCCGAGCCCTACGTCGAAATCCATCCCGACGACGCCGCCCGCCTCGGCATCGCCTCCGCCTCGCCTGTTCGTGTCCGCTCCCGTCGCGCCGAACTCACCGCGACCGCCCACCTCACGCCCACCGTCCGCCCCGGAGAGGTTTTCATCCCGATGCATTACCCCGAGGTCAACCGCCTCACTTTCCCCGCCTACGACCCCCACAGCCGCCAACCCAGCTACAAAGCCTGCGCCGTCGCCCTCGCTCCGATATGATCGATGTTTTTGTGATCTCTGCGCCTTTTTCAGCCATAACCTCATACCGGATCTTTAACCTGCGGCCATGTCAGGCCAGCAGGCTCCTGATGCTAAAGGCCGTCCATCGACACCCGCCGTCCACGGCCCCGAATCGCGATCTCATCCCGCAAAGAAATGCCCCGATGAACCATTTCCTTGGTGGTTAATCCGCTCCGATCCGTCTTCTCATCGGCATCAAAGCCGCATGTCCGACTCCGCTCCCTCCTCCGCTCTCCCCCTCGTCAACCCGCCGCTCGATCCGATCGCCGAGCAGGAACTCGCCTGGACCGGCGACGCCGTCCTCGCCCTCTGGGCCCGCGAACACATCCTCCGCACAGTCGGCCACCTCGACACCGACACCTTCCTCCGCCTCACCGCCAACTCCTTCCTCCAGTCCTTCGGCCGCCCCACCCGCGTCGAAGCCGAATTCGGACTCGTCTATCGCGAACAAGGCCTCGCCGCCGCGTTCGCCTACATCGAGGCCCGCCTCCTCCCCACCTTCGCCCGCCAACAGGCCAACCGCCGCCGCCAACGTCGCTAAGTCCTCCACGCCTCTTTTTGCGCCTTCTGCGCCTCTTTGCGGCCATTCCCGTTCTCCCGCTCTCCCATGCTCGATCCCTTCGGACGCACCATCGACTACCTGCGCATCTCCGTCACGGATCGCTGCAACGAACGCTGCCTCTACTGCATGCCCGAGGGCTACAGGGGCTGGGCGCAACGCGCCGACCACCTCACCGCCGCGCAGATCGTCGCCATCGCCGCCTCCGCCGCGCGCCTCGGCTTCCGCAAGTTTCGCCTCACCGGCGGCGAGCCCCTCCTCCGCGCCGACTTCCTCGACATCGCCCGCGGCATCGGCGCCCTCCACAGCCTCCACAGCCTCGGCGTATCCACCAACGGACTACGTCTCGCGTCCCTCGCCCGCGAACTCGCCGCCGCCGGCGTCCGCTCCGCCAACGTCTCCCTCGACGCCCTCGACCCCGCGCTCTACCGCCGCGTCACCGGCGGCGACATCGCCCCCGTGCTCGCCGGCATCCGCGCCGCCCAGGCGGAAAACATTTTCATCAAACTCAACTGCGTCCTCCTCCGCGGCGTGAACGAGTCCGAATACCGCCCGCTCATCCGTTTCGCCGCCGAGATCGGCGCGCCCCTGCGCTTCATCGAGCTCATGCCGCTCACGCGCGCCGACGTGCTCTCCGGGAAAAATTTTCTCTCCGTCGCCGAACTCCGCGCCCGCCTCCAAGCCGAGTCGCCGCTCGAGCCTCTCCCCGATTACCGCCCCGGCCACGGTCCCGCCCGCTACTGGCGCGATCAAGCCACCGGCGCCCACCTCGGTTTCATCGGCGCGATCACCACCGGCGACTTCTGCGCAAGCTGCAACAAGCTCCGCCTCACCGCCGACGGAAAACTCCGCCCCTGCCTCGGCCGCCACGGCGAACTCGACCTCAAGGCCGCCCTCGCCTCCGGCGACCCCGCCGCGCTCGAAACGCTCCTCGCCCAAGCCATCGCCGAAAAGCCCGAGACCCACGATTTCGCCGACGACTACACCCCCGCCCGCCCCATGACCGCCCTCGGCGGCTAGATTCGTTCTCTTTCTCCCCATCCTCCGCTCTTCTGCGCCTCTTGCGGCCCCCGGTTTTCCTACGCCGCGTCGTCTTCGCCAAACCACGCCCACTTTCTCGTCGTGTTTCCCGCACGATCCCTGCTTAGCGTCGGGTCCATCATGCTTCAGAAACTCGGCAAATGGGCTTGGATCGGCGGCGGAGCACTCGCCTGCATCGCCGGCATGGTCAACGCCATCGGTTATTTGAGCTACAGTCACCAGGCCGTTACCCATCTCACGGGCACCACGTCGCTCCTCGGCATCGCCCTTCAACGGCGCGCCTTCGCCGAGGCCGCCCATCTCGGCGGGGTCATGTTCGCCTTTTTTCTCGGAGCAACGCTCAGCGGGTTCATCACCCGGCGTCAGACCCTCAAACTCGGACGTCGCTACGGCATCGCCCTCGGCATCGAGGGTGTTTTCCTCGCCCTGGCCGCCCTCTGCATGCGCCAGCAGATGCCCGCCGGCGCCTACTTCGCCACTTTCGCCTGCGGCCTGCAAAACGCGATGGCCAGCACCTACAGCGGCGCTATCCTTCGCACGACGCACATCTCCGGCATCGTCACCGATCTCGGCTCCGCCCTCGGCCATGCGCTCCGTGGCATGAAAATCGACGGTCCCCGCATGCGGCTCTACGGCCTGCTTCTCGCCTCCTTCTTCCTCGGTGGCATTCTCGGCGCGGCCGTTTTCGCCGTCGCCGGCACCGACGCGCTTCTCTACCCGGCCGGACTCGTTCTCGTCGTCGCGCTCGGCTACACCGGATACGCCCACTACGCCCGGATCAAGGGCCGCGTCTAGAATCCGCTCCCCACCCGCGCGCATTCATGCAATTCCTCGCTCTCCGATGACCCTCCTCTACTTCGCCCAGGCCAAACGCGTCACCGGTATCCCTTCGGAAACCCTCGCGCCCGACGCGCCGCTCACCGCCGACCAGCTCTGGGCCGAGATCCTCCGCCGCCATCCCGATCTCGCGATGCTCCACCCGGTCATCCGTCTCGCCCGCAACGGCGAGTTCGCCACCGCCGACACCCTCTTCCACCCCGGCGACGAGGTCGCGCTCATCCCTCCCGTCTCCGGCGGCTAACCAATCTTTCTCCTTCGCTTAATCCCCCCTTCACGCGCCTCTTCGCGTCAAAAACTCCGCCTTCATGTCCGATCTGCCCGCCGCCGCTCCGACCGACGACACCGCCGCCCGCCTCGCCGCCAAGCCCGGCCACCTCTACGTCGTCGCCACGCCCATCGGCAACCTCGCCGACCTCACCGAGCGCGCGCGCCTCATCCTCTCCACCGTCGATCTCGTCGCCTGCGAGGACACCCGCACCACCGGCGCGCTGCTCACCCGGCTCGGCCTGCACCGCCCGCTCATCCCCTACCACGATCACAACGAGACCGCCGCCGCCGAGCAGCTCCTCGCCCAGCTTCAGGCCGGCAAATCCATCGCCGTCGTGTCCGACGCCGGCACGCCCGCGATCAGCGACCCCGGTTTCCGCGTCGTCCGCGCCTGCCGCCGCGCCGCCGTCCCCGTCGTGCCCGTGCCCGGCGCCTGCGCCATCGCCGCCGTGATCAGCGCGAGCGGCCTGCCGAGCGACGGTTTTCTCTTCGCCGGGTTTCTCCCGCCGAAAACCAGCGCGCGCGTCAACTTTCTCCAGAAGTATCAGGATTTCGACTACACGCTCGCGCTCTACGAGAGCTGCCATCGCATCGACAAGTTCTCCGCCGAGATCCTCGCCACCTACGGCCCGGAACGCGTCGTCTGCATCGCGAAGGAGGTCACCAAGCTTCACGAGACCTTCCTCGTCGGCCCCGCCGGCGAGGTCGATCAACGCCTCGCCAAGACCAGCCTCAAGGGCGAGTTCGTCGTCCTCATCGCCCCGGCGAGCTTCACGCTTTAATCTGAGCCAAACGCCATGGCCACAAAAGGCTCATAAGGCGCAAAACACAGTGCCTGTTTTTGTGCTTTCTGTGCCTTTTGTGGCGAAATCTCAGATCAACCCACCCCGCTCGCGCTTCACCGGCGGCACATACGGCTTCCGCAACAACGCCCAGCTCGCCAACGCCAGCACCGCGCTCAGCGCCACAAACCAGTCGCCCCAGCGCACATAGAGCGTCAACACGCCCAGGAAACGCGCGTCGCGCGTCACCGCCAGCGTCGCCCCGCCTCGGAAATACACCGTGCCGTCCCGCCCGCGCGCGTTCTCGCCACGCTCGCCGGGCTCCGTGCGAACTTCGTCCGTCGCCGGATCCTTCGTCAGCACCGCGCGGATCGCGCCACACTCGTCGATCCAGCCGCTCCAGCCCGAGTTGCCCGCGCGCAGCACCGGGCGCCGCGTCTCCACCGCACGCAGCACCGAGTGCGCCGCGTGTTGATACGCCGCCGCGCCTTCGCCGAACCAACCGTTGTTCGTGTTCACGACCAGCATCTCCGCGCCCGCCGCCACGCTTTTGCGCGCCAGATCCGGGAAAATATCCTCGTAGCAAATCAGCGCCCCGAGCCGCGTCGCGTCCTCCGTCTCCGCCCAGCCCTTGCCGAGCGGCGCCGTGATCAACGACGCCCCCTCGCCCGGCTGAAAATCCCCCGTCGCCACAGGCACGACTTTCTCCAGCCAGCCGAGCAGCGCGCGCAGCGGCACGTATTCGCCGAAGGGCACGAGATGCCGCTTCGCGTAGTTCTCCGCCGCCAAGCCGCCCTCCGGCGTCGCGAGAAACACGCCGTTCCACCAGCGCTCCGTCGGCGTATCCAAATTTTCATACGCGATCGACCCGAACAACAGCGGACGCCCCGCGCGCCGCACGAGATCCTCCGTCCACGCCTGCATGCCCGCGTCGCCCTTCGTCGCGAAAGGGGTGGTCGCCTCCGGCCAGAGCAGCAGGTCCGGCGCCTCCCGCGCGACCTTCAACGTCTCGGCTTCGAGCACGTCCAGGATGCCGCGCGCCGCGTCCGGGTCCCACTTCAACGTCTGCGGGATCGCCGGCTGCACGATGCCCACCGTCGCCCAGTGCCGGTGAAACCGCGCCCGGTTGAACGTCTCCCGCGCCGTCAGCATCAGGCAGCCGAGCAGCAGAAACATCGCCGCGATGAACTCCGGACAACGCGTCCGCGAGCCGCCGAGCTGCGGCGCCCCCTCCTCCGCCGCGACCGGCGACGCCCAGAGTCCGCGCAGCAGCTTCCACGCATATGCCGCGAAGGCCACGTTCACCGTCACCAACACGAAGCTCACTCCCCACGCCCCCGTGTAGGCCGCCGTCTGCAACACGCTCAACCGCTCCCACTGCGTCGCCGAGAGCGTCAGCCACGGAAACCCGCTCAACAGCCAGGTGCGGGTCCACTCGATCACCACCCACGCGCCCGCGAGCCCGCCCAGCGCCAGCACGCGTTGCGGCCAGGGACGCCCGTCGAGCCGCGGCATCGCCCAGCGCGCCGCCGCGAACCAGCTGCCCACCCACGCGCCAACGACCGGACCGAGCAAAAACAGCCCGAGCCAGGTCACGTGATGCAGCCAGCCGAGCGTGACCGTCCACGCCAGCGCCTGCGCCGCGAACACGGTCCACAAAAACGCCTTCCAGCGCGGCGCCTGGTAGGCCCAGAACACCGCCGGCGCCGCGAACACGTAGGCCAATTCCGGATACCGCGAGGGCGGCATCATCGCGACCGTCGCCGCCGTCGTCGCGAGAAACACCGCCGCCGCCCACACCCGCTCGCCGTGCTTTCGCAAAAACGCCCGCCCGATCTCCGGTTCATCGGGAACGTAGGGGGCGGGCTCTCGGTCGACGGCGGAAGGCATGAGCCGTCCACGTTGCCCCACCCACGGCTCTCCGCGCAATCCCGCACCACGCCGATCCCGCATCTCCGCGATATCGTCCTCGTCAGGACCGCGCACCCTCCTTACGTGCTTTCCCGTGGCGGCGCCGTGTTTTCCGCCCCTCCCTGCTCGTCGCCCGCCCCCCCACCTTCCTCGCGTTCCATGAAAAGAGCCGCCTCGCTCCTTCCGCTTGTCGCCGGCCTTGCCCTCGGCTCGGGCCTCGTCTGGGCGATCCAGCGCGCCCGCCTCTCGCCCGCGCCCGCTTCCGCCGCGCACGCCTCCGCGACCACATCCGCCTCCGGCGCCTCCCGCCTTGCCTCCGGCCCCCGGCTCATCCTCCCGCCCCTCCTTGACGAAGCCGAGGCCGACGCCGCGCTCGAAGCCTACCTCGCGCTTCCTCCGCTTCCAAAAGACGCCCCCGCCGACGAAATCCGCCAACGCCGCGAGCACCTCGACGCCCTCCTCACGCTTCTTCCCGATTCCCATTTTCCCCGCCTCCTCGACACCCTCGCCACGCGGGAGGGGAGTCCCGAGGGACGACTCCGCCGCGCCGCCCTCGAAATCTGGACCGAGCGCGACGCCTCCGCCGCCGCCCACTGGGCCTTCGCCCTCGTCCCCGGCCCGGGCCTCAACGACCGCACGCGCACCAGCTACATCGTCCTCGCCGCCCTCGCCTGGGGCAGCGCGGACTTCGCCGCCGCCTACTCCTGGGCCGGCGCCCTCCCCGACGAATCTCTGCGCCGCGACCTCCTCCCGCGTTTTCTCGGACAACTCGCCGCCACCGATCCGCACCGGGCCGCCGCCCTCGCGCTCGTCGGTGACGACGCCTTCGTCCGCGCCGCCCAACGCGCCGTCTTCGACGCCTGGGCCACTCGCGATCCGGCCGCCGCGCTCCAAAACCTCGGCGCCGCCTTCGTCGATCTGCCCAATCGTCCGTGGTCGATTTCCAACGCCTTCACCAAATGGATCGCGCGCGATCCCGCCGCCGCCCTCGCCTGGGCCGCCGAGCATCCCGCCCCCCCCGGCGAACACCACCGCGACCTGATCACGGGCATTTCATGGAACCTCGCCAACCAGCACCCCGAGGCCGTTCGTCCGCTCATGGACCTGCTCCTCCGTGACGAAGCCCGGCCCGACCAGCTGCGTTCGATCCGCGATATCTTCGGCCCCTGGGCGCGGAACGATTCCACCGCCGCCCTCGCCTGGCTCGAGACCATTCCCGACGGCGGACAACGCAGCGACCTGATCGAGCATGCCATGAACTACGTCCAACTCGGCCGCCCCGACGACTTCATGGCCCTCGTCCGTCGCCTGCCCGAATCCCCCGAGCGCGACCGACGAATCGCCGACCATTTCTCCAACTGGGCGAAAAAAGACCCCGACGTCGCCATCGACTGGCTCGCCAAGCAGGACCAGGACGACCCCGCGTTCGTCCGCGCCGTCGGGAAAATCGAGGGTGTGCTGATCGCCAGCCTCGCCGCCACCGATCCCGACGCCGCCCTCGCCCGCTGGCAGGCCGTGCCCGACAACGGCCGACGCCTCGAATTCGCCGAGCCCCTCGCCTCCGCCTGGGCCAAATCCGATCCCGCCGCCGCCACACGCTGGTTCGCCGCCCAGTTCGCCTCCGCCGACCCGAACGAGGCGCTGTCGCACAACTCCCTCTGGAAACTCGGTCAGATCTCCGCCGGCTGGCTCGCCCGCGACCCGCTCGGCTACTTCGAGTGGGCGCAATCCCTCCCCGCGGGCTCCGTGCGCGAACTCGCCCTCGATGGCGTGAACCGGTCGTCGTTGTATTCACCGCACGGAGGCGCTTTCGTCGAGGCCCCCTCGCGCGCGGCCTTCGCCGAGAAACTTGCCCATATCCCCGACCACTCCGTCCGCGAACGCGCCCTCACCGCCCACCTGCGGGAGTGGCTTCGTATCGATCTCCACGCCGCCCGCGCGTGGATCGAGTCCAACGACGCGCTCTCCCCCGAAGCCGCCGCCCAACTCATCGATCAAACCGACAACAGCGTCTACTGATCGCCTCGCCGCCATGTCCTCTCCGATTCACCTCCTCGTCCTGGGCGTTCTCCTCGGCGGCGCAGTCGCCTTTTTCACCCTCCGCCCCGCCCCCCCGGCCACCTCCGACGAATCCGCTCCCGCCCTCGGTCCGGTCACGCTTCCCGCCTGGTCCTGGCAAAGCTCCCCCACGCCGCCCAAGCTCGCGCGCGACGACGCCGCGGCCGCGGTCGTCGCCTGGCTGGCGCTTCGCGATCCCTCCGGCGGCATACCCAACTACGCGACGCGCGCCGCCTCCCTCCGCGCGCTCCTCCTGCGCCTGCCTCCGGATGCATTCCCCCGGCTGCTCGACGGTCTCTCCGCTTCCGAAAAGGACGACGACCTGCGCCTGGCCCGGCTCGCCTTCACCGCCTGGGTCCGCCACGACGCCCCCGCCGCCGCGCGTTGGGCGGTCGGCGGCCTCGGCAAAGGTCGCGACGATCGCCTCTTCGGCCACGCCTTCGATGCTCTCCGCGAGTGGAGTTCCCGGGATCCCGAGGAAGCCGCCGTCTGGGCCTGCGCTTTGCCCGACCCCAAGGCCGCGCGCCGCCTCGCCGGCACGCCTCTTCGCACGCTCGCCGGGAAGCACCCCGAGCGCGCCCTCGCCCTTGCCCGCTCGCGCGACGACGAGTTTCGCAACGCGGTTCTCGCCACCATTCTCGAGGCGATGGGGAAATCGGATCCCGCCGGCACGCTCCGCACCTTCGGCCCCGAACTTTGGAAAAACGGAGACGGCTTCCACCAACTCCGTGGCGTCATCGCCGCCTGGGTGAAGCAGGATGCCCAAGCCGCCCTCGCCTGGCTGGTCGCGCAACCACGCCCCCCCGGCCAGGATGTTTCCCACTGGTTCAGCAGTCTCACGGGCAACGACGCCGCGGGACGTCGCGCGATCGCCGACGCCATCGTCACCACTCCCGGCGTGGAGGACCGCCCCAGAGCGCTTTCCAACATCCTTTTCGGTTGGAGCACCTCGCAGCCCGACGAGGCGCTGGCCTGGTTGAACCAGCTCCCCGATCCCGACCTCCGGCTTACCCTCCTCGTCCGCGCCAACACCAGCTACTACACCAACACCCCGGAAAAATCCCTGCCCTTCGCGCTCGCCCTGCCCGAAGGCGCCTATCGCACCGAACGCCTCTCCCTACTTCTCGGCGCCTGGGCGAAAATCGACGCCGACTCCGTCCTCGCCTGGATGCGCGAGCACGGCCACGAACCCGGCGTCTCCGCCGCGACCACCGTCGTCCACGGAGCACTCATCGCCGACCTCGCCCGCGAGGATCCGCAAGCCGCCATCACCGAGTGGAGCTCGCTCACCGATCTGAAAACGCGCCTCAACGCGCTGCAGTCCATCGTCAACGCCTGGGGCGTGAAAGACCCCGCGGCCGCGCTTCAGTGGGCTACCGAACAACAAAAAGCCAATCCCAATATTCACTACTACGGCGGCTACGACGAACTCGTTTTCCTTTGGGCCAAACGCGATCCCGAGGCGGCGCTGCGCTGGGTGGAGAATTCCGCGAGCACATCGCCACACCACACTTACCAGACGGACCGATACCTCCAGGCCCTCGGCGGCACCTGGAGCGAGAAAGCCCCGCGCGCCGCCACCGCCGACCTCTACACGAAGATCCGCGATCCCCGGCTCCGCGAACGAGCCCTCGCCCGCCACGTCGCCGAGTGGCTCACGAAGGACCCCGCCGCCGCCCGCGCCTGGGTCGAAAAAGCCCCGTCCCTCACCGCCGAACAGCGCGTCAAGATCCTCACCCCCGCCGCCCGCTAGCCGCCAGAATCCATCCTCCTCCCCCCTACATCTGTTCGCACTGGCTGCTCCGCCGCATCGTCCCCTCCTCCGAACCCGATGAAACGCCTCGTTTCCGCCATCACGCTCCTGCTCTCCGCCGCGGTTCAATCCGCGCCGGCCTCGTCCGACCCCTTCACTCCCGGCGGCTCATCATGGATCGACGAGGTCGTCGCCGCGAAACCTTTCACGCTCGAGATCTGCTTCCGCGAAGTGGACGTGACCACAGCCCCCGACAACCCCGCCCGGCTTGTCACCCCCGAGTTCCTCGAATCCTCGAGCCGCCTCCGCATCGCGGTCGCCGCCGCCGACCAGGGAATCGTGGAAGCGCAGGACGGCGTGCGAGTGATCTACCGCCTGACGCCCGAATCGGGGAACCATCATCTTGAAATTCTGGCGACTCGCCGCGACGCCGAATCCGGCCTCCGTGAAATGAACTCACGATTAACGCTTCTCCCCGACCGTTGGCTGATCATGGACGGCTATCTCTACGAATCCGTCACCGGCGACAAGGGCGCGGGAAAAAGCGCCCGGCGAAGCATGGTCATCGCCGTCCGGCTGGCAGCATCGGCCCCCGCGCCCTGACCTCGGCCGCGCGTCCGGCCGACCGATGGCTGATCCGGCTCAGGACCCGACTCCCAACCCGACCACCAGCAAACCGATCGTGCCGGCGGCGACGAGATAGCAGACCAGCGGCAACAAGACCGCGCGGATGAGCATGCCCTCGCGGCCGGCCAGCCCCACGGTCGCGGACGCGGCGACGACATTGTGCACGCACACCATGTTGCCCGCCGCCCCGCCCACGGCCTGGAGCGCCACGATCCAAAAAACGGATACACCGAGCTCCACCGCCGCGCCGAACTGGAAGAGCGAAAACATCATGTTGCTGACCGTGTTGCTGCCCGCGATGAAGGCGCCGAAAGCCCCCGCCCAAGGCGCGAGGAAGGGCCAGCCCTCGCCGGCGAGCGAGGCGACGCGTTCCGCGAGAAGCAAGGGCATCCCGGGCAATCCGGCCGCGTTGACCTCGGAATTGATGAACACCCGCGCCATCGGGATGGCGAACAACAGCGCGACGCCGGTTCCGGCGAGCGTGCGCGCCGAAACGAGGAACGCGGAACGCCGCGCCGCGCCCGACATACGATGTATCCACCATGTCGCGACGACCGCGACGAGGAAGACCGCGCCCGGCAGATAGAGCGGCTCGATCGAGACCGACACCCCCGCGCCGAGGATGTTCGTCCATTTCCACGAGCAGGAGAGCAGCCAGGCCTTGAGCGGGAGAACGTTCAGGCGCGTGAGAACCAGCAGGACGCCCACCAGCACGTAGGGCAGCCACGCCCGGAACAGTCCGAGCGAAGGCGCGGCGGCATCGGTCTCGGTCGGCCGCAGCGTGCCCATCCACCCGGCAGGCCACTCGGCCGCCGGCGGAAAATCCCAGGTCTCGGCGGGCAGGAGGAACTTTTTCCTCGCTGCGGTGACCACGACCGCGAGGCCGACGAGACCGCCGATGATCGACGGAAACTCCGGTCCGAGAAAAATCGCCGTGAGCGTGTAAGGCGCGGTGAAAGCGAATCCGCCGAACAGCGCGAACTTCCAGATCCCCAGCCCTTCGCGCCAAGAGCGGTTCGCCCCGAAGACGCGCGTGATCAGACAGACCAGCATCAAGGGAAGAAACGTGCCGACGATGCCGTGCAGGATGGCTACACGGGCTGCGAGGCGCAGCAGATACTCGCCCTGCGTGAGCCCGAGCGAGCCCAGGTGCGAGGCGACGAGCTCCGAGCCCCCCAGGCCGGTGTTCACGCCGATGAGGATCGGCGTGCCGATCGCCCCGAAGGAGACCGGCGTGCTCTGGATGACCAGGGTGGCGAGCACCGCGGCGAGCGCGGGGAAGCCGAGCGCGAGCAGGAGCGGCGCCGCCACCGCCGCCGGCGTTCCGAATCCCGAGGCGCCCTCGATGAAGGCGCCGAACAACCAGGCGACGATGATCGTCTGCACGCGCCGGTCGGGCGACAGCCGGTGAAAGCCGCGACGGATCACGTCCACCGCACCGGAGGCCTGCAGGGTGTTGAGCAGAAGCACCGCGCCGAAGACGATGTAGAGCACGCCCACCGCCGTAACCAGACCTTGGATACTGGAGGCCGCTATCCTGGACGCGGACACGTCCCACGCGAAAAAAGCGATGGCGGCGGTGAGCGCGTAGGCGAGCGGCATGGCGACCTTGGCGGGCCAGCGCAGACCGACGAGGAAAAGCGCCACCGCGGCGACGGGAGCGAGGGCGAGAAGTTCGTGCATGGGTCGGGATGTGAGAGAAGAGGATCGTGTGCCGGAGACCGGAAATGGCGCCGAAGCGCAGGGTCGCCTCGCGGCGAGATCAACGAAGCAATCGCCGCGTCATCTTCGGAAGCAATTCTCCATTCCTGGAAAAATCCGTCGCCCCCGCCGCTCCAATCCCCCGCCGGCGTCACGCCCGCCAAGCCGCCCTCCCGTGTTCTCGTCCCCCTTCGTTCGTCCGGCCCGGAGCGGCCGAATTTCCCGATGACGACTCCCGCCCACACCCTCGCCCGGCGCTTCGGCGGACCGCTCTCCGCGCCCCCGTCCGCGCAAGGGGGCGAAGCGTCGCAAGAAGTATCCGCATATTAAATACGACCTGGAGCGACATTCAACAAAGCCGCGACCCGAACGCCCGCCGGGCGCGCCGCGCTGACGCGGCGATTCACCCGCCGCAAATCCCGGCGACCCCGCCGGACCCGCCCACCACTCCACACCGCGAAACCCGGCCTCAGTTTTATGGAAAACGCACTCGCGTGCGCCCGACCGTCATCCCTTCAACCGCGTCTCCGCGAACTCCGCGCACAGCGCCTGGATCGCCCGTGTCGAATCCATCGCGAGCGCCTGCTGCGCGAGTTTGCGCGCGTCGGTCATCTTCATGTTGCGGATGATGTATTTCGCCGCCGGCAGCAGCGGGGGCGTCATGCTCAGCTCGTCCACGCCGAGGCCGAACAGCAGCGCCACGAAGACCGGGTCGCCGGCCATCTCGCCGCACACGCTCACCTTGATCTTCGCCCGGTGCGCCTCGACCACGATGTGCCGCAGCGTGCGCAACACCGCCGGGTGCGTCGGCTCGTAGAGGTGCGCGATCCGGTCGTTCACCCGGTCGATCGCGAGCAGATACTGGATCAGGTCGTTCGTCCCGATGCTGAAAAAATCGCACTCCTTCGCGAGCAGATCGGCCGCCATCGCCGCGCTCGGGATCTCGATCATCGTGCCCACGCGCAGCCGAGGATCGAAGGCCTTGCCCTCCGCCTTCAGCTCGGCCTTGCACTCGGCGAGCACGGCGTTGGCGCGGCGCAGCTCGTCGTGGCCGCTGATCATCGGATACATCAGCCGCACGTCGCCGTGCGCGCTCGCCCGGAGCACCGCGCGCAGCTGCGATTTGAAGATGTCGGCGTGATCGAGGCAGAACCGGATCGCGCGATAGCCGAGGAAGGGATTGTTCTCCTTCGGGAACAAGTGCGCCTGCGAGGCGATCGGCTTGTCGCCGCCCAGGTCCAGGGTGCGGATCGTCACCGGCGCCGGCGCGAGCGCCGTGGCCAGGCTGCGATAGGCCTCGTATTGCTGCTCCTCCGTCGGGATGGAGGTGGCCGCGAGATACAGAAACTCGGTGCGAAAGAGGCCGACGCCGTCCGCGTGGTAATCCTTCACCAGCGCCGACTCCTCCACCTTCTCGATGTTCGCGCGCAGGGTCAGCTCGTAGCCGTCGAGCGTCACCGCCGCCAGCCGGTTCGCTTCGAGCAGTTTTTGCTCCTGGTTGCGCTTCTGCCGCTGGATCTGCCCGTAGCGGAAAAGCGTGCTCTCCGTCGGATTCAGGATCACCAGGCCCTCGTAGCCGTCCACCAGCATCGTGTCGCCGGCCTGCACTTTCGTCGTGAGGTCGCGCAAACCGACCACGGCCGGAATCCGCATCGAGCGGGCGACGATGACCGCGTGACTGGTCTTGCTGCCCGAATCGGTCACCACGCCGATCGCCGCCGAGCGATCGATGCTCGCCGCGTCCGAGGGCGAAATGTCGTTGGCCACCACGATGCGCTTCTCCGCCAGCTTGGAAAGCCGCTCGGCGCCCCCCCCTCCCATGAGGTTGCCCAGCACGCGCTGCGCGACGTCGCGGATGTCGCCGCCGCGTTCGCGCAGATATTCGTCGTCGATCTCCTCGAAGGCCGAGATGTAGCGCCGCGCCACCCGGTCGAAGCAGGCCTCGATGTTGAGGCGGCTCTTCTCGAACTCGCGGATCGTCTCCGCGATGAGCGCCTGGTCCTCCAACACGAGCAGATGCGCGTCAAAGATCCGGGCCTCCTCCTCGCCGAGGTTTTTCTCCACCTCCGACATGATCTTCTGCACCTGCTGACGCGTCTTCAGCAGCGCCTGCTCGAAACGCGCCACCTCCGCCGGCCACTTCGCCTGCTCCACCTGATACTCGGGCACCTCCAGATCGCTCTGCAGGTAGACGAAAATCGGCCCATACGCGATTCCCTGCGAGGCGGAGATGCCTTGCAGCACGAGCTCGGAACGCGGTGTTTTTTCCTCGGCGGACATGAATGTGGTTTCGCCTGCGGAGCACGGCGCCAAGGCCGCGTCCGAAGTGGGCGCATGACGCCGCCCGGAACCGCCCGGGTCAACCTGTTTCAAATCGCGACCTTGCGCGAAACTCACGCCAGCGCCGTGGCTTGCACGAAGGCCGTCTCGCCCCAGGCGGCGCGGATCGTCGCGGTCGCTTCCGCTACATTCGCATCCGCCGCGAGAAACGCGAAACACGCGCTGCCGCTGCCGCTCATCCGCGCCTCCACGCCATGCCGCTCCCGCAGCCGCGCGAGCAGGGCCGGCAACGCAATCCATTTGTCGAAGACCGGCCGTTCGAGCGTGTTCGCCAACAAAGACTCCGCCGGAGCCGCCGCGTCCGCGATCCACGCCGCCAGACGCGCCTCCTCCGCCGCCGCGTCCGCATACCACTCCGGCCGCGCCGCCAGAGCCTGGTAGGCCCAGGCCGTCGCCACCCCGAAGTCGGGCTTGAACACCAGGACGCGCCGTCCCCGCAGACGCGCCGCCGCCCCCGCCGGCAACACCTCGATCCGCTCGCCCCGACCACGCATCACCACCGGCGCGTCGTGCCAGAACAGCGGACAATCCGATCCCAGCGCCGCCGCGATCTCCAGCCGGCGCGCCGCGTCGAGCGCGATACCGCTCAGGCGCTCCAGCGTGCGCAAGGCCGCGACCGCGTTGCTGCTCCCGCCGCCCAACCCGGCGCCGACCGGGATGCGTTTCTCCAACGAAAACCGCACCCCGCCGCGCCATCCCGTCGCCTCGGCGAATTTCTCCGCCGCGCGCAAAATCAGGTTCGTTCCGTCCGTCGGCACGCCGGGAGCGTCGCAGCTCAGGGTCGCCCCCGCCCCTTCGTCCGCGCGCTCCGCCCGCAGCGTGTCGCCAAAACCGAGCTGCGCCACCACCGACACCAGCTCATGAAACCCGTCCGCGCGCCGCCCCGTGATCGCGAGCGAAAGGTTGATCTTGGCCGGGCTGAAAATCGTCACGGAATCCATTCGCCCCGCAGCCCAAGCCTCCGCTCCCCACGCTGGCAACCCCGAGATTCCTCCTCTCGCACACTCCGCCCCTCGACTCCCCTTCCTCCCTCCCCGCTGGCGTCGCCTTCACGCCCTCCTTCCCCGCTCCCGCCTCACTCCCCGCCGCCTCGTGTTTTTTCTTCCGCTCGCGCCATCCGCTGTCGACACTCGCGCCCATCACATGTCCTGCGACCTTATCCTCGCCCTCGACGTCCCCACCCGAGAAGAAGCCGCCCCGATCCTCCGCCAGCTGCGCGGTGAACTCCGCTGGGTGAAAATCGGCCTGCAAATGTTCACCGCCTACGGCCCCGACTACGTCCGCGCCGTCGCCGACGAGGGCTTCAAGATCTTCCTCGATCTCAAACTCCACGACATCCCCAACACCGTCGCCAAGGCCGTCGAGTCCCTCGCCCCCCTTCCCATCGGCATGCTCACCCTCCACACCGGCGGCGGCCGTGAAATGATGTCCGCCGCGCTCAAGGCCCAGCAGGCCACGCGCCCCGACCTTCTCCTCCTCGGCGTCACCGTCCTCACCTCGATGGACGCCACCGAGCTGGCCAACATCGGCGTCGGCGGCACGCCCGAAACCCAGGTCGCCCGGCTCGGCTCCCTCGCCGCCGACGCCGGCATGAAGGGTCTCGTCTGCTCCCCGCTCGAGGTGCAACTCCTCCGCCGCACGCTCCCCGCCGACGTGCAACTCGTCACCCCGGGCATCCGCCCCGCCGGCGAGGCCGGAGGCGACGACCAGAAACGCGTGCTCTCCCCCGCCGACGCCGCCCGCGCCGGCTCCAGCTACATCGTCGTCGGCCGCCCCATCCTCAAAGCCAAGGACCCCGCCGCCGCCGCCCGCGCCATCCTCGCCGACCTGGCGGGCGCCTGATCCCGCGCCCGCGGGATCGGGGCCAATCATCAATCAACAACCATCGCTCACAAATCCATGTCCCGCACCGCCGCCATTCTCCTCGCCGCCGGAAGCGGTCGCCGCATGCAGGGCGCCGTCGCCGACAAGATCCTCGCCCCGCTCGCCGGCCGTCCCGTCTTCGCCCACAGCGTCGCCGCCTTCCTCGAGAGCAACGTCGCCGACTACTACGTCATCGTCGTGCGCGACCAGGCCCAGTCCATCGCGCTTTCCGCCTATGCTCCGACCCCCGCCCAGTTCGTCCTCGGCGGCAAGGAGCGCCAGGACTCCGTGCAAAACGCGCTCGCCGTCCTTCCTTCCGACATCGCCTACGTCTTCATCCACGACTGCGCCCGCCCCCTCGTCCGCGTCGAACAACTCGTCGGCCTTCTCAAAGTCGTCCGCAAGGAGGACGCCGTCGTCCTCGCCCACCGCGTCGCCGACACGATCAAGCAACATTCCGACACCGGCCATCTGAAGACGCTCGAACGCGACCGGCTCTGGGCCATGGAGACCCCGCAGGTTTTCGCCCGCGAACTCATCCTCGAGGCCTACGCCAAGGTCGCGAAAAAGGATCTCCGCGTCACCGACGACGCCGCCGCCGTCGAGTTGCTCAAGCACCCCGTCGCGCTCCTCGAAAACGCGCACCCGAACCCGAAGATCACCACCCCCGCCGACCTCGCCTACGTCGAGTATCTGCTGTCTCGCTCCGGCTCCTCCGAAACCTAGCCCGACGCGCCTCCGCCATGAGCGACCCGATGAAGGACTTCCGGGCGATCCCCGCCGCCCCCGAACCGGACGATCCCTTCATCGCCCGCTGGTTCACCTATCTTTTCGGAAGCGCCGTCATCGGCGCGATCTTCGCCGGCGTGGTGTTTTTCCGCATGTCCGGCGTCGGCGACCGCGGACTCGCCCGCCGCAATCTCGAAGACGTCGAGGCCTCCAACAAACGGATACTCCTCGCCACCAAGGCGGCCGGTGCGGTCGGCTTCGGAATCGGCATGTTTTTCAGCCTCCGCTACGAGTTCATCACCCGAAAACGGCCCTAGACATGGCCGGGAATCGGGGATCCGGAACCGCAGCGACTCCGCACGGCGCCCATTCCATCCCGGATGATTCCCGTGAAAAACGACACGCCCGCTTCCCATTTCCGAGGAAAAGGCTTCGAGTAGGCCCCCATGAACTTCCGCATCGGCCACGGCTACGACATCCACCGGACCATCGCTGGTCGCCCCATGATTCTCGGCGGCGTGCATTTCGCCGACTGCCCCGTCGGCCTCGACGGCCACTCCGACGCCGACGCGCTCACCCACGCCATCTGCGACGCCCTCCTCGGCGCCGCCGCCCTGCCCGACATCGGCCACTTCTTCCCCAACACCGACCCGGCCTTCAAAAACATCGACTCGCAGATCCTCCTCCAACGCACCGGCGCCGCCCTCCGCGAACGCGGCTATGAGATCGAGAACATCGACGCCTCGCTCATCGCCGAGCGCCCCAAGATCGCGCCCCGCCTCCAGGAGATGCGCGCCAAACTCGCCGACAGCGCGGGCATCCCGCTCGACCGACTCGGCCTCAAGGCGACGACCAACGAGGGCGTGGACGAAATCGGCCGCGGCCTGGCCATCGCCGCCCACGCCGTCGCGCTTCTCTCGCGCCGCTGATCCCCGCGCTCCGCGCACGTCACCACGCGGCGCGGACCGCCCCTCGCCAAATGAGAACCAAAACGGTTCCTTTTACAATAAAGAACCATTTCGGTTCCTTCTTGAGAAAAGAACCATTTTGGTTCCCACTTGCGTCATGAAACATCTCGTGCTGATCGGCGACCTCGTGGCCTCGCGTCACGTCGGCGACCGCGCCGCCTTGCAGCGTCGGTTGAAAAACGCGGTGCGTAACCTCAATCGCCGTCACGGAAAACGCCTGACCTCCCCGTTCACCGTCACGCTTGGCGACGAGTTTCAGGCGATCTACCGCGATGCGGAGACCGTGTTCGGCGACGTGTTTTTCCTCCTGCACGCGCTCGCGCCGGTCCGCGTTCGGTTCTCCCTCGCGGCGGGCAAAATCGACACGCCGCTCAATCGAGAGCAGGCGATCGGCATGGACGGTCCCGCCTTCCACGACGCACGCGAAATCATGGATCGCCTCAAAACCACCGGGCGTCTGCTCGGCGTCGGCGGCCTGCCCTCCGGGATCACGCGTTTTGCCGAGCCCATGCTCGCCATTCTTTCCGGGCAGATCGATTCGTGGCGCGACACCCGTCTGCGGCTCCTCTCCGGACTGCTCGAGGGCGCCGACACCGCGGCGCTGGCCAAGATCACCCAAATCACGCCGCGCGCCGTGAACAAAAACATCCGCGCCGCCGATCTCGATGAATGGACTCGCGTGCTCCTCGAGTTGGTCGGCGCCCTGAACACCGCCCTCAAGTCATGATCCCACTTTCCTTTCTCTTCGCGGCCAACTTGGTGCTGTTCACCCGGTTCTTCTGCCACTTCCGCGATCACCCGATGACGCCGCTCGCCTGCGCGGGCAAAACGCTCGTCGAGGTCGGCGGACTCCTCGCCTGTTTCAAACTCTCCGCCCCGCTCGTGTGCGCGATCATCGTGGTGACGATCGCCAATCTCGCGGGCTTCTTCATCGAATCCCGCCGTCGACATCGCAACGCCCCCGTCTGCTCATCGGCCTGTTCGAACTGGCCGCCCTGAGCATATGCTTCTCCCCCGCCGCCGACGTTGCGTTTCGCCCGCTCTGGCCGGAGCTGGGCGCACGGCTCGAAGAATGGACCACCGGCGCCCGCCTCCTCTCCGGATTGGCCACGCCCGGCACGCAACTGATCCTGCTCGGACTCCTTCTCTCGGCCAACGAAGCCAACCTCGCTATTCGCGCGGTGTTTGATCGCCTGAACCTCAAACCGCGCGCCACCACGCCGGAAGCGAGCACCACGGTGGATGAAGGCGAACTCAACCGCGGCCGAACCATCGGCCTGCTCGAACGCGCCCTGCTCTACGGTTTCATCCTCCAAGGTCAGTATGGCGCGATCGGCTTCATCCTCGCCGCCAAGGCGTTCACGCGCTCGAAGGCCTTGGACGATCGTTCGTTCGCCGAATACGTGCTCATCGGCACGCTTCTCTCCGGAGCGCTCGCGCTCTCCATCGGACTGCTGATCGCCAAACAACTGCCGCACGTCGGATGACGCGGATTCAACCGTTCCGCCGTGTCGCATCGCATCGCCTCACACGCCGTCTTCTTGTCAAAACCGCTGGCGGACCATCGTTCCGCCCATGAAGCTTTCCGCCTCGCCATGCCCGTTTTGCCGCCCTCCGTCCGTCGTCTCCTCCCGTGTCTGTTCTCGTGCCTCGCCGGCCTGATTCTCGTCGCCTGCGCTCCGCGCGAAACGCTCGTCCAGGAGGGCATCCGCACCGGCACCCTCCATCGCGGCATCGGCCCCGATCTCACCGACCTCGATCCGCACCTCGCCGAATCGCTCGGCGACATCCAGGTGCTCTCGGCGCTCTTCGAAGGCCTCGTGGGCGAAGACCCGCGGACGCTCGCGCCCGTCCCCGGCGTCGCCACCCGCTGGAGCGTTTCCGCCGACGGACTCGTTTACTCGTTCCATCTTCGACCCGACGCCAGGTGGTCCGACGGGCGCCCCATCGTCGCCGAGGATTTTGTCCTCTCGGTGCGCCGCGCGCTCACGCCCGCGCTTGGCGCGCCCAGCGCGGAGCTCCTTTATCCGGTGCTCAACGCCGAGGCCTACCACAAGGCGCGTCTCGACGATTTTTCCCAGGTCGGTATCAACGCACCGAATACGCACACGCTCCGCGTCGCGCTCGAATACCCCGCGGCCCACTTCCTGTCGCTGCTCTCGCACCCGGTCTGGTATCCGGTGCCGCACCACGCCATTGCCGCGCACGGTTCGGCCGGGACCCGCGGCAACCGCTGGGCATCCTCGCCCGCCACCTTCGTCGGCAACGGCCCCTTCGTCCTCAAGGATTGGCGTCGCGGACAGGTTATCGTCGCCGAGGCCAATCCGCACTATTGGGACGCCGCCACGGTGAAACTGCGCGCCGTGCATTTCCATCCCTTCGACAGCGTCGATTCCGCCGAGCGCGCCTACCGCGCCGGTCAACTTCACGTCATCGACACGCTGCCCGCCGGACGCGTCGAGGCGTGGCGAAACGAGCATCCCGGGCAACTGCGCGCCGATCCGTTTCTCGACATCTATTTTTATCGCATAAACACCGCCCGTCCCGTGCTCAGCGACGTGCGCATCCGGCGCGCGCTTTCGCTCGCGATCGACCGCGAGCAGTTGGTCGCCTCGCTGCTCAAGGGCGGGCAGCGCGCCGCCACCGCCTTCGTCCCGCCCGGCGCCGGCGGCTACGAACCGCCCGCCGTCCTTCGCCACGATCCCGCCGCCGCCCGCGCGCTCCTCGCCGAAGCCGGTTACCCCGATGGCCAGGGCCTGCCGATTTTCGACCTGCTCTACAACACCTCGGAAAACCACCGCCGCATCGCCGAGGCCCTCCAGCAGCAATGGCGCGCCGTCGGCATCCAGACGCGCCTCGTGAATCAGGAATTCGCCACCCTGCTCGAAGCGCGCCGCACGGGGGATTTCCAACTCCTGCGCTCCGGCTGGGTGGCCGACTACGACGATCCCATCAGCTTCCTCGCGCTCTTCACCAAGGACAGCACGCAAAACTTCACCGGCTGGAGCGACCCCGCCTACGACCGCGCCCTCTACGAAGCCGCGCGCACGCCGGACCGCGCCGCGCGCCACGCCCTCCTCCGCTCCGCCGAGACCCGTCTCCTCGAAGCCGCCCCCATCCTTCCGCTCTACGTCAACACCCACGTCTACCTCCTCCACCCCTCCGTGAAGGGCTGGCACCCCACCCTCCTCGACCGCCACCCGCTGAAGCACGTGTCATTAGGGAACTGAGCTTTCCGCCGAGACGACGATCGCGTCCTTCAGTTCGTTTGCTTCGACGATGAAGGTATGTCCGTCCCGGATCACGGTGAGTTTCGTGCCAGAGCGTTCGGTCACCGTGACATGCTGACCGTTGCCCAATGCGATCGCACCATATCCCCGGGAAATGAGCGTCAGACTGTTGGCCAAAGTCACCGTCGCCGGCAACGGCGTGTCTTCGCTCAAGCGCCGAAGCGCCGTCGTCTCGGCAGGAATCGGTTTCGGAGCCGGAGGCGGTGGTGATGATGGAGATGATGCCAACACCTCCGGTGACGGAGCAGCGACAACCAGCGCGGGAGCAGTCTGCTCGACCTTCGGCGCACTGGTTTCGACCGCCAGCATAACGGACGGCGACGATGGGATTCGAACCGGAACAGGCGCGGGCGCCGCAGCTTGTTTTTCCACCTTCGGGGGGAGGTTGGCAAACAAGAGCAAGATCACACAGCCCGTGGCGATTCCCGCGGCGATGTAAGGCAACCAATCGCGTTCGGGTGGTTCCGACGCTTGGGACACGTTCGCATTCAGCAGCGCCGGCATGGCGGTAGGCATGCCGAAACCTTGGACGCCTTCTCCCTCTCGGGAGGAGGCGAGGTAGTGGGAGATGCGCTTCACTGCCTCGGCGATTCGAGAAAAGCTGCCCACGCGGGAAACCATAAGCGCCTCATTGAGACCGGAGCGGCTGCTCAACCGCACGCTTTCGTATTCGGCGACGGGGATGATGGGATTGTTGGAGAACCGTCGGTCCGGCCCTCCCTTCTTGTTGACGTAACGCCAGGTTTGGTCGACGACCCGCGCATCGTTGGGCACGCTCTCCGTCTCGATGAACCGCGTTTTCGAGATATCGATCCGGAGGCTGTCATATGCCAATCCGCCGATTTCGTTCGCATCGAAAATCAACACGCGATCGGGAAAAAAACAGAGGGTTTGCGTCCCCACTCGCAGAGAAGGCGTCGGGATGTTGGTTTTGACGAACGGAGGATTGGAAAAGCGCACCATGGTGGGCTCTCGATTCACCAAGGTGTCCGCTCCGGCGTGATACTTCGAATCGTGCACTTTCCCTTCTGCCGGGATATGCCAAAGCTTCCGTGCGGACGCGAGGTGATCGAAGGCATCGTGGAGAGTCCGAAACACGTCGGCCGAGTCATCGGCCAGCTCATAGAAGATGACCGTCGTCTTCCTCCGGACGTCGAAGATGTGCAAAACCCAGTAGAGTCCGATGGACAATAGAATCACCGGAAGCGCGAGGTGCTGACGCGGGGCGTTCAGTCCCAGAAATGTGAATACAACGACGACGGCCAACCCGAGACGTGAAAAGCGGAACTTCTCCCGTTTTTCGCGCAGTTCCTGGACGAGCGCATGGGACGACGAGTCCACGATCCGGGCGGCCGAACCGCTGTCGATCTCCCGCATCGCTACCTCGGAATCGGCGGAGGCGGAGGGCATCGGAGGCGGCGTGGTTCGCTCCGGCCTGAGGGCTCGACGAGGCACCCCGACGCTGCCGCCCGAGATGGACGGCAGCGAGGCCCGGTAATAGAGGCCGCCTCGTCCCATGTGGACGTAATTGCCTCGCGGGCCTGTGCCGACACGGAAGCCTTTCACGCCGGCGGAAACGCCTACGCCCGACTTGGAAAGGTTGAAGCGGAGCGGGCCAAAGCGGAGACTCTTGCGGATGTAGAAGGCCATGATTGTGGCGAGGTGTCGAATGGCTAGTTCGCTTCTTTTAGCGCGGCGAGCACGGCAAGGAGCTTCTCCATTTCCCCGTCCGCGTCGTGCCACCAATCGGTGGACCAGATGCGGTGCAGCTTCCAGCCGAGGCCTTCAAGGATCATTTGACGGAGTTTGTCTCGGTCGCGGGCGGTGGCGGCACGATGGTAGGTGGCACCGTCGCATTCGATACCGAGCTGGTAGCGGCCGGAGGCTGCGGGATCGACAACCGCAAGGTCGATACGGTAGCCGGAGCAACCAACTTGGTGATGCACCTCGTAGCCGGCTTTGCGAATTCGGTCAGCGACCATCTTTTCGAATTCCGAATCGGGTTCCGCGGTCTCCGACACCGAGGTGGCGGAGACCAGCGCGCGGTCCGCGCTCCGCATAATCGAGGAACCTATAAGTCTACGGCCGTCCCTCCGTGGTTCATCGCCACTCCGTAGCTGCAACCGCATCCGCGATCGCGGACTTTAAACCGTATACGGAAACCGCACCCGCGGATCATTCGCGGGGAAATCGTGCGTATTGCGCGTCACCAAGATGCAGCCCTCGGTCTCCGCGCTCGCGAGCACCACCGCGTCGGGCAATTTAAGTCGAAGACTCCGACGTAGTTCCACCGCCCGCCGAGCGACCGCCTCCGTCAGTTCCACGCGTCCCAACGATGCCAACAAGGCCTCGGCCGCTTTTCGCTCCGCCTCATCACGCGCGCCGGCTAACAGTTCCATAAAAGAAACGATCGAACAAAGCGGCCGCCGATAACGGGCCAGCTCTGCACGCGCCGCCGGCACGCCCTGCAAAAAGTCGATCAGGACGTCGCTGTCGAAAACCGCTTTCACCGTCCCCACTCCTCTCGCAGTGCGTCCACCGTCGCACGCGCGTCGCCGCGGGGAGCCCAAGCGCCAAAGGCCGCTTCGCGACCCTCCAGACGCTTCTCCGCCAACATGACATCCAACGCTCGCCGCACGGCTTCCGCACGGGATATATTCTCTCGCTTACAGAACTCCGCCAGCGCAGTCACTTGCCAATCAGGCAGATCAATGATCGTCCTCATGATGACGTCATATGATATCATCATCCCCTTAACGTCAACCGGCCGCATTTCTCTCGTGGCCGTTGGCCGTTATCGAACCGAAGAAGCGCGGCACTGAATGCCGCGGCTTCTTCATTCCACGGAACGACATTGGGCCGCTCCGCCCACCGCTCACTTCCGGTTTCCCGGCTTCTGCGCCGACCACTTCGCCAGCGCGCGGCCGGTCAGGCTGCGCGGCTCTTTTTCGATCCCTTTTCGATCGCCCGCATAGACGATCTCGCCGCCGGCCGAGCCGCCGCCGGGGCCGAGGTCGATGATCCAGTCGGCCAGGTTGATCACGTCGAGGTTGTGCTCGATCACGATCAGGGTGTTCCCCGCGTCGCGCAGTTTGAAGAGGAGGTTCATCAGGTGCTGGATGTCCACCCAGTGCAGGCCGGTCGTCGGCTCGTCCAAAATGTAGAGCGTGCCGCCCTGCTGCCGTTTGCTCAGCTCGAGCGACAATTTTAGGCGCTGCGCCTCGCCGCCCGAGAGCGTCGTCGCGCTCTGTCCGAGCGTCAGATAACCGAGCCCCACGGCCGACAGGGTTTCCAGGCGGTCCATGATCTTCGGGATGTTTTTGAACACGCCCATCGCCTCGCTCACGGACATATCGAGCACGTCGGCGATCGAGTGACCGTGAAACAGGATCTCCAGCGTCTCGCGGTTGAAGCGTCGTCCCCCGCAGCTCGGACACGGCGCGTAGGCGTCGGCCATGAACTGCATGTCGAGCTTGATCATGCCGTCGCCCTGGCAGCGTTCGCAACGTCCGCCACGCACGTTGAAGGAGAATCGGCTCGCCGTGTAGCCACGCACCTTCGCCAGCGGCACCATCGCGAAGAGTTCGCGCAGGGGATCCATCAAGCCGACGTAGGTCGCCGGATTCGACCGCGGCGAACGCCCGATCGGAGACTGATCCACCTGCACGAGTTTTTCAAACGTATCCAGATTTTCGATATGGCGGTGTTTCCCGGGAATCGCCTTCGCGCCGTTCAGCTTCCTCGCCGCGGCGGCCGCGAGCACGTCGTTCACCAGCGTGCTCTTGCCCGAGCCCGACACGCCGGTGACGACCGTCAGGAGCCCGACCGGGAAACGCGCGTCGACGCCCTTCAGGTTGTGCTCACGCGCCTCGCGAACCGTGAGGAAAAACCCATCGGAGGTTTTCGGCTTGGCCTCGCGCGTCACGGCCTGCTTGCGCGCCAGATAGGGCCCGGTGCGCGTCTGTTTCGAGGGCGCCGCCATCAGCTCCGCCGGCGTGCCTTGGAAAAGGATTCGCCCGCCCTCGGCGCCGGCCTCGGGGCCCATTTCCACGATCTCGTCGGCGATGCGCATCGTGTCCTCGTCGTGCTCGACGACGATCACCGTGTTCCCGCGATCACGGAGTTCCTGAAGCGTGGCGAGGAGTTTTTCGTTGTCCGCCGGGTGCAGGCCGATGCTCGGCTCGTCGAGCACGTAGATCACGCCCATCAGGCCCATGCCGAGCTGTGTGGCGAGGCGCACGCGCTGCGCCTCGCCGCCCGAAAGCGTGTCGTAGTCTCGGTCGAGCGTCAGATAGCCCAGCCCGGTCTCGAGCAGGAAACGCAAGCGCTGCTCGATGCCGTTGGCGACCTCCCGCACGGCCTCGTTGACCAACACCTCGAGCAATCCCGTCACCCACGCATGCGCGGAAGCGACATCGCGTCCGAAAAACTCCGTGATCGCGAGACCACCCGTTTTGACCGCGGCGCTACGCTCGTTCAGGCGTCCGCCGCGGCACATCGGGCACGGCCCGCTGACCATGAAAGTCGCCAGCCGCGCGCGAAAACCGTCGCTGTCCGTCTCGCGAAAACTTTCCTCGAGATCGGCGATCACGCCGGGGAAGGCCATCGCCCGCGCCTCGCGCATGCGTTTCAGTTTGAACGCAAACTGTCGATCGCCCGCGCCGAAGAGGATCGCCTGACGCGTCGCCTCGGACAGCTCGTTCCACGGCACGTCGGGATCGAAAGGCAACTGCTCCGCGAGCTGCTTGAGCAGGGCGTTATGTTTGATGATGAGATTTTTCCCGCCGATCCGCCACGGCTTGATCGCGCCCTCGCGCACCGACTTCGACGGATCCGTCACGATCAGCTCCGGCACGAAGCGCAGCTTTCGCCCGAGCCCGTCGCAGTCCGGACACGCTCCCTCGCGACGGTTGAAGGAGAAATGCCGCGGGGTGAGCTTTTCGAATACATCTCCGCACACCTCGCAGGCGAGCGACTGCGACAGGTGGAGCTCGCGCCACGCGTCGGGCGCGGAGCCGGCTTTTTGCGCGAGGACGATCGCACGATCCTTGCCCTCGCGAAAGGCCAGCTCGAGCGAGTCCGCCAAACGCGAGCGTTGGTCGGCCACCGCGACGAGGCGGTCCACAACCACGTCCACCGCGATCTCGCGCGAGCCCTGCCCGTTCGGGATCAGGTGCGGGTCGTCGAGATTCTTCACCTCGCCGTCGAGCCGCACGCGTTGGAAGCCGCGCTGACGCAGACGCGGCAGTTCGTCGCGCAGCACGCTCGGTCTCGCCCGCAGCACCGGCGCGAGCAGCATGATGCGCTCGCCGGCGCAGGCGGTGAGCACGTGTTGCACGTTGTCGTCGAGCGAACGCTGAACCACGCGGCCGCCGTCCTTCGGGCAACGTTGCTCGCCGTGGATCGCCCAGAGCAGGCGCGCGTAGTCGGCGATCTCCGTCACCGTCGCGATCGTCGAGCGCGGCGAGCCGTTGCCCGTGCGTTGTTCGATCGCGAGGACCGGCGAGAGCCCGTGAATGAAGTCGACGTCGGGCCGCTTCAGTTGCTCGAGCACCTGTCGCGCCTGCGTGGAGAGCGACTCCATGTATTTCCGATAGCCCTCGGCGTAGAGAGTGTCGAAGGCCAGCGACGACTTGCCCGAGCCCGACGGGCCCGTGATCACGACGAGTTTCCCGCGCGGCAACCTCACCTCGAGGTTCTTCAAATTGTGCTCTCGGGCTCCCTTGATGTGGATGTGCGTGGCCGGCGCGGACTGCATAATGCGTGACCGACAGCCTACGCATCCCCGGCCGCAGGCAACCTCGTCCCGGCAAAAACTTTACTCGCCCCGGGCCACCCGCACGGGTTTTGATTTTCCCACCATCACCATGGCTGACGCACCCGTTCCCGAAAACGCTCCGCCCGCCGAAGGCGCGCAGCCCGCGCCGCTCCTTTCGCCGACCCAGCGCCGCATCGCCGGTTTCGCGCTCGCGCTTTTCGCCTTCATCGCCGCCGGCGCGCTCATCGTCGGGCTCGCCTTCCTCGGCATCTTCCTCGTCGGCAAATTCTCGGGCGTGCTCTGGCCCCTGCTCACCGCCGGCATCATGGCCCTCGTGCTCATGCCGCTCGTGCACCTGCTCGAGCGCAGGTTGCGATTCAGCCGGGTCGCTTCCGTCATCTCGATCTACGGCACCTTTCTCGTCGTCGCCACCGGCCTCGCCGTGCTGGTCATTCCGCCCGCGATCTCGCAGCTCCTCGATTTCATCGGCTTTCTCCCCGCCCTCTGGGAACGCGCCATCGCCTACGGCGAGCAAAATTACCCGCAATGGGTCGAGGCCGCGCAGCGTTATCTGGCGAACCCCACGATCAAGGACGCCGTCACCAAACTCATGAACGAGGCGCAAGGCTTTCTCTCGCAGGCCGTCCCCTCGTTGAAGGCCGCCGGCAACGGCCTTGTCAGTCTTTTCGGCACGCTGACCAGCCTGGCCGTCATCCCGATCTACCTGTTCTTCTTCCTGCTCTCCAGCGGCGATCCCACCCGCAATCTCGGAGAACACCTCAACTTCCTGAAACCCGGCCTGCGCGCCGACATCGTGTTTCTCGTCCGCGAGTTCGTCTCGATCGTCGTCTCCTTCTTCCGCGGCCAGCTCATCATCGGCCTCATCATGGGCGTCCTGCTCGCCGTCGGTTTCACCGCGATCGGGCTCAAGTTCGGCCTCTTCATCGGCCTCATGCTCGGCATCCTCAACATCGTGCCTTACCTCGGCACGATCATCGGCCTCGGCATCGCGCTCCCGCTCGCCTTTCTCCAGCCCGAGGGAGGCGTGCAACTCGTCGCCCTCGTCCTCGGCGTCTTCATCGCCGTGCAAAACATCGAGGGCTGGTATCTCACGCCGAAGATCATGGGCGACCGCACCGGTCTTCATCCGGTCACGATCATCTTCTCGATTTTCTTCTGGGGCACCGCGCTCGGCGGCATCCTCGGCATGATCCTCGCCATCCCGCTCACCGCCTTCTTCGTCACCGCCTGGCGTCTCGTGAAGCGGAAGTATCTCTCCTCGATCACGAATCCGACGGGCCTCTGAAGCCCGCGCTCCGCCCGCCGCGTCACCGCCTCCCATGTTTCGCTGGGCCTCCCTCGATCGTTACCAGGACTTCGGTCTGCTCGTGCTGCGCGCCGGCGTGGGCCTGTCCTTCCTCCTGCTCCACGGCTTCCACCGCCTCGTCGATCCCGCCTCCTGGTCGCGCGTCGGCCGCGCCGTCAGCTATCTCGGCATCGGCTTCGGTTACCAGGTCTGGGGATTCCTCGCCATTCTCTCGATGACCCTTGGCGCCGTCTGCCTCATTCTCGGCTTCGCCCACCGCCCCGCCGCCCTCGCGCTCACCGTCACCATGGCCGTCGCCTCGATCTGGAAATACTATCCCTTCGGCGGCTGGGGTGCCGCCGGCTATCCCGCGACCATGATGGTCGTCTGCCTCGGTCTCCTCTTCACCGGCCCCGGAAAATACGCGCTCCAAGGCAGATAAAAAGTCCGTCGACTCCACTTGCTCCGGTCCGCTTCTTGCGGTCCGCGTTTTTGACGCTTTCCGCGCCTTTTGTGGCCAACTTGGTTTGATTAGCCGAGGCCTCCGCTAAACTGGGCTCCGTGCCCTGGGAAGTCCGATACCGCAACGGCCTCCATCTCCCCCAGCTCGGCTGGTGGCTCGACGCTCACCACCCGGTGCGCCGCTGCTTCGTCTCGCACGCCCACTTCGACCACCTCGCGCCGCACCAGGAGGTCCTCCTTTCGCCCGGCACCGCCGCGCTCATGCGCGCCCGCATGCCCGACCGCACCGGCGGACGCGTCGAACTCGAGCTCCCCTTCCATCAACCCGCGCCGCTCTCCGCCGATCATCCCGAGGTCACGGTGACGCTCCACCCGGCCGGCCACATCCACGGATCGGCCATGATCCTCCTCGAGCACCCGGAGCACGGACGCCTCCTCTACACCGGCGACTTCAAGCTCCGCCCCGGCCGCTCCGCCGAGCCCTGCGAGCCGCCGCCCGCCGACCTCGTCATCATGGAGACGACGTATGGGCTTTCCCACTACACGCTCCCGCCCACCGAACGCGTCCTCGCCGACGTCATCGACTGGTGTCGCGCCGCGCTCGACGAGGGCGAGACGCCCGTGCTCTTCGGCTACAGCCTCGGCAAGAGCCAGGAAATCCTCCGATCCCTCGCCGGCGCCGCGCTTCCCGTGATGCTCCATCCGCAGACGCTCCGGCTCACCGGCGTCTACGAGTCGCTCGGCATCCGATTCCCGCCCTACCGGGCCTTCGACCCCGCCGCCTGCGCCGGCCACGTCGTCATCTGCCCGCCGCAATCCGCCGCCTCCTCGTTCCTCAAAAAAACCCCCCGCCCGCGCACCGCCGTGCTCACCGGCTGGGCCCTCGATCCCGGCGCGCGCTTTCGCTACCAATGCGACGCCGCCTTCCCGCTCTCCGACCACGCCGACTACCCGGACCTGCTGCGTTTCGTCGAGCTCACCCGCCCCGAGCGCGTCCTCACCCTTCACGGTTTCGCCGTCGAGTTCGCCCGCGACCTCCGCGCCCGCGGCATCGACGCCTGGGCGCTCAACCAAGCCAACCAGCTTGATCTCGCCCTTGTCGTTGACGCCAGCTCTCCGGTCCCCACCGCCGAATCCACCGGGCCCTGGTCATCTCAAACCAGCGCCTCAAACGCGCCGGAAGACATTGGTCATTCCGCCGGCCCCACCGCCGGCGGCGCCCCCACCCTCGACGCCCTCGCCGCCGTCGCCGATCGCATCCGCGACACCGCCTCGAGGCTCGAAAAAATCGCCCTCCTTCGCGACCACTTCCTCTCGCTCGCACCCGACGACGCCGCGCGCGCCGCGCTCCATCTCACCGGCCGCGCCTTCGCGCAATCCGACTCCCGCACGCTCAACGTCGGCTGGGCTCTCCTCCGCCGCGCCGTCCTCGAGGTCTCCGGGCACAACGAGGGCGACTTCCGCGCCGCCTACCGCCGCCTCGCCGACAGCAGCGAAACCGCCGCGGCCCTCCTCGCCGCGCCGAAACATCCCGCCGCGCCGCACGTCCCGCTTCCGCTCGCCGAACTCGAAAATCTCCTCGCCCGCCTCGCCGCCGTCCCCGGTCCCGTCGCCAAACTCGACCTTCTCGTCGCCACGTTCCGCCGCCTCGCGCCGCCCGCCGCAAAATACCTCGTCAAAATCATCACCGGCGATCTCCGCATCGGCCTGCGCGAGGGACTCGTCGAGGAAGCGATCGCCTCCGCCACCTCGCGTCCGCTCGAAGCCGTCCGCGAGGCTCTCATGCGCTCCGGCGATCTCCCCGTGGTCGTGCGCGCCGCCTTCGCCGACACGCTCTCCGACATCACGCTGCGCGTCTTCCATCCGCCGCAGTTCATGCGCGCCAGTCCCGAGCCCTCCGCCGCGTCCATCCTCGGGCGCCTCTCACCGCCCGTCTGGCTCGAGGAGAAATACGACGGCATCCGTTGCCAGCTCCACAAACAGGGCGAACGCGTCGAACTCTACTCGCGCGATCTCCACCGCATCACCGGGCAGTTTCCCGAGCTCGTCCGCGCCGCCCGCCGCGAGTTGCCCGCCGACTGCATCCTCGACGGCGAACTCCTCGCCTGGCGCGACGGCCGCGCGCTGCCCTTCGCCGAACTTCAAAAACGCCTCAACCGCCGCCTCGACGGCGACGACCTCTTCCTCGGCCAGGAAATCCCGCTCGCCTACTCCGCCTACGACCTTCTCTGGCTCGACAACGAGCCCCTCCTCAAAGCTCCGCTCCGCCTTCGTCGCCAACACCTCGAACAGCTCTTCGCGCCTCAGGTTTCAAATCCCGGCTCTCCGCCCGCGCGCCATTTCCTTCTCGCCCCCGTCGTCACCGCCACGACCACGGTCGAGATCGAAGCCGCCTTCCTCGCCGCCCGCCGCCGCGGCAACGAAGGCCTCATGGCCAAGGACCCCGCATCGCCCTACACCCCCGGCCGTCGCGGCCTCGCCTGGCTGAAACTCAAAAAAGCCTACGCCACCCTCGACGTCGTCGTGGTCGCCGTCGAACAGGGCCACGGCAAACGCCGCGACGTCCTCAGCGACTACACCTTCGCCGTCCGCGACGAAGCCACCGGGGCCCTCCGCACCATCGGCAAAGCCTACTCCGGCCTCACCGACGCCGAGATCGCCGCGCTCACGGAGCACTTCATCGCGAACACCCTCGAGGAACGCGGCCGCGTTCGTCGCGTCGTGCCCGACACCGTGCTCGAGATCGCCTTCGATCGCATCCAGCCCAGCACGCGTCACGACAGCGGCTTCGCCCTCCGTTTTCCGCGCATCGCGCGTATCCGTTCCGACAAGACAGCCGCCGACATCGACACGCTCGAAACCTGCCGCCGCCTCGCCGCCGCCACCGACGCCTTCGCCCCGCCCGAGCCCGACCTCTTCGGCGATGCCGCGCCCGAGTGAGCCTCCACGCCGCGGCGCTTGCCCCTCGTTCGCCGCCCCGCCTATGCTCCGGCATGCCCGCCCCAGCGACTCCCTCCCCGACCGATAGCATCGCCCTGCTCATCGACGCGGACAACGCCCCCGCCTCGCGCATCGATTTCATCATCGCCGAACTCGCCACCTACGGCGTCGTCAACATCCGCCGCGCCTACGGCAATTGGCAGAAGCCCGAGTTGGCCGGCTGGCAAAAGGTCCTGCACGAATACGCCATCCAGCCGATCCAGCACTTCGACCTCGTGAAGGGAAAAAACGCCTCCGACATGGCGCTGCTCATCGAGGCGATGGACATTCTCTACACGAAAAACGTCGGCACCTTCTGCCTCGTCTCCTCCGACTGCGATTTCACCCCGCTCGTCCTCCGCCTGCGCGCCGATGGCAAACAGGTCATCGGTTTCGGCGGGAAAAACGCCGCCGCGCCCTTCGTGGCCAGTTGCACGCGCTTCCTCTACCTCGACGAAGTTCGCACGCCCGCCCAAACGCCGCGGCAGAAGCCGACCTCCGATCAGCTCAAGCAGGACACCAAGCTCATCCAGATGCTGCGCCGCGCCATCGAGGCCCAGGCCGACGCCGACGGCTGGGCCTTCCTCGGCGGCGTGGGTTCGCACATCGCCAACCAAGGCTCCTTCGATTCGCGCAACTACGGGTTCCCCAAGCTCGGCGATCTCGTCGCCGCGATCGACCTGTTCGAACTCAAGAAAACCCAGGGCGCCAACGGCACCACCGTGCAGGTCCGCATCCGCGAGTAAGCGCGACGCGGCGTCACGACCGCGCGCCGCACTTTCGGCTTTCGCCCACTTCGCCCGCGTCGCAGCTTTCGCCCCATGTCCGACGCTCCCGCTTTTCTGACCGTTCGCGAACTCAAGTCCCCCGAGCTCAATCCCGGCGCGCCCTTCGCCGCCGTCCTCGTCATCAAGAAACTCCAGGTCAAAACCGCCTCCAACGGGAACCCCTTCCTCTCGCTCGAACTCGGCGATCGCGGCGGCTCCTTCTCCTGCACCGTCTTCGGCGACAGCCCGCTCTTCGATCCGATCAAGACCGCCGGCGAGGGCTCCGTCCTGCGCGTCGAAGGTCGCAACGATTCCTACCAGGGCCGCTTCTCGCCCAAGCTCACCAAGGTCGTCGCGCTCACCGAGGAGGAACTCGCCGCCGAACCCGGCCTCGTCGATGCGCTTGTCGAGCTCCCGCCCGAAAACGGCGCCGAACTCTGGGCCGAGTTCCAGACCTTCATCGACGGCATCAAACACGACGAGCTGCGCATGACCGTGCGCGGCGTGTTCGAGGAGATCGGCGAGGTGTTTCGCTACGCGCCCGCCGCCGTCTCGATGCACCACGCCTACCGCCACGGCCTGCTCGAACACACCATCCACATGGCCCGCGCCTGCCGCGCGCTCCTGCCGCTCTACCCGGAGGTCGACGCCGACCTCGCGATGGCCGGCATCCTCCTGCACGACACCGGCAAGACGATCGAATACGAGGGCACGCTCGCCACGCGTCGCAGCCGTCGCGGCATCCTCCAGGGCCATGTCGTGCTCGGCTACCAGCTCGCGCGCAAACACGGCATCAAGGCCCGCCTCGATCCCGACCGGCTCGAACGTCTCGAGCACATCATCCTCAGCCACCAGGGCGAACCCGAGTGGGGCGCCGCCGTCTACGCCGCCACGCCCGAGGCGGTCTTCGTCAGCATGATCGACAACCTCGACGCGAAGATGGGCATGGTCCAGCGCGCCCTCCGCCAGGCCGATCCCGCGAGCGAATTCTCCGAACGCCTCCCCGGCCTCTGCACCGTTCTCCTCACCACCCCGATCGCATCATCCGACGAGCGCCGCTGACAGCGGCCGACTCGGCGCGCGGCGCGAGCGAACATTTCCCCGCACAGGGGGAACGGAGCGAAACGCGAAGCGGAACGAATTGTTCCCGGAAGATAACGAAGGAAACGAAGACGGTGCGGCGGGCGTAAGGCCCGCTTCGTTTCCTTCGTTATCTTCCGGGAAAACGCTCCGTCGCACCGCCCCTCTCCGCGCTCAGGGCGCCGGGCCCCAGCGCTTCGTCAACGGATAGTAGATGAACAGCGGCCGCCCCACGACGTCCTTCGCCGGCACCGTGCCCCAGTAGCGTCCGTCGAGGCTGTTCGACGAGTTGTCGCCGAGCGCCATGTATTGGTCGGGGCCGATCTTCACCGTCGCGCCGCCGCGAAAGTCGCCCTCCGCGCGATATCCGACGTAGTCGTCCTCACCCGACGCGTTCTTGGCGAAGGCCGGCGAACCCTCGATCGGCGCGCCGTTGCGATACAGCACGGGACGCTCGATGCGCAGTTCGTCGCCGGGCACGCCGACGAGGCGCTTGATGTAGTATTGATCGCCGCCCACCCGCGCGAGGTCGGGGATGTTGCCCGTGCGAAACACGAAGCCGTCGCCGATCTTCGGCCGGACGAAGTGGTAGCTCACGCGGTCGACGAAAAGCTGGTCGCCCGTGAGGATGTCGAAGGAGAGCATGCGCTCGCCCGCGCGCACCATCTTGCCGGTGCGGAGAAAATAGATGCGCTGCGGCCCCGCCGGCGTGTTCACCGTGCCCTCGACGAGCCGCCCGGCCGAGCGCTCCGCGGCGGCGATCTCGGAAAGCGTGCGCGTGTCGCCCGGGAAGTAGGCGTCGCGCAACACCCAGTCCATGTCGAAGTCCAGCGGCACGCGCACCGTCGCCGCCCGCTGGCCGACCAGCAGATGATATTCCCGCAGCTTGGCGGGAAGCACCAGCCACGCGCGTCCCGGCACCTCCGCGAATCCGACGATCCCGCGCGCTCCGCCGCCAAGCGGCAGCAAAACCTCACCGTCGGCCGGAGCGTCCACCCGGCGCGTTTTCGCTCCCAGCGTCAGGAAACGAAAGGCCTGGACCGGCTTCGACGGTTCCTCCGACTTCGTGCGAAACACCTCGCCGGTCATGCCGTAATACGAGGGCCACATCGAGTTCGTCGGGATCTTGAAGGGCTGCACGAAGAAGGCGCGCAAACCGAGGATGACGATCGCCGCCACGAGGAAAAACTCCACGTTCTCCACCAAATTCGACTTCGGGTAGTGCGCCCCGCCATGACGGCGCAACACGCGCTCCAGGCCCTCAATCCCGAGTTTCAGCTTCGCCGTGTCAGCCTTTTCCCGCAGGAGCCGGCGCACCTCGCCCGCCACGTCGATCAACTCCGAGCGCTCGCTCTCCGAAAGCACGTCGCGGCGGTAGTTGAAAACCTTGTCGGCCAACTCCAGCCAGTCGGCGGCGAGGCGGCGGGTTTTTTGGTGCTGGGAGGCGAGAAAACCGAACATGGGAAAGAGGTGGGGGAAGAAGCGGACGAAAACCGCTATCCGACGCGAAGCGCCGGCCGGCCGAAAGACAAAAAGATATCGCGCCACGATCCGACGCCCCGCCCCGCAACGCCCCGGGAAACCGGCCGCGACCGAAGCCCGGCCCAAGCCAGGCGCCGTCTTCAAAACAAGCCGGCGCCCTGCTTGCGCCTGCGGGTGAGGCGGAAGCCGCCCCGGGCCGGCGTTGTCCTCGGCGGCACGGGCCTCCGGCCCGCCTCCACCTCGGCGCCGCCTTGGCCGAGCATGACCTCCACCGCACAAGGCGCCGGTTTAATTTTGAAGACAGCGCCTAAGGAATTTTCCCCAACGATCCGGATTGGCACGATCCTGCGCCGCAAATACATCTCCGGCTTCCATTCCGGTCGGCCCGGCGTCTTCCGCTTAACCCGGATTCCGCGATTGAAGCTCAAGCGGTGAGGTTGTCGTAGGGAGAAACGGGAGCGGTCGGGGAGGAGGTGGGAGCGGTTTTTGGCAATCGCGGCGGGATTGCGCGGCAGAATCGGGAGGCGTTTTGGATCATGGGGATGCGTTGTTCGAGACCGCCCCAGGCGCGGCTGAGGTTGAGCACCGGAGTGCGGCCGTGGGTGGCGGCGATGGCGCCACAGAGGAAGACTTCGGTGCGCAGGGTGGCCGGGCGACGATAGGTCTGGCCGGGCCGGGCGGCGGTCTGCCAGAGCGACAGCAGGTTGAACAGCAGCAGCACGGAGCGGAACGCCGCCTCGGTCGCGTAAAACTCGCGGCGGCAAAAGTCGTCCGCCCCGAGATCGCTTTTGAGCTCGTCGATGCGCTGCTCCAAGGTGGCGCGTTGGTTGTAGTCGCGCCAGATCACCTCGGGGGCCTCGGCGCGGTTGGTCACGAAGACCCGGTAGGTGTAACCGGGAACATCGATCAACTTGCGCCCCACCGCGGCGCGGCCTTCACGCACTCGTTCGCGGATGACCACGAAACGACGTTCGCACGACCAACCCGCCAACCGCTCGGCAAACTCTCCGGCCTCGATGTGCTCGTCGATCTTGCGCCACTGGCGGTCCCCGGCCGCGGCGCGTTTGAGCGTGCCGGTCAATCGGGCGACCACGACGTAGGGCAGTTCGCGGCCTTCCAAAAACTCCAGCAGCTTGCCATCGAAAAAGCCGCTGTCGGCCCTCACCCCGCGCAGGCGCCAGCCCTCGGGCAACAGGGCCAGCGCCTCGGTGAGGAACTCGACCACGCCGCGCCCGGCGGTGGTGTTGCCCGACCTGAGCCAGCCGTGCAGGATGAACATCGGTTCGGCCAAAGCGGCCAAAAGCGGGTGATGGGAGAGCCGACCGGGCCTGCGAGGGTTGTAGCCCTTTTTCGCGCCCTCTTGCCTTCCGCAGCGCTCAAACACGGTCGAGTCCAGGTCCAGCGTGGCCTCGCGCACGGGCAAACGCACCAGCAGCCACGTCGTCAGCGAGGGGAAAAACGCATCCACCTCCTTCCAGCCGAAACGCCCGAAGAAGGCCCGCGTGGCATCGTCGCCCGGCAAACGCTTCCAGCCCAAAAGGTGACGCAGGGCCACGTCGCCGCGCAGCAGATTGACGTGCGAAAAACGCCGGGCCCCGGCGCAAACCGACAGCCAGAACGAAAGGAGGATCTCGGCCGCGCCGATCGCATTGGGCGAGCGATAGCCGAAGGGCAGCCGCTCCCGCACCGCCTCCAACACGCCCAGCTCACGCCAGAACTCGACGAGCACCGCCAGCCCGCCGAACGGCGTCACCGCCCGCTTCGTCTCGCCTAAAATCGCTTGGCGTGCGTCGCCCAAACGACGAAATTTATGCCGCATCGTTCCGTCCGCTTCGCAGGTCTTGGTCTTCATCTCCCAACAACCTGACGAATCCTCACCTAGGACGGAACGATGCTCTTCTTATCGCGGAATCCGGG
>Ga0065721_10003644_pt1 | contig 130542 bp, 111 predicted proteins | sample Mesricmetagenome_FD_59108 | JGI IMG/M metagenome (GOLD analysis project Ga0065721, IMG submission 59108) | Mesophilic microbial community from rice straw/compost enrichment Sample: eDNA_1 v2 (version 2) | ecosystem: Engineered > Solid waste > Grass > Composting > Bioreactor | place: USA...
CGCTTCGAAGTGCGAGACACCGGCATCGGCATGGACGACGAAGCGCAGCGAAAGCTGTTCCGCCGGTTCACACAGGCCGATGCCTCCACCTCCCGCCGCTACGGCGGCACCGGCCTCGGCCTGGCGATCAGTTACCGCCTCGTCGAGCTTCTCGGGGGGAAACTCGCGGTGGAAAGCGCGCCCGGCCGCGGCTCCGCATTCTTCTTCTCGCTCCCGTTGCCGGAGACCGCCGTTTCCCGACCCGCGCCGCCCGTTGCGAATCCGGAGTCCGCGCGTCTCGGCCTGCGCGTGCTCGTGGCGGAGGACAACGCGATCAACCGGCGCATTCTCGCCGTCCAGCTCGAGAAGCTTTCGTGTTCCGCGACCATGGCGCAGGATGGCGCCGAGCTGCTCCAGCTCCTCCAGCAGGACGAGCCGCTGCCGGACGTCATCCTCATGGACTGCGAAATGCCCAATCTCGACGGCTGGGAGGCCAGCCGGAGCCTTCGCAAATGGGCGTCCGATCCGGATGCCACGCCGCTCCAGCAGCGCGCCGCAGCGCTGCCCATCATCGCGCTCACCGCCGCGACGATGCCGGAGGACCGCGCGCGCTGCTTCGAGGCGGGCATGACCGATTACCTCGCGAAGCCGATCAAGCTCGCGAGCCTCCAGCACGCGCTCCAGACGGCCACCCGTGCGCAGCCCGAGCTGGCCGCGGATTGAATTGACCTCGCTCCCACCGTCCTCCCGGTTCAAAATTCCGTCCATGCAAAGCCCGCTCGACGTGGCGTTCGCCGGCGCCCCTCTCGCCCTCGATCCGAAAATGGCCAACCGGCACGGCCTGATCGCCGGCGCGACGGGCACCGGGAAAACGGTGACCCTGCGCGTGATGGCGGAGAAATTCAGCGAGCTCGGCGTGCCGGTTTTCCTCGCCGACATCAAGGGCGACCTCGGGGGGCTCGCGCAACCGGGCGGGTCGAATCCAAAGATCGACGAACGCGTGCAGGCATTCGGCCTCACGGATTTTTCCTTCACCGGCTACCCGGTCTGTTTTTGGGATGTCTTCGGCCGGAAGGGACACCCGGTTCGCACGACGCTCAGCGAAATGGGCCCGCTTCTTCTCTCGCGACTGCTCGGCCTCACGGAGGCGCAGGAGGGCGTGATCAATGTGCTCTTCAAATACGCCGACGACAACGGGCTTCTCCTCCTTGATTTGAAGGACCTGCGTGCGCTGGCGCAATTCGCCGCCGAGCATGCCGCGGAACTCCGCGCCGAATACGGGCAGGTCTCCAGCGCCAGCATCGGCGCGATCCAGCGCGAGTTGCTCGCGCTCGAGAACGAGGGCGGCGCCGGGCTCTTCGGCGAACCCGCATTGAAGCTCGCCGACCTTCTCCGCGTGACGCCCGACGGCCGTGGCGTGATCAACATCCTCGCCGGCGACCGCCTCATGCACTCGCCGCAGACCTACGCCACGCTGCTGCTCTGGCTGCTGTCTGAGTTGTTCGAGGAATTGCCCGAGGTCGGCGACGCGGACAAGCCGCGGCTCGTATTCTTCTTCGACGAGGCGCATCTGCTCTTCGACGAACTCCCGAAGGTCATTCGCGGCAAGGTCGAGCAGGTCGTGCGTCTCATCCGCTCGAAGGGCGTCGGCGTGTATTTCGTCACGCAGAGTCCGCTCGACATTCCCGAGGAAATCCTCGGCCAGCTCGGCAACCGCGTGCAGCACGCCCTGCGCGCCTTCACGCCTCGGGATCAAAAGGCCGTGCGCGCTGCGGCGGAGACGTTTCGTCAAAAGCCCGGCGTCAACCTCTACGAAACGATCCTCGAACTCCAGGTCGGCGAGGCGGTCGTGTCGTTCCTCGATTCGAAGGGTTCGCCCACGCCTGCCGAGCGGGCGAAGATCTACCCGCCACGCAGCTCGCTTGCTCCGTTGCCCGACTCTGAACTCGAGCGCCTCGTGAAGCAGTCGCCGCTCTTCGGCACCTACGAGCAGGAGATCGACCGCGAGTCCGCCTACGAGCGGCTGCAGAAAAGCGTGCGCCCGGCGGAAAAGCCGTCCGCGCCGAAGCCTTCCTCGCGAAAGCCCTCCACCACGAAACGATCGTCCTCTTCCCGTTCCGACTCGCCCGGCACGGCCATGATGAAAAGCCTGCTCCGCAGCGCGGGCACCGCACTTGGTTCGGCAATCGTGCGCGGGCTCATGGGCTCGTTGAAGAGCAGCATGCGACGCCGGCGTTGAGCCTCGGCGCAAAGACGGCCGAAGCCCTTCGCGGAAACGATGCAAGGGGGACATGCGTCTTTTTCGAATTCCTGCTCTCTTCCTCGCGGCGCTCGTCGTTTCCACCGCGTCCGCCCCGGCGGAGTCCGCGAAACCGCGGGAAGGATTTCTGCTGCGCAAGGTGCGCGACGTGCTGGGCATCGACGCGGTGCGCCGGGAATTCGTTTACGCGAAGATCCCGGGCGAGGATCTCCAGCTCGATATTTACTATCCACGCGCCGCGCCGCCCAGGGGAGGATACCCGCTCATCATCTGGATTCACGGCGGCGGCTGGATTCTCGGCAGCAAACGGCAGGACGTCTTCGTGCGCCATTTCCCGCGCTACGGCTATGCGGTGGCCAGCCTCGAATACCGCCTCGCCGCGGGCGCGGACTTTCCGGCGCAAATCCGTGACGTCCGCATGGCGACGGACTGGTTGTTGAAAAACGCCCGCCAGCTCGATCTCGATCCCACCGCCTTCGTGGTGGCGGGACAATCCGCCGGCGGCCATCTCGCCCTGCTGCTCGGCCTCACGCAGGGCGAGTCGCATCCCGGTTGGGGCCCCGCTCCTCCGCGCGGAAGCATCAAGGCGATGGCCGCCCTCTATCCGCCGACCGATCTCCTTGCGCTTGTTCCGCCCTCCGCGCGCGACAATCCGCTGCACCCCGTCGCGCTCCTTCTTGGAGAGCGCGTCGAACGACGCATGTCCAATGCGAGGGAGGCGAGCCCCACCCGCTACGCGAGTGCCGGCGATCCTCCGACGCTTCTCTTTCACGGCAGTGAGGATCCCATCGTTCCCCTCGAGCAAAGCCGGATCATGCGCTCGCGGCTCGACGCGGCGGGGGTCCCCGTCCGCCTGCTCGTGACCGAGAAGGGCCACGCCTTCACGCTTTATCCGGACCGCATTCCGGATGTGCTCGAATTTCTCAACGAAGTTCCCGGCCTTCCAAAAACGCCGGTGCCNCCGCGCTCGAAAAAGGCNCCCGTCNTCGCGGACTCCGTGTCATCCGACTAAGCCGCGAAGTTTCCGCATCANCCCGACTGCGAGCCGAACCCCGGGTCGCCGAGGAAATGTTTGCGNAGCAGTGCGTCGCGCATCGTGTCGGGGACGTCNCGGGCGAGCAGCTTCAGCAAATGCCCGCCTTTGCCGACGAGCTTGCGCGCCGGGGGCTCCTTCTCCTGCAGCACGGAAAGCACCGCCTCTGCCACGACTTCCGGCGGACTGCCTCCCGTCTCGGATTCGAGCATCGTCTTCGTAAAAGCGCGAAGCGGCTCCCCATAGCGCCGCTGCCCATCCGGAGGAAGCGCGGCGATGGTTTCCTCGGTCTTTTCGGCAATCTTCTCGGCGGAACCCGAGTTGATCGACGCGGGCTGGATGCAGGTGACATGGATGCCCGCCGCGTAAAGCTCCAGTCGCAGCGCGTCGCTGATCGATTCGATCGCGTGCTTCGACGCGGTGAGCGCCGAGCCGAAGGGAATGGTGATCATGCCGCCGACGGACCCGATGTTGACGATGCGGCCGCGGCCGCGGTGCAGCAGCGGCAGGAACGTCTGCGTCGTTGCGACGGTGCCGAAGACATTCACGTCAAACACCTGCCGGAAGTGCTCCATGGGCGTGAACTCGAATGGCTCGAGGTCGCCGATGCCGGCGTTGTTCACGAGTGCGAAGAGACCGTCGTCCCCGAGCTGGCCCTCGAGTTCGCGGCGGGCCGCGGCGATCGACTCCGCGTTCGTCACGTCGAGCACCACTTCGCGAATGCCCGGTCCAAGCGCGCCCGACGTCCGATGGACGCCTGCATAAACGCGGAGCCCCGCCTCACCAAGCCGTCGGGCAATCGCCAATCCGATTCCCGATCCCGCTCCCGTGACCAGCACGCTTTTCATGGCCGCATGGTAACACCTTCCCACGGAATGGAAACCCACCCGGCCATTCGTGCTTCTCGATGGAGCACGGGCTCCGCTTTTTCGCAGCATCGTCGACGCTCCTCGTTGCCTTGGGAGGATCCTGTCCCTATGACGGGCGCGATGACCGCGTCACATCTTCGCATTTCGCTGTTCGCGCTGTGGGCGCTGGCATTCGTCCCGACCGCCGCATCCGCCGCCAGTTTTCACCACGCGCCGCTGCCGAAGGAACTCCGGCCGTTCTACACGAAGCCGGTCCAGTTTGGTTATCTCACGGTGCCCGAAAACCGCGCCCGTCCCAACGGCCGCACGCTTCGCATCGCCGCCGTGATTATGAAGACGACTCATCCCACGCCCGGCGCGGCGCCGGTCTTCTACCTCAATGGCGGCCCCGGTGGTTCCTGCACCGCCTTTGGCGAGATCTATCCGGTCTTCGCCGCGATCCAGCGGCATCGTGACGTCGTCCTCATCGACCAGCGCGGCGTCGGCTTCTCCGAGCCCTACCTCGGCTACACCGCAGCGAACGCTCGTGAGATCCGCGCCGCGCGGAACGGCTTTCGCGCCCGGGGCATCGACCTCAGCGCCTACAACACCACGGAAAATGCCGCCGACATCGACGCCCTGCGCATCGCCCTCGGGCACCCGCAGGTGATCATTTTCGGGAATTCCTACGGCAGCATCCTCGCGCAGGAGGTGATGCGCTCCTTCCCCGGCAGTGTCGCCTGCGCGATCCTCAACGGCGTCGATCCCGCCGAAACGAACTTCGTCGTGGAAGCCAACCGCAACGGCCGCAACGGCCTCGGCGAGCTCTTCCGCGATGTGCGGCGCACCCCCGCGGCGAGGCGTGCATTCCCGCGCCTCGCCCGCACCTACTTCACCCTGCTTCGCCGCCTCGAGAGGCGACCGATCCGCATCGACGGGATCGTGATCACCAGCGGCACCGTCCAGGGGCTCGTCCTCGGCTATCTCCAGACCCCGCAGCGCATCCGCCTCATTCCGCTACTCATCACCCAGATCGCCCGGGAGAAATCGAGCCCGTGGCTCAGGAAGCAGTTCACCCCAACCGGACCACCCATCCCGCGATCCTTCTCGAGCGGCATGTATAACTCCATCGTCGGCACGCAATACGCCTCGCCCGGCTGGGTGGCGCAGACCCGCGAGGCGGACGCCACGCTCGGACCCAGGGTTTTCCGTGAGTCGAACTCCCTCGCGATCATGGGCCTCATTCGCGGCGTCGATATCTGGGGCGTGCCCTACCATCCCCGTGCCACCCGGGACCCGCTCGTCAGCAACATCCGGACGCTCGTGCTCGACGGGCAGATGGAGGCGCAGACTCCCTTCCACGGCGGTGCCACCGTGGCCTCCCGCCTCTCCCGCAGCTACCTGCTCACGTTTCCACGCAGCGGCCACGGCACGGGATTCACTTCCGGCCCCGCCATGCAGGCCATCCTTCAGTTCATCGCAGACCCCACCCGCCGGCCGACCTGCAGCCTCGCCGCGCTCACGCGCAGGGATTTCTACCTCACGCGCGTCCCCGGCACGTCGGCCAGCAGCCGTCGGGCGCAGGAACTGCCCGATCCGGAGGAGGACGTGTTCCTTCCGATTCCGTAAGGAGGCGCAGCGCCCGCCCGCTCTGTGAAATCAGAGCGTCGCGAGGATGCCGTTCAACGTCGGACTCGGCCGCATCGCGGCGGAGACCTTCGCGTCGTCGGGTTTGTAGTAGCCGCCGATGTCGACGGGCTGTCCCTGGACGGAAAGGAGTTCTTCGGCAATGCGGGACTCGTGGGTGAAGAGCTGCTCCGCGATCGGGGCGAAGGTCGTCTTCAACTCCGCGTCGGCATCCTGCGCCGCGAGCGCCTCGGCCCAGTAGAGCGCGAGGTAGAAGTGGCTGCCGCGGTTGTCGATCGTGCCGAGCTTGCGGCCGGGCGAGCGATCGTATTCGAGGAACTTGCCGGTTGCGGCGTCGAGCGTCTCGGCGAGGATTTTCGCCTTCGGGACATCGAAGGTCGCAGCGATGTGCTCGAACGACGGGACGAGAGCGAAGAATTCCCCGAGCGAATCCCAGCGCAGGTAATTCTCAGCAAGGAACTGCTGCACGTGCTTCGGCGCGCTGCCGCCGGCGCCCGTCTCGAAGAGGCCACCGCCGTTCATGAGCGGAACGATGGAAAGCATCTTCGCGCTGGTGCCGACTTCGAGAATCGGGAAGAGGTCGGTGAGGTAGTCGCGCAGGACGTTGCCGGTGACGCTGATCGTGTCGAGACCGCGAACGATGCGCTCGAGGCTGAACCGGCACGCGTCGGCCGGTGCGAGGATCGGGAACTCGAGGCCAGTCGTGTCGTGCTCGGCGAGATAAGTCTTCACCTTCTTGATGAGCTCGGCATCGTGCGCGCGGCCCTGGTCGAGCCAGAACACGGCCGGCACGCCGGTCGCGCGGGCACGGTTCACGGCGAGCTTCACCCAGTCGCGAACCGGTGCGTCCTTCGTTTGGCAGGCGCGCCACACGTCGCCCTCCTCGACCTGATGCTCCATGAGGACGTTGCCCGCGGCATCGACGACGCGAACGGTGCCGTCGGCGGGAATTTCGAACGTCTTGTTGTGCGAGCCGTATTCCTCGGCGGCCTGTGCCATGAGGCCGACGTTCGGCACGGAGCCCATCGTGCGGGGATCGAGTGCGCCGTGCTCCTTGCAGAAATCGATGACCGCCTGGTAGACGCCGGCGTAGCTGCTGTCGGGAATGACCGCGAGCGTGTCCTGCGTCTTGCCCTCGGCGTTCCACATTTTTCCGCCTTCGCGGATCATTGCCGGCATCGACGCGTCGATGATCACGTCGCTGGGCACGTGCAGGTTCGTGATGCCCTTGTCGGAGTTTACCATCGCAAGCGCGGGGCCGGTGGCGAGGGCTTCCTTGATGTCGGCCTCGATCCCTGCCCGCGTATCCGCAGGCAGCCTGTCGAGCTTCGCGAGGAGGTCGCCGAAGCCGTTGTTGAAGTCCACGCCGAGCTCCTTGAACGTCCCGCCGTGCTTCGTGATGAGGTCGGCGAAATAGACCTTCACCGCATGCCCGAAGAGGATCGGGTCGGAGACCTTCATCATCGTCGCCTTCAGGTGCAGCGAGAAGAGCACGCCGAGCCGGTGCGCCTCGCCAATCTGCTCGCGGAGGAAACTCACGAGCGCCTTCCGGCTCATGAACGTCCCGTCGAGAATCTCGCCGGCTTTCAGCGCGAGCTTGTCCTTCAGCACGGTGACCGTGCCGTCCTTCGCGACGAACTCGATCTTCACCTCCGTCGCCTCGGGCACGGTGACGGATTTCTCGTTCGCGTAGAAATTGCCACCGTCCATCGTGGCGACGCGGGTCTTCGAGTCCTTCGACCATGCGCCCATCTTGTGCGGATGGGCCTTCGCGTAATCCTTCACGGCCTTCGGCGCGCGGCGGTCGCTGTTGCCCTCGCGCAGCACGGGGTTCACGGCCGAACCCTTCACCTTGTCGTAGCGGACCTTGATTTCCTTCTCCGCGTCGGTCGTGGGATTCTCCGGATAATCCGGCAGCGCGTAGCCCTTCGCCTGCAGCTCGGCAATCGCGGCCTTCAACTGCGGGATGGAGGCGGAGATGTTCGGCAGCTTGATGATGTTCGCGTGCGGCTCGAGCGTGAGCGCACCCAGCTCGGCGAGGTGGTCTCCAATGCGCTGGTCCTCCCGGAGAACCTCGGGAAATTGCGCAATGATGCGGCCTGCGAGCGAGATGTCGCGGGTTTCCACGGTGACACCCGCGTGCTTCGTGAATGCCTGGACGATCGGCAACAGCGAGTAGGTGGCAAGCAGCGGGGCTTCGTCGGTTTTCGTGTAGATGATGGTCGGCGTCCTGGACATGGCGATCCTTTTGGCTACCGCCCGCCCCCGCGCCAAGTCCACCGAAAAGCCGCCCCGGGCGTGATTTTCACCGTTTCGGGGAAAAATTTCCCCGTCCTAATCTGGCCGTCATCTTCGAATGCAAGGATGGAGTCCAACGAATCAAAGCCATGAAACTGCCCATCCTTGTCACCACCCTGTTCGCCGCCGCATCGTTTGCCCTTGCCGAGGACATCCGGCTGGAGGAGTGCCCGCCCGCGGTCCAGCAAACCATCCAGGCAAACCTTCGCGACGGCAAACTCGACGACGTCAAAGTCATCAAAGTCGAGGACCGCACCCTTTACGTCGCGGATGTCGACCTTCCCAACGGCGAGGACGTAAAGGTTCACATCAACGGCGAGGGCAAGCTCCTCAAGACCGTCGAGGACCTGCCGCCTGGCAGCCTGCCGCCCGCCATTGCCGCAGCCGCGGAGAAAATCGCGAACGGCGCCAAACTGGATGACATCGAGAAGATCGTCACCGACGGGGTCACCACCTACCGGGTCGAGATCGACCGCAAGGGGGTGCCGGACCTTCGCGTCATCTTCGACGAGAGCGGCGCCGTCCTCAGCCAGAAGGAAGAGGCCAAGGACTAAGGTCATGCACCCATCCCGACTCGTGCCTGCCGTGCTTGGAGCGGCGTTGATCACATCGTCCTTCGCGCGGGAGGTGCGATTCGAGGATTGCCCACCCGCCGTCCAGCAAACCATGCGGGCGGAATCGAAAGGCGGCCGGATCGACGAGATCGATCTCGTCCCGGCCACCGGCCGATACGTGGCGGAGGTCGACTTCGGGCCATCGAAGGAGGCGACTCTCGAAGTCGCGCCCAACGGCAGGCTCCTCCGAAAGATCGAGGACATCTCGCGGAATCAACTGCCGAGACCGGTGAGAAAAACCGTCCGACGCCTCCAGGGCGACACCGGACGCGTCGATGAACTCGAGCGGGAGACATCGCGTCGGCGAGTGGTCTACCATTTGGAAATCGATCACCGCACCGGCGCCGACGAGTGGTTTCTCCTCTCCCGAAAGGGTGCGGTCCTGCGGAAATTTCCCCGCGATCCGCGATAAGATCGAACCATGCGAATGCCCTCTTTCCGGCACGCCGGTTGCCTTTTCCTCGCCGGGATTGGCTGCCTCGTCACCGGCTGCAAGCCACCGGCACCCCAGCCCTTCGAGATCCAGGGACAGCCCATTGAGGACAAGGACCTCAGCGCGATCGTCGTCGGGCCCAACGGCGTCGGCATTCTCGCCGCCGACGAGGGCGCGACCATTCAGACGGTCCGCCTTTCAGACGGTGCCCGCGCGGGCAGGATCAGCGGGAACATTCCCCTGGATCCCGAGGATCCCGAAGCGGACTTCGAGGGCGCCGCTGCGATGGACGGTTGGTTCTACGTGACCGGCTCGCACGGCGTCGCGAAGAAAAAGGGCGAGTATCAGGAACCGCGGGCGCGGGTTTACCGCTTCCAACTCACGGACACCCACTCCGCGCCGACCAGCGTCCAGCAAACCACCCTCACGCCGCTGCTGGAGAAATCGGAGGTGCTCGCACCGTTCCATAAGAAGCCGCTGCAGGCGCGCGGGATCAACATCGAAGGCCTCGCGGCACGCGATGGGGATCTCTATTTCGGATTTCGCGCACCGAACCTCGAAGGGAATGCATTCGTCCTCCGCGTGAACGCCGACGCGCTCTTCGCCGATCCAGACACCGCCGAGGGCCGGTTATACCGCCTCCCGGTCGGTCGCGGGCTCGGCATTCGCGCGATCGAATCGTATGGAGATGGCTTCCTTTTCATCGCGGGCAATGCGGGATCCGAGCCGAGCAAGCGGCATCCGGAAGCTCTCGATTTCGACAAGAACCGCCCTTCCGAACTTTTCTACTGGAATGGTGGAGAGAAACCTCCGGTCCGGCTGATGACGCTTCCGCCCAATGGCAAGGGAAAGGAGGAGGGCCTGCTCGTGCTCCCCACGAAGGATGGCGCTCCGCGCGAAATGCTCGTGGTCTACGATGGCATCGCCGGAGGCGGCACGGTTCGTTTGCCGATTCCCTCGATTCCTTGAACGTGTAGCCTGATCCTTCATGCGGCTGCTTCTCGTCGAAGACTCCCTCCGCCTCCGTCAGTCGCTCGCACGCGCGCTGTCCCATCTCGGGCATGGCGTGGACGAGGCTGCAGATGCGACGGACGCGGCAGCCTTCACCGCAACGCATCGCTACGACGCAATCCTGCTCGACCTGATGCTTCCCGACGGCAGCGGCCTCGATCTGCTCACCACGTGGCGGCGAAACGGAGATGACACCCCGGTTCTGATCCTCACGGCACTGGATGCGGTGGACGATCGCGTCCGCGGCCTAGCCCTCGGCGCCGACGATTACGTGACGAAGCCCTTCGCCATCGAGGAGGTCGCCGCACGCATCGAGGCCGTGGTTCGCCGCCGCCACGGCCAGCCGGATTCGCTCGTGCGCATTGGCGACCTCGAGATCGACCTCGGCGGTCGCAGCGTGCGTCGCGGCAATGAGCCCGTCATCCTCACCGCTCGGGAGTTTTCCCTGCTCGAATGCCTCGCGCGCCGTCCCGGACAAATCCTGAGTCGCGAGCAGATCGAGGCGCACCTTTACTCCGAAGCGGAGAGCCCGGTGAGCAACGCCGTGGATGTCGCCGTGCACGCCCTGCGCCGCAAGTTGTGTCCGCCTGGCTCGCCGCAGCTCATCCAGACCCGCCGGGGACTCGGCTACGTGCTGGAGGCGTCATGAAATCGATCCGTCGAAGCATGGCGCTGGCCATGGGCGGCGCGGCGGTCGTCCTGCTCGTCGCAGGCGGCGGCGGAATCTATTTCACGCTCCGGCAAACCCTCACCGCGCGGTTCGATGAATCGCTCGTGACAAAGGCACAGGCTCTCGTGAGCGCATCCGAGGTGGACGATGGCAAGGTCGAGGTCGACTTCGACATTCAATCGTTCGCCGGATTCGGCTCCCGTGCGCCGGGCGATTATTTCGAGATCCGGAATGCGGACGGACGCTCGCTCGCTCGCTCGCCGTCACTCGGACAGGACCACCTCGAAATCGATCCCCCGCAACGGTCGCGCGGCATGACATTTTCGTCGATCACACTGCCGGACGGCCGCCCCGGTCGCGCGGTCGAGGTGACGTTTTCGCCGCGCGATGACAAGCGCCGTGCGTTTCAGGATCTCCGCCTCATCGTCGCCAGCGACACCGGACGCCTGCAGACAACCTTGCAGACCATCGCGACCGTGCTCGTGGCATTCGGCGCGGCGGGGCTCCTTGCATCGGTGCTCATTGTGCTTGCGATCCTCCGCGTCGGTCTGCGGCCGCTGGCCCAACTCGCCCGCGAGGTCCAGCAGGTCGATCCCTCGGTCGGTCACCGCCGAATCTCCGTGGACGGCCTCCCGGACGAACTCCTTCCCGTCGCGCAAAAAATCAACGAGTCGCTTGCCCGCATCGAGGACACCTTCGCGAGGGAGCGCCGCTTCAGCAGCAATGCCGCCCACGAACTCCGCACCCCACTGGCGGAGTTGAAGGTGATGACCGAGCTCGGCGTGCGCTGGCCGGAGGAATTCTCCGCGACCCACGGGAAGGAAATGCTCGCGGTAATCGCCGAACTCGAAACCCTCCTCGACCGCTTATCGCTCCTTGCGCGCGCCGACACCGGCCCCGCGGCAGTCCGCGCCGAGAACGCCGCCTTGGACGCGCTTCTCGCGGAAATCCTGCACTCGCAGGAAGCCATCGCCGCAACACGGAACCTGAACCTGACGATCGATTCCCGGGGCGGAACGGTGCTCACGGACCGCGTGCTTTGGAAGGCAATGGCCGGCAATCTCGTCGCAAATGCGATCCATCACGCGCCCGCCGGCAGCGAGGTCGACATTCGTCTCTCGCCCGGGACGCTGGTCATCGCCAATGCCGCGCCGCACCTCGAGCCCGGGGATCTTGCGCAAATGTTCGAGCGCTTCTGGCGAAAGCCCTCCAGCCCGGGCGAGGGCAAACACTCGGGACTCGGATTGTCGATTGCCCGCACGTGCGCGGAATCACTCGGAGGAACCTGTCAGGCGCGACTGGACAGCGGAAGGATTGTTGTCGAGGCAACCTGGCCTTAGCGCCGCGCACTTCCGTCTTTCACCGCGGGGAAACCTTCGGCATCTTTGCGCCGCGTCAATTTTCCCCCATGAGTAATGCCATCGAATCCCATCTCGTAGAGAAGCGCGTCTTCAAGCCGGCTCGCGAATTTTCCAAGGCCGCCCGCATCGGAAGCATGGCCGACTACCGCCGGCTCTACGAAGCCTCGGTGAAGAATCCGGAGAAATTCTGGGCGGCGCAGGCAGGTGAGCTCCTCTGGCAGAAGAAATGGGGCAAGGTGCTCGAGTGGAAATGCCCGTTCGCGAAGTGGTTCGTGGGCGGAAAGCTGAACGCGAGCGAGAACTGCCTCGACCGCCATCTCACCGGAGCGCGCAAGAACAAGGCGGCGATCATTTGGGAAGGCGAACCGGGCGAGAGACGCACGCTCACGTATCACCAGCTGCACCGCGAGGTCTGCAAGTTCGCAAACGTCCTCCTTCGCAACGGCGTGAAAATGGGCGATCGCGTGCTCATCTACATGCCGCTCGTTCCGGAGGCCGCGATCGCGATGCTCGCGACGGCGCGCATCGGCGCGGTGCATTCGGTGGTGTTCGGTGGATTCAGTTCCGAGAGCATCAAGGACCGGCTCGCCGACAGCGGCGCCACCGTGGTCGTCACTGCGGACGGCGGCTATCGACGTGGCCAGATCGTCACGCTCAAGCAGAACGTCGACCACGCGCTGGAAGGCACTTCCACCGTGCGTCGCGTCATCGTTTTCCGTCGCACGAACATCGACATCCACATCAAGGAAGGCCGCGACGTCTGGTGGCACCGCGAGATGGATTATGTCGACGCTAACTGCCCCGCGGTGGGCCTCGACAGCGAGCATCCCCTTTTCATCCTCTACACGAGCGGATCGACCGGAAAGCCGAAGGGCATTCTCCACACGACCGGCGGCTACCTGCTCGGCGCCTACACGACCACGAAGTTCATCTTCGATCTGCGCGAGGACGACATTTACTGGTGCACGGCCGATGTCGGCTGGATCACCGGCCACAGCTATCTCGTCTACGGCCCTCTCGCCAACGGCGCGACCTGCGTGATGTATGAAGGCGCTCCGAACTGGCCGGAGCCCGACCGGTTCTGGGAAATCATCGAGAACTACGGCGTGACGATCCTTTACACCGCGCCGACAGCGATCCGTGCCTTCATCAAATGGGGCGACCAATGGCCGGCAAAACACGACCTCTCCTCGCTGCGCCTGCTGGGCACTGTCGGTGAGCCCATCAACCCCGAGGCGTGGATGTGGTATCGCGACAAGGTCGGTGGCGGTCGCTGCCCCATCGTGGACACCTGGTGGCAGACCGAGACCGGCGCGATCATGATTTCCCCGCTGCCCGGCGCAACGCCGACGAAGCCCGGCACGGCCACGCTTCCGTTCTTCGGAATCGACGCGGCGATTGTCGACGACAAGGGCAACGAGGTCGGCCCCAACGAGGGCGGCAAGCTGGTCGTCCGCAAGCCGTGGCCGTCGATGCTTCGCACGATCCATGGCGACAAGGCCCGCTTCCGGAAACAATACTGGAGCGAGGTGAAGGGATGCTACTTCACCGGTGACGGCGCACGCCGCGACAAGGACGGCTATTTCTGGATCGTCGGCCGAATCGACGACGTGCTCAACGTCGCCGGACACCGACTCGGCACGGCCGAGGTCGAGAGCGCCCTGGTCGCCCACGAAGCAGTCGCCGAGGCTGCGGTGGTCGGTCGGCCCGATGAAATCAAGGGTCAGGGCGTGGTCGCCTTCGTCACCCTCAAGGGCGGTGTGAAGCCCACGGCAGACCTCAAGGAAAAGCTGCGCAAGCACGTCGGCAACGTGATCGGCCCGATCGCAAAACCCGACGACATCCGGTTTGCCGAAGCGCTGCCAAAGACTCGCAGCGGCAAGATCATGCGCCGGCTCCTCAAGGAGATCGCAGGCGGCGGCAGCGTGACCGGCGACACGACGACGCTCGAGGATTTCAGCGTGCTCGCGAAGCTGGGCAAGGGCGACGACTAAACGTCGGACCCGAATTTCCGCGTGTTTTAGGAAGCGCGATCCGGTAATAGCTGCAACATGAGGACCTTGCAGCTCGCCTTGTTAGGATTCGGAACATGGGCGGCCGCCGCCCTGCCAGTCGCCGGACAGGGGTTTCCCGCCGATCTCGACCAATTCATCGAGGACGGCATGACCGATTGGAACGTGCCCGGACTCGCCATCTCCGTCGTCAAGGACGGCCAGGTGATCTACCAAAAGGGATTTGGTGTGCGCGAGGCGGGCCAGACCGACCCCGTTGACGAAAATACGGTCTTCGCGATTGGTTCGACATCCAAGGCATTCACCTCGGCGGCAATTGCCACCCTTGTGGATTCCGGAAAAGTAAACTGGGACACGCGCGTCGTTGACGTATGGCCCTCGTTCAGGATGGCCGATCCATGGGTGACCGGAGAAATCCGCGTCAGCGATCTGCTGGCCAATCACAGCGGTCTCAGCGTCCTCTCAGAGGCTCTGTGGTATGGAACGGATCTGACCCGCGAACAAATCGTTGAACGCCTTTCAGCGGTGCCCATCGAGGAGGGCTTCCGGTATCGGTTCCAGTATCGCAACGTCATGTTCCTCGCCGCGGGACAGCTCATTCCACGCGTCGATGGCCGGACCTGGGATGATTACATCCGGCAGACGTTCTTCATTCCGCTCGGAATGACCCGCACCTTCCCGACGGATTCCGCGATTCCCGGGCTCTCGAACGTCGCGCGTCCCCACGTCATCGACTACGAGGGCAAGCCCCGCCCCGTGCCGTATCGCAACATGGATAACATCGCACCGGCCGGCAGCATCATCTCCTGCGTGAAGGACATGAGCAACTGGGTGAAGCTCCAGCTTGCCCGGGGGGCGTTCGATGGCATGCAGATCATCCAGTCGGCGAGCGTCGATTTCATGCACCGGCCCCAGACCCCGCTCTCGGACGTCGGCCCGGCCGGTCAGCCGCTTTCCCCACCCACCGAACTTTCGGCCTACTGCCTGGCCTGGGTAACCCAGAGCTACAAGGGCACCCGCATCGTCTGGCACAACGGCGGCATCGACGGCATGAGCACGTGGGTGGGACTTGTCCCCAGCCTCGATCTAGGCGTCGTCATCACGTCCAACCTCGACGAATGCGACCTGCGAAAGGCGATCTTCTTCAAGATCATCGACTCCTATGTCGGCAACCCGCCGAGCGGCCTGGAGGCGGAACTCGTGGCGCAGAACAACGCCCGGCTCGCCGCGCGCGACCTCGAGAACCAGATCTACGAGGATCTCCTCGCCCATCCCGTCACCCCGCCGCTGCCGCTCGAAAAATACGCCGGCACCTATCGCAACCCCGTGCTCGGCGAAGCCACCATCACCGTCGAGAACAACCGCCTCGTCTACCGCCGCACGCCCTTCCTCACCATCGACCTCCTGTGCCAGGGCGGAAACAACTTCCTTGGAAAGTTCCGCAGCGTTCCCGAGGACCTTCGTGACGGCAAGCAACCGGTCCGTTTCGAGGTGAAAAACGGCGTCGTCACCGGCTTCCTGGACGCCGGCGTTGCCCATTACCAGTCCGCAGCCGTGCCGTCCGTGACGCCTCACGTCGGCTCCATCGGACGCCGTGTGGCCCGCGGGCGGTCGTTCAAACTCACGGGGACCACAGTCGGAGGCGCGTTGCGCGTGGAGTATCGCGTGATCGGACAGCGCGGAATCCGCCAGGCCCGCGGCGTGAGCCAGTGGACGATCCCGCTCCGCCGGCTTTCCCTTGGGAAGAATCGCGTGATTGTGCGGGTGATCGGCCCGAACGGCAATGTCGCCTCGACTTCCCGCGTGGCGGTCCGGCGCGTGCGCTGAGTGTTGAAACGAAACAGGCCGCGCTGAATGGCGCGGCCTGTTCGGGAAAAGGGTTTCGGAGACAGCGGTTACTTGCTGCTCTTCTCCTCGATGTATTTGATGACGTCGCCGACGGTCTGAAGCTTCTCCGCGTCTTCGTCGGGAACCTCGACATTGAACTCCTCCTCGAAAGCCATCACGAGTTCGACCGTGTCGAGCGAGTCGGCGCCGAGATCCTCGATGAACGATGCGGTGGGAGTAACCTGCTCCGGCGTAACGCCGAGCTGCTCGACGATGATGTCTTTGACTTTTTCTTCGATGGATTTTTCGGACATAGGAATTGGGTAAGTGGGGCTAGCAGTTATGCGTGGCGTAGAGGGTTGGCAACAATTAATTTTCTGGTTCGGCAGAAAACGCTTTTCCGGCAGAGGGTCAAGGAGGATTTGCCGTGCGGCCCGCCGGGATGGGTCGGGTTTCCTCAGCTTCCGGGAGGATGCATTCGATTTCGAAGCTCCTCGTGCGCGGCTTCGATCACGACGCGCAGGTCGTCCATTCGCAGCGGCTTCGTGACGTGACGAAACATGCCGTGCGCTGCGGAGCGCTCGCGGTCGGTCTGCATGGCATGCGCGGTGAGCGCGGCGATGAGCGGCAGCCGCCGCCCGGTCTGCGCAAGGATCTCCCGTGCGGCCTCGTAACCGTCCATCCCCGGCATTTGAATATCCATGAGAATGAGGTCGTAGGTCTTCGCAGTCGCGCACCGGATCGCATCCGGGCCATCCACGGCTTCGTCGGGCGCGTAACCCATCCGTTCGAGCATCAACCGCGCAAGGCGTCGATTCACCCCATTGTCCTCGACCAGGAGAATTTCGAGCGGTTTCGTCTCCGCGAGCCGTCGATGATCGCCGGCCCCTGCGGAGCGGGCATCGCGGACCCGGTGCACGACGGGCAGTGAAAGCTCGATGTCGAACGTCACGCCCTTCCCGCGTGTGCTGGACACCCGGATGGTTCCATTCATCAGATCCAGCAGCCGTCGCACGATGGCCAGTCCCAGTCCGGTGCCGCCGAAGCGCCGCGCCATGGAGACATCGAGCTGCTGAAAGGGCGAAAACAAAAGCGGAACGTCCTCCTCGGCGATTCCGGGGCCCGTGTCGGAAACGGAGATGCAAAGCGGGAAAAGATCCTGCTCAGCGGGTGCCACCCTCCCTGCGAGCACGACAGCCACGCTTCCTTCGCTCGTGAATTTCACGGCATTGCTGACGAGGTTTGCGAGCACCTGTCGCAGCCGCACGGGGTCGGCAAGCAGGAGTTCCGGGACGTCGGGATCGACCCGCACGGAGAGGTAAAGCCCCTTCGCCTCAGCGCGGGCGCGGAAGGTTTCCACCGCCGAGGTGGCCAGCTCACGCATGTTCACCGGCGACGACTCCATGTCGAGCTTCCCCGATTCGATCTTCGAGTAGTCCAGAATGTCGTCCAGGACGTGCAGGAGGTTCGCTCCGCTCTCGCAGACGGTCTGGGCGTATTCCCGCTGCCGTTCGTCGAGATCGGTATCGGCGAGCAACTCCGCGAAACCGATCACTCCGTTCAGCGGCGTGCGAATCTCGTGACTCATCATCGCCAGGAAGTCACTCTTCGCACGATTCGCCCGCTCGGCGGCATCCCTTGCGTGGACGAGCTGCTCCTCCACGCGCTTGCGGTCGGAAATATCGATCAACGTCCCGATCATTCGCTTGGCGCGGCCCCGCTCGTCGAAATGCGCCTTCGCATGCGCGATGATCCAGATATGCGAACCGTCCTTGCGGCGCATTCGGTATTCGCAGCGGAAGATCTCGCTGCGCCGGCGGAGATGGTCGAGCGTCGCCTGCCGCACGGCCGCGCGATCCTCCGGATGAATCAGTTCGAGCAAATCCCGCGTCGTTTCCGGGAGTTCGTCGCGACCGTAGCCGAACATCTCGCGCCAGCGATCGGAGAAGAAAAACTCCATCGTGCGGATGTTCCAGTCCCACACCCCCGCCTCCGTGCCGCCGAGCGCCAGCTGCCAGCGCTCCTCGCTCTCACGCATCGCCTCCTGCGCCTCCTTGCGGTCGGTCACGTCCATCGTGAAGCCGTGCCAGTAGGTGCCATCGTCGCGCGGTTCGCCCGTGGCGTTTGTCTGCAGCCAGCGAATCTCCCCGTCCCGGCGCCGGATTCGAAACTCCGCCTCGAATGACCCTCCCTCCGATCCGGCAAAAAACTGGCCGCTCTCGCTAAGCCGCTCCCGGTCCCTGGGCAGCACGAAGTTTTCCGCCAGCCCGGGATCGCGCAGGAACTCCTCCGCCGGAACGCCGCAAATCTCCTCCACCCGCTCGCTGATGTAGGTGAAGCGACGCTCGCCGTCCGGTGAAACCTTGAGCTGAAAAATCGCACCCGGCACGCGGCTGTTGAGCTGGCGGATCATCTCCACCGCCTGCGACCGCTCGGCCTCCATGCGAATGCGATCGGTAATGTCCTCGAGCACGCCGACAATCGCCACGGCCGTGCCGCGATCGTCAAAGACGGGCGCCTTGATCATGTGCACCAGCCGCGACTCGCCATCCGCAGCACGGATCGACTCCAGGGGGATCTCCAGCACCTCCCCGGTCTTCAGAATCTGCTGGTCCTGCTGCTCGACGATCTCCGCAAATTTCGGCCCGTAAACATCCACTGCGCTGCGCCCGAGCACCTCCTCCGCCGCCAGCCCGCGCAAGGTCTCCATCGTGCGATTCCACAGGATGAACTGCCCCATCGTCTCCGGGCGGACACTCTTTGCGAAGGTGCTCAGCGGAAGGTTGTCGAGCAGTGCTCCGTAGAGATTCCTCTCCTCGTTGAGACGCTCGATCGTCTCCTGCAACTCCGTTGCCGTGCGCTTGCGCTCGGTGATGTTTTCGGAGGCTGCCAGCAATGCCAGCGGTTCACCCGACTCGTCGAGGATCGGTGTCTTCACCGTCCGCAACCAGCACTCGCCATGAATGCGGCTGAGAATCCGCTCCTCCTCCACGACGAGCGTTTGCCCCGAGGCGGCCACCTCGCGATCCTTCGCCAGAAAGAAGTCGGCCTGCTCGCGAGGGAAGAAGTCGTAATCCGTCCGGCCAATGACCTCCTCCGCACGGATGCCCGTCCACTCCTCGGCCTGGCGATTCCAGAGCAGGAACCGGCCGAACGATTCCGGACGCGTCGACTTCACGGCGATCTGCAACGGAATTGCGTCGAAAATCAGTCGGAAAAATCCCGGATCCTCGACAATGCGACGCAGTTGCTGGCCGAGTTCTCCGGGATCCGGCGTTGTCGTCTGCGGAGTTGCCTTCACATTCCGTTGCTTTGCTGTCCCGAAGGATTTTCGGGCCGGGCGAGGCTAGCGATCGTCGATAACGGGTTCAATCCGCATTCTTATTAGATGGAGCCTGCTCCTGCCATCGGCACGCATTCGGAGCCTCGATGCCAAGCTGGTCGAGGATCCTCCAGACGACGGTATCTGCCACGGCCTCGACGGAATCCGGACCGCTGTAAAACGAGGGAGAGGCCGGCACCAAGTGAGCCCCGGCCTCGATCACGGTCACCGCATTGCGGGCATGGATGAGATTCCATGGCGTCTCACGCGGCACCAGGATCAGTTTCCTGCGCTCCTTGAGAAACACGTCCGCCGCCCGCAGGATCAATGTCTCCGCGGTGCCGGCCGCGATGCGTCCAAGCGTGCCCATCGAACACGGCACCACCACCATCGCATCGAACCGCGCCGAACCACTTGCAAAGGGGGCATTCATCGACCGGTCGGAGTGTTCCACCACCCCGGGCGGAAGGCGCAGTCCGCCGAGCTCGGCATTTGCCACCTGCTTTGCATAAGCGCTCTGCACGAGATGCACCTCGTGGCCGCCCTCTTTCGCGATGTGGTCGAGCAGACGCTGAAGATAAATCGCGCCGCTCGCTCCGGTCGATGCAATCACCAATCGCATCAATCAAGCCTCCGCAGCTCGGAAAAATCGCGTTGGGAAAATCGGAAAATCATCGGACGCGGACACTCCAGCCACGAATCCCGGGAATGCGCGCTTAGTGTCCCCGCGCGGCTTCGGACTGTCAAGGCGACCCCACTCCTTGAACTTGCCCCATTCCTCGGCGATACATGGAGCGATGCCAGAAGAGACGATTTCCTATCGCATGGGGAACGAAAAGCTCGTGCGTGTGACGGAGGCTGCAAGCCGCCGCCTGCGCGGACTGCTCGAGCGCCAGGGGCGTCCCGGCGGCGCACTGCGCGTCGCAGTGATCGGTGGTGGCTGTTCCGGTCTCCAATACAAGATGGACCTCGTGGACGGTCCCGCAAACCGGGACATTCTGGTGGAGTCGCGCGAGGTGCGCATCGTCGTGGATCCAAAGAGCGCGCTCTTTGTCAGCGGCTCCGAACTCGACTACAGCGACGACCTGCAAAAGGGCGGGTTCAAGGTCACCAATCCAAACGCCGTCGCCCACTGCTCGTGCGGCGAAAGTTTTTCCGCCTAAGGATTCGTTCTTAGCTTTCGGACGCTGCCATCACAGGTCCATTCCAGCAAATCCTTGGAGCGCGAGTCGTCGCGGACCACGCAACCGCGCCCGGACTTCCATCGGAAAGGTGAAACAGGCGGATGGCAAACGCCCCGGCCGGGCCCGTGATCGCGCAAGGCACTCCGTTTGCAAACTCGCACCGCAGCTTTTCCAAATGCCCGGCGATTCCCGTGCCCGCCGCTTTCAATGCCGCCTCCTTTGCAACCCACTGCGTAAGAAATTCCCGGCTCGCATCCGCGCCGGCGTGTTCGATCCGGGAGGAATCCTCCGCGGAAAAAAATCTGGCCGCCAAAGCCCGGGGATCCGCGTTCGGCGACCGGGCCTCGATGTCCACGCCCACTTCAAACGACGCAACGGCCATGGCCACCCATTCCTTCGAATGGGAAAGCGAAAATTCGCACCCCGGCTTATTCGCCATAAACGGCTTCCCCAAAGAAGTCCGCTGAAACTCGATGCAAAGCGGATCACACTCCAGGCACGCAGCCAGTGTCCGTCGCACAAACGACCGCGTCCGCACATGGCGATCCCTTCTGGCGGAATCCTCAATCGCCGCCGCCTCCCTGCGTTCGGCCGCGCTCAGCACCGCCTCCGCTTCGCTCGAAAGGTGCGATGCAAAGACTTGGATAATTAGGGAGTCGCTCATTTGAAAGACTTGAGAAAGGAGATTTAAAAGTTGCGTAACATTTAGCTATGAGTTAGCAATCCCCTTCATGGATCTTACATCGCTAAATCCCGACGTGTTGCGCGAGCTTCTTAAGCTCTCGGAACAGAAATCCAGCCTCGTGAAACAGATCGAGGCCATCGACGCCCGAATCGCCGCCATCAGCACCGGCAAAGCCACCGCCGCGCCCGTCAAACGAGGACGTCCCGCCAAGGCTAAGGCCTCCACGGCTCCGAAGACCGGCAAACGCGGTCGCCCGGCCAAGTCCGCTCCGAAGGCGGAAAAGGCTCCCAAGGCCGCACGCGGCAAGCGTGGCGCCTTGAAGAACGACATTCTGGACCTGCTCGCCAAGGCCGGCCCCGAAGGCATCACTGTGAAGGACATTTCCACGAAACTCGGCGTGAAAAACCAGAACGTGCATGTCTGGTTCAGCACGACCGGCAAGAAGATGTCGGAAATCGCGAAGGTTGGCGAGGCCCGTTACGCGCTTGCCCCGGCAGCTGTCGCGCTTGCCCCGGCAGCTGTCGCCCCTGCGCCGGCGCCCGCTCCGGCCGAGTCGACCAACGCCTAAGATCGTCATTTCTCTCTCTAAGCCGGCGGTTTCGCGAAAGCGGCCGCCGGCTTTTCTTTTTTCCGCTTCCGGAGCGCACCAAGGGCCTCCGCCACCCCTTCTCCGGCCGGTCTCTTTGAAACAAAGCCATCTCCGCGTTCGACCGCCTGTTTGACTTCGGGAATCGCATTCGACGGGCATCCCAGCCACGCGGCGACTTCCGGGCAAAGCATGGACAGATCGTTGAAATGATCTCCGGCAGCAAAGACATCCTCCGCAGCGACGCCCAGGCTGCGCGTGAGTTCCGCCAGTGCGGACCCTTTGTCATAGTCCCGGTGACAAAACCGCAGATAAATCGTGTTTCTTTGGTAGGCGAGTTCCGGAAATATCGTTCGAAATTTCACCAGCTCCGCCGCCACGCGATCCATCACAGGTTCGTCCACCGTCACCAGACCGACGAGCCTTCCTTCCTCCTCGATCAGCGTGACGTCCGGAAACGTCGCAAACCGGTCCGCCAGCTGAGCCAGCACCCCGGACGATTCATCGAAGAGCGCGTCGTGCCGCTCCCGGCAGATGCGGTTCCAATCGCCAAATTCCCTCCAGCCGCCTCGACCGTCGGCCTCGTGGATTTCCCGCTCAAGCGTGAGGAGAAAATCCGGCGCGACCGGTGCGTCGAAGATTTCGAGACCCTCCACGGCGTGTTCGAGGGAGCGACCGGTATTGACGGCCCAGAGTGCGCCCTCCTCCTTCGCCTCCAGGAGAGCCTTCCCGAGCGACGGAACACAGCGACCGTCGGAGGGATGCCCGACAAGTGTCCCGTCGAAATCGGTGCTGATCAATCGGAGAGCTCGCATTCGGCCGGGAATTCTCCGCGACCCATCAAGATCGACAAGTCATTTACAATCCCGGCCCTTTCACGCTCAATTTCCGGTATGAAATCCGCCTACGAAATCGCGATGAGTCGCCTGGAGGCGGCCGCTCCCTCGGTCAAGTTGAGTGACGCGCAGAAATCCGAGCTCGCGGAAATCGACAACCTCTACGAGTCGCGCATCGCCGAGCGACGCGTCTTTCTGGAGAGCGAAATCCGAAAGGCACAGGATCCCGCAACCGCCGACCAGTTGCGCCGCCAGCTAGCCGGCGACGTCGCCCGCCTCGAAGAGGAGCGCGAAGCCCGCAAGGAGAAGGTGCGTCAGGGCTGAATCACTTGCTGCTCTGGCCCGGAGCGCCGTCGGCAGAGGACGCTCCACTCAGCTCATCCTCGAGTTTGCGAAGATCCTGATCCAGCACGCTGCCGGCTTCCGGTCGCAGGGTGTTTCGAGCGAGTTCCACCGCACGCATTGCGGAGTCGCGGTTTCCATTCTTCGCGAGGGTCCTGGAGAACGGTCGCACGATCTGGTAGAAAAACTCCCCTCCGCCGGAGCGCCCCAGCCGCCCAAGCAGGGCTCGATAATCGCGAATCGCCTCCTCCATCCGCCCGGCGTCGAGCGATGCCTGCAGTTGCTGGGCGGCGGTGGTCACACTGAGATCGGAACGTCCCCGGCGATTCTGGCTGATGATCCCCGCCTCGACCTTTCGCGCCGTGGCCTCGTCGCCGGCGCTGCGGGCAATCGACGCCAGCGCCCGCTGGTGGGCCACCTTGACATCCTGGTTGTTCGCAAACTGCTTCAGCGCCGCTTCGTGGAAGGCCCGCCGCTCCCGCAGCGCAACCTCCTTCCGTTCCATGAATTCACCCTTGGCCGTCCACGCGGCGTCGTTCCTGGGACAAACGGCGATCGCGCTTTCAAGGGCGGCGTCCGCCCGGGCAAGGTCTCCCGCGTCCTCGAACATTCGCGCCATCACAAGGTCCGCCTGGGACGCACGATACTGCGGCGACCCGCGAAAACTCGACGCGAGCGAGACCAGCTCATGGTCGTTGATCGGCAGCCACGTCTGCGGATCGAGCGCTTCGCCGACTGCGTAATTCTGGTTTTCATACCGCCCGCAATCCATGTCCCAGCGCTTCTCGGCCTTGAGATAGCCAAACCACGCGTGGCCGCCATCCGCGCCCTGCCCCGAAAAATAAAGCGTCGGCAGCCCCCGCGCCTTGCCGGCAATCATCGCGAAATACGCCTGGTCCACACATATGCCGCCCAGACGGGAGATCGCCTCCAGCGTATAGGGCCCCTCGTTCCAGTCGAACACCCCCGTCGTCAGCCGATCTTCGCGATAGTCGATCGAACTGAACGCCCGGCCGAACTGCGCGCGGGGGAACCGCACGTTGGCCTGTGCCCATTCGAGCTCGCTCTGCGCGATGGGGGCATCGACCACAAACTTGAGTTCGCCCGCATCCATCCGCCTCAAATCCGTGAGCAGGCGGCCACTTTCATTGGCCTCGACCCAGGCCTGGAAAAGTTCCGCCGCAGCACGATCGACACGGGGGACATCCGCCGGGCGCACCTGAGGGTGCGGCCACCATTCCGGCGGACGCTGGTCGGTCACGAGCGCGATGGCGATGGCGAGATTCCGGTAATCCGCCCAGCGTCCGGGCCGGGATTTCCAGATTTCCTCGAGGCGCTTCAGCACGAGCGGCGTGAAGTCCCGGGGACTGAGATTTGTAAAGAAGCTCTCGAGAAACGCGTCGTCGCGCGTCATGGCGGCCACAAATCCGGGATCGACGGCATCCGCCAGCGAGCCGGACCCCGGATGGTATCCCTCGGGAATGACGTGGCGCGCCAGCGCACGCGGAACTCCGGACCGGACGACAAGCTTACGGAGCGTATCTGCGGGCACCGGCAGCGCTTCGTCCGGAATCCGCTGCCCCGAAGCAACGAACACGGGCTGTGCCTGGCCCGGAAGCGTGAACAAGAACCACCCGAGCATCCGGGCGACCTCGTCGCGTTCATCGCGGGAGAGGAGTTCGCACCACTGTTGCAGGCGCAACCATTCGCAAAACGCGGATTTCCCCACCGATCCCGGCACGCCGGAGCGACCCGGCTGATAGGAACTTCCGAGCGCCGTGCCGATGGCGGACGCCGCAGCCTTCCATCCCATCGTCTCCGCTTTCGCACGATCCTTCTCGCCGGGCGGCTGCCGGAGATCCTGCGCACCGGCAGTGGAAATGACGGCTGCGACCAGCGCGGTGACCCATCCTGTGCGAGTTCGAGTCGTCATCGCGCCGCAGTCCTGAGGGGCTTAGTGATTTCCTCCCCTTGTTCCCAATGGGGGGCGCGTCATGTTCTCAAACCGCGCGCGATCCCGCGCATTGGCGATCGCCTCCTCCTTCGAGATCCGCCGGGAGGTGTAAAGATCCGCCAGGGAGTCGTCGATCGTGTTCATTCCCTCGCGACCGCCGATTTCAATGAGGCCGACGAGCTGCTCGTAGCGGCGGTCGCGAATGCAGGCGCGAATCGCGTTGTTGGTGACAAGCGTTTCCGTGGCCAGCACGCGGCCCCCACCGTCCTCGGTGGGCAGCAGACGCTGGGAGACGATCATCTCGAGCGAGTTCGCAAGCTGGGCGATGATCTGGGGCTGCTGGTCGCCGGGAAAGGCATCGACCATGCGATCAATCGCCTTCGGGGCATCGATCGTGTGCAACGTGGCAAGGACGAGGTGACCCGTTTCCGCCGCGGTGATCGCTGCACGGATCGTCTCGAGGTCGCGCATTTCCCCAACGAGGATCACATCGGGGTCCTGACGCAGCACGTGTCGCAAGGCATCGGAAAACGAGTGCGTGTCACTGCCGACCTCCCGCTGTTTGACGATGCTGCGGGCGTTCGTGAACGAAAATTCCACCGGGTCCTCGACGGTAACGATCATCGCCTGCCGGGTTTCGCTGATCTGCTTCACGATGGCGGCGAGCGTCGTGGATTTTCCGGAGCCCGTGATGCCGGTGACCAGAACGAGGCCGCGCTCGAGTTCACAGGCGCGATGGATCGACGGCCGGTGCCCAAGCTCGGCTAGGGAGGGAATTTCCTGCGGGATGCAGCGGAAGGCGGCCTCCACCGCGCCACGACTGAAGTGGAGGTTTCCCCGGAAGCGGCCGAGCGTTTCAATCTGCAGGGCAAAATCGAGCTCCCACTCCTCCTCGAAACGCGCGCGCTGTCCGTCCGTGAGAATGTCCATGACCATCCGGCGCGTATCCTCCGGGGTCAGCGCGGCCCCTTGCATGGCGACAATTTCCCCGTTGAGCCGGAGAAGCGGCGGCATGTCGGCGACGATATGGAGGTCGGAGGCCTTGAGGGCGACGGCGTCGGAGAGCAGGGAAACCAGATCTGGCATGGCGGTGGGTTAGCGTCGGGAACCAACAGTGGCGATGCCGCGAAGCATGCGCGTGAGTTCGGCGGGGTTGTCGACGGCGGACGCGGCGATCGCCTCGCTCACACGGCCGGCACGGCAGAGGTCTGCCACGCTGCGCAGCATGCTGAGGCAGTTCGGCGAACCGCTTCGACTGATGAAGTCCCGCAAGTCCTCCACTCGTCCCTCCTCAATGTAAGTGCGCGTGGCACCTTCGTTGCTGAAATATTCGACCGCAAGGGCGAGTCCGTCCGGGCGGGCCGGCAGCAGTCGCTGGGCAAGCACTCCGAGCAGCTGCCCGGCGAAAATGCGGCCGAGCATGGTCCGCTCGCTGGCGGGAAGGAGCTGCGACATGCGTTCCAGGGCGTCCGACGTGTCGGCGCCGTGAATGGTCGCGAGGATCAAATGCCCCGTCTCCGATGCATGGATCGCGGTGACCGCGGAATCCGCATCCCGAATCTCGCCGATGAAGATCACGTCCGGAGCCTGACGCAACGCGCGCTGAAGGCCGGTCGCAAAGCTCGGCGTGTCGATGCCAACCTCCCGTTGGGTGAAGACGCTGCAGTTGTCGCGGAAGACATATTCGATCGGATCCTCGATCGTCACAATGTGGCGCGCGGACATCTCGTTGATCGTCTCGAGACACGCGGCGAGCGTCGTCGACTTGCCGGAACCGGCCGGACCGGTGACGAGAATGATCCCGTTCTGTCTCGACAGCCATTGACGGAGAAGACTGTGCGGCACCCCCAGCCGGTCGAGCTCGGGGATCTCCGAACGAATATGACGCAGCACCGCACCGCGACGGCCAAGATGCCGGAAGAGATTCGCGCGGAAGCGCTCCCCCTGCGAGGACACATAGGCGGCGTCGTAATCGGTCGCATCGAGCGGCGCCCCGCACGCCGACCACAGCTCGTCCATGAGGCCGGGCCCAACGGGCTCGGCGTCCACCCGCGCAATGCCTCCGTGAATACGAAGCGCCACAGGCTCGCCCTCGTGGAGGAGGAGGTCGGACGCGGCGTTGCGCACGGTCGTGTCGCAGATTTCGTCGAGAGTCATCGCCTGGGAAGGAGGAGTCGCAAACTTAAACCGGCACCGCGTGCGGCGTCGAGTCCCGGCCTCCGGCGTCAAAGTTCCGAAGCCTTTCCCGAAAGGCCTCCGGGCAGGAGGCGGAGCGATCGTCGCGATCAATCTGGATCAACCCCTGCTGGATCGCCGCGGAGGACAAAAGCGCGTCCGCCGCTATTCCGAAGAATCGCGCGGCCGTCTTTCGCATCACGGTCGCAGGAGCCGGACCACGTTCTTCGATAAACTCCCGCCAGGCGTTCCCACCGCGGCTCACGGCCAGCGGATACCAGATGTTGATCAACATATCCTTCGCCCGCTGTTCGCCGATCAACGCCTGCGGCCGGTAAAGGCGGTCCGCATTGAGGTTGAATCGATGCTCCCAGAATGGGTGCGTCAGCGACTCGAGGGCGTCGAGAAATTCGTTTCGCGAACCATCGAGCGCGGCGCGGATCCGCGACCAGTTCCTCCCAATCCGGGAAAGCGCGGCCATCCGGCGATGCGGGTGGTTCGCAGGGCGGAGCGGCGCAAGCGTCCAGTCGGCCGGCGAGAGAATCCATCGCTGATGAATGCCTCGGACGCGCCACCAGTCCTCCCATAATGTCCGCAGATACGTTCTCGTTTCCGGCGCAGCCGCGGGAGGTTCCGGGCTTTCCAGAAATCCAGCGATGCCAAAAAGGATGGCCTCGCCCGACGCTCCACGCGCCGTCGCAAGCCCCGCGCGCTGGGCAACCAGCAGGAACGGAGTGCGGTTTGTCTTGTAACCAAGGGCCGTCGCCATCGCGGAGAACACCGCCTCGTCGAACCCGCGCGCCGCGATCCACCGCTCCAGGGAGGCCGCCTTGAGCGCAAGTCGATGCCGCGCCGCGGCGAGGAGAATGGCCCGCGCTTTGAATGGATCGTCCGTCACCGGAAGACCGGTGTGAAGCGTCCTGCGCGGGGAATGTGCGATCGCCCCCGCATCGAGACAGACCTGGGGCACCTCCTTGTGATCACAGGTGCGGGTGAAGAAACGCTTCGAAGGGCGCCGCAGGAAAACGTGAAGGACCGTCTCGCGAAACGCTGGATTCTCCGCGTGTCCGTGACGCTCCCAATCGCGTGCCTCGCGATCGATCTCCACCGGCCCGACCCGTTCCTCTCCGTCGTCGAAGCGGATGTGCACATCGGCAAAGTCGGGGCCAGGCTCACGGTTCCACTTGCCGTAATCGACCACCTCAACGCGCCGTCCATCCTCCGTGGTCCACTCCCGCCCCATGTCCCCCGCGAACCAGCGGGCCTGAATGGCGAGTTCGGACTCCGGGGAAATCACGGGTGCGTCCTCGCGAACCACCACCCCGCCGGCGGCGATCGCCTCCGCATACCGACGCCGGCCTGTTGACGTCACGGCGAAGGCTTCGGCTGAAGGTCGCGCGCGAGTTTGTCGAGCACGGCTGTTTGCTCGGGCGAACGGAAGCGTGGCAACGCTTCCGCCACCGCCGCGCGCGCCTGTTCCTTGCGCGAACCGCGGCGAAGAAACTCGATCTTCTCGAGGGTGAGTCGGAATCGGATCGCGGTGCTCTTTTCCATCGCCAGTGCCGCCTCGACCGTCTCGAGCGCACCGGGGATGTCGCCAGCGGCGGCACGGGCCTGCGCCAGCGCTTCGAGGAACATCGAATTGCCGGTTTCCGCCGCGAGCTTTTCGAGCGCGGCCGCGGCCGCAACGGGATTCCCTCCGGCGTCGAGCACGGCGCGGCGGTAGCGGCTCCACGGATTGTTCACCGTCGGAGCGGAGAGATCCGTCCAGACCGCGTAGGGGCGGTAAAGAGGATCGCCAACGACGATGCCCATCCACGAGAGTCCGCGGTAGGCGGCATATCCGGCCTCCGCGAGCGTGAAGCCGTTCATCAGGCGGTCCTGCAGAGCGGCAAAATCCACGGTGAGCGACAGAAACGGCTCGTAGACATTTCCCATCGTCGCAGTCGCTCCGCGGGCGAGCAATGGACCCGCCCAGGCCTCGGTGGTCGACCGTAGCGTGCGCGCGCTGAACGAATGCAGATGCACCGCAACGGCGCCAGGAACGAATTTGAAGTCCGCCCGGGCGAACGGACCTTTCACATCACTCGTATACCAGCCGTAGTAGATGGCGGCGTTGGTGACCGGGTAGCCCGCCGGCAGCACATCCGGATAAAGATCCAGAATCACCGGAATCCCCTGCTTTCGCATCAGAACACCGGCCTCGAGAATCCAGTCGTCGCCCTCCTTGTATCCGCCGGACTTGATGTTGCGCGCATCGAGATAGGCCCATCCCCAGAGCCCGGTTTTCTCGGTGGCAATCGCGTCGTCGATCATCCGGCGCACGATCGCGTCACTGGGACCATCCAGCCGGCACACGAGTAAAGGCCCCTGCCCCGCAGGCACGTCGAAGATCCGCCGGAAGCTTCGGAAATACGGATTCGCCAGAACCGCGGACGTCGTTTCATTGAGCGAAAACAACGTCGCCAGCTCGGAGTCGACGGACGCCTCGTTGTTTTTTGCGATCTTTTCGAGCACCGATCCTGCGGGAAACTTTGCGACCGGAGCCTTCTCGTCATGCCGGACCTTCAGCGGCACGCCCCGCATGATCGCGACAAATCGCTTGTTCGCGGAAACGACACGTCTCCCGCCGGCACCGTCGCTCTCGATCTTCCACCATTCGTTCTTCGTAAACGCCGCTCGCAGCGGCGCGGCAATCGTCGTGAGATACGCGGCGCGCGAAATCTCCTCCTCCGCGGAGCAGTTCAGACCAAGCACCTGCGCGAAGGGAATGCCCCGCTTTTCGGCATAATATTTCGCAAGGTCGCGGGACTCCGGGTCGTTGCGATTGTAGAGAACGATCGTCGCAAGCGCCTCCCGCGAGGGCCCGGCCCCGGATGCGATCGCACAACCGAGGCAGAGGAGAAGGAATATCCAGCGCGCCGTTCTCATCATGGAATGGTCACCTTCAATCCGTCGCACGCAAGCCGCACGCCGTCCGGCAGAGACGCCTCCGTTTCCTCGTGTCCGAGATCATGGCCGATGTGCGTGAAGAAGGTTCGTGCCGCGCCCAGATCCGCCGCCACCTCGAGTGCCTGGTCCACGCTCAGGTGCGTGGGATGCGGATGCCGGCGCAACGCGTCAATGACGAGCATCTCCACGCCTCTTGCCGCCTCACGCGCCTCCGGTGGCACGGCATTGCAATCCGTGAAATAGGCCAGCAACCGGCGCCCCTCGCGCGAGAAGACGTAGCCGGTGGTGTCGAAACGCCCGTGCGGAAGCTGCACCGGAACCACATCGAGATCCCCGATCCGAAACGGCCCGATCACTTCATACACTTTCGGGCGGATGTAATTGCGAAACGTCCGCGCGCTCCCGTCGAATGCGAACAGGAACACCCGCCTCAAATCCTCGAGCACATGCGGCGTCGCGAACACCGGCATCTCGATTTCCGCCGTCTCGCAGAACCGCCGCAAATCGTCGAACCCCATGATGTGGTCCGTGTGCGCATGCGTGTAGAGGACCGCATCGATGCGCCGGATGTTTTCCCGAAGGCACTGCGTCCGGAAGTCCGGCGGTGTATCGATGACAAACTCGATCTCCGGCGTGCGGATGCGTGCGGCGGTGCGGGTGCGCTTGTCCCTGGGATCCGTGGAATGACAGACCGCGCAATCACAGGCGATCATCGGCACTCCCTGCGAGGTTCCGGTTCCAAGGAACGTGATCTCAAGGGACGCACCGTCTTTCATTCCGCGGTGAAGCTGTCATATTCGGCGGCGACGCTGCAATGCTCGCTTCACTCCGCATCCGCAATTTCGCCCTCGTCGAGTCGCTGGAATGGGAAATCCCCACCGGCTTCGTCGCCATCACGGGGGAGACGGGGGCGGGAAAATCGATCCTCATCGGCGGCCTCCAGCTTCTCCTCGGCGAACGCGCCGACAAATCCGCCATCCGCGCCGGCCAGAAGGAGTGCGTGGTGGAGGCGGTCATCCAGCTTCCGGATTCCTCGCCGATGCACGCCCTTCTTGAAAAGGCCGGCATCGAACCGTGCGAGGAGGGGCAGCTCCTGCTCAAGCGCGTCGTTTCCGCAACCGGAACCGGGCGGCAGCATGCAAACGGATCCCCGTGCACGCTCGCGCTCCTGCGGGAGATCGGCGAGCGGCTCGTGGATCTGCATGGCCCGCACGACCATCAATCCCTCTTCTCTCGCGAAGCCCAGACGCGACTGCTGGACGCCTTCGCCGGTGCGACCGACGCCGCCGCCGCCTACCGCGAAGCCCGTCGGGCGTGGCTTGCACTGGAGCGCGAACGCGAGGAAAGCGATGCCGACCGTCTTGCGCGCGAACGGGAGATCGATCTCCTCGAGCATCAGGTTTCCGAGATCGAAAACGCCGCCCTGCAACCCGGCGAGGAGGAAACTCTGATCGCCCGCCAGCAAACCGCCGCAAACGCCCGCCGTCTGCGCGAGCTCGCAGCCAGTCTCGCCGACGCGCTTGGCGAAGCCGAGGATTCCGTCACCGACCGGCTGGCGGCGGTTCTCAAGCTTGCCCGGGAACTTGCGAAGCTCGATCCGACACAGACCGCTCCGGTCGATAGCGTGGCCGCTCTCGCGGAGGAAACCTCCGACCTCGCGCGCACCTTTGCCTCCTACGGCAGCGGACTCGACACGGACTCCGCGGCCACCCTTGCCGACATCGAAATGCGGCTGGATACGATTCAAGCGCTCAAACGCAAATACGGTTCCTCGATCGAGGAAATCCTCGAGTTTGGAACCCGGGCGGCAAAACGGCTCGAGGAATTGCGCGCCACCGTATCGCGACGGAAGGGACTGGCGGAGGAAATCGGGAAGGCCCGCAAAAAGACACTCGATGCCGGCGCCGCCCTCTCCAGGCTTCGCACCGCAGCGGCGCCGAAACTTGCCGGGTCCGTTCGCAAGCACCTCCAGGATCTTGGATTCCCCAAGGTGGGATTCAGCGTCGACCTGCAAAAGGGCGGAGATCCCGTCGCAGACGGTCTGGAGACGGTAGAGTTCGTGTTTGCTCCGAATCCCGGTGAACCCGCCCAGCCACTGCGGGCAATCGCCTCGAGCGGAGAAATTTCGAGAGTGATGCTCGCGCTGAAGACCACCCTCGCAAGCCAGGACGAGATCCCGATTCTCGTTTTCGACGAGATCGACGCCAACATTGGAGGCGAGGTGGCACATGCCGTCGGGGCGAAAATGCGCGAGATCGGCCGGCTCCGGCAGGTGCTCTGCATCACCCACCTTCCGCAGGTCGCCTCGGCCGCACCGGCACACTTTGCGGTCAGGAAGTCGGTCGCCGACGGGCGGACGGTGTCGATCGTCCAGCCTCTCGACACAGCCGCCCGCGAGGAGGAAATCGCCCGGATGCTCGGCAGCCGCAAGGGCGACGCGGCACTCGCTCACGCCCGGGAGCTTCTCCGCGCATGACCCGTCCGGCGGCCGCCATTCTGCTGGCGATTGTCGCCGCCGCTTCGATCACGCTCGAACGCGTCCCCTCGCGTCCGCAAACCGAGATTCGACGCTGGCTCGGCGCCAACACGCTGCCCGCGACACCGGAGATCATTGTTTCCATCCAGTGCGCAGCTCCAAACGGCCTTCTCTCCCCCCTCGACGCGGCGCTCGTCCTGCGCGCCGTCGAGCGGTTCCGTCCTGCGGGCATCGCGTTTCTCGCGCCAATCGCCCGCAGCGCGGATGCGCCGCTCCTGATGTCGCGAATTCGGGACGCAACGGTGCCGATCGTTTTCACGGGAGCGGGGAATCTCCCCGCCCTGATGCATGTGACGGTCGATTCCACGGACGCGTCGATTGCCCCCGGGGATTTCGTGGAGCCACCCCGTCATCTCATCGGCGCCGCGTCTCCGAAGTTCCGGGAGGGGGCATTCGTCGCGGGCGTTGCGACCGGCGTCGCAGTTCCCTCCTCGGGATTTCTTTTCCTGCTCGAGATCGAGCGCGAATCACCGGCACGCGTGACCGGATCGATCCCCGGAACCCTTCGTGGGGACGGCCTTATCGCGCCCATCTACGCGGATGGATTTTCTCAAATCAATCCGCTGGCTTCTTCATGCATTCACGTCACGAAACTTGACGACATCCTTCTCGCGGTGGAGCGCGCAGAGCGCGGAGAAATCTCGCCGGCGCTGGAGCAAATGTTCCGCAACCGACTGGTCGTGGTCGAGGCCACCGGATCCATCTACGGCCTCGGATTCGCCGCATTGAAGAATGGACTCGCAGAGGGTGTCGGATTGCCGTGGTGGAGCGCGGCGGTGGTCGTCGCGATTGCGTCCACCCTGCCGTGGTGGGCCGCACGCCGGCGGGAGCGTCTCGTGCTCGCCCTTGCAGCGAGCCTCACGTGGGCCTTGCTTGCCCTCGGAATTTATCAGGAGTTTCGAATCGTGGCCCCGATCGCTTTCGTGGCGTGGTTGCCGGTCTTTGCAATCCTGCCGATTGCTCCCCGTCGATCCAAACTCCGGGAATCCGAGCCCCCGGCCACGCAGCCGTAACTCCCTGCCGCACTTCACCGGGAACGCCACGGAATCCGGGTTTGCGACGGAAGTTTCGCATTTCCATGCGCTCCCCGCGTCGCTAGCCTGCGCGGCGCATGGAGTTTCTGAACCTGACGCGCCGGGTCGAAATCGGCGCGAACTCCTACCTCCTGGACGCCGGCGGCAAGCGGATCGTCCTGGATTGCGGGATGCACCCAAAGGAGCGCGGTCTCGCCGCAACCCCCGATTATTCGAAGATCCCCCCGGGTCCGCTGGACGCGATCGTCATCACCCACGCGCATCAGGACCATATCGGCTCCCTGCCATTACTCACGCGTTCCGCGCAGGACACTCCGGTTTTCCTCACCGAGGCGACGAAGCGGATCGGCGAAACGATGCTGCACAACTCGGTCAACGTCATGACCCGCCAGCGCGAGGACGAAGGCGTCATGGAGTATCCGCTCTTCACGCACCGCGGCATCGATTTCTCGCGCTCAATGTGGCGGGTCGCGCCGGTCCGGCAGCGGTTCACGCTTTCCGGCGAGCGGGGTGATGGAGACGGCGTTGAACCCACGCTCGAGTTTTTCCATGCGGGACACATTCTCGGGTCGGCGGGGGTGATGATCCGGGCGGAGGGGCGTTCCGTTTTCTACACGGGAGACGTGAATTTCGAATCCCAGACCCTGATGAGGCCGGCGGACTTTCCCACGGAAGGCGTCGACGTGCTGATCATGGAGACTACTCGCGGCGACTCGCCGCTGCCGGAGGGATTCACGCGGGAGGCGGAGGAGCGGCGGTTTGCCGACGCCGTGCTTGCGGCATTCGATCGGGGGGAGGCGGTGACGATCCCGGTTTTCGCCCTCGGCAAAACCCAGGAACTCCTCACGATTTTCTGGCAGATGCGTCGCGATGGCCGCATGCCGATCACTCCCGTTTATGTGGGCGGATTGAGCACGAAGGTGACGGAAGCCTACGACGCGTTCGTCGCAAATGGCGATCGGGGACATCCCGATCTGGCGTTGCTTCACGAACTCGCCCCCTACGTGATGTCAGGAAACGAGGTGCTGTCGCTGAGTCCCAAACCGCGCTGCATCTACGCCCTCTCCTCCGGCATGATGACCGAGCACACGCTGTCGAACATCTGGGCCCGGAAGATTCTGCCCCACCCGGACCAGTCCCTCTTTTTCGTGGGTTACTCCGACCCGGACTCACCAGCAGGAAGACTGCGCGCCGCAAAACCCGGGGACAGGGTTCAACTCGATCCGGACTTTCCCCCGGTCGAGCGCCGCTGCCGGGTGGAGAATTTCCAGTTCAGCGCACACGCTTCCCGCGAAAGTCTCGCCGACTACGCGGTCCGTCTCCGCCCGAAAAAAATCGTCCTGGTGCACGGCGATCCCCCGGCCATTGGCTGGTTCCAGCGGGAGCTTTCCCGACTGCTGCCGGATTCGGAGATCATTGTCCCCGAGCCGGGCCGTTCCCTCACGTTGTAACAGCCTGACCCTCGCAGATACGCTTCGCAAGGCCTCGCCGGCCTGAAAAGAAAACTGCCGGACGCCCCCCCGAACGTCCGGCAGAATCTTTAGACCATTTATTTTCTCGCGGATCAGACCAAGGCCTCGGGCCGTGGCTTCTCCTTCTTGCTGAGCGCACGCCGCATCTTGTGCAGCGCGATATTCTGCAACTGGCGGATGCGCTCACGAGTGACGCCAAACTTCTCGCCGACCTCTTCCAGGGTGCGGGGCTTCTGGCCGTCGAGACCGAAGCGGGAGTTGATGATCTTCCGCTCGCGCTCGTCGAGCACGTCGAGCAAGTCGCCCACCTCGTCGCGCAGATCCTTGTCACGCAGGAGCTCGAAGGGATCCTGAGCCTCCGCATCGCCGACGATTTCTCCAAATTCGGTGGAATCGTCGTCGCCGATCGGTGCATCGAGCGAAGCGGGGCGGATCGCCGCCGTCTTGAGCTGCGACACCTTCGACGCAACCATGCCGATCTCCTCGGCAAGCTCCTCGTCGGTCGGCTCGCGGCCCAGCTCCTCGCTCATCTGCACAGCCACGCGACGGATCTTCGAGATCTTGTCCACGAGATGGACAGGCAGACGGATCGTTTTGCTCTGGTTGGCCAGCGCACGCTTGATCGACTGCTTGATCCACCAGGCCGCATAAGTGCTGAGCTTGCCGCCCTTTTTCGGATCGAAACGCTCCACCGCCTTCATCAGGCCGATGTTGCCTTCGGAAATCAAATCCAGGAGCGGAAGTCCCAGCCCCTGATAATCGCGGGCGATTTTGACCACGAGGCGCAGGTTCGACCGCACCATATGGGCACGGGCCTTTGCGTCCCCGCGCTTGATCTTGCGCGCAAGCTTGACCTCCTCTTCGGGGGTCAGCAGCGGAAACCGCGCGATCTCGCGCAGGTAAAGCTGAAATCCAGTATCGGTATCTTCGATTGCCATTGTTTTTTCCCTTCCGCTTCCGGAAGCGCCTCCACGGTTAAGACGTAGTGGGTCGTCTTTTATTCGATGGTTTTTTCCAGTTCTTTAACGACGTTAATCTTCGACAGGGGTCCCGGATTTCCGTTCAAAGTTTTTTTCGATTTTTCCCGTCCATAAGAGAGTTCGATCCCGCACCGGCGTCTGAGCGTGAAAAAGATCGAACCTCTCCCATGCCTGAAAGTTGCGTCAGAAATTCGGCTGTCAACTGGTCGTTGATGCCAGGCCCTACCCGAGAAGGCCGGCTCTTTCCAAAACCGGTCGGGCATCGCGTCGAAGGCGGGGGAGAGAGCGGAGGAAAATCGCAGCGATCACCAGACAGGAAAGCGCGTTGAAGCAGGTGGCCGTCGTGGTTCCCAGCCAGTCGGCGAGCGAGCCCGTAAGCAGGGCGCCGAGTGGCATTCCGCCCAGGAAGGCGACGGAGTAAATGCTCATGACGCGGCCGCGCTTGTCCTCGTCGACGAGGTTTTGAACGAGCGTGTTGTTGGACGCCATCACGAGGATGCCTCCAAAGCCTGACCCAACCAGGCACAGCATGGAAAGCCACAGCGTCCGGGAAAACGCAAAGATCAGCAGCGCGATTCCCGCCACGGTTGCTCCGGAGACGATCGCCCTGCCGATTCCGCGGATGCTTTTACGCCCCGCGAGATAAAGCGCAGCCAGCACGGAGCCGACGGCCGAGCTCGACATCAGCCACCCCAGCGTGCGCGCGTCGCCGCCGAAGACGGATTGCGCATACACCGGAACGAGCACCGCAAACGACAACCCAAAGAATCCCATTCCTCCCGTCAGAAGGATGAGGGCGCGGATGGGACGAAATCCCCATGCATGCGTCCATCCCGTCCTCATCTCATGCCAAACCGAACCGCTTCGTTGGCCGGGCGGTGGCACCTGAAGCCGCATGGCGAAGAGCGCGGCAAGCACGGCGACATAGCTGAGTCCGTCGATCAGGAAGCACCAGCCCGCTCCGAAGCTTGCAATCAGGATTCCGCCGATCGCGGGCCCCACCAGCCGTGCAAGGTTGAACATCGATGAGTTCATTCCGATGACCGCCGGCAGATGCTCGCGCTTTTCTGCGAGGGCGACCGCGAGCGACTGCCGCGTCGGCAGATCCACGGCGTTGATGAGTCCCTGGAACATCGCTAGCACCGTGAGAATCCAGATATTGATGTGCCCGCTGAGCGTGAAGCCCGCCAGCAGCAGCGACTGGACCATTGAAAACACCTGCGTGCCGATCAGCAGCCGCATCCGGTTGACGCGATCCACCCAGACACCTCCGACGGGAGTGAGGAGGATCGCCGGCGCCTGCCCAAGCAACGCGACAAGGCCCAGCCAGAACGGCGAGCCGGAAAGCTCATAGACAAGCCAGACCGTGGCCGTCTGGGTCATCCACGTGCCCAGGAGCGAAATGAGCTGACCGGAAAAGTAGAGGCGGTAATTCCGGGACGAAAACGGAATCAACAGCCTCGGCGTGCTCACGGGCACACCCTACGCGAGGGCGAGGCCGGATCAATCCGCGAAGCACTCTCAACCGGTCAGGTCACGGAACTTTCGGACCGCGCAGTTTCCCAGCCGCAAATCGCGAGCTTGCGCGCGGCTCCCCAGCGGTAATTGCCAAAGACGCCGGTGCTCCGGATCACGCGATGGCACGGAACGAGAATCGACACCGGATTCGCCCCCACCGCCGCGCCGACGGCGCGACCTGCGGTCGGCACACCGATGGCTCGGGCGAGGTTTCCGTAGGTCGTCAGTGCACCCTCGTGGATCCGCAGCAATGCCTGCCACACCTGCAGCTGAAAATTCGTGCCACGAAGGTGGAGCCGCGGAGGTTCGCCGGTTTCGGAAAACACCGACCTCGCAAGCCGTCGCACAACGGCGGACGACTCGACCAACTGTGCCTTCGGCCACGCGGCCCTGAGTCGGGCCACCATTTCCGTGGGCAGTTCACCCGTCGCAAACTCGAGCCGGCAAATGCCGCGGAGGGTGCTTGCGAGCAGGCACTCGCCAAAGGGCGTTTCCGCGAATCCATATTCGATCGTTACCCCCCGGCCGCCGGATTTCGCCTCGCCGGGCGTTACCGCCTCGCAGGTCACGAGCAGGTCATGCAGACGCCCGGGTCCGGAAAGCCCACTGTCGTAGGCGACATCAAGCACGCTCTCGCCCGCGGCAAGCCGTTCGAGCGCATATTCCTTTGTGAGAAATCGCGCAAAGCGCAGCGGGCTCACCCCGGCCCAGCGCGAAAAAATGCGATCGAAATGCTCGGGGCTCAGTCCCGCCTGTGCGGCGATCTCGGCGAGCGAAGGCTGCGCGCGCCAGTTCGCTGCAAGCCAGACGATCGCGCGTTCGATGCGGGCGTAATCGCGGGAAGTGGAATCCATCGCCGCCACGCTATGTCGTCATCACAACCTGCGACACCCGATTCTTGATTTTGCGAGGGCACGGCCCGCATAGTGGCGCCCTTTCCCCCGTGAAAGAGCTCCTGTCCAAGACCAAGCAGCACCTTCTGAACGGCGTATCGTTTGCGATTCCGTTCATCGCCTGTGGAGGCATCCTCATCGCATTTGCCATCGCGATCAACGGCCGCATGTCTCCGGATGCTCCGGGTGATTTTTCGAACGCCCCGCAATGGCTGTCGACGATCATGGACATCGGCGTCGCCGCGTTCACGCTCATGCCTGCGGTGCTCGCGGGTTACATTTCCTATGCGATCGCCGGGAAGCCGGGCCTCGTCGCCGGCATGATCGGCGGCTGGCTTGCCACGCATCTTGGAACGACGGTCGTGGACGGCACCGAGCAGGCGGTCAGTGCCGGCTTTCTTGGCGCCATGGTCGCCGGCCTCATCGCCGGCCACGTCGTCCAGGCACTCAAATCCCTCAAGGTCCCGGCGTTCATCCGTCCCATCATGCCGATCCTGATCATTCCGATCATTTCGTCGGTGATCATCGGCGTGATCATGCTGAAGCTCATTGGACTGCCGATCGCCGCGCTGATGAGCGCCCTCGCGGGGTGGCTCGATGGAATGGGCACCGGCAACGCGATCGTGCTGGCGATGATTCTTGGCGCGATGATCGCATTCGACATGGGCGGCCCCGTGAACAAGACGGCGTTTTTCTTCGGCGCCGGCCTGATTACGAAGGGCAACTACACCGTCATGGGAGCGATCGCCGCCGCGATCTGCACGCCGCCGCTTGGCATGGGGCTCGCCACGCTGATCCGCAAGTCGCTTTGGAAGGAGGAACAACGGGAGGCCGGCAAGGCGGCGCTCGCGATGGGAATGATCGGCATCACCGAGGGCGCGATTCCGTTCGCCGCCGCGGAGCCGGTGAAGGTCATTCCGTGCCTCGTGCTAGGATCGTCCACGGCGGCGGTCATTGCCATGCTCGGCGGCGTCGGCGACCACGCGCCGCACGGTGGTCCGATCGTTCTGCCCGTGATCGATCACAAGCTCATGTATCTGATTGCGATCGCCGCAGGCACCGTCGTCACCGCGCTTTCGGTCAATTTCCTGAAATCTCTCAACCGCCCCACTTCGGAATCATGAACATCGTCGCCGTCACCGCCTGCCCCACCGGCATTGCCCACACCTACATGGCCGCCGAGCAACTCGAGAAAACCGCCAAGTCGCTCGGCCACTCGATCAAGGTCGAGACGCAGGGCGCGATGGGCATCGAAAACGAGCTGAGCGAATCCGACATCTCCGCGGCGGACGCCGTCATCTTCGCGGTGGACATCGATGTCGAGCAGCGCGACCGCTTCGAGGGCAAGACGATCGTCGAGGTGCCGGTGAAGGAAGCGATCCGCAATCCCGCCGCCATTTTCGAGAAGCTGGCCTGAACGGCTGCGGGACCGGCGATTCATGCGCGATCACGCGTTTACCTTTCCGCTGCCGAACGGCCTGCACGCCCGACCGGCCAGCCAGCTTTCGGAGCAGGCGGCGGCATTCGAAACGACGATCGCGTTTCACAACGACCGCAACGGCACCTCCGCAAACGCGCGCAGCGTGCTTGAGCTGGTCGCAACGAACACGCAGGCCGGCGACCCGTGTCGCGTGACGTTCGACGGCGCGGATGAAGACGCCGCACACGAGGTGTTGAGGCGCTGGATCGACGACGTTCTGCCCGGTTGCGACGAGCCGCTTTCCGCCGCGGAGAGCGGAGCGACGGGAAAAATTCCCCGCGCCCTGCGGGAGCTGAAGGTCGAACGCGCGATCGTCGGCATCCCCGTGTCGTCGGGCATTGGACTCGGAGTCGCCGTGGTCGTGGGACGGGAGGAAATTCCGGAATCGGCATTCCCTGCAAAAGCGGAATCCCCGTCCGACGAATCCCGCCACTTTCACGCCGTCCTTGCGCAGCTTTCCTCGGAATACGACGCGGAAATCTCGAACGCCCATTCCACGGACGAGCGTGAAATCGTAAAGGCGCACCGCGCCCTGCTCCTCGATCCCGCGCTGAAGCGCCGCGTCGAGGCGCGCATCGCCGCCGGAGCGGACGCCGCCCGCGCCACCCGCGACACCATTCAGGATTTGGTGCAGGAACTCGCCGGCTCCGAAAGCGCGTATCTGCGCGAACGGGTCCTCGACCTTCGCGATGTCGGCGACCGTCTGGTGCGCCGCCTGCTTGGAATCGAGGCATCGGATCGCATCCCGGCGCTGACCGCCCCTTCCGTCATCGTCGCGGACACCCTCGGACCTGCGGAGTTTCTTCAACTCGATCGTTCCCTCCTTCGCGGACTGCTGATCGGCGACGGCGGAACCACGTCGCACACGGTGATCCTCGCGAAGTCCTTCGGCATTCCCACGCTTTGCGGCCTCGGTGCGGCGGCGTCCTGCATCGGACCCGGCGAGGAAGTGGTCGTGGACGCGCGCGCGGGCGTGGCCGTCCCCGAGCCCTCCGGGGCCGTGCGAACCCATTACGAACGCCGACTGGCGCACGAGGAACGGATGGCTGGAATCCGCCGGTCGTGGATCCAGGTCGAGGCTGCAACCGCGGACAACGAACGGATTTTTCTATTCGCGAACATCTCCTCCGCCGAGGAGGCCGAGGCGGCCTTCGCAAACGGGGCGGATGGCATCGGTCTCTTTCGCACCGAAATGCTGTTCGTCGGCCGCGAGGCTCCCTCCGAGGACGAGCAGGCCGCCATCTATGAGCGGACGGTGCGCGCGGCCGCAGGCCGCCCGGTGACGTTTCGCACGCTCGACGTCGGTGGCGACAAGCCGGTTCCCGGGTTCACCGTCGCCCACGAGGAGAATCCGTTTCTCGGACGACGCGGCGTCCGCCTTTACGAAAAGCATGCCGACGTCGTGAAGACGCAACTCCGCGCAATGCTCCGTGCGGCCGCGGGAGCCGAGGGCGTGAAGATCATGTTTCCCATGATCGCCTGCGTGGAGGAGATGCGGCTCTGCCGGGAGTTGCTCGCACAGGCGGCGGAAGAGCTGACTGCGCTGGGAGTGGAAGCGGGGAAGGTCTCCGCGGGAATGATGCTCGAAGTGCCCGCCGCGGCCTTCGCGATTTCGGAGCTGGCCGAGCACGCCGAATTTTTCAGCATCGGCAGCAACGACCTCGCCCAATACTTTCTCGCGGCGGATCGCGGAGATTCCTCGCTTGCGGCGCTGCATTCGCCGTTTCATCCGTCGTTCATCCGCCTGCTGCGCCAGATTGTCGAGGCCGCCCGCTCCGCGGACCGTCCACTTGGCATCTGCGGCGGCATTGCCGGAGAATCGGAAGCCCTTGCACTGCTCGTCGGACTTGGCATCCGCCAGTTGAGCATGGCGGCTCCGCTCATTCCGGGAACCAAGGCCTCGCTTGCCCGTCTAACCCTCGCCGCCTGCCAGGAATCCGCACAGGCAGCACTCGAGTGTCCGGATGAAGCAACCGCTCGCCGGGCGGCCGTCGCCTCCCGCAACGACACCCCCTGGATCGAACCGGGCCTCGTCCTCCTCGACGTGGAGGCCGAAAGCAAGCCGGGCGCAATCCGCGCAATGATCGATGCTCTCGAATCCGCGGGACGCACTGCGGATGCGGACGCCCTGGAGGAGGCGATCTGGAACCGCGAGGATGCCTACGCAACCGGATTCGGCAACGGATTCGCGATTCCCCATGCGAAAACCGACGCCGTCCTTTCAAACTCGATTGTCGTCGCGCGATTGACCAAGCCGATCGATTGGGGCTCGATCGATGACGGCCCCGTCAGCGTCATCCTCATGATGGCCGTGCGCGATTCGCAAAAGGACGCCCACCTGCGCAGCCTCGCAAAGCTTTCCCGTCTGTTGATGCGCGACGAGTTTCGCGAGCGTCTTGCCGGCGATTCGTCGCCGGATTCCCTGTCGGCATTCCTCCTCGAAAGCCTTGGGTAATATAGGTCAAAGCCGCTGCCACTGGAGGCTTGCCATCAAAAGCCGGATGCGATTTCGTCACTCTCCAATCGGCGCCCCCCAAAACCGTGTCCCGTCAGGGGTTCGCTTTTCGGATGGCACCCGCTCCCAACCCATTCCCCGATCATGAAACTCAAGACTCTTCCAATCTTCCTCGCGTTCCTGCTCATGGGCGTCGCCGACGCGATGGGCCCGCTGTCCGGCGCAGTGCAGAAAAACTTCGAGTTGACGCGGTTCGTCGCGACGCTGATGCCGTTCTTTGTCTTCATCGCGTTTGCGATCTTCAGCGTTCCGGGCGGCGTGCTTGCGGCGCGGATCGGCAAAAAGAAGGTGCTTCTGCTCGGTCTGGGATTGAACACGGTTGCCGTGGCCGTTCCGGCGTTCATGAACCCGTCGTTTCCCCTGCTCCTCGCATGTATCTTCCTTCTGGGCGTGGGCACGACCTTCCTCCAGGTGGCGGGCAACCCGATCATGCGTGATGTGAGCGCGGAAGGCCAATACAGCCGCAACCTCGCACTGGCGCAGGGTTTCAAGGGCATCGGCAGCTCGGTATCCGCATTCCTTCCCGCGGTGGTCGGAGGCATCGGCCTGCTCGCCGCCATGGGATGGCGCGGCGCGTTTCCGATCTTTTTCGTATTGATGGCGGTGGCATTCGTGCTCGTCGCGATGATGCACATCGACGAGACGAAAGCCGACGTCCCCCCCGGCATCGGCAGCTCGCTGGCATTGCTTGGCAATCCGGTCTTCGCTCTCGCGGTGCTCGGCATCTTCCTCTACGTCGGCGCGGAGGTCTGCATGGCGACGTTCCTTCAGCCCGCCCTCGCCGGCATCGGCTTCGACGAAAAGCAGGCTGCGCTGTTTGGCCCTTCGACGTTCTTCATCATTCTCACCATCGGCCGTCTCGTCGCGGGCGTGGTCAATGTCAGCCCCTACACCTTCTTCCGCCTCTCCGCCCTGCTGGGCCTGATCGGTATTGGCCTCATCATGACGGGCGTGAACGCCCTTGCCATCGCCGGCGTCGTGCTCGGCGGCCTTGGGTTCGCGAACATCTGGCCGATGCTCTTCTCGATCACGGTCGAGGAGAAGCCCGAGCGCTCCAGTGAGCTCAGCGGCCTGATGTGCATGGCGATCTCCGGCGGTGCGATCGTTCCGCTCGTGATGGGACGCCTCGTGGACGCGAAGATCGCGATGAACATCGCCTTCATCGTTCCGGCGGTTTGCTTCGGCTACCTGCTGCTCCTCTCGCTGAAAGGCGGCAAGGCCAAGGCTGCCTGATTCGCAACGGGACAAGCTCAACCACTCTCCGACTCTCCCATGAAACTCGAAAACGACTCCCGCATTGTCCTGACGCTCGACGCGGGCGGAACGAACTTCCGGTTCGGCGCCATGCGTGGCGGCAAACCGATCACCGACACGGTGGCCCTGCCCTCCAACGCCGACAACCTCGAGAAGTGCCTCGGCAACCTCGTCGAGGGCTTTTCGAAGGTGAAGGCCAGCCTTCCCGAGGCGCCGGTTGCGATCAGTTTCGCGTTTCCGGGACCTTCGGATTATCCGGCCGGCATCATCGGCGATCTCCCGAACCTTCCCGCATTCCGCGGCGGCATCGCCCTCGGGCCGATGCTTGAGGAGAAATTCGGCATCCCGACGTTCATCAACAACGACGGCGACCTTTTTGTTTACGGCGAGGCGATCGCCGGCTTCCTGCCATGGGTGAACGAGCAGCTGGAAAAGGCCGGTAGCCCGAAGCGCTACAAGAATCTCTTTGGCGTCACGATGGGCACCGGATTCGGCGGCGGCATCGTGCGGGACGGCGAGCTCTACATTGGCGACAATTCGGTGGCCGGCGAGGTCTGGACGCTCCGTCACAAGCTGGAGCGAAACTGGAATGCCGAGGAAGGCTGCTGCATCCGCGCCGTCCGCCGCGAATACGGCCGCCTCACGGGCACTCTTTTCGACGATGTGCCGGAACCCAAGGTCCTTTTCGACATCGCGAACGGAAACGCCGAAGGTGACGCGGCGGCTGCAAAGGAAGCCTTCCGCCTCCTTGGAGAGGTCGCCGGCGATGCCATGGGTGAGGCACTCACATTGCTCGATGGTCTCGCAGTCATCGGCGGCGGCGTCTCCGGTGCATGGCCGCTCTTCCTTCCTGCGCTCGTGGATGAGTTGAACGGCACCTTCACGGGCCCCGGCGGCAACACCTTCCGCCGCCTCGCGCCAAAGGCATTCAATCTCGAGGATCCCGCACAGCTGGAAACCTTCCTGAAAGGCGACAAACGCACCGTGCAGGTTCCCGGCAGCACAAAGACTGTCGAATACGATCCGCTCCAGCGCATCGGCGTTGGCATGAGCCGTCTCGGCACCAGCGAGTCCATCGCACTCGGCGCCTACGCATTTGCGGTCAACAAACTGAAATAAGAGGTCCACGGCCTCGCGGGGCATCGCGCACCTCGCGACGAGCGAAGATTTCGTTTGTCGCAGGGCGCGAAGCCTTCGTAGTTGTTTCTCGAAGTGCCAGGAGGGAAGAAGATACCAGCGAAGAAGGCCGCGCTGCGCGGAGGGAAGGAAGTCTCCGCGATGGGATGGATCGAGGACCCCTACGGCGCCGTTCTCCTGGTCAAGCAGGTCCGCGGCCGCAAGCTCTGGACGCTCCCCGGCGGCAAGATCGCGCCGACCGAGCGCGTGGATACCGGGCTCGAACGTGAAATCTTCGAGGAAACCGGCGTGCGTGCGAGCGTCGTTGCCCAGATCGCGTTGTTCGACCGGCCGCAGAAGCGAAACATCACCTTCCTCTTTCGCGCGGCCCTGCGCTCGAACAAGAAGTTCTCCCCCCCCGCCCGCGAGATCGCAGCGGTCGAGTATCGCACGTGCCTCCCGCGGAATGCGTCGCCCTCGCTGCGCCATTTCTGGCAGTTGTTGCGCGGCAGCGATTCGGCCCGGCGTTCCGAGGCCTGACGTTCACACGTCAGCAGGCCGTTTCAAAAAATCGAAACTCCGGGTCCAGGCGCTTCGCGGCTTGACACCCAAACGCGTTCCGCTAGCGTCTCCCCTTCGATTCAATTCCAAGGAGCAGCCATGGCATACACCGAAGTCATCCTTACTGAAAACCTTCCGCCGCTCGGCGCGGAAGCAGACGTCGTTCGCGTCCGCCGCGGCTACGCTCGCAATTTTCTCGTTCCGCAGGGCAAGGCCCTCGAGGTCAACAAGTCTTCCCTTCGCGTCATCAATTCGCTCAAGGCGAAGCGCGCGGAGCGTGAGGCTCGCGAGCTGACGGCCGCCGAGGAGCTGGCCTCCCGCATCAACAAGCTCAAGCTGACGCTCACGCTCGAGACCGGCGAGACCGGCAAGGCGTTCGGCTCCATCACAGCAAAGGACCTCACCGAGAAGGTCGAGGCCGAGTTGAAGAATGTGGAGCTGCCCCGCCACGCCATTGTGCTGGAAAAGGGCATCCGCGAGAGCGGCGACCACGAGGTTCCCGTTCGCCTGCATCCCGACGTCACCGCGAAGCTCAAGGTGAAGGTCGCCGCTGCGAAAGCGGAGAAGTCCGACGAGGAAGAAGACTCCGAGTAGTCGGCGATGCCTGCAGATTCTCCGGCTGAAGCGCCCGAGAATCCCGCCACCAAAAGCGGGCAACGGAAATCCGAAGCGAAATCCCGCGGGGGGAATTATTCCCAAAATGCGTCCGGTTATCTACCGGATGTTCACAGATCCCTGCCGCAAAGTATCGACGCCGAGAAGGGCGTGCTCTGTTCCGCCCTTCTCTCGCCCGGCTCCGTGCTCGGCGAGTGCATCGAGCGCCTCGAGGAGAATCATTTTTATCATCCGGCGCATCAGATCATCTACCGCGAGATGATCGCGCTGCAGAACGCCGCGAAGCCCGTCGATTTCATCACGCTCACGCAGGCGCTCAAGGACAAGGGCGAGCTCGACAAGGCCGGCGGCGCCGCCGCGATTTCCGAGCTCTTCACGTTCGTCCCCACGGCCAGCAACGCCGACTACTACATCGACATCGTCCGCGAGAAATTTCTTCTGCGGCAGCTCATCCAGACCTGCACGGAGTTCGCCTCACGGGCCTACGAGGAGCAGGGCGAGGTGAAGGTCCTTCTCGACGAGGCGGAATCGAAGGTCATGCAGATCGGCGAGGAGCGCTTCAAGGGCGTGTTCGCCGACATGCGGACCGAGGTGATGAACGCGATCGCGAGCATCGAGATGCTCTACAAGAATCGCGGCGGGCTTTCCGGACTTTCCACCGGTTTCAAGAAGCTCGATGAAATGACCGGCGGCCTGCGCGGATCGGAAATGTTCGTCGTCGCTGCGCGCCCCTCGATGGGAAAGACCGCCTTCGCGATGAACATCGCCGAGCATGTGGCCGTCGAGATGGGCAAGGCCGTGGGCGTGTTCAGCCTGGAAATGAGCAGCAGCCAGCTCGTGCAACGTCTGCTTTGTTCCCACGCACGGGTGAACCTCGGCCGCGTGCGCGACGGGTTCCTTTCCCAGCACGACATCACAAAGATCACCAAGAGCGCCGCGCTGCTCTCCAAGAGCCAGATCTACATCGACGACACGCCGGGCATCAGCATCCTCGAGCTTCGCGCCAAGGCTCGACGGATGAAGGACCGCCACAACATCGAGCTCATCGTCATCGACTACCTCCAGCTTCTCCGCTCGACCTCGAGGCGCGCCCAGGACAACCGCCAGATCGAAATTTCGGAAATCTCGAACGGCGTAAAGGCGCTCGCCAAGGAACTCAACATTCCGATCATCGTCCTCGCCCAGCTCAATCGTAATCCGGACTCCCGAACCGGTGCGGCAAAGGGCAAGCCGCGACTGAGCGATCTTCGCGAATCCGGCTCCATCGAACAGGACGCCGATCTTGTCGGACTTCTCGTCCGCCAGGAAGTTTACGAGGACGACGAGGAGGCCAAGGGCGAAGTCGCCGGACAGGGCGAGCTCATCATCGCCAAGCAGCGAAACGGTCCGATCGGCGAAGTTCCGCTGACTTTTCTCAAGGAGTTCACCCGGTTCGAGGATCGCGCGGAGGTTCGCGAAGAGGGCTAGTCCTCCTTGTTTCGCCCGTTTCTACGCGTCGGACCCGCTGGTTTTTCAGTTTCGATCGTCCGTTTGCGGCGCCGGTGACGGCCTTTATACATGCAATCCGAAGCGCGTCCGGAGAACTTCCAGCGTCCGCTCCATCGGAAGACCGACGACATTGGAGAAGGAACCTTCCACCCGCTCGATGAGCCGGCCACCGTCGTCCTGCGCCGCGTAGGCCCCCGCCTTGTCGAGCGGATCGATCGCCGCGAGATACGCATCGATCTGCGGTGCGGCAAGTTCGCGAAAACAAACACGGGTCGTCTCATGAAACCGGATCATCACCCGGTCCGTCCAATGCGCCACGGTGACGCCGGTAATGACCTCGTGAATGCGCCCTGACAACCGGCCGAGCATTTCCGCAGCATGCGCAAGATCGCGCGGTTTTCCGAAAACCTCCTGGTCGAGCACCACGATCGTGTCCGCTCCGATGACGATCGAGACGGGATGTCTTGCAGAGACGGACAGCGCCTTTGCATCGGAATTTGCGATGGCCAGCGCACTTGGCGGGCCGTCGATTTCCACGAGTTCCTCCACCTCGGAGGGAACACACTCGACGGCGCAGCCCGCCTGCCGGAGAAGTTCCACACGGCGCGGAGAACGGGACGCCAGAACGATGGGACGGCCGAAGCCGGGCGATTCAGGACCGTCGGAGGAATGTGGATGCACGCGCCGTCACCAGCCGCCGGCCACCGTCAGAGAATTTCCTCGGGCTCTGGAAATCCGTCGCCCTCGCGGATCGACGCGAGCCTGCGCCGCATCCGCCAGCCGGAATGCGGATACTCACTCACGCGGTTGTAGACTCCGGCGAGAAAGGGAATGACCACCGCCGCACCGGCACCGATCAAGGCAATCGCCGTCTTCTGACGCACATTCGAGTCCAGCTTGTCGGCAACGAGCAAGCCCACTCCGAATCCGACCGCAGCCTGCGATACGGCGACGAGGCTGGTAACGGAAAGGTTCTGACCGAATTTGGAAATGGGTAGCGCCGCCATACGCTTTGCAAGCTAGGAGGCGGATGTGGCATTTTCAACCGCCAAATGAAACGTTCCCTCGGCATTGACCACGGCGACGCGCGGGTCGGTGTGGCCCTCAGCGATGAGCTGGGATTCCTCGCTCATCCGCTGGAGACGATCGAGGTCCGTCATACCGATCCCCTCGCACGCATCCGCGAACTCGCCACCACTCACGATGTCGAGACGATCGTCGTCGGAATTCCCCGCAACATGGACGGATCCCACGGTCCGGCGGCGCAGAAGGTTGCGGCGTTCGTCGAGCAACTCCGCGCCTCGGTATCCTGCACGGTCGCGACACTGGACGAGCGCCTGACCACCGTCTCGGCGCAACGATCCCTTCGCGAATCCGGCCGCAAGGCAAAGGAGCAAAAGGGCGTCGTGGACCAGGCCGCCGCGCAGATCATTCTGCAAACGTGGCTCGATACCCGCGCCGGCGGCATGTCGGACCTGTAGTCGCCAACCGTGAAAAGCTCCCCATCAGGTGACCGCATCCGCCTCACGCTGGCATACGACGGCGCGGCGTTCTCCGGATGGCAGAGTCAATCCGGCGGTGGCGGTGTGCAGGACGCGGTCGAGCGGGCGGTCGCGAAGGTCGCGCATCAACCCATACGCATCCATGGAGCGGGACGCACCGATGCCGGTGTGCACGCGCTTGCGCAGGTCGCCCATTTCGATGCGCCGGCCGGCGTGCGTCTCGCACCGAAGGAATGGCTGCGTGCGCTGAATTCGAATCTGCCAAACGAGGTTCGCGTCCTCCGCGCGACCCGCGCGTCGGCGGACTTTCACGCCCGCTTCTCCGCGCACGGAAAAATCTATCGCTACGAACTGCACTGCGGGGAGGTGCTGCCACCACACCGGTTTCGCCGCGTGTGGCATGTGCCGCAGCCAATGGACCTCGAGCAGCTTCGCGAGGCGGTCCATCTGTTCGAGGGACGTCACGACTTCCGCGCATTCGCGGCAAACCGTGGGGCACCGGTGGAGGATACCATCCGCACGATCCGCGCCGCGCGCGTCGCGCGGAGCGGGTCATCGGTCTCCATCACGTTCGAGGGGGACGGATTTCTCTACAAAATGGTCCGAATGCTCGTTGGCGCCTCCGTCCGCGTCGCACTGAAGCGGGAATCTCCGGAAAAAGTCCGCAGTCTGCTGGTCAACGCCGGACCCGCCAAATGGACCCACGTTGCACCGGCGGACGGACTTTACCTCGTGCGTGTGCTTTATTGAGCCGCACGCGCGACGACGATCGCGTTCTGCTGGTAGTCGAGTTTGACCCCGCCCAGCTGCGCGACGTAATCGAGCACGCTCGATAACGGAACATTCGAGAGCTCGAGAGTGATCTTTGTCTCGTCGCCGTAATCCGTGGGGAACATGCGGACAATGTTCACCGGTCCCTTGTCCGGTGAATGCTCCGCGGCGACCTTCGGCAGGTGGTCGAGCACCGAGCTGAGTGATGCCTCCCTGAACTCGACCTTCGGGACAATGGTCTTCTCGACACGCCTCTTCAGCGCATTTGCCGGCGGCGTTTCCGCCTCAATCCGGAGCAGGCAGGCCTTCGCCGAACGATGCCCGGGCTGGGCTGCGAGCACTTTTTCAAACAGGGCCTTTGCCTGCTCGACATTGCCGCCCGCATAGGCACGAACGCCGCTGGCATAGACTTCCTGCACGGTTTCCGCGAGCAGCGAGCCCGCGACAGACATGACAAAAACGACAAGGGGGAACATGCGTTTCATGATGGGAACCTAAGCCTCTCCCTTCGGATTGCAAACGACCCCGCTTGAACGCACGTTCTCTTTTGCTAGCCTCCGCAAGTGCGCAACCTGTTCCCCGCCGGACTCCTTGTTCTCGCGGTGGCGCTCGCTCTCGCCCCGCGGTCGCCGGCTGAACTCTCCGAAGAAGAGAAACGCTCCCTCTTTCTCAAGGCCCGGGAAGACATGCGCGTCGTTCCAAAGGCGTCCCCCACACCGCGGCCCAAACCCGCACCCGCCACGACACCGCGGCCAACGCCCCGCACAACCCCGACGCCCACTCCGAAGCCGACGCCGGCCCCCACGGCCACGCCCCGGCCAACTCCAGCGCCCACCCCGCAGGCCACGCCGAAATCAACTCCCCGCTCCACGGCCACACCCACTCCGCGTCCGAAGCCCACTCCAAAACCCACTCCGACACCGAAACCAAAGGCCACCCCGAAGCCAAAACCTCAAACCGGCGCGCCGATCGTCATCGAAAAGTCCGGCAAGTCGAAGGACGAGGGACTCGTTCCGGCGCCAACAAAGAAGGGTTGGTCTCTTTTTGGCGGAAGTGGCCAGAAATACAAATACCTCACCCCCGCCGTTCGCGCCGCGATCGACAACGCGAAGGTGAAGAAGGGCCGGTGGAAATACATCATCGTTCACAACAGCGGCACCCGTCAGGGCAACGCGAAGGCTTTCGACAACTATCACAAAAAGGTCCGCAAGATGCCCAATGGGCTCGCGTATCACTTCGTCATTGGCAACGGAACGTCGTCCGGAAATGGCGAGATCGAGATCGGCAACCGCTGGGTCCGCCAGATCAATGGCGGCCACGTCGCCAGCGACTATCTCAACAACATCGCGATCGGTATCTGCTTCGTCGGAGACTTCAACCGCGACATCCCCACCCAGGCCCAGACCGAGGCGCTGAAGGAGCTTATCGACTATCTGCGCCGTCGCTGCGGCAAAACCTCCGAGGGCAAGAACATCTCCGTGAAGGGACACCGGCAGATCAATCCCAAGCCCACGGACTGCCCGGGCAACCGGTTTCCTCTGAAATGGCTGAACTCGACCTTCAAGGATTGACGCACGCAACCCCTGCACGACTGCCGAACCCGCGGGCATGAACATCGGCATCACCGGCGTCACCGGATTCATCGGAGCTCAACTGGCACTGGAAGCGAAGGCACGCGGACATCGCGTGATCGGATACTCCCGGAATCCGCAACCTCGCGGCGATGTCGACGAGATGCGACGATTCACGCTCGACGCTCCCCCTGACCTCACGGACATCGACGCGATCGTCCATCTCGCCGGGGAGTCGATTCTGGGAATCTGGACACCCGCCAAGAAGCGCCGCATTCGGGATACCCGTGTCGCCGGCACGGAGCGCATCGTCGAGGCAATCGAGACTTCGAATTCCCCGCCTCGGGTGTTCGTGTGCGGTTCAGCGATTGGCATCTACGGAGACACCGGCGAGGAGGAGGCCGACGAAGCCAGCCCAACGGGACATGGATTTCTCGCCGACGTCGCCAGGGAATGGGAAGCCGCCGCAAGGGGCGCGACACGCGCCCGCGTCGTGCACCTTCCCACGGGCTTTGTCATTGGTTCCACGGGAGGAGCGATGCGTCTGATCGCGACGGTTTTCCGCACCGGCCTTGGCGGTCGCCTCGGCAGCGGTCGACAGTGGATGTCGCCGATTCACGTCGCCGACGTTGCGGGCATCGCGCTCCATTCGATCGATTCCGAGGCCGTGAGCGGTCCGATCAATGCGGTGGGGCCGGAGGCCGTTCGCAACAGCGAGTTCACGCGTGCGGTCGCTCATGCGGTGCACAGACCCGCCGTGATCCCCACGCCAGCCCTCGCGTTGAAAGTGGTCCTCGGGCAGCTGTCCACGCTTCTCCTGGACAGCCAGCGTGTGCGGCCGACGCGTGCGCTCGAGACGGGCTACAATTTCCGCCATCCCACGGTGCAATCCGCCGTATCTGCTGCGGTCGGTTGAACTTTTTCGAATTTCCCCCTGACCCGGCGGCGGTTTGCCACGAAGATGCGCGCCGCCGGATCCGGTCCGGCAACTCCTCCAACGCAAGAACATGGAAGGCATCCATCTACTGAAGGATTTCGCGACGATTCTCATCGTCGCCGCCGTCACAGGCTGGATTTTTCGCAAGCTCGGTCTGTCCGCGGTGGTCGGCTACCTCGTCGCGGGCATCGCCATCGGACCCTACACCCCGCCATTCACCTTTGTTTCCGACATCGAGCGCATTCGCGCGCTCTCCGAGCTCGGTCTCGTGTTTCTCATGTTCTTCGTGGGCATGGGCCTGAGCTTGAAGCGAATCAAGACGCTGGGTGCAACGGTGGTGATCGCCACCGCGCTCACCGCGACCATGGTGTTCAATCTCTCCCAGCTCTTCTCCTGGGCAATGGGCTGGGACGCGACGATGGGGCTCATCTTTGCCGCGATGCTCATGACGTCGAGCTCCGCGATCATTGTGAAACTGCTCGCGGAGCTCGGTCTCACGCACGAGCGGTTTGCCCAGAACTCGCAAGGCATCACCGTGCTCGAGGACGTCGTCGCCGTCGTCATGCTGACGATCATCGGGTCCCGCCTTCATCTCGCGGGTGAGGCCGGCGGCCGGGACGTCGGCCAGACCCTGTTTCTCCTCCTTGGCTTCACGGTGGTCACCGTCGTGCTCGGACTGATTTTCGTTCCACGTCTTCTTCGCAAGGTCGGGCAGGCCTCGGATGCGGATCTGAAATCCATCCTCGTATCCGGCCTCGTGTTCGGAGCCGGCGTCGCATCGATCAGCGCGGGATTTTCCGTCGCTCTCGGTGCGTTCCTCTTCGGCGTGGTGATCGCGGAAACCGCGTTCAAGTCGCGCATCGAAAAACGTCTGTCCGGGGCGCAGGACATGTTCAGCGCGATCTTCTTCGTTTCGATCGGCATGCTCATCGATGTCCGCGCGTTCTGGGAGAACGCAGGCCTCATCGCGGCCATCTCGGCCTTCGCCATCGTGGCGCGAATTTTCGCGAGCAACATCGGCCTTCTCGCAACCGGCACCCCGGTCCGCCTCGCAGCGAGTTCCGCGGTCATTCTCACGCCGATCGGCGAGTTTGCCTACATCATCGCGCAGCTCGGCGTCGGTGCGAAGGCGGTCCCTGAATCGTTCTACGCGGTGGCCGTCGGCACCTCGATCGTCACCGCCGCGCTCCTGCCGCTGTTCGCGAAAAATGCCGAATCAGCGGGACTGCTGGCCGAGCGTCTCGTCCCAGCGCGCTGGATCAGCCTGCACGAGCGCTACCGCGACTGGCTCGACGACGTTGCAGAGCGATTCGCGAAGAACGCGGTCTGGCAGCTCACGAAGCGGCGCGTGTTCATGACCTTGCTCGAACTGCTGCTGCTCGCCGGGTTGTTTGGATTTGCCACTCCCATCCGGGACGGGATCGGCGGTTTCCTGCAGGAGGCCGGCTACGAAATTGCCGGCTGGCGAATGATCTTCTGGGGCGTCGTTTTCGTCATCGCGGTCACGCTCGTCATCGCGATCTGGCGCGGGCTTCACGCCCTCAGCATGATTTACGCGGAGGCGCTCACGATGAAGGCGGAGCAGGTGGCCGCATTGCGCCCGCTCGTCCAGCTCGCCCTGCAGGCACTGAGTGCCGTGGGCCTTGCCTTGCTCGTCTTCTTTACGTTCCCGATCCAGACCTCCGTCCCCTGGCTCGCGCTGGTGCTGATCCTCGCACCGGTCCTGTTTGCGATGCTCACGTGGCGGCAGCTCATCCGTCTCCACGGTCGTTTCGAGAATTCCCTCGCGTCCGCGGTCGAGGAGGGCGCCGGATCCAGCCGGCTGACCCGCGCCGCCACGGACCGCCGGAATTTGCATTGGGGACTGGAGATTGCTGATTGCGAGCTGCCCGATCACGCCGCGTGCGCCGGAAAATCAATCAAGGACCTCGCAATCCGCTCGAAGTTCGGCTGCTCGATTCTCGAGATCGATCGCCAGGGTTTCGTGATTGCCAATCCGAAGCCGTCCATGGGGCTTTTCCCCGGGGACCGGGTGCTGCTGGTCGGCGCGGAGGCACAGATCGAAAAGGCGCGGGAATTCCTTTCAACCGAGCGGGAGTTTCAATCCGCCGAAAGTGACTTCGACGAGACCGTGCTCGAGACGATCGTGATGCCCTCCGACTCGCCCGCCGCCGGGAAGAGCCTTGCCTCGCTTGGCATCTTCTCCCGCACCGGCGTGCAAATCGTGGGCATTCAAAAGGGAGACCGCCGCATCCTGAACCCCGCAGGCTCCGAAACCCTCGATCCGGGCAATCTGCTGCTCGTCATCGCCACGGCCGCCGAGATCCGCACGCTGGAACGCTGGCTGGAGAATCCGTGGTAGGCGCATCGGGACTTTCCGTTCCCGGCCGGATCGGCCATTAATCGCGCCATGTCCGCGCCGCAGAACGTCATCGCCATCGTCTACGACTACGACCAGACGCTGAGCCCGAATTACATGCAGGACGAGGCGCTCTTCCCGCATTTCGGAATCAATCCAAAGAGTTTCTGGGAGCGCTGCAACGAACTCGTCACCAGCGAGGGCTACGACAACGAGCTCGCCTACATGAAGGCGATTCTCGACTACCTCGGCATGGACCGGCCGACCAACGCGCAGCTCCGCGAACTCGGCACGAAGATGAATTTCTATCCGGGCCTTCCCGAGATGTTCGAGGAGTTCCGCAAGGGGCTTCTCACCCCGGAACACGAGGCGCACGGCATTACGGTCGAACACTACATCATCTCGTCGGGGTTGAAGGTGCTCATCGAGGGCAGCCGACTCGCCCCCTACGTGAAGGCGATTTTTGGGTGCGAGTTTGCCGAGGACTCGACCGGCCGTATCACCTTCCCGCGGCGCGTGATCAGCCACACTCAGAAGACGCAGTATCTCTTCCGCATCAACAAGGGGATGCTCGACATGTCGCAGGACGTGAACGACCACATGCCGCCGGAGCTTCGTCCGGTGCCGTTCACAAACATGGTCTACGTCGGTGACGGACCGACCGACGTTCCGTGCTTCACCGTGATGCGTCGCAACGGCGGACAGGCCATCGCCGTCTACAACCCCGACGACCCCACACGCACGAGCTTCCGCAAATGCTACCAGCTCTGCGTCCACGCCGACCGCGTGAAGAACATCGCCCCCTCCGACTACCGCCGCGGCAGTCATCTGCGCCTGCTCCTCGAGGAGATGATCCACGAGGTCGCCGACCGGATCGTTCAGCGCCGCCGCTCGGACATTGAGGCAGGCACGGTCAAGGCTCCGAAGTATTGAGCTTCTCCGTCACGCCGGGCAATAGATCGAACGAATCCGCCGGGATCGCGCAGATCTCCGGAGCATCGCCGACGCGGACCCACACGCGTCCCTCGTCCGCCTTTCCGATCGCGATGTCCAGCACCGGGTGACGACCCGCCGTGGCCTCCGGGGTGTTCTCGGACAACCACGCATCGAAGAAGATGTGTGCCCGCGGGGCATCGAGGCCGGTCTCGGCAAGTTTCGCCGGGGAGAGTGCGGCATATTCCTCGACGAGCGTTCCGTTCAGCGCGTCCACAAATCCACCGACCTGTTCGTCGGTCAGCGGCCCACGGCTGTCCCTCCATGCATCGCCCTCGCGCTCGATCGTTTCCACATTTCCACCCTGCTCGATCCGGATTGCATCGATCGTATCGAGATTCAGCGACGTGAGGCGGCGGTCGCGAAGGGCATCCGGGGTGACCTGCAGAGCCTCCCACACCTCCGACGGAAGGTGATAAACACAGTCGCGGCCCGTGTATTGCGCCACCACCGCCCTGCCATCGGAATTCGGAACATCACCGCCGACACGGAGCGTCAACGGTCGTTCGACACCCTCCACGGTGAGCACAATCTCCGCACGCGGCTCCGCGAGACCGTAGGCTCCGAGGTCATTCGATTCATCCGCGACAAACTCGAGAATACGCGCGCCAAGCACCGTCTCGAGCACCTGATTGACCCTCGAGTCGTTCGCCATCGTCCGCAGGGGGCGCAGGATTTCCCAACCCTTCGCGCCCCGCACCAGCTCGATCTCCCCCGTGCCGCGTCGGATGGTGAACGCATCAACCTCCCCGGGCACATACGCCGAAAGCCGCCGGTCGCGAAACTCGGCAGGCTCCCTTGCCGCGAGCTTCTGCAGCTCGTCATTCACGACGTGGACATCCCTGGACTCGCCGATGCGCACATACATCCGCCCCGCGCTCGCCGCCTCCTTGCCAAAATAGAGGGTCTCCATTCCGTCGCCGATGAAGTCGATCTGGCTCTTTGGCTCCGCGAGCCCGAACTCCTCAAGGTCCCGCCCCTCCCGCAGCTCTCCCGCGCGGATCACATCCAGCGACCGGGTTTTCGCCGCGGCCTCGAGCAGGGCCATCACCTGCTCGTGGGAGGCGCGGTCCTTCGGCTGCGGGCTGATCCACCAGCCGTCCCGCTGCAGATTGATCTCAAAGGTCCGGTCGCCCGTGCGAATCCGGATGCCGCGAATGACGGCCGGATTCAGGCCCAGCAGGGATTCGCGCACAGCCTCCTCGTCCCGGGTGCTCTGCAGGCGGGGCTCCACAACGAAGAGAAACACGGCGGCGGCCGCTGTGAGCAGGAGCAAGAAAATGGTTCCCCAGCGACTCATGCGCGGCGGCGGATCGCGACAACGAGCCCGAACAGGGCGACAAGTCCGGGCATCACGACAAGCGTGTAAAGACCGAGACGCTGCATCTGCGAATCGGTGAGATTGAGGGCGAAATTCGAGATGGTCTTCGGCACGACGCCCGTGCGCTTCGAGGAGTCGAGCAGGCGGTTCAATGCACTGATCGCGAAATCGAGATTCCCCGGCGCCTGGCGGACGACCTCGTCATCGAGGAATCCACCGCTGCCCACCACGACCATGCGTGAGGTCGCGACATCCGTTTCCTCGGCGGCAGTGCCACCTTTCTCCGCGGAGGCGCCGACGATCGCCGGCTGGGTGTCGACCCCCTCGTCAAAGGCCGTCTCCTCGAGATTTTCGTAACGGGTCTCACCCCAATACAACTCACCGGCCTGGATGAGCGGACGAAGCTGGACATCCTGCCGCGCCGCGGTGCGGGTCTCGAGCGCGAGCGACTGCGTCGGCTCGGGCAGCACCGCATTGACCGTGCCCAACCGCTTGGTAATCGCAGCATCGGGGAGGAATCCGCCCACGACGACCTTGATGATGTTGATCGTCCCCGGACTCGTCGGCGACGAGAAGATCCGCAACACACGATCGTCCCGTGGAATGATGCCGACAGGTGCGAGAAGCTTGTGGAGATTTGGCGTATCCGCGTCGGGATCGAGGAGAATGAACAGGCGCCCGCCATTGTCCCAATAGTTCTTCAGCACCTCGAGTTCGCCATCGGCGAGATCCAGTCGTGGCGCAATGAGACATACCGCGTCAGCGTCCTCGGGCACGGCCAGCATGGACAGCAGCGGGAGGCCCATCGCCTCGGCATTCTGCCGGTCGAGGAACTCGAGAAGGAGCTGGAGGTCCTTCGCCTCGCGCTCGCCGTGACCGGTCACGAAATAGACCTTCGACTTCTCGGGATCGAGCAGCTCGATGAATGCCGCTGTCAGCGCGGCCTCACCCTTGAACGCAACGAGTCGCGGCGGATCGCCGATTTCCAGTCCGCTCAGATCGAAGTCTCCAAGCTCTGCGAGCGGGATCGTTTTCTTCCGATCCCCGTAGGCGAGAAGAAGCGAACTCTCCGCACCCTCGAATGCAAACTCCGCCTGAGCCTCACGGGCGCGGCCCGGTTCCCGCGACGGATCGATCGTTTCCACCTCGATCTTTCGACGTCCGGAAAACTCCAGCTCCTTCAGCAGGCTCTGCGTGTCCGCATGAACCATCGTGCCAAGCCCCTGATCCGTGGGCGACGAATAGAGCACGATCTTTATCGGCTGCGAAAACTCGCGGATCACCTGCTTTGTCTGCTCGGAGAGGGAAAACTTCTGCGAACGCGAGAGGTCCCAGCGTTTGTAGTAATGGAAGCCGATGTAGTTCGCCGCGACAAAGAGGAACACCACGCACACCGACTGCAGGAGCAGATTGAAGCTGATCCCCGCACGCGAAAAACTGGTTGGAGTCGATTTCCTCGCCATGACTCAGACTTTCCAGCGCCGGTATTGGAAGACCTGGAACGTGAAGAAGAGCGTCAACGCCGTGAGGCTCAGGTAGAGCACAACCGGCCGCGTATCCAGGAGTCCCTGGGAGAACGACGCCATGTGCGCGATCGGCGAAAAATATTCCGTAAACTCGCGCAGCAGGCGGCTCACGTTCGGGAACCACAGGCTGTAGAGTCCCCAGAAGAACAGCAGCGAGATCGCGACGAACGAAATGATCGCCGCGACGATCTGGTTGCGCGTGAGCGCCGACGCGAGACAGCCGATCGCGAGATAGAACATGCCCAGCAGCAGAAGCATCGCATAGGAGCCGATGAACACACCGGGTGAGCTCCCCGCGGACAACCCGGTCTGCCACCAGAAGATCAGAAAATAGAGGCCCGTCGGCGCCCAGAGGACGACGTAGAAAAACAGCGCACCGAGATACTTCGCCAGCAGGACCTGCGTGTCGCGGACGGGCGCCGTCATCAGCGCCTCGATGGTCCCGAGTTTGTATTCCTCCGCGAAGAGCCGCATCGTGATCAGCGGAAACGGCAGCACGAATCCGAACCAGAAATACGGCGTGTTGAAATACACCTCGAGCACCGAGAGCCGCGGCATGCCGCTCTGGTTGATGAGATTCACCGTCTGGTAAAAATTGAACCCTGTCAGCAGCAGGAAGAAAAACAGGATCACGTAGGCCGCCGGCGAGCGGAACACCATCGCGACCTCGCGCTTCCAGAGTGTGAAGAATTTTCTCATCTCAAGTCAGGCTGGGTGCGCGTCATTCCTCCGGATGCGTGATCTCGGTGAAGACATCCTCGAGCGTCACCCGGTTGCGGCTGAGTTCGCGCACGGGCCAGTTTTGTTTCACGGCGAGCGCATGAATGGCTTCGCGCGGGTCGGCGTCGATCTCGGTCCCCACCGCAAAGACGGCCCACTCGCCCTCCTCGGTGGCGGTCACTGAGCGAACGCCCGCGATCTCCGCCAGCGCGTCCTTCGCCTTCTCCAGGTCGGCCACCTTCGCCTCAAGCCTCACGTCGCCGGTCGCATGAAGCCGCGCGCGCAGGTTCTCCGGGGCGTCGGAGGCCTCGATCCGGCCGCGATTGAGGATGAGCACTCGCGAGCACGTCAGCTCGACCTCGGGCAGGATGTGCGTGGAAATCAGGATCGTGTGATGCCGGCCGAGGTTCTTGATGAGCTCGCGCACCTGCCGGATCTGGTTCGGATCGAGTCCGATCGTCGGCTCGTCGAGAATCAGCAAATCCGGCTCGTGAACCATGGCATCCGCGAGTCCAACGCGCTGCCGGTAGCCTTTCGACAGATTCCCCACGAGCTTGCGCTCCACATCGCGCAGTCCGCAGAGATCCATCACGTCGCCAATGCGCTCCTTCATCCGGCGGCCGCGCACGCCCTTGAGCGCCGCGCGATAGCGGAGGTATTCCGTCACGCGCATGTCGCTGTAGAGCGGCACGTTCTCCGGCATGTAGCCGATGCGCTCGCGCGCCTTGAGCGATTGTTTGAAAACGTCGAAGCCCGCAATCTCGGCCCGCCCGCTCGTCGGCGGCAGATAGCACGAAAGCATCCTCATCGTCGTGCTCTTGCCCGCGCCATTGGGGCCGAGGAACCCGACGATCTCGCCCTTGCCCACCTCAAAGCTGATGCCGTTGACGGCCGTGAAGCCGCCGTAGCGCTTGGTGAGGTTCTCGACTTTGATCATGCGTCAGTGGGAAGGGAGAGTGGAACAGAAGAAAACGAAGACAACAACGAGGCAAATCTCAATCTTCGTTTCCGAGATTCGCTTCTGTTCGAAATTCCCGCCCGCTCCTAAACAAAAACCGGACCGTCGCGCGTCCTCCTCCGGATGTCCCTTCTCGAACGCCTCTACGACGACCACGCGCAGGTCATGTTTGCCTTTGCGCTGGATCTCACCCGCGACGAGGCGGATACCCGGGACATCCTCCAGTCGATTTTCTGCCGGATCGCGGAGAAGCCGGCGCTCCTGCGCGGTGTCCGCGACGAGCGGGCGTTCCTCCTGCGGATGGTTTACACGCGGGTCGTCGACGCCTCCCGCCGTCGCACCGTGCGCGAAGCGCATGCCGCGGACGCGCCAGCGATCTTCGACTCGCCCGAGGACCCGGATGCCGCGCAATTTCGCGAGTCCCTTGCCGCCGCCCTCGACGAAATTCCCACCGACCAGCGCGCCATCGTCCACCTGAAGCTCTGGCAGGGGCTCACGTTCGACGAGATCGCGCGAACACTCGACATCCCGGCGAACACCGCCGCCAGCCGCTACCGCTACGGCATAGACAAACTCCGCACGCTGCTGCGTCCGCTTTACGAGGAGATCCGATGACTCCATTCGAAGAAAAACTGGCCGGCATCCCCCGGCGCGAAATTCCGCCGGAATGGCGCGGGGAAATCCTCGCCGCGGCCTCACGAACGACCCACCCCCTTCCGGACCGGGAAACACGCATTCCATTCGTCCCGCGAATCGCATGGGGCGCGCTCGCCGCCGCATGGGTCGTCATCGCAATTTTGAATTTTTCCGGACCCCGCGGCGAGGAACTCTACGCCGTCACGCCCATGGAATTTCGCGGCCCCCCGCCAACCGCTCGGGAACTCCTTGCCTATGCCGAGTGGCAGCATCGCCTGCTCCTCGCCCTCGCTGACGAACCGAATGTCATTTTCGATCGCCGCACCATTCCGCACCCCCGCAATCTATGAAGCCAATCACCCGCACGGTTCTCCGCTACACGGCCTTCGTGATCGCCGCATTCGTTACGATCGTCGTCCTCATCGGATCCTGGATTTCCTTTCAAGGCCGTCGCGAATGGGCCGCCGCCAAAGCAGAACTTCTCGCACGCGGCGAGAAGCTGTCGCTGGTCGAACTCGCGCCTCCGGAGATTCCCGACGAGCGAAATTTCTTCGCGGATCCGTTGTGGGAGGAAGTTTTTGCCGTAAATGCGGATGGAAGCCGCGCCGTTCCTTACCAACAACGCCGCCTGAATGCGTTTGGGGAACGAATCTCTCCGGAGCTGAAACACGAAATGGACACCGTGTTTGACGGAACGCCGTTTCAGCTGAAGTCAGACATGCGCCGGTATGCTGCCGGTCGGGCGGCCTACAACCTTCCGTCACTTGACGATCCCAAACGCCGCCAAAAGGCTTCGCATCTGATCCTCGAAACGCTGGCTCCTGTTGCTCCGCTCCTCGACAAGATCGAAGCGCTCCTCCAACGTCCGGACGCACGGGCACCCATCGCCTATGAGTTGGGCTATCGAGCTCCGCTCGAGCATTTTGGCTATTTCCTGGACCTCAGTGAGGCGTTCTCCGCTCGCGCGATCGCAAAGCTCGCGCTCGGTGACCCCAACGCCGCTGCTGGCGATATTCTCACCGACCTTCGACTGGCCGATGCTTTGCGATCGGAACCCCTTCTCATCTCCCAGTTAGTCCGGGATGCCGTGATTGGGAAAGTGCTCACCGCACTCGACGTCGGCATTTCCATGAATGCCTGGACAGAGGAAACGCTCGCTCCGATTCAAAACGCCCTCGAGTCCACCCGCTCAATGGAAACGCTCACACGTGCATTGCGCGGCGAGCGAGGAGGAGGAAACCACGTCTTCGAGAGTCTCCATGCCGGAGCGAACAACAAGGACAACGTCTTTCGCATCGTTGCGGGGGCTTCCAACAACGCCGTTCCTCCGCGACCACTCTCACCGCCGGAACAGGCTGCCTATCTTGCCATGTTCCGCCCGGGCGATCAGGCGCTCCGCAATCGAACCATCCAGAAATGGATCGACGCGATAGAAAAGGACGGAGACCTCGGTATCGATCCCGCGAAGCTCTACGATCCCGCAGAGTCACTGGACGCGAATCCGTTCGCCTACCAGCGTTTCCATTTCTCGATTCTCGGTCTTTCGAGTCTGCACGATTCCATCGTCAAACGTCTCAGGACCCAGGAAGAGATCACCCTCACGCTGATCGCCTGCGCGCTCGAGCGCTACCGATTCAAACACGGCACCTATCCCGAGACCCTCCGCGATCTGGAGCCTGAATTCCTCACTGCGATTCCGCGACCGGTGATCGCGGGACAAACCTTCCACTACGAGCCGCTCGGCGACCACTTCCGGCTATGGTCGGACGGCTGGAACCAGACCGACGACGGAGGCAAACCCGAGCGCAACGCCAGCATTGGCGACTGGGTCTGGGGTGCGCGGTAGCGAATCCCATCTCTCGCCTGGAACACGGCGCATCGGTTCCATCTCTTCCCCTTTCCATGCCCGCTGCGAGCGTGCATCCTTCGCTTCCGGAGCGCCAACCTCGCGCCTCCCCCAATCCAATCATGGATCCAGAGCAAGAAAAGACCTCGCGAATCGCGATCCTTGCCTTCGCAATCCCCCTCGGTCTTTTCGCCATCGTCCTCGCGGCTGCCGTGATTATCTCTGTCGTGGGCCACGCAAAATGGAACCGCACGAAGGCCGACCTCCTCGCACGCGGGGAGAAGCTGTCCCTGCGGGATTTTGAACCGCCGCCCGTTCCAGACACGGAAAATTTCTACGCCGACGAGGTCTGGTGGGAAATTACGGACCGTGCCGGCAATCCCGGGCTTCTTGCGCCGTCCGGCCGGCGGCAGATCGATGTGCTCGAAACGCCCCTGTCGAAGGAATCGATCGAATCGCTTCGACGACTGGTTCCGGATTTCAGAGATCAGACCTCCTGCACCCTGAAAGCGGCTGTGACAGCGGCAGCAGCCGCGCTCGAGAAATCCTCCGATGTCGAGGCGCGAAAAAGCCTGGCTCGCTTCATCCTCACGGAAATCGAGCCCGCGAATCCCCTGCTCGAGCGCATCAACGGGCTTCTCGACCGCCCCCTGGCCCGAACGCCCCTGGTCTACGATCAAGCCCTCCTGGTCTCGACGGATCACCTCGCGCCGATTCTCAACATCAGTCAGGCCTTGCGGGCACGGGCCACTGCAGCCATCGCCGAAGAAAACGCCTCGTCAGCCGCCACCGACATCCGCGACCAGTTTCGGCTGGCTGCCACGCTTTCGGGAGAACCTCTCCTCCTCACAGCTCTGGTGAGGATGTCGATCCTCGCCTTCGCCGCAGAATGCGTCCGGGTGGGGATGAATGGGTGGGAGGATGCGGACCTCGAGACTTTCGAATCGCAGATCGCGCAGATCGATCTGCTCTCAGACCTTCAAACCACGGTGAGGGCCGAGCGCGGAGGCTTGAATGACACGGTGGACGCACTTTCGAACAAGCGGATGACACTTTCGGACCTCTATGGCGGCAGGCCCACGCCCCCTCTCCTGAGCTTCGGATTCGTGATTTACACGGCCATCTCGATGGAGGCCGACCGCGCCAAATCCAACCTGCAGATGCAACAATGGATCGATGCCCTGTCGGCACCTCGCGAACATGGCCTCACCCCATCCGCGTTCGCCCTTCCGCGGAAGTCGACGGGACTCGACTGGTTTCATCAACGTCTCTTCACCGAGATGGTCGTCCCAAATATCGAAACCGCCACCTCCAAAGCGGCACGCATTCAGTCGCAACTGGACCTTCTTCGGATTGCCTGTGCGCTCGAACGTTTCCGGCGCGCCGGCGGCGCTTACCCATCGACGCTCGAAGAACTGGTCCCGGCCTTTCTCCCGACGATTCCCTCCGACATCATGACCGGCGCCCCGATGCGATACATTCGCGACACGCCGGACGACTTTCGCTTGTGGTCCGTAGGCTGGGATCGAATCGACGATGGTGGTGTCGCGCCAACATCCCGCGGATCCACCGCCAAAGGCGACTGGATCTGGGAATCCCCGCCCGCCGCACGCTGACGTCAAGGTGGCGATTTTCCCGGTTGCCGGATTCCAAAAAAGACCGGACGCTCCCGGTCGAACGATGCTCGAGCCGCGCCGCCACCGCCCCTCCGCCCGCCGACGCCCGCGCAGACCTCCGGCCCGGCGCCGCGGTCTGCGCGCCACCCCGCTCGCATGGGGCATCCTTGTCGCAGGGGTCATCAGCGCCGGCGCGCTGGCGTTCTACGGCATCCTGAACGGAGGGTTCCGGCCTGACGCGGAGTGGCGCAATCTGGTCACGGAATTGACGGCACGGGGCGAACCCCTGTTCTTTTCGGACGTCGTGCCTGCGGAGGTTCCGGACGAGGAAAATTTCTTCGGCGCGCCGGTGTTCGACGGCCTCGCCTCGGGTGCTCCGCAATCCGATCTCCTCCAAAAGGCCGGGCGCCCCCTTGCCGGAAAACGCGCAACGGAGCTTCTCTCCGCCACCGCGCAGCCCGACGGCGGCGTCCGCCTCGACCCGATCGCGGACGCGTTTGCTGCCGAGCAGCTGCTCGATGCGGAATATCTCCTGCCCGCCGACCGCGTCATCGCCGGGATGCGCGGACTTGGAATTTCCTTCGATCCGCTCGCGGAAGCGGCGAAACGGCCCGGAGCGCGCTTCGAGATCGATTATGCGTCCCTTTCCCCGGCATTGCCTCACCTCGGGCCGGTCGAATCACTCGGCAACTGGCTGGCCATCGACGGCCTCGCCCGCATCGGCGTCGGCAACGGCACTGCGGCCGCAGCGGATATCCTGATAATCACCCGACTCGCCGACGCGCTGTCGAACGAGCCGTTCCTTGCCTCGCAGCGCACCCGGCGAAATCTCCTCAGCCTCGCCGCCGGCTGCATCCGCGCCGGCATCGACGGCGAGGTGTTCGACGATGGAACGCTCGAGCGTCTTTCCGCCGCGCTGCAATCCGCCCGGCCCGTTGAGGATTTTGCGCGCGCGGTGCGCGGCGAACGCGCCGCCCTGAATACCGTCCTCGACGACAGGCATTCCGATCTCCCGCAGGCGGATGCGAAGCTCTGTGAAGCATGGCTCGGCGCGGGACCGGACGCGTTGTCTCCCCGCGAGCTGCGTGCGCGCCGGATTGCCGCCAACACCGCCATCCAGGCGTTTCTCGATCAGCTCGGCAATCCCGCCGGCATCGTGCCCGCCGCCTTGCTGCCCCCTCCCGACATGCCCGCTCCTCCACGAATCGCCGACCTCGCCGCGGAGGCCGGCGCATTCGCCCAAGTCCAGACCTACCTCGCGCAGGCTGTGATCGCCTGCGCGCTGGAACGTCACCGATTCGAACAAGGCCAGTTTCCGGAAGCCCTCGAGGCGCTCTCCCCGGATTTTCTTCCAGAACTTCCCCTGGATCCCATGACCGGCCTCCCTCCATCCTATGAGAATGACGGAACCTCCTTCATCCTCACTGGGGGCGGCTGGAATGGGGGACCGGCGTGGATTTGGAAAGGTTGAGGAAAGCTTGACCGCTTCCATTTGCCACGCGCGGGCAAAGTCTCCATAGTCCCCCTCCGCGCGCACGGCGCGCATGGTCCTACAATCAGCAGATTCGAATCATGGCCTCGTTTCGTTGGGTTTTTCTCGTCCTTCTCCTCACCCTCGGATCCCCGTTGCTGGCAGCAACGGGCGGCGATGTCCCCGACTTTCCGCTCCCGCTGGAAGCCTACCACGATGAGAACATCCCAACGCTGACCGGCAAACTCTGGTCCCGGGTGAAACAGGATCCGTTCAATCTCGTCGGCACCGTCATTTTCTTCTGCGCGATCGTTCACACGTTCCTGGCGTCCCGCTTTCTCGCCATCTCGCAGCGGCTGCATCACAAGTTTCATGAACTCGAGGAAGCGGAGAAGCATCCGCAGGACGGACCTATCCACGCCCGCAAACGCGACTGGCTGCAGGTCAAGATGACGTTCTTTCACTTCCTCGGTGAGGTGGAGGCCGTCTTCGGCATCTGGCTTATCCCGCTTGCGATCGCGGTCGTGGCATTCGGGGGCATTGGCAGCCTTTTCGGATACATCGACCATGTAAACTTCACCGAGCCGATCTTCGTCGTGGCAATCATGACGATTGCCAGCTCGCGACCGATTCTGAGGTTCGCCGAATCCGCGCTCGCACGGGTCGCCGGAATCGGCGGCGGCACCCCCGCAGCCTGGTGGCTTTCGATTCTGACCGTCGGACCGCTCCTCGGCTCGCTGATCACCGAGCCCGCGGCGATGACGATCTGCGCGATCCTGCTCGTCGACCGGTTTTACCAGCTCAAGCCCTCGATGCCGCTGCGATACGCCACGATCGGCCTGCTCTTCGTGAACATCTCGGTCGGTGGCACGCTGGTTCACTTCGCCGCGCCTCCGGTGGTGATGGTCGCAAGCGCATGGGATTGGAACCTGCCGTTCATGTTCCTCCACTTTGGCTGGAAGGCGATCATCGGCATTTTCATCGCGAATACCCTGTTCTTTTTCTGGTTCCGGAAGGAGCTCGTCGCCCTTTCGGTGAAGGACGACGAATCGATCTACGTGAAGTCCGTGCCGGGCTGGATCACGATCACACACGTCCTGTTCATCGGATGGACCGTGTTCGTCGCGCACCACGCGGCGCTTGTCGTGCTGGGCCTCCTGTTTTTCATCGCCTTCACGCAGGCCACGGAGCGAAACCAGGACATCATCAAGCTGCGCTCGCCACTGCTCGTCGGCTTCTTCCTGGCCGCGCTCGTCGTCCACGGCGGGTTTCAAAAATGGTGGATCGCACCCGTGCTGGGCAGCCTCGGCGAATGGCCGCTGATGATCGGCTCCACAGTGCTCACCGCATTCAACGACAATGCGGCCATCACCTATCTCGCCTCGCTGGTGCCAAACTTCAGCGACGAACTGAAATACGCCGTCGTAGCGGGCGCGGTCACCGGTGGCGGCCTCACGGTCATTGCCAACGCCCCCAACCCGGCGGGCCAGGCCATTCTTCAGAAATACTTCGGCGAGAACGGCGTGAATCCCGGGAAGTTGTTCCTGGCCGCCCTCCTCCCGACCATCATCATGGGCGCCGCCTTCATGCTGTTGCCATAAAAAGGGACGCAAGACCCATTTGACCGGCGATTTTGCGAAAAAACCGACCGCCGCAACGACTCGCCGCCAAACCGAAAAATCCGGCCCCCGCCGCCCCCGAGGTCGGCGGGAATGTCCGCTTGCGATCCCCGAAAGAATGGCCCAATCTGCATGGCGTGCGGGCAGGACCGGGTCCTTCGCCCGCGCAGATTTCTCTCTTCATGAATAGTTCTTTTACCGCCCGTTGGAACGAGGCGTTGATCGACGACAACTACGAACGCTGGCGTCAGAATCCAAACTCCGTGGGGGCCGACTGGGCCGCCTTCTTCGAGGGCTTCGAACTTGGCTGTGCCAAGCCGCAGAAAAACGGCGCGGCGCCTGCCGGTGCGGGTGCCGGAACTCTCGACACTCCGCTTGGCCGCAGTTCCCTCGAAACCCGCGTGGACGGCCTCGTCTACGCCTACCGCACGCTCGGCCACTCGATCGCGAAGCTCGATCCGCTCGCGACACAGCCGCGTGAAAATCCGCTTCTCACGCTCAAGGAACTGGGATTCACCGAGGCCGATCTGGACACCGAGGTGTCCTCGCGTTTCTTCCGCGACGGGAAAAAGATGAAGCTCCGCGAACTCATCGCCGAGCTCGAGAGCATTTACTGCGACACGATCGGCGCGGAGTTCATGCACATCCAGAATCCGCGCATCCGAAACTGGGTGCGCGACCGGATGGAAAACCGCACCGACTGGGCGAAGCACGACGCACCGATCCAGCGCGACGTCTACCGCAAGCTCCTCGAGGCCGAGGAATTCGAGCAGTTCCTTCACACGAAATACCAGGGCAACAAGCGCTTCTCCCTCGAGGGCGGCGAGGCCCTCATCATCGCCCTCGACGCCGTCCTGCAAAACTGCCCGAAGCGCGGCATCAAGGAAATCGTCATGGGCATGGCCCACCGCGGCCGCCTCAACGTGCTCGCGAATTTCCTGAACAAGCCGCTGAGCATGATCTTCAACGAGTTTTCGGAAAACTACGTTCCGGACTCGGTGGGCGGCAGCGGCGACGTGAAATACCACCTCGGCTACCAGACCGTCCGCACGCTCGCCGACGGCAGCGAGGTCGCAATCAATCTCGCGGCAAATCCGAGCCACCTCGAGGCCGTCGATCCCGTTGTTCAAGGCAAGGCCCGCGCCCGCCAGCGCGTGCTCGATGACACCGTCGAGCGCAAGAAAGTTCTTCCGCTGCTCGTGCACGGTGACGCGGCGTTCATCGGCCAGGGGGTCGTCGCAGAAACGTTCAACATGTCGCAGCTCCCCGGCTATCGCACCGGCGGCACGCTGCACATCGTCGTGAACAACCAGATCGGATTCACGACGCTGCCCGAGGACGGCCGCTCGACGCGCTATTGCACCGACATCGCGAAGATGATCGCCGCGCCGATCTTCCACGTGAACGGCGAGGATCTCCTCGCGGTCATTCAGGTCGCGGAGATCGCCACGGAGTTCCGCCAGGAATTCGGGCGCGATGTCGTCATCGACATCTACTGCTACCGGCGCCACGGGCACAACGAGCTGGACGAGCCGACATTCACCCAGCCGAACCTCTACAAGCAGATCTCCGAGCACCGCCTGCTCAGCGAAATCTTCGCGGACGAGATCCTTCAGCTCGGAGTGATTTCCCGCGACGAACTCACCGACATCGAAACCGAGACGATCGCGGAACTCGAGACGGCGCTCGCCGAGGTCAAGGAGAAGGAGAAACAGAGGAAGAGCAAACCCGCCGACGAAAAGAACGAACTCGCGGGCTCCACGGCGATCTTCCAGCCGCCCTATTCCCACGATCCGGCCGACACGGCAATCACCCCGGAGACGCTCGAGAAGATCGTCACCGCGTTGACGACCGTGCCCGAGGGCTTCCGCATTCTTCCGAAGCTCCGGCGCATCCTGCTGGAACGCCGGCGCAAGATCTGGCGCGACGGCGGGCCCTACGACTGGGCGTTCGCCGAGGCGCTCGCATTCGGCTCGCTGCTGCTCGAAGGCACACCCGTGCGCCTCTCCGGACAGGACAGCCGCCGCGGAACATTCAGCCAGCGCCTCAGCGTGCTTTACGATGAGGTAACCCGCGAGCGCTATATCCCGCTCAACAACCTCGCTCCCGATCAGGCCCGCTTCTGCGTCTACAACAGCCCGCTGTCGGAATACGCCGTGCTCGGTTTCGACTACGGCTACTCGATGGACTACCCGTCGATGCTCTGCCTGTGGGAGGCGCAATTCGGCGACTTTGCGAACGGCGCGCAGATCATCATCGACCAGTTCATTGCCTCGTCGGAGGCGAAGTGGCAGCGCCCCAGCTCCATCGTCATGCTCCTGCCCCACGGCTACGAAGGCCAGGGACCGGAGCACTCCAGCGCGCGACTCGAGCGGTTCCTCCAGCTCTGCGCGGAGGAGAACATGCAGGTCTGCAACTTCACGACGCCCGCGCAATATTTCCACGCGCTGCGCCGACAGATCCGCCGCACCTACCGCAAACCGCTAATCATCATGACGCCAAAGAGCCTGCTGCGACTCGAGCAGGCAGTGTCACGGAGCGAGGATTTCACGAACTCCCGGTTCTACGAGATCCTCGACGATCCCGCGAAGCCGAAGAAGGCCGATCGCGTCATTCTCTGCACCGGCAAGGTCTACTACGACCTGCTCGCCTACCGGGAAAAGAACGGCCTCAACGACAAGGTCGCGATCATTCGCATCGAGCAGATCTATCCGCTCCACAGCGAGAAGTTGAAGCGGATCGTCGCGGGCTACAAATCCGCGAAGACCATCGTCTGGTGCCAGGAGGAACCGCAGAACATGGGCGCGTGGTTCTTCCTCGCCTACCGTCTCGCCGACCTGCTCAGCTCGACGATCAAATACGCCGGGCGCCCGCCCGCCGCCAGCCCCGCCACCGGATCGATCGTGATGCACAAGAAACAGCAGGCCGCGCTGGTCAAGGACGCCTTCACCATCTAACAGTCGCACCTTCTCCTCGCGCATGAGCACCGAAGTCAAAGTCCCCGCCGTTGGTGAATCCATCTCCTCCGGCCTCCTCTCCGTCTGGCATCGCAAGGACGGCGATCACGTCACTTCCGGCGAAGTCCTCTTCACCCTCGAGACCGACAAGGTCTCGACGGAGGTCAACGCCACGGAAACCGGCATTCTCAAGGTCCTCGCCGCCGAGGGCGAGGAGGTGAAGATCGGGCAGGTCGTTGCGACGATCGAGCCCGCCGCCGCAGCCCCTGCTCCCAGGAAGGAGACGCCCGCTCCGGAGCCGAAAAAGAAGGAAGAGAAGCCGGCCGCCGACACATCGCCCAAGGCACAGGTCAAGCCTGCGGAAGCCGAGGAAGCAACGCCTCCGCCCGCCCCGAAAAAGGAAACGCCCGCTCCGGAAGCTCCGTCCGAAAAGCCGGCCGTGAAGCCCCGTGCCGCCGCGCCGGACGATCCGCGCACAACGCGAAAGAAGCTTTCCCCGTTGCGTCGGAAGATCGCGACCCAGCTTGTGGCCGCCCAGCAGAACGCCGCCATTCTCACGACGTTCAACGAGTGCGACATGAGCGCCGTCATCCAGCTCCGCAAGGACATGCAGGAGGACTTCCAGAAGCGCCACGGCATCAAGCTCGGGTTCATGTCTTTCTTCATCAAGGCGGCGGTGGATGCCCTCAAGGCCGTTCCCGCAATCAACTCCCGCCTCGATGGCGACGAGCTAGTCATCAACCACTACTATGACATCGGCGTCGCCGTTGGCACCGAGAGGGGGCTTGTGGTTCCCGTCGTGCGGGACTGCGACCACAAATCCTTCGCGGAGGTCGAGAAGGACCTCGCCGACTACGCCGTGAAGGCCCGTGAGGGCAAGATCGCACTGGAGGATCTCCAGGGCGGCGTCTTCACCGTGTCGAACGGCGGCGTCTACGGCTCGCTCATGAGCACGCCGATCCTGAATCCGCCGCAGAGCGGCATTCTCGGCATGCACAAGACGCAGGAGCGACCGGTCGCCGTGAATGGCCAGGTCGTCATCCGCCCGATGATGTATCTCGCGCTGAGCTACGACCACCGCGTCGTCGATGGCAAGGAGGCCGTAACCTTCCTCGTCCGCGTGAAGGAGTGCATCGAAAATCCGATGCGCCTTCTCCTCGGCACGTAATCCGGAAATGGGGCGGCTCTCCAGGGCCGCCCTATCCGCCGGCTGCAGGTTCCCGGCGAATCAAAACCGTCGCGCGGCGAATTCACCGACCTTGCGCGACGCATAGGCGGTGAGCAATGGCTGCACGACCGGAAAGAGCATCCGCAGCGCGGCGATCAAGACGCCGAGGATCGTGACCTGCTTCGCCGACTCCACAGCCTCGGCGCCGGCGGTCTTTTGCCGCCGGGCCTTCCGCGCCTTGCGGCGACCGGCAAACAACCACCCGATCGCGGCGGCTCCACCGAGCCAGGGAAGCGGCTTGCTCGCAACGGATCGGCGCGCCTTTCCCACAAAATCGAGTTCCCTGCGAAGCGCCGAATAGTCCCCACGGATGGCGACGCGGCTGGCTTCGAGTTCGCGACGAAATTCTTCGATGCGGTTCATGGATTCGGACCGCGCATGGCGGCAATGTCACGCCGGATTTCCTCGGCCGTGGCCCGGAAAACCGGCGTGCGGTAGCGCGCCTTCACGTAGAGGGCGCAACCTGCGACAACCAGAAAGTGAAGGATGGCAAAGCCGAGCGTGATCCAGATCCAGCTGACGCCTGCGACCTTCGCGAGCAGGAAGGCAATGAACAGCAGCGCGAAGATGTAGCCGAAGCCCAGCATCACCAGCGCGATGCCCACGGCGAGCGCCAGCCGCAGGTAAACACCGGCGGCCTGCCGGGCCTCCTCGCCTGCCAGGCCGGCCAGCGCCTGGAGATGCCGGCTGAACGAGGAAAAAAGTCGCATGGCCTCCGCCGTGACGCCCCGGGGCGGGGCGGCGGAAGAGGCGCTTTCCGGCGGAGCGCCGGCGGGCGGAGTCATTCGGCGGGAGCGGAAAACGTCGCCGGGATCAGCGACGCATGATGAGCCCGATCACGAAGCCGACGCCGAGCGCAATGCCGACGGCCTGGAGCGGATTGTCCCGAATGTATTGCTCGGTCTCGTCCTGGAGCGTCTGCGCCTTGGTAGTCGCACCGCTGAGAGCCTCGCGGGCGCGGCCCTTGTATTCCTCGGCCTTTGACGCCGCCTGTTCACGGATGTTTTTGTATTTCACGTTGGCGGCCTCGCTGAGGTCCTTCGCAGCTTTGCTGAGGTGTTCCTTGCTGCTGGCAATGGCGGTCTGCGCGCGCTTCTTGCCAGTCTCGAAAACCTCTTTCGCGGCGGCGGTGGTTTCCTCGAGGGCGGCTTTCGCATGCGCGGTGCCACTCTCGAATTTCTGCCCGGCGATTGCCGACGGGTCCGTTGCGGGTTCGCTGTTGGATTCGGACATGGTTTTCGTGGGTTCGTTTCAAGGTGTCAGAGCGGTTGTCTCACCGCAAGAAAAGTTGCGATGAGGCATGATCGCGCTTGGCGAAGGGGGGATGCTCCCCGTTAGATGAACCGCGTTATGTTGCACGCTTTTGCCCCAGGGCGGATTGAACTGCTTGGAAATCATACCGATTACAACGACGGCGTCGTTCTCTCAGCGGCCATTGATCTCGGCGTCACCGTTCAGGGGGAGGCAACCAACAGCGACGCGATCTCGGTGCAGAGCAACGGCTTCGCGCCGGTGGAGGCCACGCTGAGTGCACCGCTCGAGCGCAAGGGCGACTGGAGCGATTACACCATCGGCGTGGCCGCGGTGCTCCGGTCCGCAGGCGTGGACATCGGCGGCTTTCGCGCGGTCTACGACTCGACGCTGCCGGTGGGCGCGGGACTGTCCAGCTCCGCAGCCATGGAGATCGCGACGGCGGTTTTTCTGCAAAAGCTCTTCGGCTTCGAGATGTCGGCGATGGAAATCGCAAAGATCGGCCGCCGCGCGGAAAACGAATTTGTCGGGGTCGGTTGCGGCCTGCTCGACCAGGTTTCCTCAGTCTTCGGCCGAAAACAGCACGCGATTCATCTGGATTGCCGGGCGGAGAGCGTGGAGCGAATTCCCTTCCCTGCGGGCGTTGACCTGCTCGTCGTGCAGTCCGGCGTGCCGCATGCGCTGACCGGCGGTGAATACGACGAACGCCGCGCCGAGTGCTTCGAGGCCGCCCGCTTGCTCGGGGTGCCCGCCCTGCGCGATGCCACCTCCGCACAGCTCGAAGCCGCGGCCGATACGCTTCCCGACACGATCCGCCGCCGCGCGGCACACGTCGTGGGCGAGAACGAGCGTGTCTTCGCCGCAGTCGATCACCTCCGTTCGGGAAACATCGAGGAATTCGGCCGGCTCGTCGCGAAATCCCACGAAAGCTCGCGGCTGAACTTTGAAAACAGCACGCCGCATCTCGACCTGCTCGTTGAAATCGCTTTGCAACAACGCGGAGTTTTTGGCGCCCGGCTGACCGGCGGCGGTTTCGGCGGCGCGATCGTGGCCATCGTCGATTCACAAGTCATTGAGTCCGTGGCGGATGCGGTCGTCCGCGAATACCGCGAACGCTCCGGCATCGAGACCCGGGCGATCCATTGCCACATCGGCGACGGCGCGATTCCGGACGCCTGACACTCGACAATCCCGAGGCGCGACCGATAATTTCCGCGCCTTCATGGAAACTACGCTCAAGCAGGTGGTGACGGACCTCCTCGCCTCCTACGAGGCGCTCGGAGGGCTCAACAATACCGACGGGCTCAACCTCCCGTCGAAGCACGCGATCGCCTCGATCTGCGAGGATCTGCTGCAGATTTTCTTCCCGGGTTTCCACGACGAGAAGCCCGTGCATCGCGATACCCTGGAGGCGCTCACCCAGGAGCGCGTGGCGAGCATTGCAGGGCGGCTCGAGGAGCAGATTTGCAAGAGTCTGCGCACCACCGAACCCGATTGCCCGCAATCCCGCGCGCGCGGGATCCTCGTCGAGTTTCTCGAGGGCCTGCCCGAGGTGCGCGAGCTGTTGCGCACGGACATTGAGGCCGCCTTCCAGGGCGACCCCGCCGCGGGAAGCAACGAGGAGATCATCCTGTCGTATCCCTGCGTGGAAACGATCGCGATCCAGCGCGCCGCGCACCGCCTGTATCGTGCGGGGGTGCCGTTGCTGCCGCGAATGATGACCGAGTGGGCGCATTCGCGCACGGGCATCGACATCCACCCCGGCGCGCGCCTCGGCACGCATTTCTTCATCGACCACGGCACGGGCGTCGTCATCGGCGAAACCAGCGTGATCGGCAACCACGTGAAGATGTATCAGGGCGTCGCTCTCATTGGTCGTTCGCTCGCCGGAGGACAGGCGCTCAAGGGCGTGCGCCGCCATCCGAAGATCGAAAACAACGTCACGATCTATGCTGGCACGACCATCATGGGCGCCGACACCATCATCGGAGCCGGAAGCACAATCGGCGCGAACGTTTTCCTGACCCACACGGTGCCACCGAGATCGCTCGTCTTTTACGAGGAGAAGCAGCTCAAGGTGATTCCAAAACGGGAGCCCGGCGAGATGCCGGCACTCGAATGGGATATCTAGATTACAACGCCACCACGCCACTCGCCCCGGAGGCTCTGGAGGCAATGCTTCCCTTCCTCCGCTCGGAATACGGCAATGCCTCGAGCATCCACGCCCACGGACGTCGGGCACGGGCGGCCATCGACGACGCCCGCGACCGGCTGGCGGCGTTGATGGGGGTGCGTCCGCACGAGATCATCTTTACAAGCGGCGGAACGGAATCCGTAAACCTCGGCGTGATCGGCCTCGCTCTTGCGCGGGCCGGGAAGGGCCGCCACCTCATTACCGCAGCCACGGAACATCATGCCGTGCTGGAAGCCGCCGCCTACCTCCAGCGACAGCATGGATTCGAGATCACCACGCTGGGCGTCGATCCGGGGGGACGCATCGACCCGGAAACCCTTCAGGCAGCAATTCGGCCCGATACGGTTCTGGTCTCGATCATGTCTGCAAACAATGAGACGGGCGTGTTGCAACCGCTCGATGCCATTTCGACGATCTGTCGGGAACGCGGAGTGCTTCTTCACAGCGACATGGTCCAGTCCTTCGGCAAACAACCCATCAAACCTCACCAGATGGGGCTCGCGGCCGTCTCAATCGCCGCGCACAAATTCTACGGACCAAAGGGCTCCGGAGCTTTGTTTCTACGTGCGGGAGAACCACTTGTCCCGAGCCTCCATGGCGGTTCGCACGAGAACCAGCGTCGTGCGGGCACGGAAAACGTGGCGGCCATTGTCGGCATGGCCGCCGCCGCCGAAGCGGTTCTGGCGGATCTCGACCGCGAACAGGAACGGGAGGCCGCCCTTCGCGACTGGCTCTGGGAAGCAATCCAGAAGGTGGCGCCGAGAGCCATCCGCAACGGCACGCCTGCTCACGTTCTCGCTAACACGTTGAATATCAGCTTTCCCGGCGCGGACGGCGAGACCCTTCTAATCGGTCTCGACATGGAGGGAATCGCCGTTTCCAGCGGTTCCGCCTGCATGGTCGGCTCCGTCCAGCCTTCCCACGTTCTGCTCGCCATGGGCGTCCCCCCCGAGGTCGCGCAGGCCACGGTCCGCTTTTCAATTGGCCGCCAGACAAAAAAAGAGAATCTGGAATTTGCGGTTGCAGGGTTGACGAAAGTCCTCGAACGACAGGAAACTCCCGCATGAGCCACGCCCCGCGACAGCTCATTTTCAGCTTCGGCCGCAACCTGCTTCGACAGATTGACCGCCTTCCCGCCGTGCGACCACCGCGGCGACACCGACGCAGTTCCCTGCGCCCCGATCCGATCCTCGAGGAAGTCGCCCGCGTGCTGTTGAAGAAGGCGGGATGTCACCGGCTGGCAAAGGTCGTGACGGTCGCGTGGAATCCGCGTATGCGCACGACAGCGGGCACCGCGTGCTACCGCACCAAGCAGGTTGTCCTGAATCCGAAACTCGTCGAGGTCTCGGCCGACGAGGTGCAGCGCACGTTGCGCCACGAACTCGCGCATCTCGTCGCACAGGCGCGCGCCGGCCGGCGTCGCGTGGCCGCCCACGGTCCGGAATGGCAGCAAGCCTGCGCCGATCTCGGAATTCCTGGCGAGAAGCGCTGCCATGAGCTTCCGTTCAAGAGCCGCCGCCTCACGCGCCGCCATTTCTACCAGTGTCCGGAATGCGGTCTGGTGATGGCTCGTGTGCGTCCCGTGAAATCGAGCGTCGCCTGCCTGAAGTGCTGCCGGCAATACAACGGGGGTCGCTACCACGCGCGTTTTCGATTCCGCGAGATCGACGGGCCGACCGACCGCATCGCAGCGTAGGTTTGCGGCGGATCCCCAGCGTTCGCGTCAGGCCGACAGTTCGGCGTCGCGATCGACGAGTTCCTGCCAGAGCCGCTTGTAGTCCGGCTCGTAGCGCTGGTCCTGGAAGTCGAACATGTGCTGCCGCAGCGCGACGATATCCGCAACGCGCGGAGCCATGTCGGCCTCCGCCTCGCGCAGCAGACGGATCGCCGCGGGATTGCGATCCCAAAGCACCGCATACGACTCGATGAACTCCCGCGCATACCCGATCTCGGCACGATCGTTCGGCTGCCAGATCGCATGCTCGGGCGGGGCTGGAATCTCCAGCAGAAGCGGCGCGATATAGAAATTCTTGAGAATGCCGCGGCGGTAGAAGTCGAGGCTGTCCCGGTCGCGTCCCGCGGATGCATGCGAAAGCGCGCGGCCAAACAGCAGCGACGGCTCGGCGTAGTCGTGCGGATAATTCTTCTCGTAGGCCTCGAACGCGGCGTTCGCCGCCTCGAAGTCGTCGGCCAACAGATGGAGCATCGGCACAAGAAACCTCGCGCCCTGATGGTCGCGGGGATTGATCTCCAGCAGATCGGCGAGCGTCTCCGCAGCTCCGCTGTATCGCTGCTGATGCCACAGGGCCATCGCCCGTCCGTAGATCGCACGAAGATAAGGCCGCGTTTCCAGATCGACCCACCACTTCGGACTCCGCCCGCTCCAGCGATGGTATTCGCGGTCGATGACCTCGTCGTAGGCACGAAGCGAACCGCTCCAGTCGCCGCGGCGAAACTCGGCGTCCGCCAGCTCGATCCGCGCCGGCGAGCAATCCGCGTCGTTCGCGATCGCCTTCTTGAGCAGCGCGATCTTCTTTGACTCCGAGCGCACTCGCAGCGCGGTGTTCACCAGACCTGCGGCGACTTCACGCCCGTGCGGCGGCTCCGCCGAGGCATGATTCTGCGTCACGGTCTTTGTGAGCACCTTGAGATCGCCGCCGCTTCGACGGTCGAACCGCTTGAACTGGATCGTCAGCCGGTAATCCTCGGCAAAGACACGCCACGCCTCGTGATCCCACTCGTCGCTCTCGCAAACGATCAACCGGTCCGGCGCGCCGTGCTCGTCGATCAGGCCCCCGAGGATATTCTCGATCCGCGCCTGATCCAGCTCTTCGAGCATGTCCGGCGGCGCCACCGGCACGCCACGGGCGTCCGTGACGATAAGAAGCGTCGGCAGAATGAAGTCGGACCCCGACGGAATGGGCTCGTCGAGATCGACCCAAAAGAGGCTCCAGGACGATTTGGCGGACTTGATGGGTTGAATCATGCGGCGACGGCCTGTCCCCATGGCACCTCCACGCGCTGCCGACGGCTGAACCGATCCTGGTAGAACAGCTCGCCCGTCCGCACCCCGTGCTCATGCACCATGCGGGTAACCTTAACATCGAAGCAGCAATACTCCGCGATTTCCAAAACTTTTCCCTCCCGCCACCAGCGGATGGCGTCGAGTCCCTCGGCGATCTTTCCCACGCCAAACGTCCCCTGCGCAACCGCCTCGAGGGGCAACCGGTGGCCGATGGCGCGTTCGAGATCCACCATCAGATCAAGCGTCGGCAAAAACTCCGGCAGGTCGAGCGCCGTGTATCCCATCAGCACGTGGTAGTCGAAATTGATCAGGTTGTATCCCACGACGAGATCCGCGCGCCGCAGCTGCGCGATGAGGTTCTCAACCTCCGCTTCGCTGTAGATGACATACTCGCCGGTCGCCGTGCTGAACGTGACGCCCACGGACATCCCCATGGCGTGCTTGTTCCCCCAGCCTCCCACGTCATTTGCGGTGCGCTGGGTTTCCAGATCGAAATAGACGATGTCCCTACCCACGCCGCACGTGATAGGAAATGCACCACGGCAATGCAAAGGCTTATCCCCGCGCTTGTGTTCCTCGCCCTGTCCACGGCCGTGGCGGCCGGCGGAACCCGCGGGAAAGTGGTGCATGACGGCGTTCGCTACGACGTTTATCGCTGTGCGCCGGATGAGCTGCGGGTGTTCTGGAAAAACGACGCCGGCGAATCCCACGGGAACTTCGCCCGGCTGCACGCCGACCTCGCACGAAAGGGCGAACGCCTCGTCTTCGCCATGAACGGCGGCATCTTCGAGCCCGAAGGCGCCCCATCCGGTCTGCACATCGAGGATGGCCGCGAGTTGCACCCGCTGAACCGTGCGGATGGCGAAGGCAACTTCTTCCTGAAACCGAACGGCGTATTTTTCATCGAGGGAAAGACAGCCCGGATTCTGGAAACCGACGAATATGCCCGGGCCAACGCCACTCCGCGCCTCGCGGTCCAGTCCGGACCGCTGCTGCTTCGCGCCGGGAGAACCCATCCGGCCTTTCGCCCCGACTCGAAAAACCGCCTCCACCGCAACGGCGTTGGCATTCTCCCGGATGGCTCGGTCATTTTCGCCATCACGGAATTCGATTTGGAGAATGGCGTGAATCTCCACCGATTCGCCGAGTTCTTTCGCGCACAGGGCTGTGAGGACGCGCTGTTTCTCGACGGCGACCTTTCGTTGATGTGGACGCCGGAGGACGGACCTCCGAAGCCCATCAACAACCTGGGCGCGATTTTTGGGGTGACGGAGCGCGACTGAGCCCGTTCCGGCCTCACGGCCTATTGCGGAAGCGGCTGGACGGTGCTTGTTGGAGGCGGGGCAAATCCCGGCGGTTCAGCGCGCGGCGCGGTGGTTTGCTTGATGGCGAGCATCAGATTCGACTCGCCCAGCTTCCACTTGTAGCCCGTGCCGAAATCGAGCGGGATCGCGCCGGTGGCATACACCTGTGCGAGCTCCGGCTGCGTGTATTTGCGGAAGATGTCGAGTGTTCCCGTATACTTGCCGAAGAAAATGATGCGCCAGTTGCCACCGCGAAACGCCGCGAGCGGGATGCCGGAATCGTCCTGCAGGATCGCCCGGCTGTGCTCGAGCAGGAACCCGCGAATGCGCGAGAAATACGGCTCGTGGAGAAGATACGAAGCCGCCTTGAGGTAGCTGGTCGCCGGTCCAAATCCGGCCATCCATCTGGTCAGCGCGGGATTGGATTTCAACGCGCCGTCGGAAGCATCCGCCTGCACGTAGTAAACGGTCTGCGGCGGTGCGAGCGGGTCCTTGCGGAAGCGGATCTGCACTCCGGGCAGCATGCCGCGAACCACGCCCGGCCCCGGAAGCATCTGCATGGACCCGGCATTGTCGATGCCGATGTATTGGACGGAAAGCACCTCGCCGCCGCCGAGCGCGATGAAGGACAGCAGGATCGGGAGCACACCGCGGAAATCCGTCTGGTCGAGTTCCGTCTTCATGTCCTTCGTGATGAAGTGGCTGAACTGCAGGGTGACGGAGGTGGATTTGCGAAGATTTTCCAGTCCGGCCAGGATGCGCGGGAGATCGAGTTGCTCGGGCGGAACGATGGAGCCGACCGGCTCCAGACCGCCGAGGATGTAGGTCGATGCATCCGGAAAGAGCGCGTAGGCGTTGATGAAATCGGGTCCGCCAAAAAGGTAGAAAAGCGTGCTCGTCGGTCCGATCCGCGGCACGATCTGCGTCTCGGAAAACGCGCGCATCTTCGAAAAATACCGTTCATCGAAGCGTTTCCACGTCGTGGCGTAATTGCGCGTGTGGTCGAGATATTCCGGCGCCTGCTGCAGCGGCGCGAGTGGGGATTCCGGCGGAAGACGGAGTCCCGAAAGAAAGCGCGCCTGCTCGTTTGGCGTGGAAACGACGCCCGGCGCAAACTGGGCGAAAGCGCCCGCCGCGAAGGCGAGCAGGATGGACAGGCAGACGGCTTTCATCCCCGCGACGATACTACGCGCCGGGGCGTTTTCCACGTGCGGATCGCGCGAGGAAATGGATCCCGAGAATGCCGCCAAGGGTCACCATGCTCGCCAGCGACTCCTCGGGTTCCTCGATGATGGTGTGAACGAGCGTGAACACCGCGGTCGCGGCAAAAAGAAGCGGCGTCACCGGGTATCCCCAGCAGCGGAATGGTCGCGGAAGCTCCGGAGAACGAACGCGCAGGACGATCACACCGATCACTGTGAGCAGCGAACAGACGACCAGCGCAAACTGCGTGTAGATGAGCACACTTTCAAACGACGAGACGTGCAGCAGCACCAGCACGATCGCCAGTTGCGCACAGACCGCCACCGCCGGAATGCCCCCGCGCGTCTTCCGTGCGAAGATGGACAACGCCTGAACGTCCTCTCCGATGGTCTGCGCAACCCGCGGTCCGGCCCACGTCATCGCACTAATCGCAGAGATCAAGCCCGCGCAAATGAAGCCCGACATGATGCTTCCGCCCTGCGGCCCAAAAATGGCCTGCGCGGCGAGGTTGCCGACATCGAGCTGACCGGCCAGCTGTTCCATCGGAACCGTCTTCAAGAACACGGCATTCACCGCCACGTAGAGGATCCCGACGAACAACGTTCCCCCCAAAAGCGAGCACGTGACGTCCCGGGCGGGATTGCGCACCTCGCCGATGATGTAGGTCGCGGCATTCCAGCCCGAGTAGGCATACATCACATACATCAGCGACACGGCGAACGGCGCCGACAGGATCAACTTCATGTCGCCCGGCACCGGCCCAAATCGAACCGGCTCGGACGGCCCGACGAAAAATCCCGAGAGGATCAGCACGAGAATAAGGCCGATCTTCAGCACGGTGAACACGTTTTGAAACACCATGCTCGAGCGGATCGATCCGAGATGGGCCGCCGTCACAAACAGCACGAGCGCGGTGGATGTCAGTCCGGGTGGGACATCCGGCAGCAGGGCCTGCAGATACTCGCCGAACGCCATCGCCGCGAGCGCGATGGGAGCGGCAAATCCAACCGTCGCCGAGATGCAGCCCGCCATGAAACCGATCGGCTTCCCGTAGATCCGCGAAAGGAAATTGTATTCGCCTCCCGAGCGCGGCAGAGCGCCGGCGAGTTCCGCGTAGCACAGCGCGCCGCACAGGGCGAAGACCGCGCCCAGCACCCACAACAGGAGGATCGCAAAGCCCGACGGCAGTGCGGCCACCTGGAATCCCAGGCTCGTGAACACGCCGGTGCCCACCATGTTCGCAACGACGATGGCCGTGCACGTCAGCACGCCGATTTTGCCCGCACGCTCCCTCATTCCGCAAAAACCATTCGTCCACCCACCCACGTCGATCGCACGCGAAAACCACCATCGAATACCACGAGGTCCGCACGCTTTCCGACCGCCAGTGAACCACAATCGTCCGCAATCCCGAGCGCTCGCGCCGGCGTGAGGGTCGCCGCCTCGATGGCCCCGGCAAGCGGAACTTCCGCCGCCTCCACGAGGGTGCGCACCCCGTCAATCATTCGGGAAGTGCTCCCAGCCATCGCCTCACCGTCGGCGGTGAACGCCACTCCCTCGCCCACCCGGCAGCGCATTTCGCCAAGCGAAAACTCCGCACCCGGTTCCAGGCCCGCACCAGCAGAGGCATCCGTCACGACCGCAACGTGCGACGCGCCCTTCGCATTCCAGAGCATGCGAAGCAAGGTGGGCTGCACGTGGTGGCCGTCGGCGATCACCTCGCATACGACCTCCGGGTGTGCGAGCGCGGCTTCGAGCAAGCCGGCCACACGATAGGGACCGCGCCGGCGCGCGGACGACATGCAGTTGAAGGTGTGCGTCACCTGTCGCATGCCCGCAGCGAACGCCCGTTGCGCGTCCTCGTCCCACGCATCGCTGTGCCCGGCACTCACGGGGATGCCCGTCTCAACGAGTTCGGGAATCAACCGATCCATGCCGGGAAGTTCCGGAGCGAGGGTGATCTTCGTGATCGTGTCCGTGTAACGCACCCAGTGATCGATGTCGTTCACTCCGGGCACACGCAGCCACCCTTCCCGATGCGCGCCGCGTTTCTCCGGTGAGAAATACGGCCCCTCCACGTGGATCCCCAGCAGCCGCGCGCCCGTCCGCCCCGAGGATTCCCGCCACTCACGGGCCACGTCCAGCACGCGTCCAATGTCCAGCCACGACGCACAGACCGTGGTCAGTGCCAGGGCGGTCGTTCCGCCGCTCGCGTGGTATCGGCAAATCGTCTCGAACGCATCCGGCGTCGCCTCCATCGCGTCCCTGCCGAGCGCGCCGTGCACGTGCATGTCCACGAACCCCGGCGCCACGAACGCGCCGTCCACATCGACGATCTCGTCGTGAGGCTCCTGCACCACCTGCGGTCCCAGCGCCGCGATCCGGCCGTCCTGAATCCGCAACGATCCCTCCTCGATGCCATCGCCGGGCAGGCAAAGCCGGGCATTGACGAGCAACGCACTCATACCTCCAGCGTGATGCGCGGAAATCGCCCGCGGCACAAGAGCCATCGGTTGAATCCTCGCGGTGTCGCAGATTTTTCCGGCTCGCTTTCACCCCGCAATTGTCTTTCGATGCTGCCGTTCCTCCTTTCGATGAAACAGCCCGTTCTGTTCGGAATGCTCGCCCTTCTTGCAGGGGCCGCCGGCTATTTCGCGGGCTTGAAAGATCCGCCTCGCCAGAAACCGTCGCGGCCATCCGACAGCATCGCGAAGCCGTGGGCAACGGCGACCGCGGGCAGGGAGTCCGGCATCGAAGCGATCGACGTGCCCGGGACGGAGGCGCAACTGCTGAGCGTCCTCCGGCATGGAAGCGTGGAGGATTTGATGAAGAGCCTCGATGCGGTTCTGGCGGATCAGAGGATGCCCCAGGCGATTGCGCAAATTTACCGGGATGCGCTTGTCGCCCGGCTCGTGCAACTCGGAGCATCGGACACGCTTTTCGCATCGGATGGATTCTCCGCAGACGAAGCGACGCAAGTCGCCGGGGCGGCAATGCGCGCGCTCGTCCGGCAGAGCGCGGACACCGCGGAGGCGGCGCTCGACCGGATGCCTCCGGGAGAGAAGCGAAAGCAGGCGCTTGGTGAACTTCTGCGCGAACTCGGGCGGACAAATCCCGAACGAGGACTCGCGCTGATCGAGAAGGACCCCGCCGGCAGGGAGAGCGCCGGGATCCTTTTCTCGGCATGGGCGGAGAAGGATCCGAAGGCGGCCTTCGAGGCGGCCCAAGAACGGAGCGAAGCACTGGCCTCCGCGCTTCCTGCGGTCATCTCAAAATGGGCTCCACGCGATCCCGACGCAGCGTGGCAGGCGATCGAAACTCTCTCTTCGGACCGGTATCGGATGCAGGAGGTCTTTTTTTCGGGGCTCGTGCATCATGACGCCGGCCTCGCTTTGCAAATCGTGGCACGGACACCCACCCTCGCGGACTCCTACATGCTCCAATGGGTGGGCATGCGAATTGCCAATGACTTCGACGAGGCGAACGCCGCGGTCGAAATGCTGCCCCCCGGCATTGGACGTTCCAATTTGATCCAGGGCATCGCGCGGGCGCATTCCCAGAATCCGGAAGGCGTTCTTGAATGGGCGGACACGCTCCTGCCCGGCGAACGAACCGCCGCCATCAACGACCTGTTCGACAGTCTCGGTCAAACGGATCCCGCGAAGGCATTCGATCTCGCATCCTCGACCCTGCCGCCAAACGATCGGAAGGATGCAATCGCCGGACTCGTCGGCGGATGGGCACGCGATGACTTCGACGCGGCCTTCGCCGCAGTCACGGGCACGATGAACGTTGAGACCATGCGGGAGGCGCTTCCCCAGCTGTTCATCAATCATGGATTTCCAGATGCCGATTCCGTGCGCACCCAGATCGGGCGAATCATGGAGCTGCCGGCGGACCGGCGCGCGGACGTTTACCGGGCGTGGGGAATGGGAAGCGGATGGGGATTGAGACCGGAAACGATCGACCAGGTCGAGAGACTCGCTGCCGAAGACCGCACCGCCTTCGCCGAAGGAGTGATGGAGCGCTTTATCGAAGTTTCGTCAGACTCGGCGTCGCGGCTGATCGCGCTGCTCCCGCCCGATCACCAGGCAAAACACGCGCATACCATCGCGCACGCGATGAGATTCCGGCCCGAACGTGAAACCGCCGGGTTTCTGGCCCGCCTCCCCGAGACGGAATTTGCCGATTCAAAGCGCGTCGCCCTGAATTCCGTCGTGCGCGAGTGGGCTTATGCCGATCCGGACGCGGCTGTCGCATTCGTCGCCACGCTTCCACACGGCGCAACGAAGGATCAGGCAACCGCAGACGTGGTCCGGCAGATTCGCCGCTTCGATCTCAACCGCGCCTCGGCCGCAGCCGCCACGATCTCCGACACCACGCTGCGAGCGCAAATCCTCGGAGAAGTCTCCGCCGACTGGGCCCGGGTCGATCCTGCGAGAGGGCGCGCCGTCCTCCAGCCATTGCTCAAATCCGACTCCGACCGACTCAGCACCGGCGCCCTTTTCTCCACGCCATGACTCACTCCCGTCTTCCAATCCTTCCAATGATGGTCGCCGGGGCTGCGGCGATTGTCGGATTCGGTCTCGCTCGCATTGGACCTGGCGGGAACAGCCAGGATCGGGAAGCGAAACAAAACAACGACCGCCCGGCCTCGAAAGTCGCACCGGCCGCGCCGGTGGTGCTGCCCGAAGCCGACCTGTCGACTCCCGAGCGTTTTGACGAATACGTCGAGCGTCTCCAGTCGGAGGGGTTCGACGAGGAACTGGCGCAATGGCTGGCCATCTCGAAGAAGGTTCGGGACGATCTTCCCGGCAGCTTCGAGATCGCTCGCAGAAATGGACTCGAGCGGCCATGGGCGGCCGCGCTCGCACTCACCTCGCCCGAAGAAGGATTTGCGGCACTGCGCAATTTGCGCAGCGCGAGTATCGGGGGAGCCTTCGGGGAGCTGGACGCAAGCGGGGTATTCTTCGATACGCTTGGCCGCACGAATCCCCAAGCCGGACTCCGCCTCATGGGGCAACTGTCCCACGCCGACTCCTACGGCAGCGTTCCCGCGCTCTTCGGCGGCTGGGCGGCGATCGATCCCGAAGCCGCACTCGCCGCAGCCTCTGCGATTCCCGCCCGCAACGTGCGGGAAAATGCCCTGCTGGGAATTTTCCGGCACGTCGGAAAGTCCGGTTTGCGCGCCATGATGGATTGGGCGGATTCGCAGAGCCCCGAAATCGCACGGCTCGCGTTTCTCTCGCAATTCGAGTTGCAGAGCGGAAGCCGGAATGCACGCGCGCTGATCGAGCTCGCGATGGATTATCCCGACGCCGCCGATTCATGGGTCCTGACCAATACCGCGAGCGGACTCGTCGGCGAGGGCGCGGAGGGCTGGAAGTTTCTGGCCGGGTTTCCCGCGGGGCCGAAGCGCGACGGCATGTTGAACTGGTTCGCCAGCCGATGGAGCGAGGCCGATCCGCAGGCGGCATGGGAGCTGGTGCGCTCGCTGCCGCGCGAGGACCAGAAGATCTTTTTCCGGAGCTTCGCCGCCCGGGATGTCGTGAAGGCTGCGCCCGCCGAGATGACCGCTCTCGCATTGGAGCTCGAGGACGAAATGCCCATGACCGTGAGCGTGAAGGAGATGGTGTCGCACTGGTCCTCCGTCGATCCGCAGGCCGCATTCGCCTGGTGCCGCGAGCTTCCAGCGGGCCGGCGGCAACTGGACGCACTCGCCAGCGCGGCGGGGGGCTGGGCGACCGTCGACCCGCAGGGGGCGGTGCAGGCGGTCAACGGCCTCACGCCCGCCACCCGCGCCAAACTCCTGCCCAGCGTGCTCTCGTCATGGGCCGGAAAGGATCCTCAGGCGGCGATCGAATTCGCCGCAGCGCTTCCACCAATGGACCGCACGTTCGGAACGACAGCGGCTTTCGAAGGCTGGGCATTCCGGGATCCGGATGCCGCGGCCGATGCATTGCAAACAGTGCCCGCCACCGGCATGGAACGAGTCTACGACCATGTCGCATACCTCTTGAGCAGAAAGAACCCCACTCGCGCGGGCGAATGGCTGAAATCCATCTCCGATGCAGGAATGCAGGAACGCTCCGCGCGAAGAGTGCTGGAAACCTGGGCGGAAAAGGATTCCGCCGGTGCCTCGGAATACCTCACCACGCTCGCTCCGGGCGGATTTCGCGACCATGCGATCCGCGGCTTCATCAGCTATTCGAAAACCCTCGACCCGGACGCCGCCGCAGAATGGGCCACAAGCGTCGGCAATCCAGATGTTCGACGTCAGAGCATCCGCGAGGTGGTGGAAAGCTGGCGCGCGACGGACCGCAACGCCGCACTCAAGTTCGCCGCCGCACTCAAGTTCGCCGCCGCACTCGAGCCAGGACCGCTGCGCGAAGAAATGCTGCAAATCGCCAACAAGGAGCCGGAAATGGGATCTCGATGAAGATCTGGATCGCTCCCGCAGCGGCCCTGACACTTGGCGTGATGCTCGGCCTTGTGTCCGTCCGCCGGTCGGTGAAACTCCCTTCGGTCGACGGCGAAGCACGGTCGCTGGAATCGCGCGCGCATTCGTCGGCTCCGCTCAAGCCGCCGGTCCCCGGAGAGGGCAGCTTCGACGAAAACCTCGGCCTGCTGCTGGCGGACCGCGACCGGCTACTCGTGCTGCTCTTCCAGACGATCAAAGACCGCTCGATGCCGCCGGCTCTCGCCGGACACGTCCGGAAGCAAATTCTACGCAGACTCGTGGACGCGGGCGCCGCCGCGGAAGCAGTCGACATCGGCGACGAGCGTCAGCGCGAGGAGAACGCGGGCATCGTTGCCGGGCTGCTTGCGGCCAGAGACACCCCCGACGCCGTAGACTTCGTGTTCACCCTGCCGGCCGGCTCCCAGCGCCCGGCCGCCATCCGGGAAATGCTGAAAGAACTGGGCAGGACCGCCCCCGAACGGGGCATCGCATTGCTGCGCGAAAAGGTCAAGGTGCGCGAAGGGGGATCCTCCTTCTTCGATTCCTGGGCGAAACAGGATCCCATGGCTGCCGCAGCCGCCGCACTCGCCTTGGAGGAGGAGATCCCTGGTTCCTTCCTGCACAGCGCACTGCACCGGTGGGCGATGATGGACCCCGAGGCCGCACTCGCATGGGCAAACACCCTTCCCGCGAGCAAAGTCGATCCAGCCCGGGATGCAATCGTAAACGGTCTCGTCAACAAGGACGCCGACGCCGCTCTGGAATTCCTCCTTGCGAAGCCGGAGCTTGGGGATGGGTTCACCGATTGGATTGGTTCGCAACTTGTCCGCACCGTCGAGGATGCGAACGCCCTGCGAGATCGGATTCCTCCCGGCAACTTTCGCACCCGGACCTTGCGCGGAGCGGCTCGCGAGCTCGCTTCCTGGGATCTCGACGGCGCCGTGAAATGGGCAAACACGCTCCTCCCTGGGGAAAAAGACCTCGTGGTCGCCGCAATCTTCGACCGTCTCTCGTGGGAAGATCCCGCGCGAGCCGTTGAAGTGGCATCCACAGTCCTTCAGGGGGAAGAGGCAACGCGCGCCATGATATCGGCTGCTTCCAGGTGGATGAGTGAAGACTTCGAGACCGCGTTTCGCGCACTCACCAACCGTCTCGACGACGACGCCCTCCGCCACGTGCTCCCGGAGACGTTGACTCCCACCTACATGATTATCGGCAGGGACCTCCCCGCCCGACTGGCGCTCGTATCCGAACTCTCCCCGGAAACGCGGAGGACGGTTCTGACCCGGATGGGAACCCAGTGGGGCATGGCGTCGCCCTACCAGGCGTTTGAGGCACTCGACGCCATGCCTCCGGAGGACCGCATCCCCTTCGTGAACGGACTGCTGCCTACCTTGTCCAACACAACGCAGATCCCAAAACTGATGCAGTGGCTTCCGGAGTCGAAGCGACTGGAGCATGCCACCTCCATTGCCCAGGGTCTCGCAGCCCAGGATCCACAGGCAGCCGCGCAGTTTGTGCTCGGGCTGCCGGCCGGCCATGACCGGAAAGTCATGGCGGCCGAGAATCTCGTCCGGAAATGGGTCTATGCCGATCCCAACGCAGCCGACGGATTTGTGAGCACGCTCCAGCCGGGACGTGAACAGGACAAGGTGGCCGCCGCGCTGACACGTGAGCTGAAATACTTCGATGCCGGGAGGGCAACCGCCCAGCTCGACCGCATTTCCGATCCCGCACTGAGGCAGCAGGTCGGCCGCGAAATCGCGGACATGTGGAGAGGGCACGATCCCAGCACAGGCCGGGAACTTCTCTCGCGCGCCGCGCGATCCGAGGAGGAAGGGCGGATCTTTCTACAGGCATTGGAGGGCAACCGATGAGTCGCAACGGGCTTTTGCCGGGTCTCGCCGTGACCGCGGCGTGCGCCGTCATCGGATTTCTCGTCGGACGGGGAATTGGCAACCGGACCTCGCATCCATCAGCCAATTCCCATCCTCCGCATGTCGTCGGAGAGAGTGCCCCTTCCGTCGAGGAGCACTCCCTCGCACCTCTCGCGCTCCCCAACGTGACGGCATTCTCTACGGAGGATTTCCAGCGCTTCGCCGGAGAGCTGGCGGCTGCCGGACATGTCGACGACGACTTCGCCCAATGGCTGGGACTCGTGCTGATCGCCCGGGAGGATTTGAACGCTTCCCTGAAAATCGCCCGCCGGGAGGACCTCCTCTCGCAGTGGGCACAGGGAGCGGGTTTGCTCGATCCGGAGGCGACCGTTGAACTTCTGCTGAAATTGCCGCGCCACGAGTCGGAGGCGCCTCTCACGGCGCTGCTGTCCGCACTCGGCCGGACAAATCCGACGCTCGGACTCGAATTACTCCAGCGCCTGCCCGGGTCGGCGAGGCCGGATGCGTTCTGGTTTTTCAACAGCTGGGCGGAGCGATCGGTATCGGAAGCCGCAACCGCCGCGGCAGCCCTCGAAAACGAGTGGATGCGCAACAGGGCACTGTCGGGGGTTTTCCACACGTGGGGAATTCAGGACCGCCGGGGAATGCTGGAATGGGCGATCGATCAGGGAACCGCCCTCGGACGGCATGCGTTCCGAGCTGCATATGAAGGTCCTGCATTCCGGGATCCGGAGCTTGCGCTGGAGTTTGCCCAGGAACATCCGGAGATCGCACCGTGGCACATGCTGCCGGTTTTGGCGGAGGGGCTCGTCGAGAAAGGGGCCTCCGGCTGGGAAACCATTCTCGCGCTACCGGAGGGATCGCTTCGAGCGGAGATGTTGATACGCGGTGGAGAGGCGCTGGCCCGGAAGAACCCCGAGGAGGCGTGGAAAATTTTCAAGGGGCTTTCTCCCGGGGATCAGCGGCTGTTCCTCCAGCTGAGCGCGATGGAGCTTGCCAGAGTCGCGCCGAAGGAAACGTCCAACCTTCTCCTCCGCCTGAACTCGGGGGACACTTCCACCCGAGATGCCCTGACACAGTGGGCCCAACTTGATGCGCCTGCCGCGCTGGAGTGGAGCCATGCCAATCTCAAGGGGTTTTCCCAGATCGATGCCATCGAGGACATCTTTTCGGCATGGCTCGAAAAGGATGCCCCGCAAGCGGTGCGGGCTCTCGATGCACTGCCACCCGGGGCCCGGGCAAACCTGTTGCCGGAGGCCGCGGAAAAATGGTCCGCGAACGCTCCGTCCGAAGCTCTGAAATGGGCAAACAGCCTTTCCGATCTGGAACGAACCCGCGCGGTGCAGGCGGTGATCTCCGGATGGTCCCGTCGCGATCCCATCGCGGCAGCCGAGGCGCTCGACAAACTCCCGCCGGATGGTCTGGATCGCGCCTACGACGCGGTCGCCCGAAACCTCGCCGAGGCGAAACCCACGGAGGCCGCCGGCTGGGCGGAAAGCCTCCGCAGTCCGACTCACCGCGAACGGGCCATCGAGAATGTCATCGGACAATGGAGTCGAAACGATGCCGCCTCCGCATCGGAGTATGTCTCGGATCTTCGGCCCGGAAGTTATCGCGACGCTGCGATCGCCGGGTTCGTCAACTCGGTCGCGAATCTCGATCCGGTCGTTGCCGCCGAATGGGCGGATGCGATGGACGATCCACTGCGGCGCGAGATCAGCATTCGGAGGACGCTCCCTTATCTCAAGGCCCGCAACCCCGCCGCGGCCCGCTCATTCGTCGACGCGCTTTCCGACCAGGCGCTCCGGGAGAAGATGCGCAAGCTTTTGGAGTAGGTTCCCGCGGCCGTTCAGTCCGCGAGATGGAGCAGTCTCTTCACCTTCTGGAAGATGTCGGTGTTCTCGTAGATTCCGGCAAATTCCTCCGCGCCCGGCCCGTAGGCGAAGACCGGCACCATCACTCCTGTGTGGCCGCCCGTGGAAAAGCGGGCGTGAATCGTGCCTTCCTTCAAGCTGCCGTCGCGGAGCGTGAGTCCACCCGTCTCGTGGTCGGCGGTCACGACGATCAGGGTGTCGGGATTCTTCTCCGCGAACGCGAGCGCGGCACCGATGGCCTTGTCGAAATCCATCATCTCGCCCATGACATCTTCGATCTTGTTGTCGTGCCCGGCGGAGTCGATCTGGGAGCCCTCGACCATCAGGAAGAAGCCTTTCGGATTCTCCTCGAGAATGCGAAGCGCAGCCACCGTCGTCCGCTTCAGCTGATCGGTCTCGCGTCCGTGCCACCGTTCGGTCGAAACGAACCCTGCGACCTTCCCTGAGGTGATCTTCTCGATCTCATCGGTTCCGGAGACGACCTTGTAGTTCTTCTGCTTCAGCTCGCGAATGAGATCGCGCCCGTCTTCGCGTTTGTCGAAACGCTTGCGTCCCCCGCCGACAAAAACATCGACGCCCGACTCCACGAGGTCTGCGGCGATCTCCTCCGCCATTTTGCGCGACGGTTGGTGCGCAACAAACGCGGCCGGCGTGGCATCGGTGATGTCCTTCGTCACGACCAGCCCCGTGGCGAGTCCCTTGTTCCGCGCGAGGGTAAGGAGGGAATTCACCGCTTTTCCGGAGGGATCCTGCCCGATCATGCCATTGTTCGTCTTGTGACCGGTCGCGAGCGCGGTGCCTGCGGCGGCGGAATCGGTCACGAAATCGTCCGCGGAATGGGTCTTCGCGAATCCGATGGACCGGAATTTCTCGAGTTCGAGGGGAGCCTTCTTCGCCACCGCCCCCGACTGAAGCTGAGCGAGGCCCATGCCATCGCCGATCATGAGAATCACATTTTTGGGAGACTTGGCCGGCTCGGCAACGGCCGAAAAAACACACGCAATGAGGAGGGCGGGGAACAACAGGACTCGTTTCACCCAGGCATCATGAATGCGCACACGGGCGTAGCGCAACCGCCGAGGCGATAAGTCCGTCCGATCCTCCAGCCCAATGAACGCAGGATGCGGTCGAAAAAGCCTGCGCAGTAGAACCCGGACCGGATCTGGTGTATCGCTGGGGGAGATGCACGGGAAGGTCGAGGCTCTGGAGGAAATTCTGCGCCGCCATGCGCCGCTGGCCGTCGCCTATTCCGGCGGAGTCGACAGTGCATGCCTGCTCGCCATTGCCCACCGAACCCTCGTCGACCGCGTGCTTGGTGTGATCGCCGACAGCCCGAGTCTGCCCCGACAGGCGCTCGCCGACGCGCTGGAAACCGCCCGCGCCTTCGGAGCCCGGGTCGAAGTCGTGCAAACCAACGAACTGGAGGACGAGCGCTACGCGGAAAATCCGGTCAATCGCTGCTACTTCTGCAAGGCGGAGCTGTTTCAACGGATGGACGCTCTCGCACGCGAACGCGGATTCGCCGCGATCGCCTATGGCGAAAATGCGGATGATCCCGCACACCTGAGGCCGGGCTCGCAGGCGGCCGCGGAGTTCTCCGTGCTGGCACCGCTCAAGCAGGCCGGATTGACGAAGGCCGACGTGCGCGCGTTGTCGCGGGATCTCGGCCTGCCGACCGCGGACGCGCCGGCCCAACCGTGTTTGAGTTCGCGAATTCCCCATGGCACACCGGTGACTCGCGAGGCGCTGGCACTGGTGGAGCGCGGCGAAGCCGCGGTGCGCGCGCTCGGGTTTCGCGTCTTCCGCGTCCGCTACCTTGCCGGACAGGCCCCGTCGGCCCGCGTGCAGATCGCCCCGGATGAGATGCCGCGGCTGGTGGCCTCCCGGGATGACGTGATCCGGGGCGTTCGCGCGGCGGGATTCGCGGCGGTCGAGATCGATCCGGAAGGCTACCGGGGAGCATCGTGATCGCGCCAGGGCAGTTTCGCAGGGATCTGCGCGTGCACAACCTGCACGCCATCGCGATGTCCGTGCTCTCACTGCTCGCTGCAATCATTGTCTGGAACCTCGCCTACTTCTTTTTCGTGCTCATCCTGCTCGGGCTCGTCACAGCCGCCAGGGGAGACATCGGGGCTGAAATCCCTCCGTGGATTCCCGGCACGGCAGGCATCCTCGCGGGACTGCTCTTCCTGTGGGGAATCCTCGATCACCTCCGCAGGCGTTTCGCCGGCCTGGACGATCGCCCGATCATCGGCTGGCATCTCGGCGGAGATATTTTTTTGCTCCCGGTGCGTCTGACGCTCGCCATCGGGGGCAATCTCAGCGCCGTCCGCTGGCTGTCGCCGGAGGAGCAGGACCGTGCCTGGGAACTGCTGACAACGATCCATCGGGCCGGAAAGACCCGCGTCAGCGCGCTGACCGTCGTCGAGGCGGATCCCGCCCGTCTGCATCGTTTCCTCAGCGCCCTGCAGCTCGCCGGCTACATCGACCTCCACCGGGGCGAAGAGGACTGGTTTTACACCGTGCGTTCGACGAAGGAACCGCAGCTTCGCGGGCTTATGACAGGATAACCGATGATGGAGTTTGCCGCCGGTGGGAATCCGGATATTGGAGATTTCATGAACTGCTCCTCCGCCCGAGTGTGGGCCGAGATCGATCCCGGGGCGGTGCGCCGCAATGCGGAGTTCGCGATCCGCCATACCGGCGCCGGGCTCATCGCCGTGTTGAAAGCAAATGCCTACGGCCACGGGATCGAGCTGGTCGGACCCGCACTGCGGGAAACCGCCGAACTCTTCGCGGTGGCCAATCTCGAGGAGGCGGCAACCCTGCAGGCGTGCGTGCCGGAAAAGGACGTCCTCCTGCTCAGCCCGTGTCTGCCGGCCGAGCGACAGGACGCGGCGTCGCTGGGCTGCATTGCGACGGTTTCGAATGCCGCGGAAGCGCGGGCATTCGTGCCGGCGGGCGGCGGAAGCGTCGCGAGCGTCCAGCTCAAGGTGGATACCGGCATGGGCCGTGTCGGCACGTGGCACACCGAGGCGCTGGAGGAGATTGAAACGATCCGGAGAACCCCCGGAGTGCGGCTTCACAGCATTGCCACGCACCTGCCCGCGGCGGACGAGGACGAAACGTTCACGCGCGCACAGCTTGAGGCATTTTCCGAATTTGCCGCAACCGTTCGCACGATCGCGCCGGAGGTTCGGATTCATGCACTGAACAGCGCAGGCGTCTGCGCATTCCCGGAATATGCCTTCGACCTCGTGCGTGCCGGCCTGCTGCTCTACGGCAGCGCGTCGGTGGCGGGATTTCAGCAGCACCTGAGTCCGGCTCTCGCGTGGAAATCCCGGGTCACGCTCGTGCGCGACGTTCCCGGCGGACGGAGCGTCAGCTACGGACGCACTTATACGACACCGGCCACGATGCGGATCGCGACGGTCGCCGCCGGTTATGCCGACGGCTATCCGCGACACGTTTCCGGCCACGGTGCGCAGGTGCTCGTGGGTGGCCGCCGCTGCGCGGTGCTGGGACGCGTGACCATGGATCAGTTTCTTGTCAACGTATCGGCGGTTCCCAACACGAAACCCGGCGACGAGGTGGTGTTGATTGGCAGTCAGGGGAACGAGACGATTCTCGCCTCCGAACTCGCTCGATGGGCGGACACGATCGCCTGGGATATTTTCACCGGCATCCGCGGGCGCACAAAACGCCTGTGCATCCCTGCTCCGGAAGACGCTCTCGCCGGCGTCTAGATTTCCGGATCCTCGCGCCGCTGCGAGTCCCGGACCGGCTTGCGCGGATCCCGGTTGAACGCGCGAAAGAAATTGCCGAAGTGCTTTTTGAAGCCTTCGATGCGGCTGAGATAGGTTTCGTTGAGTTCACCGCCGCGGACAATCGCCCGCAGAAGACCGGCCACGGAAAACTCGTCGAGTTCGTAGGCGGTGCTCGCCGTGCCCACGGCACTGGCGTGGTGCGCGTCGCTGCCGGCGGTTCCGGCTTTCCCTCGCGCCGCGGCATAGGCGGCAGCCTGCCGGTTGAAGGCGCGGGAGGTCACCGCGGCGTTGAAAACCTCGATGACCGGCGTGCGCATCCGGTCGAGGATTTCCTCCCGGATGCCCGCCCGCCATTTGTCGTAGGGATGCGCGGGAATCGCGACCCCGCCGGCCTCGAGAATCGCACCCTCGACTTCCACGGCGGGCACGCCGAGCAGATCCGGAAGCGTCGCGCCGATGCACAGCAGATGCCCGTCCGCCGTGGAAACCTCCACCCCCGGCACGACGAGAAATCCGTCCACCGGCGTCCCGTCGGCGTTCATGAGTCCGTTCGACAGGCAGTAGTCGATCGCCTCGCAGGTGTTGTGGTCGGTGATCGCGATGCCGGACAACCCCTTCGCACGCGCGGCGGCGATCAACCGCTCCGGCGCGCTGGCCGCGTCGGCGGAGTAGAACGAGTGCACGTGCAGGTCGAAGCGGTGAAGCATCCCCTATTCTCTGCTTTGATCGCCGGCTTGCTCGAACTATTTTTGCCTTCGCGTCATGACAGCGGCATTCAAGGAGTGGGCATTGGTCTGCGAAGCGCTCGGCAGCGGACGGCAGAGCCTGATCGTTCGCAAGGGCGGCATCGCCGAAGGGCGCGACGGTTTCTCGTTCCGGAATCGCGAGTTCTTCCTGTTCCCGACGTGGTTTCACGAACAGCTCGCAAGCACGACATTGCCGCCCGACACGCCCATTCCGCCCGAGCCGGAGGACGAAATCGAAATCGCCTTCGCCGCAACCATCGAGCGAACGGCGGTGCTGACCGATCTCGAGAAGGTGCATCGCCTGCGCAACCTCCATGTGTGGCGGGATTCCGTGATTGAGGAGCGATTTCACTACGCAGACTCGCCGGGCGTTCACATTGCCCTCGTGCGCGTCTTCCGGCTGGATCCTCCCCGCCGGCTCCGAATGGAAAAGCACTACGCCGGATGCCGGTCGTGGATCGAGATTCCCGAAATCGAAGGCAGCGCCCTCGTCTCGGTGATCAGTGACGAAGAGCACGCGCGGCGTGTCGCGGAACTCGAGGCGCTGCTCGCCTGATCGGCGCGAACCTGCCCATCCAACCCAAGAAAAAGGGCGGCCCGAAGACCGCCCTTTTCCAATTTCAGTCCGACCCCGGCTGTTACTTCTTCAGGACTTCCGGATGCTCGCGGTAGGTCCTCCAGATCATCTCGCCAAAGAGTGAGTTCGACCACGCAAACCACGGACGCGTGAAGTCGTCGCCGTCGTCCTTGTTGAAGCCCTCGTGCATGAAGTGCGTGCCACCGGTGTTGTCGTTGAGCCACTTGATGCACTGCGCGATCTCCTCCGGATCGTTCGTGGTCAGCGCGCGCGAGGAAATGCCCATCGGCCAGATCATTGCGTCGCCGAAGCGGGCGAGGTGCGGGCTGCCCGTGCCTTCGGCCGCCTTGCCTGCGTAGAAGTAGGGGTTCTCCGGGCTGTAAACGAACTTGCGGGTGGCCTGGTAGATCTCGTCGTCGATCGAGCCGTAGCCAAGGTAGGGAATCGAGATCAGGCTCGGGAGACCGGCATCATCCATGAACAGGGCGTTGCCGAAGCCGTCGACTTCGTAGGCGTAGATCTTTCCATGCTTCGGATGCTCGACGACGCCGTGCTCCTTCACAGCGGCCTCGACCTCGTTGGCGAGTTCGCGGGCGCGGGCAGCGAGCTGCGGGTCTTTCTTCATTCCATCGAGCATTTCGGCGAGCTGCCGCAGCGAAACCACGGCGAAGAGGTTCTCCGGGATGTTGAAGAGAAACGTCGCGGCGTCGTCGGAGTTGCGGAAGGTCGAGCAGATCATGCCGGTGGGCCGCATCGGATTGCCAAAGCCGTTGCCGGGCACGGTGTCCGTCTGCCACTGCGTGGTGCGCATGAAGCTGTAGGGCCCCTTGTCCTCCTTGCGCTGCTGCTCGATCATCGTGTTCACCGCGAGGTTCATCGCGTCGAGCCACTTCTGGTCGAACGGCGAAGTGTCGCCAGTTTCCTTCCAGTAAAGGTATGCCAGACGGATCGGATACGAGAGCGAGTCGAGCTCCCACTTCCGCTCGTGGACGCCGGGCTTCATGTCGGTGTGATCGCTCGCCCACTCGCCGACCTTGTTGGGATCGTCGTAGAACGCGTTCGCGTAGGGATCGAGAAGGATGTAGCGCGTCTGACGGCGGATGAGGCCCTCGATCATTTTGCGCAGCTTTTCGTCCTTCTTCGCGAGCGGAATGTAATGGCTGACCTGCGCGGTCGAATCGCGCAGCCACATGGCGTCGATGTCACCGGTGATGATGTAGGTATCCGGCACACCGTCCACCTCGCGGTAGGTGACCGTGGTATCGAGTGTGTTCGGGAACGCATTCTCGAAGGTCTTGCGCAGCGACGGATCGGCGATACCGCCCTTCACTTCCTCGATGAGTTCCTCCACCGCCTCGCTCTTGAACTTCCGCTGATCCTCCGGCGGACGGGAATCCTTTTGCTGCGCGGCAAAGCCATTCAGGGCGAACAATCCAACGACGGCGCCCGCGATGAAGCGCCCTGCAAGGGAGGTGGGTGGGAGAGACATGGCCGTAAAAATGGGGACGCTGCGAACATCCCGCAAGCGTTATCGGCCACCGCCCGGATGATCTGATCCGGAAACCGCCACGCCTCGGAGCTCTGAAACGGTCAACGGTCGAAAACCCGCTCTTCGACCACTCGGCCGTCCGGCTCGGCGATCCACGCCCGTTTCAACCTCCACTTCGCACGCGGAGAGGCGAGCACAAACTCGTAGTGATAGAACAACGCCTGTCCGGAGTTCGTGCCGACGACCGGAATCGTGACGGGATACGAGTCCGCGGACCAGTCCGGGCCGTCGCCCGCTTCGAACCAGATCTCCTTCTGTCCGCGTTGAACCGCCCAAGGCACCCTGCCCGCTTTTCGAGCGGCGGAGATTTCGTCCTTATTCATCCACGGCAACGTGTTGTTGCGGATTCGCTCTTCGATGTGATTTTGCAGCGATTTCGCCAACTGCGACTCCAGACTCCGACGCGTCCGAAACGTCGCATATTGCACGATGGCATCCGAAGGAGGCCGCCCATCGCGATGGCCGATCTCGAGGCGAACTTCGGCGGCTTTGATGGGATCGTAGTGGCGGTCGATGTATCGTTCCAGGCGGGCGGTCTTGACGCGATGGGATTCCGTCCCGTCGAGCTTCAGCTCCCGATAAAGCTGGTCCACGAGTTCCGCGGACGCCCGGTAGGCCAAGGTCCGGCGATAGTCGGCCCAAAGCCCTTCGAGATCCTGCCCCGTCGCGGAGCGGAAAAAGGCGTCGGTGTAGTCACGCTCGCGCAGGCTCCGATTGAGCGCCTGGACCACTTCTGCGCCATATTTCCCGTCGAGAGAGAGAAGAAACGCCGCGGCGCTGCTGTATCCCGACGAATAGTGCAACGAGCCGAAGTTTGAGAGTCTCCCCTTGGAAAACCCCATTTTCGCCGGCACGTAGTCGGCGAGCCCTTCCACCCAGTGCGAGGGTGCGTGCCTCCAGCCGTATCGCTGGACGAGGTGCGTCATCTCGTGAATCAACACGACATCGATGTAGGCGGGATTTTTTCCAGCCACGTGGCGTCCAGATAAACAACCCGCGGATGCCGGGTCAAAGGAACGCCGCCGATGGGATTTCCCAGATGTCCCCATTTCCCGGATTTCAAGACGAGAGAGTCGACGAAAATGATCTCGAACGGCGTCAGCGATTCCTCGCGTTCGCCGAGAATGGCGGCGATCTTCGGGTAGAGTCTGTTCCCCGTCCGAATCACCCGCTGGGTGAGCAGGGGATTCTCCGGCACTCCGCGATATTCGATGCTTCGGATCCAACCGCCTGACACCGGCGTGCGACTGACGGTCTGGCATCCGGTGAGCAATGCCAGCGCGAGAATGCACGGGAGCACTTTCATTCAGCCGCGGGGATGGAATTTCTTGTGAACCGCCCGGAGGCGCTTCTGATCGACGTGCGTGTAGATCTCGGTGGTCGCGATGTCGGCATGACCGAGCATTTCCTGGATGACACGCAGGTCCGCGCCGTTGGAAAGCAAATGCGTGGCGAAAGAGTGGCGGAGCAGGTGCGGATAGACCGCGTTATCGATGCCGGCGATCTTCGCGTATTCGCGGATGATCTGCCAGACGCGCTCGCGGGTGAGCTTGCGGCCGCGATTGGAGAGAAAGATCTCGCCGCCCGATTTCGCACGAACCAGGGAAGGCCGCTCACTCGCGAGGTAGCGGGCGAGTGCCTCACGCGCCTTGGAGCCAACCGGAACGATGCGCGTCTTGTTGCCCTTGCCGGTCACGCGAATCCAGCCCTCGTCGAGATCGATGTTTTCGAGCCGGGCGTTGCAGAGTTCGGAAATGCGCAGGCCCGAGGCGTAGAGGAGTTCGAAGATCGCGCGGTTCCGCAGGACGAGCGGGTCGGTGTCGCCAACGGAGGCCAGCAGGCGCTCGACATCCCGCTCGTTAAGCGTGTCGGGCAGATAACGCTCGATCCGCGGGAGGGTGAGAAATTCCGAGGGGTCGGCGGTCAGCCGCCCGCGGCCCACGAGAAATCGGAAAAAGACGCGCAACGCAACGGCCTCGGCCTTGATCGACGCCGCGGCGAGTCCGGCGCGTTTGCGGTGAGCCAGGTAGTCACTAAGATGCCGTGGCTCGAGTCCGCCCGGAAAATCCGCGCCCTGGGCGGCCAGCCACGTTGCGAACGTCTCCAGCGAGCGGCGGTTGGAAAGCTGGTAGTTGTCGGAAAGGCCGCGCTCGGTGGCGAGGAAGAGAATAAAGTCGTCGATCCAGCTGAGCAGCAGCGGCGGGGGATCCGCCGCGGGCGGACCGGGTCGCTGCTCGGCACTCATCACGCCCAATGCGCTAGAACTTCAGCCCGGTGATCCGTTTGTAGGCCTCGATGTATTTTTCCGATGTCTTCGCGACGACATCGTCGGGAAGCGGAGGGGCGGGCGGCGTCTTGTCCCAATCGAGCGTTTCAAGGTAGTCGCGGACAAACTGCTTGTCGAAGCTCGGAGGATTCGAGCCGACGGCGTAGGCATCCGCCGGCCAGAAGCGGGACGAGTCGGGCGTAAGAACCTCGTCGATGAGGACGATGTTGTCACCGACCATTCCAAATTCGAACTTGGTATCGGCGACGATGATGCCGCACTTCGCCGCGAGATCGCGACCGTGTTCGTAGAGTTCGATGCTCCAGTCGCGCACCCGCATTGCGACATCGTCTCCGAGGATGCGACGGCACTCGTTCCAGGAAATGTTTTCGTCGTGCCCGGTTTCCGCCTTCGTCGCGGGAGAGAAAATCGGCTCGGAAAGTTTTTCCGCGAGTTGCAGACCGGCCGGCAGTTTGGTTCCGCCGACGCTGCCGGTCGATTCGTAGTCCTTCCAGCCGGAGCCGACGAGATAGCCGCGCACCACGCATTCGACCGGAAGCGGCATCGCTTTTTGCACGATCGTCGAACGTCCGGCCAGCTGCTCTTCGAACGGACGCAGCTTCTCGGGAAGCCAGCCGACCGGGTGCTGCGTGAGGTGATTCGGCACAAAGTCCAGCTTGTGAAACCAGAAGGTCGAAATCTGCGTGAGGACCTCGCCCTTGCGCGGGATCGCGTTCGGCAGCACGCAGTCGAAGGCGGAGATGCGATCCGTGGCCACCAGCAGCAGCGAGTCGCCAAGATCAAACACCTCGCGCACCTTGCCGCTGCGCAGTTTCGGAATGCCGGGGAGGTCGAGGGAGAGGACGTCCATGCGTGCAAATCTGCAAATCAGGAAATCGGGAAAAAGACGAGGCTCATTGCATGTTTTTCCGTTTCGATTGGGCGAACGCCGTCCTCGCGAATGCCCGAATATCCTCAACCGCAAATCACGACAACCGCTGGCATGAGCAGTGCCAGATCCGCCGCGACGCATGCGGCCTCGGTTCCGAGAAACCGGTCCACAAAGGTCGCGCCGAACATCGCCGCACCCGATCCGGCCAGAGCCAGCACGGACGGCTGCCGACCGCTTCCAACCAACCACGCCGCGCAGATCAGGAAAAACACCAGCGACAGCACCCGCGCCGGACGGGCGTCCGCCGGAAATCGCGGCGCGATGGATGCCTCGCCGCGCTCGAGGTCACGATCCCTCTCGAGCCGCGCGATCAGCAGGCAGTTCGAGAAGCAGACGATCGCGAACGCGCCGATTTCCGCAACCAGCCGGCCCGAGGGGCTCGTCACCAGCGGAACGAGGCCTGCACCTGCGGCGAAAACCAGACTGACCACGACCTCCTTCAACCAGCCGCGGCCAAATCGCGATCCGGCCAGGTGGTTCCACACGAAATACACCGCCACGACGGCGCCCATCGCGGCGCCGGCCACCACGATACCCGGCGACAACGCCGGCAACACCGCCAGCCCGGCCACCACCGCCACCGCGACAACCATCGACATGGCCCGGGCATGTTCGCGACTGAAGCGGTGACGGTGAGCCGATCCCGGCGCCACCTGCAACCGGAAGCCATCGGCCAGCCGGTCCACCGCGTAAACGATCCACACTGCAAGAAAAAGCGCCGCCCGATCCGGTCCGGCGACGGCCACTCCCGCCAAGCGTGCGAACACCTCCTGCCAGGCGATCGCGATGGCCGGCGCGTCCAGGCTCAGAACGTTCGGCCAGAGCCACCAAGGGATGCGGTTGTCATTTCGCATGAGGTGGCTTAGTTAGTCCTCCGCGAGGGATGCGTTTTCAACATTACGAAGTGCTGCGACGGGATGACGGCTCGCTGTTCGAGCTGGGACGCGGCGCGATGGGAATCACCTACAAGGCGTTCGACACGAACCTGCGCACGGCCGTTGCGCTGAAAGTGATCAACCAGTCGTATCTGAACAGCGAGGTCGCCCGGCAGCGGTTTTTGCGGGAGGCCCGGGCGGCTGCCGCGATCCGGCATCCGAATGTGGCAACGGTCTTCCATCTCGGGAACGAAGGCGATGCCTATTTCTACGCCATGGAGTTCATCGACGGCGAGACCGTCGAGGCATACATGCAGCGGGAGGGTGCGGTTCCCACGCTGATGGCGCTGAAGATCGCCGAACAGGTCGCCCGGGCGCTCGGAGCTGCGGAGAAACAGGGGCTCGTTCATCGAGACATCAAGCCGTCGAATCTCATGCTCGTCCGCGAAGACGGCGACGACGAGTTCACGGTAAAGGTGATCGATTTCGGCCTGGCAAAGGCCGCGGACCGGGAAGGCGCCGACACCGCCACGCTGACCATGGGCGGATTCCTCGGCACCCCGCATTTTGCCAGCCCCGAGCAGCTCGAGGAGCGCGAACTCGACATCCGTTCCGACATCTACAGCCTCGGCATCACGCTCTACTACATGCTCGCGGGGCGCACGCCGTTCACCGGCTCGCTCGCGCAGGTCATGAGCCAGCACCTCCATCGCGAACCGCCGATGGAATTGCTCGCCGATCAGCCATCACAGGTCATCGCGCTTCTCGAGCGGATGATGGAAAAGGACGAGAACGCCCGTCCGCAAACACCGCTCGAGCTGCGGCGTGAGATCGAGGAATGCGCGGCGGCCGTCAGCGCGGCGCATTCGGGCTCGCAGGGTGGTCGCCCCGCCGCCGGAGATCCCGACACGGAAACCCTCATCGAGGAGGATCGCGAGTCGAGCGCGGTGGTCCCCGCGCCGGGCGTGAAGCTCGCGGACCGGTTCGAACTGCTCGAGGAATTTCGCGAGAGCGAGCACGGCCGGACGTTCAAGGCGCGCAATCTCGAGGACGGCCGGATTGTTGCGGTCCTCATTCTCAATGCGGAGCTGCTTCCGACCAGCGAGGCGTGCACGCGGCTGGAAAACGAGGTCAACGCGCTGCAGTCCGTCAAACACCCGTCGGTCATCCGAGTGGAATCCCTGGAGCGCGCACACCATCTGAGCTGGATCGTGCGCGAGTGGGTGGAAGGCACCTCCCTGCTCGAGATGATCCGCACGCGCGGCCAGCTTTCGGCGCCGCACGCGATCGAGATTCTCACCGCGCTGGCGGGCGGCCTCGAGGCCGTGCAGAAGACCGGCGTCCCCTGCCCCGAACTGTCGCTGCATTGGATCAAGCTCGTTGACGATCCCGTCACCGGGGCAACGATCCCGCGGTTCAATCCGCTGAATTTCTCGGCGGTCGCGCCTCCAGATCCCGACGCAACCCTCGTCGCGACGCCCTCAACAATGCTTCGCGCATCCGGCGCCTTTTCCGGCAACGCCACGGCGGAATACGTCTTTGCACTCGCCGTGGTCGCCTACCAGCTCCTCGGTGGAATGCACACGGCAAATCCCGCCGAGTCGTTCGTTCCGATCGCCGGCCTGCCCGAGGAGGCAAACCTCGTCCTGCGAACCGCATTGAATCCGCGCGAAAGCCACCCCTCGCCGGTGGCGTTCATCGCAAAGCTGGATGACGCCGTCGGCGCGACCGTCTCCCGTGAGCCGGCCCGCAGACCGCCATCCTTCCCGACCTTCGCCGGGGACGCGCCGCCGCCACGCCGTGCGCCGTGGCTCCTTCTCGGTGGATCGGTCGCCTGTCTTCTGCTCATGGCCGCCATTGCGGCGCTCGTCGTCCTGCCCCGGCTGCGTCAGGCCATCGACGCGGGCAATCAGGCCTCCGCCACCCCTGCACCGACGCCGGTTGTCGAGCCCACCCCCGAGCCACCGCAACCCACGCCAACTCCCGAGGACCCCGCGACGATCGCTCTTCGCACCGGGCTGCAGCGCGCGCAGGACCGCTCGCTGACCGGGGATTACGCCGGGGCGCTCCGCATTCTTGGGGATCTCCACGGCGAGTTCCCCGAGGAGCCGGAAATTCCGGAGCAAATGGAGATGATCGCAGCGAAATTGCGGGCCGAGACGGAGCGGCTTTCCGACGTCGAAATGGCGCGACTCGAGGACCCGCTGAAGGAAGCGGCCCTGGCCGGGTCGACCTCCGCCCAGATGCTCCTGGCCAAATCCTATCTGCAGAGCGATCCGCGCGAGGCGTTCAAGTTTTCGCTCCTCGCAGCCGACGGTGGCAACAGCGAGGCCATGCTCATGGTCGCGGAGATGTATGCAAGCGGCCACGGAACGAACCGGAACATTGAAACCGCCTTCGAAAGATACAAGCAGGCGGCCGACAAGGGCGAGCCCCAGGCGCTCTACGCCGTGGGCGAATGCTACTTCTACGGCAACGGCGTCGGGCGCGACGTGCAGCAGGCGATCTTCTATCTCACGCAATCCGCGGCCTACAACAACGTCTATGCCATGGACCTGCTGGCGAACATCTATCGCAAGGGAACCGGCTTGCGGGAGAAGAACCTTGCCGAAGCCCACCGCCTGCTGACAGCCGCCGCGAGCCGGGGTTATCTGGACGCGCAGGGCAACCTCGCCGTGATGATCGCCCTCGGCGAGGTGCCCGGGGAACCCGCCGATCCACAGCGCGCCGCCGAACTGCTCCGCGACGGCGCGGAACAGGGCAACCCCCATTGCATGTATCTTTACGGCTCGGCCTACCAGAACGGGATCGGAGTTCCAAAGGACCTCCAGAAAGGCAGGGAATGGATCATCAAGGCTGCAAGCGCGGGAAATCGATCCGCCCAGGAATGGTGCCGGACCAACAAGGTGAAATACCCCGAGCCTCCCCGCTGACGGGCTCGGCCCTTGCAAACACCCGTGCGACCCGTTAAGCGGGGAGTCCGCAAAATTCCAAATCAATGAATGCCCTGAAATTGCGTGTCACCGGATTTGCGCTCGTCGCAAGCGTCGCAGCCACCGGCTGCTCGAGCCTCACTCCCGGCGAGAACGCCGGCGTTTTCGGCACCGTCGCAGGCGCCGCAACCGGCATCGCGCTTGGTGCGTCCGGCGTTCCCTCCTACATCACCGTGCCCGTCGCCGTGGGTGCCGGAGCATTGACCGGTGTCGCGGCTTACGTCATCGCGAAACACCAGGCCGACCAGGAACAGCGAAAGATCGCCGAGGCCCGTGCGCGCACCTACTACGCGAAGCTCGACGCCGAGCAAAAGGAGGCGATGAAGAAGCAGAAGGTCCGCTACATCGCCGTCGACACAGAGAAACGGCAGAATTACGAGGGCGAGAAGGCCGTCATGGTCTTCGACACGCAGAGTCAGGAACTCGTTGGCAACAACGTCTACGACGTGAAGGACGCTCCCAAGGTTGGCCAGACGAGCAAATTCGATACTTACACGGCGCAATACGTCGGCACCGGCAGCTAAATGAACATCCACGAATACCAGGCGAAGCAACTCTTCGAAAAATACGGCGTCGCAACGCCAAAGGGATTTCCCGCCACGACCCCTGCGGAGGCTCGCGAGGCCGCCGCGAAGCTCGGCACCAACAACCTCGTCGTCAAAGCCCAGATCCACGCCGGCGGCCGCGGCAAGGGAACCTTCACGAACGGCTTCAAGGGCGGCGTTCACCTCACAGACAGCCCGGAAAAGGCGGAGGAACTCGCCGCCAAAATGCTCGGCCAGACGCTCGTCACCCACCAGACAGGCCCCGATGGCCGGGTGGTAAACACGGTGCTCGTCGCCGAGAGCGTCGAGATCGAAAAGGAGTTTTATTTTGCAATCCTCATGGACCGTGCGATCGCCGGTCCGCTCATCATTGCAAGCACCGAAGGCGGTGTGGAAATCGAGACCGTCGCGGAGCAGACGCCGCACAAGATCCTTCGCGAGCCGATCCATCCCACCCTCGGACTGCAGGCCTTCCAGGCCCGCAAGATCGCGAAGCAGCTCGGGTTTACGTCCGAGCAGATGCCGAAGGCAGCCAAGCTCTTTCTGTCGATCTACAAGCTCTTCATCGCCTGCGACTGCTCGATGGTCGAGGTGAACCCCCTCGTCATCACGAAATCCGGCGACGTCCTCGCGCTCGACGCGAAGTTCAACTTCGACGACAACGCGCTCTTCCGCCATCCCGACATCGTCGCCTTCCGGGACATTGCCGAGGAGGATCCGCGCGAGGTCGAAGCCTCGAAGTCGAACCTCAATTACATCGGCCTCGACGGCAACATCGCCTGCCTCGTCAACGGCGCCGGACTCGCGATGGCCACGATGGACATCATCAAATACCACGGCGGGGAGCCTGCAAACTTCCTCGACGTGGGCGGCGGCGCGACCGAGCAGCAGGTCACCGAGGCGTTCAAGATTCTCATCTCGGATCCGAATGTGAAGGCGATCCTCGTGAACATCTTCGGCGGCATCATGCGCTGCGACATCATCGCTCAGGGCATCATCAACGCGGTGAAGGCGGTCAGCCTGCCCGTCCCGCTTGTCGTGCGCCTCGAGGGCACGAATGTCGATCTCGGCAAGAAGCTCCTCGCCGAATCCGGTCTCCCGATCGAGACCGCAACCGGACTCACCGAGGCCGCGACGCTCGCCGTCGCCGCCGCAAAGAAGGCCGCCTGATGGACGGAATCGGCATTCGATTCGCAGCTTTCACCGGCTATCCCGCGACCGACATCGCCCGGACGCGCAGGTTTTACGGGGAAATCCTCGGGCTGCGCGAAGGCAGTGTCTTCGAGCACGAAGGCGAGGTCGGCTGGGTGGAGTTCGAAATTCCCGGCGGACACACGCTCGCAATCGCGCGGGCCAGCGACCAGTGGCAGCCGAATCCCAACGGCGGCGGTCTTTGTCTCGAGGTCGAGGACCTCGATGCCGCCGTGAAAAAGCTCGAAGAAGCCGGCGTCACCATCGTGATGCCGATCCAGGATTTTCCCATTTGTCGCATGGCGCTCGTCGCCGACCCCGACGGCAACACGCTCGCCCTCCATCAGCAGAAACCCAATCATCCCGAACGCTCTCTCTAGGCCGCTCTTCCATGTCCATTCTCGTCGACAAGAACACCCGCCTCCTCGTCCAGGGCATCACCGGCAGCGCCGGCGCATTTCACGCAAAAAGCTGTCTCGAATACGGCACCAACGTCGTTGCCGGCGTCACCCCCGGCAAAGGCGGCCAGATGTTCGAGGGCAAGATTCCGGTTTTTGACACCGCGCACGAGGCGCGTCACGAAACCGGCTGCAACGCAACGATGATCTTCGTCCCGGCTCCGTTTGCCGCGGACGCGATTCTCGAGGCCGCCGACGCCGGGATCGAACTCATCGTCTGCATCACCGAAGGCATTCCGGTCATTGACATGATGCGCGTAAAGCCCGCGCTCGCCGGGAAGTCCTGCCGCCTCATCGGTCCGAACTGCCCGGGCATCATCACCCCCGGCCAGTGCAAGATCGGCATCATGCCCGGCTACATCCACAAACCCGGCTCCATCGGCGTCATTTCGCGCTCCGGCACCCTCACCTACGAGGCCGTGTGGCAGCTCACGAGCCGTGGCTACGGCCAGAGCACCTGCATCGGCATTGGCGGGGACCCGATCAACGGCACGTCCCACCTAGACGCGCTCAAACTCTTCAACGACGATCCCGAAACCGAGGGCATCATCCTTATTGGCGAAATCGGAGGATCCGCGGAGGAAGAGGCCGCCGCATGGGCGCAACAGAACGTTTCGAAGCCGATGGCGGCGTTCATCGCCGGGGCCACCGCACCTCCCGGACGCCGCATGGGTCACGCCGGCGCGATCGTGAGCGGAGGCAAGGGCACCGCGGCAGGCAAGATCGAGGCTCTTCGCAATGCCGGCATCGCTGTTGCGGAGTCGCCCGCCGACATGGCCGACACCCTGATCGCCAAGCTCAAGGGCTCCTGAAGCCGGACAGGGGCGCCGGAAAAAGAATTCACGTCGACGGCTGGTGATGTATCGTTCAGCGGGGACCGCCCCCGCAACGAAACCATTCACTATTCTCCAGACATGCCAGTTACCGCCAAAGGACTCGAAGGAATCGTAGCCAACAGCACCACACTCAGCGACGTGCGCGGGCAGGAAGGGGTCCTGATCTACGCGGGCTACGATATCAACGAACTGGCGGGCAAGGTCACCTACGAGGAAGTCGTCCACCTTCTCTGGCACGGCCATCTTCCGAACCGGCGCGAATTGCAGGACCTCTGCGAAAATCTCCGCTCCCAGCGCGAGCTGCCGCAGGGCGTCATCGACTTCATCAAGGCGGCGCCGAAGAACGCGAATCCGATGGACGTGATCCGCACCGGCGTCTCGATGCTCGGGCTCTACGACTCCAGCCTCGGAGAGGACATCAAGCTCGACCAGAACCGCCAGCGTGCCGTGAGCATCACGGCGAAGATCGGTGTCATCGCGGCCTACTTCCATCGCTCCCGCCAGGGACTCGATCTCCCGCCCGTCCGCTCCGATCTGGGCGAGGCTGCTCATTTTCTCTATCTTCTCAACGGCGAAACCCCGTCAAAGGACGCCGCAGACACCCTCGATGTCGCCTATGTCCTGCACGCGGACCACGGCATGAACGCCTCGACCTTCTCCGCGCGCGTGACGATCGCCACGCTCAGCGACATCTACTCCGCGATCACCTCCGCGATCGGCACGCTCAAGGGCCCGCTTCACGGTGGCGCCAACGAGGGCGTGATCCAGATGCTTCTGGAGATCGGCGATGAGGACAAGGTGGACGCCTGGGTCGAGGATGCGCTTGCGCAGAAGAAGAAGATCATGGGCATCGGCCACCGCGTCTACAAGGTGCTCGATCCGCGCGCGCCGCATCTTCGCACGATGGCCATCAAGCTCAGCAACGAGCTCGGCGAGCCGAAATGGATCAAGATGAGCGAGCGCATCGCCGCGATCATGAAGGAGCGGAAAGGCCTCAACGCGAACGTCGATTTCTATTCCGCCACCGTCTACTACTCGCTCGGCATCCCGACGGACATGTTCACGCCGATCTTTGCGATCGCGCGCACGTCCGGCTGGACCGCACACGTTCTCGAGCAGCTTGCCGACAACCGTCTCTACCGACCGCTCAGCGAATATGTCGGACCCGAGCCGGGCAAGACGGTGATTCCGATCGACGAGCGCTGATTCAGCGCAGGGCCACGAAGGTGCCGGTGAACTCCACCGAGGGTCCTCCGTCACCTTCGACGCTCACCTCGAGCGCAATCCGCGCCCGCCCCTCGCGGGCAAACGCCTCCCGAAACGAGTCGAGCACGCCGCGCTCCGGTCGCCGCGCAAGCGCCCGGATTTCATCGCGCACCGGCTTTCGGTAACGAATCGCAGCGTCCCGCACGACGACGTGCGCCCCGGAGTCATCGAGTTCGAGCCAGACAAGCCCGTAGCCGGCAAGGGTCGCAATCGCCGCGAGGCTGCCACCAAAGGCCGTGCCGAGGTGATTGTGATTCGGCTTGAGCGGGGCCGTGAGACGCAACCCATCCCCGTCCCAGCCTGCGACCGAAACTCCCATCGCACGGGTGATGGGAATCTTTTGATGAAACATGCGTTCCAGCTCGGATGCCTGCATCCCCGCATCGTTGCTCATCGGTGCAGTCCACGTCACCGGAAAACGCCCTCCAGATCACCAGCCAAACCGGACGAAGTATCCGATGTAGAATGCGATCCAGATTCCGGCGTGGAAAAACCCAAGCGCTTTTTCCGGCGCAACGCGGCGCAGCTTGTCCGTTACCGCCGCGGCCACGAACACCAGAAGCAGGAATCTCGGCAGCCGCGCGGCGACGCTCCATCCGATGAACGGGACGATCCCGTGGCCAAGACGACCGGCCTCGACCGCGTAGATCTTGTAAGGGACTCCAGTCACCGGTCCGCGCAACATTGCAACATCCCCCCGGGTAACCATCTGGCTGCGAACCTCCTCCACCATCGCGGGTGAGATCGCTGGAATCGCCACCAGCAGCGCCTCCGCTCGCTCTGGAATCGTCTGCCCCAGCCTGAACATCAAGACCCCTCCGAGGATCGCAGCCACCGTTGCCACACCGCACGCCGCCAAAGCACGGCGACGATTTCTCATCGCGATGCGCGTAAGCCACACGTCGGGGACGATGAAGAATACGGTGGCCTCGGCGAATGCCCAGATCGAGGCGATTCGAAGGTCTCTCCGGGCGGCGGTTGGATTTTCGGGGTGCAAAGCCGTCGCCACCAACGCTAAACATCCTGTCAACGCCCATGAATCCGACGCTTCTGAAGGACGACGATTACTATCCCCTCATCGAGGCGCGGCATTGCGATCCGTTCCGCATTCTCGGGATTCGCAGGGAGAACGATCGCACGATCGCCCGGGTTTTTCGCCCCGATGCGACGAGCGTGACCATCGTCGAACAGGACGGGGCCGGACGCAGGTTCGAACTTTCCCGGAAGGATGGCAGCGATGTGTTCGAAGCCGATCTGGACACCGACAATCCCCCCCTTCGCTATCGATGCGAATTTGTGGGACACCATGGCGAGTCGTGGTCCCAGCTCGATCCCTACGCGTTTCCACCGGTGCTCGGAGAGATGGATATCTATCTCTTCAACGAGGGCACCCATTACGACATCTACAAGCGGATCGGGGCGCACATCATCGAACATGACGGCGTGCGCGGAGTGCACTTCTCCGTTTGGGCGCCGAATGCCCAGCGCGTCAGCGTGGTCGGCGACTTCAACCATTGGGATGGCCGCGTCCATCCGATGCGCAAGCTCGTGCCATCCGGGATCTGGGAAATCTTCATTCCCGAAGTCGGCGAGGGCGAACACTACAAGTTCGAGATTCGCGGCCCGCACGGCGAAGTCTTTCTCAAGACCGACCCCCTGGCGTTCTACGCGCAGCACGGCACGGCCACCGGCTGCATGGTCTTTGACCTGAACCGCTACTCGTGGAGCGACGCGGACTGGATGGCCTCCCGCACCAAACGCGATCCCTACAACTCACCCATGAGCATCTACGAGGTGCACCTCGGGTCGTGGCAGCGGGTGGTCGAGGACGAAAACCGGCCGCTCAGCTACCACGAACTCGCCGAACGCCTCATCCCCTACGTGAAGGAAATGGGGTTCACGCACATCGAGCTGATGCCGGTGATGGAGCATCCGTTCGACGGCTCGTGGGGCTACCAGGTCGTCAACTACTACGCACCGACAAGCCGCTTCGGAAATCCCGACGACTTCCGCGCTTTCGTGGACAAGTGCCACCAGGCCGGCATCGGCGTGATCCTCGACTGGGTGCCCGGTCATTTCCCGAAGGACGCCCACGGCCTCGCGCGATTCGACGGCACCTGCCTCTACGAGCACGAGGATCCCCGCCTCGGCGAACACCAGGACTGGGGCACGCTCATCTTCAACTACGGCCGCAACGAGGTCCGGAATTTCCTTCTCGGAAACGCGCTGTTCTGGCTCGACGAATACCACATCGACGGTCTGCGCGTGGACGCGGTCGCCTCGATGCTCTACCTCGATTACTCGCGCAAGCCGGGCGAGTGGATTCCCAACCGCTTTGGCGGCCGTGAGAACCTCGAGGCGATCGATTTTCTGAAACGCTTCAACGAAGTGTGCTACTCCCGGCACCCCGGCATCATGACCATCGCCGAGGAGTCCACCTCGTGGCCGGGGGTTTCCCGCCCCACCTACCTCGGCGGGCTGGGCTTCGGCTACAAGTGGAACATGGGCTGGATGAACGATTCCCTGCGCTACATCGCAAAGGATCCCATCCACCGCCGCTATCATCAGGGGGACATCACGTTCTCGATGCTCTACGCCTTCACAGAGCACTTCATCCTCGTGCTCAGCCACGACGAGGTTGTCCATGGCAAGGGCTCGATGATGACGAAGATGCCCGGCGACGACTGGCAGAAGTTCGCGAATCTCCGGATGTTCCTTGCGTGGATGTGGGCCCACCCGGGCAAGAAACTCATTTTCCAGGGCATCGAATTCGGCCAGTGGGCGGAGTGGAACCACGCCCGCAGCCTCGACTGGCATCTCACGCAATTCGAGCCCCACGCCGGCATCACGCGCCTCGTCCAGCATCTGAACTGGCTCTACATCAACGAGCCGGCGTTCTTCGAACACGACGACTCCTACGAAGGCTTCGAGTGGATCGACTTCCACGACGCCGACAACACCGTGTGGTCCTTCCTCCGCAAACCGAAAAAGGGCGCGGAGATTGTCTTCGTCGTCAACGCCACGCCCGTCGTGCGAGGCGGCTACCGGATCGGTGTCCCCGGCCCCGGATTCTACCAGGAGATTCTCAACACCGACGCCTCCCTCTACGGCGGCGCCAACGTCGGAAACTGGGGAGGCCGTCACGCCGAGGAGATCGCCTGGCAGGGGCGGCAATGGTCCATTCAGGTCGATCTCCCGCCTTTGGCTGTCAGCGCCTTCAAGAGGATCGATCCACAAGCGGATTTCCTGCATTAAAGCCATTGACGCTCTCGAAAACGCGTGCGTTATTATCGCGTTCCCGTATCCAGACCATGAAACCCACCCGCACAATCTCAGCATTCACCCTCATCGAGCTGCTTGTCGTCATCTCGATCATTGGGATTCTCATCACGATCGCCGTTCCGAACATCAGCAGCGCCCTTGACAAGGCACGCATGACCGAGACGCTCGCGAATGCCCGATCCCTTCAGCAGGCCACCCAGATGATGACCCTCGACAACCAGCAGGTTGGCGAAGGCATCCAGTGGACTTCCGTTGTCGACTCGACCGGAAACGAGTCGCCCGTTTCGCTGCAGAACTTCTTCGCAGCACTGACGAACGACGGTTACATGACCCAGTCTGAACTCCGCAAGGTTCTCAGCGCGCCCGGCAAGACGCCGACCGCCGGAGCTTTCTCGGCAGGAAACATCGCGTTCTCGATCTTCCAGGTCTCGGATACGTCGCCTTCGGATCAGCCTTTCTGCGTGACCGCCAACTGGAGCCAGGGCTCCGGTCTGAACTCCCAGGCCCAGCCTTACGGCAACAAGGGCTTCGTGGTTTACAACAAGGGCGGCGGCGGCGGCGTCTACAAGGCCTCCCAGGCCAGCAGCACGAATATCTTCCCTCCCGCGGGCACAGGCCCCAACGGTGAAGTCTATCGTTACACGAAGCTGAACTAACGGCTTCCGATAGGATTGCTTTTCAAGCGCCTTTCCGCGAGAGATCGCCGGAAAGGCGCTTTTTCTTTGGGTCGAAATGCTGGCAACTTCGGGACTCCAGACAAACTTCGCAAAGCCGGTGTCGGAATTCCTCCGCACCGACTTTGCCACCGTCCGGTCCGATTGGACGATCCAGCGCACCCTAGACGAAGTTCGCGCGACCGGCCTCGGCGACCGCATCGTCTATTTTTACGTCGTCGACGAGACCGAAAAACTCGTCGGGGTTCTCCCCACCCGCCGCCTTCTCACCGAACCACTGGATCAACTGATCAAGCAAATCATGATCCCGCGCGTCGTCGCCGTGCGGGAAACCACCACGCTACTCGAGGCCTGCGAGTTCTTCGTGCTCTACAAGTTTTACGCCCTGCCGGTGGTGGATGCGCAGCGGCGCATCGTGGGCGTGGTGGACGTGGGCCTGTTCACGGAGGAGGTCCTCAATGTCGAGGAAAAGCAGGACGGCGACGAAATCTTCCAGACCATCGGCTTCCACGTCGAGGAACTGCGGCACGCCACACCGCTCAAAGCCTTCCGCTATCGAATTCCATGGCTGCTCGCGACGATCACGAGCGGTTCTCTCTGCGCCTTCCTCACGGGAGCATTCGCCCAGACGCTCTCCGAGCAGCTCGTCCTCGCGTTTTTCATGACGCTGGTCCTGGGCCTTGGCGAAAGCGTCAGTGCACAGTCCATGGCAATGACCCTCCAGGCGTTGCATACGACGCCCCCGAGCCTTCGCTGGATATGGAATGCCCTGCGCAAGGAGCTGCCGACCGCGGCACTCCTCGGCGCATGCTGCGGCGCCGTGGTGTTTTTGATCGTTTGCATCTGGCGCGGGCAGCCCGGGCCGGGAGCGGCAATTGGCAGCAGCATCTTCGCCGCGATGGTGTCCGCCTGCCTGCTCGGGGTCCTTGTTCCCACCACGCTGCGACTGCTCAAACTCGATCCGAAAATCGCCTCCGGCCCCCTTACCCTCGCCTTCGCAGACATCTGCACGCTTGCCTGGTATTTCGGCATCGCGACGCTCACTTTGTAGAGCCGTCCGCCATCGGACGCATCCCGTCGATCCAGCCGGCATCCCCTTCCTCCCAAAGCAGACCATCCTTCTGCGGCTCCTGAATCCCCAGGGATCGACGAAGCAGCGCCACAGGTGACGGGCCATCCGACTTGCCGGGCGGGACCGTGAAAACGTGCAGCGCATGCCTGGCGCGGGTAAGCGCCACATACCAGACGCACAATTCGTCGTAGGCGGCGTCGCACACCTGCTGCCGGTGGGCCGCGAGCAGCCGTTCATCGATCTCGCAAAGGGCAGCGGTCGGCCGGTGCAGCAGCCAGAGTGTGTCTAGGGTCTCCCCACGCATGGAGAGAAAGCCTTCGCGGGGGGTTGAGTCGATCCGGGTGGCATCCAGCACCGGCAGCAGCACCACGTCGAAGCCCAATCCCTTCGCGCGATGGATCGTGAGAATCTGCACGTTGTCCGCGGATGCGGAGGGACGCCTTCCGTGAGCCGTCGCCAGCCGGAGAAAGTCATCCATGCTTCCTCCGGCGACATCGTGCTTGCGCGCGAGGTCGAGCAACAGTTTCAAGCGTCCGCGGCAAAAATCGTCCGTGATCTCCGGCAGTCTTCCCAACGTCGCGCGCAGCGCACCTTCCAGGCCTCCGGCTGTCACGCGCCCGAAAAACCAGCGCCGCAGCTCCGTCCAGTCGCCGTCCTCGAGGAGCACGCGCAGCGGGGTCATCCCGACGATCGCCGCAGACGCCGTGTCCGCCGGATGTGCCACGGCGGCAATCAACGCAAGCAGCGCGCGGTTGACCGGCGCATCCGTCGCGATCTTTTCGTCCGTTTCCGACGTCACGCGGAGAAATCCGCGTTCGCGCAATTCCCCGGCAAGTCGACGGGCCTGGTCATTGTCGCGCACAAGGATCGCACAGGAAAACCCGCGCTCCATCGGCGCGATCCGGCGCAGCTCCGTCAGCACGGCATTGGCGAGCGCGTCCCGGGTTTCAAGATGCCGCACGGTCGCGTGCCCCTTCCGGTCTTTCGAGGCGGATTCGTGCGTTTTCCAGAATCGCGTCCACTCCTTCACAACCGGCTCCGGAAGTCCGCACGCCGGGTTCGCAACGAAACTTCCAAAGCGGTTCACGAGTTCGATGACCGCAGGGTCGGATCGGAACGATTTTACCAGCGCCCGCTCGACAATCCGACCGCCATAATGCTCGAGAATCCGCTCGATCAATCGATGTTCGCCGCCGCGCCAGCGGTAGATGGACTGCTTCGGGTCTCCAACGAAGAATGCGCTGCGACGGCCGGAGTCGTCCTGCAGCACCTCATCCACGAGATTCTCGACGACCGCCCATTGCTGCACGCTCGTGTCCTGAAATTCGTCGAACAGCCAGTGATCGATCCGCGCGTCGAGGCGCGCCTGCCACTCGATCGCAGGAATCCGGCGCAGCATTTCGACGACATCCGCAAACGCAAGCCGCCCCCGCAGGCGAACGCCCTCGTGATATGCCATGTCGAAAGGCTCGAGCACCTGATGGATCCCGGCAGTAATGCGCAGGTGCCGCCGAATCGATCCCCCGACAAAGCCTGCGATGAGACGGCGCAATGCAGCGGCCACCTCTCCGTCGACTTCGATGATCTTCTTCCGATACGTCAGGGTCAGCGGCCCATCGGCTCCGAAGGTCACCTGTTCCAGGAGTTGTTCGAAAATCCGTCCCGTCGGCAGTTTCATGCCGGGCTGCCACTTCCGCGCCTGGACGGCAATCGACTCCAGCGAACGAAAGACCTCTCCATCCTGCGGCAGTGCCCAGCTTTCGACCACCTCCGCATCCCGTTCCTCAAGCCGGGCATCCAGCCACGGAGGCATCTCCGGACTCCAGATGCCGCTCCCCCAGCGCTCCACGTCCCGGCATTCGAGAAACTTCGAATGACTTCCGGAAATCCATTGCTCGAGGCGCCGACGAAGTCCCTTTTCTTCGGCGCCCCACGTTGCGTCACGGTATGCTGTCAGCAATGCCTCCTGCGCCGTGGGGTCCGCCTCCGCGGCCAGCAGTCTACGCAGCACCTCGTTTCGAGCCTCGACCGTCTCAATCTCGTCGAGCATGCGCACGCCACCCGGCAGGCCGAGATCCAGCGGCATCGCACCCACCACCCGCTGAAAGAAGGCATCGAATGTCCGAAACTGCAGCCGGTCCATTCGGTCGATCAAAAGCGTCAGCAACGCGAGAAACCGTGCAGGTCCGGCGTCGGCGATTCCGAGTTCACCGGCGAGCCGCCGGGATGCGGCTTCATCCCCGGCCGCCGCAGCGAGTCGGCGGAAAACCACCGAGGAAAATTCGCCGGCCGCCTTTCGCGTGAACGTCAACGCGAGGATCGCGCCGGGATCCACGCCAAGTGCGAGCAGGCGGAGGATGCGACTCGTCAGCGCGTGCGTTTTTCCCGTGCCGGCCGATGCAAGAATGACTTCGCTCTGGATCCCGTTCATACCGCACACGAACGAATGAACGCTCCATTCGGATCGACCACCCGCACGGCGTCGGGCGCAAAGTGATCGGCAAACTCCGCGTAAGCGGCGCGCGAATTCGGCGGCCAGAACCTCCGCCGGGAAAGATCAGCCAACACTCCCCGCGCGCAGGTCATCGCGGATTCCTCGAGAGCATCGTCCAGCTGTTCCCACGCCAGAAATCCGGCGTCGGCAATGGTCTTAGGCAGGCAGAAATAGCCGCAGACCAGCGAAGCGGGGTCCCGACCGGTCTCCACGAGCAGCCTTCGATAAAGGGGCAGCTGGAGATTGATCCACCAGTCCGCCCTCCCTGCGACGCGTGCATACTCCGGCGGCCACGTCCGATCGGGTGCACGGAATCCGCGCAGATGCTTGCGCGCGGGACCTTCAGATGCGTCGAACGTCTTGTAATCAATCACCCGCCATCGCCCGTCGCGCTCGTTCTCGTCGATGCGATCGATCCGGCCGCGGATCGTCCACCCGTCGATCTGCCACGGTCGCCCAAGAAGATCGTGGAAGGATTTTTCCACCGCACGCACCCGCCAGCCCGACGCGCGGTCGCGCGCCTGCCATTCGGCAAATGCCGACAGTCTCGCGCGCACCGAGTCCACCTGGAGCTGCAGCGGAAGCGAGAGCCGGCGGCCGAGATTCCGGTCCGTCCATTTTTCCACATGGGCGTGGAGGCAGCGGGCGATGACCGCGGGATCCGTCGATTCACTCGCCGAGGAATCCTCCGCCCATCCTTGCAGCGCCGCATGCACGAGATCGCCGAACTGCGCCGCATCGAGTTCATCCGTCGCCGGATCGAACGCTTCCATCTTCACGACACGCGCCAGATAGAATGTGAAGGGACAATCGAGATACCGCTGGAAATCGGTCACGGCAATTTCACGCGGCATTTCAACGACCGGAGGGTCGAGCAGCCAGCCGGCGCTCCACGCGGGATCAGGCTCGGGAATCGAGGGCTCGGCGAAAAGACGCTCCACACGCGCCGGAAGGCTCTCCCCCGCGCCAGCGAAGAGAAGCGGCGACGGCTCGAGCGGCGAGCCCTCCGTGTCCGAAGCGAGCACGATGGCTTCCACGCGCCGCGGCACGGCGAGGATGCGTGCGAGTTGGTAGGCATCCCGCGCCCGCCGCGCTTCGCGGCCGGGCATTCCAAGATGCACACGCGCGGATTCCGTCAAGATGAACTCCGAACCAGGCATCTCCGGCACGCGACCGAGATTCATTCCGGCCAGCACGACTCGTGGAGACTCGCTCCATGGCAGTTCCAGCCATCCGGCCGCATCGATGGCTCCGGGTTTGCGCGAGGGATAAAGACGGACGGTCGCTATGGATTCCCCAAAGACATGAAGCCAGTCGGCGGGCGACATCCCGGAATGAACATTCGACGCTGCGTCAAATCGATCCAGTGCCACCGAGATCTCCCCGAGAGCGTCTTCCAGCAACTCCGTCTCCTCCCCCTCCAATCGCGAACGAAAGGCATCCGCCAGTTCGGAGGAAAGTCTGCGAAAGACGGCCGCAGGATCGCGGCGGAACTCGGCCAGCACTTCCTCAATCGCTTCGAGTGCCCTGCCAAGAGGGTCGTCCTCGCGAATCCACCGCCCCGCCGCACGCAGCGTTGAGGGAAAATGGGACGCAGCGATGCGGTCGGCCTCACCGAGCGCCAACTCCAGATTGATGTCCGGAATCCGCGCTTCAAGCCACGCGCACACCGCACCATTTCGAAGCAGGTCGATGCCCCGGGAAAACGCCGGCTCCGCAGCCAGGCTCGCGAGGTTCATCAATGTTCGCGCAAGCCAGTGCCCGGATAGCGACCGCCCGGTCGGGTCGTGAATCGCGCGGCCGCACGCGGCGGCGGACCGTTCGAGCGCGGGGAGCAGATCCCTGTCGAGCAGGCCAATGTCAACGGTGTCCGAAAGGTTCACGCGCACCTGATCCGGGGATCCAAAAAGGCGCACCTGCGCGTCGAAGTCGGCCCATCCCGGATCCCGGCTGTTCCAAGTCTCCGGAAGGGGACGACCCCATGCATCGAAGGCGTCCTCTTCGCGGGGGCCGGCAATCAGCACGGTGACAGGGCGATCCAACTTCTCGAGAGCGGTGGCAACCGCTCCGGGAAGATCCGGCACGCAGACCACCACCACCTCATCGATGCCACGGGGGATCTGTGGATCGCGCAGCGCATGCAACCATGCGCCCTGGCGTTCGTGAAATCCGGAGCGTTGCAGCGCGTTGTCGGCAGCGGCAATCAGTCCGGCAAGCTCCCGCCAGCGCGAGGCATCCGCGGATCCGGAGAGTCGCGTGGCAGCCTCGTCCATGCTGAGCCCATGGCCGGCCACCTCCGCCTGCACCCGCCGGAACTGCCGGGCCAGAGCGAGCCTCTCCGAAAAGTTGCGCGCAGGAACGCCGGCTGGAAAAAGCGCGTTGCAGCGCGCCGCGCGTTGTCCGGCGAGTTCCGCGGCGAGCGCCAGCTCTGCGGCGAGCGGATCGGCAATCCGATCTCCGTCGGGCTCGAGGAAACGGGTCGGAGTGCGGATGTCCACATGCGCTGGATCGCGCAATGCCGCCCGGAGCCGGCGCCCGGCGGCCTGCGTGGACACCAGTGTCAGCACGCGTCCCGGTCGAGCATTCAGCCAGCCGGCGGCGGCGGGCGCCGTGGGATTCGACCAATCGAGAAAAACTCGCTCCGGGCGGGGCATGGGCGCGAGCCTAGCCGGGTCCGTCGACCCGCGCAAACACGAGTGGCGGGCACGTCTGCTCCGGCTAGCATATGGGTATGTCGCTCGTCTGCTTTCCCGACCACGGTCTGCCGACGCCCATTTTCGAGGAGACCCGCATCGCGACGCTCACCCCACCGCAACTGGACGAACTCCTTGCGTCGGGCTGGCGGCACTTCGGAGACGACTTCTTCCGCTACAACATCGCATTCCACGGAAGCGCGCTCTGCGGCGTGCTCGCATTGCGCATTCGACTCTCGGAGTTTGGCCTGTCCAAAAGCCAGCGGCGGATTCTGCGACGGAACGGGGACGCAACGACCCATGTCCTTCCGACCCGGCACTGCGAGGAATACGACGCGCTGTTTGGGATTCATCGCATCCGCTTCCAATCGGACGTTCCGGATTCCCTTCGTGATTTCTTGTCCGACGAACCAGCCGATCGACCCTGCGAGAACGTCGCGATCGAAGTGCGCGTGGATGGCAGGCTCGCGGCGGTGAGCTTCATGGATGCGGGTCGCAACGCGGCGTCGAGCGTCTACGCTATGTTCGATCCCGCGATGGGAGACCGCAGTCCGGGCATCCTCACCCTGCTTCTCGAGATCGAGGAGGCCCGCCGTCGGGGCATGGAATTCCTCTACGTCGGATACGCCTACACCGTTCCGTCGTTCTACGACTACAAGAAGCGCCTGAGCGGCCTCGAAGCATTCGACTGGGGAAACGGCTGGACGGCCCTGCCACCGGATTTCGTCTGGCGACGGCCGTGGATCGCCGGTTCAACGAAAGCGACGACCGATTGATCCGTCAGGCGATCTCGCCAAGCAGTCGCGGCAGCAGCGAGTCGATCGCGACGCGCTCCTGCTGCATCGAATCCCGGTGCCGCAGTGTGACCGTGCCGGCATTTTCGGGACCGTTCTCGCCGATCGTGTCGAAATCGACCGTTACGCAAAACGGCGTGCCGATCTCGTCCTGACGCCGGTAGCGCCGGCCGATCGCCCCCGCCTCGTCGTATTGCACCATCATGTGCGGACGGAGCATTGCAACGATCTCGCGGGCCTTCGCCACGAGCTCGGGCTTGTTCTTGAGTAACGGGAAGACGCCGCATTTCACGGGAGCCATTCGCGGATGGAATCGCAGCACGGTGCGGGTCTCCGCCTTGCCCTTTTCGTCGGTGACCGTTTCCTCGTCGAAGGCCTCACAAATCAGCGCGAGGGTCGTGCGGTCGACACCGGCACTCGGCTCCACGACGTGGGGGATGAAGCGCTCCTTCTTCTCCTCGTCGAAATAGTCGAGCGGCTTGCCGCTGTGCTCGATGTGCTTCGAGAGATCGTAGTCCGTCCGATACGCGATGCCTTCCAGCTCGCTCACACCGAACGGAAACTCGTATTCGAGATCGTAGGTCTTCTTTGAATAGAACGCGCGCTCGCCGTCCGGAATGTCGACGACATGGATCTTCGAGCGCGGAATGCCGATGTCCTCGTAAAATTTCAGACGCTCCTCGAGCCAGTAGTCGGTGAGTGCGAGGCCGTCCTCCGCGCGGCAGAAATACTCGATCTCCATCTGCTCGAACTCGCGCGAGCGAAACGTGTAGTTGCGGGGGTTGATCTCGTTTCGAAACGCCTTTCCGACCTGCGCAATGCCGAAGGGAAGCTTCTTCCGCGATGTGTCGAGCACGTTGCGAAACTGCACGAAAATCGCCTGCGCCGTCTCGGGGCGGAGATACACGAGGTTGTCCTCGCTCTCCACGGGACCGGCGTAGCTCTTGAACATGAGGTTGAAGGCCCGGGGCTCGGTGAGATCACGACTGCCGCAGTTCGGGCAGTATTTCGCACCGTCCTTCTCCGGAAGCTGATCGTCGCGGTGACGCGCCTTGCAGGATTTGCAGTCCACCATTGGATCGCTGAACGTCTCCTCGTGGCCGCTCGCCTTCCAGACCGCGCGGTTCATGATGATCGAGCCGTCCATACCGACCATGTCCTCACGTTCGCGCACGTTGCGACGCCACCAGAAATCCTTGAGGTTGCGCTTCAGCTCCGCACCCATCGGGCCGTAGTCCCAGAAGCCGTTCAGTCCGCCGTAGATCTCGCTGGATTGGAAAATGAAGCCCCGGCGCTTGCAAAGGCTGACAATCTTCTCCATGCGCTGGGCGTTGGCGTCTTTGGACATAGGACCGCGGAGGATAAGCAAACCGCGCGTCCTCGCACAGAGAGAAAATCAGGGGGGTGCGTGGCCGGCGGCTGGAAGAAGCTCCTTCGCGATGGCCATCACCTTTCTCCCGGAGACGCGCAGCCGGAACCGCTGACGGAACGCCCACCGCTCGCTGTAATACCACGGCATCGCGCGCACGGTGGATTCCAGCTCCTCGAGCTCGCTGCAACGCCCCACCGCGTCGAGGAACTCACGATCGCGTTCAAACATCCGGGGCCGCAACACGAGCAGCGGAAGGGTGTGCGGATACAGACACTTCCGGAGCATGGTGGGAACAAAACGGGACGGGGGAATCCGGTTCCGTTCGCAGAAACGGTCCGCAAGGCTGGCTCGCATCGTTGTGCCTGGTGTTGCCGCGTGCGAATTCTACCGTTCCCGCGTTTCCGTTCGCAATGGCTTTGCTTCGGAAATTACTGCCGCTCAAGCAAATGCATTGAAAAGGCGTCAGCGAAAGGACGCCGCGGAATGCCAGTGTCCGGCGATGTGGAGAAGCTGGCGCTCTGGCAAAAGGCCCTCTTCGTTGCGCTCGATCTGGCCAATCAGAAGCTCGACCGCGCGCGCGCCGATGACCGCGGAAGCCTGGTCGATTCCGGCGAGCGGCCCGGAGGGCTCGTGCAGGTTCAGGCTCGCCACGACCAGCTCGCGGGGCACCCGCCATCCGGCGTCCGCGAGAAAGGGAAGCGGTGACTCGCCGAAGGTTCCGATCAATGCATCCGGTCGGTGCCTCCGCAGCCACGTGTCCATCTTCGCACCGTCCCATCGAAGCGGTGCAAGCGGGGGGATGCGATCCCTCGCCGGAAGCGTCGCGGTGGGAAGCATCCACGCGGCCATCCATTTTTCCCGCACGTGATCATTCACCGGTTCACCGAGATACAGCGCCGGCCTCCGACGACCTGCCGCCCGGCATCGTGCCAGCGTCTCCTGCATGCCGCTGAAATGATCATGCACGACACTGAGAATGCACGGAGCCTCGGTGCTCGCGCCGAGGCCGACGGAGGCAAAGCGTCCGAAATCGAAGTCGAGGGATCCAACAGGCTGCGGTGTCGGCGCGAGGAGAACTCCGTGGACATTGCGCGCATGCAGAATTTGCGCGAGCCGGCGGGGCTTGATCTTCGAGTCCCGCAGCCAGAATGGATCGAGGCGATAGCCGAGTTCCCGGGCGCGCCGCTGCGCGCTGCAATACATCTCCCAGGCCGTCGGCGATTCGCGCCAGCCGTTCTCCGTCGGGAAGTCCGTGAGAAAAGCGAGGGCGGTGTGAATTTCCCCACCGCCTCCGGCGCGCATGCGCATGCGCATCAACGCGGAAACCAGCGGATGCTTGCGATAGCCGAGACGGCGAGCCGTGGCGAGGATCCGCCGGCGTGTCGTTGCGGGCACGCTCGGATGATTGCGCAGAGCGAGCGAGACGGTCGTCTGATGCACGCCAGCGGCCTCGGCAACATCCTTCTGGGTGGGGGGGCGCTTCCGATTCACTCTTCGATAAGAGTGGCGAGGCGGTTGATCTGAAGTCAATCCCGGGTGTTCATTCCTGTCAACGCACCCCTCCCCTCCGGGCGCGTTCCAGCCTGACGACCAATGTCGGGCTGGAACGCGCGACCTTTCCGCTCCATGTCATCCACCCTCGCTCCCCGCCTCTCGGCCGGAATCACCCGTCACCCCTCCAATCCGGTGCTCGCCGCCGGACAGGTCCCCTATCCTTCGACGCTCGTCTTCAACGCCGGTGTCGTTCGCTGGCAGGGCAAATACGTGATGGTGTTTCGCAACGACCACGGACGTTGGGGCGATCCGGTCTTCGACGGCACCAACATCGGCCTCGCCACCAGCGACGACGGCGTGGACTGGACGGTTCAGCCGACGCCACTTTTCGAGCAGGCCGAGATCCGCGTGGCATTCCGCGAACTGCTCGGCCACCGCTACCCCGACGAATTCGTCGGCCGCATCTACGACCCGCGCCTCACCGAGATCGACGGCGAGTTGTTCATGTGCTTCGCGATCGACACGGCGCATGGCATCTGCGGTGGCGTCGCAAAAACGGAGGATCTCCAAACCTTCCAGTGGCTGAGCATTTCCTCGCCGGACAGCCGCAACATGGTGCTCTTTCCCGAAAAAATCGGCGGCCGCTACGTGCGGCTCGAGCGCCCCTTTCCCGTTTACATGCGGCCTGCGCCGGAGGATTTTCCCATCTGGCTTGCCGAGTCTCCGGACATGATTTTCTGGGGACGAAACCGCCCCGTTCTTGGACCGGACGAAGTGCCGTATGCAAACTCGAAGATCGGACCCGCAGCCCCGCCGATCCGCACGCGCGCCGGCTGGCTGACCACGATCCACGCAGTTTACACCGATCCCAATCGTCGCCTGCATGGCTGGGAAACGAAGCCTTGGCACAAGCAATACCACGCCGGCCTCGTCCTGCTTGATCTCGAGGATCCCTCGAAGGTCCTTGGCCTCTCCCGCAAGCCGATCCTTTCGCCGACTGAAACCTATGAGATCGAAGGATTCCGCGGAAATGTGATCTTTCCCTGCGGCATGATCGCGGAGGACAATGGCGAGGTGAAACTCTACTACGGCGCCGCGGATACGGTGGTCGCGCTGGCAACAGCGCATGTGGACGATCTCATCGAGCTTTGCGAGCCGTTGGGGAACTGATGCATCCCGCCCCACCCGCTCCGCCGCCGGAAAGGATCCCCCTTCGGTCGTGGGGCATCCTCCTCGTGCTCGCGGCCGCGGGACTGGTATTCTACCTCGACCGGCAGACGCTCTCGATCCTGAAACCGATGATCTCGGAGGATCTCGGGCTCAGCAGCGGAGACTTTGCGCTGCTGCTGAACGCCTACATGATTCCCTACGTCCTCTGCTACCTTGTCTCGGGGCAGATCGTGGACCGGCTGGGCAGCCGTTTTGCCGGCACGGCGTTTCTTCTCATCATGGCGGCTTCCACGGGGTGGTCCGCCTTCGTCCAATCCAAGGCGTCCTTCATGGGCGCGCGCGCGCTGCTCGGCATCGGCGAATCGGGCATCTCCCCCGCAACGATGGTCATGCTCGCGTTATGGTTTCCAGCGTCCCGTCGAGCCTTCGCGATGACGACCTATCAAAGCCTCTGCATCATCGGGCCCACGATCGCACCAATGCTGATCGCGTGGACCGCGGTGACATGGGGCTGGCGTTCGGCATTCATATTTCCGGCGATCCTGAGCGGGGTCGTCGCCGTAATCTGGTGGCTTTCCGACCGCAACCGCCCGTTCGAGAAAGCACCCGAGCCCACGCCGTCGCATCCGAAGGAGAAGGGCACGTTTCTGCGCGTGCTGAAATGGAAGCCGCTCTGGGGGCTCGTCGCCGCACGTGTAATTTCCGACCCATTCTACTTTTTCATCATCTACTGGCGGGACGGCTTTCTGCAGGAACAGGCGGGATGGTCTCTCGAAGACGTGGGCAAATACACGGGCCCTCCCTTCCTGTTGATCGCGCTCGCAAACATTCTCGTCGGCATGTATTCGGACCGGCTCGGCAGAAAACTGGGCATCGTTCGCGCCCGCGCATGGACGCTGATCGGCCTCGCGTGTCTCGCTCCGCTCGCGTTTCTCACCCCGTTCGCGACATCCAACGGTTTCATCGTCCTTGCGATGCTCGTGCTGCTCTACCTCATGGCAAATTCCTGGGTGCCGCTTTCAAACGTCATGGTCAGCGAACTCGCTCCGCCCGGAGCGGTCGCAACGGCGGTCGGATTGCTCAGCGCCGTCTCGGGAGCGGCGGCCGTCGCATTCACGCAGTTTGCCGGATACCTCGTCGACACGTTCAGCTACACGCCACTGTTCCTCATTGGCGGCTGTGCGCACCCGGTCGCGGCCGCGATTCTCTGGTTCTGCTACCTTCGGCCGAAGAACCAAATCCCGGCGGCGCCCGCCGCCGCCTGATTCGACAAACGCCTAGGCCGCGCTCGGGGCCACGCCCGCCTTCCGGCGCGCAGGCATCGCGGCGAGAATCTTTTCCACCGTGGCCTTCGCGGTCAGTCCATGCTTCTCGCGAAGAATCGGCACGCTCCCATGCTCGATGAACTGGTCGGGCCATCCGATGCGCACAACAGGAGTCGAGATTCGCTGCTCGGCGAGATGTTCCATGACCGAACAGCCAAAGCCGTTGTGCAGCACGTGATCCTCGATCGTGCAGACGACATCGCACCCGCGCGCAAAGAACTCGATCGTCGCCGTGTCGAGCGGCTTGATCCAGCGGGGATTGATGACCGCCGCATCGACGCCATGCCCGGCGAGCAAACCGGCGGCCTCCATCGCGACTTCGCACATGTTGCCGAGCCCGAAGATCGCGACCTGCTTGCCGTGCTTCACGACCTCGGCCTTGCCGATCTCGAGCAGCTTCGGCTGGGCCTTCGGCTTCACCCCGGTTCCGGAACCTCGCGGATAGCGGATCGCGATTGGTCCGTTGTAGTGAGCCATTGTCCAGAGCATGTCGACGAACTCGTCCTCGTCCTTTGGCTGCATGTGGACGATTCCAGGCACCGGGCGCAGATAGCCAATGTCGAAAAGACCGTGGTGAGTCGGACCGTCGTCTCCGGACAGCCCGGCGCGATCCATGCACAACGCGACATCGAGATTCTGCAGCGCAATGTCATGCACGATCATGTCGTAGGCGCGCTGCATGAACGTGGAGTAGATCGCGAGGAACGGCTTCATTCCCTGCGTCGCGAGTCCGCATGCAAACAAGGCGGCATGCTCCTCGGCAATGCCCACGTCGAAGAACCGCTTCGGATGCCGCTGCGCAAATGCATACAGACCCGTGCCGCTCGGCATCGCCGCCGTGATCGCACAGATGCGGTTGTCGCGTTCGGCAAAATCGGAAAGCGCGCGACCCAGGAGCTCGGAATACGTCGGCGTCGGCGCCGCAACCGTCTCGCCGGTGTCGGGCTCGAACTTCCCAAGCCCGTGAAACTTGTCCGGCTTCGCGAGCGCGGGAGCGTATCCCTTCCCCTTCTTTGTGAGGATGTGAAGAATGACCGGCTCGTTCTGGGTCTTGAGAAACTCGAACGTCCGGATGAGCAGACCGACGTCGTGCCCGTCGATCGGACCGTAGTAGCGGAGGCCGAGATCCTCGAAAATGACCGACGGAGCGATCAGGTTCTTCACGCTCGCCTCGACCTTGTGCGCGAGGCTGCGGGCGGTCTTGCCACCGAGCCATTCGACGAACTTCGCGGCCTTGTCGTGGAGATGATGATAGGCGGGGTTGGCCACGATGCGGTTGAGGTATTCCGCAATCGCGCCGACGTTCTTCGCGATCGACCACTCGTTGTCGTTGAGGACCACGATGAGGCGGCGCGTGGAATTCGCCACGTTGTTGAGCGCCTCGAAACTCACGCCGCATGTGAACGCTGCGTCGCCCGCCACGCACACGATGTGCTCGTCCCCGCCGCGGAGATCGCGGCCGACCGCCATCCCGAGCGCGGCGGACAGTGCTGTGCCCGCATGGCCCGCACCATAGCAGTCATGCTCGCTCTCGGTGCGGAGAAGAAACCCATTCAAGCCGCCATACTGGCGAATCGTGTCGAAGCGGTCGCGACGGCCGGTAAGAAGCTTGTGGACGTAACCCTGATGGCTCACGTCGAAAACGAAGCGATCCTTCGGCGTGTTGAAGACCCGGTGCAGTGCGATCGTGAGTTCGACCACCCCGAGATTCGGTCCGAGATGTCCGCCCGTCTGGGCGAGAACACGCACGAGTTCGTCGCGCACCTCCTGCGCGAGCTGCGGAAGACTTTCCTCAGGCAGCCCCTTCACGGCGGCGGGGCCGTCAATCGTTTCCAGAATCCTGGTTCCCATATGCCTACTCCTCCGGACCTTCGAAATCCTCCACGACGGGGTTCCCCGCGCTGTCCTTTGCGATGATCCGGATGCGCTCCTCGGCGCGATCGAGCCGTTCCTGGCAAAGCTTCGAAAGGGCGACCCCCTCCTCGTAGCGGGAGATCAGTTTTTCGAGAGGGAGATCACCCGATTCCATCTCACGCACGATCGCGTCGAGCTTCTTCATGGCCTCCTCGAGCGAGGGACCGTTCTGAGCAGGATCGCTCACGGCGTCGTCGCCTCTTCACGGGGTTTCGACCATCGGTCATGGTCGGCGTAGAGAACGACCTGCCCTTCCATCGTCCCGGTCACCGCACGGAACGGAAAGCCCTTCACCATCTGGGGCTGGCGGAGGATCGGCCCGGCCCATGGCTTGTAATCCCCGAGGATGATATCGGACATGAGCGGAAGATTTCCAGTGACCGGGGTGAGGAACAGTCCGCGGATCGGCTGCCCCAGCACCTCGTAGTCGCTGATCTCGATCATCGTCTTCGGCGACTCGGGAAGCAACAGGCTTTTGCGATTCGCATACCATGCGACCGCCCACGGCATGTCGGAGCAGATTGCCTCGTCGGGTTTGTAGAGCTTCTCGAGGACGGCGATGTAGGGCGGAACGTAGGGCGGCCAGTTGACCATGCGTGTCTGTCCGGCAAACAGCGCAAGCAGCATCGGAATGCCGCAAATGAACACGATGAGCACGTTGAACACCAGCCGCATGAGCGAGTGCTGGAATCCGAGCCGGTTCCAGAGCACGAGAAGGAACGCCAGCCCGAAGAACACAAACAGCGGGATAAAGATCGAGTGGAGCTGAACCTCCGCGATCGGCTGCCGGATGGGCCCATACACCGCCATGCCGAGCACCGCGAGCACCCACATCGCCAGCACGCACCAGCGGAAGTGCGCCGTCGTCGGACGCTTGAACGGGTGGAAGAGCGCGAGGAAGAAGGCCCCCGCGGCAAGGTTCAGTCCGAGATAGGACAGCAGGTTGCCAATCTGATCAATGATGCCCACGCGGACGTGCATCTTGAAGCCGTAGAAGAGTTCCGCGAAATCCGGCTCCATCGAGCGCATGAGCGCCTCCCGGCCCATCGGATAGATGGCGAGTCCGAACGGATGGCCGCACACCGCGACATTGCGCACGATCCACGGCGTAAGCACCAGCGCGAATACAACGATGCTCGCGAGCGGAAGAATGCGCGGCTTGAAGTAGAAGAACGCAAAGAACAGATACCCGAAGAAGAGCCAGCACGCGACCCAGTTCGTCAGCGTCATCAGGCCGAACATCGCGCCAATCAAGGCTGCGAGAATCCAGCGTTTCGATGTCGCCATTCCCGTCTCCTCCTGCCCGTCCATCGCCTTCACGATGAGCCAGGCCGTGGACATCAGAAGCAGCAAAAGCAGGGAGTGGGAGAGCCCCGAAAGCGAGAACTTCCAGAGAATGTCTGTAGCAAGCACCACAATCGTCGCAAGCAGCGCAAGCTGGGCGTCGAAAAGACGCCGCGCCACAAAATAGCCGACCAGCGCCGCGGCGAAGAACAGGAGCACGGATGTTATCGCAATCGCCCGGTCCCCCGGATAAATGTAGACATCCCGCTCCATCTGCAGGTTTCCCTTCACAATCGAGAGAGGAATGACATTCAGCGCCGGGAAGAGCGGCGGTTGCGAGATATCCGGAAACTTCTCGGCTGGGATTTCCTTCTCCGCCCGGTTCAGCTGCCAGAGGGCAAGCGGCCGGATGTATTTCGTGGAGAATCCCTCACCCATCATGAGGTTGCGCGAGATCTGCGCCTGATCCATCGCCGTCGCCGTATCCAGGCCGGAGAACTGGATGAACAAATAGAGAAGCGTGATCGCGAGAAGCGCTATGCCGCCGGCGCCCCCTTTGAGAATGGGGGCGAATTTTCCCTGTTCAATCGAGTGAACGAAGGTCTGAAAGCCTTTGCCGGAGGAGTCGAGCATGGGGATACGTCAGCGCTTGATGATATTCAATTCCTTGAGCCGGCGATGCAGAGTGCGGCGGCTGATTCCCAGCCGTTTGGCGGCCTTCGTGCGATTGCCTCCACTCTCTTCCAGCGCGCGGAAAATATAGGCTCGCTCGGCGTGGCGCAAATCCAAAGCATCCGGCGCCGCGGCGGCTTCCGTCCCGGAATTCGTGATTGCGGACTGCGCATCCTGCCGCACCGCGGCCGGCAGATCGCGGGTTCCAATCTTCGACGCGCTGCACATGACGACGCCGTGTTCGATCGCCGTCCGCAGCTCGCGGACATTGCCGGGCCAGTCATATTCGAGGATGCAGGCCATCGCCTCGGGCGTGAGTTCGCGGAACGGCTTTTCATTCTCCCGCGCGGCGTCCTTGAGAAACGCCTGCACGAGCAGCGGAATATCCTCCTTGCGCTCGCGCAGCGGCGGCATCGTGAGCTGCACCACGTTCAACCGAAAATAGAGATCCTCCCGGAACTTCCCCTCGGCCACGAGCTTCGCGAGATCGCGATTCGTCGCCGCAACGAGGCGCACATCCGCCCGGATCGTCTGGTTGCCGCCGACCCGCTCAAACGTCCGCTCTCCGAGCACGCGAAGGATCTTCACCTGCACCGCCGGGTCGATCTCGCCGATTTCGTCGAGGAAGAGCGTCCCGCCGTTAGCCTGCTCAAAACGTCCAATCCGCCGCTCCGCCGCTCCGGTGAAGGCCCCTTTTTCGTGACCGAACAGCTCGCTCTCGAGCAGCTGCGGGGACAGCGCCATGCAATGCACGGCAATGAATTTCTTTCCCGCGCGCGGGCTCAGTTCATGAATGGCATGCGCCGCGAGTTCCTTGCCCGTTCCACTCTCTCCCTGGATGAGCACCGTCGCCCGCGACGGCGCGACCTGACGGATCGTTTCCAGCACGCGCACCATCGCAGGGGAACGCCCGATCATCGCGGCCGGTGATTTCTGGCGCTCGACACGCTCCCGCAGCTCAAGATTCTCCTTCTGCATGTCGCGCTCACGCAGCGCCCGCCGGATCAGCATCTCCAGCCGGTCGATGTTTACCGGCTTCGTGACGAAGTCGTAGGCGCCGCGCTTCATCGCCTCCACCGCCGTGTCCACGGAACCGTATGCGGTCATCATGATGCACACCGGCGGCTTCGGACGCTTCAGCACGCGTTCAATCAATTCCATGCCGTCATCCGCCCCGAGCCGGAGATCGGTCACCATCACGTCCGCGGGTTCTGCATCCAGCACGGCGATCGCGCCTTCGGAATCCGCCGCCACGAACACCTCGAAGTCGTCCTCCAGCACATCGCGCAACCCCTCCCGCGTATTTTTTTCGTCATCGACGATGAGGACGACCGGTTGCGCCATATTGGCACAGACTAACCTCCAAAAACCTGCTGGGCAACCCCTTCCTGCCAGCGCCGTTTCGACTCACGCACCACACTAGAAGCTATCTCAAAATATAGCTGAGTGGAAATGGCATGCTAGGTGCTGCATGTGTGACATGCAACTAGCTGATGAACAGTGGGATAGAGTCAGAGGAAGCTTTCCGGAGGAGAACATTCCTGACGGCA
>Ga0065721_10003645_pt1 | contig 130119 bp, 129 predicted proteins | sample Mesricmetagenome_FD_59108 | JGI IMG/M metagenome (GOLD analysis project Ga0065721, IMG submission 59108) | Mesophilic microbial community from rice straw/compost enrichment Sample: eDNA_1 v2 (version 2) | ecosystem: Engineered > Solid waste > Grass > Composting > Bioreactor | place: USA...
GACAGTCGGGAGGCCTCTGCATCGTTAACGGAGGCTGGGTCCGGGGATGGGAAATTCCGGTGAGAGCCGGCCCTAGGAAACCCCCTGCCGGAAATCCCGACGCCCCGAGGCGGATTGCGTCTCGTTTTTATACTCAGAGGCGGAATCCGCCTCGGGGCTTCCATCGACGTCTCAAACTCGGAGGTTTTTATGCCGTCCGGCGCTTCGGCGCGCGCCGCGGAAGGCTCTTTGACATCACGGAGACGGCCACAGGACCGAATTAGGCGCCCTTCATCTTCCGCTTCAGCGGTTCGAGCGCATGCATGTAGCGCCCCAGATCCTGCTCGATGCGCTGCGCGGCGCGGGCGGCCAGGTCGGGCGATTGCCGCGCCAGTTTCAGGAAGGCGCTGCGCGGCACGAACAGCAATTCGCAATCGGTCACGGCGGTGAAGGTCACCGGACGCGGCTTGTCGAGAATGAGCGCGGTGGGGGAGATGACGCTGCCCGGCTCGCTGAGGGCATAAGGCTTGCCGGCCTCGGGCCCTTCATGCCGCGCCTTGACCGTGCCCTCGATCAGCACATAGGCGCCCTGGGGCACGTCGCCGGCCTTGTAGATGATCGCATCGGCCTCGACATGCTGCCGATCGCCGGCAAAGCCGAGCATGCGCAATTGTTCATCGTCGCAGATGTCGAAAAATTCGGCCCGGGCCAGCACCCCGGCCGCATCGTCCATTCTCATCAGAACCAGCCCGCACGCGCTGGGCGGGATCGGCGAAGGCGACGCCCTCGCTGCGATCACGCCGCCAAACCAGGGCCGCCCGCATCGCGCCGGCGGCCTTGGGCACAGCTATAAGTCAGTTCGGACCGGAAATGAACAGCACGCCCCCTTAATCAGGGGACAAGCCGGTAGCCGCCATCCTCGGTGACCAGCAATCGCGCATTGGAGGGATCGCGCTCGATCTTCTGCCGCAGCCGGTAGATATGGGTTTCCAGCGTATGGGTGGTGACGCGATTATTGTAGCCCCAGACCTCCTTGAGCAGCACGTCGCGGGTGATGGTCTTGGGGCCCTGCCGGTAGAGATATTTCAGGATCGATGTTTCCTTGTCGGTCAGGCGCACCTTGATCCCGTCATTGGTCTCCAGCATCTTGGCCGCCGGCTGGAAACTGTATTGGCCGATGGTGAAGACCGCGTCCTCGCTCTGGTCGCGCTGGCGCAAAGCCGCATTGATGCGGGCCAACAGCACCGGATAGCGGAAGGGCTTGGTCAGATAATCATTGGCGCCGGCCTCGAGGCCCTTGATCTCGTCGGCATCGGTATCGTGGCCGGTCAGCATCAGCACCGGGCTGGTATAGCCTTCCTCGCGCATCAGCTTCACCGCGTCGCGGCCGTCCATGTCGGGCAGGCCCACATCGAGAATGGTGAGCTCGATATTGTTCTCGCGCAGGACGGTCAGGGCGTCATTGGCCGTTCCGGCCTGAAGGATCTCGAAGTCCGGCTCGCCCCGGAGCTGTTCCACCAGGGTCTGGCGCAAGTCCGCGTCGTCGTCCACGACAAGGATGCGTCGCTTGTTCATTGTTTTCTCCGGTCTTTTCCGTCCCAGACCGACCAAGGGTCACAATATTGCGACCCCTTTTTGGCCAGCCAATCACTTCGGCGTTATTCAACGATCCGAACGCGGAAGCCGTTGGAAAAGTTGCAGCGGCCGGCTCATGCGGGGTTGGTGCGGCGGCCGAACAGCGCCGATCCCACCCGCACGGAGGTGGCGCCCATGGCGATGGCGGTCTCGAAATCCCCGCTCATGCCCATGGACAATCGCGGCACCTCCGCCTCCCGGCCGAGTTGCGCCAGATGGGCGAAATAGGGCCCCGGCGGCTGGCCATCGGGCGGAATGCACATCAGCCCCACGATATCGAGCCCGTGCTCGGCCCGGCAGCGGCGGACGAAATCCACGGTTTCGGACACCGCGATGCCGGCCTTCTGCACTTCGCCGCCGATATTGACCTGCACGAAACAGGGCAGGCTCCGGCCCTGCCGCGCCATTTCCCGCGCCAGGATGCCGGCCAGCTTGTCCCGGTCGACGCTTTCGATCACGTCGAACAGCTCCACCGCCTCCCGCGCCTTGTTGGTCTGCAGCGGACCGATGAGATGCAGCGCGATATCGGGATATTTCGCCCGCAGGCCCGGCCATTTCTCCTTGGCCTCCTGCACGCGGTTCTCCCCGAAGACGCGCTGCCCCGCCAGCAGGAACGGCTCGATCGCCGCGGCCGGAAAGGTCTTGGACACGGCGACCAGCTCCACCGCCTCGGGCGGCGCGCCGAAGCGGCGGCGGGCCTTTTCCATGCGATTGCGGATATAATCGAGCGCCGTTTGGGCGCCGGCAAGGCTCTCGGCCATAAGGCGGCCCCGTTTCTGTTGACCTGATGGGGGATTTCTGATGATGGTCCGGTAGCCAAAATCCCTCAAAAACGCAAGCTGAGCCGCGCCTTTGCGGCACGGGCGAGCGCCAATCTTGCAAGGACGAACAACGTGAGCGGCGAACGCTACAATCCGCGCGAAAGCGAACCGAAATGGCAGAAGGTATGGGACGAGCGCAAGAGCTTCGTTACCGCCAATGACGATCCGCGCGAGCCCTATTACGTCCTCGAGATGTTCCCCTATCCCTCCGGCCGCATCCATATGGGCCATGTGCGCAATTATTCCATGGGCGACGTGGTGGCGCGCTATCACCGCGCCCGGGGCAAGAACGTGCTTCACCCCATGGGATGGGACGCCTTCGGCCTGCCGGCGGAGAACGCCGCCATCGAGCGCGGCATGAATCCGGGCACCTGGACCCGCCAGAACATCGAGGCGATGAAGGCCCAGCTCAAGTCCATGGGCCTCTCCATCGACTGGACACGCGAGATCGCCACCTGCGAACCCGAATATTACAAGCACCAGCAATCCATGTTCATCGACATGATGGCGGCGGGCCTGGTGACGCGCAAGAAATCCAAGGTCAACTGGGATCCCGTGGACATGACCGTGCTGGCCAATGAGCAGGTCATCGACGGCAAGGGCTGGCGCTCGGGCGCCGTTGTGGAACAGCGCGAGCTGACCCAGTGGTTCTTCAAGATTTCCGACTATGCCGAAGACCTGCTGGAGGCACTGGACGGGCTGACCGAATGGCCCGAGAAAGTGCGCATCATGCAGCGCAACTGGATCGGCAAGTCCGAAGGCCTGCGCCTGCTGTTCGAACTGGTGCCCAGCGCGATCACGACGGCGACCAGCGTGGAGGTTTTCACCACGCGGCCGGATACCATTTTCGGCGCCTCCTTCATCGCGCTCTCGCCCGATCATGCCTTGACCGCCGAACTGGCCAGGGACAATCCGGCCCTGGCCGAGTTCGTCGCCGAATGCCATCGCCAGGGCACGGCAACCGAAACGCTGGAAAAGGCGGAAAAGAAAGGCGTGTTCACCGGGCTTTCGGTGAAGCATCCCGTCATCGATGGCGCCACCCTGCCCGTCTATGTCGCCAATTTCGTGCTGATGGATTACGGCACCGGCGCTATTTTCGGCTGCCCGGCGCATGACCAGCGCGACCTGGATTTCGCCCGCAAATATGATCTGCCGGTGGTGCCCGTGGTGCTGCCCGACGGCGCCGACGCCACGAGCTTCGCCATTGCCGACGAGGCCGTGACCGATCCCGGCCTGATCTACAATTCCGGCTTCCTCGACGGGCTGACGGTGGAAGCCGCCAAGAAGGCCATTGCCGAGCATTTCGCCGCTCGCAGCGTCGACGGCAAGCCGCAGGGCAAGGTGGAGGTCAACTACCGCCTGCGGGACTGGGGCCTGTCGCGCCAGCGCTATTGGGGCGCGCCCATTCCGATCATCCATTGCGAGACCTGCGGCACCATACCCGTGCCCAAGAAGGACCTGCCGGTGGTGCTGCCCGCCGATGTCAGTTTCGACAGGCCGGGCAATGCGCTGGACCACCACCCGACCTGGAAGCACGTGAATTGCCCGCAATGCGGCGGCGCGGCGCGGCGCGAAACCGACACCATGGATACCTTCGTCGATTCGTCCTGGTATTTCGCCCGCTTCACCGCGCCCCAGGCCGAAACGCCGACCATTCCCGCCGTGGCCAATCGCTGGCTGCCGGTGGACCAGTATATCGGCGGCGTGGAGCACGCCATTCTGCACCTGCTCTATTCGCGCTTCTTCACCCGCGCCATGAAGGCAACCGGCCACGTGGATCTGGACGAGCCCTTCAAGGGCCTGTTCACCCAGGGCATGGTGACGCACGAGACCTATAAGTCCCCCACGGGCGAATGGGTGCCGCCCACCGAAGTGGTGGTGGAAGCCAATGGCGAGCAGCGCTCGGCGCGGCACATCACCTCCGGCGAGCCGATTGCCATCGGTTCGGTGGAGAAGATGAGCAAATCCAAGAAGAACGTGGTCGATCCCGACGAGATCGTCGCCAGCTATGGCGCCGATACGGCGCGCTGGTTCATGCTGTCGGATTCCCCGCCGGAGCGCGACGTGCAATGGACTGAGGCCGGCGTCGAAGGCGCCAGCCGCTTCCAGCAGCGCGTCTGGCGGCTGATGCACGATATTCTTGCGCTGGATGAACAGTCGAAAGACACTGTTGCCAGTTCTGATGATAATGCCCTGGGGCTGCGCAAGGTCATCCATCGCGCGGTGGCGGGCATCGGCCAGGACATCGAGGGCCTGGGCTTCAACCGCGCCGTGGCCCGCATCTACGAACTGACCAATGCCCTGGCCAAGGCCAAGGAGGGTAGTCCCGGCCCAGCCATGCGCGCTGCCCTGCGCGAAGGGATCGAGAAGCTCGTCCTGCTCATCAATCCGATGATGCCGCACCTGGCCGAAAGCTGCTGGGAAGCGCTTGGAAAACAGGGGCTGGTGGCCGACGCCAATTGGCCCGATGTCGATCCCGCGCTCCTCGTCGATGACGAGGTGACCCTGCCCATCCAGATCAATGGCAAGCGCCGGGCGGAAATCACCGTCGCCAAGGGCACGCCTGCGGCCGAAGTGGAAGCGCTGGTCCTTGCCTTGGACGCTGTACAGAAGGCGCTGGACGGCAAGAAGCCGAAGAAGATCGTGGTCGTACCCGACCGCATCGTCAACGTCGTCGTTTAGGCATGACGGCGCTCAAGGCTCATGAGGTGGCGCGCTTCCTGGCGCGCCCCGATCTCAGCGAGGGTATTTTCCTCGCCTATGGGCCCGATACAGGCCTGGTGCGGGAAACCGCCCAGCGCCTGATCCGGCATTTGAGCGGTGACGATCCGGCTTCGGCCAATATCACGATCTTCGACGGGCCGGACCTGGCCTCCGACCCGGCGCAATTGCTGCTGGAAGCGCGCTCCAATTCGCTGTTCGGCGGCAAGCGCATTATCCGGGTCCGCAACGCCACCAAGGCCCTGGTCATGCCGCTGACGGAATTGCGCGACGATCCCGGCGGCACCGCCATCGTGCTCGAAGCCGACAATCTGCCGCCGCGCGACGCGCTCCGGGCCCTGGTGGAGGCAGCCAAGCTCGGCCGCGCCCTGCCCTGCTATCCGGATTCAGACGAAACCCTGATGGCGCTGATGCGGGAAACCTTCAACCAGGCCGGCATCCGCACCGATTCCGACGTCATCCCGACGCTTCGCGAAATCCTGGGCAACGATCGCGAGATCACCCGGCGCGAACTGGAAAAGCTCTGCCTCTATGCCGCCGGCAGCAAGACGCTGACACGCGACGACGTGCTGCTGCTCTGCGCCGACAATGGTGCTTTGGCCATAGACGCCATTCTGGATGCCACGGGCAGCGGCCATGCCGAGAAGCTCGACCTCGCCCTCAATCGTGCCCTCTCCGCCAATGTCAACCCGCAGCAATTGCTGGCCATGCTGACCAATCATTTCGCCAATCTGCGCCGCTGGCGCACGGAAATGGACAAGGGAAAGACCGCTCGGGCAGTACTGGAATCGGTCAAGCCGCGGCCGCATTTCTCCCGCATGGCGGCCCTGGAACAGCAGGTGCGCCTATGGGGCGACAATAGCCTAGCCACGGCCAGCGAGCGCCTTTTGCAGGCCACGTCCGATTCGCGCCGGCGTCCGATCCTGGCGGAAACCATATTGCGCCGCACCACGCTGGCACTCTGCATGATTGCCGCCACGCAATAACCTGCCAAGAGCAGGTTTCACGTGGAACAGCAAGGAGTTCAGGGTCTTAGCTGGTCCGCCCCGTCAGCCGCATGCAGATATCGTCCAACTGCTCCAGCGTTCGATAGCGGATTTCGAGCTTGCCGCCACGCTCGGAATGATTGAGCGCTACGCTGAGCCCCAGCGCGTCGGCCAGGCGCCGTTCCAGCGCCAATGTATCGGCATCCCGGGCGTCGTTCGTATCGACGGGCGGCTTGCGCCTGGGCAGGTCACGCTGCTGACTCAGCGCCTCGGCCTCGCGAACCGACAGGCCCTTGTCGACGATCTGCCGCGCCAGGGCCGCCGGATCCTCTACGGTGATCAGCGTGCGGGCATGCCCGGCCGTCAGCGTACCGCTGGCCACCATGCCACGCACGTCCTCGGGCAGGCGCAGGAGACGCAGCGTATTGGCGACATGCGAGCGGCTCTTGCCGATCACCTGCGCCAGATCCTGCTGCGTATAATCGAATTGCTCGATCAGCTGGCCATACCCCATCGCTTCTTCAAGTGGATTGAGGTCGGCGCGCTGCACATTCTCGATGATCGCGAGTTCCAGCGCTTCCTTGTCATCGACCTCGCGGATGATGACGGGAACGTCGTGCAGGCCAGCCTTCTGCGCCGCGCGCCAGCGTCGCTCGCCGGCGATCAGCTCGAAAATATTGGGATCATCGGTCGGCCGAACCAGCAGCGGCGACATGACGCCCTTTTCGCGAATCGAATTGGTCAGCTCCTCGAGCTGGTCTGGATCGAAGGTGCGGCGCGGATTGGCGCGATTGGCGATGATGAAATCCACCGGCAGTCGCTTGCTGCCGGAGGCCGATTCGGTGACTCGCGCGCCCTCCATCACGGCCATGTCGCCGATCAATGCCGCCAGGCCCCGCCCCAATCGCGTCGGTTTGTCGGTCATCTCGAGCTCCTAGGCTGCATTCAAACGCCGTTCCCGGCGGATCACTTCGGTGGCGAGGCGCAGATAGGCCTGGCTGCCGGCACATTTGAGATCATAGAGCAAAGCCGGCTTGCCATAGGACGGCGCCTCGGACAGCCGGACATTGCGGGGGATGACGGTCTCATAGACCAGTTCGCCCATTTCGCTGCGCACGTCTGCCAGCACCTGCTCGGAAAGATTGTTACGCTTGTCGAACATGGTCATCACCACGCCCTGAATGGACAGGCGCGGATTGAGCGTCGAGCGGATCTGCTCGATGGTCTGCAAAAGCTGGCTCAGGCCTTCCAACGCGAAGAATTCGCATTGCAGCGGCACCAGGACCGCATCGGCGGCCACCAGCGAATTGACAGTGAGCAGGTTGAGCGAGGGCGGGCAATCGATGAGGATATAGCTCACCGGCTGCTCATTGATCCGCAATGCACCTAACTCTTTGAACGCATTGCGTAATTTGAAGGCACGGTCGGCCTGATCGGCGATGGTGAGTTCGACGCCGAGCAGGTCCATAGTCGAAGGGACGATGGCGACATTGGGTACGCCGGTCATGATGGCGGCCTCGGGCACGCTCGCCTCGCCCACCAGCACATCATAGGCCGATACGCTGCGATCAGTGCGCGAAATACCCAGCCCGGTCGACGCATTGCCTTGCGGATCGAGATCGACGATCAGAACACGCTCGCCGATCGCCGCCAAAGCCGTTGCCAGATTGATCGCGGTGGTCGTCTTGCCGACGCCGCCCTTCTGGTTGGCCAAAGTCAAAATCCGGGGTGCCAAATTGGCCTCCGTATGCCGCTAACTCGCTGATTTCCGCCGCAGATTCGTAATCGTCAGGATCACGCCGCCCGGATCGGTGTCACTGGGCCTTATTAACACATCGTAAAGCCATTGCGCACCCGATTCGGCGAGCTCTTCAACATGTTCCCGCCCCTTATGCAGGATGGCACGGGAATTTTCGGCAAAAAACGGCTCCATCCATTGGCACAATTGCGGCAAACCCGCCAAAGCGCGGGAGGTGATCACGTCTGGTGCGCCTGTTTCACGTGAATCAATTTCATCGCTGCGCCGCCCGATGACCAGCACATTGAGATCGAGTTCCCGGGCGACCGTCCGCAGAAAACTGACTTTGCGCGCATTGGGTTCGACTAGGATAAACCGGCGCTTGCCGCCCTTGGCCGCGATGGCAAGCGGCAGTGCCGGGAAGCCGCCGCCACTGCCGAGATCGAGAAAATTGAGATCAACCGCCTGAGTCAGCGTCAGGGCCTGCAGGCTATCGGCGAAATGGCGGGTCCAGACCTGGTCCAATGTTTCACGTGAAACCAGATTCTGCACGACCTGCCATTTGCGCAGCAGATTGGCATAGGATTCCAGATCAGCGGCGACAGCGTCGAGGCCTCGCTCGAAATGCGGCGCATAGGGGGCAATAGCGGTGAGATCGGCCATTATCCGGCCTTTTGCAGCGTGCCGCGCCGGATGATGGCCAGGAGCAGCGTGATCGCAGCCGGCGTCATGCCGTCCATGGCCTGAGCCTGGGCAATGGTTTGCGGCCGCTGCTGGGACAGCTTCTGGCGCAATTCCATGGAGAGACCGGGAATGCTCATGAAATCGAGATCATCGGGGATTGCCCGCTGCTCATCCCGCCGCATGCCGGCAATATCGGCCTTTTGACGATCGAGATAAACGGCATATTGCGCATCGATACCGACCTGATCCAGCACGTTCTGGTCGAGCGTGTCGAGTTCCGGCCAAAGCCGCGCCAGATCCGCGACATCCAGATCGGGATAGGACAGCAATTCGAAGGCGCTGCGGCGGCGGCCATCCTCGTTGACCGCCAAACCGGCCTTGCGGGCTTCACTGGGCGAAGCCGTCAGATGGTGCAACAGATGCCGGCCCTTTTCCAGCGCCGCGGCCTTCTGCGTATAGAGAGAGGCCCGCTCCTCCCCGACCAGGCCAATTTCGAGGCCGAGCGGCGTCAGGCGCTGATCGGCATTATCCGCCCGCAAATGTAGCCGGAATTCCGCTCGCGAAGTGAACATGCGATAGGGCTCGCTGACGCCTCGCGTCACCAGATCGTCGATCATCACGCCCAGATAGCTTTCCGTGCGCGACAGCACCAGCGCCGGCGCGCCCTTCGCTGCTAAGGCTGCATTGGCACCGGCCAGCACGCCCTGGGCCCCGGCTTCTTCATAGCCGGTCGTGCCGTTGATCTGGCCGGCAAGGTAGAGCCCAGGCTGCCGCCTGACCTCCAGCGTCGGCCGCAATTCGCGCGGATCGACATAATCATATTCAATGGCATAGCCGGGTCGAACGATCTGGACATTCTCCAGGCCCGGCATCGACCGCAGAAAGGCTTCCTGCACCTCCGCCGGCAGCGAGGTGGAGAGTCCATTAGGATAGACGGTGCTGTCATCCAGCCCTTCGGGCTCGAGGAATATCTGGTGGCTGTCGCGGTCGGCAAAGCGGACGACCTTGTCCTCGATCGACGGACAATAACGCGGCCCGCGCGACTGGATCCGGCCGGAATACATGGCCGAGCGATGCAGATTGTCGCTGATGATCCGATGCGTCTCGGCCAGGGTGCGGGTGATATGGCAGGAAATCTGCGGATTGGCGATCGCCGCGGTCAGCGCCGAGAACGCTTCGGGCGGATGATCGCCCTGCTGCTCTTCCAGCACGGAATAGTCGATGCTGGTGCCATCTAGTCTAGCCGGGGTGCCGGTTTTGAGGCGACCCAGGCGCAGGCCGAGATTTTCGAGCCGCGTCGACAAGCCCAGGACGGGCTTCTCCCCGACCCGACCGGCCGGGATCGTTTCCTCGCCACGATGGATGAGGCCGCGCAGGAACGTTCCAGTGGTAAGGACGACAGCCTTGGTCGACAACTGGCGTCCATCCAGAAGCACGACGCCGCTGACCGCACCGTCGCGCACAATGATATCGTCCACCTCGCCTTCAATGACATCGAGATTGGGCTGGGTCGAAATCGCTGCCTGCATAGCCTGCCGATAGAGCTTGCGGTCGGCCTGGGCACGCGGGCCGCGCACGGCCGGGCCCTTGCGGCGGTTGAGCACGCGGAATTGAATGCCGGCGGCGTCGGCGACGCGGCCCATCAATCCGTCCAGGGCATCGATTTCCCGCACCAGATGGCCCTTACCCAGCCCGCCAATGGCGGGATTGCAGCTCATCTCGCCGATAGTGGCGAAGCGATGAGTGACGAGGGCGGTCGGCGCACCAAGCCGCGCCGCGGCGGCAGCGGCCTCAACGCCAGCGTGACCGCCGCCAACGACGATGACGGCATATTCTGTCATGGCATGTCTCCAGAGGGCCCTGACATAAGCCAATGTTTCACGTGAATCAATCGCGGGGCCGGATGCCGAAGCTCCGGCATTGTTTCACGTGAATCATTTGCCGATGCAGAAACTGGCAAAAAGCCGGTCCAGAACCTTTTCAGCATCCAACCGGCCGATCAACCGTTCGAGCGCTGCCGATGCCCGCCGCAGCGACTCGGCCGCCAATTCCCAGTCCCCAAGGGCTGTCCGCGCCTCGGCAAGCGCCTCCAAGGCCTGGGTCAGGCTATCCCGATCGCGCTCGTGGCTAAGCAGCGACGGCTCTCCGCCCGCCAAGGCCTGCGCTAGCGCGCCAAGACGCGTGACGAGCTCTTCCAGCCCCGCCCCGGTCTTGGTGGAAAGGGCAAGGTCAGCGTCTGGAACCAACCCGATATCGGCTTTCGTCCCGACGATAAGCATCCGGGCAGCCTGCATCGGTCGGTTGGCATCCTCTATATCGGGTGCCTTGAGCCAGAGCACGATATCAGCGCTTTCAATGGCCTGCTGCGCCCGGCGGACGCCTTCCGCCTCCGCGACACTTTCGGTCTCGCGCAAGCCGGCGAGATCGAGAAGCACGAACAATTGCCCGTCAATGTCCAGCGGCATTTCCCGCACATCGCGCGTCGTGCCCGCTTCTTCGGACACGATGGCGATGTCGGATTTCGCCAAGGCATTGAGCAGGCTGGATTTGCCGACATTCGGCGCGCCCGCCAAAGCCACCCTGATTCCTTCGCGAACGATGCGGCCGCTATCCACCGAGGCCAAGGCGCCGGCAATGGCGATCTCGAGATCGGCCAATTGCGTCAGCCAATCCTCCGGCAAATCCTCGGTCACATCGCTTTCGTCGGAAAAGTCGAGGCGCGCTTCGATCTCGGCCCGCAGATCGAGCAGCATTTCCCGCCAATGCTCGATTTCCTGCGTCAGGCGCCCGTCATAGCGGGCAAGCGCCTGTTGCCGCTGCCTTTCGGTATCGGCGGCGAGCAGATCGCCCAGCCCCTCGACCGCGAGCAGGTCCAGCTTGCCGTTTTCAAAAGCGCGCCGGGTGAATTCACCGGGCTCGGCCAGTCGGAGGCCGAGGGTGCGCAATTCGGCGAGGATGGCTTTGACGCCGGCGGCGGAGCCGTGAACATGCAGTTCGGCACAATCTTCGCCGGTAAAGCTATGCGGTCCAGGAAAGAACACCACAAGGCCCTGATCGAGCCGCCGATCCGAGCCGATGGCACGAAGCGCCATGAGGCGCGGCTCCGGCACATTTCCCGCAAGCGAGTCCAGGCTTGACCGGACGAGCGGCCCGGAGAGGCGGATCACCGCCACTCCGGAGGGAAGCGCTCCCGAGGAGAGCGCCATGATCGTGTCGCCCACCTGCATGAAGCGCCCCGCGACCTTCTAGGTGTTCATCGAATCGAAGAAGTCGGAATTGGTCTTGGTCTGGCGGACCTTGTCCATGAGGAATTCCATAGCGTCGATCGTCCCCATCGGATTGAGGATACGGCGCAGCACATACATCTTCTTGAGAATATCGGGCTCGACCAGGAGTTCTTCCTTGCGGGTACCGGACTTGGTGATGTCCAGCGCCGGGAAGATGCGCTTGTCGGCAACCTTGCGGTCAAGGATGATTTCCGAATTGCCGGTGCCCTTGAATTCTTCAAAGATCACTTCGTCCATGCGGCTGCCGGTATCGATCAGCGCCGTGGAAATGATGGTCAGCGAACCACCGTCCTCGATATTGCGGGCAGCGCCGAAGAAGCGCTTGGGGCGCTGCAGCGCATTGGCGTCGACACCGCCGGTCAGCACTTTGCCAGAGCTTGGCACGACGGTGTTGTAGGCGCGGCCCAAACGGGTAATGGAATCGAGCAGGATCACCACGTCGCGCTTGTGTTCGACTAGGCGCTTGGCCTTTTCGATCACCATTTCGGCGACCTGGACGTGCCGGCTGGCGGGTTCATCGAAGGTCGAGGAAATGACCTCGCCGCGCACCGAGCGCTGCATGTCCGTCACTTCTTCCGGGCGCTCATCGATCAGCAAAACGATGAGATAGCATTCAGGATGATTGGTGGCGATCGATTGTGCGATATTCTGCAACAATACAGTCTTACCGGTACGCGGCGGCGCAACAATCAGGGCACGCTGTCCCTTGCCGAGCGGCGCCACCAGATCGAGAAGCCGCGCCGAGCGATCCTTGAGCGTCGGATCGGGCAATTCCATCCGCAGCCGTTCTTCAGGATAGAGCGGGGTCAGATTGTCGAAATTGACCTTGTGTCGGACCGCCTCAGGGTCCTCGAAATTGATGGTGGAGACCTTCAGCAGCGCAAAATAGCGCTCACCTTCCTTGGGAGAGCGGATCTCGCCCTCGACCGTATCGCCGGTCCGCAGCCCGAAGCGCCGGATCTGGCTGGGGCTGACATAGATATCGTCCGGCCCGGGCAGGTAATTGGCGTCCGGCGAGCGGAGGAAACCGAAGCCGTCGGGCAATACCTCGACCACGCCCTCCCCGACAATATTGATATCCTGGGCCGCCAATTCCTTGAGGATGGCGAACATCAGCTCCTGCTTGCGCATGGTGGAGGCGTTTTCGACCTCCAATTCCTCGGCAAATGCCAAGAGTTCAGCCGGAGATTTGGCCTTGAGCTCGCTGAGCTTGATATTCTGCATGTATGCGATGGACCCTTGAGGGAATATCGGTGAAGGGAGAGTCTAGAAGCTGGGGAAGGTTCGGCACCGCGCAGCAACCGGGCGGTCGCGCAAGGAAGGGATGCCTTGCCCCCCATGTAGCGTGATCCGGTCCTCGATTCAAGATTGAAACATCTCCAGCCGGCCGTTTCGCCGCAAAATTCGTCCCTGGCCGGGACCGGGAATACCGGATCTGCGGCCTCGAAACCGCTGCTCGACCGGGGATTCACGTGAAACCCCTGGCAATTGAGGGCCAATGGTCGTGGTCAGAACGGCCGCACGATCACCATGATGACGATGACGATCATCAGCACGGTGGGCACCTCGTTGAGCATGCGGAAATATTTCTGCGGCTTGTCGTTGCGGTCCTGGGCGAAAGCCTTGAGATGCCTGCCATAAAGCCCGTGGACCCCGGAAAGCGCGATGACGAAGGCGGCCTTGACCCAGGGCCAGATCGAGCCCCAATCGACAATGCCGTGGCCGATCATGGCCAGGCCGAAAATCCAGGTCGCAATCATGGCCGGCGTGGTGATGGCGCGATAAAGCCGCCGCTCCATGATCTTGAAGGTTTCGGACTGGACCGAGCCGATCTCGGCCACCGCATGATAGACGTAAAGCCGCGGCAGATAGAGCATGCCGGCCATCCAGGCGATGACCGAGATCACATGCAGCGCCTTGAACCATTCCACCATTTGTCCGTTCCTAGCCTTCCTTGACCAGCGCGATCAGCCGTTCGACATGGGCGATCGGGGTGTCTGGCACGATGCCATGGCCGAGATTGAAGATATGCGGCCGGCCGGCGCAGGCTGCCAGAATCGCGCGCACCTGATTGTCCATCGCTTCGCCGCCCACCACAAGCCGCAGCGGATCGAGATTGCCTTGCACCGGCAAATCCGGCGGCAAGTGGGTGCGAATGAAATCCAGCGGCGTCGAATAGTCGATTCCCAGCACATTGACGCCGGTATTGGCGGCAAATCGCGCCAGATTCCCCGCCGCACCCCTGGGAAAGCCGATGACGGGCGCATCGGGGATAATCCGGCGCAGGCCTTCGACGATGCGGCGGTTCGGCTCGATCACCTGCCGGGCAAAGGCAGCATCATCGAGATTGAGCGCCCAGCTTTCGAAGATCTGCACCACATCGGCGCCTGCTTCCAATTGCGCCGCCAGGTAATTCACGCTGGTTTCGACCAGGATATCCATCAGCCGCTCGAAAGCCGCGGGATGCTCGAGGGCGAAACGCCGGGCCGTCCATTGGTCGGGGGAGCCGCGGCCATTGAGCATATAGGTGGCAACGGTCCAGGGCGCGCCGCAGAACCCGATCAGGGTCTTTTCGGCCGGCAGGGTGGCGCGGAGACGCCGAACCGTTTCGATGACCGGGGCAAGATGATCGGCAGCCCGAGCCCGGTCCAGCCGGTCGATGCCGGCGACATCGAGCGGTTCGAGCACCGGTCCTTCGCCTGTTTCGAAGCGGACCGGCTGACCCAGCGCGTCGGGAATGACCAGAATATCGGAAAACAGGATCGCCGCATCGAGGTCGAAGCGCCGCAAAGGCTGCAGCGTCACTTCCACGGCCAGATCGGGTGTGTAACAGAGATCGAGGAAATTGCCGGCCTGTTTCCGGGTTTCGCGATATTCGGGCAGATAGCGTCCCGCCTGCCGCATGATCCAGACAGGAGGGCGTTCCTGGCGCTGGCCAAGAACGGTTGCCAGAAGAGGCTTGTGTGCCACCGGGCTCATGGTTTCGACCCTTCCAATTCCCAAAAGGAATCTTTCTTTCTTAGCTTCTTTATCTTTATGCCGGTGTTTAGCTGCAATTCATCGCACTCCACAATCGCCGCGCCGGGTGACACTTGCGCGCAGCGTCATGGTTAACGAGATGTGAATTTCACTCGGGCGCCGGCGCGGGAGTCGGCCCGCCCAATTCCTTAACGAAAGCTTAATCAGGCGCCTGCCGAGTCAACGATTCGATTCCCCCTGTGGATGGCGCGCCGAACAAGCCATCGAGCGCCGGCGGGCTTATCCCCAGAGCTTTCCAAAGGCCGCAGCGGCCCTGGCCTCGGGTCAGGCTGTTAATGTTTTATTAGCTATGTCGAACAAGTCGGGCCGGGCGGCAAAGTTACGAGTCTTGCCCACAGATGGCGCTTGAGCTGGGGATGAGTGTGTGGAAAACATGGCCCTATGCTTATCCTTGCTTCAAGCAGCGCCACGCGCAAAGCCTTGCTGGACAAGGCCGGCCTGTCCTTCGAAACGATCCAGGCCCCTATCGATGAACGGCGGATCGAAGCGGAGGCCCAGACGGCCGGCGCCGATGGTCGCGACCTGGCTCTGCTCCTCGCCCGCGCCAAGGCAGAGGCGGTATCGCGCACCCATCCCAGCGACATTGTGATCGGCGCCGACCAGACCCTGGCCCTGGGCCCCGAACTTTTGCACAAGCCCGACAGCCGCGAGGCGGCCATCCGCCAGCTCGATCACCTGCGCGGCAAGACCCACCGGCTTCATGCCGCCGTGACCCTGGTGCGCGACGGCGCCCTGCTCTGGTCCGACGTGCAGACGGCCGAGCTCACCATGCGTGACTTTTCGGCGGCCGAGCGGGACAGCATATTGGACCTGGAGGGCGATGCGGCGCTGAATTCGGTCGGTGCCTACCGGCTCGAAGGCCCCTCCATCCGCCTGTTCGAAAGCGTCAGCGGCGATTATTTCACCATTCTGGGCCTGCCGCTCCTGCCGCTGCTCGCCGCCCTGCGCGATATCGCACCCGATCTCCTGTTCCCGGAATGAAATCGTGACCAAGAAGGCCTTCGTCATCGGGCATCCCATCGCCCATTCCCGCTCGCCCCTGATTCACGGCACCTGGCTGGCCGAGTACGGGATCGACGGTTCCTATGAAGCCATCGACGTGGCGCCGGCGGCCCTGCCCGCTTTCTTCGACCGCCTGCGCAATGGCGAATTCGCCGGCGGCAATGTCACCATTCCGCACAAGGAAATGGTTTTCGACCTCTGTGACAGTGTCGACGATCTGGCCCGCACCATCGGCGCGGTCAATACGATCGTGGTTCGGGACGGCAGGATATACGGCACCAATACCGATTATCTGGGCTTTCTCGGCAATCTCGATGCCGGCGCGCCGCACTGGTCGGAAGGGGTGACGGAAGCCCTGGTCATCGGCGCCGGCGGCGCCGCCCGGGCCGTGCTCGTGGCCCTGCGCGAACGGCTCCGTGGCACGGTCCATGTGCTCAATCGCACCCTGGCCAACGCCCAGGCCCTGGTGGCGGAAATCGACGGCCCCTTCGAGGCCCATGGCTTCGACGCTTTCCCCGCCCTGGCGCCGCGGATCGGCCTCGTGGTCAATACCAGTTCCGTCGGCATGCATGGCAGCCGCTTCGACTGGCTGGACATGAGCATGCTTGCGCCCGGCACCCTGGTGACCGACATCGTCTATGCGCCACTCATCACCCCGCTCCTGGCCGATGCGCGGGCGTGCGGCCTGCCGGTGGTGGACGGGCTGGGCATGCTGCTGCACCAGGCCGTGCCGGGATTTGCCGCCTGGTTCGGCGTCACGCCCGAGGTGACCCCGCAATTGCGGGCCCGCATCGAGGGGAGCCTCGAGCATTGAGCATGCGCCGCATCGGCATTACCGGCTCCATCGCCACGGGAAAATCCACCTTGCTGGCCGCCTTTGCCAAGGCCGGCATACCGGTGCTTTCGGCCGATGTGGTGGTGGCCGAGCTGTATCAGGGCGAAGCCGTCGCCCCGGTGGAAGCGCTGTTTCCCGGCGTGACGCGAAATGGCGCCATCGACCGACAGGACCTAGCCCGGCGCCTGGCCGCCGATCCCTCAGGTTTCGCCCGGCTCGAAACCCTGGTGCATCCGCTGGTGCGGGCGCGCATCGCCGCCTTTCTCGATGCGGCGGAACAGGCCGGGCATGCCGCCGCCGCGGTCGAGGTTCCGCTCCTCTTCGAAAGCGGTCACGATTACGGTTTCACCGATATCGCCGTTACCCATGTCGCCGATGCCATCCAGCAGCAACGCATCCTCGCCCGGCCGGGCATGAGCGTGGAAAAGATGCAGACTTTGCTTGCCCGCCAGCTGCCGCAGGCCGAAAAGATCAGGAGGGCCACCTGGCGCTTCGACACGGCGCAGCCGCCGGACCGGATCGAGCGGGCGGTCGCGGCCCTGGTGGCCGATATTGAGGCGGAAGCGGGAAAACCATGATCAGGGAAATCGTGCTCGATACCGAAACCACCGGTCTGTCGCCCCAGGGCGGGGATCGCCTGGTGGAAATCGGCTGTGTCGAGCTGATCAACCACATCCCCACCGGCCAGCATTTCCACGTCTATATCAATCCCGAGCGCAGCATGCCGGAGGAAGCCTTCCGGGTGCATGGCCTGGGCGACGATTTCCTGGCCGACAAGCCCCTGTTCAGGGCCGTCGCCGAAGAGTTTCGCGCCTTTGTCGGCGATGCGACGCTGGTGATCCACAACGCGCCCTTCGACATGGGCTTTCTCAATGCCGAGCTCGAATGGGCGGGCCTGCCGCGCCTCACCAATGAGGTGATCGATACCGTCATGGTGGCGCGCCGCAAGCATCCCGGGGCGCGCGTCAGCCTCGATGCGCTCTGCAAGCATTACGGCATCGACAATTCCCGCCGCACCCTGCACGGCGCGCTGCTCGACAGCGAAATCCTGGCCGAAGTCTATCTCGAGCTTATCGGCGGCAAGCAGGTGAGCCTGGCGCTCATGGCCGACGAGGACACCGGCGCCGCCGACATCGCCGTCGACCGGATCCCGGTGCGTCCCCGCCCCGTGCCGCTGCCGGGCCGGATCAGCCCGGCGGAAGCCGAAGCCCATGCCGCCTTCATCGCCAAGATGGGCGATGTCGCGATCTGGGCGCAATATGAGGATGCATTGGCCGCGGAATGAAAAAAGCCCCGGCGGGACCGGGGCTTTTCATTGAAAACATGGAGCTCAGTTGAGCTTTTCGCCCTCGGCATTGGCCGGGGCCGGAGCTGCACCCGGAGCGCCGCCCTGCGCGGCGAGCTTGGCCAGGTTCTGGCGGTAAATGGCGGCAAAATCCACCGGCTCCATCATCAGCGGCGGGAACCCGCCCTGCTGGGTCACGCTGGCCAACACCTGGCGCGCGAACGGGAAGACCAGGCGCGGACACTCGATCATCAGCAGCGGCGACAGCTGCGCTTCCGGCACGTTCTTGAGCCGGAAAATGCCGCCATAGACCAGTTCGACATTGAACAGGACATTGTCCTCGCGATTGGCCTTGGCATTGAGCGTCAGTTCGACCGCGTAGATCTCGTCGTTCTGCTTCTTGACGCCGACCGCGATGGAAACGTTGAAGGCCGGGTTCCCGCCGCCCGCCAGCAGCGCCGCCGGCGCACCCGGATTTTCGAAGGAAAGATCGCGGATATACTGGCCCACCAGATTCATGCTGGGCGCGGGTCCGGGCTGCGGCGCTGCCGCGCCCTGATTGTCGTCGGCCATTGATTGGTCCTTTTCGATGCGGAATTTCAAAGAATTCTGGCCGGCTGGCTAGCATTTTTGGCCCGGGCGAACAAGCCAAGCCGATCAGGGCCGCTCGTCGGGCCGCTCCTGGCTGGTGCCGTCGATGATCTGCGGCGGGACCGCATCGGCATCGTCCGGATCGGCATAGCGGCGATAGCTCGTCGTCGTTTCCACCACCCGAACCCGCCCCGCCAGGGCCGAGAAGATTCGGTCCCGCACCGCCGGCACCAGCAGCACCAGGGCGATGGCGTCGCTGAGGAAGCCCGGCAGGATCAGCAGCAGCCCCGCCAGCCCGATCAGCATGGTGTCGAACATGGTGCGACCGGGAATGGTGCCGGCATTCATGTTGGAGCGCAGCCGCTCGACCACGCCCAGCCCCTGCTGGCGCAGCAGCATGGCCCCGGCAATGGCCGCTAGGATGACCAGCGCCAGGGTGGGAAACAGCCCGATCGTCCTGCCCACCAGGATGAACAGGGCAATTTCCACGAGCGGCAGCAGCAGGAAACCAAGAGCGAAAAAGCGGGCCAAGGGCGGGTCCTCGTCTGGTGATGGCGGGGGCGGCGGCGGCAAAATGCAACTCGCCCCATCGTGAACTGGTTTTGAGCTAAAGCTTTGCCTATATATAGGACCACATCGGCGCGAAACGAGCGCCACATCGCTTTTTTGTCGACGCCTCTCGCGCAAGGTGCCTCTTTCATGGACGATTTTCTCGACCTGCCGACCCTCATTGCCATTGTCGTAGCCGTTTTCGTGCTGTTCCGGCTGCGCTCGGTGCTGGGCACCCGCACCGGCAACGAACGCCCGCCCGTCGATCGCAGCCGCTCCACACCGGTGGAGAAAAATGCCGGCAATGACGATACCGTCGTGCCCATGCGTCCCCGCCCCGCTGCCGCGCAGCCCGATCTCGATGACGAGCGCCGCGCCCGCAAGCTCGAGGCGGAAATCGAGCAGGCTTCTTCCGGCAATGAACAGCTCGCGGCCGGCCTCAAGGCGGTTGCCGAGGCCGATCCGACCTTTACCCCCAAATCCTTCCTCGACGGCGCCAAGCAGGCCTATGAGATGATCGTCACCGCCTTTGCCGAAGGCGACCGCCAGATGCTTAAAAACCTGCTCGAAAAAGACGTGTTCGAGGGCTTCCAGCGCGCCATCGCCGACCGCGAGGCAGCGGGTCACAAGGTCGATTTCACCTTTGTCGGCCTGCCCAAGATCGCCATCGTCGATGCCGAATATGACAAGAAGAACGTGCTGGTGACGGTCGATTTCCACGCCGAGGTGGTTTCGGCCACCCGCGACAAGGACGGCAATCTGGTCGAGGGCAATGCCGACCAGGTGCAGACCATCGCCGACGAATGGACCTTTGCCCGCAATCCCAAATCGCGCGATCCCAATTGGAAGGTGGTTTCCACCAGCCAGCTCGACTGATCCGAGGCGGCAGGCCTGTTTCCCATGTCCAAGCGCGACGCCAAGCGCCTGCCGCACGATTTCCACCTCTGGACGCATGTGGCCGAGACGGTGGAACCCCTGCGCCGCAAGGGGCTCCTGAAGCTTGGGGCAGGTCCCCTGCCCGTGCCGGAATCCGAGCCGATACCGGAAATCAAGGCGCCGCCGAAAAAACTGGGCGCCGGGCGGCCCTTTCTGCCGCCCTACCAGGCGCCCCCGCCCGGCGGGGGCCTGCTGGAACGATCGGTCGATCCGGCCATTCACAAGAAGGTCCGGCGCGGCCGTATCGATATCGACGGCACGATCGACCTGCACGGCATGACGCAGAACCAGGCCCGCGAGGCGCTGCGCCGCTATATCGGCGCCCGGGCCGCGCGGGGCGACCGGACGATCCTGGTCATTACCGGCAAGGGGGCCAAGACCGACAATGACTACATTGCGGCCATGAGCGAGCGGGGCATCTTGCGCACCATGCTGCCGATCTGGCTCAGCGAACCGGGCCTGTCGCACCTGATTTCCGGCTGGAGCACGGCCGCGCGGGGCCATGGCGGGGAGGGCGCATATTATGTGCGCCTGCGCCGGCAATGACCCCGCTCGGCGCCAAATTGCGGGCCATGCGCGAGGCGCGCGGCATTTCGCTCAAGGACATGGCCAAGGCGCTCAACGTCTCCTCCGCCTATCTTTCGGCCCTCGAACACGGCAAGCGCGGCCAGCCCACCTCTTTCCTGCTCCATCGCATCATCGCCTTTTTCAATGTCATCTGGGACGAGGCGGAAGAACTGCAGCGCCTGGCCGAGATTTCCGACCCCAAGGTGAGCATCGATACCGGCGGGCTGGCGCCCGAAGCCACCGAACTCGCCAATCGTCTGCGTGACGATATCGGCAGGCTCGCGCCCGAGGACTTGAAATTCCTGCGCGATGAGCTGGTCAAGCGGGCGGGGCGGAAGCGGTAGAACGCGGACGCTTCACCGCCGCCAATCGTCACCCCCGGGCTCGGCCCGAGGGTGACGTTCAGTGATGGTGGGAAGTCCGGCGCTACAGCACGAACTTGCTCAGGTCCGTGTCTCCGGCCAGCACGCCCACTTTCTCCCGCACGAAGGCGGCGTCGATCTTGACGGTCTGCCCGGCCCGGTCCGGTGCGTCGAAGGAGATTTCCTCGACCAGCCGTTCCATCACCGTCTGCAGGCGCCGCGCGCCGATATTCTCGACCGATGAATTGACCGTCACCGCCGCGTCGGCAATGGCCTCGATGGCGTCCGGGGTCACTTCGAGCGACACGCCTTCGGTGCTCATCAAGGCTACATATTGCTTGATGAGGCTCGCTTCGGTGTCGCTGAGAATGCCGATGAAATCCTCGCGGGTCAGCGCCTTGAGCTCCACCCGGATCGGCAGGCGGCCCTGCAGTTCCGGCAACAGGTCTGACGGCTTGGAGACGTGGAAGGCGCCCGAGGCGATGAACAGGATATGGTCGGTCTGGACCGGGCCATATTTGGTCGCGACGGTCGTGCCTTCGATCAGCGGCAACAGATCGCGCTGCACGCCTTCGCGCGACGGTCCGCCCTGGGCGCCGCCTTCCCGATGGGCCACCTTGTCGATCTCGTCGATGAAGACGATGCCATGGTTTTCCACCAGCTCGATGGCCTCGCTCTTGAGCTGGTCCTGATCGAGCAGCTTGTCGGCTTCCTCGGCGATCAGCGGTTCATAGGCATCCTTGACCTTGATCTTGCGCTTCACCCCGCGCCCGCCCATGGCCTGCTTGAACATGTCGCTGAGGTTGATCATGCCGATGCCGCCATTGGGCATGCCGGGGATTTCGAAACCGCCCGTGCCCGGATTGGGCTGCATCTCGATCTCGATTTCCTTGTCGTCCAGCTCGTTGCTGCGCAGCTTGCTGCGGAACGAATCGCGCGTCGACGGCGTGGCGGAGGTGCCGACCAGCGCATCGAGCACCCGTTCCTCGGCATTGTGATGGGCCTGGGCCTGCACGTCGCGGCGGCGCTTGTCGCGCAGCACCGTGATCCCCGCCTCGACCAGGTCGCGCACGATCTGCTCGACGTCGCGGCCGACATAGCCCACCTCGGTGAACTTGGTGGCTTCCACCTTGACGAAGGGTGCCTGGGCCAGCCGCGCCAGCCGGCGCGAAATCTCGGTCTTGCCGACGCCGGTGGGCCCGATCATCAGGATATTCTTCGGCGTCACCTCGCGGCGCAGTTCCGGCGAAAGCTGCTGGCGCCGCCAGCGATTGCGCAGGGCCACCGCCACGGCGCGCTTGGCATCTGCCTGGCCGACGATGTGGCGGTCGAGTTCGGAAACGATCTCGCGCGGGGAAAAATTGGTTTCACTCACTTTTGTCACTTTCCGTGGCGCCTTGCTGTTGGACCGGTTCATGGTCCAGGAAGCGCACCATCATGTGTTCGTCGATATATCGACCGTTCACGAAGAGGGACCGCTTTTCGGTCCCGTAGATGTCAAAGCCCGCCTTGCGGTAGAGCGCGATGGCCGGACCATTATGGGTAGCCACGCCCAGGAGCACCTGGACGAGGCCACGCGAGCGCGCATGGTCCAGGGCCGCTTCGATGAGCGGCAAGCCGATCCCGGTGCCGCGCGCCGCTGGCGTCACATAGACCGTATAGAGATGGCCCAGATGCCGGCGTTTGGCGCTGTCGTTCCAGAACAAGCCCACCACGCCGCGCAGATCATCCTCGGTAAAAGCCCCGAAAATGGCGCTTTGGGTGATCTGGCGGGTAAAGGCCTCCAGCCCCTGACGGCTTTCCTCGGCGAGATCGCCGCCAAAGGCGTCGGGACTGTCCGCCAGAGCTTCGAGCCGGATGGCGCGGAAAGCCTCCGCATCCGCCTCGGTCAATTGGCGGACCAGGCCGTTCACGCGTCGAGCTCGATGGTTTCGACCGTCACATTGCCATTGGTATAGACGCAGATTTCCTCGGCGATCTTCATGGCGCGGCGGGCGATGTCCTCGGCATCGAGCTGGGTGGCCTGATGCAGGGCCAGGGCGGCCGAATGCGCGTAATTGCCGCCCGAGCCGATGGCGATGACGCCATGGTCCGGCGTCAGAACGTCGCCATTGCCGGTCAGCACCAGCGTATCGGTCTTGTCGGCCACGATCATCATGGCTTCCAGCTTGCGCAGATAGCGGTCGGTGCGCCAGTCCTTGGCCAGTTCCACGGCGGCCCGCATCAATTGGTCGGGATATTGCTCGAGTTTGGCCTCCAGTCGCTCGAAGAGCGTGAAGGCATCGGCGGTGGAGCCGGCAAAGCCGCCGATCACCTTGCCGCCGGCGAGCCGGCGCACCTTCTTGGCGCCGTGCTTCATCACCGTCTGGCCCATGGAGACCTGGCCATCGCCAGCCACCACGACCTTGTTGCCCTTGCGCACGGAAACGATGGTCGTCCCGTGCCAGCCGGGATTTGTGTGTTCACTCATTGGGGGAAGTACTCCGAACTGTTGAATGATATTTAGGCTCCGTCGCTGCGATTGCAACCGATGGCGTCCTAACCCAATCTTCACGCGGCTGTGCGCATCTGCTAATCACCCGCCGAACGCCGGAGATACGCCCCATGCGCATTGCAAAGATCGCCCGCAAGACCAACGAGACCGAGATTGCCGTCTCGATCGATCTCGATGGCACGGGCAAGCACGCCATGAACACCGGCATCGGCTTTTTCGACCACATGCTCGACCAGCTCGCGCGCCATTCGCTGATCGATATGGAAGTGACCTGCAAGGGCGACCTGCATATCGACAGCCACCACAGTGTGGAGGACGTGGGCATCGCGCTGGGCCAGGCGATCCGCGAAGCGCTCGGCGACAAGAAGGGCATTCGCCGCTACGCCTCCTGCGACCTGCCCATGGACGGCACGCTGACACGGGCGGCGCTGGACGTATCCGGCCGGGCCTTCCTCGTCTTCAAGGCCGAATTCAGTCAGGGCAAGATCGGCGATATCGACACCGAGCTGTTCCGCGAATTCTTCCAGGCCTTCGCGGTCAATGCCGGCATCACGCTGCACATCAAAAACGTCTATTTCGACAATAATCACCACCTGGCCGAGTCGATGTTCAAGGCCGTGGCCCGCGCCCTGCGCGAGGCCCTGGAGATCGATCCGCGCATGAGCGATTCGGTGCCGAGCACCAAGGGAACGCTTTAACGAGAAACGTCCGTCTTTCGTCACCACCGGGCTTGTCCCGGTGGTCCATAGCACGGCGAGCTGGATTGCCCGGACGAGCCGGGCAATGACGACGGTCAATAGTCCGGCACACGCCTGCCCTTCCCCCACTGCGTTTTTTGCACTAGATCAGCGCCGTACTTCTTCCCGAGGCGGCCCATGAGCACCATCGCCATCATCGACTACGGCGCCGGCAATCTGCGCTCGGCCGCCAAGGCCTTCGAGCGTGTGGCCCTTGAGCGCGGCCAGGGCGACGCCATTGTCGTCACCGCCGATCCCGAAATCGTCCGCCGGGCCGATCGCATCATGCTGCCCGGCGTCGGCGCCTTCGCCGATTGCATGGCCGGACTGAACGCCGTGCCGGGCATGATCGAAGTGCTCGACGAAAAGGTGATCAGGGGCGGCACCCCCTTTCTCGGCGTTTGCGTCGGCATGCAATTGCTGGCGACAGAGGGCCGGGAAAAGGTCGTCACAAAGGGCCTGGGCTGGATTCCCGGCGCCGTCGAAAAGATCACGCCCTCCGATCCGGCGCTGAAAATCCCGCATATGGGCTGGAACAATATTTCCATCACCCACCCCCATCCCCTGCTCGCCGGCATTGCCGACGGCCCTGATGGGCTCCACGCCTATTTCGTCCATTCCTATCATCTGAAGACCGACGATCCGGCCCATCTCGTCGCCACCACCGATTACGGCGGCGCACTCACCGCCTGTGTCGGCCGCGACAACATCTTCGGCACCCAGTTCCACCCCGAAAAGAGCCAGGCGCTGGGCCTCAAGCTGATCGAGAATTTTCTGGGATGGACGCCGTGACAATGACGGGCGCCCCCTCCTTTCCTCTCCCCCTCGGGGAGAAGAATAGCCGGAGCAATCCATGATCCTCTTCCCCGCCATCGACCTCAAGGACGGCCAATGCGTGCGCCTCAAGCTGGGCGACATGGACCAGGCCACCGTGTTCAATGACGATCCCGCCGCGCAGGCCAAAAGCTTCGAGGACCAGGGTTTCGATTATCTCCATGTCGTCGATCTCAACGGCGCCTTTGCCGGCGAGAGCGTCAATGGCGCGGCCGTGGAAGCGATCCTCAAAAATGTGAAATTCCCGGTGCAGCTGGGCGGCGGCATTCGCAATCTCGGCCATATCGAGAGCTGGCTCGACAAGGGCCTGGCCCGCGTCATTCTCGGCACCGTCGCCGTGCGCGATCCGGCTTTGGTGAAAGAGGCTGCCGCAAAATGGCCCGGCCAGGTCGCCGTCGGCATCGATGCGCGCCAGGGCATGGTGGCGGTGGAAGGCTGGGCCGAGACCTCCGAGCTTTCGGTCATCGAGCTGGCCAGGCGCTTCGAAGGCGCCGGCGTCGCCGCCATCATCTATACCGATATCGACCGCGACGGGGTCCTGGCCGGCATCAATTGGGACGCAACGCTCGAGCTCGCCCGCGCCACCGCCATTCCGGTGATCGCCTCGGGGGGGCTCGCCTCCATGGCCGATATCGAGCGCATGACCCGGCCCGAATACCAGGTGCTCGAAGGCGCCATTTCCGGCCGCGCGCTCTATGACGGACGCATTGATTCACGTGAAGCACTGGCTCTGCTGAGGGCGGCATGAGCGCGGTTCGGCCCGACAGGTTCCCCTATTGGGCTTATCTCTTGGCGCTGGCCATCATCCTGCTCTTTGCCCTGGCGCCGGTCATCTCGGTCTATTTCACCTATCTCGTGGCCGATGCCAATGGCTGCACCGTCAATGAAGCCACGGTCCATCCCTGCATCGTGATGGGCATGGATCTGGGCGAATTGCTTTATTTCACCGGCGTGATGGGCTGGTTCATGCTGGCCACCCTGCCCCTGGGCGGCGGTGCGCTGCTCGTCTGGCTCGCCAGCCTCGTCATCCACCGCATCGGCTGGGGCCAGATGCAGAAGGTCAAACGCTCATGAGCCTCAAGACTCGTATCATTCCCTGCCTCGACGTCGCCGGCGGCCGTGTGGTCAAGGGCGTAAATTTCGTCGATCTGGTCGATGCCGGCGATCCGGTCGAGGCGGCCATGGCCTATGACGCGGCCGGCGCGGACGAATTGACCTTTCTCGACATCACCGCCAGCCATGAGGGCCGCGACACCATTTTCGACGTCGTGGCGCGCACGGCCGAGCATTGCTTCATGCCGGTGACCGTGGGTGGCGGCGTGCGGACCATCGAGGATATCCGCAAGCTCCTCCTGGCCGGCGCCGACAAGGTGGCGATCAATTCCGCCGCCGTGAACGATCCCGATTTCATCGCCCGGGCCGCCGACAAGTTCGGCAATCAATGCATCGTCGTTTCGGTGGATGCCAAGCAGCGCCTCGACGCAAAAGTCGGCGGCGACAACCGCAGCGAATGGGAAATTTACACCCATGGCGGCCGCAAGCCGACAGGCATCGACGCGGTGGAATTCGCCGCCCGCATGGTCGAGCGCGGCGCCGGGGAATTGCTGGTCACCTCCATGGACCGCGACGGCACCAAGTCCGGCTTCGATCTGAAACTCACCCGCGCCATTGCCGATAGCGTCGAAGTGCCGGTCATCGCCTCGGGCGGCGTCGGCACGCTCCAGCACCTGGTCGAAGGCGTCACCGAGGGCCATGCCAGCGCCGTTCTGGCCGCCTCGATCTTCCATTTCGGCACCTTCACCATCCCCCAGGCCAAGGCCTATATGGCAGAGCACGGCATTGCCATGCGGCTCGACCGGGCAGCAGCCGACGCGGCTTAAGTCGCGGATGACGGCAGGCCGAAAGTTTGCTCTAAGCCTGTCCACGCACACGACACCGAGGACGAGGAGCCTTCCCAGCCCATGACGCTCGAAGAACTCGAAGCCCGTATCGCGCTGCGCGCCGCGGCCTCGCCCGAGGAAAGCTATACGGCCAAGCTGATCGCCCGCGGCATGAACAAGGCGGCCCAGAAACTGGGCGAGGAAGCCAATGAAGCCGTCATTGCTGCCGTCACCGGCGACCGGGTCGAATTGATCAAGGAAAGCGCCGACCTGCTCTATCACCTGCTGGTCGTGCTCCGGGCCGCCGATGTGCCGCTCTCGGACATCATGGCCGAGCTCGATGCCCGCACCGCCCAATCGGGCCTCGCCGAAAAGGCCTCCCGCAAGGACAATTCCTGAATGGCCAAGCGCCCGCCAGCTCTCGATCCCTATCGCCATTTCACCAAGCAGCAATGGAGCGACCTGCGCAACGGCCAGCCCATGACGCTGACCGAAGCCGATATCCAGCGCCTGCGCGCCCTGACCGATCCGATCTCGCTGGCCGAGGCCGAGGAAATCTACCTGCCGCTCTCCCGCCTGCTGGCCTATTACGTCGAAGCCATCCAGGGCCTGAACCGGGTTTCCACCCGCTTCCTCAATGCCCCCAATGACAAGGTGCCTTTCATCATCGGCGTTGCCGGCTCGGTGGCGGTGGGCAAGTCCACCACCTCGCGCATTCTCCAGGCCCTGCTGTCGCGCTGGCCCTCCAGCCCCAAGGTCGATCTCGTCACCACCGACGGGTTCCTCCACCCCAATCGGGTGCTGGAAGAGCGCGGGCTGATGCAGCGCAAGGGCTTTCCGGAAAGCTATGATCGCGCCCGCTTCGTCAATTTCCTCGCCGACATCAAATCGGGCAAGGGTGACGTCGCCGTGCCGGTCTATTCGCACCTGGTCTATGACGTAGTGCCCGGCGAGCAGGTCATCATCGACCGCCCCGACATCCTCATCGTGGAAGGCCTCAATATCCTGCAGCCCGGCGACCTGCCCCGGGATGGCGCGCCCATCCTCTTTGCCTCGGATTTCATCGATTTCTCGATCTATATCGACGCCGATGTCGAGGATTTGCGCGATTGGTATATCACCCGCTTCTTCCGCCTGCGCGACACCGCCTTCCGTGATCCCACGTCCTTCTTCCGTAAATTCTCCGAAATGAGCGAGGAAGAAGCCGGCGCCTTCGGCCGCAATGTCTGGCAGAGCATCAACCTGCCCAACCTGCTCGAAAACGTCCTGCCCACCAGGGGCCGCGCCGATCTCATCCTCAAGAAGGGCAAGGACCACCGGGTCGAGGAAGTGAAGCTGAAAAGGTTATAGGCCAGCGTCGGTCGTGGACCACCCGGACAAGCCGGGTGGTGACGATGTGGGATGGATCTGAGTTGCACGAAGCCAATTATCTTTCGTCATTGCCCGGCTTGTCCGGGCAATCCATATCGCCACGCGCGCGGGGAAAGCGGGACTAATACGTCCCCTGCTGCGGCTGGCTGAGGACGATGAGATTGCCGTCCGGGTCACGCAATTTCGCCGTCTTGAAGAAATCGCCCATGGCCTTGGCCACCGGCTTGATGCCGAACGTGTCGAGACGCGCCAATTCCTCGGCCAGGTCGTCGACGATCAGCACGATGACGCTGGCGCCGGCGCGGTCCTCGTCGGTCATCACATGCACCCAGCCGCCGCCGGGCAGTTTCCATTCGGCCACATCGGCCATGGTTCGCGCATCGGCCGGGCGGCCGAACAGATATTCGTACCAGACCAGCGAATTGCCGAGATCCTCCACGGCGAGGCCGGCCAGCACATTGGTGAGGGTCATGGACAGGTCCGTATTTTCGTCTTGCTTCGGCGAATCGTAGCACAGTGCGGGTGCAGGGGGCACCATGGTTGGCGGCGCCGCGCCGCACTGCTATAGGCGGATGAGTTTGAGGGAGTTTGCGCCATGACCAGGTTGCGCATCATCATTGCCGGCGCCGGCGGGCGCATGGGCCAGGCCAATATCCGCGCCGCGGCCGCCCATCCCGATATCGTCCTGGCCGGGGCTTTCGATCGGCCGGGCGCCGCCTCCATCGGCAGGGATGCCGGTCTTCTGGCCGGCATCGAGGCGCTGGATGTCCCGGTGGTCGAAAGCGCCGAAACGCTCTTGGCCGGCGCCGACGCCATCATCGATTTCACCGCCCCCGCCGCCAGCGTCGCTCTGGCCCGCGTGGCGGCGCAAAAGGGCCTGGTCCATGTCATCGGCACCACGGGCTGCCTTGAGGACGAGGACGCCGCCATTGCCGAGGCGGGCCGCAATGGCGCGCGCATCGTCAAGTCCGGCAATTTCTCGCCCGGCGTCGTCACCCTGGCGGCGCTGGTGGAAAAGGCCGCCCGCGCCCTGCCCGACTACGATGTCGAAGTGCTCGAAATGCACCACAATCTCAAGGTCGATGCCCCTTCCGGCACCGCCCTGATGCTGGGCGAGGCCGCCGCGAAAGGGCGCGACATCGACCTCAGGAGCCATGCCGTGCGCGTGCGCGACGGCCATACCGGGCCGCGCGAAGCCGGCTCGATCGGCTTCGCCACCCTGCGCGGTGGCACGGTCATCGGCGATCACACCATCATCCTGGCGGGGCCCGCCGAGCGCATCGAGCTCGGCCACCGCGCCCAGGATCGCACCATTTTCGCCAATGGCGCGCTGCGCGCCGCGCTCTGGGCGGCCGCACAGCCGGCCGGGCTCTATTCCATGGCCGACGTGCTCGGCCTCAACGACTGACAGTCAAAGGATCGACACAATGACCGGCACGCTGATCCTGGTCCGCCATGGCCAGAGCGAATGGAACCTCAAGAATCTCTTCACCGGATGGCGCAATCCCAACCTCACCGAACAGGGCGAGGGCGAGGCCCGGGCCACCGGCAAGGCGCTCAAGGCCGCTGGCATCGTGCCGGACCTCTATTACACCTCCGCCCTGCGCCGGGCCCAGCACACGCTGGACCTGATGCTGGAGGAAATGGGGATCGAGAACGTCACCATCACCCGCAATATCGCGCTCAACGAACGCGATTACGGCGATCTGTCGGGCCTCAACAAGGACGACGCGCGCAAGAAGTGGGGCGAAGAGCAGGTTCTCATATGGCGCCGCTCCTATGACGTGCCGCCCCCGGGCGGCGAAAGCCTCAAGGACACGGCCGCCCGCACCCTGCCCTATTACGAGGCCGAAATCCTGCCGCGCCTGCAGCAGGGCAAGACCGTGCTGATCGCCGCCCATGGCAATTCGCTGCGCGCCTTGGTCATGGCCATCGAGGGCCTGACCCCCGAGCAGATCCTCGCCCGCGAAATCGCCACCGGCGAGCCCACGGTCTACAGGATCGGCCCGGACGGCAAACTGGTCGAGCGGGTCACGCTCTAGGCATCGTTCGGGATCTGAACGTCAAAGCGCTCATAGGAGCGCTGCTTCCCGCCCCGCCGTCACCACCGGGCCTGTCCCGGTGGTCCACACCTCCGCGCGATGGATGGCCGGGACAAGCCCGGCAATGACGATGAAATTTAGCCCTCGATCCGCGCCGTGGCCTTGCCGGCATCGTCGAACAGCACCGAGCGGCCCTCGCGCGGCTCGACATAGAGCTTGAGCGTCAGCACCCGCAGCACCGCATAGACCGGCGTAGCCAGGGCGATGCCGACAATGCCGAACAGCGTTCCCATGATGGCCATGATGCTCAGCGACCAGGCCGGCGACAGCTTGATGATCCGTTGCTGCAACATCGGGGTAAGCACATAGCCTTCCAGGTTCTGGATCAGCAGCAGGCCGATGGCGCCCAGGATCAGCGTGTTGGTGTCCAGAGCCGCCAGGGTCAGCAGCACCGGCACGGCCGAAAAGATCGGCCCCAGGAACGGGATGAAATTGAGCGCGCCCGACAATAGCGCCAGGATCGGTGCATTGGGCACGTCCAGCACCCAGAGCAGCGCGCCCACCAGCGAGCCGATCAGCACCATCATCGCCAATTGCGTCACCATCCAGCCGCGCAGCGCCTCGCCGGTGGCGCTGAGCGCTTCGAGCAGCAGCGGCCGCCGCTTCTGCGGCATCAGCAGCAGGAAGCCATCGCGATAGGCCTTGGGGTTGATGGCGAAGAACAGGCCGAGAAACACCACGATCACGATATCGCCGACCACGCCTACCGTGCTGCCGAAAAAGGATCGCGCCTCGTTGAAGATGCCGCCCGGATCGGGGAAGAAATTCTGCAGCATGGCTTCCACCTGCGCCCGGTCGAGATCACCGACCACGCCGCTTTCCACCGCCAGGCCATAGAGCCGGCTGACTTCCCGGGTCAGCAGTCGCCAGAGATCCTGGAGGCTGAGAATGAGGCTGACCCCGCCCAGCGACAGGGCCACGATCACCAGGAGGAAGATCAGCACGCTCACGATGGTCAGCAGCAGCGGCCGCGGCCCGGGCAGGATGAGACTCAGCCCCCGCACCGCCGCATCGAGCACGCAGGCGATCAGCACGCCGGCAAAGATGATCAGCAATGTATGCGAGAGATGCCAGGCGAGGATGAGGCCGGCGGCCACGATGACCCCGGTGACGACGGCGCGCGTATGTGACGGCATATGTCCTCCGCTTTGGCGAACTTCAGGCCAAAGCTTCGCACGCCCGAAGGGTTCCGCGCCACTGCTGATTGCTCAATGCGCCGCGGAAACGATGCCGGCTTCCCAGCCCAGGATGGCGCGCTTGCGCGGCACGCCCCAATGATAGCCGGTCAGGGCGCCAGACGTGCCCACCACCCTGTGGCAGGGCACCACGAAGCTGATCGGGTTCTTGCCCACCGCGGCGCCCACGGCGCGTGAGGCGCTGGGTCGGCCGATATGGCGGGCGACGCTGGAATAGGTCGTGGCCCGGCCCACCGGGATCTTCAGCAGCGTCTCCCACACCTTGACCTCGAAATCGGTGCCGATCAGCACGACGCGCACCGGTCGCTCCGCCGACCAATGCGCCGGATCGAAGATATGCCGCACCATCGGGGCGATGCGGGCATCGTCGCGGGTAAAGCGCGCCAGCGGCCAGCGATTGGCGAGGTCGGCAAAGGCGGCCTCGATGCTGGTCTCCCCATCGGCGAAGCCGAGGCCGGAAATGCCATATTCGGTCGCCGTCACCACCGCCGTGCCGAAGGGCGAGGGCGCGGCGCCCCAGACCATGTCGATGCCTGCGCCGCCGGCGCGGAAAATCCCGGGTGGCATGGCTTCATAGGCTACGAACAGATCGTGCAGCCGCGAGGTGGAGGAGAGGCCCACTTCATAGGTGGCGTCCAGCACGCTGGCCTGGTCGCGCAGCAGGCTCTTGGCATGGTCCAGCGCCACGGCCTGGGCGAAGCTCTTGGGGCTGAGCCCGCACCAGCGGCGGAACAGATCGGTCAATTGGCGCTCGCTGAGGCCCAGGGCCCGTGCGAAGCCGGGCAGGTCGGTTTCGTCGGGGCTGGTTTCGCTCAGATAGCGGATGGCGGCGCGGATGATGTCGTAATCGCTGTCCGGCACAAGGCTCTGCATCTGGTTCATCGCCGGGTCTCCTGTCTGTCGCCCTATCTAGAGCCGGCGTCGGCCCGCTGGCGACCCGGATTTGACGCGGAAATTCAGCCGGCGCGGCGCGCCTGCCGCAGGGCGGCGCCGAAGGCGCGGGCAAAGCTCGATTTGTCGGCGCGCGCCAGGAATGCGCCTAGTTCGATCTCACCCTGTTCGTGGCGCACGAATATGCCGGTCGTGCGCTCGAAGCCGTCCCGCTCCAGCCGCAATTTCACCCCGCCCGGCGCGAAGCGCTGCAGCACTTTTTCCTGGCCGGGCGCGGCGGTCTTGATTTCGAGCTGGTCGGGCCAGAGCGTCACCTGCTGATAATGCTTGCCGCGCCGCGCCTGCCGCAGCCCCAGGGCGATGAGCCCGCCCGCGGCCAGGCCATAGGCGATCAGGCCTGGCACCAGGAAGTCGGGAATGGCGAGAAGGAACGGGGTGCCGACAATGGCCGCCAGCGCGAAGGCCAGCCAGCCGCCCGCCGTTTTCAGCGATCGGTCCGGGCGCAGCGTCGCCGCAAACAGGGGCGTGGTTTTGGTGACTTGCATCGCAAACTCTCTTCCCTGAAATACTGGCAGAGATTCGAGGGCGAGAGAATGGCAGCGGCCAAAAAAGTGAAAGCGTTGAGCCGGGCCGATGCCGAGGCGATCTTCACCCGGTTCCACGAGATCGAGCCCGAGCCCAAGGGCGAGCTTGATTACATCAATGCCTTTACCCTGCTCGTGGCGGTGGTGCTCTCGGCCCAGGCCACCGATGCCGGCGTCAACAAGGCGACCAAGCGCCTGTTCGAGCTGGCCCCCACGCCCGCCGCCATGGTGGCCCTGGGGGTCGAGGGCATCGAGCAGCAGATCAAGACCATCGGCCTGTTTCGCGGCAAGGCGAAGAATGTCCATGCCCTCTCGCAAATCCTCATCGACCAGCATGGCGGCGAAGTGCCCGAGGATCGCGAGGCGCTCGAAGCCCTGCCCGGCGTCGGCCGCAAGACCGCCAATGTGGTGCTCAATATCTGGTTCAAGCAGCCCACCATCGCGGTGGATACCCATCTCTTCCGCGTCGGCAACCGCACCGGCCTCGCTCCCGGCAAGACCCCGCTCGAAGTGGAAAAGGCTTTGCAGAAACAGGTGCCGGCGCGATTCCTGCTCCATGCCCATCACTGGCTGATCCTGCACGGCCGCTATATCTGCAAGGCGCGCAAGCCCGAATGCTGGCGCTGCCCGATCAGCCAATATTGCCGCTTCGAGCCCAAGACGCCGCCACCGGGGCGGTCTGCCCCGGCCCGATAAGTCTTGCATGCTTCAGGCTGCTAGCTCCCGTAACCCCGCGCCATCGCCGCGGCAAAGATCGGGATCAGCACCAGCACCGCCGCCTGGAGATGGATGAAGCGCCGGCTGCGGGCGATCTCCTCGGCCGGCGGCGCATAATCCACGGCGCCCGCCCCTGCCCTGACCCAGCGCCGGAACGCCAGGGTCGGCGGAATGGTGAGCAGGCCCATGATCAGGAAGGCGGCCATTTTGCCCCAGAAGGCGTGATTGCCCCAATAATAGGAGGCATCCACCGATCCGAAGAAGATGCGCAGCACGCCCACTACGATGACCAGCCCCGCCACGCCGCCATAAAAGGCGTCGAGCCGGGCCAATTGGCTTATTCTCGGGCCCGAAAGCCCCGGCCGCACCAGCGCGAATTCGGCCGCGAACAAAGCCACAAGCGTGAACACCGCCAGGTGATGCGCCGAAGCGAGAAGGAAATCCCAGTCCAATTGCGTCCCCTCATGTTGACAACGCTTACATTCTCCACCAGCATGTGAACAATGTCAACATTGCCCAATGCCCCCTATCACCACGGCAATCTGCGCCAGGCTTTGCTCGAAGCGGCCCTGCGCCTATTGGAACAGCAGGGCGAGGCCGGCCTGGGCCTGCGCGATCTGGCGCGGGCGGTCGGCGTCTCCCCCGCTGCGCCCTATCGGCATTTCGACAGCCGCGCCGCCCTGCTCGAGGCCCTGGCGGTCACCGGTTTCCAGCGCTTTACTGCCCGCATGCAGGCAGTCATGGCGAGCGCGCCCGACGATCCCCTTGCCGCCATGGGCAAGACCTATGTGGTCTTCGCCCTGCAGAATCCGAACCTCTTCCGGCTGATGTTCTCGCCGCAATTGAAGAAGGATGCCCGGCCGGGCCTGCGCATGGCCGCCGACGCCGCCTTCGATACCCTGCGCCAGGCCGTGGGCGGCACGGCCCTGGACGGTCGCATCCGTGCCCTGGCCGCCTGGGCCAAGGTGCATGGCCTGGCCGTGCTGCTGCTCGACGGCCAGATCGCCATCCGCGCCGGCGAGGACAGCGAAGCCCTGGTCGCCGAGATCATCGGCTCGCTCTAGATTCATTGCCATTCGCATGGGTACCAGCAGACCTCATCCCGAGGAGGCGCCCAGCGCCGTCTCCAAGGGCGAAGCCGTGCCCCGCCCTGCCCCGAAAAGATTGCCCGCTGGCCGCTCTTGCTCTAAACCGGCTGACGGCCTTTTCAGCAACGCGCCGGACTCCCTGCACATGACCCAGACCCGCTTCGACGTCCTGACCATCGGCAATGCGATTGTCGACATCATCGCACCGGTGGAGCCGGGCTTCATCGCGCGCGAAGGCATGCAGGAAGGGATCATGCACCTGATCGATACCGATCGGGCCGAGGACCTTTACGCCAAGATGCCGCTGTCCCGGCAGCAGATTTCTGGCGGTTCCGCCGCCAATACCGCCGCCGGCGTGGCCTCCCTGGGCGGTCGCGCCGCCTTTGTCGGCAAGGTCGCCGACGATCCCCTGGGCGACGTCTTCGAGGCCGACCTCACCGATATCGGGGTCCATTATGCCACGTCCCGCCTCAAGAACGGGGCGCTGACCGCCCGCTCCATGATCTTCCTGTCCGAAGATGGCGAGCGCACCATGAACACCTATCTGGGCGCCTGCCACGAGCTGACCGAGCGCGATATCAAGCCCGATGAGATCGGGGCCGCCGCCGTCACCTATATGGAAGGCTTTCTCTGGGACCCGGTCGAGGCCAAGAAGGCTTTCGTTCTGGCCGCCCATTACGCCCACAAGCATGAGCGCGCCGCCGCCTTCACCCTCTCCGATCCCTTCTGCGTCGATCGCTACCGCGCCGAATTCCTCGACCTGATCCGCTCCAAGACCATCGATTACGTCTTCGCCAATGTGCATGAGCTGAAATCGCTCTACCAGACCGACGATCTGGGCGAAGCGGTGCGCGAAATTGCCAAGGATGCGGAAGTCGCCGCCATCACCATGGGCGCCGACGGCGCCATGGCCGTGTTCAATGGCGAAGTGGTTTCGGTCCCCGCCTTCCCCGTCGACAAGGTCGTGGACGCCACCGGCGCCGGCGACCTCTTCGCCTCCGGCTTCCTGCTCGGCCTGGCGCGCGGCCAGAATATCGATTCGGCGCTCAAGACCGGGTGCCTGGCCGCCTCCGAGGTTATCTCCCATATCGGTGCAAGGCCGCTGCTCGATCTCGAGGACCTGAGCAAGCAGCACGGCCTTGCCGGATAGCCCCTCTTCCTTCTCCCCTGAGGGGAGAAGATGCCCCGAAGGGCCGGATGAGGAATTCAGCTTGGAGAACCTGCCGAAGGATCCTCACGTCTCCCTGGGGGCGAAGGAGAGAGAATTCCGACTCGGACCGGTCCTCAGGCGACGCTCACCCTGTTCCCCGCCATTTCCGCCAGGATCGCCCGCGCCGCGGCGGCGGGATCGGAAGCCTCGATGATCGGGCGGGCCACCACCAAATGGCTGGCGCCGGCGGCCAGCGCCTCGGCCGGGCCCATCACCCGCTTCTGATCGCCCCTTGAGCTGCCGGCCGGGCGGATGCCGGGCGTCACCACGGCCATTTTCGGCCCCACGATGGTGCGCACCATTTCCGCTTCATGCGGAGAGGCGACGACGCCGCCGATTCCCGCCTCGCGCGCCTGCTGCGCACGCAGGGCGACGAGCCCGGCCGCATCGCGCTCATAGCCGGCTTCCTTGACATCGGCATCGTCCATCGAGGTCAGCACGGTGACGCCCAGGACACGGAGACTGGAGCCCGAGGCCGCCTTCTGCGCCGCCCGCATCGCCTTGGGATAGGCATGGACGGTGAGCATGGTCGCGCCGGTTTCGGCGATGGCGGCAACGCCCTTTTCGACCGTATTGTCGATATCGAGCAGCTTGAGGTCGAAGAACACCTTCTTGCCCGCCGCCAGCAGCGCCTTGCCCAGCGCATAGCCGTCGGCGCCGTAGAAGCATTGATAGCCGATCTTGTAGAAATCCACATCGTCACCGAGCAGGGCCACGATCTCCTCGGCCCGGGCGCGCGTCGAAACGTCGAGGCCCACGATCAACTGGCTGGCCATTCTTCTCTCCCGCGATGTCCGTATTCCACCTCGCCTAGACCAAAAGTCCGGCTTCGGCAAGGCGGATCATGCAAACCAATCGGGTCCGATCGCCTCCATCGGCGTCCAGTCGGTCACCAATTCCCCCGCCGCCAGGTCGAAGAGAAAGCCATTGCCCCCGCCCAGCACGCCGATGCGGCTCTGGTCTTCGTCGCGCGAAATCCGCTTCTTGCCCACATGGCATTTGAGCAGCGTGCCCACCGCGCCATGGCCGCAAAAGATCACCTGGGCATCGGCCGGCACGCTGTCCAAAGCCGTCCGGACGCTGCCCACGATCCGTCTTTGCGCGTCGATCGCGCGTTCCCAGCCACTGATGCTCCGGTCGGGATGGGCGAAGAACTGGTCGGCATGTTCCTCGAACAGGGCGGGCGGCAGGAAGCCTGTGGCGCTGCGGTCGTTCTCGCCCATGTCGTGATCGGTCAGCACCGGCGTCCCGGTGGCCCCGGCGATGATTTCGGCCAGTTCCAGCGCCTTGGCCTCGCGGCTGGCAAAAACCACGGCGCCACCCGGCACGATCCTGCGGGCCACCAGCGCCTCGGCGCGCGCCCGGCCGATATCGGACAGGCCCCAGAGCGGCACCGGCACGTTCGGGTCCATCTTCACCTGCGGATGGGTGAGATAGAGCGCGCGCATTCTAGCCCCGGCTGAAATGGGTGAGGTCGTGCACCATGGTCTCGACCTTGCGGATAATGGCCGGCTCCACAGGGTCGCCATTCTCGTCGAAAGCCTCTTCGGCCGGCCCGATGCCGAGCAGGCCCGGCACCACGAGCGCGCCGATCTTGCTCAGGCTGTCGCGCAGATGGCTCAGCGACCAGATGGTCCCGTATTTGCCCGAGCTGACCCCGCCAATGCCGAATATGGCGTGCCGGAACGGGCTGGGTCTCTGCCGGCTGAGCCAGGCGATTGTGTTGACCAGGAGCGGCGGCAGGCCGCCATTATATTCGGGCGTGGCGATGAAGATGATGTCATGGCTGCGCCAGAGCGCGGCCAGTTCCCGCGCCGCTTCCGGCACATGGTCCGGCTCCAGGTCCTCGTTGAAGATCGGCATGGGGAAATCGCCCAGGTCGAGATCGGTGACTTCCACCCCCGCCTCCGCCAGCTTGTGCCCCATATGCAATTGCAATTTGCGATTGTCCGAACCCTTGCGGATCGACCCGGACAGGGTCAGCGCCGTCTTCATTTTGCCTCCATCTGGCCGAGCCTGTCGAAAGTGCCCCGCCTCATTCGTCTAGGCAAGAGCATTGACGGAAAAGCCGCAATGTCCTAGTCACTTAAGTAATGACTTAAGCATAAGGGAACGCCAAATGTCCTCCATGATCTTCGTCAATATCCCGGTTCGTGACCTCGCCGCCTCCATGGCCTATTACAAGGCCCTGGGCTTCGACCACAATCCCGACTTCACCGACGAGACCGCCGCCTGCATCGTCATCAGCGACACCATTTTCGTGATGGTGCTGACCCATGCCAAGTTCAAGGAATTCTCGCCTCTGCCCATCCCCGACCCCAAGGCCGAGACCCAGGCGCTCTACGCCCTGTCGCGCGACAGCCGCGAGGCGGTCGACGCCATTGCCGATGCCGGGCTCAAGGCCGGCGGCCGCGAAGTGCGCGAGCGCCAGGACATGGGCTTCATGTATTCCCGCGCCGTCGCCGACGTGGATGGCCATGTCTGGGAATATGTCTGGATGGACATGTCCGGCGCGCCGGAAGCATAGCACGTTGCCTCAGCAGACCTCATCCTGAGCTTGTCGAAGGACGAGGTCGTGGCGAGTTCTCGACAAGCTCGCCATGATGTCTTCGAGCGTGCTCCTGGAAAGCCGCGATCTCCGTGCCATTCGAGCATAGCTCTCATGGCTTTGAAGCCTGAAATCGCCCCACTGGGGCGATTTTTACGGTCAGCCTTCCGAGCTTAGCTCTACAGGCCTTGAGCCCTCAAATCACGCCACCGGCGTGATTTGGCGCGAAGCGCCGGGCTCAAGCCTCGAACATTTTCTTGAGCTTGTCGAAGAAGCCGCCCGAATTGGGGCTGGTATCGGCGGTCTCGAGCTGGGCGAATTCCTCCAGCAATTCGCGCTGCCGGCGGGAGAGGTTCTGCGGCGTCTCGATGTCGAGCTGCACATAGAGGTCGCCCACATCCTTGCTGCGCAGGACCGGCATGCCCTTGCCCTTGAGGCGCACGCGCTGGCCCGGCTGGGTGCCGGCCGGCACCTTCACCTTGGCGCGGGCATTGTCGAGCGTGGGCACTTCGAATTCCCCGCCCAGCGCCGCCGTGGTCATGGCAATGGGCACGCGGGCGAACAGATCCGCCCCGTCGCGCTGGAACAATTGGTGCGGCCGGATGGAGACGAAGATATAGAGATCGCCCGGCGGTCCGCCGCGCAGCCCGGCCTCGACCTTCATTGGCCAGCCTGATGCGGGTGCCGTCCTCGATGCCCTGCGGAATATCGACCGAAAGCTTGCGGTTCTGCTGGCGCCGACCCTGNCCNCCGCAATCGGTGCANGGCTGGTCCATCATCTNNCCGCGCCCCTGGCAGACCGGGCAGGTGCGCTCGATGGTGAAGAAGCCCTGCGCCGCGCGCACCTTGCCATGGCCNTTGCATTGCCGGCAGGTNTGGGTGCCGGTGCCCGGCTTGGCCCCCGAGCCNTCGCAGGTCTCGCAACTGGCCAGCGTCGGCACGTCGATTTCCACCGTGCTGCCCTCGAAGCTCTCCTCGAGGTCGATTTCGAGATTGTAGCGCAGGTCCGAGCCGCGCATCCGCGCCGCGCCGCCCCCGCCGCTGCGCCGCCCGCCGCCCATGAAATCGCCGAAGATATCCTCGAAGATATCGGACATGGAGGAAGCGAATTCCGGTCCGAAGCCGGGACCGCCGCGCGGCCCGCCATTCTCGAAGGCGGCATGGCCGAACCGGTCATAGGCGGCGCGCTTCTGGGGGTCCTTCAGCGTGTCATAGGCCTCGTTGATTTCCTTGAACTGGTGCTCGGCCTCCGTATTGCCCGGATTGCGGTCGGGGTGGAATTGCATGGCGAGCTTGCGATAGGCGCTCTTGAGGGCGGCATCATCGGCGCCTTTCTGGCAGCCGAGCACCTCGTAGAAATCGCGTTTGGCCAAGGTAAACTCTCTTCTTGGGTCGCGCCGGTCCGGTCGTCGCGCTGGAATGAAACGAACAAAGCCGGCTTTGCCGGCCTCTTGTCCCGCATATGGGCAGGAAGCCGCGTCTTAGCAAGGGGAGGCACCGGGATCAACCGAGACGGATTCACGTGGAACATTTGTCCCGGAGCCCTCCTCTCGTCCCTTCTCCCCTCGCGGGAGAAGGTGCCCGAAGGGCGGATCAGGGGGTGTGATCCAGTCTTCGGGCGCTGCGCGCGATCCACCCTCTCCCACAAGGGGAGAGGGAAGGCCAAGGCAACAAAAAGGCCCGGTGTCGCCACCGGGCCTCGCATTCACGCGAAACAGGCTTAAGCCGATTTCTTGTCGTCGTCGTCCTTGACCTCTTCGAAGTCGGCATCGACCACGTCGTCGTCATTGTCGTCGGCGCTGCCATTGGCCTTGGCCTCGGCTTCTTCCTGGCTGGCCTTGTACATGGCCTCGCCCAGCTTCATCGAGACTTCGGCCAGGCTGGCGGTCTTTTCCTTGATGGCTTCGGGATCGTCGCCATCCAGCACGCCCTTGAGGTCGGCAATTGCCGTCTCGATGGCGGCCTTGTCCTCGGCCGAGACCTTGTCGCCGTAATCCTTGACCGACTTCTCGGTCGAATGGATCAGCGATTCGCCCTGGTTCCGGGCTTCCACCGCCTCGCGCTTGCGCTTGTCGGCTTCGGCATTGGCCTCGGCGTCCTTCACCATCTTCTCGATATCGGCGTCGCTGAGACCACCCGAGGCCTGGATGCGGATCTGCTGCTCCTTGCCGGTGCCCTTGTCCTTGGCGGACACGTTGACGATGCCGTTGGCGTCGATGTCGAAGGTCACCTCGATCTGCGGCACGCCGCGCGGCGCCGGCGGAATGCCGGCCAGGTCGAAATTGCCGAGCAGCTTGTTGTCCGCCGCCATTTCGCGCTCACCCTGGAACACCCGGATGGTCACGGCGCTCTGGTTGTCCTCGGCGGTCGAGAAGGTCTGGCTCTTCTTGGTCGGGATCGTGGTGTTGCGGTCGATCAGGCGCGTGAACACGCCGCCCAGGGTTTCGATGCCCAGGCTCAGCGGGGTCACGTCGAGCAGCAGCACGTCCTTGACGTCGCCCTGCAAGACGCCGCCCTGGATGGCCGCGCCCAGCGCCACCACTTCGTCCGGGTTGACGCCCTTGTGGGGGTCCTTGCCGAAGAGCTGCTTGACCGCTTCCTGCACCTTGGGCATGCGGCTCATGCCGCCCACCAGCACGACCTCGTCGATCTGGCTGGCCGAAACGCCGGCATCCTTCATGGCCTGCTTGCACGGCTCGATGGTGCGGGCGATCAGGTCGTCGACCAGCGATTCGAGCTTGGAGCGGCTCAGCTTCAGCGTCAGGTGCTTGGGGCCCGAGGCGTCGGCGGTGATGAAGGGCAGGTTGATTTCGGTCTGGGTGGCGCTCGAAAGCTCGATCTTGGCCTTTTCGGCGGCTTCCTTGAGGCGCTGCAGGGCGAGCTTGTCGCTCCGCAGGTCGATGCCCTGTTCCTTCTTGAATTCGTCGGCCAGGTAATCGACCAGGCGCATGTCGAAGTCTTCACCACCCAGGAAGGTGTCGCCATTGGTGGACTTCACCTCGAACACGCCGTCGCCGATTTCGAGAATCGACACGTCGAAAGTGCCGCCACCCAGGTCATAGACCGCGATGGTGCCGCTGTTCTTCTTGTCGAGGCCATAGGCCAGCGCGGCCGCGGTGGGCTCGTTGATGATGCGCAGCACTTCAAGGCCGGCAATCTTGCCCGCGTCCTTGGTGGCCTGGCGCTGAGAATCGTTGAAATAGGCGGGAACGGTGATCACCGCCTGGGTAACGGTCTCGCCGAGATAGCTTTCGGCGGTTTCCTTCATCTTCTGCAGCACCATGGCCGAAACCTGGCTGGGCGAATATTTTTCGCCATTGGCTTCGACCCAGGCGTCGCCATTGTCCGCCTTGGTGATCTTGAAGGGCACCAGGTCCTTGTCCTTGGCGACGACCTTGTCGTCGAAACGGCGGCCGATCAGGCGCTTCACCGCGAACAGGGTATTTTCCGGATTGGTCACGGCCTGCCGCTTGGCTGGCTGGCCGACCAGGCGCTCGCCGTCCTTGGAAAAGGCGACCATGGAGGGCGTGGTGCGCGCGCCTTCCGCATTTTCGATGACCTTGGGATTGCTGCCGTCCATCACGGCGACGCAGCTATTGGTCGTACCGAGGTCGATACCGATAACTTTTGCCATTAAACTAGCCTCTCTTTCAGCGAACCCGCGGCGAAGCCCTTCAAAGCAGCTTCGTGCCCCTCTCGGGTCGGGTCCCTCGTAGGTTTTACCTTCGCCCGTTGCCGGGCCTCGGGGCGTATATAGGGGGGTGCGGGAAGGGCTTCAAGCATGGCCTTGCCGAGATTTCCGCTCTTTGCGCGCCGGGGTGATTCCGCTTGACGCCGAAATCTCCTAAATCTGACGCCATGTTCGCCCCCGGCACCGTGCTGTTGCACGACAATCTCGCTCCGCAAGGCCAGAACCTGCTCTTCACCGCGCCGCGCGAAGTGCTGGTCGCCCATGATTCGGCTGCGGCCCGCGCGGCGCTGCATCGGCTCTCCGCCGCTGCCGGCCAAGGGCTATGGGCGGCGGGCTATCTCGCCTATGAGCTGGGTTTCCTGTTCGAGGAGCGCCTGGCGCCCCGCCTGCCCGAATATAGCGAGACGCCGCTGCTCTGGTTCGGCCTTTACGACGCCCCCCGGCGTCCGGACCGGGCCGAAACCGATGCCCTTCTGGCCGGCGCTGGCCAGGGCCTCGCCACCGATATCGAACCGCGGCTCGATTTCGACACCTATAAACAGGCCTTCGAGCGCGTCAAAAGCCTCATTGCCGCCGGCGATACCTATCAGGTCAATCTCACCCTCAAGGCCGATTTCCGGCTCCACGGCGATCCCCTGGGCCTTTACCGGGTGCTGGCGCAGAGCCAGCCCACCGCCTATGGCGCCTATATCCATGCCGGCGATCACCACGTCCTCTCCCGCTCGCCCGAATTGTTCGTCTCCGGCACCGATGGCCTGTTGAAGGCGCGGCCGATGAAAGGCACGCTCAAGCGCGGCCGCACCAGGGCCGAGGACGAAGCCGGCCGCCTGGCCCTCGCCCGTGACGAAAAGAACCGCGCCGAAAACCTGATGATCGTCGATCTGTTGCGCAACGATCTCGGCCGCATCGCCGAAACCGGCTCGGTGCGGGTCACGGACCTGTTCAGTGTCGAAACCTATCGCAGCCTCCACACCATGACCTCGGGCATCGAGGCGCGGTCACGGCCGGGCATCGGCATGCATGCATTGCTGGAAAATCTCTTTCCCTGCGGCTCCATCACCGGCGCGCCCAAATTGCGGGCCATGGAAATCATCCACGAGGTCGAAGCCGGCCCGCGCGGGCTCTATACCGGTTCGATCGGCTATATCGCCCCCAATGGCGATTTCGCCTTCAACGTCGCCATCCGCACCGCCGTCATCGATTCGGCCGGCCGGGGCGAAATCGGCATCGGCGGCGGCATCGTCGCCGATTCGCTGGCCGCGGACGAATATCAGGAGGCCCTGCTCAAATTGCGCTTTCTCGCCGACCCGGCGCCGCCCGTCACCCTGATCGAAACCTTCAAATGGACGCCGGAACAGGGTTTTGCCCTGCGCGACAGGCATCTGGATCGCCTCATCGATTCGGCCGCCTATTTCGCCCTGCCCGTCACTCGCGAGGAGGCCCGGGCCTATCTCGATGAACGGGCTCGGGATTGGACCGGCCCCATGCGCGTCCGCCTGACCCTGGCCGAAACCGGCCTTGACCTCACCGCCGTGCCCCTGCCTCCCAGCCCGGAAAAATTCCGCTTCGCCATCGCCGCGGAAAAACTCGATTCGACCTCGCTCTGGCTGGCCCACAAGACCACCAATCGCGCCTTCTACGACGAGCCGCGCCAGCGTGCCCATGACGCCCATGGGCTGGACGAGGTGGTTTTTCTCAATGAACGCGACGAGCTGACCGAGGGCAGTTTCACCAATCTCTTTCTCCAGCGGGATGGCCGATTGCTGACGCCGGTCCTCGCTTCGGGCCTCCTGCCCGGTACCCTGCGCGCCGAGCTTTTGGCGTCCGGTCGGGCGGAAGAGCGCGTGCTGACCCTTGCCGATCTCGCCCGGGCCGAGGCAATCTTCCTGGGCAATTCCGTGCGCGGCCTGGTGCCGGCCGAATGGGTAAGGAACCAAGACCATGATTGAAATCCGGCCCGATGACGTCCTGCTCGTCGTGGATGTGCAATATGACTTCCTGCCGGGCGGCAACCTGGCGGTGGCGGGCGGCGACGAGATCGTGCCGCTGATCAACAAGCTGGCGACCAGGTTTCGCAATGTCGTGCTGACGCAGGACTGGCATCCGGCCGATCACATCTCCTTTGCCAGCCAGCATCCCGGCAAGGCGCCCTTCGAGAGCGTCGCGCTCGATTACGGCCCCCAGGTGCTCTGGCCCGATCATTGCGTCTGGGACAGCCATGGCGCCGAGATCAGCCGGGATTTGCGCATCCCCCACGCCCAGATCGTCATCCGCAAGGGATTTAACCGCGCCATCGATTCCTATTCCGGCTTCCAGGAGGCCGATCGCGAGACCCTGACCGGCCTGGCCGGCTATCTCAACGAGCGCGATGTCGGCCGGCTCTTCGTCACCGGCCTCGCCACCGATTTCTGCGTCGCCTGGACCGCCCTCGACGGCGCTGCCGGCGGTTTCGACGTTATCGTCATCGAAGACGCCACCCGCCCCATCGACGCCAATGGCTCCCTCGAACGGGCCTGGGCGGACATGGAAGAGGCCGGGGTGGAGCGGGTGATGAGCCGGGAAATTCTCGGCTAGGTCGGTTAGCGAAGGCGGGGTGGCCCCCTCACCCGTCTCGGCCTTCGGCCGATCCACCCTCTCCCCGAGAGGGAGAGGAATAAGAGGTGGTCACCGGACCATTCTTCTCCCCCTCGGGGAGAAGGTGGCCCGAAGGGCCGGATGAGGGGGATGGCTCAGCCTTCCCAAAACAAAAAGGGCGCCCATCGGCGCCCTTTCCATAAAATCCCGAAAGCCTCAGGCGCTCTTGTCGACGCCCTCGCCATCCGCCGGCGCAGCGGGAGCCGCCCCGCCCTTGGCCACGCCGACCATGGCCGGCCGCAGCACGCGCTCGCCGATGGCGAAGCCTTCCTGCACCACCTGCACCACCGTGCCCTCGGGTACATTGGGATTCGGCACTTCGAACATGGCCTGGTGCTTGTGCGGATCGAATTTCTGCCCCGCCGCCTCGATCGGCTTGACGCCGTGCTTGGCCAGCAGGCGATGGGTTTCCCGCTCGGCCAGCTCGATGCCCTCGATCAGGCTTTTCAGCGTGCCTTCGGCATTTTCGCGCGTCTCGGCCGGGATCACCACCAGCGCCCGGCTCAGCGCATCGGTGGCGGAGAGCATGTCGCGGGCAAAGCCGGCAATGGCATAGGCGCGCGTATCGGCCACGTCCCGCTCGGTGCGCTTGCGCAGGTTTTCCATCTCCGCAATGGTGCGAAGCAGCTTGTCCTTGAGGTCGGCGTTTTCCGCCGTCAGCGCTTCGACGGGATCGACTTCGGGCGCTTCGGTCTCCGGCACTTCGATTTCCGGCGTTTCGCCCTGGGCGGCGTTTTCGTCGCTCATTTCGTCATCTTCCGTGAAAAGGTAAAAGTCTTGCCCGCCATATCGGCCAAGCGGCATCCTAATTCAAGCTTGTCGCCGTTCAGAAATTGGTCCGGTGGACCAATTTCAGGCGATAAGGCCATAAGAGCTCTGCTCGAATGGCGGTCATTGACGCTTGCGCGCCATCATGGCGGAGATGACATTGGCGGTGTAGTCCACCACCGGCACGATGCGCGCATAATTGAGCCGCGTCGGCCCGATCACCCCCAGAACCCCCACGATCCGGTCATTGGCGTCCTTGTAGGGGCTGAGGATCACCGATGAACCCGAGAGCGAGAACAGCTTGTTCTCCGAGCCGATGAAGATGCGCACCCCCTGCGCCCGCTCGGCGTCGCCGAGGAGGTCCAACAGGCCGTCCTTGCTCTCCAGCTCGTCGAAGAGCTGGCGCATCCGCATCAATTCGTCGCTCGCCATGGCGTCGTTGATCAGGTTGGCGCGGCCCCGCACGATCACGGTCGGGGCGCCATTGCCCTTGGTATCGGTCAGGGTGGCGATCCCGGCCTCGACCAGTTTCTGCGTCAGCTCGTCCAGTTCCGCCCGCTGTTCGGCGCGCCGCTCGTGCAGCACCCGCCGCGCCTCCGACAGCGTCCGCCCCACCACGTAATGGGCCAGGTAATTGCCGGCCTGGGCCAGCGCGCTGGCGGTAAAGCCCGGCGGCAGGTCGAGGATGCGGTTTTCCACCTGCCCGTCCTCCCCCACCAGGATGGCCATGGCCCGGCTCGCATCCAGCCGCACGAATTCAATATGCTTGAGCACCATGTCGGCCTTGGCCGCGATAACCACGCCCGCCCCCTGGCTTAGCCCGGACAGGAGCGAGGAGGCCTCCGTGAGCAGGTCCTCCACCTGTCCATGCCCGGCGCTGCCCTCGATATGGCGGGAGATTTGCGTCCGCTCGCTCTCGTCCACGCTCCCCACTTCCAGCATGGCATCGACGAAAAAGCGCAGGCCCTGCTGGGTGGGGGCGCGGCCCGCCGATGTATGCGGCGCCGCGATCAATCCCAGATCCTCGAGATCGGCCATCACATTGCGCACCGAGGCCGGCGACAGCTCCACCTGCAGCAACCGGCTCAGATCGCGCGAACCCACCGGCAGCCCGGTATCGAGATAGCGCTCCACCAGGCGGCGGAATATCTCCTGGCTGCGCGCATTGAGCACGGAGAGAAAGTCTTCGGCCGCCCTGGTCATGATGGTTTGAATAAACTCGTCGCTTTAACCCTGCTCTCTCATTTAAGCCCTTCCTCCCCAGCCGCCAAGCGCCCGGCGCTTGTGAGCCGCCCCGATGAGGGTTAAGAGGCGGTTAACGCCAAGAACGACTGGAATCATGATGCGCCCATCCGGCCGACAGCCTTCCGATATGCGGGCAGTGACCCTCGAGCGCAATGTCGCCATGAAGGCCGAGGGCTCCTGCCTCGTCGCCTTCGGCAATACCAAGGTCCTGTGCACCGCCTCGGTGGAGACCAGCGTGCCGGGCTGGCTACGCGGCAAGGGCCAGGGCTGGGTCACCGCCGAATATGGCATGCTGCCCCGCGCCACCGGCTCGCGCACCCGTCGCGAGGCCACGGCCGGCAAGCAATCGGGCCGCACCCAGGAAATCCAGCGCCTGATCGGCCGTAGCTTACGCGCCGTGGTGGATTTGCAGGCCCTGGGCGAGGTGCAGGTGACGCTCGATTGCGACGTGCTCGAGGCCGATGGCGGCACCCGCACCGCCTCGATCACCGGCGCCTATGTCGCCCTGGCCGACGCCGTCAGGTGGATGGAAGAGCGCAAGCTGACCAAAGGCCAGGTGCTCAAGGACAATGTCGCCGCCATTTCCTGCGGCATCTATCGCGGCAATCCGGTGCTCGATCTCGACTATCTCGAGGATGTCGAGGCCGAGACCGATGCCAATTTTGTGATGACCGGCGCCGGCAAGTTCGTGGAGATTCAGGGCACCGCCGAAGGCGCCCCCTTCAGCCGGGAAGAACTCGAAAGCCTCATGGCCCTGGCCGAAAAGGGCATCGGCGAATTGAGCGTGATGCAAAAGGCGGCCCTGGGCGCATGATGTTTTACAGCAAGAAGGCCCCCTCACCTGCCGGCGACCTCTCCCCTCCGGGAGAGGTAAGGGGTGCACGGCCGGCGCGGCAGCGCCACCTCTCCCTTTGGGGGAGAGGTCGGCCCGCAGGGCCGGGTGAGGGGGTCTTTTCCGAGCGAAATTGCCCCATCTGGAACGATATCCAACGCGCCCTCGACGGAGGCAGCAAATGAACGCCATCCCCCGCCTCCGCCCCGGCACCCGTCTCTGCATCGCCACCCATAATGCCGGCAAGCTGCGCGAATTCCGCGAGCTTTTCGCCCCCTTCGGGCTCGATCTGGTCTCGGCCGGCGAGCTGGGCCTGCCCGAGCCGGAGGAAAACGGCACCACTTTCGCCGAAAATGCCCGCACCAAGGCCCATGCCGCCGCCCGCGGCGCGAATATGCTGGCCCTATCCGACGATAGCGGCCTCTGCGTCGATGCGCTCGATGGCGAGCCCGGCGTCTATACCGCCGACTGGGCCGGCGTGCCGCGCGATTTCAACCGCGCCATGAAGCGGGTGGAAGATGCCCTGCAGGCCGCCGGCGCCAATTCGCCGGCCCGGCGCCGCGCCTCCTTCAATGCCACGCTCTGCCTCGCCCATCCCGATGGCCGCGACGTGCTCTATGTCGGCAGGTGCGATGGCACCCTGGTCTGGCCGCCGCGCGGTGAGCAGGGCCATGGCTACGATCCCATGTTCATGCCCGATGGCTACGACATCACCTTCGGCGAAATGGCCGCCGAAACCAAGCATTCCTGGTCCCCGGGCGAAAACGGTCTTTCCCATCGCGCCCGCGCCTTCGCGCAATTCGTCGAAAACCAGATTGAACATGGGTGAGCTGTGTTCCTTGCAGATTCGGTTCTTTCCCACCCTCCCCCTTGAGGGGAGGGTAGCGCCGCTGGGTCCGAGGGACCCTGGCAGAGCTGGGGAGGGGGGCGCTTTTGTGCGGCACTGCGCCACCCCCCACCCCAACCCTCCCCCTCAAGGGGGGAGGGAGCCAAGCATCGGGGGCATGCCATGACCAATCCCAACGACCTCTTCGGCATCTATGTCCATTGGCCCTTCTGCGCGGCCAAGTGCCCCTATTGCGATTTCAATTCCCACGTCCATCGCGGCCCCTTCGACGAGGATGCCTTTGTCGAGGGTTATAGGCGCGAAATCGCCCATATGGCCGCGCTCTCGCCGGGCCGGTTGGTGCAGTCGATCTTTTTCGGCGGCGGCACGCCCTCGCTGATGTCGCCCGGGGCCGTCGGCGCCATTCTCGATGCCATTGCCGAGGAATGGCAGGTCGACCGCAATGCCGAGATCACGCTGGAAGCCAATCCCACCTCGGTCGAGGTCGAGCGCTTCAAGGGTTTTCGCGCTGCCGGCATCAATCGCGTCTCGCTGGGTGTCCAGTCCCTCCGCCCCGGCCCGCTGGCCGAACTGGGCCGCCGTCATAGCGTGGACGAAGCCGTCGCCGCCGTGCGTATCGCCCAATCGGTCTTCGAGCGCTCCAGCTTCGATCTCATCTATGCCCGGCCCAGGCAGACGCTGGAGGATTGGGAGGACGAGCTCAAGGAAGCGCTCTGGCTGGCCCGCGGCCATATCAGCCTCTACCAGCTCACCATCGAGCAGGGCACGCGCTATTTCGACCTGCACCAGGCCGGCAAATTGCCGATGCCCGATGAAGACCTGGCCGCCGACTTCTACGAGCTGACCCAGGAATTGACCGCCTCGGCCGGCATGCCGGCCTATGAGATTTCCAATCATGCCGTGCCCGGCCAGGAAAGCCGCCACAACATGCTCTATTGGCGCTATGGCGAATATGCCGGCATCGGTCCGGGCGCCCATGGCCGCCTCATGGTCAATCACCAGCGCCACGCCACCGCCACCGAGCGCATGCCCTTCGACTGGCTCCGCCGTGTCACCGAAAACGGCCATGGCATGGTCACCGACGACGTGCTGACCTGGGAAGAACAGGGCGACGAATATCTGGTCATGGGCCTGCGACTCAAGGAAGGCATTTCCCCCGCCCGGTTCATGTCCATTTCCGGCCGCGGCATCTCCCAGCGGCAGATCGACACGCTCAAGGGCTATGGCTTCCTCGAAACCCTGCCCAACGGCAATATCCGCGTCACCGACAAGGGTTTCCCGGTGCTGGATGCCGTGGTGGCGGACCTGGCGGCGTAATTACTGTTGACTCCATAAAGAATCAGCAAATTAAATTGCTCCCAATGTTGGGGGTAAAAATGAGAGCTGAAAGTAGTGGTGTTCGACTAGACGAGCTGGATGCGGCTCTGGTCAAGGGAATGCTTCTCCGTGGTGACCGCCATCACGACATTGCTGCTTGGTTCGGCGTGAACCAAGGGCGCGTTGCAGGTGTAAAGAACGGTGATTTATTTCCCGATGTAGAACCTGCAGAGGAATCAAAGTTGCCCCCCGTTGGCCCATACTCTTCCGGCAAGTCAGTGCATCAAGCTGTAGCGGCATTGGATTCCGCAAAAGCGGCGCTGACCTTAGCAATGGAAGAAGTGGAGAATGCACTTTCCGAGGTTCAGAAGAGAGCCTCTGGAACTTAAAGCTTCGCCCCATCCAGCGTCGTCACATTGCCCCCCGCCCCGATCTGCCGGATCGCCAGCGCATAATCGCTGCGGCCATTGGCGTGGAAGCGGAAGAGGCCGTCCCGTCCGGCAAAGCCGGAAGGATTGGTGAGCAGCGCCTGGCTATAGGGCGGATTGGCCAGCGACAGCGTATTCACATTGGCCAGGATGGTGGCCGTATAGGCGATGGTGGCCATTTGCGGCGGCGCGGCGCCGAAGCGCGCCTGGTAATCGGCGCGGATGGCATTGAGCCCGGTTTCGTCCACTGCCGGAAAGATCGCGCCCGCAAGGGCCGGATTGGCCAATAGGCCCCGATCGTTGGCCCAATCGGCCGAGCCGACCACCTGCACCAGGTCCCGATCCACTCCGGCCTGCGCCAATAGGCCGGCAAACGTGGCCGCGCTGGCCCGGTCGGGCAGGAACAGCGCGTCGATCATCCCGGTCTCGGTCATCGGCTTGGCCTGGTTGATGATGCCCTGCGCCTCCCCCGGATCGGAGAATGTATAGACGGCGCTGGGCGAAAAACCGGCCGCGATCGCCTGTTGCCGGAAAGCCGTGGCCAGGGCCTCGCCATAGGGCGTCGCCGGGAAAATGCCCGCCGGTCCGCGCCGGCCCTGCTCGCGGATATAGGTGATGGCCCGCTTCATCTCGGTCTCGGGCAGCACGTTGAGCACATACACGCCCGGCCCCGCGACATTGCCATTATTGGCAAAGCCGATCAGCGGCACATTGGCTGCCCGCGTCACATTGGCCGCTGCGGTGATCTGCTCGGCCGTCACCGGCCCGAGCACCAGCCGGGCCCCTTCGCGCATGGCCGCATTGGCCGCATTGATCGCCCCGGACGCATTGGTGCCGGTATCGCGCAGGGTGATGTGGATATTCTCCCCGATATTGGGGCTGGCCTCGATGAAGGCGATGGCGAGCTTGCTGGCATTGGCCAGGGCCGTGCCCAATTGCGCCAGCGCCGGTTCCCCCGACAGCGGCAGCAGCAGGGCCACCGGCACCGAGCCGCGCCCGAAGCGCTGCGCATTGCCGGATGGCGCGGGCGTCATCGGCGTGCCGATCGTGCCGGTGCCCGATTGCGGACCGGCGCCGGCATCATTGCCCCAGGGCAGGGTGAGGCTGCGCGAGCCCAGTTGAAATGTGCCGCCCGAACAGCCCGCCAATGCGGCGGTCAGCCCGATCATCGCCGAGCGACGGCTCCAGTTTGGCGCTTTCGCGTCATTGGCCACGGAATGCGATCCTCAAGGTGCACAGTCTGTTAACAAAGTCCCCTCATTTCGTTAATCAAGGATTGAAAAGCAGGAATTGGCGATGACTACCGAAAGCAAAGACTATTTCGTCGCCGGAAACCGCCTGTCTGCGCCGCCTCTGGCGCCCGGCCTCTATGTCGTGGCCACGCCCATCGGCAATCTGCGCGACATCACCATCCGCGCGCTGGAAACCCTCGCCGCCGCCGATCTCATCCTCTGCGAAGATACCCGCACGTCGTCCAAACTGCTGGATCATTACGGCATCACGGCAAAAAAGCAGGCTTTTCATGAACATAACGAGCGCGGGAAAGCCGATGACATCGCCGCCCGCATCGCTTCCGGCGCCGCCATCGCCTTGATTTCCGATGCCGGAACGCCGCTGCTTTCCGATCCCGGCTTCCCGCTGATCCGCACCCTGGCCGAACAGAACCTGCCCATTTTCCCCATTCCCGGCGCCTCCGCCCTGCTCGCGGCCCTGGTTATTGCCGGCCTGCCCACCGATGCCTTCGCCTTTCACGGCTTCCTGCCCCCCAAGGCCGGCGCCCGGCTCAACACCTTGAAAAAACACGTCGATTCACGTGAAACACTGGTCTTCTATGAATCGCCGCGCCGGCTGGCCGACACTCTCGCGGCCATGGCGGAGGCGTTCGGCGACCGCCAGGCCATGGTGGCGCTGGAGCTGACCAAGCGCTTCGAGCGCAGCCATCGCGGCACCCTTGCCGCGCTCGCCGCCGAATTTGCCGATGCCGAAACCAAGGGCGAAGCGGTCATCGTCGTGGCCGGCGCCGCCGAACCCTCCGCGCCCGCTGCTGCGGACTGGCAGGCCGCCTTGGCTGAAGCGATGGAAAATCAGCCACTTCGCGCCGCCGTGGACGCGGTGGCCGCCCGCTTCGGCCTCAAGCGCAAGGAGGTCTACGATGCCGCGCTCGCGCTCAAGCATGCCGGCTGAACGCCGCCTTGCCGCCCATCGCCATGGCCATCGCGGCGAAGCCCTGGCCGCGCTTTTCCTGCAATTGAAGCTTTACCGGCTGCGCGAAAGGCGGTTCAAAACCCCGGTCGGCGAGATCGACCTGGTGGCCGAAAAGTCCGGCACGATCGTCTTCGTCGAGGTCAAGACTCGTGGCCGCAATGCCGACACGGCCATGGCCCTGGGCGCGGTGAACCGGTCTCGCATCACCCGTGCCGCGCAATATTGGCTGACCCGCCACCCGGCCGAAAGCGGCAAGGATATCCGCTTCGACGTGATTTTCCTTGCACAAGCACGCTGGCCGCGCCATCTCATCAACGCCTTTCCCGCTGTCTGAGTGATCCCATGAGCCTCAAAGTCGCCGTCCAGATGGACCATGTCGCCTCTATCAATCCCATGGGCGATTCGACCTTCGCCATGATGCTCGAGGCGCAGGCGCGCGGGCACCAATTGCTGCACTACACTCCCGATACCCTGTCGCTGAACGGCAATGTGGTCTCGGCCCTGGCCCAGCCCGTTACCGTCACCGATGCCGAAAAGGGCCAGCATTTCCGCCTGGGCGAGGCCGCCCGCATCGATCTGTCGACCCAGGATGTGGTGCTGATGCGCCAGGATCCGCCCTTCGACATGAACTACATCACGCTCACGCACCTGCTGGAGCGCATCCATCCCAGGACGCTGGTGGTCAATCCGCCGGCGGCGGTGCGCAACGCGCCGGAAAAAATCCTCGTCACCGAATTTCCCGAGCTGATGCCGCCCACCCTGGTGACGCGCGACCGGGCCGAAATCCACGCCTTCCGCAAGGCGCATGGCAACATCATCGTCAAGCCGCTCTACGGCAATGGCGGCGCCGGGGTCTTCTTCATCCAGGAAGGCGACCATAACCTCGCCAGCCTGCTGGAACTGTTCGAGACCAATTACCGCGAGCCCTTCATGGTGCAGCGCTATCTGCCGGACGTGCGCCAGGGCGACAAGCGCATCATCATCATCGATGGCGAGCCGATCATGGGCCTCAACCGCATCCCTGCCGAGGGCGAAGCGCGGTCCAACATGCATGTCGGCGGCCGCCCCGAATTGTCCCCGCTCACCGAGCGCGAGAAGGAGATTTGCGCGGCGATCGGACCGGCGCTCAAGGAGCGCGACATGATTTTCGTCGGCATCGACGTCATCGGCGGCTATCTCACCGAAATCAACGTCACCTCCCCCACCGGCATCCGGGAAATCAAGCGTTTCGGCGGGCCGGACATCGCGGTGCTGATCTGGGACGCCATCGAAAAACGCCGGACCTGAGCCGGGCTTGGCGCGCGGCGCCAAATGCCATAGTGCTTCCTTGAGGCCTGGGGGTTGAAGATGAACACATTCCTTGTCGCATTCGCCACCTTGTTCGCGACAGTGGGCGTGGCCGATATCGCCTTCATCTTCGCGGCCCTGACCAAGGACAATACGCCGGCCCAGCGGCGCACCTTCGCCACGCGCGGCGTGCTGGTCGCACTCGCCATCCTGCTGTTCTTCGCCGTGCTCGGCAATGCGATCCTGGATGTCTTCGGCATCACCATCCCGGCCCTGCGCACCGCCGGCGGCATCCTGCTGCTGCTGATTGCCATCGACATGGTCTTTGCCCGCCATTCCGGCGGCACGGGCACCACAGACGAGGAAGAGATCGAGGCGCGCCAGAGCCACGACATCTCGGTCTTCCCGCTGGCCATGCCGCTCATGGCCGGGCCGGGCGCCATCAGTGCCGTCATCCTGCTCACCACCGGCGCGCAGTCGGATCTCGAATTCTGGCTGGTCCTGGCCGCGATCGTCGTCATCCTCGCCCTGGCCTGGCTGACGCTCCTGATCGCCATTCCCATCCAGCGCCTCCTGGGTCTCACCGGGCTTTCGGTCGTGTCCCGCGTGGTCGGCATCCTCCTGGCGGCGCTTGCCGTACAATTCGTCTTCGATGGCATCAAGGCCAGCGGCCTGCTCGGCGGCGGATGATCGAATTTTCGTAAAAATGGCGGCGTTAAGGAAATCTTAAGCCTGTCATTGACCCCTGCCCCGCCCTGGCGCACATCCGGTGCAGTCGTGCTGGGAGGAATAGGCGATGCGCCTGGCTGCCATTCTGCTTCTGCTGATTTTCGCGCTGCTGTCGGCCAGCGCCACCGGCCCCAGCATTGCCCGTTCGGAAATGCTGCATCCAATTGCCGCGCCGCTGGCGGCTCACTGATCCGGCTCTGGTTCCGCTTCGCTCTGCGGGTCGATTCCGACGCCGAAGGCATCGACGCGGCCCTGCGGCGCCTGCACCAATTGCTCCAGCGAGAATCCAGGTCCCGAGGCCGGCGCACCGGTCGCCAGCAGCAAATCATCGGCCCGCTGTGGCGCCCGGCTGAGCGGGATGACGGCACCCGCCACTTCCAGCAGGCGGATCTGGCCCAGGCCCTGATAGGGCGGTCGCAGCATGGCAGCGGCATCGGTGCCGGCCAGCGGGTCGGCTACGGCCAGGCTCACCCCGCCGCCGCGATAGAAGGTGCGGATGGCCTGGCTGATATAGAAAGCCAGCTTGTCCGAGCCGGCGCTGGAAAAGTGTATCCCGTCATCCTTGCGCATCAGCGCATTCTGTCCGTTGACGTCCGGTCCATAGGCAGAATAGCGGCCATCCTCGCCCACGAAACGGTCGTAAATGTCCAGAAATTCCGCGCCGCCGGAAAAGGCGGCCAGCCGGTGCAGCGCGCTGATCTGGGCAATGGCGGCGGAATATTCGGACCGGGACATGGGCGGCAGGCCGAGCCAGACCACGGGTTTCCGCGCCGCGCGCAATTGCCCGAGAAAGCTGTTGAGGCGGGCCTGATAGGCCGCCACCCAGCCCTCGCTCAGCGCCGGATAGGTCTGCCCGTTCGCTCGTAATTCCTGGCGGTCATTGATGCCGATAATGACGACGGCAAGATCGAAGCTGTCGGCGGCGATCTGCTCGGCCAGCGCGCCGTTCCAGTCGAAATAATCGTCGCGCACGAAGCCGGACGAACTGACGCCCTGCCCGATGACGCGCAGATTGGGGTCTTCGGCGTAGAACCGCTCCAGGGCGCGTGTCAGGTCGATGGCCAGGGAATCGCCGAAGACGGCGAGCCGGGTGGCGTCGGGGTTCTTGTCCACGCTCGGTGCTGGCGGCGGCAGGGCGGCGCTGGGCGCCGAGGCCGGCGCCGACCGGCGCGGCTGGGTCTGTACCGGGGCGGGCGGCGCCGGTTCCTCGCCGAACAGGAGATCGAACAGGGTCCGGCGCCGCGGCTGCTCCTGCTGGGCCACGAGCATGCGGTCGCCGGCCTGCGCCTGGGCAAGGGCGGGGCCGGCTTCGGCGAAGGCCACGAGGCCGATCAGCAGGAAAAGGATGAGCCGCTTCATCGATCCGTCCAGAATTGTGCCATCTCTAGCATCCTGCCCGGCCCGCGGTCACGCCGCTCCCGCGCGTGTTACTGCCCGGCATGGGCCAATGCCTCATAGGCGGAAAGGGTGACGAAGCCGTCGGCGACTTCGCCCCTTGCCGCCTGGAAGCGCGCATAGGCCTGCTGGGTGATCGGGCCGATCCGCCCGTCCACGGCGCCATCGTAAAGGCCCAGCCGTTTCAGCGCCTCTTGGATAGCCCGACGCTGCGTGAGATTGGGAAAGGCGGTATTGCGCGGCCAGGGCGTCACGAAGGGACCGCCGCCTTTGAGGCGATCGGTGAGATGGGCCACGGCCAGGGCGTAGGAATCGGAGAAATTATAGCCCTTGAGCACCAGGTAATTGCCGGTCATCAGGAATTTCGGGCCGGTGCTGCCGGCCGGCACGTAAAGGAAAACCGGAATTGTCGGATCGGCGAAGGGGCGCCCGGAGACCCGTGTAATGCCACGTTCGGCGAAGAAGCTGATGGGCCGCAATTGCTCGCGCGTGGCCAGCATGTAATCGAACTGGGCGGGCACCTCGACCTCGAAACCCCAATCGACCCCGGGCTGATAGCCCAGATTGCGCAGGAAAACCGCGCTCGTGGCCAGCGCGTCGGCCAGCGAATTGTGCAGGTTCACGCGGCCATCGCCATCGCCGTCCGTGCCATGGGCCAGGACATTGGATGGATTGACCTGCAGGTGCCCGATGGCGCCGGCCCAGGACCCCATGGGTTGCACCCCGCCATTGGTGGCGCTGAGCTTGAGCGCGGCGATGAGATCGGCCTTGTCCTCGCGGAAACGGCTGCGCTGCTGCCAGACCAGGGTGGCTAAGGGCCGCACGATCGGCGCGATCATCCGCTCATTGCCCAGCACCCCGCCATAATCGGTTTCCATGCCCCAGATGGCGCCGAGCAGATAAGGATCGACCCCATAACGCTGGCCTATCGCGGCAAAGAGATCGGCATTGCGCCCCAACGCGGCTCGGCCCCGCTCGATGCGATAGGCCGTGACCCGCGCATCGAGATAATCCCAGACCGGCGTGGTGAATTCGGGCTGGGTTTCCACCAGATCGGGCACGCGGGGATCGGGCGTGAGACCGGCCATGAGATTGTCATAGGTCGCGGCCGCGACGCCATTGGCCAGGGCCTCGCTACGGAACTGCACAAGGAAATCGGCGAAGCTGCCCGCGGGCTGCGCCAGGGCGGCTCCGGAGAGCATCAGCCAGATCAGTGCCGCCAGGCGCATCGTCCTGCTCCGATCAGCGATTGCGGGTCATCAGGTGCCGCTCCCAGCGATAGGCGGTGTCCACGATCTCGTCGAGATCGTCATGCTGGGGCACCCAGCCCAGGAGCTGGCGCACTTTTTCGCCGGTCGCGGTGATCGAGGCCGGGTCGCCAGGCCGGCGCGGCGCCTCGTCGGCGCGCAGGTCGACACCCGATATTCGGCGCACCGTATCGACCACTTCGCGCACCGAGTAACCCCGGCCATAGGCGCAATTGAGCGTCGTGCTGTTGCCGCCCTTGCGGAGATATTTCAGCAGCAGGGCATGGGCCGCGATGAGGTCGGTGACATGGATATAGTCGCGGATGCAGGTGCCGTCCGGTGTATCGTAATCGGTGCCGAAAATGTTCATCTTCTCGCGCTGGCCCAGGGCGGTCTGGCAGGCGACCTTGATGAGATGGGTGGCTTCCGGCGACGATTGTCCCGAGCGCTTGCCCGGATCGGCCCCCGCCACGTTGAAATAGCGTAGCACCCCATAGGTGATCGGGTGGGCCGCTGCGACATCGGCCAGCATCCACTCGGTCATCAGCTTGGAGCGCCCATAGGGCGACATCGGATTGAGCGGGGTATCCTCGACCACCGGGGCCAGGCCCGTCATGCCATAGACGGCGGCGGTGGACGAGAAGATGAAATGCTTCACCCCGCCTCTGACGGCCGCCTCGATGAGATTGCGCGAAGTGGCGGTGTTGTTGGCGTAATATTTCAGCGGATTGGTCACCGATTCCGGCACCACGATGGAGCCGGCGAAATGCACGATTTCGGTGATCCCGTATTTTCTGATCAGGCTCAGGACCAGGTCGATATCGCCGGCATTGCCGGCCTCGAACGTGGCACGCCCGTCAATGGCCCAGTCGAAGCCGGTGACCAGGTTGTCGAGCACCACCACCTGTTCGCCGTCATCGGCAAGGTTGAGCACCATATGGCTGCCGATATAGCCCGCCCCCCCGGTAACCAAGACCGTCATTATCCAAACTCCGTCCAACTCGAGCGCTATGTGATTGCAACATAATATGGCAGATGTTGATTTAACTTTACGCCGACTGATCCTCGAAATCCGAAAATGGAGAGCCCTTCGTGTCCCAGCGTGTTCGTACCGCAGTATTTCCCGTCGCCGGCCTGGGAACCCGTTTCCTGCCGGCCACCAAGGCCATGCCCAAGGAAATGCTGACGGTCGTCGACCGGCCGTTGATTCAATATGCGGTCGACGAGGCGCGCGAAGCGGGCGTTGAACATTTCGTCTTCGTCACCGGCCGCAACAAGAGCGTCATCGAAGACCATTTCGACCGCCAGTTCGAGCTGGAAACGACACTGGAAAGCCGGGGCAAGCTCGAGGCGCTCAAGGAATTGCAGCGTGACCTGCCCTCGGCCGGCCATACCAGCTTCACCCGCCAGCAGGAGCCGCTGGGCCTTGGCCATGCCGTGTGGTGCGCGCGCGATATCGTGGGTGACAAGCCCTTCGCACTGCTCCTGCCCGACATGCTGTTCAAGGGCGAGCCGGGCGTGCTCAAGCAGATGATTGACACCTATGAGGAGACCGGCGGCAATGTGGTGGCCGTCGAGGAGGTCCCGGAAAGCGAGATTTCTTCTTATGGCGTCATTGCCCGGGGCGATGGGCCCGATCGTGGCTTCGAAATCACCGGCATGGTGGAAAAGCCCAAGCGCGAGGATGCGCCCTCCAATCTGATCATTTCCGGACGCTATATCCTGCAGCCGGAAATCTTCTCGCTTTTGGCCGATCAGCCGCGCGGCGCCGGCGGCGAAATCCAGCTCACCGATGCCATGCAGACCCTGATGACCCGCCAGCGCTTCACCGGCGTCAAATATCAAGGCCAGAGCTTCGATTGTGGCTCCAAGACCGGCTTCCTGACCGCCAACGTGGTCTATGCGCTCGACCGCGACGACATCAGGCCGGGTTTCCTGCGCGAATTGCGCAAGCTGGACCTCGAGGACCGGCTCTAGCCTAGCGCCGCAAAGTCACGCCCAGGCTGACGGTGTGGGTGTCGAGCAGGCCGATATTGCTGTTGTCGCGATGGCTATAGGCATAGTCGGCCGCCAGCGCCGTATGGGCGTTGAGGGCGTAATCGGCGCCAGCCCCGATCCCGCGGCGGCGCTCGGTTTCGCCATTGCCCTCCAGCACGGACAGGCCCCAATCGGCGGAAGCGCGCAGGCGCAGCCAGGAATTGACCCTATAATCGAGCTGGGCGGCGGCGACATGGGAGACGCGGGCGGTGCCACTGGCATCGGCCCCTGTCGGCTCGATATTGGTGGAGAGGCTGGCCGTCAAATTGACCGTGGCATCGGGCGAATAGGTCAGGCTCGCATCATAGAGCTGGGTATTGATGTCGCCGAGGCCGGCGGCGTCGAAATCGTGCCGGCCCAGCCCGATCGAGGCGCTGGCGCTGACGACGCCGTTCCAGCGCCCGGCAATGCCGCCGCGCAGCGCCGTGCTGGTGGCATCGGTGCGCACGCCCAGGCCCGGTGATGCCTTGTCGAAGATGTCGCGGCCCAGGGCGGCCTCGCCGAAGACTTCGAGGATCGGGGTGATCTGGATGCCGGCGCGCAGGCTGGCATCGGCCTGCCAGACATTGCGGTCCGAATTGTCGGTGACGCCGCTGTCGCTTCGCGTTGTGGCGCCATAGACGCTGCGCTCGACATTGGCTTTGACGCCCAGATTGATGCGGCCGAAAGACCGGTCGAGACCGAGGCCGGCCGAGCCGCTCACCACACGGGGCGGGACCTCGACCAGGGGATCGAGCCCGGGACTGTTCGGCAGGGGATGGTCGAGCGCGATGGCCGCATTGCCGCTGAGCCGCGTATTGGCGCCCAAAGCCGTCTCGCTGGAGAGCCCCAGCCGCAATGCGGTGACGCCCAGCGCGCCGTCTTCATCCCAGGGGCGGGCGATTTCGGTGCTGCCCTCCAGCATCAGGTCGGTGTGCCGCCCGTCATGGCGGGCGGTGATTGCCGGATTGAGCGTGGTGAGAAAATTGCCGCCTTCGGTGCTGCTGCTCGTATAGGAGCCTTTGAGGCCGATGGACCAATTGAGGTCGAACGGGAGCTGGGCCGGCTCGGTATCCACCGCCGATCCCGGTGCTACGGGATAAAGGCCCGGCCGCAGGCGCTCATGGTCGAGCTTGACCGTTTCGGGCCCGAGCGGGTCGGCCCAGGCCGCGCCTGACGGCAGCAGCCCGGCAGCCAGAACGAGCATCCATGTCCAATCGCGCCCGGCCACACCCTGCTCCGCCAGCAAGCCGGCGCAAAGCGGCCCCGGCCAATCGCCCCATCGGACGTCGCCGCGATCCTTTCAGCTTATGGTTAACGAAGCCTTGAAACGGCCCTAGGCCGCTTCTACGCGCAGAACCGCGCCGTCGGCGCCCACGATGCGGATGCGCTGGCCGGCCGGCAGGTCGGGGCCGGCAATGCGCCAGATCGTATCGCCCAGCGCCAGGCGCCCATACCCATCCCGGATCGGGGTTTCGAGCACCGCCTCATGGCCGATGAAACGATCGGTCCGGCGGTTGAGCAGGCCGGCATCGTCCCGGGGCCGGCGGCGGCGCGAAAAGCGCAGCCAGACCAGGATGCTGACCAGCGACAGCGCGCCGAATACCGCCCACTGCACGGCCCAGGGCAAGGGCTGGAACAGGGTGAGGAGCCCGGTCAATATGCCGGCAATGCCCAGCCAGACCAGGAAACCGCCGGGTACGATCAATTCGAGGGCGAGCAGCACCAGGCCGGCCACGATCCAGCTCCAGGGGCCGTTCTCGACCAGAAAGGCGACGATTTCCATCCTGCTCTCCCGGTTCAGGTCCGATCAGGACCGGCGCTGGGCGGCCGGCTGGCCGAGCGCGAACCCGCCGCGGCGCGGTCCGGACCGAAGGCCTCGCGCGCGATCTCGGCAATCCCGCCAATGGCGCCGATGACGCTTGATGCCTCGACCGGCAGCATCAGCAGCTTCTGGTTGGGCGAGGCGGCAATGCCTTCCAGCGCCTTGATGTAATTATTGGCCACGAAATAGTTGATCGCCTGCACGTCGCCCGAGGCGATCGCGTTCGAGACCAGTTCGGTGGCCTTGGCCTCGGCTTCGGCGGCGCGTTCGCGCGCTTCGGCATCGCGGAACGCGGCTTCCTTGCGGCCCTCGGCCTCCAGCACTTGGGCCTGCTTTTCGCCTTCCGCCTTGAGAATGGCGGCCTGGCGGCGGCCTTCGGCCTCGAGGATGGTGGCGCGTTTCTCGCGCTCCGCCTTCATCTGCCGCCCCATGGATTCCACCAGGTCCTTGGGCGGATCGATATCCTTGATCTCGATGCGGGTGATCTTGACGCCCCAGGGGGTGACGGCGGTGTCGACGACACGCAGCACGCGGTCATTGATCTCGTCGCGATGGCTGAGCAATTCATCTAGGTCCATCGACCCCATGACCGAGCGGATATTGGTCATGGTCAGGTTGAGGATGGCATTTTCCAGATTGGTCACCTCATAGGCCGCCGCGGCGGCGTCCAGGATCTGGTAGAAGGTGACGCCATTGGCGGTGACCGTCGCATTGTCGCGGGTGATGACTTCCTGGTGGGGGACGTCGAGCACCTGCTCCATGACATTGATCTTCTTGCCGATCGTATCGATGAACGGCACGATGAGATTGAGGCCCGGCTTCAGCGTGCGGGTATATTTGCCGAAGCGCTCGACGGTGAAGTGATAGCCCTGCGGCACGGTCTTGGCGCCGGCGAAGAGCACCAGCACGAACAACAGGCCCAGCCCGATCAGCACCACACTGAGTCCGTCGAGACCGAATTGATTGAAGATCGTCATAGCCTGGTCCTCTGCCCTTCTCGCACCGAGACAATAATGGGCGAGAAAGGGCAATGCATACAGGCATTTTCAGGGCATGGGCAAAAGCCCGCCTATTTTGCGAACTGGCAACGCCCGGTGGCCTGCAATGCGGGAATGGCACGCGGATCGCAGCCCGTCGACAGGAACATCAGCCAATCGTTCGAATTGCCGTAGAATACATTGCGGTCCACTTCCCCGCGCACGCCCGGCACCACGCCTGTCTGGGTATATTGCCAGAAGGTCCAGGGGCGGTTCTTGTAGCGTTCATGCGGCTCGGCGGCGGTGGAGCGCAGCCAGAACGTGTTCGGCAGATATTCGCCTTCCAGGATATCGCGGTGGAAATTCATGTCGGTATAGATGATCGGCAATTTGCCGGTGTGCCGTTCCATGGCCTCCAGCATGTAGCGGATGCTTTGCATGGCCTCGGCCTTGTTTGGCTTGACCTTGCAGCTCGAGTGATTGTTCCACTCCAGATCGAGCACCGGGGGCAGCGCGCTGGGATCGTTCGGCACCTGGCTCATGAACCACGCCGCCTGCTCGGCGGCGCTCGAGCACCAGGTCATGAAATGATAGGCGCCCCGCGGCATGCCGGCATCGCGTGCCCGGATCCAGTTCCGCTGGAAATCGGGATCGATATAGTCCTTGCCCTCAGTGGCCTTCATGAAGACGAAGTGGATGCCCGCGCTCCGCGCTTTGGGAAAATCCACGTTCTCCTGGTAGCGCGCCACATCAATACCCTGGATGGGCATGCTGCGCGCCCGGTCCACTCCTGGATGAGGGCGATTGTCGCCCGGTATGGCGCCGTAAAGCCCCCCGCCCGAGGCGCAGGCCGCCAGGGCGGCCGCCACGAGGCCCGTCATGGTCATGCGGGCAAGGGCGGAGAAAGGGCGGGTCATCCGGGCGATGGCCATGCTGTAAATCACTCGATACGCAGAACAAATTCGGGATTTTATTCAACATGGCCAGGTTAACGGAGCTTTAGGGTAACTATTGTGGCAGCGAACATGGTTAACATGCCCTATTGTGTTCGCTATACGTTCTTGCCGCGCCGGTTTTGTTTTGCTAGCGTCCGACAAGGTAAGGGGACAGGCGCGCATGGTCACCCGCGTTGCGACAGTGGCGTTTCAGGGCATCGAGGCGGTGCCTGTCGATGTGCAGGTGCAGATCGCGCCGGGCATGCCTACCTTCATCCTGGTGGGTCTGCCGGACAAGGCGGTGCGTGAAAGCGGCGAGCGGGTGCGCGCGGCGCTGGTCGCATCGGGGCTCGGCCTGCCGCCCAAACGTATCACCATCAACCTGGCGCCGGCCGACCTGCCCAAGGAGGGCAGCCATTACGACCTGCCCATCGCGCTGGCGCTGATGGCGGCCCTGGGCGCCATTCCCCAGGACGGGCTGGATAATTTCCTGGCGTTGGGAGAGCTCGGCCTCGATGGCCGTCTGGCCCATGTCGGCGGCATATTGCCGGCCGCCATCGCCGCCCAGTCCCAGGGGCGCGGCATCATCTGCCCGGCCGAATCCGGCCCCGAGGCGGCCTGGGCCGGCGAGGAGATCGACATCGTCGCCGCCGGCAGCCTGCTCGCCCTGGTCAATCATCTCACCGGCCATCAATTGCAGGCGCGGCCGCGGCCCGGGCGCAAGCCGGACACGGCCGGCACCATGCCCGACCTGGCCGATGTGCGCGGCCAGGCCCTGGCGCGCCGGGCGCTCGAGGTAGCGGCCTCGGGCGGCCACAACCTGTTGTGTGCGTGTAGCGCGGCAGATAATGGCTGATTGTTAACCGAGACGGCTTTATCGTCTTGGAATGAAAGCAGTTATCTACGCCCGTTGGTCTTCGCTGGAACAAGGCAAAGGCTCCTCGCTTGAGCGCCAAATGGACCTGTGTGAGCGCTTTTGCGCTGAACAGGGCTGGGAGATCGTTGATCGCCTGCGTGACGAGGGCAAAAGCGCCTATACGGGTGCCAACCTTCATGAAGGGCAGCTAGCCAAGTTCACCCAGCGGGTTGAACAAGGGCTGCTACGGGATGAAACGGTTCTGGTTGTCGAACAATTGGACCGCATTTCTCGCTTGCCACCGGGGCAGGTGATCGCGTGGATACAGAAGGTCATTGGCCACGGCCTCACCATCGCCACCGCGAACGACAAGCTTGTGCTCGATAGCCGCAAGCTCGAAGTCGATCCGATTGGGATCGTCAGCACGGTATTTAACGCTTTCCGGGCCTTTCAGGAAAGTAAGCACAAGAGTGACCGTATTGCGGAAAGCTGGCGCATCCGCCGAAAGGCTGCGGAAAAGGGTGGGAAGCCAATCACCAGCGTTTGTCCCGCATGGCTTAAGCTGGATCGAGAAACTGGCGAGTTTGCTGAAATCCCCGAGCGTGTGGAGATCATCAAACGCATTTTCCGCGAATACGACGAGGGCTTCGGCAAGCGCAAAATTGCATCACGGCTGAATGCGGAAGGCATCGCACCTTGGGGTCGTGGCGACAGCAAGGGTGACGGTTGGCATCCGAGCTACATCCAGAAAATTCTCTCCAATGTCGCCGTTCTGGGCGAGTATCAGCCACATACCAGACCACGCGGTGGAAAGCGGGAACCATCAGGCGATCCCATTCCGAACTATTTCCCGCCGATCATCGATGAAGTGTCGTTTGCGCGAGCCAACAGCGGGCGTCGGCGGCTTTCGGGGGGAGCAGTCAAAGGTAATCTGTCGAACCTGTTTAGCGGCCTAACGCGGTGCGGCGTATGCGGAGGTAAAATGACCTTCGTGAAAAAGCAAAGTGCCGGAGCCATGAGGAAAAACCGGGTAGGGGAATACATCTGGTCCGTCGCTAATGACCAAAGCTATCTGGTCTGTAGCCGTGCGATCCGACATCTGGAGTGCGACAACCGTAATCACTTCAACTATCTCAAGGTCGAAGCGGGTGTGGTCGAGACGGTAAACCACCTCGTGCTTGATGATGAGCAGTTTGAACGGCCAGATGAAGCCCTGCAAATCGAGCAGGAAATGGTGGCGTTAGAACGTCGCGTGGGAGAGCGACGGCGGAAAGCGCATACGCTGCTCGATCTCTACAGTGAAACCAACAATGCCGATGCCAAGCGCATGTGGCTCGAAACGCAACGCGGCATAGACGAGAGCGAGCAGCGGCTTGCCGAACTGCGTGAGCAGTTCTTGAGCGCAAAAGGCGCTGTTTCCCCGGTTGAGCATGTTCGCCGCATTCAGAAATTCATCGAGCAGATCAACGACGAAGACCTAGAAATTCGGCTCGATGCACGGCGAAAGACCATGACCGCGATGAATGCCGTCATCGACTTCATCAATTTTGACAAGGACCGCAAGGCAACCGTGGTATTCATGGGCGGTGCCCACAATGTCAAACTCTCGGACAAGGGTGCCGTCGAGCAGGAATTCAGCTTCTTGGTTGAGCTTACCGAGGGCGATCAGACTGTGATCCTCAACGATGGGACCGAGTTGGTTGCGCCCGTGTCGGCCCTTCGAGATGGCCTCGTCGGTGATGACCCTGTGCGGCAATCGAAACTCGACAAGCTCGTTGATCGTGAGCAGCGCTTCCGCACAGGCATGGCCGAGCTAGAAGTCGAGGAGCAGAAGGCAAAGAGCGGCTAATCTCTGGTCGCTCTTTTGGATGGTGGCTGTAGGCCATGTGGAAAGCAACCCACATGGAGAACAGCATGACTACTTCGATCCTCAAGTCCCTGAAGCTGACCACGGCCCAGCCGGTTCGTGCCAATGCCGATCCCATCCAGCGGGCGCGTGACAAGGTCATTTTCGCGCTAGCCGAGCAAAAGCTGATGGCTGAGGCCAAGCTCGCTGGGCAGAACTATGCACCGACCCATATGGTGTGGCGCAAGAACGGCGAAGGTCAGCGGGTTCAGGTGGAAACCTCGAAGCGTCTCCGTGCCGGCTGGTTCGTGGATGCCGGCGGTCAGACCTTCTTCGGACTGCGCTATGCGGGCAAGCCCATCGAGTTCGCCAAGGACAAAAACGCCATCGCCGTTGGCGAGCTTTCGGCACTTCCTGCAATTCTCGACACCTTGACCGAAGCTGTTCGCGCCGGTGAACTCGACGCCCAGCTTGCCGCTGCTGCTGCCGAACGCGGGCACATGCTGCGTAAGGCCCGATAGCATTGGTCCCCAAATACCTCCGAGTGCTGGGAGCGGCCGCGATGCGGCTCCCAGCATTTTCGCGTTTCTACCGGCAGGGAAACGCGCGATGACGAGCTATATGCCGCCGGGCTCGCCGGAATATGAGCGCTTTATTCGGTTCAAGCGAAACTTACTCTATTGGGAAGCCAAGCGCGGGATCACCCGGCAACAGCTTCTCGACCATATGGGCGTGGACGTGAACCACTTTGATCGAGCCTCCAAAATGACCCGAGAAGACAAGATCGCCTATCTCGAAAAGATGGCGGCTTTCCTGTCCATCCCATTATCGGCGTTGTTCGCACCCCCACCCCCCGACTATCGTTCGCCACGCATAAATGGCTGGCGACGTGAATAGTATAACGTGGTCGGGAATGGCCATTGTGCTGTTCCCGGCATTTTTGTCTTTGACCTCTCCTACCCATGCCGAAGACCGGCAAGGGCAACGCGATTGCGCCGATCTAGGGGCAGCGGTTTTGCAATTGGTTGGTGACTGGTCCAAGACCATGTTGTTCGCCAGCCGTAATATGCACCGCGATGGCTGGCTTGATGCCAATGTGGCGAACGCGGCGTTCGTGGATGTGCAGATCGCGGTGATGCAGTTCGACTATGCCTATGAGGTCGTTCCCAAGTCCCGCGAAGCTTGTCGCAATCTGGCATTCCGGTTCGGCATGGACGGCACCTATATCGAAGAGGTTCTGGCCGCCAGCATACGTCCAGCCACGGGTGTAACGGGCTGGTAGCTCTAAGGGGCAGCACGGCTTACCCGATAGCTGCCAACCCCGCCAGCGGGTGCCGTAGGGCATCAGCGGGGCACATTGCAGGGTGAGGCTATCCTGCCGAGCGTAGGTCACGCGTGCTTGTGCGTGTGACGCGCCAGACATGCCAGCCATCGGCTGGGCATGTCTGGCTTGGCCTTTGGTCCATAAGGCAGCATATCGCGGCATCGACACGGAAACGGAGATGCCGATTGCGACCAAGGATCACCGAGGGGCACAAGCTGCTCGCGCTTAATGTTCGGCGTTGGCGCGAATTGCGCGGGATCGACACCGACATGTTGGCGCAGGCCGTGGGTTGGCCGCTGGCGATGATCGAGGACATCGAGAGTGCCGAGCAGTTCGATATCACCCTGAACGATGTGGACCAGCTTAGCGAAGCGCTCGCGGTCCAGACCTTCGAGCTATTCGTGCCAGGGGAAGGCCGTTGAAGTCACCTCGATTGCGGCATCCCGAAGCCCCACGGCTTCTTGCCCGCAATGTCTGGCGGCTCCGCGAACAACGCCGGATGACGGCAAGGGCATTGGCCGAAAAGCTCGACTGGCCCTTGGTGGAAATCGACAAGATCGAGAACGGCGATAAATTCGACCTGTCTTTGGATCAGCTTGAAGTGCTGGCTCTCGCGCTTCACGTTGCCCCCGCCGATCTTCTAAGAAGAATTCCCGCCCATTGATCCGCTATGCGGTGTGGCTGGCGAACATGCGCAGCCATGCCAAAAACCGGCGCGGTCGTGGTAATGGTGATGCTGGTTCTACCAGCTTAATCCCGATGGGAATGGTCTGATCGGCTAGGTAATTGTTCGCCTGCGCCACGGCACGACGCAGCACAGCGCGAATTTCCACATGGGCCGGGTCCGAACCGAGATCACCAATCTCGGCCATGAGATTGTCGCCCAATCCCATGATCACGTCGCTCGAAATTACCCGCTGCTTAGCCCGCATCGAGGTCAGATAGCTTGGGGATTTTCCCAGCAGCCGTTCGGAAAATTCGCCCTTGGACCGGACAATTCCAGCCTCGTGAAGCTGCCCGTAAATTAATTCCAGAAATTCGATCCCCTGCGTCATCGTCGCTGATCCTCCCCGCATAAATAGAACTGAGCAGCAGGCCGGAAACGGCTGCTGCAACCGTATTTAGCGGCGAGAGCCGCAGGTGGAGGATTTCTAGAATGGAACGTCAGAAGCCCATTTTGGGCAAGCACCTGCCCACAGACCGCGAGCGCGTCCGTGACGCCTACATCGCCTTGCTGGCGCAGTTTCCGGATTACCTGTTGACCCTTGCAACGAACCAATCGGGAATGTCGGCAGACGAGTTTCGTCAGAAAGTCCGAGACTTTCATCGCCTCCTTGATCGAAAGCTGTTGGGGCCGAGGTTCTATACGAAGTCAGTTCATGAGCGCACCGATGGCGTCATGTGTATCGAGCACGTCCAGTCCAATATTCATGGTCATGCTGCCATAAGGTTTGCCAGCAAGCGTTCACCGGCGAAACTGTCAGCGCTCTGTAAAGCGATATGGCGTGATGTGTGCCCTTCTGGTTCCGCCGATCTGCAAATCCGCCATGGCGGGTCCAGCGGCGCGGGCTATGCGACCAAGGAAATGCTGCGGCGCGGCTTCGATGATCTGAGCCAAACGCTGATCCTTTCGACCTTTGTCAGCAGGTAGCTGACCCTACCCGCAAGGTTGGCCCGTTGCTACGCACGGCTGGTCTGACCGGATGGTATTGCAGTGCAGGCCATTGCTGGTTTCCGTTATTGGAGATCCGCAATGGTATCGTATTGCAAGATGAACCAGACGGAACATCGAACACCAAGACACTCAGACATCACACACTAACAAAGATAAAGAGTCAAAGGCACCGAGTTAAATCCCATCTGCTTCTTCTGAGAAGAAAACGAATTAACCATACGTTCACACATGATGCATGCCGGTTCAAGTAACCGGCATTTTTTGTCTTGACCGGGATTTGGGGTTGTGATTAATGGCACTCGTTTAATGCGAAGAGCCGAAACGCCTGCCCAGCAGGTCCTTGCTTATCGCAATCTAGCTTGTGCCCGGGGGAATACTGCCCGTAGCCATCGAAGGCGGCATGAGCACCAAGCATCGCTGGATGTTTGTCGGCTAGCTCATGGTGAGCCAGCCGGAGGATTGCTATTGCAAGGAGAATACCGTGAGCACTTCGCTCGAAACCGCAATCGCCGAAACCACCAATGCCGCTATCGCCACCGATGGCATGGTGTCCATCACCGAACAGGTGAAGGTCGAACCCTCCACTGCCGAGCCCGCTTCTGCCAATGTCGAGGCCATCAGCCTGGCCGACATTCGGGCCATGGATGAGGTCGAGAAGGCCAAGATCAACGGCGACTTGACCGTGCAACGCCTAAAGGCCGGTTCAGAAGCCAGCAATGCCATGTTGCTCGGCGATACGCGCACCCTGCGGGGCATCGCCATTCTGGCGATCCAGATGGCGGTATTTCCCGACACCGATTGGACGCAGGAAGCCGCCGATATCGGTGTTGATACCGACAAGATCAAAAGCAAGCACCCTGCCGCAATGGCTGTGGCAGGAACATTCGGCTTCAAGCCGTATTCCAAGGACGCAAAGGTCGCCAAGCAACACGGCCAATATCTGGATCGCTACGCCTTGGCCACCGAGGGCCTGAAGAACCTAATCCTCAAGGAGTTGGAGAAGATCACCCCCGATGAAAACGGCATCAAGGCGGTCGAGAAACTGCTTGAGGATGCCGGTGGGGTCAACGAGCTTGCGGGGGAGCAACGCAAGATCAACCGGCAGACGCCCGACGAACGCGAGTGGCGTATTGACCTCGCCACTGCCGAGGTCAAAGCTCACCTTGAAAAGCGTGGACGTGAGGCCTTGCTGGCAGGCGTGAAGGGAGAGGGCACCGCCTCCATTTCCCTTGCACTGGCGGTTGAGGTGGACGGAAAGCCGGTTTCGGCTCCGACCAAGCTCGATCTCGAAAGCCCTCTGTTGTCGCAGGCGCTATGTTCGCTTGCTCCGGTCGATCCTGTCGTTGATACCCTTGGGGAGCTTTTGCAGGTCGGGTCGATGGTTGATGAGCCAAAGACCGATATTCCCGTCAATGGGCTTGATGACCCGACCGACGACAAGACCAAAATGCGGTTGGCGTCCCGGCAATTTGTGCTCAAGCCGGATGGGTCGTTGCTGATTTCGCCCATCCTGAACGAGGATAGCCTGGTTGTGGTTGTGAAAACCGCGCAACCGATCCTCCCGGATTGGCCCAAGGAAATGCACCACTTCCAGACCTTTGGCCGCCGCAAAGCCGAGGTCAATATCGCAGACCCAGAACGCCGCAAGCTGTTCGACATGCGGGTTGATGGTCCCGGCGATACCCGTGGGCATTGCCGTGTCGTCTTGACGACGATGGCGGGGGCCACCCCGGAGGATGCCAAGAAGGACGTGGGGTTTCTCGTTGAGCCTCTGCGCTCCAAAATCGGCACCTATCCGCTCGATGTTCTGGACAACGAATTCGCGGCCAAGGCCAAGCTGGAATTCGCGCTGGATGGGAACGCCCAGCAATTGCTATTCGGCATCGTCGGCAGCTTAAAATCAGCGGGCGACGGGGCGGTTGCGGTTGATCTGGATGGCTCGCAGGTCAAGTTCACCGCGAAGCGGCAACTGCTTAAGCTCGGAGCGAAGACCGCAAAGACCGGGGTGGTCAAGGTCCGGGCAGCCCATCTACACGCTGTCGTGTCCACTCTCGCAGGCCTGCCGTTGACCCCCGATAGCGTCGTCACCTTCGCCACCGATGTGGACGGTGCGGCGCGGATCGGCTTCGTCACCCAGCGGGCCACCTATGCAGTCTTCCTCCCGGCGCTATCGGGCAATGACAAGCCGTCGAACCGCTATTTCACGAAGATCGCGCTGAACTAACAGCGCAGGCGGGCCTTCGGGCCTGCCCACCTTCCCCCATTTTCCTCTTCTAAGAAGAACAACCATGCCCAATATCTCGGCCAGTCCCGAGCATGCCCTGTTTTTGCCTGCTCCTAACCCCAACTTCTCCAACGCCGTCATGAAACCCGCCCCAAGGCCATTGCCGGCGGGGCGGACCATGGCGGATCTCAATTTTCTGCTCTCGACCAGCGGCTTGTTCACCTACAACGCGGTTCTCTACAGCGCAGCCTTCGGTGTAGGCGAGCTGAACCCGACGATGATTACCACCCGTGATAGGTCAACAACGACCGTGGTGGGTGACAGCGGCGGGTTCTCTGTCATCAACGGCAGCGTCAAGATGCAGCATAAGGTTTTTCGGGTTCAGGTCCTGCAATGGCAGGAGCGCAACTGTGATGTCGGGATCGCGCTGGATGTGCCAACCCGAAGTCTCAATGTCCGCAAGAGCGGATACACCCAATTCGATCAATGTCTGGATCAGACCGAAGAGAACACCCAATACGCCATCAACAACCGTAGCTGCTCCGATTTCATCCTCTGCAACGTCATGCAGGGGCGTGACCATGCCGAAGCAAAGGCTTGGTTTCAGCGCATGTCGCCATATCAGCGCCACCTTGAGGGGATTGCCCTGGCTGGCGACACTAAGCAGGACATGTGGTTCTGGAACAAGCATCTTATCCAGATGCGCGATGCCGGGCTTCTAGACCGGCTTCAATGGATACACGTCCTTGGCACGGCGCAGCCGGGGTTCGGGGTGATGCTAACGGGTTTGCAGCAGGCCATGAGCAAGCACCTCAGGCGCCCCATCCGCATCAGCTATGATAGTGCGCGGGCGTTTCGAAACACCCAAGCCAACCACATCGTCACGCGCGGCCTCCGCGAACTCGGCCGCGACATCGCGCTGTGGACCTTTAACTTCCCCAAGAGCGCAAGTGCGTTCGACCGCTCCAAGCGGTTTCCGTTCCCCAGCCCCTTGGGTGATCTCTGCACCTATGGGGATTTCAATCCCGGTAATCCCAACGCAGTCGGTGGTTGGGACGCAACCGGCCTCATGATGCTCTCGAACCATGAGGTCTATAAGGAGGTGCAGGCCATTGCTGAGGCCAACAGGCTGGTCGAAGCGCTGGCAGTGCCCATTCCGGGCCACCTCTGGCACCTCCGGCAGTCATGGGAGGCATTCGATCTGATCTGGGGCACCAGCCAGCCGGACGTGCATTTGAGGAAGTATAAGAAGTTCCTCCAGCACTATGCTGGGGTGTCGAACAGCGAGGACGACGAGCGCTGATCGTCTTCTAAGAAGAAGTGAGGGCGGCGGTTAGAGCAGTTCGACCGCCGCTTTTCTGCGTCTAGATGGGTATGCGGGAAATCGTGCTGGCACTGACATTATAGCTCCGGGCGATTTCCCGCACGGCTTCCCCGGCCAGCTTGCGCTGACGTACCTCGTCCTGCTGATGCCGGGTGAGGGTGGGACGTCTGCCCAGGCTCTGCCCACGTGCCTTGGCGCGGGCGCGGCCCTCGCCGGTTCTGGCGCGGATCAGTTCGCGCTCGAACTCGGCCACCCCGCCCACGATGGTCACGGTCAGGCGACCATGCGGGGTGGTCGTATCAGCCCATCCCTCTGTGAGCGAGCGGAACATGGCTCCCTTGCGGGAGAGGCTGTCCAGGATCGTGAGCAGGTTGAGGGTGGACCGCGCTAATCGATCCAGCCGCGTCACCAGCAGGGTATCGCCGGGGCCAACAAAGGCCAGCACCTTGGCCAGTTCTTCCCGGTCAGATTTGGCCCCGCTGGCAGTTTCCGCGAAGACCTTTTCGGCCCCGGCGGAGGTAAGCGCCTCACGCTGCGCATCGAGCGTCTGGCCGTCAGTGGATACGCGGGCATAGCCATAAATCATGCCATCGCTCTGCAACGATATTCTGCAACACGCAACCCACTGATTTCCGGAGCCCGCCAACTCGTTGCACAAGTTGTAACTTCTGCAACGCACTGCATATTGGAAGGATTGTGTTGGATTGCAGGCTGGCATCGCGGGGGCTCCCAGCGAGCCTTCAGCGCGACTTCCAAGCATGGTGCAGTCGTGTCAGGTCTGTTATCCCCAGTTCTGGCCATCCTTCGAGTGGCAATTACTAGAGTTGCTGCCAATGAAACTGATTAAATCCAAACAGCGCGTTGCTGACCACGGGGAGGTGTTCACGCCGCCTTGGTTGGTCCACAAGATGCTCGATCTCGTCAAGGGTGAAACCGAGCGGATCGACGCGCGCTTTCTGGAGCCTGCCTGCGGCAGCGGAAATTTTCTGGTCCCAGTCCTGCAACGCAAGCTGGCCGCTGTTGAGGCGAAGTTCGGCAAATCCACTTTCGAGAAACGGCACTACGCACTGCTGGCGCTGATGTGTTGCTACGGGATCGAATTGCTGCCGGATAACATCTCGGAGTGCCGTGCGAACATGCTGGAAGTGTTTGCCGAATATCTCAACCTGACGGACGATGCGGATGAGACGTATCGCGCCGCGTCCTTTGTGCTGTCCCTCAATCTAGTTCACGGCGACGCCATGACCATGCGCGATATGAACGGCACGCCTATCAGCGTGGTGGAGTGGGCCTATCTCGGCAAAGGTAAGTTTCAGCGGCGGGATTTCCGGCTCGATGTGCTAACCGGCGCGGCAAGTTTCAGCGCCGAAGACTCGTTGTTCTCCCAGCTCGGCAGGCACGAGATTTTTACCCCCACCAAAGTATATCCGCCAATGACGCTGTGTGATCTGGCAGGATTTGCCAGTGGCGAGACGGGGGATGCTGCATGAACGAACAGGCGGGATTTACGCTGCGGGGGCGAAATCCCGATGTCTTGACCTGCATCGCCAATCTATCCAACGACGAGGTGTTCACGCCGCCGGAATTTGCTAACCGGATGCTGGATACGCTCGCGGAGACGTGGGCAGCGCGGAACGACGATGCGAATATCTGGGCGGATAGCACTGTCACGTTCCTTGACCCGTTCACCAAGTCTGGCGTGTTCCTGCGTGAGATCACCACGCGCCTGATCGCAGGGTTGGCGGATGAAATCCCCGACCTGCAAACGCGCGTCGATCATATCCTGACTCGGCAGGTGTTCGGCATCGGCATCACGACATTGACCAGTCTGCTGGCGCGCCGAAGTCTCTACTGCTCGAAACACGCCAACGGCGAACATTCCGTGGCGCGGGGCTTCACCGCAGAGGGCGGCAACATCTGGTTTGAACGCATCGAGCATCATTGGGAAAACGCCAAATGCTCATTTTGCGGCGCACCGCGCGCGCTCTTTGACCGCGAGCCGGAGCTTGAAAATCACGCCTACGCCTTCATCCATACCAACGACATCAAGGCTCGCATCGGCGAGCTGTTCGGAGCGGAAATGCAGTTCGATGTGATCATCGGGAACCCCCCGTATCAGATGACTGGAGGCGCTGGCGGAACCAGCGACTCCTCCATCTATCACCTGTTCGTGCAACAGGCGTTCAAACTTGAACCGCGTTTCGTCAGCATGGTTGTGCCGTCGCGCTGGATGGCGGGCGGGCGCGGCCTCGATGAATTTCGAGCCGAGATGCTCACCAGCGGGCACATCCGCAGCATGACCGACTTCCCGGATTCCGGAGCGGCCTTTCCCGGCGTCCAGATCAAGGGAGGCATCTGCTACTTCCTCTGGGACCGCGACCACACCGGCCCATGCGACGTGACACGCATCGCCGATGGGATCGAACATCTCCAGAAGAACCGGGCGCTTGGGGAGTTTGATGTTTTCATTCGTGACGAACGGGCTCTTGGAATCTTACGGAAGGTCATCGCCAAGGGAGAGCCGTCAATTCTTGAGCTTATCTCTGGTGATACTCCCTTTGGAATCGCAACAAACTTCGATGATTGGACCCCCCAGCCGACTGCTGGGAAAATCCCGCTGCACCTGATTAGTCGCGGTAAACGCTCCATTGGTTACATGAACCGCAACGTGGTCCGAAAGAACGTGGCCGCGCTAGACGCTTGGAAGGTTCTGGTGCCCAAGGCGTATGGGGCGGGCGAGTCGTTTCCACACCAGATTTTGGGGAAAGAGATCGTTGCTCCGCCGCCTTCGGCATGCACTCAGACTTACCTTGTTGTATCGCCTTTCCAGTCGGAGGAAGCCGCTCGCAGTTTCGCCAGCTATTACCGGACACGGCTTTTCCGTTTCCTCGTTTCCCTGCGGAAAATCACACAAGACGCTTTGCGTTCGACCTATTCATGGGTGCCGCAACAGACTTGGGACCAGATGTGGACTGACGAGCTTCTGTATCAAAAATACGGCATCGGGCCGGACGAAATCGCCTACATCGAGAGCATGATCCGCCCGATGGAGGCCAATGGTGAGTAGGCCCACCATTGAGGAAATCCTCGCTCCGAAACCAGATGCACGCCCGCGCATCTATGCCTATGCCATTGCCGCCGATACGCATGACGGCCTTCTCAAAATTGGGCAAACGACGCGGGACGTGAAGCGGCGCGTCGCTGAACAACTCAAGACCGCCGCGATCACAAACTACACCATCGAGCTGGACGAGTGGGCCGAACGGGATGATGGCGGCATCATCAGCGATCATGCCGTGCGCGAAGCGTTGAGGCGCAAAGGCTTCGCCAACCCGCGGCTCGAATGGATGCAATGCACCGTTGCCGATGTAAAAACTGTGCTGGCTGAACTGCGCACCGGCCAGCAGTTCACCGGCACCCATCACGAGGATTTCCCGCCGCGCGACGAGCAGGCGCGAGCAGTCGAACAGACCTATGCCTACTACCAATCCCGTTGGCGGGAGGATGCCACCGCCGTTCCGCGTTTCCTTTGGAACGCGAAAATGCGCTTCGGCAAGACTTTCACCAGCTACCAGCTTGCCAAGAAGCTCGACGCCAAGCGCGTGCTGGTCCTGACCTTCAAGCCCGCCGTCGAGGACGCTTGGCAGACTGACCTTGAATCCCATGTCGATTTTGACGGCTGGCAATATTTGTCGCGCAAGTCCGGGCGCGATCCCAGCCAAATCGACCGCGACAAGCCCGTAGTCTTTTTCGGGTCGTTCCAAGACCTGCTGGGCCGCGACAAGGCGGGGAACATCAAAGCCCAGCACGAATGGGTCCACACGACAAATTGGGATTTGGTCGTGTTCGACGAATACCATTTCGGCGCTTGGCGCGAGACGGCAAAGGAACTGTTTGAGGGCGAAGATGCCGCCGTCGCCAAGAAGGAAGCCAGTCTCGAATACGCCTCCGACCTCGAGGACGTGAACGAGGATTTGGGCGTCCTGTCGGAAAGCGAGACCGAGTTCCTGCCGATCACCACGCGGGCCTATCTCTATCTGTCCGGCACCCCGTTTAAGGCGCTTGCCACCGGAGAGTTCATTGAGGAGCAGATTTTCAACTGGACCTATACCGACGAACAGCGGGCCAAGGCCGAGTTCGCCGCGAAGAATCCGGGCAAGCGCAATCCCTACGGCGCGTTGCCGCAAATGCGGCTGCTGACCTACCAGATGCCCGACGAACTGCTGGCGATCGCCAGCGCCGGGGAGTTTGACGAGTTCGACCTAAACGCCTTCTTCGCCGCGACCGGGACCGGCGACGCGGCCACGTTCAAATACAAGACCGATGTTCAGAAATGGCTGGACATCATCCGGGGCGGTTACGCGCCGCAGGCGGTCGAGAGCCTGAAAACCGGCACCCGCCCGCCTTTCCCCTATTCCGATATTCGGCTGTTGCCTTACCTGCAACACTCGTTCTGGTTCCTGCCCAACGTCTCCGCCTGTCACGCTATGGCGAATTTGCTGGCGGAAAAGCACAATGTATTCTGGCACGACTACACCGTGATCGTGTCGGCAGGTGCCACGGCGGGCATCGGCTTGGACGCCTTGCCGCCCGTTCGGCAGGCGGTCGGCAGCGGCTTCGACACCAAGACCATCACCCTGTCATGCGGCAAGCTGACCACCGGCGTTACCGTGGCGCAATGGTCGTCCATCCTGATGCTGCGCAATCTCAAATCGCCGGAAACCTACTTTCAGGCGGCGTTCCGGGTGCAATCGCCGTGGTCGATCAAGAACCCCAATGGCGACAATCCCAACGAGGAAGAAATTCTTAAACCCGTCTGTTTCGTGTTCGACTTCGCGCCCACGCGGGCTTTGCGACAGTTGTCCGAATACGGCATCGGCCTGTCGCCCGGCGAAGCGAACCCCGAAAATGCCGTGCGTGAGCTCGTCTCGTTCCTGCCCGTCCTCGCCTACGATGGCGCGAACATGACACAGATCGACGCGGGCGGGATCTTGGACATTGCGATGGCCGGAACATCGGCGACGCTGCTGGCCCGCAAATGGGAATCCGCGATGCTAGTGAACGTGGATAACGATACCTTGCGCCGTGTGCTGGACAGCCCAGAAGCGATGGCTGCCGTTGAGCGCATCGAAGGTTGGCGCGCGCTGGGCGACAACATCATCGAAACAATCATCAACAAGAGCGAGAAGGTCAAGGAACTCAAAAACAAGGCGAAGGGTAGCGATCTGTCGGCCAGCGAAAAGAAAGAGCTGACCGACGAGGAAAAGGAATACAAGTCCAAGCGCAAGCTTGTTCAGGAAAAGCTCATCAAGTTTGCGACACGAATCCCAGCATTCATGTATCTCACTGACTTCCGCGAAAACACACTTCAGGACGTTATCACGAAACTGGAGCCCGACCTGTTCTTGGCCGTCACCGGTCTGACTGTAGCAGACTTTCACCTACTGGTGCGCCTTAAGGTGTTCAATACCGAGCGGATGAACGAGGCCGTCTTCGCGTTCCGCCGTTATGAGGATGCGTCCCTGCGTTATACGGGCATCGAAAGCCATAAGGGGCTAACCCATTATGGCCTCTACGACACCGTGGTTGCCCGCGACTGAAATTCTTCAAACTGCCGGGGTGGATATCGAACAAAACCCAACGTTACACACACGACTGATGCTGTGCCCGACCCTCTGCAACGGTTGTGTCCCACCCAGGCGCAATGATTTGAATGACTTAGCGGATGAGGCCATCTGTCGGTCAAGTGACGGAAAACGACCCCGTTTCGGTCATGTGAACAATTAAGAGTCTTTCCCGAGAGCTGCCGCTCGTGGATAGTGGAAAATTGGCGATAGCGTCGCTTTCGCCTTGGGAGCGAGCAGCTAGGGAGGGGGCATGGGAGAAGCGTCTAAACAGCCTTGGCAAACTTGGTGGCTGGTGCTGGGTCCTAAGTTGCCAACAACGGAAATACGGCTGCCTGGGAACATAATACTTGCGCCCCTACCTTACCACAGCAACGGCGACGTTCCAGTCTTGGCGCCACCAGTTCCCAAGATGTCTATGTCGGTCGGTGGGTATGTTGTAAGGTATCCTCCTCGGGACGAGGTTCAGAGCAGCTACAGGTTACAGGTCGATGTGGAGGCTGACGGTCAAGACCATGCCGAATTGCTTTCGACGCAGATCGTCAATAAATTTCTAACGTCGCTCAGCTTGTCTCTGACGGGACCACGATATCACGCTGAGTTGCGTAAGTTGCGCCGCGCTGACGAGCAGCAAGAGTATTCCGCTTGGTCACAAACAGCTAGGATTACCCCTTATTCCGATCCGCAACCTCTTGCGAGTAACGAAATCTCGCCGGCGATGCAGATCTTTGATTTGATTGGCAACGATGAGGCCGCTGAGAACGCTTACATTCAACTTTTGACTGCCTGGCAGCTCCAGGACACTTCAGGTGCGAAGCCGCTTCAGAGATCCATTCTGCAACACTATTTTTTGTGCATCGAAACCGTCACCAACGCAGTAATGTCAAAGGTGAGAATAGCCAAAAGCGACGCCATACGGCTTGAAGAACGCAAGTTTGCAAGTGAGTTTGCGTCTAGTTTGGTCAATCGATCCGACAAGCCAGCAGCGATACGCCAAGCCTCGACGAAGCTCCGCGAAATCGGACTTCAAAACATTGTCCCATCTATTAAAGCGGTCGCCGACATCATCAAAATTCCTGACAGCGAGCGGGACCAAGCGATTGAGTTGTATCGGTTTCGTTCAAGCAGTCTGAGCCATCCGGGGCGAACCAAAGATTCCGATTTCGACATATGGCTGAAGTCTGGTCCAACTGTAGCGGATCACTGCGCCGCCGACATTGTCGCCAGAGCTTTCTTGGTTCGCTATGCGGGATATGCGCGGACCTCCAGCTAGCCTACGGTGCGGCGGTGCTCGACGCAGACCTATATTGAAGGAATGGCCGTTATCTAGGATGCGGCCCCAAAGCCGCCGGTCAGCAAGCCACCCCAATTGAGCCGTTTCCTCAAGGGTTTGTAGTGTGCCTACGGGGGAACCTCATGAAAAGTGCCGAAAAACCGGCAATTCAAACGTTACATGCACGACTGTGTGCGTGTTACGTTTGAAAATTCTGCCCCCTGATGCTCCAAACGTTACATGCACATTTGATGATCGGCCCGCCCGGCGCCGGCAAATCCATGCTGGCATCCCGCCTGCCCTCCATCCTGCCGCCATTGGGGGCGCGGGAATTGCTCGATGTCTCGATGATCCAGTCCATCGCGGGCGAATTGGCGGGCGGCGCCTTGTCCGATCGCCGGCCCTTCCGCGCCCCCCATCATTCGGCATCCATGGCCGCTTTGGTGGGCGGCGGGCTCAAGGTCCGGCCCGGCGAGGCGAGCCTCGCCCATAACGGCGTACTGTTTCTCGACGAATTGCCCGAATTCGCCCCCAGCGTGCTGTTGAAACGCGCAAAGTTCTGCTCTGAGGCGCAATGTTCTGCTCTGCGTAACAATCGGCAGAGACCGTTCGACGTTTCAGCGGCGACGAATTCGAGCCTAAAACGACGGATCCACAGCGGTTTGCGCTTTTCCGCCCATCGTCGAGCAGATGAATCAGCTGCCTGATGAATCTTAGCAGCTGCCTAAACTAGGTCGGCTCAAATCGCATTCGCAGTGAACTTCGTCCCACAATCCTAAACCGCGTTCGCGTGTCCATGGCAGCAGGGTTGGGAAGCTCCAGTATCCTGCACCGCGTAGGGTCGAGGGCATACTGGACGAAGAGAATCCGGTAGGTCTTGGACTTGACCCCGGAGGCGGCGGCAGCGACCCGATATTCGTTATCAGTGAGCTCAAACTCCACCCCATCGTATGGCGTAGCTTTTACCTCATAGAGCCACTCACGCTCGCTTGTGTTCACGCAGAAATCGAAGCCCTTCGAGATGTCACCTGGTTTTGCAAACAGACTCGTTCGGTTCTCCGACACCCAACAGAGCTCCGAAAAGTGCTTGCGATGCTTCGCTTCCAAATATCGAAAGGCTAGGAGCTCGCCGGCCAGGCCAAGGGCGGTGCGAACCGATTCAGGCACTTTGGCAGCAGGCTTAGACGGCCCCCTTCCCCCTGGCCCCTTAGCGCCGGGCTCCTGCTCCGCCTGGATTGCAAGATCGGCGAGCTTCAATTTGCTCCGCTTGCGCCAATCTGAGGTCAGGAACGCTGCATGCGCCTCTGCGGCGAACTTCTCGGCGAAATCTTCGGCCCCCGAGTCAAATTCCTTGCCGGCGAACTCCACTCGATTTCGACGCCGCGCTTCTTCAGCTTGGCGTTTCGCCGCTAGCAACTTTTCTCGTTCCAAGTCGTCAATGCTGAGGTTGTGAGCGGCTAGATCCAGCGTCAATCCGACGCCATCCGGCCAGAGCCCTGCTCTCTTCAGCAGCGCCAAGATCGCCTGATCGGATTTTAGCGGCTGGAAGTCCAAGTATCCGCCCCGATCAAGAACATCGATCACCCCCTTATCGCCCTCGGTCCAAGCGGAATGAAGCGGCTGAACGTTGAGCGCCCGAAGAATAGGTCGAGCCCGTCCAACGCATTCTGCAACGCTCCGCCGATTTGCAGCCCGCAGTGCCTCAAGGGCCGGCAGCTTGCCCCCCGGATCCGATCCGAAACGCTCGGCGAATATTCGATCCGCATGCGCCTGCACCGTGGCCAAGGATATCCAGTCCGTCCTGTTGTCCAAGGGCACGGGCCATTCGGCGGGATCAACAAGTAGGTCACCCGCTGCCTCGGCGCATGCCTCAGACCGCTGACGAGCCTCCGCGAGGAAAGCATCCAGGTCTCGACCAGCTTCGGTCCAGCCGTCGCCAAATGCAGCGTGACGCGCCGGTAGCCATCGACTGCGCCACGCGCTGCATTGTTGGGCTCAACATCTCTGAGGTAGCCCCAACAACGGCTGCGGCGAAGGCTGCCGTCCAGTCCATCCTGATTGACAAAGATGCAATCGCCAAACTGGCAGGCGCCAAGAGTGATTGGCCCATGCAGGGCCGCCCACGCCTGGTAGTTACGGACGGCGGGCCGGTTTTCAAGGATGAATTCGAAGAGGCGCTCAAGATGGTCAAGGTGGATCGTATCCTCCCCGACCATGATCCTCGTATGCGCGGCCATGTCGAAGCGGTGAACCGTACACTGAAGGCATTCTGTCGGTATTTCACCGGGCAGTCGTTCGCCAGCGTGGTCGAGAGGAAGGACTACAAGGCTGAGGACATGGCAAGCCTGACGTTCGATGCCTTTCGGTCGGCCTTGATTGAGTTCGTCGTCGATAAATATCACCGGCGCCGTCACAGAGGCCTAGCCAACACGACCCCGTATGCGAAATGGGAGGAGCTCACGGGTGGCCGCCGGCAGCCACCTATGGACGATGTCCAGCGGATCGCTGTGTTCGGCTTACGACAGAAAGATGTTCGTCTCGATAAGCACGGGGTGACCATCCTGGACGTCTCCTACTGGTCCCCGGAGGCCGGCGTGCTTTTTACCATGCTCGGGGAGACGGGCACCGTCGACGTCTTCGTTGATCCGTCTGACATCGGCAGGGTGCTCATTCATGTCCCGCCAAAAAGGCGCAACGAATTCGCTGACATCATCAATGAGGTTGGGGTCAAACCAGAAAGTGGAAGTACGTCCGTCTTCCTGATGGTGCGTAGCTCGGATGCTAGCCTCTGGGGCAAGTCGCTCGTGGAATACTCAGAGGAGCGGGATGAGCTCAAAGCGGCGGCGCTGGCAGCTCAGGAAAAGGACAAGACGTTCCGACTCCACGCCCACGAGTCGCTGTCCTTCAAAGCGCGGAGGGCTGCACGAGAATCCGGCGTTCCAGACCATCTGCTGAGCCAGCGCTCGTGGGAGACGTCTTGAACCGCGTTGGCAAGGTTTACGTGTCGTCGAAGCGAGACACCCTCCTGGCGGACTCGTTCGAGAAGTTCATCACCTGGGTGACTACAGATCAGCGGAATGAGTTCACCGGCAAGGGCGAGGCATTCTACATCACCGGAGAAAGCGGTGCCGGGAAGACCGACATCGTGCGTAACCTTCTCAAGACTCACAAGGTACTGCAGCCGATCGAGACCCCAATCGGCAATATTGAGCCCGCGATTTCAATCTCACTGCCGGGACCCGCCACCCTAAAGGTGCTGGCGCTTAAAATTCTGGCCAAGAGCGGATACGGCATGAACCCCAAAAAGCAGGAGGCACTGCTTTGGTATGAATTGCCTGCCGCGCTGCAGAGTGCCGGCATTATGTTTGTCCATATCGATGAGTTTCAACACCTCTTCCATCCCGGCTGCGACTTCGAGGGGTTGGTCAAGTACATCAAGGGCCTGATGAACGATGATGACTGGCCGGTCAGCTTTATCATCAGCGGCATGCCGTCAGTCCGGAACATCATCATCAACGATCCGCAAGCCGAACGACGCAACAACAGCTTCACTCTCGATACTTTTCACCGTTCCCGGCACCAAGAGCTGGTGCAGCACATCATCAGGACCCTCGCAGAAGCAGCCCCAATGGAAGTCGATGATCTGCTGAGCTCCGATATGCCGATGCGGATCAGGAACTCCGAGGCCTTCGACGCTGATGTCCTCACAAGCTACATCCTGAGCGACAGATCAGTTGCCGCGCTAGCGCAGCAGACTATGCCGAGCGCCGAAGATGGTCTGGTCCTGCGACAGTTTGTGTTGAATAACGTCGCGCTTCCGGACGACGTTTATCGATCCTACGTGCGTAAAATGCCAAGCATTTTCCGGGGCTTTCCGGATGTGGGAGCGAGCAAGACGACGGTTTTGATTGAGGAACGCAAGGTCGCGTTCACCCCGGAAAACTTCCAGCATCTCAAAGATGTGGAACATCGGCTTAAGTTCGCTGCGCTGAATTTCGATGTCTATGCTGCCAGACAATCTGAGTACCCAGTCGATGACGAATTTAGAGGCAAACTGCTGCAGACGGGGATCACAGACGCGCAGAAGCTTAACGTCCTCGCCGACATCGATGAGACATATGTCGCGAGTACTCCTTCCGTAGCCGCTATCGTCGGCCCGCTGCTCGCCAGGTCATCCGCTACAAGGGGCGACCACGGAGCCGAGTTCATCAAAGCCGTCGTGCTCCACTCCGCCGACGTCGGTGTCCAGGTTTCCCTTCTTAACCAGCTGCATTCAGCACTGTCCGTGCCCGAGATACGCAGCATCCTCAGCGCCTTGCCGATGCCATTTCAAGATATCGCCAGGTTCGGTAAGGCGCCAAAGCTCGAGAATAGCGAACCCAATCGCTATCTCGCTCAGTGGCTGAAAGACCGTGATGTGATCTCGTCTTTCTCGGAAACCCTCCTCACTGGGGAGATTAAGATCAATACGTTCAGGAAAGAGCCGGACCCCTGAGGCCTTGAAGGCGCGGAACCGTAGAACCCGACTAACTCCTGCTCGCGCTGTTGGTGATCCCGCTGGCAGAAAATCTCCTGAGAGGGATCAGTGACCGCTTGACGAGCAACGCCCCAGAGTGCACCTTCGGCTCGGCCTCTTCGCACAGGCCAGTGTGTCCACCGTGCAAAGCCTCGCAGTGCGATTTCGCTGAACTTGATCCTGTTCCCCAAGGACGGGTCCATCAGCAGTGGGCACCTGTCGGATCCGTGACCTCAAGGACTGGATCATGGCCGAGGCCGATCACCTGAAAGAACTGAAGTCTGCTGCGCGCAAGATTGCGCGGGCACGTCGCATCAAGCACGTCGGCGCGCTGGACGTCGTAGCGAAGGGGCTAGGCTACGCTCACTGGCACGCCGTAGCCGTTGCCGAGAAGAAAGGCTGGCGACCTGGCCCGAATGATGTGGCAGCCGCCTACGCCCTGGCGGACGCAGAGAACCCGTTGATATCGATCGAGGTCAATACGTTCGCCGTCCTTCCAGCTGGTGAGTTCCAGGGTGAACTCATGGGCCATGCCTACCAGGTCAGCACGGAACTCGATGATGTCCGTATATGGGGCAAGGGGTGGGAGATTGTTCTGCCTGAAGCCCCACTTGCGCCACCGCGGTTTAGGAAGACGGACCGTAGGGTGGTGAACACTCCGATCGATGATCCTGAGTTCTTTACTGCGGTGGTGGCGCTAGCCTCAACCTGGCGCGAGCGCATCCATGCACGTATCGCGTCCGACTGGCCGCGCCGCTCCACAGTACCTGATAGCAATGGTCGAGCTCAGCACCCGCTGTTCGAAAGCGTGGGACGGGAATGGCAGTGCTTGCACTGCGATGGCTCCTGGACCGCTGCCGAGATCACCGCCAATCTCTTCCACTGCCCCGAGTGCATGGCGTCTCCGATCAACATCCACGTGCTACCAGAGCAACACGCTCACCATACTACTACGGTCTAGATTGCTCGAGGCCAGCAGCTTGAGGCTTGTGGGTGCGACCGCGCGATCTTGTCTGACTGCGCGGTCCGCGTAACAGTCCAGCTGTCTCTCTTGCTAGCCGCCCGGGACCCGGGTACCCAACATCTTCACTAAGCTGTCGTTAACCAGTTGCTCGGCGCAAGGGGCAAAACGGCGGAGCACAACTTAGGTTTGTGGAGAGGCACAACTTAGGTTTGGCGAATTCGGGGGCGTAGCAAATTCAACGGTTTGCCGGGAGTGCCGGAGCACAACTTTGATTGTGCGACCACGTGCTCGACAGCCTGCGCCAGCCGCTGGAAAGCGGGGAAACAGTGATTGCCCGGGCCAATGCCCGCATCGCCTATCCCAGCCGTTTCCAGCTGGTCGCCGCGATGAATCCCTGCAAATGCGGCCTGGCCGGTACGCCGGGCCATGTCTGCAAGCGCGGCGCTGCCTGTGCCGCCGATTATCAGGCGCGGATTTCGGGCCCCTTCCTCGATCGCATCGACATCCGCGTCGATCTGCCCGCGGTATCGGCCTCCGACATGATCGCCCCTTCGGCGCCCGCCGAATCCTCGGCCAGCGTGGCGCGGCGCGTCGCCGCCGCGCGCGAGCGGCAGCGCGACCGCTATGCCGATGCCGGCTATCCCGAAATCACCACCAATGCTGCAGCCGGCGCCGCGCTGATCGAAAAGCTGGTAACGCCCGATCGCGAAAGCCAGGCGCTGCTATTGCAGGCGGCCGAGCGGTTCAATCTCTCGGCCCGCGCCTATCACCGGGTGCTCAAGGTGGCGCGCACGCTTGCCGATCTAGCCGGGTCCGATAAGGTCGCCCGGCCCCATATCGCCGAGGCCCTGAGTTACAGGCTCAATTTCGGGGCGGCATGACAGGATCGCCATGAAACATCGCATCTCCGCCGGCGTGCTGGCGCTGCATGACCACAAAATCCTGCTGGTGCGCCATTTCCGCCCCGGGGTGCATGACTTCTGGTGCGGTCCGGGCGGCGGTGTGGAAGGCGCCGAGCCATTGCACGACGCCGCCGAGCGTGAGGCCTTTGAAGAAGCCGGTATCCGGGTGCGCGCGCGGGCCCTCGCCTATATCGATGAGCTGGTCGACGATTGGGGACGCATCGTCAAATTCTGGTTTCTGGCCGACTATGTCTCTGGCGATATCGACGTCAGCGCCAATCCGGCCGAGGGCGAAGCGATCAGTGAAGCCGGCTGGTTCGCCCGCGACGCCCTGCCCGAGGGCCATGTGTTTCCCGAATTGCTGCGTGACCGCTTCTGGACCGATCTCGCCCTTGGCTTCCCGGCCCCGATCAAGCTGCCCTTGCGGCACTCGATCTTTTGAGGCCTGTGCATAAGCCTGTGCAAAAGTGTTTCACGTGAATCCGCCGGGCCGCGTTTCTAGCTGACCCGGCGATAGCCGCCGCGCACGCCGCGGGGGGACAGCACGATCTGCCAGAGATTGACCTGCCGGGCCCGGAAAATGGCGGCGAAGACCGAGAGATAATAGCGCCACATGCGACGGAAGCGCTCGTCGTAGCGCTGGGAAAGCGTGGGCCAGGCCGCATCGAAATTGGCGAGCCAGGCCATCAGCGTCCGATCGTAATCGGCCCCGAAATTGTGCCAGTCCTCCATGACGAAGACGCCCTCGCTGGCCTGGCCGATCTGGGTGATGGACGGCAGCATGCCATTGGGGAAGATGTATTTTTCCGCCCAGGGATCGCCATGGATAGACGTGTGGTTGCCCCCGATCGTGTGCAGCAGGAACAGTCCGTCGGGCTTGAGCAATTGCCGGGCCTTTTCGAAATAGGCGCGGTAATTCTTGTAGCCCACATGCTCGAACATGCCGATCGAGATGATGCGGTCGAATTGCCCCTCCAGGGCCTGGTAATCCAGAAGCCTGGTTTCCACCGGCAGGTCCCTGGTCCGTTCATTGGCCAGGGCGGCCTGCTCCCTGCTGACGGTGACGCCGAGCCCGGAAACGTCATAGCGCTCGGCCGCAAATTGCAGGAAGCCGCCCCAGCCCGAACCGATATCGAGCACATGCATGCCCGGCTCCAGGCCGATCTTGCGGCAGATGAGGTCCAGCTTGGCCTCCTGGGCCTCGTCCAGATTGGCGGCCTCGGCCCAATAGCCGCAGGAATAGACCATGCGCCGGTCGAGCATGGCGGCATAAAGATCGTTGCCGAGATCGTAATGCTTCTCGCCCACCTCGCGAATGCGCAGACGCTGCATATTGAAAAGCCGGGCGCGCGCAACGCTGAACAGCAGCGGCATATCGCGCGGAAAGGCATCCTGGATTTGCGCATTGGCGGCCTTGAACAGCACGCCGTCCAGCGGCTCGGCATCCCACCAGCCATCCATATAGCTTTCGCCCAGGCCCAGAGTGCCGTCGCGCAGCACGCGCTCGAAAAAGCGCTCGTCATGAATAACGGCTTCGGCGCCTGAAGCCGGATTGATCGAAATACCGGCCTTCGAAAGCTGCTCGAGGACAAAGCGTTTGGCGGAAGACGACATGGAAGCGGCCGAATCCGGTGAGCGATGGGCAAAGACTAGACCCATCGTCATCGGCCGATCAAGCATCCAACATTGCCGCGTTGGGGCGGCCGGAGCCGCCCCTTGCTGCCCTAGTGGAATTGCGCGGTTTCCGTTGATTCCGCCATGGCAATGGTGGCGCTCCGCCCTTCGCTCACCGTCAGCGAGACGGCATCAAAATAGCTGGTGCCCACTTCCCGCTGGTGGCGCACGGCGGAGAAGCCGTGGGCCTCGGCAGCAAATTCGGCCTGTTGCAGCCGGGAATAGCCGGCCATGCCGTGTTCCTTGTAGCTGCGCGCCAATTCGAACGTGGTGAGGCTGAGATTGTGGAAGCCCGCCAGGGTGATGAATTGATATCTGTAGCCCATGGCGCCCAATTCGCGCTGGAATCGGGCCATGGCGGCCTCGTCCATATGCTTGGCCCAGTTGAAGCTGGGCGAGCAATTATAAGCCAGCATCTGGTCGGGATATTGCTTTCGGATGGCTTCGGCAAAGCGCCTCGCTTCGCCCAGATTCGGCGTTGAGGTCTCGCACCAGATGAGATCGGCATAGGGCGCATAAGCCAGACCCCGGGCGATGGCGCAATCCAGGCCGCCCCGGAGTCGGTAGAAACCTTCCGCTGTGCGTTCGCCGGTGACGAAAGGCCTGTCGGCTTCGTCGATATCGGAGGTGATGAGGCGCGCCGCTTCGGCATCGGTCCGCGCCATGATCAGAGTGGGCACGCCCATGACATCGGCGGCGAGCCGGGCGGCATTGAGCGTACGGATGAACTGGCTGGTCGGTACCAGCACCTTGCCGCCCAGATGGCCGCATTTCTTCTCCGAAGCCAGTTGATCCTCGAAATGCACGGCGGCGGCGCCAGCCTCGATCATGGCTTTCATCAGCTCGAACACGTTGAGCGCCCCGCCGAAGCCGGCTTCGGCGTCGGCGATGATCGGCACGAAGAAATCGTGGTCGGTCGTGGCGATGCCGTCGGCCCGCTCCATGGCCTGGATCTGGTCGGCGCGCTGCAGCGCCTTGTTGATGCGCTTGACGACGCCGGGCACGCTATCGACCGGATAAAGCGATTGGTCGGGATACATATTGCCCGAGGAATTGGCGTCGGCCGCCACCTGCCAGCCGGAGAGATAAATGGCTTTCAAACCGGCCTTGACCTGCTGCACGGCCTGATTGCCGGTAAAGGTCCCGAGCGTGGGGACAAAATCCTCCGAATGCAGCAATTGCCAGAGCTTTTTCGCCCCGTTTTCGGCCAGCGAATAGTGGATCGGCAGGGATCCGGCCAGGCGCCGGACATCGGCGGGGCTGTAATTCCGGGCGATATGAGCCCAGCGCCCGGGTGCATAATCCGGCGCCGGAAAGGCCTCTGGTTCTTGTATTTTGTCGAGCATGTCATTCTCCTCTTTTGGACATGGCTTCGCCGGTCTCCGCAGCGGCGGAAACAGGAAATTCGGTGATTCACGTGGAACACTTCTCGCCGGCGGCGTAGCCGCGAAAACGATCTAGTGGATCGTTTTCAGGTGAGAAGGCCAGGAGCGCTAAGCGCGAATGGCCGGGCCTCAAGCGCCGCCAGCAACTTAGCCCGCAACCTTCCGACTGAACGTCGCCGCGATCATGCCGGCGCCGGAAAACAATTCCTGCGCGTCTTCGCCACCCACCAGGGTGAAGCGATGCCGCCCGATGCGGCCGGCAATGGCATAGCCCAGCATATCGAGGCCGCGGGCCTTGAACTGCGCCATGGCCTCATTGGCCGTCGGCGCGATGATGGTGATGTATTCGTCGCGTTGCTTGTCTTGCTCCGTCATCGGAAACCTCCTTGCTGATGTAAAGATTTGACAAAGCGCTGCGATATGCAAGAAATAACGGATATAGGCCGAGTAAAGCTGTAAATCTTTAGTCAATACGGGACGACGGGTTTGTAAATCCTGTAAATCGGGAGGGTGGGATGGAGGTGTCGGCAGGCCAGATCGGCGGCAGGATCAAGCGCCTGCGGCGCCAGAAGCGGTTGAACCAGGCGGACTTGGCGCAGGCCCTCGGCATTTCGCCCAGCTATCTCAATCTCATCGAGCACAATCGCCGCAAGGTGACGGTGCCGCTGCTCTTCGCCATTGCCGGTCATTTCGGCGTCGAGCCCGGCGAATTGGTCGATGGCGACGAGGGGCGGCTGGCCGGCGATCTCATGGAAGTCTTCGGCGACGATCTCTTCGCCGACAGCGACCTCACCAATCTCGAGATTCGCGACCTGGCCCATGCCAATCCGGCGGCGGCCCGCGCGGTGCTCCGGCTTTATGATCGCTATCGCCTGCTGGCGTCGAACGGCGCCGCCGTGCCCATGCCGGGCGAAGCCGAACCTTTTCACCTGGCCACCGACGCGATTTCCGATTTCCTCCAGTCCAATGCCAATTACTTTCCCGGGCTTGAGGATAGCGCCGAACGGATCGGCGGGGATATCCATAGCTCCGGCGACACGTTCGAGGCCGGCATTCGCACCTATTTGTTCAATGTCTTCGGCCTGGATGTGCAATTGGCGTCCCTGCCCCATGGCATTGCCCGGCAGCTCGATCCGGCGCGGCGACAAATCCTGCTCTCCGACCTTCTGCCGGCCGAAACGGCGAATTTCCTTCTGGCGCAACAGGTTGGGCAATTGGCAGCCGGGGCGGAAATCGAGGAGATTGTTCAGGAATCCGGCCTGCCTGATGGCGACGCGCCGGCCCTGGCGCGCAATGTGCTGTCGGCCTATTTCGCCGCCGCGCTGATCATGCCCTATGCGCCGTTTCTCAAGGCCTGCCGGGATTTTCGCTACGATATCGAACGCATCGGGCGGCGATTCGGGGCCAGCTTCGAGCAGGTCTGCCACCGCATGACGACCTTGCAGCGCAAGGGCGCGAGCGGCATTCCGCTCCATCTGGTGCGGACCGATATTGCCGGCAATATCTCCAAGCGCTTTTCGCTGTCGGGCATTCATATCCCGCGCCATTCCGGCGCCTGCCCACGCTGGAATGTCTATGCGGCGTTCCTCGCGCCGGAGCGCATCAATGTTCAGGTCAGCCAAATGCCTGACGGACAACGCTATTTCTGTATCGCCCGCACCATCACCAAGGGCGACTACCGCTATAACGCCCCTCGGCGCTACCTCTCGATCGGGTTGGGCTGCGCCATCCATCATGCCCGGGAAATGATCTATTCGGACGGTATCGACCTTTCCAACGATCAGCAGGCCGTGCCGATCGGGGTGGGCTGCCGGATCTGTCCGCGCCTGGAATGCGGACAGCGGGCGCATCCGCCGGCCGATCACCGCTTCCGGCTGGATGAGAATACGCGGCCTGAAAGTCTTTATGCGCGAATGATTTAGCTGTCGCTGCCGCCCTTGTAGCGGCGGTCGTGGACCCAGCTGTCGCGCCATTCGCGCTCGAGTGCCGCCCGGCGCTTGCCATAGCGCTCTTCGGTGATGGTGAGGCAGATAATCCGGTCGGTGCGGAAATTGCGGAAGGCCTGCCGCAACAGGCACCAGGCCGCAATCGTTTGTTTTCCCTCATAAAAAGCCAGTCCAACCGGCCAGATCGTGCGGCTGGAGGAGCGGCCTTCGACGTCTTCGTAATCGATGCGGACCGCCTTTTCCTGGCGCATGGCGAGGCGGATATCGCCGAGGACGGGGATGGGCTGGCGCTTGCCCCAGATGGCCACGGGCCAGAGCGCGGTATCGCTGATCCGATCGCGAAGGTCCTCGGGCGAGGCGGTGGCGATCTTGGCCAGGGCATTGCGGGCAGCGGCCCCCAGGCCGTCGTCCGGCTGGGTCTCCACCCAGCGCGCACCCAGCACCAGAGCCTCCAGCTCCTCTGGGCTAAACATCAGTGGCGGAAGGAAAAATCCGGGCTTCAGCATATAGCCGATCCCCGCTTCGCCATCGATGGGCGCGCCCAATCCGATAAGGGTCTGGATGTCGCGATAGAGCGTCCGAACCGAGACGCCCTGCTCTTCGGCGAGGGCCGCGGCGGTGATCGGACGCCGGTGCCGGCGCAGGGCATCCATGATGGAAAAGAGGCGTTCGGTCTTGTCCATGTCCTTGCCTTCATCGCTCCCTCCTTGTCCGGGGAGCATGCAGAATCGCGTTCACATCCGCCTGAATATGTCAGCAGACTGTGAGCGTCGAGACGAGCGCGAGCGCCTTATGGTTGGCAGACTGTTGACGTTAAGCGTCACGCAATCTCGAATTCGCACCAATGGCTATAGGGCCGATCGGGCGAATGGATGACATTGGGGAAATGCGGATTGTGCACGGCATCGGCCGGGCTCTGGTCTTCGAGGCAGAAACCGGAATGCTTGCCGTATTTTCTGCCGCCGAGGCCGGGCACCGGCACATCGGTCCAGACGCCGTTATAGACCTGGACGCCGGGACGGTCGCTCCACAGTTTAAGCCCGATATCGCCTTCCGGGGATATCACGCTGGCGATGGGGTCGGCATGCTTGCGGCCGGTATCGAGCACCATGCCGATATCGTAGTCGATCGGCGCGCCATTGGCGTCGCGCATGTTCCGCGCCTGGCGCAGGTCGTAGATGGTGCCGGCGGAGGGCAGGATGGCGCCGGTGGGGGCGAGATCGGCGCCCAGCTCGGTATAGGCGCTGGAATTGACCTGGATGGAATGGTCCAGCACGGTGTCGCTGGTGCCCAGGTTGAAATATTGGTGCTGCACCAGGCTGATCGGGGTGGGCCGGTCGGTCGTGGCGGTCAATTCGAGCCGCAGGCGATTGCCCGAGAGCGTATAGGTGGCGGCGAAATTGACATTGCCGGGATAGCCCATGGCCCCGTCGGGGGAAAAATGGGTGAAGCGGACGGCATTGTTGGCGCTGTCCACCTGGCCGTTCCAGACCTGGCGGCCCAGCCCCTCCTCGCCGCCATGCAATTGCAGGTTCCCGGCATTGGGCGGCAGCTTGTAGGTGACGCCGTCGAGCTCGAAGCTGGCATTCTTGATGCGATTGGCGACACGGCCGGCCAGCGAGCCGAAATGCGGGCTATGAGCGGGATAGGCATCGAACTGCTCGAAGCCGAGCACCACCGAACGCTCGCCGCCGGCCACCGGCACCCGCCAGTCGCGCACCACCACGCCATAGGAGATGAGATCGACGCTGACCCCCGAATCGCTGGTCAGCCGGAACTGGTCGACCCGGTTGCCGCGATAATCCCCGAAGGTTGAAACACTGACCGCCATGATGACCCTCCCGCTTGTCCGGCGCGGAGCTGTAGACCTATTGGCGGTCCGCTGCAACGCTGCACTTGACCTTTTGGCCATGGCCAACAAGTGTGCGGGGGACTTGGCGGCGAGGCGGCTTCGGCCTCGACATCGTCCCCGCGCGGGCGGGAGCCTCCGTTCCGGAGGGTGTGTGTAAACAGCGATCTCCGCTCTCGCGGGGATGATCTCGCGGGTGTGGAGCGCCCCGCGAACAGGGGCGGGAAAAGACTTCAGGTGGACGAGGGCGTGAAGCGACGAGCAACTGTCCATGACGTGGCGCGGGAGGCCGGCGTGTCCCTGGCCACGGTGGATCGGGTCTTGAACGGGCGCCCGGGCGTGCGGGCCGCCACCGCCGAAAAGGTCGAGGCGGCGATAAAGAGCCTGGGCTTTTCGCGCGATCTCAATGCCTCGCTGATGGCGCGGGCGCGCGATCTCAGCGTGGTCTTCTTCATCCCCGACGGCTCCAACGAATTCATGGACAGCCTGGCCGATGCCGTGTCCCGCCGCTTCGGCCAGGCCCTGGCCGACCGCATCCATCTCGAAACGCGGCGCATCAAGCCGCTGGACAGCGCCGGGCTGGCGCGGAGCCTCGATGCCCTGGATGCCCGGGCCTGCGATTGCGCCGTCATCGTCGCCGGCGAGTCGCCGGACGTGATCGCCGCCGTGGACGCGGCGCATCGGCGCGGCATCGCGGTGATGACGCTGGTCTCCGACCTGCCCGGCTCGGCCCGCCGCAATTTCATCGGCATCGACAATGTCGCGGCCGGCCGCACCGCCGCCTCGCTGATGGGCCGCTTCCTGCCCGGCGGCGGCAAGGTGGCGCTCATTGCCGGCTCGCTGCATCTGCGCGACCATGCCGAGCGCCGGGACGGGTTCGAAGCCGCGCTCAAGGCGGAGTTTCCCGCGCTCACCATTATCGGGCCGCTCGAAGGCCATGACGAGCGCAGCGAAACCGCGTCCATTGTCGAGACCCTGCTGGCCGACCATCCCGATCTCGCGGGCCTCTATAATCTCGGCGCCGGCAATAGCGGGCTGGTCGCGGCGCTGGACGCCTCGGGCCGGGCCGGCAAAATCCGCGTCATCGCGCATGAACTGACCATGCCGACCCGCGCCGGGCTGATCGGCGGCGCCATCGACGTGGTGCTGGACCAGAACCCGGACGGCGAAATCCGCGAAGCGATCTCGGCAGCAAGAGCCCTGGCCCTGGGCACATCGGGCAGCGCCGCGACCGATCCGATCGAGATCGGGATTTTCTTGCGGGACAATCTGCGGTGATTTCCGTGTGCCGGCCTGCGGCCGATCCACCCTCCCCCTTGAGGGGAGGGCAAGCAGAGCTTGGTCCGCGAAGACCCTAGCGGCGCTCGGGAGGGGGCGCTGTTTCCGATAATGCCGGCGCCTGCCAGGGTTTCTGAACCCCCTCCCCAGCTTCGCTAGGCCTGTGGCCAAGCTGCGCTACCCTCCCCTCAAGGGGGAGGGTGGAAAGAACCGATGCATTGGATAGCGCGGCCCATCGTGTGCGTGGTGTATCCGGGCCATTCGAGCGCAGCTCAGGGCCTGCCGCGCTCAAATCGCTCCACCGAAGCGATTTGTACCGATGGGCCGCGCAAGAGCATTGAAATTGGGATTTTCCTGCGCGACAATCTCGGCTAAGAAGCGCCATTCCGCAAAGAGGCGCTGCCCCTCTGGGGGCGAGGGAGGAGTTTGACATGGTTTTGTCGCAGCCAGATGAGGTACGTGCCTCATGACCTTTCTCGGCATTGATATCGGAACGTCCGGCGTCAAGGCGCTGCTGATCGACGCGGATGGCAAGGCGCTGGGCGAAGCCTCGGCGCCGGCGATCGAGCCGGTGCGGCCCCATCCCGGATGGTCGGAGCAGAACCCGGCCGATTGGTGGGATGCCACGCTCGGCGCCATCGACAAGCTCAAGGAGAGCCATCCGCGCGAACTCGCCGCCGTCAAGGGCATCGGGCTTTCCGGCCATATGCATGGCGCGACCCTGCTGGGTGAGAATGACAAGGTTCTGCGGCCCTGCATCCTGTGGAACGACGGCCGTTCCGCCGCCGAATGCGGCGAGATGGAAGCCGCCCTGCCCGCCTTGCGCGAGCTTGCCGGCAATATCGCCATGCCGGGTTTCACCGCCCCCAAGATCGCCTGGGTGCGCAAGCACGAGCCGGATATTTACAGCCGGATCAGAAAAGTGCTGCTGCCCAAAGCCTATGTGCGCCTGCTGCTGACCGGCGAGCATGTCGAAGACATGTCCGACGCCGCCGGCACGCTGTGGCTCGACGTGGCGAAACGCGACTGGTCGGATGCGCTGCTGGGCGTCACCGGGCTCAGCCGCGAGCACATGCCGGCTCTGGTGGAAGGCTCTGCGGTTTCGGCGCAGCTCAGGCAAGAATATGTCGCCCGCTGGGGCATGAGTGGCCCGGTACTCGTTGCCGGTGGCGCTGGCGACAATGCCGCCGCTGCCTGTGGTATCGGCGCGATCCGGCCCGGCGAAGGCTTCGTGTCGCTGGGCACGTCGGGCGTGCTTTTCGTCTCCAACGAAAGGTTCAGCCCCAATACCGAAGGGGCCGTGCACGCCTTCTGCCATGCCATTCCCGACACCTGGCACCAGATGGGCGTCATCCTCTCGGCCACCGATTCGCTCAACTGGCTCTCCCGCATCACCGGCAGGAAGCAGGCCGAGCTGTCGGGCGAGGCCGAGGCACAGTTCAAGGGGCCGGGCGAAGCCATCTTCCTGCCCTATCTTTCGGGCGAGCGCACCCCGCACAACAATGCCAGGGCGCGCGGCTCCTTCACCGGCCTCAGCCAGTCGACCGATGCCGCGCAAATGGCGCAGGCGGTGATGGAAGGCGTGACTTTCGCCATGCGCGATTGCCAGCGCGTCCTGGCCGATGCCGGCACCGCGATCGACCGCCTGCTGGCGGTGGGCGGCGGGTCGAAATCGGCGCTTTGGCTCAAAATGCTGGCCACCAATCTCGACATGGAAATCGCCCTGCCCGAGGACGGCGATTTCGGTGGCGCGCTGGGCGCGGCCCGGCTCGGCCTCTGCGCCGCTACCGGCGCCAGCCCGGCGGATGTGATGTCCATGCCGCCGATCAAGACCATTATCGCGCCCGACAAGACCCTGTCGGCCGCCTATTCCGATCAATATGCGCGCTATCGCGCCCTTTACCCCGCCATCGAGGAGGCACGTTCGTGACCGATTTTTTCAAGGGCCTTTCCCAGGTCAAATATGAAGGCCCGGAAAGCCGCAATCCGCTGGCCTATCGCCACTACAACAAGGACGAAGTGATCGCCGGCAAAAGGATGGAAGACCATATCCGTCCCGCCATCGCTTATTGGCACACCTTCGCCCAGGAAGGCGGCGACCCGTTTGGTGGCCGCACCTTCGACCGCCCCTGGTTCGACAAGGGCATGGACGGCGCCAAGCTCAAGGCCGACGTGGCCTTTGAATTCTTCAACCTGATCGACGTGCCCTTCTATGCCTTCCACGACGTGGACGTGGCCCCCGAAGGCGCGACGCTCGAGGAGAGCAACAAGAACCTGCGCGTCATCGGCGACATTCTGGCCGCCAAGATGCAGGAGACCGGCAAGAAGCTGCTCTGGGGCACGGCGAACCTCTTCTCCAACCGCCGCTACATGGCCGGCGCCGCAACCAATCCCGATCCGGAAGTCTTCGCCTATGCCGCCGGCCAGGTGAAGGCCGTGCTGGAGCTGACCAATGAACTGGGCGGCGAGAACTACGTGCTCTGGGGTGGCCGCGAGGGCTATGAAACCCTGCTCAACACCAAGATCGGCCAGGAACAGGACCAGATGGCCCGCTTCCTGCACCTCGTCATCGAGCATGCCGAAAAGATCGGTTTCAAGGGCCAGATCCTGATCGAACCCAAGCCGCAGGAGCCGAGCAAGCACCAATACGATTACGACGTCGCCACCGTTTACGGCTTCCTGCAGAAATACGGGCTCGAAAAGAAGGTGAAGTGCAATATCGAGGTCGGCCATGCCTTCCTCGCCGGGCATTCCTTCGAGCACGAACTGGCCGTCGCCTCCTCGCTGGGCATGCTCGGCTCGGTCGACGCCAATCGCAACGATTTGCAATCGGGCTGGGATACCGACCACTTCCCCAACAATGCCGGCGAAATGGCCCTGGCCTTCTACTACATCCTCAAGCAGGGGGGCCTGGGCAAGGGCGGCTTCAATTTCGACGCCAAGGTGCGCCGCCAGTCGCTCGATCCGGCGGACCTGCTGCATGGCCATATCCTGGGGCTCGACACCCTGGCGCGTGGCCTCAAGGGCGCCGTGGCGCTGATCGAGGATGGCGAATTCGATAAGCTCCTCGATGCGCGCTATGCCGGCTGGGACAATGGCCTGGGCAAGGACATTCTCGGCGGCAAGCTGAGCCTGGCCGACATTGCCGCGCGAGTGCAGCAGGACAATATCAATCCCCAGCCGCGCTCGGGCCGCCAGGAATATCTCGAAAACCTGGTCAACCGGTTCGTTTGATCTTTTCAAGGGTGGGCGGGAAACAACCCCGCCCACCATGTCTTTCCCGCGAAAGCGGGAACCCCTGTTTGCGCGGCCAGGTCATGAACTGAGGTTCCCGCTTTCGCGGGAATGACACGGTGATTGTTGCCGGTTTGCGCGCTATCCGGAACACGCCATGCCCCAGATCACCAATCCCATCCTGCCCGGCTTCAACCCCGATCCCTCGATTCTGCGTGTGGGCGACGATTATTACATCGCCACCTCGACCTTCGAATGGTTTCCCGGCGTGCAGATCCATCATTCGAAGGACCTGGCGAACTGGGAGCTGGTGACAAGGCCGCTGACGCGCAAAAGCCAGCTCGACATGCGCGGCGATCCCGATAGCTGCGGCGTCTGGGCGCCCTGCCTCACCCATGACGGGGAAAAGTTCTGGCTGGTCTATACCGACGTCAAGCGCAAGGACGGCTCGTTCAAGGACGCGCATAATTACATCGTCTGGGCCGACAGGATCGAAGGACCCTGGAGCGACCCGATCTATGTCAATTCCTCGGGCTTCGATCCGAGCCTGTTCCATGACGATGACGGCAAGAAGTGGTTCGTCAACATGCTGTGGGACCATCGCACGAGGCCCCTGCTCTTTGCCGGCATCGCGCTCCAGCAATTCGATCCGGTGGCCGGCAAGCTGGTCGGGCCGGTCAAGAACATCTACCAGGGCACCGATCTCAAGCTGGTCGAGGGCCCGCATCTCTACAAGCGCAACGGCTATTATTACCTGCTCACGGCCGAGGGCGGCACCGCCTATGACCATGCCTGCACCTTCGCCCGCTCGCGCCATATCGAGGGGCCCTACGAGACCCATCCCGATCAGCATATCCTGACCTCTAAGGACGCGCCCCTGGCCGCCCTGCAGCGCGCCGGCCATGGCGATATCGTCGAGACGCCGGAGGGCAGGACCTATCTGGTCCATCTCGCCGGCCGGCCCACGACCCAGGAACGCCGCTGCGTGCTGGGCCGCGAAACCGCCATCCAGGAAGCCTATTGGGGCGAGGACGACTGGCTCTATGTCAAGAACGGGCCGGTGCCCTCGCTGCATGTCGAGGTGCCGGGCGCGCGCGACGAGGCCAGATATTGGGCCGAGCAGCGCTATACGTTCGAAAACGGCCTGCCCATCGACTTCCAATGGCTGCGCACGCCCGAAACCGAACGCATCTTCAAGGCCGAGAATGGCAGGCTGACCCTGTTCGGGCGCGAAAGCATCGGCTCCTGGTTCGAGCAGGCCCTGGTGGCGCGGCGGCAGACGCATTTCTCCTATGATGCCGAGACGGTCGTGGATTTCGCGGCGACCGACGAGCGCACCATGGCGGGGCTGACGGCCTATTACAGCCGCTACAATTTCTTCTACCTGGCGGTGACGGCCCATTCCGACGGGCAGCGCGAATTGCTGCTGATGAGCTCGGAAATGAGCTGGCCGGACGGCAAGCTGCGCTTCCCGGCAGAGCCGGTGCAGATCCCGGCCACGGGCAAGGTCAGGCTGGCCCTGACCATTCGCGGGCGCAAGCTGCAATTCTTCTACGCCATGGAGGGCGAAGCGCTCAAAGCCATCGGCCCGGTGCTCGATGCCTCGATCCTTTCGGACGAATGCGGCGGCCACCAGGCCCATGGCAGCTTTACCGGCGCCTTTGTCGGCATGGCCGCCCATGACCTCAACGGCACGGCCAGCCCGGCCCATTTCGACTATTTTATCTACCGGCCCCAGCACGATCCCTCGGACCGCTACGAGGTGTGAGCGGGCTCGGTGACGCGGTGGATGGGCGCGAGCCGCCCATGACCGGCGGAACAACCTTCCAAAACCAAGGCGCGGGAGAGGACGGCTTGCCCCTCCCGCGCCTTGTCATTTCCGGGCTCCCGGCCGAGGGTGGCGGCGCGAGTGACAAAGGGAGCCAATAATGAAACTCGAATCCATCGCCCTCCATCACGGCTATGAATCGGAAGCCACCACCAAGGCGGCAGCGGTTCCGATCTACCAGACGACGTCCTATACGTTCGACGATACCCAGCATGGCGCCGACCTGTTCGACCTCAAGGTCGCGGGCAATATCTATACCCGCATCATGAACCCCACGACGGCGGTGCTGGAAGCGCGCATCGCCGAGATGGAAGGCGGCATCGGCGCGCTGGGCCTGGCCTCGGGCATGGCGGCGATCACCTATGCCATCCAGACCATCGCCCAGGCCGGCGACAATATCGTCTCGATCTCCCAGCTTTATGGCGGCACCTATAACCTGTTCGTCCACACCTTCCCGCGCCAGGGCATCGAGACCCGGCTGGTGAGCCACGACGACTACGAGGGTTTCGAAAAGGCCATCGACGAAAAGACCAAGGCGGTCTTCCTCGAATCCATCGGCAATCCGGCCGGCAATGTGGTCGATATCGAGCGTATCGCCGAAATCGCCCATCGCCATGGCGTGCCGGTGATCGTCGACAATACGGTGGCCACGCCCTATCTCACCCGCGCCTTCGATTTCGGCGCCGACATCATCGTGCATGCCCTGACCAAATATATCGGCGGCCACGGCAATTCGATCGGCGGGGTGATCGTCGATTCGGGCAAGTTCGACTGGAAGGCCAATGCGGCGCGCTTCCCCATGCTCAACGAGCCCGACCCCTCCTATCACGGCGTCGTCTATACCGAGGCCCTCGGCCCAGCGGCCTTTATCGGCCGGGCCCGCGTCGTGCCCCTGCGCAATACCGGGGCGGCGCTGTCGCCCTTCAACGCCTTCCTGATCCTGCAGGGTCTCGAAACGCTGGGCCTGCGCATGGAGCGCCATTGCGAGAACGCGCTCAAGGTCGCCCAATATCTGGAGAACCATCCCAAGGTGGAATGGGTCAATTATGCCGGCCTGCCCAACAGCCCCTATCACCAGACGGCCCGGAAGATTTCCAGGGGTTCCGGCTCGGGCATCCTGTCCTTCGGCATCAAGGGCGGCAAGGAAGCGGGCGCCCGCTTCATCGACGCCCTGGGCATGATCCTGCGCCTGGTCAATATCGGGGATGCAAAGTCGCTGGCCTGCCATCCGGCCAGCACCACCCATCGCCAGCTCTCGCCCGAGGAGCTGAAAAAGGCCGGGGTCTCCGAAGACCTGGTGCGCATTTCGGTGGGCATCGAGCATATCGACGACATCATCGCCGATATCGAGCAGGCGCTGGCCAAGGCCTGACGCCTCGGCCCGATCACATTTTTGCGGGCCGGGGGCGACAGCGCCCGGCCTGCGGCGTAATATCGCACCTGTTCAGCGGTCGCAGGTTCTGCGTCTCGCGTCGGGGCACGCCAGGCCTTTCCCTTGCGACCTCCTTTCGGAGGAGTGCTCCTTATGGCCCGAATTCACATCATGGCCGGCGCCGGCGACAAGCTCGACATGCCGGTGATCCGCACCATCAATATGGCCGACCTGGGCGAGGTCCTGCGCAGCGGCATCGCCGATTTTTCCGCCAAGCCCAGCCATTATGTCCTCCTGATGCTGATCTATCCCATCATCGGCATCGTGCTGACCATCTGGATGAACGGCTTCCACACCTGGCCGCTGCTCTATCCCCTGATCGGCGGCTTCGCCCTGCTCGGGCCCATCGCCGCCCTGCCCCTTTACGAAATCTCCCGTCGCCGCGAGGCCGGGGAGGACCCGGGCTGGGGCGATGCGATGGCGGTGTTCCGCTCCCCCGCCATCGGCAGCATCATGGCCGTGGGCGTCATGCTCTTCGTGCTGTTCACCCTGTGGCTGACCGCTGCCCAGGCGCTCTATGAGGGGCTTTTCGGGTCCAGCCCGCCCGATACGCTGGCGGGCCTGTTCACCCAGGTGACCACCAGCCCCGAAGGGGCGACGTTGCTCCTGGTGGGCACGGCCCTGGGCGCGCTCTTCGCCATCGTGGTGCTCTGCACCAGCGTCATCGCCTTCCCGCTGCTGCTCGACCGCGATGTGGGCGCCTATGTGGCGGTGGAAACCTCGTTCCGCGCCGTCCTCTATAATCGCGTGCCGCTCTTTGCCTGGGGCCTGCTGGTCGGGTTCGGCATCTTCCTCGGCTCGCTGCCGATCTTTGTCGGCCTGGCCGTGGTGCTGCCCATTTTCGGCCATGCCACCTGGCATCTCTACCGCAAGCTGGTGGAGCCGGCTTCGGTCATTCGGGGGATGTGAGGGGGCTCCCCCTTTCCTTCCCCGTCGGGAGGAATGTTTACTTCGGACGCGCCATTACGTGAATTCACACGATGTCATCCCCGCGAAAGCGGGGACCTCCGTTACCGATACAAGGATCGCAAACAGGGGTTCCCGCTTTCGCGGGAATGACTCCGTGGCTAGGGTCAGCACTGCCCCCTTCAAGGGGAGGTGTTGTATCGCGTTTTCCGAAGGATTCAGGCCAATGACCCGAATTGCTGCGGCACGTTCGGGGAGGGCGTCTTGCGGGCCCGGTTCTGGGTGAAGAAGGAGATGAGCAGCAGGACCAGGCCCACCGAGGCCGGGAAGAAGCCGCCATCGCCGACATTGAGATGGGCCGATATGGCCAGGAGCAGGTGGAAGAACATGCCGGCATAGGCCAGATCGCTGAGCGGCACCGAGACCCGGCTCAGGATGGCGAGGGGCGCGGCGATCTTGGCGACGATCAGCACCGTGATCAGGTAGGACGGATAGCCGAAATTGGCGAAGCCCTCCTCGACCATCGGCCGCTGCATGATATAGGCGGCCGCCCCGCCCAGATAGATGAGGCAGAGCAGGGCCGTGCTGACCCAATAGGCGATCCGGTATGGCGTCATCTCATAATCCTTTCGATTTGCGCAGGTAATGTCAGGCGGTGGGCAGAAGCGCTTCGAGCCGATCATAGACCGCGTCGAAACCATCGGTCATGCCGATCTCGATGGCGGCGGCACGGGCCTCGGCGCTGGCATAGCGCATCACCATGACCATGCGCGTGCCGCTGCGCCGGGCCTCGAGATCGGTGGTGATCGTGGTGCCCGAGGCCGTGTCGCCGTTGAAGAATTCCACATGCTGCATGTGGTGCGGTGCCTGCACCGCCAGGATCGGCCCGGAGAAGTGAAAGCCGGGGCTGGCCTGCGTGCCCTTCCATTCGTAATAGAAGCTGCCGCCGGGCCGCAGGTCGATCTCGCAGCGCGACATAGATTCTGCCGAGGCCATCCAGTGCGGGATGAGGGCGGGATCGGTCATCACCTGCCAGACGCGCTCGGGCGGATGGCTGAAATCGCGCCGGACGACGATATCGGTCTCCCCGTCCTGGGCGACCTGCAGGATCGGTCTCTGGTTCATTTTTCCTCTCCTCTTGGCACTTTGGCCGGCGCGGCTTCGGCCAGCCCCTCCAGCACGCAATCCATCTTCTCGAATTGCCGCTCCCATTGCGCCCGGTAGCGGCCCAGCCAGTCCCACAGGGCCGCGACCCCTTCCGGCTTCAGCCGGCGCGGCCGGGCCGTGCCCGCAATGCGGGTCTCGATCAGCCCGGCCTCTTCCAGCACCTTGAGGTGCCGGCTGATGGCCGGCTGGCTGATGGCAAAGGGCCGGGCCAGCTCCTGGACGCTGGCCTCACCCTCGGCCAGGCGGTCGAGAAGGGCACGGCGCACCGGATCGGCCAGGGCAGCGAAGGAGCGGTCGAGAGAGGTCATTATCTGGCATCTGTTATACAATACAGACTTTATATAATGATATTGTTATATAGTCAAGCAGCTGCGGCCCCTTGCGACAAGATGGGCAAAGCCGCTGGCGCCGGTTGGATTCTGTGGCCGAATTGCCTAAGGTCGGCGCTTATTTTCCATATCCGACCCGATCCAGACCCGACCGCCCATGGACCAGACCCCTATTGAGGCCGATCCCGGCCCCGCGCCCGCGGGGTTGACGCCGATGATGGCGCAATATTTCGAGATCAAGGCCGTCAATCCGGGCTATCTGCTGTTTTACCGGATGGGCGATTTCTACGAGCTGTTCTTCGAGGACGCCGAAATCGCCAGCGCCGCTCTGGGCATCGTGCTCACCAAGCGCGGCAAGCATCTGGGCGAGGATATCGGCATGTGCGGCGTACCCATCCATGCCGCCAACGATTATCTCAACAAGCTGATCAAGCTGGGCCATCGCGTCGCCATCTGCGAGCAGATGGAAGACCCGGCCGAGGCCAAGAAGCGCGGTTCGAAATCGGTGGTGCGGCGCGACGTGGTGCGGCTGGTCACCCCCGGCACGCTGACCGAGGACGATCATCTCGACGCCCGCTCCTCCAATTACCTGGCCTCGCTCGCCATGGTGCGGCATGGCGAGACCGATTTTGCCCTGGCCTGGGCCGATATTTCCACCGGCGAGAGTTTTGTCGCCGATCTGTCCGCCGGGCAATTGGCCGACGAGATGGCGCGCATCGCCCCGGCCGAATTGCTGCTGGCCGAGAGCACGCGGGCGGCTTTGGCCGAGCGGCATCTGTTCGCCCCGGCCTGGGCCTCGATCGCTTCCACCATTCCGGCCGAAAGCGCCGACAGCGAAGCGGCGAGCGCGGTGCTGCGCCGGGCCTTTCCGGGCGAGAGCTTCGATCCCAGCGCCCTGTCCCGCGCCGGGCGGGCGGCTCTGGGAGCGCTGGTCGCCTATGTGGGCGAAAGCCAGAAAGGGCGGCGGGCGCCGCTGCGGCCGCCTGTTCTGGGCGCCGCCGAAAGCGCCATGGCCATCGATGCGGCGACCCGGGCGAGCCTTGAAATCCTCGTCACCCAGCGCGGCCAGGCCAAGGGCTCGCTGCGCGCCGCCATCGACCTGACCGTCACCGCGCCCGGCGCCCGGCTGCTGGCCGGCCGTCTCGCCGCTCCCTTGCGGCAGGCCGGGCCGATCAATGAACGGCTCGACGCGGTGGGCCGGCTGGTGGACGACACCCTGCTGCGCGCCCGGCTGCGGCAGGATCTGAAAGCGGCGCCCGACCTGGCCCGCGCGCTCTCCCGCCTGTCGCTGGACCGCGGCGGACCGCGCGACTTGGCCGCGATCGGCAAGGCGGTGGCCGCGGCCCTGGACCTGGCCGGGCATCTCTCCGCCCAGCCCGACCTGCCGCCGGTCCTGGCGCGGCTGGCCGATATCCTGGGCGCCGCCCCGCGCCCCCTGGCCTCCGAACTGGGCCTGGCGCTGGACGATGAATTGCCGCTTCTGAGCCGCGATGGCGGCTTTGTCCGCGCCGGCTATGATGCCAGGCTCGACGAGGAGCGGGCCTTGGGCCGCGAGACGCGCGCCGTGGTGGCGGCCCTGCAGGCGCGGCTCATGGACGAGACCGATGTGCGCTCGCTCAAGATCAAGCATAATGGCGTGCTCGGCTTTTTCGTCGAAGTGCCGGCGGCGCATGGGCAGAAACTGCTCGAGGCGCCGCATCGGGACATTTTCATCCACCGCCAGACCCTGGCCAATGCCATGCGGTTCACCACTACCGAACTGGCCGAACTGGAGGGCCGGATCGCCAAGGCGCAGGATGCGGCGCTGGAGATCGAACTGGCGATCTTCGCCCGGCTGCGCGAGGACGTGCTGTCGCGTATCGCGCCCCTGCAGGGCCTGGCCGATGCCCTGGCCGAACTCGACGTCACCGCCGCTCTCGCCGAAGTGTCCGCGCTGCGCGGCTATGCGCGGCCCAAAGTGGACGACAGCCTTGCTTTCGCCATCCTTGGCGGGCGCCATCCGGTGGTGGAATTGATGGTGAAGGAAGAGGGCCAGAGCTTTGTCGCCAATGACGCCGATCTCTCGGGCAGCGAGGAGGCCGGCGGCGGCGCGCTATGGCTGGTGACCGGCCCCAATATGGGCGGTAAATCCACCTTCCTGCGCCAGAACGCGCTCATTGCGATTCTGGCGCAGATGGGCTGCTACGTGCCGGCCGACAGCGCCCATATCGGGGTGGTGGATCGCCTGTTCTCCCGCGTCGGCGCCTCCGACGACATCGCCCATGGCCGCTCGACCTTCATGGTCGAAATGGTGGAAACCGCGGCCATCCTCAATCGCGCCACAAGGCGGAGCCTGGTGGTGCTGGACGAGATCGGGCGCGGCACGGCCACGTTCGACGGGCTTTCCATCGCCTGGGCCTCGGTGGAGGCGCTGCATGAAAGCACCGGCTGCCGGGCCCTGTTCGCGACCCATTTCCACGAATTGACCAGCCTCGCCAAGACGCTGGCGCGGGTGGCCAATGTCACCATGAAGGTGCGCGAATGGGAAGGCGAGGTGGTGTTCCTGCACGAAGTCGGCCCCGGCGCCGCCGACCGCTCCTATGGCATCCAGGTGGCGCGGCTGGCCGGCCTGCCCGAACCGGTCATCGCCCGGGCCAAGCAGGTGCTCGACGTGCTCGAACAGCGCTCGGCCGGCACGGCATCTTCCCGCCAGAAGGCCAGCGTGCTAGACGATCTGCCGCTCTTTGCTCATCAGCCGCCGCCCGCGCCCAAGGGTAAGGACCCCGTTTACGAAGCCCTCGATACAATACGCCCCGACGAGATGACGCCGCGACAGGCGATCGAGACCCTGTACCAGCTGAAGAAAATCCGTGATGACGCTCGCCGAAGCTGAGGTCCGGCCCAAAAAGGCCCTCTTCGCGCTCAAGACTGCCGACACGATCCTGGCCGACCTCGACGCTTTGATCGGCGACGAACCGGCCAAGTCCCCCAATGCCCGCGCGCAAATCCTGGCCCATCTCCGGCAGGTGCTGGCCGAGGCCCGGGCCGGGGCGGAGGCCGATCTTCTCGCCAATAATCGCGGCACCCGCTGCGCGCAGAATCTCTGCGCCGCGCAGGACGAGATCATCACCGCCATCCACCGCTTCGCCACCACCCGCGTCTATCCGCTGGACAATCCCTCGGGCGCCGAGGCCATCGCCCTCTCGGCCGTGGGTGGCTATGGCCGCGGCACGCTGGCGCCCGGGTCCGACATCGACCTCCTCTTCATCCTGCCCTACAAGCAGACCCCCTGGGGCGAGCAGGTCACCGAATATGTGCTCTACATGCTCTGGGACCTGGGCCAGAAGGTGGGCCACGCCGTGCGCTCGGTGGACGAATGCATCCGCATGGCCCGCGCCGACATGACGGTGCGCACCGCCACGCTCGAAGCGCGCTACCTCACCGGCGACAGGAGCCTTTACGACAATCTCGTCCATCGCTTCGAAACCGAGATCATGCCCCGGACGGGCCCCGAATTCATTGCCGCCAAGATGGCCGAGCGCGACGAGCGCCACCAGCAGATGGGCAATACCCGCTATGTGGTCGAGCCCAATATCAAGGACGGCAAGGGGGGTATGCGCGACCTCAACACGCTGTTCTGGATCGGCAAATATTTCTACCAGGTCAAGACCAGCCAGGAATTGGTGGGCAAGGGCGTGCTCAGTGCCGCCGAATACCGCCTGTTCTCGCGCGCCGAGGATTTCCTCTGGGCGGTGCGCTGCCACCTGCATTTCCTCACCGGCCGCGCCGAGGAAAAACTGACCTTCGACGTGCAGCCCGATCTCGCCCGCCGCATGGGCTATGAAAAGCGCCTCGGCCTTCTGGGCGTCGAGCGCTTCATGAAGCGCTATTTCCTCGTCGCCAAGGATGTGGGGGACCTGACGCGCATCATCTGCGCCAGCCTCGAATTCCACCACGCCAAGGACATGGACATTGTCGGGCGCGTGCTGGCGCCGTTCCGCTCGGGCAGGAGCAGGATCAAGGGCGAAACCGCCTTCATCATCGACAATGGACGGCTCAATATCGCCGCGCCCGACGTGTTCGAGAAGGACAGCGTCAATCTCATCCGCATGTTCATGGTCGCCGGGCGCGAGGAATTGCTTTTCCACCCCGACGCCATCAAGCATATCCGCGACAGCCTGGGCCTGATCGACAACAAGCTCAGGACCGATCCCCGGGCCAATGCGCATTTCCTGACCGTGCTGACCAGTCCGCTCTATGTGGAGCGCATCCTGCGACAGATGAACGAAAGCGGCGTCCTGGGCCGCTTCGTGCCCGATTTCGGCAAGATCGTCGCGCTGATGCAGTTCAACATGTACCACCATTATACGGTGGACGAACACCTGATCCGCTCGGTCGGCGTCATGGCCGATATCGCCAATGGCGGGTTGCGCAAGGAATTGCCGCTGACCCATGAGCTGCTGCCCCAGCTCAACGATACCCGCCTGCTCTACGTGGCCCTGTTCCTCCACGATATTGCCAAGGGGCGGCCCGAGGACCATTCCATCGCCGGCGCCCGCATCGCCAAAAAACTCTGTCCGCGCTTCGGGCTCAATGCCGCCGAGACCGATACGGTCTGCTGGCTCATCGAATATCACCTGCTGATGAGCGAGATCGCCCAGGCCCGCGACATCCAGGACCCCGAGACCGCCAAGGCCTTTGCCGACGTGGTGCAATCGCCCCAGCGGCTGGCGCTGCTGATGATCCTCACCGCCTGCGATATTCGCGCCGTGGGCCCGGGTACCTGGACCGGCTGGAAGGGCAGCCTGCTGCGCGCGCTCTATTACGCCACCGAGCCGCTGCTTTCGGGCGGGCATAGCCAGGTCAGCCAGTCCGTGCGCGTCAATGAGGCGCAGGAAGCCCTGGCCAAGGCGTTGGACTCCTGGCCGGGCGAGGCGGTGGACGCCTATATGGCCCGCCATTACGACCATTACTGGCTGCGCGCCGAGCCGGAATTGCAGATCGAGCATGCGCGGATGATCCGCCAGGCCGATACGTCCGGACAGCCCTTTGCCGGCTCGATCCGGGTCAAGGCCTTCGAGGGCATCACCGAAGTCAGTTTCTACGTGCCCGACCATCCGCGCCTGCTCTCGCTGATCGCCGGCGCCTGCACCATGCAGGATGCCTCCATCATCGGGGCGCAGATCTTCTCCACCCGCGACGGCCGCGCCATCGACACGTTCCGGCTGCGCCGCGCCTTTACCAGCGACGAGGACGAGAAGGTCCGCGCCACCCGCATCATCGATACCGTCAAGCAGCTCCTGCAGGGCAAGCGGACGGTGCTGATCGACCTGGGCAAGGAAAGCCGGCACAACAAGCGCCTGCGCCCCTTCGCCCTGCCGGCCCAGGTTTCGGTGTCCAATGCCATTTCGGAAAAGTTCACCGTCATCGAGGTCTCCGGCCTAGATCGCATCGGCCTGCTCTATGCGCTGACCCGCGAAATCTCGGATCTGAGCCTCACCATCGGCTCGGCCCATATCGGCACCTATGGCGAAAAGGCGGTGGACGTCTTCTACGTCACCGACCTCACCGGGCAGAAAATCCACGTCAAGGCGCGCCAGAAGAAGATTCACGACGCGCTGATGGGCGTGTTCGAGCGGCCGGCACAGGAGAAGAAGGTGGCCAATGGGTAGGGGCCGCTCTTTACCTCTCCCTTTGGGGGAGAGGTCGACGGCGCTGCCGGCGGGTGAAGGGGCCTTCGGCAGGCACCAAATCCGCAAAAGGCCCCCTCACCCGGCCTTTCAGGCCGACCTCTCCCCCAAGGGGAGAGGTGAAGAAGGCGCGTCATTTCCATGACCCTCTTCCGCAATTTCGTTTCCGTGGGATCGCTCACGCTGCTGTCCCGCCTGGCCGGCTTCGTGCGCGATGCGCTGATGGCGGCCGTTCTGGGCACCGGGCCGGCGGCCGACGCCTTTTTTGCCGCCTTCCGCTTTCCCAATCTCTTCCGCCGGCTCTTTGCCGAGGGCGCCTTCAATACGGCCTTCGTGCCGATGTTTTCCGGGGCGCTGGAGCGCGAGGGCGAGGAGGGGGCGAAGCGCCTGGCGGCGCGGATCATGAGCTGGCTCGTCGCCATGCTGGTCGTGGTGACCATCCTGGTCGAAATCTTCATGCCGCAGATCATGGTCGCCTTCGTGCCCGGCTTTGTCGACGACAGGGAAAAGTTCGAGCTGACCGTGCTGCTGACGCGGATCATGTTCCCCTATCTCGCCTGCATGTCGCTGATGGCCGCCTATGGCGCCATCCTCAATACGCTGGGCCGCTTCTTCGCTGCGGCCTTCGCGCCGGTCCTGCTCAACCTGGTCAATATCGCCATGCTGATCCCGCTGGCGACCTTCTGGGTGCAGGACCCGGCAAATGCCACGATCTGGGTGGCGCTGGCCACCATGGGCGGCGGCCTCGCGCAATTGCTGCTGGTCTGGCTGGCCATCGAGCGGACCGGTTTCCGCCCGGTCTTCCGCCTGCCCCGGCTCGATCCGGAAGTGCGGCGCTTCTGGGTGCTGGCGGTGCCGGCCATCCTGGCGGGCGGCATTACCCAGATCAATATCTTCGTGGGCACCATCATCGCCTCGGGCGCGGATAACGCCATTTCCGTGCTCTCCTATGCCGACCGGCTCTATCAATTGCCGCTGGGCATTATCGGCATCGCCATCGGCACCGTGCTGCTGCCCGAGCTCTCCCGGCACCTCAAGGGCGGGCGGGAACAGCAAGCGCGGGCCAGCCAGGAACAGGCTTTTCTCGTGGCCATGCTGCTGACCCTGCCGGCGGCTTCGGCCCTGATGGCCCTGGCCGAGCCCATCGTGCGGGTCCTGTTCGAACGGGGCGCCTTCGACGCCCTGGCCACCCGGCAGACGGCGGAAGCGCTGGTGGCCTTTGCCGCCGGCCTGCCGGCCTATGTGCTGATCCGGGTGTTCCAGCCCGGCTTCTTTGCCCGCGAAGACACGATGACGCCCACCATCATCGCCGGGATCAGCGTGGTGGCCAATATCGCCATTTCGCTCTGGCTGTTTCCCAGCCTCGCCCATATCGGCATCGCCATCGCCACGGCAGCCTCGGCCTGGCTCAATGTCTTCTGCCTCGCCGGGATGCTGTTGCGGCGCGGACAATTCTCCTGGGTCTCCTCGGAATGGCGCGCCCATGCCGGTATCGTCCTTGTCAGCATGATCATGGGCGTCAGTCTCTGGCTCCTGGCCAATCAGGGCGCCGGCCACCTGGCTTCGGGCGTGCCGCTCTGGCGCCAGGCCGGGGTTCTGGCCATGCTGATCCTCTTCGGGGCGGTGACCTATTTCACCCTGATCCACGTTTCGGGCACGCAGGACCTCACCCGATTGCTCCGCCGACTGCGTCGACGGGGTTAGCCGGTTCCCATCCCGGCGCGGCGCGTATAGAACGGGCGCTGGAATCTCGTCTTGGTTAGAAGGGCATCATGACGTTCAGCCCCCGCGTCTTTTCCGGTATCCAGCCTTCGGGCGACCTGCACCTGGGCAATTATCTCGGCGCCATCCGCCGTTTCGTGCCTTTGCAGGAGACCCATGAGACCATCTATTGCGTGGTCGACATGCATGCCATCACCGTCTGGCAGGAGCCCGATGCGCTGCGCCGCGCCACCAGGGAAGTGGCGGCCGCCTTCATCGCCGCCGGCATCGATCCCAAGCGCTCGATCATCTTCAACCAGTCTCAGGTGGGCCAGCATGCCGAGTTGGCCTGGGTGTTCAATTGCATCGCCCGCATCGGCTGGATGAACCGGATGACCCAGTTCAAGGACAAGGCCGGCAAGAATTCGGAGAATGTCTCGCTGGGCCTTCTGGCCTATCCCTCGCTGATGGCCGCCGACATCCTGCTCTACAAGGCCACCGGCGTGCCGGTCGGCGACGACCAGAAGCAGCATCTGGAGCTGACCCGCGACATCGCGGCCAAGTTCAACAACGATTATGCCGCCGCCATCGCCGAGCGCGGCCTGGGCGAGGAGGACGGCCAGTTCTTCCCCATGACCGAGCCGCTGATTGCCGGGCCGGCGACCCGCATCATGAGCCTGCGCGACGGCAGCAAGAAGATGAGCAAGTCCGATCCTTCGGACCAGTCGCGCATTTCCCTGCTCGACGATGCCGATGCCATCGCCAAAAAGATCAAGAAGGCCACCACCGACCCGGCCGAATTGCCCTCTGGGATCGAGGGCCTGGCCGGACGGCCCGAGGCCGACAACCTCGTAGGCATCTATGCGGCGCTCTCCGACCGCTCCAAGGCCGAGGTGCTGGCCGAATTCGGCGGCGCCGGCTGGGGCCGGTTCAAGCCGGCTCTGGCCGATCTCGCGGTGGCCGTGCTGGCCCCCATGAACGGGGAAATGCGCCGCCTGCTCGACGATCCCGCCACGATCGACGCCGTGCTGCGCGATGGCGCGGAGCGGGCCGGGGCCATTGCGGAAAAGACAATGGCGGCGGTTCGCGATATCGTCGGCTTCATCCGTTAATCGTTCAGCGGGAGCGCTCATGGTCTCCGAGGTCGAGTACAAACGCAAATTTCTCGTCGTCATCGACGAGACCGAGGAATGCGACCGCGCCCTGACCTTCGCCGCCTGGCGCGTCAAGCGCACCGGCGGCACGGTGGTGCTGATGAGCGTGGTGGCCCAGCCCGAATTCATCGGCATGGGCGTCGAGGACGTGCTGCGCGCCGAGGCGGTGGAAGAGGCCGAGCGCAATCTCGACATGCGCCTGGCCCGCATCCGGGAAATCGGCGATGTCCGAGCCGAATCGGTGATCCGCGAGGGCAATGGCGCCGAGCAGATCGAGCATGTGATCGCCCGCGACAAGGATATCGCCATCCTGGTGCTGGCCGCCTCGAAATCGCCGGACGGGCCGGGCCCGCTGGTGACCCACTTCGCCGCCCGCGCCAATACGCTGCCCATTCCGCTGACCATCGTGCCCGGCCACATGGCCGACGAGGAAATCATCGCCATCTGCTGAGCGTGCCGCAGGCAAAATCGCTCCAGTGGAGCTATGTCAGCGCAGCAGGCCATGAGAGCCATGCTCGAATGGCGGCTTCGTGTCGCGCGCGGGGAGGGCGGTCTTCCGAAAATTGCGGGGGTTGGGATGAGGGAGCCATGGCGCGGCGCGTCCAAATCACCTGCGCACAGGCTAAGCGGCGGCAATGGGGCTGTCACCCCCACAATTGCGTATCGGGGCGGGAATGGACATGGACATGCCCTGCCGGGCGGGACTAGCATCATGGGTGCCGGCACCCCATGTCAGGAGCGTCGGCAGACGTGATCCCGTCAAGCCGGGAAGCGGCTTTTCGGACTCTCGCGTCGAGCCAAACGACCGAAAGGAAAAAAGCCATGACCTTACGCGTTTCGGGAAAGAACATGGATGTGGGCGACGCCCTGAGGAGCAAGGCGGAGGACCATTTCGCCACCGTCGTCGGAAAATATTTCGACGGCGGCTATGACGGCCACCTCACCCTGACCCCGGACGGCATCGGCTTCCGCGCCGATTGCGTGGTGCACCTGGATTCCGGCACGACCCTGCAGGCCAGCGCCCAGGGCGGCGACGCCACCAGTGCCTATGAAGTCATGGCGCTCAATATCGCCAAGCGCCTGCGCCGCTATAACCGCAAGCTCAAGTCCCACCGCAAGGGCGCCAACGGCAATGCGGCCGACGGGCTGACCGCGCAATATACGATTTTCGGGGCCAGCGACGCCTTCGACGAACTGGACGAGGATTACGCCCCGCCCGTCGTGGCCGAGAGCACCAAGAACCTGCGCGCCATGAGCGTGGAGGAGGCCGTGATGGAGCTCGACCTTACCGGTCAGCAGGTTGTGATGTTTCGCCACGCTGGACATGGCGGCTTAAATGTGGTCTACCGCCGCGCGGACGGTAATATTGGCTGGATCGATCCGGCCCTGGGCGCCAACTAGACGGCGCATGTGCCCGAAAATGGATAAATAGATCCCAAGGCAGATTAATGGAATTGGCCGATATTCTGGCGGAAGACTCCGTGCTGACTTGCACGGGGATCACCGACAAACGCCAGCTCTTTGAAGTCCTTGCGCAAAAGGCTGCGGAACGCACCGGACTCACCGTGAGTGAGATCGTCGATGCTTTGGTGGCGCGCGAAGAACTGGGTTCGACCGGCCTGGGGAACGGCATCGCCATTCCCCATGGCAAGCTAAAGGGCCTCGATGGCGTCGTTGCCGTGTTCGCGCGGCTGGACGATCCCATCGAGTTCGACTCGGTGGACGATCAGCCGGTGGACCTGGTGATGCTGCTGCTGGCGCCCGTCGGGGCCGGTGCCGATCACCTCAAGGCCCTGTCGCGCGTGGCCCGCATGCTGCGCACCGAATCGGTGGTGGATCAATTGCGCGGCGACGACGACACGGCCCGCATGCGCGCCGTGCTCACCGCGCCGCTCGAGACCAATTGCGCCGCCTGATCGGCTGATCGTTTCCTTGCTGACCAGGCCGCCTCCGGGCGGCCTGTTTCGTTTGGGAGCCCCGCCTGCGCCTCAATCCGGCCTGGTGCCGTTCCTGGCCAATACCTCGCCGGCCAGATAGAGCGAGCCGCAGATCAGGACGCGTGCATTCTCGATGGCGGCGGCGGCCTGGAGCGCCTTGACCACGGAGCGCTGGGCGCGGGCGGCAAAGCCCATGGCCCGGGCCCGGGCGGCGACCTCCTCGGCTCCATGGGCATTGGGCTCGCCGGGAATGGTCAGCGTCAGGATGCCGGCCGGCGCCAGGTTACGGAACGGGGCAAGGAAATCCTCCGGCGCCCGCGTATTCATCATCGCCATGATCAGCACCAGCGGCTTTGCCGGCATGGCGGCGATCGTCTGCGCCAGCGCGGCGGCGCCATGGGCATTGTGGCCGCCATCGAGCCAGAGTTCGTGGCCGGATGGCAGCAGATCGCGCAATTTCCCGGTGCGGATGGCCTGCATGCGGGCCGGCCAGGTGACCCGGCGCAGTCCTTCGGCAAAGGCCGCCGCGTCCACCGGCAGGCCGAAATGGCGAATGGCGGCGATGGCCAGCGCCGCATTGTCGAATTGATGCGCCCCGGCCAGCGCCGGGGGCGGCAGGTCGAGCAGGCCCGCTTCATCCTGGAACACCAGGCGTCCATCCTGTTCGGAGCCGTGAAAATCCTCGCCCTGCCAGATCGGCGTGATGCCGAGGCGATGGGCAGCGCGCTCCAGCACCTTGCGGGCCTCGTCCCGCTGCAGTCCCATGACCGCCCGGGCGCCGCGCTTGAGGATGCCGGCCTTGCTGGAGGCGATCTCGGCAAGGCTGTTTCCGAGAAAGCCCTGATGGTCGTAGTCGATCGGGGTGATGATCGTGCCCAGGGGCTGCCTGACCACATTGGTCGTGTCATAGGTGCCGCCCATGCCGGTCTCGAGCAGCAGATAATCGGCGGGTGTTTCGGCAAAGAGCGTGAAGGCGGTCACCGTGGTCACCTCGAAAAAGGTGATCGGATCGCCCGCATTGACGCGTTCGACCTCTTCCAGCGCCGCGTTGAGCTTGCGCGTGCCGACCAGGGTGCCGGCCAGCCGGATGCGCTCGTTGAAGCGCACCAGATGCGGCGAATTATAGACATGGACGCGCTTGCCCGCCGCTTCGAGGAAAGCGCGCAGATAGGCGATGGTGGATCCCTTGCCATTGGTGCCCGCGACATGGATGACGGGGGGCAGATGGTCCTGCGGATTGCCCAGCCGGTCCAGCAGCGGCAGCATGCGATCGAGGCTGAGATCGATCAGCTTGGGATGGAGCTGGGAAAGGCGGGCGAGAATGGAATCGGTGCGGGACATTTTGAACTCCCATAGGGGCACAATACCGGTCGCGCCACCGGCCCGGCACCTCCTCCTTGACGGGGGAGGTTGGGAGGGGGTGGCCACGCGCCCAGCGCTTGCCGATCCCCCTCCCTGCTCGATTCAAGGACTTAGCTTGCGCTAAGTCCTGTCTCGTTTCCCTCCCGCAAGGGGGAGGGTGAAGAAAGACCTTACTTCCGCAGCTCGCCGCCGGTGGTCTTGGTGACCGCGGCCACGATTGCCGCCGAAACCTTTTCGATCTCCTCGTCGGTCAGCGTCTTGTCCCTGGGTTGCAGGATGACCTCGATGGCGACCGACTTCTTGCCTTCGCCGACATGGGCGCCCTCGAAGACGTCGAAAATGCCGACATCCTTGATCAGGGCCTTGTCGGCGCCGCGGGCGGCCTTGAGCAGGGTCGCGGCGGGCACCGCCTTGTCCATGACGAAGGCGAAGTCGCGGCTGACCGGCTGGAAGGGCGAGAGCGCGATGGCCGGCTTGGTGCGGGTGGGCTTGCGGCGCGGCTCGGGAAGGGCATCGAGATCGATCTCGAAGGCGGCAACCGGGCCTTCGATATCGAGTTCGGCCGCCAAAGCGGGATGCAGTTCTCCGAACCAGCCCAGGATCACCTTGGGGCCGAGCGCGACACGCCCGCCGCGGCCCGGATGGCTCCAGGCGGCCGCTTCGGGCAGGACCTGCACCTTTTCGATATCGACGCCCAGCGCATCGAGCGCCGCAGCGAGGTCCGCCTTGGCGTCCCAGACGCCGACCGCCTTCGCCTTGCCCGACCAATGCCGGCCGGCGCCGTCCAGCCCGGCCGTGCCGGTGCGGATGCCCGAGGCATAGGTGTGCTGGCCTTCTGGCAGATCGGAAAGGAAGATCTGCCCGACCTCGAACAGCGCGATATCGGCAAAACCGCGATTGGCATTGCGCCGGGCGCCGGCGAGCAGGCCGGGCAGCAGCGAAGGCCGCATATCGGTCATGTCCGAGGCAATGGCATTGGCCAATTGCCGGTCCGCGGTGCCACCGCCGAAACGGGTGGCATCGTCATGGGAGATGAAGGACCAGGTGACCACTTCGTCCAGCCCGCGCGCGGCCAGGGCCCGGCGAGCGATGCGGCGGCGGTTCTGGATCGTGGTGAGGATGCGCGGCGCCACGTGATCCAGGCGGGGCAGGGGCTCGACCGGCACATTGTCGACGCCGACCATGCGCATGACCTCTTCCACCAGATCGGCCTTCTGCGTCACGTCCGGGCGCCAGGACGGCACTTTTACCTGGCGGGTTTCGCCCGCGCCCTCGACGGCAAAGCCGAGGCGGCCGAGAATCTGCTCGATCTCGGTGGCCGACACGTCGAGGCCGGTGAGGCGGCGGACTTCGGCGAGGGGGAAATCGACAATCGTATTGGGAAAGACGTCCTCGCCCGAAATGGCCGGCTCCATCGGCGTGCCACCGCAGAGTTCCAGGACGAGGCGCGTCGCCAGTTCCATGCCGGGCTCGGTCAGGGTCGGATCGACATGGCGTTCGAGCCGGTAGCGGGCATCGGAGACGATGCCGGTCTTGCGGCCGGCCTGGGCGATGAGGTCGGCGTCCCAGGAGGCGCATTCCATGAAGACATTGACCGTTTCATCGGTGACGCCGGAGCGGATGCCGCCCATGATGCCGCCCAGGCAGAGCGGGCCCTTGTCGTCGGCGATGACGGTCATGGTCTCGTCAAGCCGATAGACCTTGTTGTCGAGCGCGTCGAAATCCTCGCCGCGCGCATTGCGCAGCACCATCTGCCCTTCGACCTTGTCGGCGTCATAGGCATGCAGCGGCCGGCCCCAGCCGAGCGAGACGAGATTGGTGATGTCGACAACGGCGTTGATGGGCCTGAGGCCCACGGCGCGCAGGCGTGCCTGCAGCCAATCGGGGGAGGGGCCGTTCTTCACATTGGCGATATAGCGGCCGGCGAACTTGCGGATCGCCTTGCTCTCGCCCGCGGCGAAATTCTGCGGCAATGGCGGGATCGGGCTCGGGCCATGCGAGGGCACGGGCGAGAAATCGGTTGCTTTCAGCGTGCCGAGGCCGAAGGCGGCCAGGTCGCGCGCCACGCCATAGACGCCGGTGGCGTCGCCGCGATTGGGGGTGATGGAAATGTCGAAGACCACGCCATTGATGCCGGCATAATCGACATATCTTTCACCGATCGGGGCGTCCTCGGGCAATTCGATGATGCCGTCATGATCGTTGGACAATTCGAGTTCCGCCGCCGAGCACAGCATGCCGTTGGACGGCGCGCCGCGAATGACCACGCCGGCCTTGAGCTCGAAATCCTTGCCCGGAATATAGGTGCCGGGCGCGGCGAAGACCGATTTCATGCCGGTGCGGCAATTGGGAGCGCCGCAGACCACGTCGATCAAGGTGCCGGTGCCGGCATCGACCTTGCAGATATTGAGGTGGTCGGAATTGGGATGCGGTTTCGCCTCCACCACATGGGCGACGACGAATTTCTCCAGCGCCTTGCCCTGCGATTCGATGCCTTCGACCTCGAGACCGATCATGGTCAGCGCCTTGCCGATTTCTTCGGGCGTGGCGCTGGTCTCGAGATGCTCCTTGAGCCAGTCGAGCGTGAATTTCATGTGTCTGGCTCCTTAGCTCGAAAGTCCGCCGAAAAGGGTCGGCAAATCCAGTGGCCTGAACCCGTAATGCTCGATCCAGCGCTGGTCGGCGTCGAAGAAGGCGCGCAGGTCGGGCATGCCGTATTTCAGCATGGCGATGCGGTCGATGCCGATGCCCCAGGCAAAGCCCTGATAGACATCCGGATCGAGCCCGGCATTGCGGATGACATTGGGGTGGACCATGCCGCAGCCCAGGATTTCGAGCCAGTCATTGCCCTCGCCGATCTTGACCTCCGAGCCGGAGCGGTCGCATTGCACGTCCACTTCCATCGAGGGTTCGGTGAAGGGGAAGAAGCTGGGCCGGAAGCGCAGGGTGACGCTGGGCACTTCGAAGAAGGCCTTGAGGAATTCCTCCAGCACCCAGCGCAACTGGCCGATATGGGAGCTCTTGTCGATGACCAGTCCCTCCACCTGATGGAACATCGGGGTATGGGTCTGGTCGGAATCGTTGCGATAGGTGCGGCCGGGCATGACCACGCGGATCGGCGGATCCATGGCCGGGGTCAGATAGGCGGCGGCCGGCTTTTCGTTGGTCTTCTGCATGACGCGCATCTGCACTGGCGAGGTGTGCGTGCGCAGCACTTTCTTCACCCCGTCCGGGCCGGGCTTCATGAAGAAGGTGTCGTGCATTTCGCGCGCCGGATGACCCTCGGGGAAATTGAGCGCGGTGAAATTGAAATAATCGGTCTCGATATCGGGCCCTTCGGCGATGGAGAAACCCATATCCGAGAAGATGGCGGTGATTTCGTCGATGGTCTGGGAAATCGGGTGAATGCGGCCGCGCGCCGTCGGGCCGGGCTTCAGCGGCAGGGTAATATCGACGGTCTCGGCCTGCAAACGGGCGTCGAGCGCGGCGGCCCGCAATTCGGCGCCGCGCGCCTCGATCAGCGCGGCAATGTCGGTCTTGAGGCCGTTGATGGCGGGTCCGGCCGATTTGCGATCCTCGGGTGCCATGGCGCCGAGCGTGGCCAGGAGCGCGGAGACGGACCCCTTCTTGCCCAGGGCGGCGACGCGCACGCCATCGAGCGCGGCTTCGTTCTCGGCTGCGGCAATGGCGGCGGACAAGTCGCCGCGCAGGGTTTCGATCTGGGCTTCTAGGGACATGGAATTCTCGTTTCGAACGGCTGGCGCGGTTAGAGCATTTTGGGCGCGCGGAGTCAGGAGAAAACTCATCCCATCCGCCCGTCACCCTCGGGCTTGACCCGAGGGTTCTTTTTCAAGTGCAACGCCCTCGGGTCAAGCCCGAGGGTGACGATCCAGAGGGCGGCCACGTCCGGGCCATTCGAGCCTGCCACTCGACCATAGGTCTCGTGGCCTTCTTCGGCTCAAAAGGCTCCGCCGGAGCCTTTTGTCCTGCGGATCGCCGGCGAAGTCTCATGGCCTTCTCGCCTAAAATCGCTCCACCGGAGCGATTTTGCCAGTGGCCGGCTCGAAGACAAAAACGCCCCGCGCCAGCCCTCTCGGGCGGCGCAAGGCGCGGTTTTTGACCTCAGCGAAGCTGAAAGTTAGGCGGTGACGCGGGCGTGGGTGGTGTCGTCCACGCCTTCCAGATACGCCAGCGCTGCCTTGGCCTTGGCGACCAGGGCCGTGAACGCTTCGGGCTGGGTGATCGCGAGATCGCTCAGCACCTTGCGGTCGACGGCGATTTCAGCCTTGCTGAGGCCGTCGATAAATCGGTTATAGGTCAGGCCGTGATCGCGCACGGCGGCGTTGATGCGCTGGATCCACAGGGCGCGGAAATTGCGCTTCTTGACGCGACGATCGCGATAGGCGTACTGGCCGGCCTTTTCGACGGCCTGCTTGGCGATACGGATCGTGGATTTACGACGGCCGTAATAGCCCTCGGCGGCCTTCAAGACCTTCTTGTGACGAGCGTGGGCGGTTACGCCCCTCTTAACGCGTGCCATTGTTCAAACGTCCTTCCAGCTTAGCGGTTGTACGGCATGTACCACTTCACCAGACCCTCGTCGCCCTTGGACAGGATCTTGGTGCCGCGGTTGGTGCGGATGTACTTGGCGTTGTGGCTGATCAGGCGGTGGCGCTTGCCGGCGACGCCGGCCTTCACCTTGCCGGTGGCGGTGAAGCTGAAGCGCTTCTTGGCACCGGACTTGGTCTTCATCTTGGGCATTTTGCGGGTCCTTGTCGTCTAGTCGGATGGATTGAGGCCCATCGCATTCAAGAACCGCCACGGCATGCCTTTTGGCCGGGCGGTCCGGAGAAGTCGGCTCTATAGGGGGAAAGCGGGGCCATGGCAAGGGGCTAGGCCGCCGTCTCCAGGCGCCTTTTGCCGCTGAAGCCGGTCACGATGGCGTCCAGCGCTTCCGCCTGGGCCCGGGTCTGGTCGATGGCGGCATGCGATTCCTCCACCAGGGCGGCATTGTGCCTGGTATCGGCATCCATGGCGCGCATGGCCTCGGCAATGGTGGCGATGGACCGGCTCTGGTTCTGGGCCGTGGCGGCAATGGCCTGCATCTGGCCGCTGTCGCGCTCGACGGCTGCGTGGATGGCCATCAGCATGCCCGCCGCCTCCTCGGCGATGCGGGCGCCACCGGCCACCGCCAGGGAGGATTGGGCCGTCAGCGCCTTGATGTCGGCCGAGGCGCGCGCCGCGCTCTGGGCCAGCCGCCGCACTTCCACCGCCACCACCGCAAAGCCCTTGCCCGCTTCGCCCGCCCGCGCCGCCTCGACCGAAGCGTTGAGCGCCAGGAGATTGGTCTGGAAGGCCATGTCCTCGATCAGCCCGGTAATGGCGGTGATCTCGTCCGATGTGCCGCGAATCTGCGCCATGGCCGCGTTCAGCCGCGCCATGGCGCTGTTGCCGTCATGGGCGAGGCGCGCCGAATCCCGGGCGCTGCCGGCGGCGTTTCCGGCCATTTCGGTATTGGCGGCGATGTCGCGCGCCAGAACCTCCACCGCGTGGAAGGTGGATTCGAGCAGGCCGGCCTGTTTGTGGGTGCGCTCGGCCAGGTCGTCGGCGCCGTCGAGGATTTCGTCGGTGGCGCGGCGCAGCGCGCCCGAGGCATCGGCGAGCCGGAAGATGGTGTCGGCCAGCGTGTCGGCCAGGCGATTGGTATCGGCCTGCAATTGCCCGAACGCGCCGGAAAAACGGCCTTCCATGCGCTGGTCGAGCCGGGAGGCGGCCAGGGCGGCGAGCACGCGCCCGTTCTCGGCGAGTCCGGCCTCGACATTGGCCAGAAGTGCATTGACGCGCTCGGCCAGCAGGTCGAGATCGGCCAGGCCATAGGCGCGGGCGAGGCGCGGCCGGAAATCGCCGGCCAGCGCGGCGGCGATGACCGCCTCGAGATCGGCCTGGAGCCGGCTGCGATGGCCGGCCATGATCGTGGCCTGCTGGGCTTCGGCGCGCTCCCGGGCCATGGCTTGCTCGACCTGCCGGCCATTTTCCCCGAAGATTTCGAGCGCCCGGGCAATGCGGCCCAGTTCGCTGTCGCGGTCGGCGCCCGCAAGGCTCACCTCGAAATCGCCGGCCGCCAGGCGATCCATGCTGGCCGCGATGATGCCGACGGAACGCGAGAGCCAGCGGGCGGTGACTATGGAGAGCACGATGCCCAGGGCCAGCGCCAGCAGGCCGGCCAGCAGGGCGGCCGTGCCGATGGCGGCGGATTGGGCTTCGGCATGAGCGCCGAGCCGGTCCTGCTCCGCGCGCGCCGCTTCGGCGTCGCCGGCATAGCGGGCGGCGAGGTCGGCATCGACGGCCCGGGCGGTCTCCGCCAGGGCGCGGCGCTCCAGCAATTGGGTCTGTGCGGCGTCGATGGCCTGGGTGAAGCCGGCCAGGGCCGCGCCGACCGCATCGACGCTGGCCAGGTCGTCGACCTTGAAAAACAGGGCGCGCAGCGCGTCCAAAGCGGCCTGGGTGGTCGGGCCGCGAGCCATTGCCCGCTCATAGGCCTCGCCATCGCCGGCCAGCATGGCCTCGGTTTCGAGCCGCAGCAGCAGCAATTCCTGCATGGCAAGCCCCGCCATGGCGGCCGCCCGGGCATTGAGCGTGGCCGCCTCGGAGGTCTTGGCGATCAATGCCGCCAGACTGTCCGTGGCCATGATGCCCTGCTCGCGCATGGCCAGGGTGAGGGCGCCAAGGGATTGGTCGAGCGCGATCATGTCTTCGGCGATGCGGCCGTAATCGTCGGCGGCGCCGGCAAAAGCGGCCAGCTGCGTCCGCAGCAGGTCGGCTCTTTCCGGGCCCGGCGCGCCCTGATAGGCGGCGAAAGCCAGCCGGGCTTCGGCCAGATCGGCGGCGCCGGCCTGGGCATTGGCGGCGCGCGCGCTGGCCTGGGCCTGGGCGCGGAACGTGCCGCTCAGATTGTGCACGCCCCAGAGCGCGATGGCCAGGAGCACGCCCATCAGCACGATCAGCATGCTGAAGGCCACATAGATACGTCCCGACAGGGTCAGGCGCTTGAGATTCATGGGCTGATGCTCCCCAGCACAAACCCCTCCCCGCTGCCTGCCTAAAGCGGCATTGTTAAGCCTTTCTCTATGGCGGCGTCATCGGATTGTCGCAAACCCGCCAATGGCTTAGCGCGGCCCGGCTTTGCGGGCCGCGCAGATTTTTTGTCCCTCAATGCGCCGGAGCGGCACTGGGGTCGCGGTAATGGCGCAGCGCCAGCATGACCGCGAAGGCCATCGCCGCCACGAGCCCCGCCGCGCTCAGCAGCACGGTGGAATGGGCGCTGGTAAAGGCCAGCCGGGCCGCCTCCATCAGCGGGGCGCCGTCCGCGCCGAGGTCGCGGGCCGCCAGCATGGTTTCGCCGATGGAATGGCCGGCGCTTGCCGGAAGCGTGCCGGCGAGCGCCTCGGGCAGGCGCAGCGCGGCCGAATAGCTGGTTGCGAGCAGGACGCCGAAAAAGGTGACGCCCAGGCCCGCCCCCATCTCGTAGCCGGTGCCTTCCAGGGCGCCGGCCGCCCCGGCCTTGTCGGCAGGGGCGCTCGACATGATGGCGATGGACGAGGCGGTGAGGCCGATGCTGAGCGACAGGCCCAGTACCGCCATCAGCGCGACGACGCCGAGGCCGGGATTATGGAAATCGCTGAACCCGAGCCCGGCCAGTCCGGCGGCGGCCGCCAGCAGCGACAGGGTCGCCACCCAGCGCAGCCCGAACAGGCCCACGGCATAGCCGGCCAGCGGGCCGCCAATGGCCGAGGCGATGACCAGCGGCATCATGAAGAGCCCGGCTTCCAGCGGCGTGCGGCCGACGACGAATTGCAATTCCTGCGCCACGGTCAGCTCCGCGCCGGCCAGCGCGCCGGTGACCACCAGGGCCATGAGCGTGCCCACCACGATGGCCGGGCGCGAGAACAGGGAAAGGTCGAGCATCGGCGTGGCCGCGCGCAATTGCTGCCGCACGAACAGCGCCAGCAGCACGATGCCGGCCCCCAGGCTCAGGGCAGTGACGTGGCGGGCCTGGTCGGGCTTGAACCCCGATTTGATGGCATAGACGCTGGCGATGAGGCCGGCGATGAGCAGCAGGGCCTGGCCGATGCTCCACGATCCCGCGCCGGAGGGCCGGCTGCGCGGCAGGACGGCATAGGCCAGCGGCCAGACGATCAGCATGACCGGGACATTGATGAGGAAGACCGAGCCCCACCAGAAATGCTCGAGCAGCAGGCCCCCGGTGAGCGGGCCCAGCGCCGAGCCGGCGGCGCCGATCGTACCCCAAAGGCCCAGCGCGATGCCGCGCTCCCTGGGATCCTCGAAGGTCCGGCGGATGATGGCGAGCACATTGGGCACCACCATGGAGGCGCCCAGCGCCAGGAGGGCCCGCGCCCCGATCAGCATGGCCGCGTTTGGCGCGAAGGCGGCGGCGATCGAGGCAGCAAGGAAGACGAGCAGGCCCCACAACAGCATGCGCCGATGCCCGACCCGGTCGGACAGCGTGCCCATGGGCACCAGCAGGCCCGCCATCAGCAGCGGATAGATGTCGATGATCCAGAGGATTTCGGTGCCGCTGGCATCGAGCGCCATGGTGAGCGAGGGCACGGCAATGTGCAGGATGGTCATGTCGATGACGATCGGGGTGAAGGCCAGCATGACGGCCAGCAGGATCAGCCAGCGATTGCGGGGGGCGGACATGTCGAAACCTCTTTGCGCGGGCGGCAATTTCAATTGATATGAAGGGAGGGCGGATATATATCCGTCCAGACGGATTGAAAAGAGGAAAGATGGGCCGCAAGCAGACAATTGATCGCGGGGCCTTGCTGGACGCCGCCGAGCGGGTGGTGCTGCGCGAGGGGGCCGGGCATCTCACCATGGAGGCCGTGGCCGCCGAGGCAGGAGTGAGCAAGGGCGGGGTGCTCTATGCCTTTGCGAGCAAGGACGCGCTGGTCGACGCCCTCGTCTCCCGCGTCTATGCCGCCATGGACAAGATCGCCGACGATTTCATCGCCAAAGCGGGCGACAATGCCCTGAACCGGGCCCGGGCCCATGTCCTGGCCAGCCAGAATGCCGAGACGCTGATCAGCGAGCGCAGTGTGGCCCTGATCGCCAGTTTCATGCGCTCACCCGAATATCGCAAAGGCGCGCAGGAATATTACGCCGGCATCCTCGACGGGCTCGACCTCGCCACGCCGGCCGGCCGCAAGGCGCGGCTGGCGCTCCTGGCCTGCGAAGGGGCCTTGTTGCTGCGCGGCTTCGAATTCCATCCGATCGGCCCCGCCGAATGGACATCCATCCATGACGATATCCAGCAGCTGCTGCTGTCCTGATCAGGCCCGGGCGGCCGCCAGTTTCGGCTCGATATGGTCCTCGAACAACAGGCCCGGCCGGGCGGCCAGGGCGGCGCCATAGCCGGCCTCGGCCTCGAGCGAAATACGCAGGAACCCGGCCAGGCCCGCGACATCCTCTTCCCGCAGCCCGTAATGGCCCGCTTCCAGGCGAGCCAGGATTTCGGTCTTGGAGGCGATCATGCCCGAGGCGACATCCTTGCCATTGCTCATCGAGCCGTCGCGCTTGATGTAATCGTGCAGCGGCGTGCCCAGGTGATAGCTTTCCGGCACGGTGCGATAGAGCTGCAGCAGGAATTCGAGGTCGGTCATGTTGCTCATCGTGGCATCGTAGCGCCCGTCGCCCCGGCGGCGATCCCAGACGATCATCGAATCCATCGACAGGCTCACCCATTTGTGTTCGCCCGGTCGCAGCGCCCGGTCGGGCCCCGTGCCCACATGGCGCAGATGGGTGAAATCCATGGTCATGACGTCGAGGGCCGTGGTGACGATGCCATGGCGGTCCAGCGCCGCCACCGCCTTTTCCAGTTTCAGCGGTTTCAGCCGGTCATCGGCGTCCAGGATGGCTGCATAGGGGGTGTCGAGCCGGTCCAGCGCCACATTGCGGGTGACCGAGGCGCCCCGGCCGATGCCGCCGCTGCCGACAAAGACCTGGCGCGGATCGGCAAGGCCCCGCTCGGCGAGATAGCCGGCATAGTCGAAGCCGTCATCGGCGATGATCCAGTGCTGCCAGTCGCCATGGCTCTGGTCGAGCACGCTTCTGACCGTTGCGGGCAGCGTGTCCTGGGCCTTGAAGGTGGGGGTGATAACGGCGACCGTGCGAGCCATGTCTTGAACCTTTTGCGTCCCTGACCCATATCTGGGACACGTTTTCGATGCCACTGCAATCGGGTCGGAAACAACGACGTTGCTTGACGATCAAGGACGGTTTCATGACGCGCATCTCGGTGTTTTCCGCGCCCTTTCTCCTCGGCTTCGACAGCTTCGAGGAGCGTATCGACCGGCTGGCCCGGTCGGCGGACGGCTACCCTCCCTACAATATCGAGCGGAACCAGGGCGAAGACGGCGCCGAGCACTTCATGATTTCCATTGCCGTGGCGGGTTTCGCCCGCAGCGAGCTCGAGATTGTCGTCGAAGACAATCAATTGCAGGTGCGCGGCAAGCAGAAGGACGAGCCGGGAAAGGACTACCTGCACCGCGGCATTGCCGCCCGCCAGTTCCAGCGCAACTTCCTTCTCGCCGACGGCATGGTGGTAAAAGATGCAACTCTGGGCCATGGCATGCTCGTTATAGTTCTGGAGCGGCCCCGCGCCGCCAAGATCGCCCGAAGAATCGACATTCGCTCATTGTGAGGAAAGAGAACAGGAAAGGGCCGACAAGATGATGGATAAACGCAATTCCGACGCCGCGGTCGAAGCCGCAAACCCCCTCAAGACCCTGACGCGCGCCCAGTTCGCCGCTCTGGGGGGCGATGCCGTGGCCTATGTCAAACCGGTTTCCGGCCTGGTGCTTTCCGCCATGATTCACGATGCCGAATTCGATGCCGGCACCCAATATCAGCTCGTCATGTCCGCCGACGGCACCCCGCTCATGGTGTCCGACAGCGCCGAGGCGGTGAATGAATGGCTGGGCGACCAGTCCATCGGCCTGGCCACGCTGCATTGATCGCGGCGCCGAGCCGCGCAGAACGCGCAATGCCCGCCACTGGCGGGCATTTTCGTTTCAGCGCTCGAGCTGGAAGACTTCGAAACGGCCCAGTTCGGCATCGATGGCCGCCCGCGTCTCCGCACCGGGCTCCTCCAGCCAGGTCCATTTCTGCACCAAGAGCCTGCCTTCGGCGCGGTCGGTCTTGAGGTCCACGGCTGCCACGATCCGGTCGCCCGCCAGGATGGGCAGGGCGAAATAGCCATATTGCCGCTTGGCGGCCGGCACATAGGCCTCGAACAGGTGGTCATAATCAAAAAACAGCTTGAGCCGCTTGCGCTGGATGATCAGCGGATCGAAGGGCGAGAGGACATGGACCCGCCCCTCCGCCGCCGGCGCAGGCTCCAGGGCCTCCGGCGCGGCCCAATGCGGCACCTTTTCGGCGCCCGCAATGGTGACCGGCACCAGCAATCGGCGCTTGACCCGCGCCTCGATCAGCGCCCGCACCGCCTTCTTGGCCGGCGCATTGAGGTGGCAGATGGAATCGAGGCTGACCAATCCCTGGCTGCGCAGCGCCCTATCGAGCAGATAGGCCGTCACCTGCCGCTCGGTGGCGCCCCTGGCGGCTTTCTCCCAGCCGAAATGCCGCTCGATCAGCTCGTAGGTCTTGACCATGCCGGCCCGCGCCGAAATGGTCACCAGCCCCTGGTAGAACATCAATTGCAGCACCCGCTTGGACGGCTTGCGGCTGGCCCAGGGATGGTTCTTGTCCACCAATTCGTCGTCGTCGATATCGCGGATGGAAAGCGGGCCCTCGATCTTGAGCCGCCGCGTCATGGCGCGGACCTCCTCGCGCGTCACCGTGCCGAACCAGGCGCTGGGTCTGTCGCGATAGGCTTTCATCGCCGGCACGAAGAAGGGCAGGTCCTCGACCGGCACATAGCTCAGCGCATGGGTCCAATATTCGAAGATCGATTTTTCAACCGATTGCAAATGGGTCAGGTCGCCGCGCCGATAGGCGGGAATCCGCGAGAACAGAATATGGTGGTGGCAGCGCTCGATGACGTTGATCGTGTCGATCTGCACATAGCCCAGATGCCTGATCGCCGCTCGCGCCGCCGCGGGGCCCGTTCCGAAGGGTTCGGCACTGTCGAGCCGCTGCGCGCGCAGCCAGATCGCCCGGGCCTGGGCGGCGGAAAGGGTGGCGGGCTTCTTGGGCAAAACTGATTCCTGATCTGGTCCGGATGATGTCAGATCAGAGACCTGTGTCAAATCAGGGCAGGAGGCATGCTGCGCTGACAAACGAAAAGGCGAACCAGCCCTTTCGATTGCCGATCGGCGCCGGGCAAACGCCAAGCGGCCGCGAAGACAGTGCCGAAAACTGCTGAAGACGATAGGTATTAGGAAGGATTTGGTGGAGCCAAGCGGGATCGAACCGCTGACCTCTTGCATGCCATGCAAGCGCTCTCCCAGCTGAGCTATGGCCCCATCCGGACAAGGCGGCGAAATGCGGGCCTTGCGGTAGTTTTGGGTTCGGAGGGGACTTGCCCGTCCGAAGCGAGGCGGAACCTATTGGATCATTCCGCAGCTTGCAAGTGCCTAAATGACACTTTTTTATCCCGCCGGGCCTGAACCGGTTCCGGCGGGAAAATCGTAAAGAAATCAGCGGTCTTCGTCGTCGCCGACTTCAAAGCCGAGGCCGTCGTCCTCGTCTTCGTCCTCTTCGAGGAACACGTCCTCGGCATCGTCGCCCAGGTCCTCGTCGACCTCGACATCCTCGACATCGGGAATATCGTCGCCCGATTCCTCGGCATCGGCTTCCTCGAGGCTGACGATCACCGGCGCCGCCGCGTCCTCGGTCTCGTCTTCTTCTTCCAGCTCGTCCTCGTCATCGATCTTGCGGGCGGTGGCGGGACCGGCCTTGCCGGCCAATTGCTCGAAATAGGACCGGGGATAGGACTTGCCCGTATAGGGCGAGACGATGGGGTCCATGTTGAGGTCGTAGAATTTCTTGCCCGTATCGGGATCGGTCCGCTTGGTACCGCGGTCGGAACTGGCCATTTTCATGCCTCGTCGAATGGAAAAATGCCGGGGCGCGCAAAAGCCGCTCGCGCCCATTTCGGTCAGTCCGGTTATGGGCAAAGCCGGGCAGTGTCAAACGCAAAATGCGGGCTCTTGCCCCCGCCCGCCGCTGCCGCTATCGCCTTGGGGGCCGATTGCATTGCCCAGGAGCGCCCCATGATCATCGCCGTCGACGGACCCGCCGCCTCGGGCAAGGGCACGCTGGCCACGGGCCTGGCCCGTCATTATGGCCTGCCCCATCTCGATACCGGCCTGCTCTACCGGGCCGTGGGCCTGGCCGTGGGGGAGCGCGAAGATGGGCCCGAATTCGAGCGCGCGGCCATCGCTGCGGCCCGTGCGCTGGATGCGGCGCATCTGAGCGATATCGAGGCCCTGACAAGCGCCGAAACCGGCGTGCTGGCCAGCAGGGTGGCGGTGATCGCCGAAGTGCGGGCGGCGCTCTTCGCCTTTCAGCGCGATTTCGCCACCCAGCCGGGCGGGGCCGTTCTGGACGGACGCGATATCGGCACCAAGATCTGCCCCGATGCCGATGTGAAACTGTTCATCCAGGCCGACAGCAAGGCGCGCATGGAGCGGCGGGCCAAGCAATTGGAGCAGCGCGGCGTGCTCGTGGACCGTTACGCCCTCTATCACCAGATCGAGGAACGCGACGCGCGCGACATGCTCAACCCCCATGGCGGCTTCTATAAAGCCGATGACGCGCACTTGCTTGATACCACGCTTCTGGATATAGAGGCCGCACTCCGCGCTGCCATCGAGATTGTCGATCGGACCATGGCGCTCAAGGCAGGGGGCGACGCCTCCTAATTTCCTCCTTGGGACCACGACCCGCCGCAATCGGACCATTCGCTGGCCCGGACGCCCGAAATATACCAATCGTCCTGTTGTTCAGAAGCGGTGCTCCGTGCGCCGGCTTTGGCATTTTCGCCGAAGCGGACCCGCGATCAGGCAGGATCAGCAACCCTCAACCCCGGCGCAATGGAGAAAAAGTTTGGCACAGCAAACTGTGACGAAAGACGATTTTGAATCGATGCTGCTCGACTCCTTTGTCGACAACGATGCCGCCGAAGGCACCGTCGTCAAGGGCAAGGTGGTCGCCATCGAAAAGGACCTGGCCATCATCGATGTCGGTCTCAAGACCGAAGGCCGCGTCCCGCTGAAGGAATTCGGCCAGGCCGGCCGCGACGGCACCATCACCGTGGGTTCGGAAGTCGAGGTCTATGTCGACCGCGTCGAGAACGCCATGGGCGAGGCCGTCCTGTCGCGCGAAAAGGCCCGCCGCGAAGAGAGCTGGGTCAAGCTCGAAGAGAAGTACAACGCCAATGAGCGCGTTGAAGGCACCATCTTCAACCAGGTCAAGGGTGGTTTCACCGTCGATCTCGAAGGCGCCGTGGCCTTCCTGCCGCGTTCGCAGGTCGATATCCGCCCGATCCGCGATATCGCTCCGCTCATGAACGTGCCGCAGCCGTTCCAGATCCTCAAGATGGACAAGCGCCGCGGCAATATCGTCGTCTCGCGCCGCGCCATCCTCGAGGAATCGCGCGCCGAGCAGCGTTCGGAAATCGTCCAGCAGCTCGAAGAGGGCCAGGTGGTCGACGGCGTGGTCAAGAACATCACCGATTACGGTGCCTTCGTTGACCTCGGCGGCATCGACGGCCTGCTGCACGTCACCGATATCGCCTGGCGCCGGGTCAACCACCCGTCCGAAGTGCTCACCATCGGCGAGACCATCAAGGTCCAGATCGTGCGCATCAACCACGAGAGCCACCGTATCTCGCTCGGCATGAAGCAGCTCCAGGCTGATCCCTGGGAAGGCATCGAAGCCAAGTACCCGATCGGTGCCAAGTTCTCTGGCCGCGTGACCAACATCACCGACTACGGCGCATTCGTGGAACTGGAGCCGGGCATCGAAGGCCTGATCCACGTTTCGGAAATGAGCTGGACCAAGAAGAACGTCCATCCGGGCAAGATCGTCTCGACCTCCCAGGAAGTCGACGTCGTCGTGCTCGAAGTCGATCCGGACAAGCGCCGCATCTCGCTGGGCCTCAAGCAGACCCTGCAGAATCCGTGGGAAGCTTTCGCCGAAAAGAACCCGATCGGCTCCACCATCGAAGGCGAAGTCAAGAACAAGACCGAATTCGGCCTGTTCATCGGCCTCGAAGGCGATGTGGACGGCATGGTTCACCTCTCGGACCTCGATTGGCAGAAGTCGGGCGAAGTCGCCCTCGACGACTACAATCGCGGCGACATCGTCAAGGCCAAGGTTCTCGACGTCGATGTCGAGAAGGAACGCATCAGCCTCGGCATCAAGCAGCTCGCTGCCGATGACCTGGCCGATACCGGCTCTTCCGATGGTTCGGGCCTGCGCAAGAACGCCGTGGTCACCACCGAAGTCGTGGACGTCAACGATGGCGGCATCGAAGTGCGCATCGCCGACAGCGACGTGACCGCCTTCATCCGCCGCGCCGACCTCAGCCGCGACCGCAACGACCAGCGCCCCGAGCGCTTCGCCAAGGGCGACAAGGTCGATGCCCGCGTCACCCAGTACGACCGCAAGACCGGCCGCATCCAGCTCTCGATCAAGGCGCTCGAAATC